>OJIY01000057.1_pt1 | contig 144936 bp, 125 predicted proteins | sample 1596061 | NCBI WGS metagenome assembly OJIY01 (sample SAMEA4350111, study PRJEB24818) | metagenome | biome: human; feature: gut; material: faeces | place: Denmark | collected 2013-09 | reverse complement strand
AATAATATTTTTTGTGATATGTCCTGCGAGTGCCCACACAGATTGTCTGATAAATTGTTAAAGAGCAGTTGCAACATTCGCTGCCGTTGCCGGTCTTCTGCGTTGTTGCGAGGCTGCGTATATTACGCTTTCCTCATTTGGTGTCAAGTATTTATTTTCAGACTTTTCACCTTGTTACCTCAGCGAACTTCGCGTCCTGTGCTGTGACAACGGATGCGCATTATAGGGAGTTTTCATCTGACCGCAAGGGGTAATTTATAAAAATGTGCTGACTGCTGATTAATGCAGCAAATCATCCTGTAATCGTCAGTTTTTTCAGCGATTCGAGTCCCAATTGCTGCAAAACAGGCTGTAATTTCTGTGTCGTTTCATCATCCCGCATGCAATACGCCACGTTTTTTTCAGCGGTTAAGTGATGAGGTTTCTCACTGTTATTGATTAACCACTGCACGCGGCGGGCAATCGCCGCCCCGGAATCCACCAGCCGGGTACCGTCAGGTAATGCCGATTTCAGTTCTTCAGCAATCAGCGGGAAGTGTGTGCATCCCAGTACCACTGTGTCAGGCGGCTCTTTCATATTCCGCCACGGCGCAAGAATAGTTTCCAGGGCACCTGCCGGAATCGCCTCACCATACAGCTTGCGCTCTGCGAGTTCGACCAGCTCCGCCGATCCTAATAGTGACACCTGACACTCAGAAGCAAACCGGTCAATCAGTTCCCGGGTGTAAGCCCGTTTTACCGTCGCCCGTGTTGCCAGCAACCCGACCAGGCCGTTGCGTGTCAGTTTCGCTGCCGGTTTAATCGCCGGAACCACGCCGACCACCGGAATATCAGACATTGCACGCAGTGCAGGCAGCGTAATAGTGCTTGCGGTATTACAGGCAATGACAATCACTGCCAGCGGATGCTGCTGAGCAATCTGGCGGACAATCTTAGTCACACGTTCGACAATAAAGGCTTCGGTTTTTTCACCGTAAGGAAACGCCTCATTATCGAATGCATATATATAGTGGAGATCAGGAAGTAATTTTCTTACTTCCTGATAGACAGATAAACCGCCCATGCCGGAGTCAAACAGCAGCACTGCCGGGCGGGTTTTCGGATCAGAAGTTGTAGCTTCCTGTAAGGAAGTATTCACGGCCAGCGGTTCGATAGCCATACACAGTCTCGTAGTCTTTATCAAACAGGTTAGCTACTTTACCACGAATTGTCAGATGGTCAGTGACCGGATATGCAGCAGTCACATCAAAAAGACTGACGCCGCCTATAGAGACAGGTTTATAACCGTTAATTGCAGGATCAAAAGTACCGTAATCTTTATCAGTACGCTGGCCAATATAATTATAGGTCAGGCCGAAATCCCACTCCTCAATATTCCAGTCCAGCTGGTATTTGAGTTGTTGTCTTGCCCGGCGTTCCAGTCTTTCATGGGTTTTCCCGTTTCTCGCATCAATATACTGATAAGAGAAAGTGTGATGGAAAATCCAGGTATCCATTTCACCGGTAAATTCCACACCTTCTATTTTTGCTTCTCCGACATTATAGTTTTGATACGGATAATTTGATTCGCTCTGAATCAATTCATCAATGTCATTACGGTATGCTGTCAATCTCCATTCCAGCGGCCCTGTAATCCCTTCAAATCCACCTTCCCACTGCTTACTTTTCTCAGGCTTCAGGTCCGGGTTGCTGCCCCACGCACTATAAAGCTGATTTAATGTCGGTGCTTTAAATGCCGTGCCGTACCCGCCGATCACCCGGTAACCTTCCGCAAACTCCCAGCCGACATTTGTCTGCCATGTTGTATTCCAGCCATAATCTGAATGATGGTCAGATCTGATTGATGCCTCTGCGATAACCGGACCCAGTCCTTGCTGTCCTGTTAAATACACACCGGTGTTATCGAAATAATTTTTATCCGCAGTTGTAAAATCACTGGAACCATCCATCATTTTCTGACGCGACCAGTCAACACCACCACTGACAGATCCATTTCCGACCTGAACATGATTTCCCCACTGAACATTCTGCTGCTCAGTATCTGTAAGCCGGTGCTCTTTACCATATTGACCATGGCGCGGGTCATAGTTGTAATCTTTGGTACGGTTATAGCTGTAATTCAGAAATGAAGAATAGATTCCGCTGCTATATGAAATTCCGCCGTCATACGTTCTGCTGTACAGCTGGCGGGTATCAGCTAATACGTCATTGTAACTATCATAAAATGCATCGTAAGCCGTCCGGTTATCAAAACCGTATGCTCTGGCATATACATCAAAATTATCATTTATCTGATGTTTTACCCCCAGCCAGAGGGACTTATTCATAAACCCGTCACGATCCGGCTGACGAACACCGCCGGTATTACCGTTAGCTTCAACATCAAACCCTTTCGTATAAAGATAACTTCCTGCCGCAGTGATCGTTGTTCTGTCACCAATTTTTTGCTGTGTTGAAGCATCGTATTCCTGATAACCATGAGAACCCATGGTTGCATTCAGTGTAGTTCCTTCTGTTTTACGTTCTGTCAGAATATTGATGACCCCACCAACCGCATCAGAACCATATACCGCGGAACGGGGTCCGCGGATATACTCAATACTCTGAACCATCGATAACGGAATCTGACTGATATCTGAACTACCGGATACGTTTGCCTGATTCAGACGGACACCATCAACTAAAATCATCACGTGACGGGCATCCGTCCCCCTGACAAACACCGAACTGGTCTGCCCGATACCGCCGCTTTGGGCAACATCCACACCCGGCAGTCTCCGCAGCACATCTGCCACAGAATTCGACTGCCACTTATCTATCTCTTCACGGGTCACAACGGTTACCGGCGCCAGCACGGACGAAACCGGCTGCTGGAAGCGGTTAGCAGAAACAATTATCTGATCATCATTAGTATTAGCAGAAGCGTTAAACGATAACGCGGAAAACACGGCCAGTCCGACAGCGGACAGCGCATAAGGCGAGGTCATTTTCATTTTTTCCTGAGCACCCACATATATATAAAGAGGATGCCACCCGTCTGCTTTGTAGCGTCAGCAGGACGGACGACAAATCTTCGGCAGGTCTTCGGACTCAGGAGGGTACTACATTATTCCCCGCAACGACTTCCCGTCATTTATAACAGTGTCATCGTGTTGCTTTTACCATTACCGCTGCGCGCCAGTTCCGGAATTTCACCGGATTCCCTTTTCATTCTTATGAAGAAACCGAATTATCATGCTACGATCCGGTTTTAAAACCTGTCCAGAGTAAGATATCTGAATTGTCGGGCGGGACACTTTATTCATAAACACACGAACAATTTTTGTGATCAGCAAAACGGATCGACGCGCCATGCATAACACGTTACCTATTGAAAATTATGAAGAACAACTTGCGGAGAAGGTAAGAAGTCTGCAAACAATGATGCAGCCTTTTCAGGCACCGGATGCTCACGTATTTGCGTCACCAGTTTCACACTACCGGATGCGGGCCGAATTCCGTATCTGGCATGAAGGGGATGACCTCTGGCATATCATGTTTGATCAGCAGACCAAACAACGCATCCGGATTGATACCTTCCCGGCCGCGAGCCAGCTGATTAATGACATGATGCAGGCCATTTTGCCGTTACTGAAACAGACTCATCTGCTGCGTCATAAACTTTTTCAGATTGATTATCTGTCGACACGCAGCAACAAAATTATTGTCTCCCTGCTCTATCATAAAAAACTCGATGACAGCTGGACAGAAGCCGCCAAATTATTGCGGGCGCAGCTGCAGTCACAGGGTTTTGATTTACAGCTGATTGGCCGTGCCTCTAAAACAAAAATCATGCTGGATAATGATTATGTTGATGAAGTTTTACCGGTCGCGGGTAAAGAGATGATTTACCGCCAGGTGGAAAACAGCTTTACGCAGCCGAACGCGGCGGTCAATATTCATATGCTGGAGTGGGCACTTGCTGCGACAGAAGGCTCACAGGGTGATTTGCTGGAGCTGTATTGCGGCAACGGCAATTTCTCACTGGCACTGGCGCGTAATTTCCGCCGCGTGCTGGCAACCGAAATCGCCAAACCGTCAGTGGCTGCCGCGCAATATAATATTGATGCTAACCATATCGATAATGTGCAGATTATCCGTATGTCCGCAGAAGATTTCACACAGGCAATGCAGGGTGCGCGTGAATTTAACCGCCTGGCGGGAATTGATCTGTCCTCTTATGAATGTAATACCATATTTGTCGATCCGCCGCGCAGCGGGCTGGATGCAGAAACCGTCAAACTGGTTCAGGGCTACGAGCGGATTCTGTATATTTCCTGTAATCCGGAAACATTATGTGAAAATCTGGAAACACTGAACCAGACACATGATGTCGTGCGGCTGGCGCTGTTTGATCAGTTTCCGTACACCCCCCACATGGAAAGCGGCGTTTTGTTGATCCGGCGCAGATAAGTTGTTACGTGTTTTCCCGGAAAGTTCTTGATCACTGATCAAGAACTTTTTTACTTTATGAGTTTATATCAATTATTTCTTTATGATCTCCGGCTGGCGTCCCGGTTTTCTTGATTCATCAGAATGATCCACTGAGGCCACTGGCAAACGGTGAAAAATACGTCATAAAGTGACATTTAAATCCTGTAAATATTCATTCAACGAATATTCATTACACTCATAACATTTCAGAGACAAAAAATAACCCTCACGCAATAGATTAACAACCCGCCCAAGGCCATTAAAAAAAACGTTTGCGGTAAATAAATATTTAACAATTTACTGTGAGCTGTTCCTGATATTAATTATTCTTCTGAATTTAAGGTCTTATTTTTATTTTTACTCCTCTATACTCGGCCATAAATAATCCCGTAACTTAATCGAAAGGTATTTTTATGTCTCTGAAGAAAATGACGTTAATTTCAGCCGCCCTGTTATTTGGTAGTTTTCAGGCAAATGCGCACAATATTTGGATTGAACAAACTGACGGCTCTGATTATGTTGTCCGTTTTGGTCATAATCCGACAGAAAAATATCCGGAAAATAAATTAAAACCGGTTCAGGCTGTAATGCATGACGGTAAAGTGGAAACCGTCAGTACCACCTTTAAAGATGGCGAAGCTTACTTTGTCATGCCTGAGAATGCGTCAATTATATTATTAGGTTACGACAACGGTGTCTGGAGTAAATTAAAGAATGGCCGCACCGTTGAGAAAAATAAAATTGAAGTACCGGATGCAGAGTTCAGCAAGAACCCGATTAAATTCAGCAAAAATATCGTTAAGTGGGATGACAACGCTACAAAAGTCTTTAACACCCCGTATGAGCTGGTACCGATGACTAAGCCGGTGGCCGGTCAGGAGTTTGAGATCAAAGCCCTGAAAGATGGTCAGCCGCTGGAAGGCATGAAAATCGCCAAAAGCGAAGAAGACCCGGGTGTGCTGACCAACAAAGACGGCCTGGCAAAATTCAAAGCTGAAAAAGGTGCCAATAAAGTTTACGCCGAATACAAACTGGATACACCGGATAATAAAGAGTACGGATTCCAGCAGCTGGAATATGTTTTATCTTTTGACGCTGAGTAATTAAACGTTATGAAATCTGTTTATTTATTTGCCATTTTACTGATTAACGGGGTGCTGTTGGCAACAACAGCACAAGCTCACTCCATGCATGTGGTTGCACAGCTGGAAGGAAATGTGATCAGCGGCCAGTCTTATTATTCTGATATGTCTCCGGCAAAAGATACTTATGTCGGTACGTATCTGAAAGGCCACGAAGATGATGAAATATCCGGAAAGACCGATGAAAAAGGGTATTTCAAAATCGAAGTCCCGGCGACCGGTGATTATATTCTCTATGTTGAAGGTGATGAAGGGCACAAAGTGGAAACGGAAGTTCCGGTTATTTCCGCCTCAGCCAACACCGGCAGCAGTGATTCTTCTTCCGGTTATATTCAGATCCGCCAGGATATTGACCAGCTGAAGAATAAAATCTATCTGCAGAATATTCTCGGTGGTGTCGGCTATATCGTGGGTATTTTCGGTGTGATTGCATTCTTCCGTGCCCGTGAATTAACAAAGCAGGCCGCTAAAAACGCCGCATAACAGGAGGAAGACCATGCATTTATCTGAAGGCGTATTACATCTTCCTGTTCTGGCCGGTGCCGGTGTGGTGGCTGCGGCCGGAGTTGCCATCGGCATCCGCCAGCTGGATACCTCGCGTCTGTCGCTGGCAGCCCTGTTCGGGGCGGCATTCTTTGTTGCCGGTACCATCCATGTGCCGATCGGGGTCAGCAGTGTGCATCTGATCTTAAACGGACTTGCCGGATTGTTCCTCGGCTGGGCGGTTTTCCCGGCATTCCTGATTGCCCTCGCGCTGCAGGTGCTGTTTTTCTCCTTCGGCGGCTTCGCGGTGCTCGGGGTTAACCTGTGTAATATATCTATCCCGGCGCTGCTGGTCTATTACCTGTTCCGTAACTCCCTGCGTCCGGGACTGAGTCAGGGACGTCTGGTGTATCTCGGGGTAATGGCCGGAGTTATCGGTACGCTGGGTACGGTGTGCCTGACCTCGCTGGCACTGGTGCTCGACAGCGGTAAGTCTTATATCGATCTGGTCTGGCTGCTGTTTATCGGACACCTGCCGATTTTTGTCACCGACTCCCTGATCAGTGTCGGGATCCTGCTGGCGCTGGCCAAAATGCGTCCGGCTTCCCTGATGGTCAATCAGCCCGGGCAGCATACCTATGGATAAATGGCTGCCCCCTCACCGGCGCCTGCTTCTTGCTGTTCTCTGGGCTTTTCTGCTCAGCGGTATCCGGCAGACCGACTGGCTTATTGCCGGTCTGTCGGGTGCTTTTCTGCTGTTTGTTGTCTGCCGCCGCCGTCAGTTGGGCCGTTCACTGCTGACGGTGCTGAAACTGAATATTTTTATCCTGTTTGTCTGGCTGACACTGCCGTGGAAAATTGAGAGTCAGGGCATTGTTCAGTCCCCGGCCGGGGTGTTTCTCGCCCTGCAAATCACGCTGAAAATGAATGCGATTCTGCTGTTTGTCTCTGCGATGCTGACAAACATGACAGATATCGACCTCGCGTGTGCGGTGAAACGTTATCCCCTGCCCGACAAGCTGATAAAACTGTTTATTCTGACGATCCGCTATATCGCGATTTTCAGTGAAACCAAACAACAGCTTGAAACGGCCATGAAAGCACGGGGATTCCGCAAAAGGATGAATAAACGGACATTTACCATGTTGTCCCAATTGGTCGCCCTGCTGCTTATCAAAGCCATGCACAAAGCGGAAACTACTGAAATGGCGCTGAAAGCCCGGGGTTTTTACGCGCGTCCGTCTTCTGTTAATACAAAAAGGTCTGTTAATGACGTCCCAAAATCCCCTGATTCAGGTCAGCAATCTGGTTGTCAGCCGCAACAATGCGCCGATAATTCAGGATCTGAGCTTTGAACTGAACGCCGGAGAACGGCTTTTTCTGTGCGGTGATATCGGCAGCGGGAAATCCACCCTGCTGCACACACTGTTGGGTTTTATCCCGTTCACCGGGGATATTTCGGTTTTCGGTAAATCCCGTCTTTCCGAAGATGATTTCACAGAGGTGCGCGGCCCGCTGGGATTATTGTTTCAGCATCCGGATGATCAACTGTTCGGCCCGGGTGTGCTGGATGATGTGATGTTTGGTCCGCTGAATATGGGGATGACACAGGATGCGGCGCGGGAATGCGCTTTACAGTGTCTGGAGATGCTGGATATTGTCCGGCTGAAAGACCGCGCTGTGACTGAAATTTCCGGCGGAGAGAAAAACTTCACCGCACTGGCCGGCGTGCTGGCAATGTCGCCGTCTGTTTTGCTGCTCGATGAGCCGACCAACGGACTCAATGAGAAAAATATTCAGCGTCTGGAAGACATTCTTACACAGCTGGATCTGCCGATGATTGTGGCCTCGCATAATCAGCAGTTTACACAGCGGATGGCTCACCGTGTGATCCCGTTCCCCTGCCGCTCCTGAGCCGGATATAAAAAACCCCCGGCAGCGGTTGTCCGGCTGCCAGGGGGTCTGTTCAGACGGATCGTAATCAGGCGTCCACAAATACCATTTTCAGAATAAACAGCAGTGATACCACCACCACACACAGGTTCAGCTCACGCCAGCGGCCGGTACCCAGCTTCATTGCGCAGTAAGCGATAAACCCTAATGCAATCCCTTCAGTGATAGAGAAACTGAACGGCATCATCACGGCAGTCACAAACGCCGGAACAGATTCAGTCAGATCATTCCAGTTTACCCTCACAAGACTGGAGGTCATCAGCACACCGACATAAATCAGTGCCCCGGCAGTCGCATAAGCGGGCACCATTGACGCCAGCGGTGAAATAAAGATAGCCGCGAGGAACAGCAGGCCGACCACGATAGCTGTCAGGCCGGTACGCCCGCCGACAGAAACCCCGGAGGTACTTTCAATAAATGCGGTAACAGAGGATGTCCCCATCGCAGAACCGGCAACGGAGCTGATGCTGTCCACATACAGCGCTTTTTTCATGTTCGGGAAACGGCCTTTTTCATCCGCCAGCCCGGCCTTGTCTGTCACGCCGATCAGGGTGCCTGAAGAGTCAAACAGGTTCACCAGCATAAACGAGAAGATAATTCCGGCGAGGGATAAATCCAGTGCGCCCATAATATCGACATGGCCGACAACCGAGGTAATTCCCGGCGGCACATCAAACACGCCCTTGTAGGTCACATCCCCGAGGAAAAGCCCGATGGAGGTTGTCACCACAATCGATACCAGCACCGCAGCGTGGATATTGCGCGCGGCCAGAATGGCGATAATAAAGAAGCCCAGTGCACCCAGCACCACACTGTGATCGGTAAACTTACCGATAGTCACCAGAGTATCCGCGTTCGGCACAATAATACCGGCGTTTTTCAGCCCCATCATCGCGATAAACAGCCCGATACCACTGGTGATCCCGACCCGCAGACTCAGCGGGATATGGGCAATCAGCCAGTAACGGATGCGCAGTAAGGTCAGAATAAACAGCCCGACCGCACCCCAGAAAATCGCGCCCATCGCCACTTCCCAGGAGTAGTGCATCGCGCCTACCACCACAAAGGCGAAAAAGGCATTCAGCCCCATTGCCGGTGCAACCGCCACCGGCAGGTTAGCAAATAACCCCATTCCGATACTGCCGATGGCAGCAATCAGACAGGTGGTGACAAACACCGCTTTGATGTCCATCCCGGCGAACGAGAGGATCTGCGGGTTTACAAAAATGATATACACCATGGTGAGGAAGGTGGTCAGCCCGGCAATAATTTCTGTGCGGACAGTGGTACCGTGTTCCTGTAATTTGAACACGCGCTGGAGCAGGCCCTGATGAGGATCAGTGCCGGAAGTCGGAGTAGTCATGAATAAGAAGTCCCGGAAATTTGTTTTTTTCGGCTTATCCTACCGCATCGTTTTCAAAAAGAAAACGTTTGCGTTTCATTGCGGGAAAATCCCGGCCATTAACCGTGCCGGGATTGTTACTGATCAAACTTATGATGAACAGGATGCCGGTTTTTCTGACAGCTGTACCGGTTTCTCTCTTCCTCTGCCAAACAGGCGGGCAAGCCACGACTGACGGGGCTGCCGCTGTAATGAATAACGGCGCATCAGCGCATTTGCCCCCAGTTCCAGCCCGGAACACATCACAAAATAGATAAAAGCGACAAACAGGAAAATCTCTGTCGGGTAAACCATGCTGCGGTTATTAACCTGGGACGCGAGGAACGACAGCTCCCCCACACCAACGATATAGGCCAGCGAGGTATCTTTAATCAGCGCAATCCACTGATTAATAAAGGACGGGATCATCATCCGCAGCGCCTGCGGTAACACAATCTGCCACAGCACTTCCCACCGGCTGAAACCGAGAGACATCCCGGCCTGCCACTGCCCTTTACCGATAGCCAGAATTCCGGCCTTCACACCGTGGGCGATATAAGCAGAGGTCACCAGCGCCAGTGCGCAGACGACCGTGGTGATTTCCGGTACATCCACACCAAAGGCAATCGGCAGCAGGAAATAGACCCAAAATATCAGCATAATGATGGGAATAGCGCGGAAAAACCCGAGAAATGCCGCAAACAGGTTTACCCACCAGCCGCGCAGCATTGCCAGCATCACCCCGCCGATAGTCCCGAGCACCACGGAAATGGCTCCGGCAATCAGGCTGATCACCAGCGTCAGCGCCGCACCTTCCAGCGGACCGTCCGGGAAAGTGCCGAACAACAGGTATTCCCAGTTGTCACGAATTACGGAAAAATCCATCTTAATGCCCCTGTGCCAGTGCCCGTTGTGTCCGCCACTGCCCGAAGGCTTCCATTACGGCAATAATGGCGATATAGAGGATCGTCGCAACCCCGAAGGCTTCAAAGGTTTGTAAGGACTGACTTTCCACCTGACGCGAGGCGTAAGAGAGTTCAGCCACACCGATCGCCATAGTCAGGGACGAGTTTTTCACCACATTCATATATTGCCCGAGCAGCGGCGGCATGGCGATTCTGACCGCCTGCGGCAGCACCACATAACGCATGGACTGCCACGGTGTCAGCCCGAGCGCCAGCGCAGCTGATTTCTGCTGCCGTCCGATTCCGGCAATCCCCGCCCGTAGTTCTTCCGCAATAAACGGCGCGGAATAGAGTGTCAGCCCGAACCACCCGGCGATAAATTCAAATGACGGCCATGCGAGTGTCAGCCCGGCCAGTTCAATCTCATGTGGTGTGTTCAGCCAGATTTTCAGCGCCTGCGGCAGAATTTCCCCGGAGGCGAAATACCAGAAAAACAACTGCACCAGTAACGGTGTATTACGGAATACACTGGTGTAAGCACTGACTAACCAGCGGAGCGGCGCGAGCTGACTGTCCCGCCCGGCCACCAGCAGAAAACCCAGCAGTGTCGCCGCGAGAATCGTCCAGAATGAGATAAGCAGGGTGATCACAAACCCCTGCCCCAGCCATCCCAGATATTCCGGCGCAAGTAAGTGCGCACTTATAAATTGCTCAAACATCCGCTAATCCCGTCTGTTACCGCACAAATGCAGGAAGCCTCACCGGAGTGAGGCCTGATTCAGAAAACACACTCACGTTACTTCGGCTGATCAGCCAGCGGAGCGAACTTAAATTCACCGCGCGGTTGTTCGGCTTTGGTGCCGGGACCAAACCACTGGTTATAAATCTGCTGTGATTTGCCCTCACTTTCGAGTTTCAGCAGGGTTTTGTTTACCGCTTCCACCAGACGGGTTTCCCCTTTCGGTGCCGCCAGTGCCTGGTATTCACGGGTCAGACTAAACGGAGAGAGTTCAAACTCCGCTTTTACTGACTCCGGCAGGTTACCGAGCAACCCGACCAGTTTGGCATCATCCTGAGTGATGGCATCGACGTTACCATTACGCAGTGCCGCGAAGGCCAGCGGAGTATCATCATAAGAAATCACTTTGGTGCCCGGATATTTCTCGCGCAGCGTCACTTCCTGAACGGTGCCTTTATCCGCGCCGATGCGCAGTTTTGCCACATCTTCCGGGGTTTTCAGCACACCTTTGCGGGCAATAAATTTTTGTCCGGTCTGAAAATCAGGAATGGAGAAATCCACCTGTTTGGCGCGCTCATCGGTAATGGTGAAGTTCGCCCCGATTAAATCCACTTTGCCGGAGACCAGCAGCGGAATACGGTTTGCCGGGTTGGTCGGACGCAGCTCCAGCTTCACGCCGAGGTCATCGGCAACGGCCTGTGCAATATCCACGTCATAACCGGCCAGTTTTTTGGTCTGCGGATCGATAAATCCGAACGGCGGGTTGCTGTCAAAAACCGAAATACGGATCACGCCGGCTTTCTGAATATCATCAAGCTTATCAGCCTGTGCTGTACCACTTACTAATGCTAAACCGGCAAGCAGAGCCGGAACAAATAATGTCGGTTTCATACACACCCCTGGAATCAGTCACGGAAAACGTCAATTTGTGTAAATCACCATCTCACGCTACCAACTCCTGCTTAGTTCCTGAAATACTAAGAAAGAATAATTCCATAACTGATTGTTCTAAGATGAACACAAGGGCAGAGCCGCCCTCCGCAATAACAAGCTACTATCTTTAATTCATCCATTTTTATTAAAAAAATTAATTACATTACTTATGATTATTTATTGAAATAAAATCACGCGTTATTTTTTCCGCAAAAACATTTCCTTATCATGATAAGAGAAACTTAACAAGTCTTACAGCCGTTAATTAAAATTAATAGCAGAAAGAAATTACTCATCAGCAACTCCTTACCAAACAATCACATCCTATTATCTGTATATTTATCCTTCCCTTATCACCAAAATAAAAAATGAATCCGAACTTATGAAAAAATACAAATTCCGGAAATGAAAATTTATAAATTTTGACAACAATCACACATCTGTAAAATTAAAAATTAAGCACTGGTAAATATACCTAATGATTCTAGATTTAAAGAGGCTAATCTTGGTTAGCCTCTTTAAATAAAAATACGCAAAAATAGCCTCTTATTTTTGTCAGTCTGGTATCTTATTTTTACCGGAGTCAACCATGTTAAAGAAAACGCTTATTACGGCATTAGTTTCTGCCGCCTTTTTTTCAGGCTCAGCGTCTGCGGTCACTGCTGCGGGCGGGATTATAAACATCACAGGTGCTATCAGTGACACCACCTGTACTATTAACGGAGGCAACAGCGCCGACTTCGCCGTATTATTAGATCCGATTACCATAACGGATGCCGGGGTAACCGCAAATACCGTCATTACCAAAAATCAGAAAGCATTTACCATGACATTCTCTGATTGCGCACCCGCTTCAGTCCCGCCCGGAAGTAACCTGAAAATACATTTCGCATCCCCCAATAATATATCGTCAACCGGAAACTATCTGATTAACGATACCGTTAACGAAGGGGATCCGGCTGTCGCGAAAAATGTCGGGTTCAGTTTATCGTCAACAACCGCACCGTCAGTGGCACTTTCACTGAATGCAGCATATGACACCGGAGTGAAAGGAGATAAAACCGCACCAGCATCGGATCAGGTGACATTAATTGCCAGTTATTACAAAACCAATGCGTCTCCTGCAAAAGTCGGGCCTGTGCATTCCAACGTGATTTATACAGTCTCTTATTTATAACCATTGTCAGACAGTCAGGCTTGTCAAAAAGCCTGACTGTTTACAGGGGAATATAATGAAACACCGATTCTTTTTTCTGATGATGCTTATTTTATCAGGTAATGCCGCCGCCAATATCGTGATTAACGGGACCCGGCTTATTTATCATGAAGAAAATGACAGCATTACTGTTCAGCTGAATAATAACAGCCAGACATCATCATTAGCCCAGAGCTGGACAGATGACGGTGATATTAATGCCACACCGGAAAACAGCAGTTCCCCGTTTTATGTTTATCCGCCGATTGTCAAAATAGACGGAATGCAGGGACAACAGCTTAAAATAAAGAAAAATAATGAAAAACTACCGGATGACCGGGAAAGTGTCTTTTATCTCAGTGTGCTGGATATTCCGGCCACGCCCGCCAATGCCAAAGGAAAAAGTGTGTTACAGGTTGCTCTGCGGTCACGGATAAAGCTGTTTTACCGCCCTGCCGGGCTGACGGCAAATCCGGAAACGGTTATTGATAATATTCAGTGGAAGCTCAACGGTGACCATTTATCCGTCACTAATAATTCCCCGTATCATTTTACCATTGCGGCGGTCAATGCTAATGACAGCAGCCACACCTGGCTGGCCGCCTCCGAAATGATCCCGCCTTTTTCTGAAAAACAATTACCACTGAAAAATAACCCCGCGGCCCGTAATGCCTCTGTGACTTATGTGGATGATTACGGTGTGTATAAGTCGAAGAATATTACCTTCTGACGGACGATAATAACGTGAAAACACAACACTGCCTGCCGATTCTGATTATTGCCGGATTATGGAGCTATCCCCGCGAAGGCTTCACGGAAGAATTTGATACCACCCTGCTGGCCGGTGAATCCGCTAAAGGGGATATTTCACGTTTGTATCAGGAAAATACACTGCCGTCCGGCGATCAACTGATGGACGTTTATGTCAATAACACCTGGAAAGGTCAGTTTACCGTCGAAGTAGGAGAGCATAATAATGCCCTGAATTTTCAGCCGGAGGATATTAATAAGCTCGGGCTGAATCTTTCTGACGATGCGAAAAAATTATCCGCAGAGAAACAACCGGTTCCGGCAGATGATCTGACTTCCGGACTGACTTATCACCTGAATAAAAGCACATTACGGTTAGATTTGTCCGTGCCGCAAATCGGGGTAAAAACTGCCGATGCCGGTTATATTGACCCGGAATTATGGGATCACGGGCAGCCTGCCGTTATTCTCGGCTATAACGTCAATTACTATAACGCCAGACAAAAAAAGAATAACAAACAGAGTAATGACAGCTTTTTTGCCACGGTAAACTCCGGGCTGAACCTCGGTGTCTGGCAATTCCGCGATGAATCGGTTTATACCGCTTATTCCGGCGGACACAAAGGCTGGAAAAATAACAGCCGTTATCTTTACCGTCCGATCAGCCGTATTTTATCTGCGCTGACACTGGGGGATTTTTATACGCCGCCTTCTCTGTTCGGCAGTTTTAAATTCAGAGGCGCATCACTGGGAACGGATATGAATATGCTGCCGCCATCCGGCCAGGGATTCGCACCAATTATCCGGGGTGTTGCCCAGACCAACGCCCTCGTCAGTATTTACCAGAACGGAAATCTTATTTTTCAGGAAAACGTGCCGCCGGGTGAGTTTATGTTCCGTGATATTCAGCCGACCGGCGGCAGCGGCGATTTTTCCGTCATTATTCAGGAAGCGGACGGACGGAAAGAATCATTTACCGTCCCCTTCTCCGCCGTACCCGATATGCTGAAAGAGGGAATTTATAATTACAGTCTGACCGCCGGTCAGGCCCGGCTGGATAATACACACTACCGCCCGGAGTTTGTGCAGGGGGAATTCCGTTACGGGCTGAATAATACCGTGACACTGTATACCGGCGGGATTGCCGGAAAAGATTACCGCTCTCTTCTGGCGGGCAGCGCCTGGAATCTGCCGTTCGGCGCGCTGTCAGTGGATGTGACACAGGCGGATGCAGACTTTAAAACCGGCCGCAAAAGCGGCCAGAGTTACCGTATCGCCTACAGTAAGTTTGTCAGCACCACCTCCACAAACCTGACTCTCGCGACATACCGCTACTCCACCGGAAATTTTTACAGTTTCACCGATGCCATCTATCAGCAGGATAACTACCGGGCGTGGGATGCTTACCGTAATGAGCAGGAAAACCTCACCGATAACACGCCGCGTCAGATACCTGATCTGATGACAATGGATGCCATGCGCGGTGCACGCGCTAAAAATACCTTCACCGTGAATTTAAATCAGTATCTGGGCGAGAACCGGGGAGTGATTTATATCTCCGGCACACACCGGGATTACTGGAATTCCGGTGGCAGCAACCGGGAATATCAACTCGGATATTCAAACAGTTATAACGAGATCAGCTATACCCTGTCTGCATCACGCACCCGCAATTTTGATGACAAAAACGAAACCCGGTTTTACCTGAATATCAGCGTGCCGATTTCTGTTTTCGGCAAGAGTGCATCACTCAGCAGCGGTATTTACGCCACCGATTCCCGTTATCAGCAGGCTACTGTCAGCCTGAGCGGCACGGCCGGTAAAGATGATTTGGTTAACTACACGCTGACCGGCTCAAACCAGAACGGCGGCAGTAACCTGGCGGGGGCGAATCTCACTTACCGCAACCCGTACAGCACCCTGTCCGGCTCATTCAGTGAAGGTAACGATTACCGCCAGGCGGGTGCCGGGGCAAAAGGAACTATCGTCGCGATCCCGGGGCACATCGCCATGTCCGGTGATACCGGCAATACCTATACCATTATTGATGCCCCGCAGGCCGGTAACCGGATGGTGAATTCCGATAAAGCATCCCTGACAAACAGTGATGGTGTGGTGCTGATGACACAATCCGTCCCTTACCGCGCCAATTCTTACACCCTGTCAGACACAGAAAAAAGTTCCGGTGCCGAAGTGACCGGCAATATCGGCCAGGTCAGCCCGTATAAAGGCGCGGTCAGTTATATCCGTATGGAAACCGATCCCCGTCAGACTTTCATTCTGCGGGCGGCGCGGGAAAACGGCGGCACACTGCCGTTCGGCACAGAAGTGACCAATGAGCAGCATCAGCCGCTGGGGTATGTCGGGCAGTCCGGGCTGCTCTATCTGAAAAGCGGGCAGTTGCCGTCATCACTGATTATAAAACTGACGGCAGACGGGAAACAGCAGTGTGTTATCCGCAATCCGGTAGTCACGCCGGATAAAAACCACAATATCTGCCGGTAAAAGGAAACAATGATGAAAATATCCGCTGCTGTATTACTTTTATTCCTGATTATGATAAGCAGCAGGGCGGCTTATGCCACCTGTTCGGTAACATCCACCCAGACAGCGCCGGCTGTGGTGCTGGATCTTTCGGCTGATTTGATCGGCTCTACCACAACCGTATCGAAAGTATCTCAGACCAACTTCAGTGGCCCGTTTACCTGTACAACAGCATTACCGCTGTTTCCGAATACCATCGGGATCGACTCTCCCTTTAATGGCCGGACAGCAACAATCGGGTTTAATAATGGCGCACAACTCGTCAATATCACCCTGACGGCTCAGACAAAAAAGAGTGTTTCCGGCCTGGCGGCCGGTACTCACAACGGAACAGAACTCAATACCGGTTTCACACTGCGTTTTGATCTCGTCACTACACCAACCGGTAACTACACCAAAGTTCCGGGTAATACTGTGACGATCACACCGGTCATTTTTGCCTCTGATGCCACCACCCTGGGGCTGGTGGGCTGGCTGGCCGCGCTTCTCAATAAGATTTTGCAGTTTTTACTGACACTGCAATGGCCGGCTGATCCGAATGATATGTTTTTGCAACCGGTACAGATTACTTACAATCCGCCGGTGACCACCTGCACCTTTACCAATGCCGGGCTGACTGTCAGCCTGCCGCTGATGAGCATCAATGCCGTTAAAACCACGGATAAAGCCGGATACACCCCGTTCCGCCTCAATTTTACCTGTGGCGGTCTCCTCCCGGGTAACACCGCATCCCGGGATATTGCCATGTTCCTGTCGTCGTCCAATTTGCAGCCGTCCGATAAAACCGTGCTGACCAATACCGTTTCCGGCGGTGCCGGTGGTGTCGGCTTCCGCGTGGTGAAAGCCAATAACCTCAGCAGCCCGGTGCAATTTTCTGACAGTGCCAATGCTCAGGGCAGTGCCACCAGCATTTTCACTGCCGCCAAAGGCAGTGCGGTTTCACCGGCTTTCTCTGTCGATCTCGGCGCGTATTACTATCCCTACAGTCCGGGCACAGTGACACAGGGAAAAATGAGCAGTTCCGCGACCCTGGTTTTTTCCTACAACTGAACCGGCGGAGGACACGATGCGGACAGGCATTCTGATCATTTTGCTCCTGTGCATGCAGGCGGGATACGCCGGTGTTGTCATCAATACCACACGGGTGATTTTTCCGGGCAATCAGGAAAATACAGAGATCCAGCTGACCAACAGCGGGGAAATGCCATCACTGGTGCAGAGCTGGGTGGATGAAGGGGATATCAATTCCTCGCCGGAAACGACCGGCGCGCCGTTTATGGTGGTACCGCCGGTGACGCGGATTGCAGGGAGCAGCGGACAGCAGCTGAAAATCCGTGTTCTGAAAAATAATCTGCCCCGCGACCGGGAATCCGTTTTTTATCTCAATGTGGTGGATATTCCGGCGAAGACGGCCACCACCGGCAATACACTGCAATTTGCCCTGCGGACACGGATAAAGCTGTTTTACCGGCCGGATGACCTGCCGCAGCTGCCGGATGCGGTCCCGGAACAGATTTCGGTCTCTTTATCAGGACAAACACTGATTCTGAAAAACCCGGCGCCTTACTATTTCACATTATCCGCGCTCGTCTCCGGCGGAGATAATGCGCCGTCACATATCAGCACCGTGATGCTCGCCCCTTATTCAGAGAGCCGGGTGGCATACTCCGGGCAATTATCTGCAGGAGAGTCCGTCACGCTGATCAGCATTAATGATAAAGGGCGTAATGTGCGGACAGAGAAAAAACTGAACTGAACATGCCGGTCAGGTGATGACCGGCTTTTACATTACAGATTGAGTGCATTACCGCACCGGCCGCAGAAGCGGCTGTCCGGCGGATAACCGGTACCGCACTTCTGACAATATCCGCTGATATTCTGCGGAGTATTGTTGTTTAGCTGCTCCGGATAACTATTATTGTCGCGGCCATGCTTGTTGTAACCCGTATTACCCTGTTTGCTGCCATGACCGCTGCTGCCGTGGCCGCCGCTGCGGTTCCCGTGACCGGATCCGCCTCCGCTGTTAAAAAACCGGCTGAATAAACCCATCGTACACCTCCGGAAACACTGTTTTGCCTGTTTCAGAAAGTATAAACCCCGGAGTTAACTCCAGGGTCAAATCAGAACAGGAATTTTTACAAAAACAGACAATATCGCCGGAGAAGCCACCCGGTTATGCCGGATCATTCCCTTTTTCGCCGTTATTACTGTGTGCGGAGACTTCAATCACATGCTCACCGAGCAGGATACGTTCCACATCATCCCCTTTCACATGACGGAAATCCTGTCCCTTCACATAATAGAAGATAAACTCACAGATATTCTGGCAGCGGTCACCGATACGCTCGATAGAGCGGGCACAGAACAGCGCGGTCAGGACACTCGGGATAGTGCGCGGATCTTCCATCATATAGGTCATCAGCTGACGGACAATCCCTTCATATTCCTGGTCCACTTTCTGGTCTTCGCGGTAGATGCGGATAGCTTCCTGAATATCCATACGCGCAAAAGCATCCAGCACATCATGCAGCATCTGGATAGCATGGCGACCGAGGGATTCCAGACTGACCAGCAACGGCTGATGCTGCTGTGAAAATTTTTCCAGCGCGGTTTTGGCAATTTTATCCGCCACATCCCCGATGCGTTCCAGCTCGGCGATAGTTTTGGAGATCGCCATAATCAGACGCAGGTCGCTCGCGGTCGGCTGGCGTTTGGCAATAATGCGGACACAAGCTTCATCAATCATCACTTCCATGATGTTGACCTGCTTGTCACCGGCGATAACCTCACGCGCCAGGTCTTCATCCTGGTTATGCATGGCAGTGATCGCTTTGCTGAGCTGCTCTTCCACCAGCCCGCCCATTGTCATCATTTCTGTGCGGATATGCTCTAATTCAGCATTAAACTGCCCGGAAATATGTTTATTGTGATTCAGATTTTCCATGATTGTCTCCGCATCAGCCATAACGACCGGTGATGTAATCTTCGGTTTGTTTCTTGCCCGGGGTGGTAAACAGGGTATCAGTATCACTGAATTCAATCAGTTCGCCCAGATACATAAATGCGGTATGGTCAGAACAGCGCGCCGCCTGCTGCATGTTATGGGTGACGATTACTACGGTGTATTCCGATTTCAGCTCGCTGATAAGCTCTTCAATACGCCCGGTGGAGATGGGATCCAGTGCCGAGCACGGCTCATCCAGCAGCAGTACCTCAGGGCGGATAGCAATTCCGCGGGCAATACACAGACGCTGCTGCTGACCACCGGAGAGGCTGTAGCCGCTCTGATGCAGTTTATCTTTGGTTTCGTTCCACAGTGCCGCTTTGGTCAGCGCCCACTGCACCCGTTCATCCATCTCGGCGCGCGGCAGTTTTTCAAACAGACGGACACCAAAGGCAATATTGTCATAAATAGACATCGGGAACGGTGTCGGTTTCTGGAACACCATGCCGACTTTGGCGCGTAATAACGCGATATCCTGGGTATCGGTCAGAATATTGGTGCCATCCAGCAGGATTTCGCCTTCCGCACGCTGTTCATTATACAGCGCGTACATTTTGTTGAAGGTACGCAGCAGGGTCGATTTCCCGCAACCGGACGGGCCGATAAAGGCCGTGACTTTATTTTTGGCGATATCCAGCGAAATATTTTTCAGCGCGTGGAACTGGCCGTAATAGAAGTTCAGATCACGAACCTGAATTTTGCTTTCAGTTACGTTTTGAATTTTACTCATGACTCTCTCTCATTCATCCGCAGTCATTTAATCAGTGCTTTTTCTTCGCAAACAGCACACGCGCCACGATATTAATTAACAGCACACACAGTGTGATCAGCAGGACACCCGCCCAGGCCAGACTCTGCCACTCCGCGAACGGACTCATGGCAAACTTGAAGATGGTGACCGGCAGGTTGGCAATCGGCTGCATCAGATCCGTACTCCAGAACTGGTTGGAGAGGGAGGTAAAGAGCAGCGGCGCCGTTTCCCCGGCAATACGGGCAATCGCCAGCAGCACCCCGGTGATAATCCCGGAGACCGAGGCTTTCAGGGTAATCGCTGAAATCATTTTCCATTTTGGTGTGCCGAGGGCATACGCCGCTTCACGCAGGCTGTCCGGCACCAGACGCAGCATGTTTTCCGTGGTGCGGATAACAATCGGGATCTGTAACAGTGCCAGGGCAATCACCCCCGCCCAGCCGGAGAAGTGCTGCATCTGCATCACCACGATGGTGTAAACAAACAGCCCGACCACAATCGACGGTGCGGATAACAAAATGTCATTAATAAACCGGGTAACTTCCGCCAGCCAGGATTTGCGGCCGTATTCCGCCAGATAAATCCCGGCAAGAATACCCAGCGGTGTCCCGATAACGGTCGCCCATAAAATCAGCAGACCGGAACCGACAATGGCGTTCGCCAGACCCCCGCCTTCGGTATTCGGCGGCGGTGTCATTTCAGTGAACAGCGCCAGCGACATGCCGTCCATCCCTTTGGTGACGGTCGAAAACAGGATCCAGATTAACCAGAACAGCCCGAATGCCATCGTGGACATGGACAGGAACAGGGCAACGCGGTTTTTCTGACGGCGCCAGAACTGGCGTTTCTGCCGTGCGCTGATATCCACTTTCGGTTGTTGAATATTCATTTCAGCCATCTCAGCGCCCCTCTTTCTTATTCAGACGCATCACCATAAATTTGGAGATAGCAAGGACGATAAAGGTGATGACAAACAGAATCAGCCCCAGCTCCATCAGTGCCGCTGTGTGCAGCCCGGATTCCGCTTCCGCGAACTCATTCGCCAGTGCCGAGGTGATACTGTTGCCCGGCATGTACAGCGAGAAGCTGTCCAACTGATAGGTGTTACCGATGATAAAGGTCACCGCCATGGTCTCCCCCAGGGCACGGCCCAGACCCAGCATCACGCCGCCGATCACCCCGTTCTTGGTGTACGGCAGCACAATCCGCCAGATAACCTCCCAGGTGGTACAGCCGATGCCGTAAGCCGATTCTTTCATCATCACCGGCGTCTGCTCGAACACATCGCGCATCACCGAGGCAATATACGGAATGATCATGATGGCGAGGATAACGCCCGCCGCCAGGATCCCGATCCCGAAGGCCGGACCGGAGAACAGCTCGCCGACAATCGGGATGCTGGACATCACCTCGCCGACCGGCTGCTGGAAATAGGTGGCAAACAGCGGGGCAAAGACAAACAGTCCCCACATGCCGTAAACAATACTCGGAATAGCGGCTAACAGCTCGATCGCGATACCCAGCGGACGGCGCAGCCAGTTCGGGGCCAGTTCTGTCAGGAACAGTGCAATCCCGAAACTCACCGGGACCGCAATCAGCAGGGCGATAACCGAGGTCACGATGGTGCCGTAAATCGGTACCAGTGCCCCGTACTCTTCCGCCGGCGGGTTCCACTCTTTATTCCATAAGAAACCTAAGCCGAATTTTTCAATGCTCGGCCATGACGCAATAATCAGTGAAATAATAATTCCGCCAAGCAACAATAGCGTAATCAGCGCCGCCAGTTTTACCAGGGCACTGAAAAGTTGGTCGCCGCGTTTGCTCGGTGGTTTCATTGCCGTTTTCAGTTCGGCCATAGTCGCTTCCGTTTTTACACAGATCCCCCCGGTACGGGGGGATCAATTACTGGTAATTCAAAATCACTTCATCATCTGCCGTATCAGTACAGCGGCTTACCGCTGCTGTCTTTGACACTGGTTTTCCATGATGCACGGACCTGTTCAATCACTTCTTTCGGCAGTACCGCGTAATCCAGTTTTTCTGCCTGCTCACCGCCGTTCTTGTATGCCCAGTCAAAGAATTTCAGAACTTCCTGACCTTTGGCGGCATCTTTCTGATTGGTGTGAACCAGGATGAAGGTGGTGGAGGTAATCGGCCATGCATTCGGACCCGGCTGGTTAGTCAGATCCTGAGCGAAACTTTTTGACCACTCGGCTTTACGTGCTGCGTTACTGAAGCTTTCGCCGGTCGGGGATACCGCATCACCGTCCGCAGAAATCAGTTTGGTGTAAGCCAGTTTATTCTGTTTGGCATAGGCGTATTCCACGTAACCGATAGAGCCCGGCAGACGCTGAACGAATGCTGCGATACCGTCGTTGCCTTTACCGCCCAGACCAACCGGCCAGTTAACGGTAGAACCTGCACCGACCTGCTCTTTCCAGTCAGGGCTGACTTTTGACAGGTAGCTGGTGAAGACGAAAGAGGTACCGGAACCATCCGCACGGCGGACAACCGCGATATCCTGATCCGGCAGCTTAACTGACGGGTTCAGTTTGGTAATCGCCGGGTCATTCCATTTTTTGATTTTACCCAGGTAGATATCACCCAGGGTTTTGCCGTCGAGCACCAGTTCACCGGACTTCAGACCCGGCAGGTTGACGGCCAGCACCACACCGCCGATCACGGTCGGGAACTGGAATAAATTATCTGCGGCCAGTTTATCTTCGGACAGCGGCGCATCTGACGCCCCGAAATCAACAGTATTGGCCACAATCTGCTTCACACCGCCGGAGGAACCAATCCCCTGGTAGTTAACTTTGTTACCGGTTTCTTTCTGGTAAGTATCAGCCCATTGCGCATACACCGGCGCAGGGAATGTTGCACCCGCCCCGGTCAGACTGGTCGCGGCAAATGCAGAAAATGCAGAGAGAGAAAGTGTCGCTGCCATAACAGTGGCTACTGCGGTACGCATCGGTTTCATGATCCCTCCTGACGGGATTTATAGATAATGACGATAAACGTTGTATCTGGTTAATGTCGGAACATGAGGGAAAATAGGACAATCTGGTGACAATAATATGTAGGTTATATGACAGTTTTATGACACTGCAGGTGCGCGAGGGCACAAAACCGCTTACCGCAGGGGTTTATGACAGTCATATGACGATGACATGCTGCTGTCATAATAATTAATCATCTCTGTCATCCGGCAGCGGCAGCATCACGCGGATACGGAATCCGCCGCGCTGACTGCGGCCGACATCGATTTTGCCGTCATGCGCATCCACAATCCGGCGCAGAATCGCCAGCCCCAGCCCGGTACCTTTATTACTGCGCGCTTTTTCACCCTGCACAAATGGCTGGAACAGGTCCGGAATATCCGCCTCATCAATACCGTTGCCGTCATCTTCCACCTGAAACCAGGCGAAATGCTCATCACTGCCGCTGCTGACACGTATCCAGCCGTTACCGTAGCGGGTAGCATTGACCAGCATATTGCCCAGTGCGCGTTTAATCGCAATCGGGTTGCCGGTGAGATAAACCGGTGCCTGAATAACATCATTCTGAAGTGTGACATCCGAGTGGATGTGCGCTTCAATCACCTCATTAAGGACGGATGTCAGTTCCAGATGCATCATCTCCATCTCACGGCCGGTGCGCAGATACGCCATAAACTGCTCAATGATACCGTCACACTCTTCAATATCATTGTTGATGGATTCCGCCAGATAATCGTCATCCGGGTTCATCATTTCCGTTGCCAGGCGGATGCGGGTCAGCGGCGTGCGCAGATCATGACTGACACCGGCCATCAGCACAGTGCGATCCTGCTCCAGCGTTTTGATATCTCTGGACATCTGGTTAAACGAGCGGATAACCGAGCGCACTTCTGCCGCCCCTGCTTCCCGTACCGGAACCAGCGGGCCGCCGGTGCCGATCTGCCGGGCTGCGGATTCCAGCTCGGTCAGCGGACGGTTCTGATAGCGGATAAACACCCAGACCCCTGCAAAGACAATCAGCAGAAAGGCAAAAATATAACGGAACACCGGCGAGAACTGATCCTGACCGATTTCAGTCAGCGGCACTCTCACCCAGACATCCGGGGCGATATAGGAGTTCAGCCACAGCACGGGATAATCGCGGCTGACTTCCAGCCGGACATCCGCATAGCCTTCCAGATAATGACTCATCTGTTTACTGAGGGATTCAAAATGGCGCGCCCAGCGCAGTCCGCCCTCATCGGCTGTCTTTTCGGTAAAAAAGGTAATGCCCAGCTCTTCATAAATTTTCTTACGCAGCGCCGGAGAAACACGTACCGCGGTTCCGTCCTTCAGCACCATCTCTTCGCTCATCAGTGTACGCACTTCATAGGCCAGCACCCGGTTAAACTGCTGCAGGCTGGGCATCACAATGAAGTTCACAACGGCCAGATAACTTGTTGTTATGGTTGCAAACAACAGGAAAATGACCAGAAATAACGAGCGCGAAAAGGTGCTCCTCGGCGAGAACCGCAGCCGCTTCATGCCTTGTTGCCGTCCGGAACGAACACGTAACCCAGTCCCCAGACGGTCTGGATATAACGCGGATGTGTCGGATCTTCCTCAATCATGCGGCGCAGACGGGAAATCTGCACGTCGATTGAACGTTCCATCGCACTGTACTCACGGCCGCGCGCCAGGCTCATCAGCTTATCGCGGGACAGCGGCTCGCGCGGGTGTGACACCAGCACTTTCAGCACGGCGAACTCACCGCTGGTCAGCGGCATGTTTTCATCTTCGTGGAACATCTCACGGGTGCCGAGGTTCAGTTTGAACTTACCGAACTGGATCACCGCATCATCCTGAGATGGCGCACCCGGCAGTTCATTCGCCTGACGGCGCAGCACCGCACGGATACGCGCCAGCAGTTCGCGCGGGTTAAACGGCTTCGGAATATAATCATCCGCACCGATTTCCAGCCCGACGATGCGATCCACTTCTTCCCCTTTCGCCGTCACCATAATGATCGGAATCGGGTTATTCTGGCTTCTCAGACGGCGGCAGATAGACAGCCCGTCTTCGCCCGGTAACATCAGATCCAGGACAATAAGATGGATAGATTCACGCGTCAGCAGGCGATCCATCTGTTCCGCATTCGCGGCGGTACGGACCTGGAAACCCTGCTCACTCAGATAGCGCTCAAGCAGCGCACGCAGACGCATGTCATCATCAACGACAAGGACCTTATAACTTTCCTGCATGTTTGACTCCCGGGTTCATTTTTTCATGCAACTCTTCAGATTAATTGTGCCTATTCAGCAATCGGCTGATAGCGGATAGACAAAATGACATAATTCACTTCACCGTTAGGTGTTATTACCGTTACTTCATCATCCGCCTGTTTTCCGATTAATGCCCGGGCCACAGGGGAATCAACAGAAATCCATTTCTTTGCCGGGGAAAATTCATCGGGTCCGACGATGCGAAAAGTCTGAATTTCTTCATCATCATTTTCCAGTTCCACCCACGCCCCGAAAAATACTTTTCCTTCCTGGCGGGGATCCGGCTCGACTATCTTTAAGTTATCCAGACGTTTTGAAAGAAACCGGACGCGTCTGTCTATTTCACGCAGACGTTTCTTTCCGTATATATACTCGGCATTTTCCGAGCGATCCCCCTGTGCAGCGGCTTCTGACACTGCCTGAGTGACCTGCGGACGTTCTGTTTTCCAGAGATATTTTAACTCCTGATCCAGCGCATCCCATCCTTCACGGGTAATCAGGTTACTTTTTGCCATATGTTACCTAAACAAAAAATAAATTATTTAAATAAATTGTAATACTAAATGCATTTTCTGAAAGATAACAGCTATGCATAATTCATTTATATTACTTTATATCGGCTGGTAATTCCCGTTTTGAACACGTATAACTGTCCCCTGAAATTTTTTTACGTCAATTTATCGCAGCCGGAAAGAATATCATGATGAATGAATCTCTGAGCCAGATTATTGCCGGTGAACTGAATGCGCAAACCCGCCAGGTCACCGCCGCGATTACCCTGCTGGATGAGGGAAATACCGTCCCTTTTATCGCCCGCTACCGGAAAGAAGTCACCGGCGGCCTGGATGATACTCAGCTGCGTCAGCTGGAAACCCGTCTCAGCTACCTGCGCGAACTGAACGACCGCCGTCAGACTATCCTCAAATCCATTGAGGAACAGGGCAAACTGACCCCTGAACTGGCGGGGGCGATTAACGGCACGCTCAGCAAAACAGAGCTGGAAGACCTCTACCTGCCTTACAAACCCAAACGCCGCACACGCGGACAGATTGCGGCGGAAGCCGGTCTGGAACCGCTGGCAGACACGCTGTGGCAGGATCCGTCACAGGATCCGGAAACCCTCGCCGCCACCTATGTGGACAGCGAAAAAGGGGTTGCCGACACCAAAGCCGCCCTCGACGGCGCCCGCTACATCCTGATGGAGCGTTTCGCGGAAGATGCCGGTCTGCTGGGGAAAGTCCGTGATTATCTGTGGCGCAATGCGCATCTGGTTTCCGTTGTGATCAGCGGCAAAGAAGCGGAAGGCGCTAAATTCAGTGATTATTTTGATCACCATGAACCGATTGCCAATGTCCCGTCACACCGCGCCCTGGCGATGTTCCGCGGCCGTAATGAGGGAATTCTGCAACTCTCCCTCAATGCTGACCCGCAGTGTGAGGAGCCGCCGAAAGAGAGCTATTGCGAAGAGTTAATCCGCGATTACCTCGGCGTCCGCTTTAACAATGCGCCGGCGGACAGCTGGCGCAAAGCGGTGGTGAGCTGGACATGGCGGGTCAAGGTGCTGCTGCACCTGGAAACCGAGCTGATGGCCGCGCTGCGCGAGAAAGCAGAAGATGAAGCCATTAATGTTTTCGCCCGCAACCTCAGTGATCTGCTGATGGCGGCACCGGCCGGGATGCGCGCCACCATGGGGCTGGATCCGGGTCTGCGTACCGGGGTGAAAGTCGCGGTGGTCGATGCCACCGGTAAAGTGCTGGCCACCGACACCATTTATCCGCACACCGGCCAGACCGCCAAAGCAGCGGCATCCGTCGCGGCGCTCTGCCTGAAATACCATGTGGAACTGGTGGCGATCGGTAACGGGACAGCATCCCGTGAAACTGAACGTTTCTTTGCCGATGTGCAGAAGCAGTTCCCGGATATCAAAGCCCAGAAAGTGATTGTCAGCGAAGCCGGTGCCTCTGTTTACTCTGCATCAGAACTGGCAGCGGCAGAATTCCCGGACCTGGATGTTTCATTGCGCGGTGCCGTTTCTATCGCCCGCCGGTTGCAGGATCCGCTGGCTGAACTGGTGAAAATCGACCCGAAATCTATCGGGGTCGGCCAGTATCAGCATGATGTCAGCCAGACACAACTTGCCCGTAAACTGGATGCGGTGGTGGAAGACTGCGTAAACGCCGTCGGCGTTGACCTCAACACCGCGTCTGTTGCTCTGCTGACCCGCGTTGCCGGACTGAGCAAAGTAATCGCTCAGAATATTGTTGACTGGCGTGATGAAAACGGCCGTTTTGCTGACCGCAAACAGCTGCTGAAAGTCGCGCGTCTCGGCCCGAAAGCCTTTGAACAGTGTGCCGGGTTCCTGCGTATTGCAGGCGGTAAAAATGCGCTGGATGCCTCCACCGTTCACCCGGAAGCCTATCCGGTGGTGGAAAAAATCCTGCAGGCCACACAGAAAACCCTCAGTGATCTGATGGGCAACGGTGATGTGCTGCGCAATCTGAAAGCACAGGATTTTGTCACTGAACAATTCGGTGTGCCGACCGTTTCCGACATCCTCAAAGAGCTGCAAAAACCCGGCCGTGACCCGCGTCCGGAGTTTAAAACCGCCACCTTTGCCGATGGCATTGAAACCATGAATGATTTACGCCCGGGTATGGTTCTGGAAGGCGCGGTCACCAACGTCACCAATTTCGGTGCTTTTGTGGATATCGGTGTTCATCAGGACGGACTGGTGCATATCTCCTCGCTGGCCAACCGCTATGTGGAAGATCCGCATACTGTGGTCAAAGCCGGGGATATCGTCAGTGTCAAAGTGCTGGATGTGGATATCGCCCGTAAGCGTATCGCGCTGACCATGCGGATGGATGAGGAGCCGGAAACGGCAGCCCGCCGTGGTGGTGGCGGCAGCGATAAACCACGGGCGGAAAAACGTCAGAACAGCCGCCCTGCCCGTAACGGTAATAATGACAGCTCTGCCGGTAACAGTGCGATGGGTGATGCCCTCGCCGCGGCATTCGGTAAGCGTAAGTAACTCCCCTCTGTATCCTGTACGCGGCAGCTCCGGCTGCCCGTACTTCCCCCTCCCGTTAGTCATGTATTGCGTTAATCAGTGGTAAAAATTGTTACTAACGTAAATCAATACGTGAAATATCTGCTCTCAATTGTTTTATACGCCGGATATCTTGATGCACATCAAACTTTGCTGGTTAATTTTCGGGCTAAATAGGTAAAATATTGTTGGTTATGATTTGCATTTACAGTATCAATTAAATTTGTAAGGGATATTTTCTGCCAAACTGTTCGTGCGATAATCATTTGCAATATCATTCCTGTTTGCATGGTTAACCGGAGCCTTTATGACACTTCAGCCACAACACAGTTATAAAATTCTGGGCTTTTCCGGGCAAATCAGCCCGGCATACCGTCAGAAATTATTGTCTCTGGGCATGCTGCCCGGCTCTGTTTTCCGGGTGATCCGCAGCGCACCGCTGGGCGATCCGATCCAAATCGAAACCCGGCACGTCAACCTGATGCTCAGAAGAAAAGACCTGGCGCTGCTGATGCTTGATGACGTGCAGGCGTAATCCGCCGCACATCCCGCGCTGACTCACTCTTTTCCCTCTGCCGCCGGCAGAGGGGTTTGTATTTATTGATTGGCATACGACACTATGAAAGCACTCACCCTGGGACTCATCGGTAATCCCAATTCAGGGAAGACCACGCTGTTTAACCAGTTAACCGGATCCAAACAACGCGTCGGCAACTGGGCCGGTGTGACCGTGGAACGGAAAATCGGTTATTTCACCACGCCGGAACACAAAATTGAGCTGGTGGATTTGCCCGGCACCTATTCACTGACCACCATCTCTGAACAGACATCCTTAGACGAACAGATTGCCTGCCACTTTATCCTCAGCGGTGAAGCGGACATGCTGATTAACGTCGTCGACGCATCCAATCTCGAGCGTAACCTGTATCTGACGCTGCAGCTGCTGGAACTGGGTGTTCCCTGCATTATTGCCCTCAATATGCTGGATATCGCCGATAAAGCGAATATCAATATTGATGTCAAAGCGCTGTCAGAACGCCTCGGCTGCCCGGTGATCCCGCTGGTTTCCACCCGCGCGTCCGGTATCTGTGAGCTGAAAGCCGCGATCGACAAACACACAATGACACCGCATGAGGTGCTGGTGAACTATCCGGCGGCTCTGCTCGACAGTATGAACGCTCTCGCGCAGTCGATTCCTGCGGAAGAATTCAGTGCCACACAACGCCGCTGGCTGGCACTGCAAAGCCTGGAAGGGGATATCTACAGCCAGGCGCGCGCCGGTTTCACCCCGGAGCATGTGCAGTCTGTCCGTGACGCGATGCAGGCTCAGCAGCAGGAAGAGCCGGAACTGGTAATTGCGGATGCCCGTTACCAGACCATCGCAGATATCTGCGAAACAACCATTGATAACAGCCATTCCGAGCCGAATAAACTGACCGCCGCGATGGACAGAATTGTCCTCAACCGCTGGCTGGGCGTGCCGGTATTCCTGTTTGTGATGTATCTGATGTTCGTGCTTGCCATCAATATCGGCGGGGCATTGCAGCCGCTGTTTGAAGGCGGTTCGGAAGCTATTTTCATTAACGGGACACAATGGCTGGGGATGACCCTCGGCTTCCCGGACTGGCTGACCATTTTCCTCGCCCAGGGGGTCGGCGGCGGTATCAACACCGTGCTGCCGCTGGTGCCGCAGATCGGGATGATGTATCTGTTCCTCTCTTTCCTGGAAGACTCCGGTTATATGGCCCGTGCTGCGTTCGTGATGGACAGACTGATGCAGGCGCTCGGACTGCCGGGTAAATCCTTCGTGCCGCTGATTGTCGGTTTCGGCTGTAACGTACCGTCCATTATGGGTGCCAGAACTCTGGATGCGCCGCGTGAACGTCTGATCACCGTTCTGATGGCACCGTTTATGTCCTGCGGGGCGCGGCTGGCTATCTTCGCGGTTTTCGCCGCTGCCTTCTTCGGTAAAAACGGCGCGAGCATTGTGTTCTCCCTGTATATCCTCGGGATTGTGGTGGCTATCCTCACCGGTCTGCTGCTCAAGCACACCATTATGCGCGGCGAAGCATCACCGTTTGTGATGGAACTGCCGGTGTACCACGTACCGCATATGAAAACCCTGTTTATGCAGACCTGGCAGCGTCTGAAAGGCTTTGTGGTGCGTGCGGGTAAAGTCATTATTGTCGCCAGTATGGTAATCGGTGCACTGAACAGCTTCAGTTTCTCCGGCAAACCGGCGGACAGCATTAATGATTCCGCACTGGCCTCAGTCAGTAAAGTGGTCACTCCGCTGCTCAGCCCGATTGGTGTCACCAATGATAACTGGCAGGCGACTGTCGGCCTGATCACCGGTGCGATGGCGAAAGAAGTGGTGGTCGGGACACTGAACACCCTCTACACCGCTGAAAGTATCACCAACGAACCGTTTGATCCGGAATCCTTTGATTTATGGGGCGAACTGGGTGATGCGGTAAATGAAACCCTGGATTCCCTGGCGGAAACCTTCACGTTTGCGGCATTATCCAACCCGATTGAAGCCAGTAAAGGCGACGGCGAGATGGACGGCGGTACCATGGGCACGATGGCCGCGAAATTCGGCTCTGATGTTGCTGCATACAGCTATCTGATCTTTGTGCTGCTGTATGTACCGTGTGTCTCTGTGATGGGGGCTATCGCCCGTGAAACCAGCCGCGGCTGGATGACCTTCTCCATTCTGTGGGGTCTGAACGTGGCTTACTCACTGGCCGCCCTGTTCTACCAGGCTGCCACATTCAGTGCCCATCCGGGCAGCAGTTCAGTGATTATCGCTGTAGTGGTGATTTTCAACCTGATCCTGTTTGCACTGCTGCGCCGCACGCGCAGCCGGGTGAATCTCAGCTTCCGCCGTGATGCACACAGCCGCTGTGGCGGCTGCTCCGGCAACGAGTGTCACTGATAAAAGGACACGGACATGATCAGCCTGATCGCAGTACGTGACGCCATTGCACTGAACGGCCGGGCAGATGCCCGGCTGCTCAGCCACCAGCTGAATGCCCCGGAAGCCCTGGTGCAGGCCATCATGGAAAAACTGGCGGCTATGGGAAAAATTGAAGCAGTGGATGTCAGCAGCTGCCTGAGCAGCAGCTGCAAACAGTGCCCGGAAAGTCAGGGCTGTGACACAAAGGTGTATCAGATTCATTCATAATGATAATTTGAAACGAATTATTTTTAATTAAATGATTCGTTTTTTATTAAAAATAAACGCTGACACTCCATATTATTAAGACATCCGAAATAAATAGCATCAATTTTTATCAGAATATAAAATATTATTGTTTCCTGCTCACAGCCAATAAAATAAAGATGACAACAATAATATCAAAAGAAACTGTTTTTTCCGCAGCGGATGAGCACTGGACAGATCAATTTGATCAGCCTGCCAAACCTCCCTTTAAAAAACTCTATGTCTTTAATGACAGCATCCTGTTTTTTTCCGGTGATATTAATCCGATATTAGCGACGCTTGCCTCATATCTGACATCCGCCCTCGGTGTAGATGAAGAATACGCAGAACGAATGGCCGAAATATCTGAAATTGATAACGATGAATGTGAGATCATAGAGGTAGACCGCACTGACGGACGGGTGGTCTACTCACAGAATGCATCCGTCAATGAAGAAAACGGCCACATTTTTTACGGTGCAGGTTCCGGTTCTGCCCGTGCCATACAATCATTTATTACCGGTATCCGGGTGATTAATGAGTCAGGCAATCACTATCAGTTTATAAAACATGGGCTGCATCTTCTTACGCGAAGTATGAAATATGCCTTTAAGACAGACAAATGCTCCGGCGGAAATATTGCAAAAATAATATGGTACGGAGATGGTATTATTGATAACCAACTTAACTGGATAAAACCATCAGAAATTAATAATTACCATGATAGTATAATAAAAAAGATCGCTGAGAGATTTGAAAGTAAAAAAGCATTAACTGAACTGATAACCATGATGATTGATGAAGAAAAACAATATGCAAAAGAATTAGAATTTGAATCAAAAATTTTTGACGATAATTCTGCCCCGCGTTATAGTGCAAAAAACAACCAGGCCGCTAAAGGAAGACACCGCATGAATCAGACAGCTAATAAAACACCGGGAGTCGCCGTTAAAACATCAGGCTCTTCTGAGGGCAAAGTCTTCAGTGCCGCATCACTCAAAGCACGCCTGGCGCAGCGTAAAGCAGAAGACCGCAGCTGAGCCCTTCATCTGAATCAGAATTCAGCAAAAGCCGATTGGTGATTAAACTGACCGGCTTTTTTCTGATTACCCGCCGGCAAACCCCGTCAGTACCTCACAAAACTCATCCGGATGTGAAATAAACGGTGCGTGAGCGCTGTTACGCATAATAACGGATGGAGAGGACGGCAGTTGCTCATCCAGCAGTGATGCGACTTTGCGCGGCACCAGACCGTCGAGATAACCGTAGATCCGCAGGAACGGCATTGTCAGAGAGGGCAGTCCGCTGCGCAGATCGGCGGTTCTCAGAATCTCCAGCCCGGCATTCAGTACCGCCACATCCGGCATCGGCTGTTCCAGCACCACTGATTTCAGTGTGCGGGCATCCTGACGGGCACTTGCGGTTCCCAGTGTCTGCAATGCCAGAAAACGCTCAACAGTACGCTGAAAATCGGTCGCCAGCTGATGCTGAAAGCCGCTCAGCACCGTCGGTTTGATCCCCGGCCAGCCTTCCTCTTCCTGTGCACCAAAACACGGCGATGAACAGATTGTCACCAGATGGCTCACTGCCTGCGGGTAACGCAGTGCAATATCCGCAGCCACCAGCCCGCCCAGTGACCAGCCCGCCAGTACTGCATTTTCCGGCATCTGCGCGAAAACGGTATCCGACATCTCCGTCAGTGACATCTCTCCGAATTCCTGGCTGCGCCCGTAACCCGGTAAGTCAACCTTGTGAATACGGAAATGCGGTGCGAGCCGCAATTCAATGCTGTTCCATACTTCGCTGTTCAGTCCCCAGCCGTGTAACAGCACAAGATCACGCGAACCCTGTCCGCTCTGCTGCCAAAAAAGCGTTGCCATCGTTATTGTTTCCTTATTTATCCGGAGGGAAGACGGATGGTTATTATTGAGAATTACTGCCTGCTGTGCAATCAGCCGCTGGCAATTGCCGCACACGGTATCTGCGGATTCTGCGAACGGGGGCTGCCGGAGATGCCGCCGGTCTGCCGTCGCTGCGGCCTGCCGCTGATAACACCGGAGCCGGAATGCGGCCGCTGTCTGCAATCCCCGCCGCCGTGGCAGAGCCTGCTGGCCGTGACCGGCTATCAGCCGCCGCTGGCGGCCCTGGTTCACCGCCTTAAATACAGCAGGCAGACCCACATTGCCCGGGCACTGGCGCGATTGCTGCTGCGCCGGGTGCTGGCGGCTTACCGCGCGGGAGAGTGTCCGAAGCCGGATCTGCTGCTCAGTGTCCCGCTTTACCGCTACCGCCAATGGCGGCGCGGGTTTAATCAGAGTGATCTTATCACCCGTCCGCTGGCAAAATGGCTGCGCTGCCCTTATGACAGTTCCGGCCTTATCCGCACCCGTGCTACACTGAGCCAGCGGATGCTGTCCCGCACGCAGCGCCTGACAAACCTGTCCTTTGCATTTGCCGTCACCCGTGATGTCCGCGGACTGCATATTGCGCTGACCGATGATGTCATCACAACAGGGGCGACCATGACAGCGCTGTCTGAATTGCTCATTCGTGCGGGTGCGGCGGCAGTCCGGGTGTGGTGCCTTTGCCGCACCTTGTAGTGAACCCGCAAATGGGCGTATTATAACCAACCGGAACAGTCAACTATTTTTGGGCAATGTTATGATTACTATTACTGACGCTGCGCAGGCACATTTTTCCAAACTGCTTGCCAACCAGGAACCCGGCACACAAATCCGTGTTTTTGTTATTAACCCGGGCACTCCCAATGCGGAATGCGGAGTCTCTTATTGTCCGCCTGATGCTGTGGAAGCGACCGATACCGCGCTGCCGTTTGAGCAGCTGACCGCCTATGTTGATGAACTGAGCGCACCGTTCCTTGACGAAGCCGTGATCGACTTCGTAACCGATCAGCTCGGCTCTCAGCTCACCTTAAAAGCGCCGAACGCCAAAATGCGTAAAGTGGCGGATGATGCCCCGCTGATCGAGCGTGTCGAGTATGTTCTGCAATCTCAGATCAACCCGCAGCTGGCCGGGCACGGCGGCCGTGTTTCCCTGATGGAAATCACGGACGAAGGCTATGCCATCCTTCAGTTCGGCGGCGGCTGTAACGGCTGCTCCATGGTGGATGTCACCCTGAAAGAAGGGATCGAAAAAGAGTTACTGAATATGTTTGCCGGTGAACTGAAAGGCGTTAAAGACCTGACTGAACATCAGCGCGGCGAACACTCTTATTACTGATAGTGCTGTACCGGCCGGATATCGCACGGCCGTGATAATACACTGCCCGGTTATCCGCCGGGCAGGTTTCCGGCGGTGCTCTGTCACCGCTGATATTCACCTGCATACGAAAAATCATTATGGAACAAATCCGCTTAATCACACCGGATACGGCGTATGAACTCTGGCAGCAGAACGGGGCTGTCCTGGTTGATATCCGTGATCCGCAAAGCTTCCGTGCCGGTCACACTGACGGCGCATTTCACCTGACAAACGACACCGTGAATACCTTCATGGATCAGACAGATTATGAGCAGCCGGTTATGGTCATGTGTTACCATGGGCACAGCAGTCAGGGCGCGGCTCAGTATCTGCTTAATGTCGGCTATGAAACGGTATACAGCATCAACGGCGGCTTTGAAGCCTGGTTGCGCAATTACCCGGACACAGTCAGGTCACTTGCTTAACAACGGAAGCTATATGGTTTATCTGATCACCATCGCCAACCCGCGGATTGCCCAGTCATTTATTGATTATATGGCCGCCCGGGATATTGAGCTCACTATGCGTGCCACCCGCGAAGGGCACGGCGCGGAATTGTGGCTCGACGACGAAAGCAAGCTGGCACAGACACAGGCTGAGCTGGAAACTTTTATGCGTGATCCGATGAATAAACGCTATCTCGCTGCCAGCTGGGAATCCGGTGAAACCGATTCCCCGTTCCGCTACCCGGCCTCTCATGCCTTCAGTAACCTGGTGACCCCGGCCGGGCCGCTGACCATCACCATTACCGTACTGTGCGCACTGGTTTTTCTGTGGATGCAGATAAGCGGCACTGACGCGGTGATGGACTATCTGGCCTGGCCGCAGCCTGACCAGCAGGGTGAACTGTGGCGGTGGGTAAGCCCGGTGTTCCTGCATTTCGGCCTGACCCATATTCTGATGAACCTGGCGCTGTGGTGGTATCTCGGCGGTCAGGTGGAAAAACAGCTCGGCAGCGGACGGCTGCTGGTGATCACCCTGATTTCTGCCCTGGTCAGTTGCTGGTCGCAATCCTTTTTCAGCGGCTCATCCTTCGGTGGCCTGTCCGGCGTGGTTTTCGCGCTGATCGCTTATGTCTGGTACACCGGCGCGCGCAATCCGTCCGCCGGTATTTATCTGCCTGCCGCCATGATGGTGTTTTCGGTATTATGGCTGATTATCGGTTACTTTGATTTATTTGGTACAATGCCGATTGCAAACATGGCCCATGCATCCGGTCTCGCGACCGGCCTGCTGATGGCGGTATGGGATAACCGCCGCCGGGCGGCCTGAATAATAATGAAAATATGACATCACCGCCGCATATCACGGCACAGACCTGAATATGCGCGGTACTGATCTGACCGGGGGATTTTGTGAAACAAACACAGCGTCATGATGCTATCGTTGAGTTAGTCAGTAAACAGGGCTATGTCAGCACAGAAGAGCTGGTCGAGCACTTTAAGGTCAGTCCGCAGACCATCCGCCGTGATCTCAATGAGCTGGCGGAGCAGAATAAAATCCACCGTCACCACGGCGGAGCGGCACAGCCCTCCAGTTCGGTGAATGCCGCCTATCATGAGCGAAAAAGCATGTGGTCGGATGAAAAACGCCGGATTGCCCGCCGTGTCGCGGCGCTGATCCCGGACGGTGCCACCCTGTTTATCGATATCGGCACCACACCGGAAGCGGTCGCGCATGAACTGCTGGAACATAAGAATCTGCGCATCGTCACCAATAACCTCAATGTCGCCACCCTGCTGATGGCAAAAGATGATTTCCGGCTGATCCTGGCCGGTGGTGAAGTCCGTTCCCGTGACGGCGGGATTGTCGGCGAGGCCACGCTCGATTTTATCTCTCAGTTCCGTCTGGATTTCGGGATTCTCGGGATCAGCGGCATTGATACTGACGGCTCCCTGCTGGAATTTGATTATCACGAAGTCCGCACCAAACGGGCGATTATTGAAAACTCCCGCTGTGTGATGCTCGTGACCGACCACTCAAAATTCGGCCGTAACGCCATGGTCAACCTCGGTAATATGGGGCTGATCGATTGCCTGTTTACCGACAAACGCCCGCCGGAAAGCATTATCAAAATCCTGGACGAACAACAGGTGCAGCTCGAAGTCTGCTGATTATCTCTGCCCGTGCCACCGCCCGGTGGCGCGGTTTTCCTCCCTTTTCCCTCTGCCGTAATTCATCACTCTCTGTGTGGATATGATAACGAATTGTTATCCGTGTCACGGAGAACGTTTTTTTATGTCCGGAATGTTGGAATATCGTTCACATTGCTCTATTATGAGCGATAACGAACATTAAAGAACAAATGTGGTCATGCGGGAGTGAGGATGGAAACGAAAGATTTGATCGTTATCGGGGGCGGAATCAACGGTGCAGGTATTGCCGCTGATGCAGCAGGACGCGGGCTGTCTGTGCTGATGCTGGAAGCCCGGGATCTGGCCTGTGCCACCTCATCGGCCAGCTCAAAACTGATCCACGGCGGATTGCGCTATCTCGAACATTATGAGTTTCGTTTGGTGAGCGAAGCACTGGCTGAACGCGAAGTATTATTAAAAATGGCGCCGCATATCGCCTTCCCGATGCGTTTCCGTCTGCCGCATCAGCCACATCTGCGTCCGGCATGGATGATCCGCGCCGGACTGTTTCTGTATGACCATCTCGGCAAACGCACCACATTGCCGGGCAGCCGCGGCCTGACCTTCAGTACAGCCTCCCCGCTGAAAGCAGAGTTTAAAAAAGGCTTTGAATATTCCGACTGCTGGGTGGACGATGCCCGCCTGGTGGTACTGAATGCACAGGAAGTCGTGCGTCAGGGCGGCGAAGTCCGCACACGGACAAAAGTCACCCGCGCATGGCGCGAAAACGGCTTATGGCAGGTGGAAGCGGAAAATGCCCTGACCGGCGAAACCCTGCGCTGGCAGGCAAAAGGGCTGGTCAACGCCGCCGGGCCGTGGGTGAAAACCTTCTTTGATGACGGATTACAGCTCAAATCCCCTTATGGTATCCGTCTTATCAAAGGCAGCCATATTGTGGTGCCGCGCGCGCATGACGAGCCGCAGGCCTATATCCTGCAAAATGAAGATCACCGCATTGTGTTTGTTATCCCGTGGATGGATGAATTTTCCATTATCGGTACCACCGACGTGGAATATCACGGCGATCCGGCAGACGTTAAAATCGATGATAACGAAATTAATTATCTGCTGGATGTGTATAACGACCACTTCCGCAAAACCCTGACCCGCGACGATATCCGCTGGACATACTCCGGCGTGCGTCCGCTGTGTGATGATGAATCGGACTCGCCGCAGGCAATCACCCGCGATTACACGCTTGATTTGCATGATGACAACGGACAGGCACCGCTGTTATCGGTCTTCGGCGGCAAACTCACCACTTACCGCAAGCTGGGCGAGCACGCACTGGATAAACTGGCGGCCTACTATCCGCACGCCGGGAAAGCATGGACAAAACAGGCGGTACTGACCGGTGGTGAACTGAACGGCCGGAGCCGTGACGGCTATGCCCGTGTGCTGACAGAACGCTGGTCATGGCTGCCGAACGGCCTGGCGCTGCGCCTGGCCCGCACCTACGGCAGTCAGACAGAAAAAATTATCGGTGATGCGCAATCCCTCAGCGACCTCGGGCAGTTATTCGGCCATAACCTGTATGAAGCCGAGCTGCGCTATCTGGTACAGCACGAGTGGGTAATCACCGCAGAAGATGCACTCTGGCGCAGAACCAAACTGGGAATGTGGCTCACACAGGAAGAACAGCTGCAGGTGGAGCAGTGGCTCCGCCGGGAAGAGCAGTAACGGAAACGAAACAGACCGGCTTTGTGAGCTGGTCTGTTTTTTTATCACCTCAGCGCCGGGATTCCAGCGCCATCCGGACAGCCAGCCCGGCCAGCACAGTCCCCATCAGCCAGCGCTGCACCACCTGCCAGAACGGGCGCCCCGTCATAAAGACAGCCACCGAACCCGCCATCAGAATAATCAGTCCGTTAACTGTCAGACTGATCATAATTTGTATTGTTCCGAGTGCCAGAGACTGTACCAGCACACTGCCGTGCCCCGGCACAATAAACTGCGGCAGCAGCGATAAATACATCACCGCCACTTTCGGGTTCGCCAGGCTGGTCAGAAACCCCATGGTGAACAATTTTTTCGGCTTATCTTCCGGTAAATCCCGCACCGAAAATGCAGAGCGTCCGCCCGGTTTGACCGACTGCCACGCCAGCCAGAGCAGATACAATGCCCCCGCGATACGCAAAGCATCATAGGCATAAGGAACGGCAAAAAAGAGCGCTGTGATACCAAATGCCGCACTGAGCATATAAAAAATAAATGCCAGGCCGACACCGGCAAGAGAAATATATCCTGCCCGCTTTCCCTGACAGAGGGAACGAGAGATCAGATAAATCATATTAGGGCCGGGCGTTAATACCATTCCCAGTGCAACCAGAGCAAATCCGAGCAATGACGTCAAATCAGGCATAATGCACTCCATGACAGATAATGCATAACAGATTATAAGATAAAGTATTGTTTTTACAGGATATATAACCACCCTGAACAGGCGATCATTGATTATAGCCGGAACAAAAAAAAAGCAGCAACGATATAATTCAGTATGTATTAATAACGTGGGTTACTGCACAAAATTGCAGGCACAAAAAAAGCGCCTTCATTTCAGCGCTTTTTCCGGGACCGTCTGTTCTCAGTGAACCTGTGACGGGCTGAGCAGCTGATAAATGGTATCCGGGGTATATTTCTCACCGGAAAAATAGATATTCCAGTCAGTCAGCATCTCCGTATTCAGAGGATACACACCACCCTCTTCCATCTCTTCAACATAAAACGGCTGGTTGATCAGTTTGCCGGTAAACACGTCATTATCCAGAGTTTCCGGGATAAACCACATGTGCTCCAGGTCATCCTCATCCCCGTACGGAATACCGCATTTAACCATAAACGCCCACGGATGCTCATCCTCTTCATCACGGGCTTTTTTACCGAATAATCCGCCGAGCAGGCCTTTTTTCGTTTTGACCACCGGCTGCCCGTATTCCGCAAACATCTGGGCAAAATAGTGCCAGCGCAGGCGGGCTTTTACCGCCATTTCATGGGTTTCACTATTCGGGCGGTAAAACATAATGGCGGCATCGTCGTCGAAACCACGGAAAAATGTCTGTAACACCGGCGAACTTTCATTTACACGAAACAGCATACAGGACGGATGGTCATGCTGATCGTCGCGATCCCCGCGATCGCCGAGAAATTCATTTTCCGGCATATTATCGTGAGAGTAATCGATCTCTTCGAGAGGCTTCAGCTGGTCGATCGGGGTATTTTTGTTGATCTGGCGGATCCCTTCCTGATACGGCAGCGCCACAATATATTCCAGCTGTTTTTCCGTCTGGCCGCACAGCATCGGCTCATTAAACAGCACTTTGCCTTCATTAAGACTCTGCCCGATAAAACTGCGCAGCAGATCAGGAATGCCGTAGTACGCATTGATGGTATGCGGCAGCAGCAGTTCCACTTCAGGGATCCCGCAGCGCAGCAGGCCGTGTGTGTGGAACCAGTACATGGTCGGCGGAGAATTTTCCGTGTCATAGATTGCATGAATGGTATACAGAGATTCAATGTTCAGCTGCACGTCGTTTTCCAGCTGAAAATTGAGCCACTCACGGGTAAAACCGCGCCCGGCAGCCGATATATCGATGCCCAGTAATAAATCCGGCACCAGAATCTGTACCATCTTCAGCTGATACCGGTAACTTCGCAGCACGTCATTCTGTAAAAGGCATTCAACATAAATGTCCTGATCGGTCTGGTTGACTTCGGCCAGCAGTCCGGCAGACAGCGGATCGGTTGAATAGTAAGGATTGATTTCCAGTTCCGGAGCCCGCGGTGCCAGTGACACCAGAAACAGCAGTTCTTCATCACCGTAATGACAGGTGTAATAAAAGCTGTTCTCATCATGTTCCGCGTATTCAATATCACCCTGTGTGAAAAAGGTTTGTGATGCCAGACGCTCTTCTAACTCTGCCAGGTTGAGCCGCGAGGGAGAGAATGCCACTACTTCTGACGTCATCCTCTTACCCTTACCTTCCGCAACCTCAAGGTAATATTGTTTTATATCCATCGGTAATGCCTTTATCCGCTCTGAGTTGTGCTGCTGTGCTGTAATAATCTCCGGCTTAACGCTCCTTCCGGGGAACATGAGAACTTCGGGCGTCAATTATATTCATTGTGGCAACAATAACCTCTGCTTTTGTCCCGGTTATGCCACACAGACAACGGCAAAGAATGAATATGCTGAAATTAAACTCATTTGTTCATACGTATAAGTACCACATTTTGTATGCGGAGTTCATTCAGAATAATCCACCTATTATTCTGTAAATATACATTTTGACCAAAATCGTACGTCCGGGAGCAAAAACGGCTATAATCCGGTCAATTGTCCGCCCTGTTCTGAGGTATGAAAAGTTGAATAATAACAAAAATTTAACGATTACTGTTCCGTTACCTGGGCCCTATCATACAGCGGATTTTCTCGCATTTCATTTACGTGATAACCACCATGTGGCCGAAGAAGTTACGGAAAACCGGGTGATGAAAGGGATTTGCCTGCACGGCCATCCCGCTCTTCTGACGCTGGAAATCAGCTCAGGGGAAGCGCGTGTTACCCTCAGCACTGACGGCCCGGGCCCGCTGCCGGAAGACGAGGCCCGTATGCATTATCTCGCCCGGCATATGCTCGGTCTGATCCAGCCGGTTGAGGAGTTCGAGACACAGTATCAGGATCACCCGCTGGCCGGTCCCCTTATCCGGCAACAGAAAGGGCTGCGGATCTACCAGTCCGCCACACCGTTTGAAGCTATTAACTGGGCGATTATCGGGCAGCAAATCAGTGTTCAGGCCGCGATTTCCATCCGCCGCCGCCTGATTCAGCATATCGGCCTGCGCCACTCCTCCGGGCTGTGGTGCTATCCGGATGCGGCACATATTTTACAGACCGATTTTGACGGACTGCGCAGCTGCGGTTTTTCTGTCGGTAAAGCCAATGCCCTGCTGGCACTGAGTGAGCAACTGGAAAGCGGAGCGCTGGTGCTGCCGGATGTGGTCACACCGGAGAATGCCGACACGGTTTCCGCCTCACTGACGGCGATCAAAGGTATCGGCACCTGGACGGTCAGCTATGCCCTGCTGCGCGGCTTTAACTATCTGAACGGCTCACTGCACGGTGATGTTGCGGTGCGGCGTAATCTGCAGCGCCTGCTGGCGCGGGATGAAAAAATAACAGCGGATGAAACGCAGGAATGGCTGGCGGATTTCGCCCCGTGGCGGGCCCTGATGGCTGCTCATCTGTGGCGGCTGGAGTCCGCCGCCGGGTACTGAGCAAAAAAATGCCGCAAATGCGGCATTTTTTCTCTGCTTATTCAGCGCAGCCAGTTGGTTTTTGCCAGCTCCACAATCTCATCACCGCGCCCGTTGATAATCGCGCGCAGCATATACAGACTGAAGCCTTTGGCCTGCTCAAACTTAATTTCCGGCGGCATGGCCAGTTCCTGTTTAGCCGTCACCACATCAACCAGAACCGGGCCGTCATGGGCAAATGCGGTTTTCAGTGCATCGTCCAGTGACTCGCTGTCTTCAACGCGGATCCCTTTGATCCCCATGGCATTGGCCATCGCGGCAAAATCCGGATTGTGAAGATCGGTGCCGTCGGTCAGATAACCACCCGCTTTCATCTCCATCGCCACAAAGCCCAGCACACTGTTGTTAAAGATGACGATTTTCACCGGCAGCTGCATCTGTGCCAGGGAAATGAAATCCCCCATCAGCATACTGAACCCGCCGTCACCGCACATCGCCACCACCTGACGCTTGCGGTCAGGCGCCTGAGCGCCGATAGCCTGCGCCATGGCGTTTGCCATCGAGCCGTGGTTGAAGGAGCCAATCAGCCGCCGTTTGCCGTTCATGGTGAGATAACGCGCCGCCCAGACCGTCGGGGTGCCCACATCACAGGTGAACACGGTGTCATCATCCGCCAGCTCACTGATTTTCTTCGCCAGATACTGCGGGTGGATCAGTTCCCGTTTGCTGGCGGTTGCCAGTGCATCGAGGTCACTGCGGGCGGTCTGATAGTGTTTCAGCGCCGCATCCAGATGGGTGCGATCCTCTTTGGCCTGCAGGCGCGGCTGAATAGCGTTGAGTGTGGCTTTGATATCCCCGATAACCGCCATATCCACCGCACAGTGTGCGCCGAGGCTGCCCGGGTTGATATCCACCTGAATAATTTTTGCTTTGGCAGGATAAAACGCGCGGTACGGGAAGTGCGTACCGAGCAGCACCAGGGTATCCGCATTTTCCATCGCATAATATCCGGAGGAGAAACCGATAAGCCCGGTCATCCCGACACTGTACGGGTTATCATACTCAATATGCTCTTTGCCGCGCAGTGCATGCACCACCGGTGCTTTCAGGGTTTCCGCCAGTTTGATAACTTCATCATGTGCCCCGTCACACCCGGCCCCGCACATCAGTGTGATGTTTTTCGCGCCGTTAAGGGCATCCGCCAGTTTCACCAGCTCATCCCGCTGCGGCATCACCAGCGGCAGAGACGGCTCATACCAGACATTACGGGCCGATTCCGGTGCCGGTCTTAATGCCACATCCCCCGGAATGACCACCACGGCCACACCGCGCTCCAGAATTGCCTTGCGCATGGCAATACCCAGCACCTGCTGGATCTGCTCCGGATTGGAAACCAGCTCACAATAGACGCTGCACTCACGGAACAACTCCTGCGGATGGGTTTCCTGGAAGTAATGGCTGCCGATTTCGCCGGAAGGAATATGTGCGGCAATTGCCAGCACCGGCACGCGGTTGCGCTGACAATCAAATAATCCGTTGATTAAGTGGAGGTTACCCGGCCCGCAGGAACCGGCGCACACCGCCAGTTTACCGGTCAGATGGGCTTCCGCCCCGGCGGCAAACGCGGCCACTTCCTCATGCCGGGTGCCCATCCATTCAATGCTGCCCAGTTTACGTAAGCTGTCACTTAACCCGTTCAGTGAGTCTCCGGTGACACCCCAGATACGGTTGATTCCTGCATCCGCCAACATTTTTGCGATATAACCCGCTACAGTCTGCTTCATCGTAAATCTTCCCTCATACTGGTGATAAATCTGATTCGCAATAAGATGCTGCACAGAACAATACCGGCCTGCTCTGTGTGTTTATCCTGTCATTTCAGTGTAGCCCGGGCTCGCCGCAGATAAAACCACCAGTAATAAGGGAAATTTTCAGCACTAATTCAGGATATCGCCGGAGATCCGGCGGAATAATACAAAAATGGCAGCAAGGATATATAAATACACTTTTCTTAATTTCTGTTTAATAATATTAATATTATTGTTATTTCGGGTGACGAATTATATTTCACACAGAATCAACATAAAAAATCAGGAAACTATATTTTCAATAACCGATTGATATTATTAAACAATATAATATTAATTTATCGCTAAGATATTATTTTTTACAGATATCATCCTTATTATTCATGCACCATGAAATACTGATATGATATAAACACGATCTCCGTCACGCTCACTTTTTTAATACTGACGTTAAAATCCCTCCTGCAAATAATAACGAAAACAACTGCTGACAGAAACCCGCCGGTTCCGGAAGGCAGACTTTTTTTCGTAAAAATAAAATGTACTCATGTTGCGCCGGCGCTGTGGTATGACCGGTTTCCGGTCATACCCGCGCTTACATCAGGGATTCTTTATCAGCACACAAACCGGTTTCAGTTACGGGGTAAATGTAATGACCAATAAATACAATGTCAGTGAAAAACTCTTTGCGCTTGAGGCGTTCAGCAAGAAAACGCGCCAGGATTTACATAAAATCCCTGAGCTGTCCGGTGAAGAATATAAAACCTCGAAATACTGCCGCGAGCTGATGGAAAGCTTCGGCTACACCATCCGTCAGTTTGAGGGATATACCGGCTTTACCGCTGAACTGACCGTCAATCCGGCGTACCGCCTGATTGCTTACCGCACCGACATCGACGGTCTGGAAATGCCGGACATGACCTGCAACGAGCACAGTTCCGTACACGAAGGCTGCGCCCACAACTGTGGTCACGACACCCATATGACCATCGCGCTGACTGCGGCAAAATACCTCAGCGAACACCGCGATGAACTGACACACAATGTCCGTTTTGTCTTCCAGATGGCGGAAGAAGATATGCGTGTGCCGGGTGCGGATAAAATGGTGGAAATGGGCTGCATGGACGGCGTGGATGAAGTCTACGGGCTCCACAACGACGCCGCGATTGAAACCGGCTGCATCCGTTTTAATGCGGGTGTGATGTCCTCTTACGGCTCCGCCTGGACGCTGGACGTACACGGTGTTTCCGCACACGGCTCCACGCCGCACAAAGGGCTGGATGCTATCCGCGAAGCTACCCGTATCATTGATTACATGGATTATATCGTCGCCAAGAAAACCGATCCTTTCAGCCCGGCTGTTTTCGGCTGCGGTATGATCAACGGCGGTACCATTCCGAATGCGCTGGCTGATTATGTGCAGGCACGCGGTACCATCCGTTCTATGGATGAAGAAACCGATAAAATCTTAAAAGCCAGCTTTAAAGAGATTGTTGCCCGCAGTGAAGCCGGTGGTTTTAAAACCACACTGGAAGCCTGCGGTTACCCGGCCGTCATTAACCATCCGCAGGCAGCGGAAGTCATTAAAAACGCAGCAGCGGCCTTCTTACCAGCTGAAAATATTGACTCAAATGGTAAGCCGATGACCGGCAGTGAAGATTTCAGCTATATGATTAATGCCACCAAAGATAAATTAGGTGCCATGTATTTCCTCGGCAGCGGTAACAAAGCCAAAGGAATTAATAACTATCTGCATGCCAATCCGTATTTTGTTGATGACGATTGCCTGCTGATCGGTGCGCAAATCTTTATTAATATTGCCACCCGCTAAAAAAGATTACACACAGCAAACACAAAGCCCGGTAACATCAGTTACCGGGCTTTTTTTATCAGAAATACAGAATAATCAGAGTTCCGGCAATGCACGGTAAAGCCGGTCACGGGCTTTAGGATCAACCGGCAGCCACTGTTCCGGCTGGTGAATATAATTCAGGTCAAGATGCGGCGCATAACAGGAAATAAAGTCATACATATAATCCTTCAGATGTGTATGACGGCTGATACAAATATGGGTATAGCTCGGTTTCACCAGGTTACCGATATTAATACAGCGCAGAGAATCACTGTCTTCCGCCGGATCAAACGCCACGGAGGAAATAACACCGACACCGGCTCCGCGCTTCACATAGAATTTAATAATTTCCGTATCGACCGCGGTTAATACCACATTCGGCGTCAGATGGTTCTGATAAAATACCTGATCCAGCTTGGAACGGCCGGTGAATCCGAATACATAGGTGATCAGCGGATAATGAGCCAGCTCCTGAATCGTCAGCTGCTCATTCTGTGCCAGCGGGTGATCGTGCGGCACAATCGCACTGCGGGACCACTGATAGCACGGCAGCGTCAGTAAATCGTCATACAGATGCAGGGATTCGGTGGCGATTGCAAAATCCACATCCCCGTTTTTCACCATTTCCGCCAGCTGTGCCGGCGCTCCCTGATGGAAGTGCAGCGAAATATTCGGGTAACGCGCATTAAAACGTTCAATCACTTTCGGTAATTTATAACGGATTTGCGTGTGGGTGGTGGCAATACGGAGATTCTGTTTTGTCGTGGTATCTTCATGGGACACCAGACTTTTAATTTTATCAAACTGCGCCAGAATATCGCAGGCAACACGATGAACTTCCTCACCAATCGGACTGAGCGATAATAAGTTATTATTTTTCCGGTTGAATAAAGAAACGTTCAGTTCATCTTCAAGAATTTTAAGCTGCTTGCTCACTGTCGGCTGCGAGGTATACAGCTTCTCGGCGGCATTCGTGATATTAAAGTCACTCCTGACCACCTCAACAAAACTTTTGAGCTGATTAATGTTCATTGCTTATTTATCCAGTTATAAAACGGATTCAAAATATTAAAATTATTAATAAACAGGGTTATAAGAGTAATACAACATGCTGTGTGTCAGGATGATAGCACAAGGCGGGTGATGAAGAAATAAACACGTCCCGCAAAAAGCGGTATCCGTTATTAGCAGGCTAATAACGGATTTTTGAGATGAGATTCAGTATCACTCAATATCACGAAATTACATCAGTTCAGATTCGACCGGCAAAATAACGGTTTCTGCTTTCCAGGATTCCCGTTCATTTCCGCTGTCGCGTTTACTCCGGCCTTCAATCTCGGTGAAGAACCAGCCAACCGGTACTTCAAAGATATCCGCAATACGGACTAAACAATCCACATCAACACGGTTTACACCACGTTCATAACGTGACATCTGCTGCTGACTGATTTCAATCATTTCAGCCAGTCTTGCTGCAGTAATGCCGTGATCTTTCCGTAACACCTGAATTTTTTGCCCGACAGCGCGTGCTATCGAGTTTTTTGCTTTGGTCATGTCGCTATCCCTCACATATGGCTGTGATAACCATCAGATTCCTCTCTGATGACTAACAAAAATATGCGTTTATTAAAGAAAGTGGACCAATTGATATTCACAAAGTTTTACTCTTTGTTGTTGTTTTAACTGCCGCATGTATGTACTTATGCAAACCAGCCTCGTACACATGTTGAAACACATATTACATATTCATTTACCAAATTGAAACCTGCCGCTCCGGCACCTAACGAATTGTAAAAAAAAGAATTATTCGGTGTCCGAAAGAGTGATAACCCTATGTATTATAGTATATTTACCTTTTCTTTCACCCTTGGACTAGGTATAAACCACTAAAAATAAAATGACTCATTAGTGGTATAAAATAGTAATTATTTAGCTTTAATAGAGTAACAAACCACAATTAAATGGAAAAAAAACGATATATCTTGAAACATTTACATCTTTCTTAAATTGCTATTGGCAGATATCACTGCATGATTTACATATTCAGCAGATAACACCAAAGTTTATCTTATTATTACGTAAAGAAATCATTGAGGACTGTGATTATGCGTTAATTACATCAGATGTAATTATCAGGAAAACACATACAGAAAATTGAGAAATCAGATGAAACATACTGATAACATTGTCTGTTTTCTGAAATCACCCTATATATTGCTCAAATTTAAACCATTCACATTATAATTCTGCTGATAATTTAAAATACATCGGATTACGATACCGAACCCGATCCGTTTCACACAATAAAATATGCTGAAAAGCATCCGTTTAAGACGCCTTATTTCCCGGGTGATCTGCACTTCCGTTGATTTTTCAGAAAAAAACATCATTGAACATTTCACGATATAGAGAAGTTAAATGCCAAATACGCGATATTAATCAGTACAAAAACCCACTAATTTTACAAAAAATATGATTTATGCTAAATTAGGTGACCTCGTTTCAAAACAAAGGTGCTTTTTTTGGTTATTACAACACAATACTTTCCTATTCTTCCTGTCCTGTCTGCGGTTTCCTGTACCGTCTGCCGTTAGCGTTACATATTCAACAATCAATCTATTTAACGGGAAACATGAATACGGGAAAAAATACGTATTTATACTTACCAATTTAGTATTAAACATCGCCTGCTACCGATGAATTCACTATCACACAAAAAGTCATTGCAGGTTTGAGTGAAATCTCAGTTACGTGAATCCCCGTCATAAAACAAAAGGATACAACGATGAGACGCAAGAAAACAAAACAAAAACCTTTAAATATCAATGATATTACTATCATTGATGATGGAAAATTAAAGAAAGCCATCACCGCTGCCTCACTGGGTAATGCCATGGAGTGGTTTGATTTCGGGGTCTACGGCTTCCTGGCGTATGTGCTGGGTCAGGTCTTCTTCCCTTCCGCCTCCCCGGGCATACAGATGATCGCGGCGTTAGCGACGTTCTCCGTACCGTTTCTGGTACGTCCGCTGGGCGGGATCTTCTTCGGCATTATGGGCGACAAATTCGGCCGCCAGAAAGTGCTTTCCGTCACCATCATTATTATGGCTGTCAGTACCTTCTGTATCGGTCTCATCCCGTCTTATGAAAGTATCGGGATCTGGGCTCCGGTGCTGTTACTGCTGGCAAAACTGGCTCAGGGTTTCTCCGTGGGCGGTGAGTATTCCGGTGCAGCTATCTTTGTAGCGGAATATTCACCGGATCGTAAACGCGGATTTATGGGCAGCTGGCTGGACTTCGGCTCGATTGCCGGTTTCGTCTGCGGTGCCGGTGTGGTGGTGCTGATCTCCAGTATTCTCGGTGAGGAAACCTTCCGTGAATGGGGCTGGCGTATCCCGTTCTTCCTGGCGCTGCCGCTGGGCGTTATCGGCCTGTATCTGCGTCATGCCCTGGAGGAAACACCGGCTTTCCAGCAGCATGTTGAGGATATGAAAAATGCTAACCCTGAAACCGGCGAAGATAAGCCCCGCGTTTCACTGCGCAGCATTGCCTCACAGTACGGTAAGGGTCTGATGATTTGTGTCGGGCTGGTGATTGCCACCAACGTCACCTATTACATGCTGCTGACCTATATGCCGAGTTATCTGTCGCATAACCTGAATTACAGTGCGGATCACGGTGTGCTGATTATTATCGCGATTATGATTGGTATGCTGTTCGTACAGCCGCTGATCGGGATGATGAGTGACCGCATCGGCCGTAAACCGTTTGTTCTCGCGGGCAGTATCGGGTTATTTGTGCTGGCGATTCCGGCATTTATGCTGATTAACAGTGGTGTCATCGGCCTGATTTTCGTAGGCTTACTGATTCTGGCAGTGTTGCTTAACTGCTTTACCGGTGTGATGGCCTCTATTTTACCGGCCATTTTCCCGACAAAAATCCGTTACAGTGCACTGGCTATCTCATTCAATATCTCTGTGCTGATTGCCGGTGCCACCCCGACCGCCGCCGCCTGGCTGGTCGAGGCGACCAATAATCTGTATATGCCGGCCTATTATCTGATGGTGATTGCCGTTATCGGGATGATTACCGCGATTGTGATGAAAGAAACCGCCAATAAGCCGTTACGCGGTGCCACACCGGCCGCATCTGACCGTGCGGAAGCCAAAGAGATTTTGCTCGAGCATTACGATAATATCGAACACAAGATTGAGGCGATTGATGAGGAGATTGCCGCGTTGCAGAAACGCCGTCAGTCACTGATTGATCAGCACCCTAAACTGGACTGATGTCCTGCTCAGGCCCGCCTCTCCGGACGCGGGCCTTTTTATTGTTTATGCGGGAGGTAAGGTTATGACGGATTCAGCACCGGCTGTTGTCTGGCTGCGGCACGATCTGCGGCTGACAGATAACACGGCGCTTTACGCCGCCTGTCAGGCACACCGGCAGGTAAAACTGATTTTTACACTCACGCCGGGACAGTGGGAGCAGCACGCTATGTCCCCGTCACAGCAGGCGCTGATTTTCTGTCAGCTGCACGCGCTGAACACATCCGCAGCCGCACTCGGGATCACCCTGCATATACAGCCGTGCCATACCTTTGAGGATGCCGCTGACTGGCTGGCCGCATGGTGCCGCGAACATCGTATCCCCGCCGTCTATGTCAATAAACAGTACGGGCTGAATGAACAGCGCCGTGATGCCCGCTTTGCCGCCCGTCTGCCGGACACCTGCCGTTTTTATGCCTTTGATGACAGTGTTCTGCTGCCGCTGGGCAGTGTAAGCACACAGCAGGGCGGGCTCTACAAAGTGTTCACGCCGTTCCGGCGTGCCTTTCTCACCGCACTGATGAAGACCACCGTCCGCGTGCTGCCGGTACCGGAGGCCAAAGGCCCGCCGGTCTCCCCGGTACCGCTTAATCTGCCGCAGCAGGAGCATACCCTTTTCCCTTCCGGAGAAGAGACCGCACTGCAGCGGCTGGCGGATTTTTGTCAGAAGCATGCTGTGGATTACAAAACAGAACGGGATTTTCCGGCGATTGACAGCACCAGCCGGATCTCCGCGTATCTCGCCACCGGAATTTTGTCCCCGCGCCAGTGCCTGAGCCGTCTGCGCCTGCATTTTCCTATGGTCGCTGATGAGCCGGAAAGCGGCGCTTATACCTGGCTCAGTGAGCTTATCTGGCGTGAGTTTTATCTGCATCAGCTGGCACAGCACCCGGATATCAGCCGTCACCGCCCGATGCAGCGCTGGACAGAGTCCATTATCTGGTCACCGGATAACAGCGGGCTGCTTGCCTGGCGGCAGGGCAAAACCGGGTTCCCGCTGGTCGATGCGGCCATGCGTCAGCTGAATGAAACCGGCTGGATGCATAACCGTCTTCGGATGATCACGGCAAGTTTTCTGGTCAAAGATTTACTGACTGACTGGCGGCGCGGCGAGCACTATTTTATGTCACAGCTGATTGACGGTGAATTTGCCGCCAATAACGGCGGCTGGCAGTGGGCGGCCTCCACCGGTCATGATTCGGTGCCGTATTTCCGGATTTTCAACCCGGTCACGCAGGGAAAACGGTTTGACCCGGACGGCAGCTTTATCCGCCGCTGGCTGCCGGAGCTGGCAGATGTCCCCGCGAAATACATTCATACGCCCCATGAATGGGCGGAGAAAAATCAGCGTGAGATTGATTATCCGAAACCGGTGGTTGATCACCGGATGGCGAGGATCCGCGCTATCGATGCTTACGAAACCGCCCGCCGGACCGCTGCCGGCGGGGATGATAATCCGTATTAATCTGTTTTGTCTGCTGACCGGCGCACCGTGCTGTAGGTCAGCAGATGCTCCAGATTATAGTAACGGGCTTTATTCAGTACAGTGGTGTGAGACATCCCGATTTCGCGGGACACTTTACGGGCCGAACCATAGCGGCGCAGATAATCTTCCAGCAGGCTTTTTTCCTGCCGTGCAAGGGACTCTTTCAGGTTAATGTCTTCCTGCACCGGCAATACCGCAGGGGGTATTTCCGTTTTCGGTACCGCCTGCGGCCGGAGTGCCGGAGAGGCCATCACTTCCTCATGGGGCAGCCACAGATCCCCGACGGTAATTTCCCGTCCGGAAGCCAGATGAATGGCCCGCAGAATCACGTTTTGCAGTTCCCGCACGTTACCCGGCCAGGAATAGGCCATTAACTGGTGATATGCATCCTGGGACAGACTGAGCTGTTTATTCAGCTCTGTCGTGTATTTGCTGATAAAGCGCTGCAGTAACAGCGGGATATCCGTCTTCCGCTCTTTCAGCGGCGGGATATTAATCGGGATCACGTTGATCCGGTAATAGAGATCTTCACGGAATGATTTGTTCTCGATCATCTCTTCCAGATTCCGGTTGGTGGCGACAATGATCCGCACATCCACCGGGATCTCCTTGTGCCCGCCGACCCGGCGGATCACGCCTTCCTGTAATACCCGCAGTAATTTACTTTGCAGGATAAGGGAAAGCTCGCCGAATTCATCCAGAAACACGGTGCCGTGGTTGGCGGATTCAAACAACCCCATCTTCCCGCCCTTGCTGGCGCCGCTGAACGCGCCGCCCTCATAACCGAACAGCTCACTTTCAATCAGGTTTTCCGGCAGTGCCGCACAGTTAATCGGTGCAAACGGATGAGCACTGCGGTCGCTGGCGTTATGAATGGCGCGGGCAAACAGCTCTTTACCGGTACCGGTTTCACCACGGATCAGTACCGTATACGGGCTTATTGAGATTTTCTTGGCAAAATCAATCAGGTTCATCATGATTTCACTTTCACAGATAATGTCATCAAAGCTGAACGGCAGACTTTTATTCACCGAAGACGCCATTTGCTGCACTGAGCGCAGGCTTTTGAAGGTGATAACCGCCCCCATCACCTGAGACTCTTCACTCAGAATCGGACGGCCGGAGCAGATATAGTACAACTCCCCTTTCGGCGTACTGGTGACCATCTGATAGTGATCAAAACTGTTGCCGCCGAGCAGCTTGGTGAGCACTGCCTGGTTTTTACCGCTGAGAATCTTGCTGATATTGACGCCGACAATATTTTCCCGTGAGATCGAGAAAAAGTCTTCCGCCACTTTATTGAAGTAGTTGATATTACCCTGATTATTGATACCGATAATGCCGTCCGTGGTGGATTCCAGAATCGCCTGCAATTCTTTTTCTTTACGTTCATAAGGCTGTAATTTGGAACGGGTGACACTGATAACATCAGGATTAAGCAGGAGTTTACTCAGCAGCAGCTTAACATCCCGCTCGCATTCCGCGTTGAATTTGACATAAATTTTGCACGGAAAAACTTCCATGGAATTGATGCTGATTTCTGAGGCCGAAAACTCATTGATGACTTCTTCCACCATGGCGACGCGGTCAATGGTATTAATTAACCATCTATATGCAGACATGTGTTTAGTCACTCCCGGTTAGTGTATGTAGTGCTCTTTTTCACCCGCCTTACCAGGGTTAACCCATCTTAGGTAATCACTGAGAGGTGAACAAAGGGCGAAATACAACAAAATAGTGCGCAATAAAAAAACCATATGATAAGTAGCCTTATCATACAGAGTGTAATTGTTATTTTGGATTTTGTTACGTTACTTACTATAAACAAGTTCAGTCGGCTTGTACCCGCCAGATATCTCAATTCTATGAAAAAAGTCGCTCAGACAACGGGTTTACACCCGAACCTATCGAGATCGCAAATTATTAAAAATGCGGTAATTAATGGAATTGATTATTTCTGACGTTGATCATTATCAATCACCGGACGTATCAATTCAGGAAAAAATTTAAAAAGAGATCTGGATCACCCTTCCCTTTTGGGGCTATAATGTGACGCAAGTCCGGTTTTATACCCCAATGTGATTAACCTCACTATCAGAAAGTGGCAACCTACTGTCAACTTTCTTTCCACCTTGTCATTTTTACTTACACTCCGCTTTCCACTTCCTCTGCGTTGTCTTTATCTAAGCTATGCTTTAAAATTATTTATCTCTTTTAATTCAATGTGTTATAAAAATAAATCCTGAGTTGGCACGGCTATTGCTTTTATTACTGCAACAACAGCACATGTTGGCATAATAAAAAATTATTCTTTGGAGGATTTATGCACGATTATACGAATAAAGGTTATGACACTAAGATTGTTCACGCTGGCCAACAGGCAGATCCACTGACTGGCGCGTTATCAACCCCAATCTATCAGACCTCTACATTCGTCTTCGACAGCGCAGCACAAGGGGCAGCACGTTTCGCATTAGAAGAAGAAGGTTATATCTACTCACGTTTAGGTAACCCAACTAACGCAGCATTAGAAGAAAAAATGCGTGTGCTGGAAAACGGCGAAGCTGCTCTGGCGACTTCTTCCGGTATCGCAGCAATCTCTACCACTATCCTGACTATGTGCGGCCAGGGCGACCATATCGTTGCTTCTGACACTCTGTACGGCTGTACTTATGCTCTGCTGTCTCACACCCTGCCTAAATTCGGTATCGAAGTCACTTTCGTTCGCGCAAATGACCCTGCGAACATCAAAGCGGCTATGAAACCAAACACTAAAATGGTTTACGTCGAAACTCCGGCTAACCCGACTCTGGCAATGATCGACCTCGAAGCAGCGGCAAATGTTGCTCACGAAGGCGGCGCGATGCTGGTTGTGGATAACACCTTCATGTCTCCGTACTGCCAGCGTCCTCTGGAATTAGGTGCAGACATCGTTGTTCACAGTGTGACCAAATACATCAACGGCCACGGCGATGTTATCGGTGGTGTGATTGTCGGTCCTGCTGACTTCCTGACCCAGGCTCGTCTGGTTGGTGTTAAAGACATCACCGGTGGTGTAATGAGCCCGTTCAACGCATGGTTAACCCTGCGCGGCCTGAAAACACTGCACGTCCGTATGGAACGTCACTGCTCTAACGCAATGAAAGTTGCTAAGTATCTGGAATCTAACCCGAACGTAGAAGCTGTATTCTACCCGGGTCTGCCATCTCACCCGCAGCATGAATTAGCGAAAAAACAGATGAGCAACTTCGGCGGTATGATCAGCTTTGAAATCAAAGGCGGTATCGAAGCAGGCCGTAAAGTGATGGATGCTGTTGAGTTATGCATGCTGGCAGTAAGCCTGGGCGATACTGAAACTCTGATTCAGCACCCTGCATCAATGACTCACTCTCCGGTTCCGGCTGAAGAGCGTCTGAAAGCAGGTATCACCGATGGTCTGATTCGTATCTCTGTCGGTCTGGAAACACCTGAAGACATCATTGCTGACCTGGAACAGGCTATTGCGAAAGCAGTTGCTTAAGACCAGAGCGGAAAATTAAGTCTTGCAGTATGTACTCACCTCATTTGCCGTTAACACACAGACGGGGTGAGTACACGAAGCACGCGGAAAAATTCATTGAGAGCCACTCTGAATTCTCTCCGGCGTGCTTTTTAAGTATTTAACAGGTTATTTTTAGCGGTAATAAAAAGAACAACGCAGTGCTGAAATTTTTTAGAAACCATAATCACAATAAATTATTATGAAAACCAAGGGGGCTTAGTATGGCGGACATGACCTCAACCGAGAATTCCGCGAAAGCGCTGGGCAAAATACCATTTACAATGTATGACGCCGGCTGGGTAGTGCTTTGTATTGGTATGGCGATCGGTGCCGGTACCGTTGTAATGCCGATTCAGATCGGTCTGAAAGGTATTTGGGTATTTATTTTAGCTTTCATGATTGCGTATCCGGCAACATACATGTTGCAGAAGCTGTACATGAATACGCTGTCTGAAAGTGAAGAATGTGAAGACTACACAAACATAATCACACAGTATCTGGGCAGTAACTGGGGTGTGGCGCTGGGGGTTATTTACTTCCTGATGCTTATCCACGGTATCTTTATTTACTCTCTCTCTGTTATTTTCGACAGTGCCTCGTATCTCCATACTTTCGGTGTTACAGAGGGTGTGCTTTCAAGCTCACTGATCTATCGTGTGGCAGTCTTTGCCGCGCTGATTTTCATTGCCTCCAAGGGCGAGAAACTGCTGTTTAAAATCTCCGGTCCGATGGTTATCGTCAAAGTCGGTATCATTGTATCGCTGGGTCTGGTGATGATCCCTCACTGGGATTTCAATAACATCACTGCGTTCCCGCCGATTGCTGACTTTACCCGTGACGTGCTGCTGACTGTACCGTTTGCGTTCTTCTCTGCGGTTTTCGTTCAGATTCTGAACCCGATGAACATCGCATACCGCAAACTGGAATCAGACAAACGTGTTGCCACCTACCGTGCTATCCGCGCTCACCGCGTGGCCTATATCACACTGGTAACAATCATCCTGTTCTTCTCATTCTCCTTTACGTTCTCTATCAGTCATGAGCAGGCCGTATCCGCGTTTGAACAGAACATCTCTGCACTGGCTATTGCTGCTCAGGTTATTCCGGGCGCGATCGTGAGTGTGATGACCACCGTTCTGAACATCTTTGCGGTTCTGACAGCGTTCTTCGGTATCTATCTGGGCTTCCAGGAATCAGTGAAAGGTCTTGCGGTTAACATCCTTTCCCGTTTCATGGATAAAGAGAAAATCAACCACACCGTATTAAACATCTGTATCTCTGTCTTCATCGTTGCATTACTGACTGCATGGGTGTCAACAGGGTTCTCCGTGGTTGTCTTCTTCCAGATTGGTAGTCCGTTATACGCTATCGTTTCCTGCTTAATTCCTGTTTACCTGGTATTCCGTGTCGCGAAACTGAAAAAATTCAAAGACTGGAAAGCCTGGTGTGTTATGGGCTTCGGTATCCTGCTGCTCATCGCACCGTTCTTCAAATACCTTGAGTGACGGGTAAGAGAAAACAGGCCATCCGTCGGTGCCCCGCACTGACTGAAATAAAGTAAAACCCCGGAACCGGTCACAGCACCGGTTCCGGAAAGTTAAAAAACTCAGCACCGCAGTCTGAATAAAAAAACCTCTGTCCTTCTGACCAATATATTATTAAGTTCCTTGATTGGTTAGCATGTTGCGGGAGATATTATCTCCCGCTTTTTTTCGCCTGAAATTTATCCCGCTGCTGCCCTGTCATCTGTATTACAGTTTTATTTCTGCCGGATGGCGGGCACGGCAAACCCGTACAGTAATCCGCAAATCAGCTGTACTGGTCTGTCTTTTTTATTTAAAAACGGAAATTATGGTGATTAAAAATCGCGCGGGGAAATAATACTGTCCGCAATAAGACTCATCCGGATTTCCTGAATATCCCCTTCTTCATTTTCATAAAGAATGTCATCCAGTCCGGTGCCGGTCATATTCATTTCCTCAAAGAAACGACCCGGTGTGAGTTTAAAGGCCAGACTGACACGCAACAACGTATCCACATCAATACGGTTTACCCCCCGCTCATAACGCGAGAGCTGCTGCTGGCTAATCCCTATTCTGTGTGCCAGCTGCTTTGTGGTTAAACCTGCATTGGTCCGGTATTGTCTGATAACCTGTCCGATAGCTTCGGAGATTGCATATTTCTTCATCATTAATCAATAACCCTATAAAGACCATCACTAAAATTCCTTATTTAGCTCACTGATCATAGAAAAAACACTTAAAACTATAAGTAGTTTATCGTACATAGGGCCATTTTTGAAAAACCAAAGGTTCTGCTGTTTGTGAGTACATGAGGGGGTAAATGAGACTGAATGTTTCGATATATTTCGCCTTTAAAATCATAGTGTAACGAAATAATATTACAAAATATTAATCGATTGAAAGTACAATGAATTAGTAGAATAAGTGTTATATACCAAATAATTAGAAAAAAAATATGTTTTCACTCCATTCAAATACAAATTCCGAGTTTTTACAGGATGTGAAAAAGTGTGTTGGATCCCACACATCGGATTTCAGCATAATAGACAGATGACTCATCCTAATATGAGCAGCAAACCGCAGTTAATAAATTAAATTAATGTAAATATTTTACACGAAAAATTAACTTAATTCGAATTTTGTCAGAAACACAGAAACCGGCACAAAAAAGCCGGTGACAGTCCCCCTGCCACCGGCTGAATATCTGCCTGTTATTTCACCGGATTACAGACGTTCAATCACCATCGCAATCCCCTGCCCGCCACCGATACAGAGTGTCGCCAGCCCGGTGGTTTTATTCTGAGCCTGTAATGCATGCAGCAGTGTCACCAGGATACGGGCACCACTCGCACCAATCGGGTGACCCAGGGCAATCGCCCCGCCGTTGATGTTTACTTTTTCAGGATCAAAACCCAGGTCACGGCCGACCGCGAGGAACTGGGAGGCAAATGCCTCGTTGGCTTCGATAAGATCGATATCCTTCAGTGACAGCCCTGTTTTTTCCAGCACTTTCCGCGTGGCCGGAACCGGCCCCAGCCCCATCATTGACGGTGAAACCCCGCCGGAGGCATAACCCCGGATACGGGCGAGCGGTGTCAGTCCCAGTGATTTGGCACGGGTTTCCGTCATCAGCATCAGTGCTGCCGCGCCGTCATTGATACCGGAGGCATTACCGGCAGTCACCGTTCCCGCTTTATCAAAGGCAGGGCGCAGTTTCGCCAGCCCTTCCGCAGTTGATCCGGCTTTCGGGAACTCATCGGTATCCACCACGATATCCCCTTTACGGCTTTTTACCGTCACCGGCACGATTTCCGCCTTAAAGGCACCGCGCTCAATCGCACTGACGGCTTTCTGCTGTGATGACAGTGCCAGTGCATCCTGCTCTTCGCGGGTCAGGTTATAGGCTTTGGCAATGTTCTCCGCGGTGATCCCCATGTGATAGTTATTCTCGGCACATAACAGCCCGTCACGCAGAATCACATCATGCACTGCGCCGTCACCCAGGCGGTAACCCCAGCGGGCACGGCTGTCGAGCAGATACGGCGCCTGACTCATATTTTCCGTGCCGCCCGCGATAATAATGTCCGCGTCACCGCTGCTGATCGCCTGTGCGCCCAGCGCAACACTCTTCAGGCCGGAACCGCACACTTTATTGACGGTGAAGGCACAGGCGCTTTCCGGTATACCGCTGCGCAGCAGGATCTGACGCGCAGGGTTCTGTCCGAGTCCGGCCTGTAACACGTTCCCCATAATCACTTCATCCACCAGCCCCGGTTCCAGCTGCGTTTTTTTCAGTAACGCGCTGACCACTGCCGAGCCGAGTTCCACTGCACTGACACCCGCCAGTGCGCCGTTAAAGTTGCCGATTGCGGTACGCACGGCACTGACAATAACGATATTTTCCATTGCAAAATCCTTACTGTTTAGTATCTGTCAGAAGAAAGCGAGGCCGATAATGAAAATCGGTGCCGAGAGCAGCAGGGCGGTGATGCAGTACCCCATAATGTCCCTGACCCCCAGCCCGGCGATCGCCAGTGCAGGAAGTGCCCAGAACGGCTGCGCCATGTTCATCCACTGCTCACCGTAGGCAATCGCCATCACGGATTTACCGAGATCAGCCCCCAGCGCCTGAGCAGCCGGAATAACAAACGGCCCCTGAATCACCCAGTGACCGCCGCCTGACGGCACGGCAAAGTTGATCAGCGCAGAGCTGAAGAACGTCATCAGCGGGAAGGTTTCTTTGTTGGCGACGTTGATAAAGAATTCAGTGATAAGCCCGCCCAGTCCGGAGCCTTCCATCATGAGCTGGATACCGGCATAGAACGGGAACTGCACGAGGATCCCGGCGGTACTGCGGGCAGCGGCACTGACGGCACGCATATACGCCATCGGGGTTTTATGCAGCAGCAGACCGGTCAGCAGGAAAATCATATTCACGGTGTTAATGGTGATGTTGAAACCGTTTTTGATGAAATACATGCCGAGGAACGTGAAGCCCAGAATCCCGATAATCCACGCGATAAGGCGGCTTTCTTCCATCCGGAGAGAAACCGGCGCGTCTTCCGGTAATTTTTTCTGGAAATCCGGCTCTTCTTCGAGCAGCGCCGGGTCGATCATCATGATGTCGTCTTTGCGCGGCATCATCATGCGGGTGACAAACGGCATCACCAGAATCAGTGTCAGGGTGATAAACAGGTTATAGCCGGTGAACATGGTCTGGCTGACAGGGATAAGCCCGGCGATATGCTCGACAGGGTTACCCGGTGTGGCAGCCAGCAGCGGCATGGAGCCGGAGAAACCGCCGCCCCAGGTCATAAACCCGATATAGGCACAGGCGATCAGCAGCGGGTAGTCAGAGCCCGGTACACGGCGGGCCACTTCGCGGGCAAACATCGCCCCGACCACCAGCCCGAATCCCCAGTTAATGACACAGGCGACCGAGCCGAAAAACGTCACCAGCATCACCCCCTGAACCGGGGTTTTTGCCAATGAGGCGGTCAGCCGCAGAATACGTTTAACCGGCGGGGAGCTGGCCAGCGCGTGACCGGTCACGATGATCAGCGCCATCTGCATCCCGAACGCCAGCAGGTTCCAGAATCCGTTCCCCCATAAGTTCACCAGATCCATTGGTGTGCTTGGTGTAAGTGCCAGCGCGATGATAAACGTCAGCATGGTCAGCAGCATTGCGAAGATCAGCGGATCCGGCAGATAGCGGCTCACCACACGGGTCATGACTCGTGAGATGCGTCCTATCATACGGCTTCCCCCGCAGTCACCAGCGGCATTTCACAGATAGCCGGTGACACAATAAAATGCGCGGCGGTTTTTTCGCGGATGGTATCGATATCCGTACCCGGCGCGTATTCGCACAAAATCATCTGGTCGTTTTCAAAGCGGAATAACGCCAGTTCCGTCACCAGCACGTCCACCGCTTTCACGGCGGTCAGCGGCATGGTGCACTCCGGCAGGATTTTGGCGGAACCGTCTTTTGCACAGTGTTCCATGGCTATGATCACTTTGCGCGCACCGGTCACGAGATCCATCGCGCCGCCCATACCCGGCACCATTTTGCCCGGTACCACCCAGTTAGCGAGGTTGGCCTGTTCATCCACCTGTAAGCCGCCCAGCACGCTGGCATCCACATGGCCACCGCGGATCAGGGCGAAGGAGAAGGCGCTGTCAAACATCGACGCTCCCGGCAGGATGCCGCACGGCTGACCGCCCGCATTGACCAGATTCTTATCCGGCGTGGTTACCGGCCCGAGGCCGAGAAAGCCGTTTTCTGACTGTAATGTGATATGCACGCCTTCCGGCAGATAGTTCGCCACCTGTGTCGGCAGCCCGATCCCGAGGTTCACCACATCACCGTCATTCAGTTCAAGTGCCACACGGCGGGCGATTAATTCTTTTGCATTCATGATGTTTTCCTTATTCTGCAATCAGCCAGTCAATAATTGCCCCTGGTGTGGCAACACAATCCGGGTCGATATCCCCCACCGCGACTATTTCGTCCGGCTCGGCAATGGTGATATCCGCCGCCAGCGCCATCAGCGGGTTAAAGTTGCGGGCACTGAGGTCATAGGTGAGGTTGCCGAGCGGGTCGGCTTTCTGTGCCTGAATCAGCGCCAGATCAGCGCGGAGGGGAAGTTCGAGGAGGTAATCACGGCCATCGAGGGTAATTTTCTGTTTGCCTTCTTCCACGACCGTACCGACACCGGTCGGGGTGAGGAATCCGCCCAGCCCGGCACCGCCGCAGCGGATTTGCTCTGCCAGCGTGCCCTGCGGGATCAGCTGTACTTCCATTTCACCGGCAATCATGCGCCGCCCGGTTTCCGGGTTTGTCCCGATGTGGGAAGCGATGACTTTTTTCACCCGTCCGTTGACAATCAGCGGGCCCAGGCCGGTATCCACGAATGCGGTATCATTGGCGATAATGGTTAACTCTTTGACGCCGGATTCTAATAATTCAGTCATTAAACGCGGCGGTGTACCGACACCCATAAATCCGCCGACCATAATTGTCATGCCGTCACGAAAAAATTCACCGGCTTTTTTCACCGTTATTTGTTTATTCTTCATAGCACTTCCCTTTTATAAAAAATATAGACGCAAAGGTAATAGCAAGCGCTATGCCAATAATAAAATCTGTATTTTGTTATATTTTAACCACTATAACTTACTGATATTTATTGCTTTATATATTATGAAAATAAACTTATTAACATATTATAAATAAATCATTCATTCCTGATTGTGAAATAAAATGCACAGTGTGAAAATTTATTCACAATAAAAAAAGCACGGTGAATTTATTTTCACCGTGCTTTTTAAAATTATTTTTATAAAATTATTATTAATTATTCAATATCGTATTCCTGCAATTTATACATTAATGCCCGGCGGCTGATCCCCAGCGCAGAGGCGGTATGGGTTTTGTTATTCTGAAATTCGGCCAGGGCGGAAATAATCAGCTCTTTCTCGTAAGCTTTAATATTCTCTTTCAGGTTCAGGCCCGGCTCCTGCATGACCGGAATCAGTGCCACCGGCTGGCTGCGGACCTGTGCCAGTAACTGCTCCGGCAGATCTTCCGGGAAAATCACATAACCGGTGCTCATAATCACTGCCCGTTCAATCACGTTGGAAATCTCCCTCACATTACCCGGCCACTGATAATTCATCAGCAATGCCAGCGTTTCCGGTGCCAGCTCGACAATATCGCGGTTATTTTCCTGACTGAATTTCTGCAGAAAATGGGAGGCCAGCAGCCCCACATCCTCCGGCCGCTCACGCAGCGGCGGCAGATTCAGGTGAATCACATTGAGGCGGTAAAACAGATCCTGGCGGAAGTGGCCTTCCCGCACCCGTTCATGCATATCGCGGTTGGTCGCGGCAATAATGCGGATATCCACGCGAATGGTTTTACTGCCGCCGACCCGCTCGAATTCTTTCTCCTGCACCACCCGCAGCAGTTTCACCTGTAAATCCGCCGGCATCTCACCGACTTCATCAAGCAGCAATGTTCCGCCGCTGGCGCGTTCAAATAATCCCTGGCGCTGCACCTGCGCCCCGGTAAATGCGCCCTTTTCATGGCCGAACAGTTCACTTTCCAGCAGCGAGCCGGGCAGCGCCCCGCAGTTCACTTTAATAAAGGGACCATTAGCCCTTTCGCTGTTGTAATGGATCGCCCGCGCCACCACTTCTTTCCCGGTGCCGCTTTCCCCGGTGATAAGTACTGTCGCCTGGCTGCGCGAGACTTTGGCGATATCACGGCAGATTTCCATCATTTTCGGGTTACGGGTCAGTACCCGTCCCCACTGGTAGCTGTCACTCAGCTCGCGGTGCAGCAGATTGATTTCCTGTTTCATCTCCTGCAGCTGTAATGCACGGGAGATAAGCAGTTTCAGCTCTGTCAGGTCGAAGGGTTTGATTACATAATCAAACGCCCCGAGACGCAGCGCGTCCACTGCGGTTTCCACAGCAGCATAAGCGGTCATCAGGATCACCGGCACTTCCGGGTTCAGTTCGCGCATCCGTTTGAGAGCCTCAATGCCGTCCAGTTTCGGCATGCGGATATCCATCAGCACCACATCCGGTTTATCCCGGACAAAATAGTGCAGTGCAACTTCACCATCCTGTGCAATACAGGTTTCATGACCATCAATGGAAAATGCGGTCTCCAGCATCCTGCTCAGATTTTTCTCATCATCAACAATCAGGATCCGGTACGATTTCTGTGTAATCATTTTGCTTACTCTGCGTTATCGGCAATGTTATGGTGAATGCTGTTCCGTAATGCTCGCGGCTCTCAAGAAAAATATCTCCCTGATGTGCCGCGATTATCCGCTGGCTGATAGCCAGACCTAATCCTGTCCCTGATGCTTTGGTGGTAAAGAACGGGTCAAAGATTTTTTTCTGCAGCGCGTCAGGAATGCCTGCCCCGTCATCACGAATCACCACCATAACCCGCTGCTCTTCCATGTAACAGGTGGAGATAAAGAGATTGCCTCTGGCCGGAATCGACTGCACCGCGTTTATCATGATATTGAGCAGCACCTGACGCAGCAGTTCGCTGTTGGCCTCAATCAGCGGCAGTGTGTCATCCGGCACCCAGGTAAATGTGACCCGCGCTTCCACCCCTTTGGTTTTGACCAGCACCAGCGCTTCCTCAATCAGCCGGTTGACGCTGATCGGGCGGAATGTGCCGGTCTGCGGCCGGGAGAAATCAAGCAATTGACGGATGATCCGGTCAATGGAATCCACTTCCTTGAGAATAATACTGATGTATTCCAGTTTATCCGGGTGATTTTCCAGTTCTTTGAGGATCTGCACGAAACCGCTGATCGCCGTCAGCGGGTTACGCACCTCATGGGCCACACCGGCCATCAATTCGCCGAGTGTGGCAAGTTTTTCCGCCTGCTGCATGCGGCGCTGAACCTCTTTCTGCGCGGTGAGATCTTTAAATATCACCAGCGCGCCGATAAGCTCCCCGCCCGCATTACGGATGCGGCTGGTGCTGACGTTTATCTGAATGGTGCGGTCACGGGCGGGATACGCAATTTCCAGACTGACGTGCTCAATACCGCGCTTCAGGGTATCGAGAACCGGGCTGGAGAAACTGCGCCCCTCAAAAACATCACCGTAATATTTGCCGTGCAGATCCCGCTCCAGATAGCCGGTTATCTCTTCCGCCGCCGGGTTAATCATGGTGACGCAGCCGTTGATATCCACCGCGATCACGCCGTCCGCCGCACTTTCAATAATCAGTTCGTTGAGGGTTTTCATCTCCCGCAGTGTCTGTGCCAGCGCATTGACGCTGTCGCTGATCTCCCCCATTTCCCCTTTCATCATCGGCAGATGAGTATTGAGGTCATGAGAGAGATCGCTGAGGCCGCTTTTAATCGCACCGATATCACGGCTGAAATGACGGGAAAAGACGATAATAATCAGCAGACTGAACAGGATCCCGAGTGCAATGACCGCAATGATTTTAACATCCATCGCTAACGCCTGACGGTCAATATCATCCGTCAGTTCGTTCGCCCAGATATAACCGATCACCTCGCCGTCACGCCTGACCGGAATCATGGCGTTCATAATATTGCCGCGCACCTGGGTTCCCCAGCCGACTTCCGGCTCTCCCGTTGCCATCACATGACGGCCGGGGTGATCCTCACTGATTCGGGTGCCGGTTTTGTTGCCGTAACGGGCACGCGGAGAATAGGTCACAATACCGTCAAGTTCACGGTGGTAATACCCGGCACCGACCCCGGGGAAGGTGGAGGTGATAATTTCCGCCGCCGGATACAGCTTTTCGCTGATCAGCGCCAGGCGCTGGTCACGCGGCAGGGATGCGGCAAGGTCATATTCATCATTCAGCGCCTGTTCCAGCAACCCGGCGACAGAATAGAGTTTGTTCCGTTTCTCCTGCAACAACGCGGAACGCCCCTCTGTTTCCACAAAATAACCGATGATAAGTGTCGGCACGGTGACCAGCAGAATGGCCATCAATATGAGTTTGTCACGCAGACTGAAGGGATAATATTTATGCAACACAGAAGGCCCGTCTGAAAAGCAGTATGATTTACCAGCATATACAACTGATTAAAAAATATCTTTGCGAACGGTCATAGTTCCGGAATCTCTGTAAAAACAACAGGATAATTGATGATTCAGAATGTTACAGGCAGGAGAAAACAGATAATACGGCAGCAGAGAAGAGATCTGCTGCCGGAACGGTAAAAAATCCTTATTTCACAAACTCACTGGCTTCACGCGCCAGTTTGCCGATGGCTGCCCAGTCTTTTGCTTTGATAAGCGAAGCCGGCACCATCCACGAACCGCCGCAGGCCACAATCTGCGGGATAGCCAGATAGTCGCGGATATTGTTCAGCCCGATACCACCGGTCGGCATCACCTGTAACTGGTGATACGGCGCCAGCATGGCTTTAATCATCGGAATACCGCCTGATGGCTCTGCCGGGAAGAATTTCACAAAATCGATACCCAGCTCAAGCGCCTGCTCAACCGCGCTGGGGTTGTTGATCCCCGGCACAATCGGGATATCAATCTGCTGACACGCCTGAACAGTGTTCGGGTTCAGACCGGGAGAGACGACAAACTGTGCCCCGGCGGCTTTCGCCTGACGCACCTGCTCGCGGTTAATCACGGTTCCCGCCCCCACCAGCATATCCGGGCGGGCTTCACGCAGCAGTTTGATCGCTTCTGCCGCACACTCAGTACGGAAAGTGATTTCCGCCACCGGCAGACCATTGTCCGCCAGCGCATTGCCTAACGGGACAATATCTTCCGCGTTATCCACGGCGATCACCGGCACAATTTTCAGCTGCCGGAAACGGGTAATCATTGCCTGTAATTCGGACATCTCGTTCTCCTCTTTTCCCGTTAAAACGTATTATTCAGTAAAGTATCGGTGACCGGGCGGGTTGCTGCCTGCGGGATAATCGCCCCTTTGTGCTGAATCACCACTCCCGCAAGCCGGTGCCCCATCCGGGCAGCATGTTCAATATCCGCACCGGTCAGCCAGCCCGCCAGGAACCCGGCGTTAAAGGCATCACCGGCTGACGTGGTATCAACCACCTGTTCCGCCGGGATGGTGGCAATATTGATGGCCGGTGCGTCAGTGCGCAGATCACGGTAGTCACACCCCTGAGCACCCGCTTTGATTATCGCCTGCTTCACCCCGGCTTTTGCCAGACGGGTAAAGGTGGCGTTGCGGTCGCTGTCGCCCCACAGACGTGCTTCATCATCATCTGTGACCAGCGCCATGTCAGTCAGTGCATACATAGCCTGATAACAGTCACGGGTTTCATTTTCATCCGCCCACAGTGCCGGACGGTAGTTGCTGTCAAACAGAATGGTTTTGCCCTGCTGTGACAGTGCTTTCAGGTCATCCAGCAATCGCAGCCGGTCTTGCGGCGGCAGAATGGCGAGGCTGATCCCGCTGAGGTAAATGGCATCCATCTGCGCCATCTGTGCCAGCAGCGCCGGGTATTCCGGATGGCGGACAAGATAACGCGCTGCAGAATCATTGCGCCAGTAAAGAAACGTGCGCTCGCCCTGCTCATCCAGCTGGATAAGATATAACCCCGGCTGATGATGCGGATCGATCAGCACATGCGCAGTGTTGACCCCTTCCGCCTGCCAGCGGCTGATCATCCCTTTACTGAGCGGGTCGGTTCCCATGGCAGAGATAAAATTCACCTCAACGGCGTCTCCGGCCGCGCGGGCCAGATAAACCGCACTGTTCAGGGCATCACCGCCGTAGCGCTGAACCATCTCCCCGAACGGCGCGCCGTTGAGTTCAATCATGCACTCGCCAATCAGACCAATGCGTTTCACTGTCATTATTCACCTTTTGCAGCGGAAAAATAACGCTGTGCATTATTGAAACAGATATCACGCACCATCTGTCCCAGCATATTCTCATCCGCCGGAATTTCACCATTTACCGCCAGCGTGCCAAGCATATTACACAGAATGCGGCGGAAGTATTCATGACGAGTATAGGACAGGAAACTGCGTGAATCTGTCAGCATCCCGACAAACTGACTTAACAGCCCCAGCTGTGACAGCTGTTCGAGCTGGCGCTGCATGCCGTCTTTCTGGTCGTTGAACCACCAGCCGGAACCGAACTGTACTTTACCTGCGATACCGCCGCCCTGGAAGTTGCCGATCATGGTCGCCAGCACTTCGTTATCACGCGGGTTCAGGCAGTAAAGGATAGTGCGCGGCAGTTCATCGGTTTTATCCATTTCATCAAGCAGACGTGAAAGCGGATACGCCACCGGCGCGTCACCGATGGAATCAAAACCGCTGTCGGCACCGAGCAGCTTAAACATGCGCGTATTGTTGTTGCGCAGCGCACCGATGTGCAGCTGCATCACCCAGCCGCGTTTCGCATACTGCTTTCCGAGCCAGACCAGCACCGCCGTTGCAAACTGCGCGGTGGCGGTTTCATCAGGGATTTCCCCGGCGAGACGTTTCTGCAGAATCGCATCCAGCACCGATTCATCCGGCACCGGCGCGTAACGCAGAATCTCAATACCGTGGTCGGAGGCAACACAACCGTGCTGCGCAAAGTGCACCAGACGGCGTTCCAGCGCAGTCAGCAGGTCACTGAAACGGCAGATATCCACATCGGCACTCTGTCCGAGCTTCGCGATATAATCCGTGAAGCCGTCCAGTTCAATTTTAAAAGCACGGTCAGGACGCCAGCTCGGACGCACTTCAATATCAAAGCTGTCATCCTGCGCAATCTGCCGGTGGTATTCCAGCGAATCTGCCGGGTCATCCGTGGTACCAACCATATGCACGTTCATCTGCTGCATAATGCCGCGCGCGGAAAATTCCGGCTGTGCCAGTTTTTCATTAGCCTCATCCCAGATGCTCTGTGCCGTTTCCGGCCCGAATACTTTGCCGGTGATACCGAACGGGCGGCGCAGTTCCAGATGGGTCCAGTGATAAAGCGGGTTACCAAGGGTCATCGGCACGGTTTTTGCCCATGCCTGATATTTTTCATAATCACTGCTGTCGCGCCCGGTGATAAGCTGCTCCGGGATCCCCGCCGAACGCATGCCGCGCCATTTGTAGTGATCCCCTTCCAGCCAGATCTGCCCGAGGTTATCAAAACGGCGGTTTTCCGCGATTTCGCGCGGGTTCAGGTGACAGTGATAGTCATAGATTGGCATGTCCGCCGCATAGTCATGATAAAGATGGCGGGCAATGTCGCTGTGCAGTAAAAAGTCTTCGCAAAGAAACTGTTTCATAAACTCTCCGGGATTACAGTGCGGCAACGGCCTGGCGGGCACCGGTATCAAGTAACTGCTGATACGCGCGTTTCACCGCATCAACAAAGCCCTGCTGTTTCGGCAGGTCATTACCGAAAATGGATTCAATTGCCAGCAGCTCATCCACCACCGCCACGGACAGGCCGTGTTTTGCATAGATAGCCGCGAAGGTTTCTGCCAGCGGGTCACGCACATCGATTTTGTTGCCCTGCTCATCGGTGCCGCTGACATAGCGCATCCAGCCCGCCACGCCCAGCACCAGATGGCGGTAATCACTGCCGTCCGCGATATGCTGTGCGACCGGGTCCAGCAGGCGCTGCGGGAGCTTCTGGCTGCCGTCCATCGCAATCTGCCATGTCTGGTGTTTCAGGGACGGGTTGGTAAAGCGGTCAATCAGGTTATCCGCATAGGCAACCAGGTCGGTTTCTTCCGGCATGGTGAGGGTCGGCGCCTGCTCATCCAGCATCAGCGCGCGGGCAGCTTTGCGGTAATCCGGGTTGGTCATGGTATCGGAAATATGGGCATAACCACCGAGATAGCCGAGATACGCCAGGAAGGAATGACTGCCGTTGAGCATCCGCAGCTTCATTAATTCAAACGGCACCACATCCTGCACAAACTGCGCACCGGCGCAATCCCACTCAGGGCGGCCGTTCACAAAGTTATCTTCAATCACCCACTGACGGAACGGCTCACAGGCGATAGCACAGTTATCTTCCGTTCCCAGAAGCTGTGCGATTTCCGCCAGTGTTTCCGGGGTGGCCGCCGGAACAATGCGGTCAACCATCGTGCACGGGAAAGTGACATTGGCTTCAATCCACGCCGCCAGCGCCGGATCCTGTAACCGCGCCAGGCCGAGTACGGCTTCACGGGCAACATGACCATTCTCACGGACGTTGTCACAGGAGAGCACAGTAAACGGCGGCAGACCGCGCTCATGGCGGCGCTTCAGTGCCGCAGTGATATAGCCGATAGCGGAGCGCGGGGTCTCCGGTGTCGCCAGATCCTGTTTAATCAGTGCATTTTCCGGGTCGAGCTGCCCGGTCGCCGGATCGGTGCAGTAGCCTTTTTCGGTCACGGTCAGGGAAACAATACTGACATCCGGGGAAGCCATTTTCTCAATCACCGCATCAATACCGTCGATCAGCGGGTGCATGGCTTCTTTCATCGAACCGATAATTTTCAGCTCTGTTTTATCCGCCCCTTTCTCCGCCACGGTATACAGCATGGACTGAGCTTTCAGCCCTTCGATCAGTGCCGCATCCTGTGCCGACATCAGGTTAACTTCGCAGTAACCCCAGTCGCTGTCTGTTTTTTCTAATACGTGATGGGTATACAGCGCCTGATGTGCGCGGTGAAAAGCGCCGCAGCCGAGGTGAACAATACGGGTGGTGAGACGATCAGTCGTCCAGTCAGGACGCGTTGCGGTGATGTCCGCAGTGACAAGATTCTTTTCCATTACAGGCTCCCGGGGAGCAGGCTGCGGGAGAGATCCCGCAGCCCGGCAGGTACAAAGGTATGAGATATTATTTTGTATAGAATGCGCGGTGAATACCCATTTCCAGACCACGGATTTCAGCCAGCCCTTTCAGACGGCCGATAGCGGAATAGCCCGGGTTGGTTTTCTTCTTCAGGTCATCCAGCATCTGATGGCCGTGATCCGGACGCATCGGGATCAGGGACTCAGACCCGCTCTCACGGCGGCGGTTCTCTTCGGCGGCAACCGCGCTGATCACATTATACATGTCCACATCACCGGCCAGATGCGCCGCTTCATGGAAGGTATTCGGGTTTTCTTCGCGCATGGTTGAACGCAGATGCAGGAAGTAAATCCGCGGACCAAAGGTCTGAATCATATTGACCAGATCGTTGTCAGCACGCACGCCGTAAGAACCGGTGCACATGGTGTAACCGTTGGCATCACTGTTGACGGTATCCGCCATCCACTGCATATCTTCGATCGTGGAGACAATGCGCGGCAGGCCGAGGATAGGACGCGGAGGATCATCAGGATGCACAGCCATTTTCAGGCCGCACTCTTCAGCCACCGGAATGATTTTATTCAGGAAATACGCAAAGTGCTCACGTAATTTCGCTTTATCGATACCGGCGTAACGTTTCAGGTGTTGGCGGAATTGTTCAAGTGTATAGCCTTCTTCCGCACCCGGAAGACCGGCAATAATATTGTTTATCAGTTTTTGTTTTTCGTCATCCCGCATGGTTTCAAAGCGGGTTTTGGCCTGCGCCAGTTCTTCTGCGGTGTAGTCCTGCTCAGCCCCTTCGCGCTGTAAGAGGTAAATTTCGAACACCGCAAATTCAATCTGATCAAAACGCAATGCTTTTGAGCCGTCCGGCAGCTCATATTCCAGGTCAGTACGGGTCCAGTCGAGAACCGGCATGAAGTTGTAACAGACCGTATAAATCCCGCAGGCGGCGAGGTTACGCAGCGATTGCTGATAGTTGGCAATCCATTTTTCATACTCACCGGTCTGTGTTTTGATGTCTTCGTGGATAGGCACACTTTCAACCACGGTCCATTCCAGATGGTTGGCTTCAATCAGCGCCTTGCGCTTCTGAATTTCGTCTGTGGTCCAGACTTCACCGTTCGGGATATGGTGCAGCGCTGTCACGATACCGGTAGCGCCCGCCTGACGAATATCAGATAAAGTAACCGGATCTGCCGGTCCGTACCAACGCCAAGTTTGTTTCATACTAAACCTCGTTTATGCTCCGTAAAGATAACCGGATAACCTTATTCAGCAGGTGATACTGCCTGTTTTATTTCGCCGCCCCGGTTTTATGAACCGGAAAACGCGTCAGCAGGTTTCCGGAACGGTATAGTGACATACAACATCATAGCAAACCATTCTGGTCAACCAATTTGGTTAACCAGATCACAATAAGGTGATCATTTTGGGCGACCAATATAAAACCAAGAGCTTGATCACATAATAATGCCTACCTTTTATGCAGAATCCCGTTGAATCAGTAAGAAAATAAGTTAACAGCGACGGATTGCTTCTCTATTTGGTTAACCAATATTCCAGGCCGGTTTAACCATTCCGAAAGACAGGGTTGACGGAAAAACAGCATAAAATTCAAAAGGCTGACTATGAAAACAATTAAACATTACAGATGGCATATGATTCTGCTGGTGTGCTTCATAACCATCATTAACTACCTTGACCGTACCGCATTAGGTGTCGCAGCACCGACCATTATGAATGACCTGGGGATCACCAAAGAGCAGTATTCCTGGGTTGTCAGCGCATTCCAGCTGGCATACACCATCGGTCAGCCAATCATGGGCTTCTTTATTGATACGATTGGTCTGAAACTCGGCTTCTTTATCTGTGCCATCATCTGGGGTCTTGCCACCATGGCTCACGCCCTGACCGGCTCCTGGCAGGGTCTGGCCTTTATGCGCGGGATCATGGGTTTCAGTGAAGCGTCCGCCATTCCGGCCGGTGTGAAAACCGCCACCACCTGGTTCCCGGCAAAAGAGCGCGGGATAGCCACCGGTGTGTTTAACATGGGAACATCTTTCGGTGCGATGCTGGCTCCGCCGCTGATCGCCTGGTGTATCATGTTCCACAGCTGGCAGTTCGCCTTTATTGTCGCCGGTGCGCTGGCGATTATCGCCGCCTTTGTCTGGTTCTTCTTCTATAAAGATCCGAAAGATGCAAAACGTCTGTCTGATGAAGAACGTGCCTATATTGAAAACGGCCAGGAAAAACGTCTCAAATCTGCAAAGAAAGAGAAAACCTCGGTTATCAATATTCTGAAGCAGCGTAACTTCTGGGGTATCGGTCTCTCCCGTTTCCTCGCGGACCCGGCATGGGGAACGATTAACTTCTGGGTACCGATTTTCTTCGTGGAAACCCTGCATTTCAGCCTGAAAGAGATAGCGATGTTTGTCTGGCTGCCGTTCCTGATGGCTGACCTGGGCTGTCTGGCCAGCGGATTCGTGGCGAAATACTTTAACGACCGTGGTGTTTCCCTGATTAACTCACGCCGTATCACCTTCACCATCGGTGCGGTTCTGATGACCACTATCGGTCTGGTCAGTATTGTCGAGAACCCGTATGTCGCGGTGCTGTTAATCAGTATCGGTGGCTTCTCTCACCAGCTGTTATCCACCGTTGCCGCCACCCTCGGCGGGGATCTGTTCAAAAAAGACGAAGTGGCAACCGCTGTGGGTATGGCCGGTGCATGTGCATGGTCCGGTCAGTTAATCTTTAACTTATTTATCGGTGCGTTCGTCGGTATCATCGGCTTCGGTCCGTTCTTTATTGCGCTGGCTGTCTTCGACCTTATCGGTGCCGCAGCGCTGTGGATTCTGATCAAAGAGAAAAAAGAACCTCAGGATCCCGCACAGGATAGTGGTGAAACATTAATAGCGTCTCACTAATCCGCTGAAATCCGTACCGGAGAGATACACAGACACCCCGCTGTGTATCTCTTTTTTTTGCGCTGTATCCCGGATTCCGCCGTTTTTTTGACAAACACCGGCGTAAAATCATTTTTGGTCGACCAATTTCTGATAAACTCTCCGGGTAAGAATTCCTTTTTTACGGCCATGATAATGACACAGTTGACTGAACCCAAACGCCCTTATCAGGAAGTCGGCCATGCGTTGCGCCAGATGATCACCAATATGGATTATGTCATCGGTGACAAACTGCCGCCTGAACGCGAAATCGCTGAAATGCTGGATGTCTCCCGGGCAGTTGTCCGCGAGGCACTGATTATGCTGGAACTGGAAAACCTGATTGAAGTCCGCAAAGGTTCCGGTATTTATATTGTTGCCCTCCCTCACCTGAGAGAAAGTACGGTGACTGATCCGTCCGCGCTCAATGCCGCCGGTCCGTTTGAACTGTTACAGGCCCGCCAACTGCTGGAAAGCAATATCGCGGAATTTGCCGCCACTCAGGCCACGCCGGTGGATATCGCCAATATGCGCAGCGCCCTGCAGCGGGAACGCGACGAACTGAAAACCGGGGAAGATGAAACCGGTGACCGCGAATTTCACCTGGCGATCGCACAGGCGACCCATAACAGCATGCTGGTGGAGTTACTGAAACAATCCTGGGCATGGCGGGAAAACAACCCGATGTGGCTGAAGCTGCATACGCGCATCACCAATAAAGATTACCGCAAAGAGTGGATGACCGATCACCAGGTAATCCTCGCCGCCATGATTAAGAAAGACCCGGCGGCGGCCAAAGAAGCTATGTGGCAGCATCTGGAAAATGTGAAACAGCGCCTGCTGGAGCTGTCGGATGTCGATGACCCTAATTTTGATGGTTATCTGTTCAACTCCTATCCTGTCGACCTGGTGCGGAACTGATCTCCCCGCACACATTTTTTACCCTCAGACATCAGAAACCGGGCAAAATCAGCCCGGTTTTTTTGACCGTAAAATAAAAATAATAACCTTATTATTCATAGTGTGATTCACCTCTCATTCATATAAAGCATACAATATACTGATATATAACAATTATTTTATAACAGAGAAATTTATTCTCTGCCGTCTGCGGCAGCGGAATTTTTTTAGAAAATTTTTTCTGACTACCTGTGCCACTATCCGGCCATTACAATAACCATTAAATATTCATCGCATATTTTACAGGACACCAACTATGAGTAAGAAAATTGCCACTGTGCTGATCCACGGCGGACAGCAGCAGGATAAAGTAAACCATGCTATTTTCCCGGCGATCACCACCGCCAGTACATTTGTGCAGACCAGCCTGAGCGAACACGGTGAATACGCCTATTCCCGCGTCAGTAACCCGACCCGCCACGCCTATGAAACACTGCTGGCCGATGTCGAGGAAGGTACTTACGCCACCGCTACCGCCTCCGGTGTGGCCGCAGCGGCACTGGTGCTGAATATCTTCCCGCAGGGCTCCCATATTATTGCGATGAAAGGCGTGTACGGCGGGACTTTCCGTCTGTTTGAGCGCGTGGCGAAAGAGAACTGCGGCCACGAGTTTGATTATGTTGATCTCAATGATTTAGCCGCAGTCCGCAGCAAAATCAAAGATAACACCCGCATGATCTGGATAGAAAGCCCGACCAACCCGTTACTGGAACTGGTTGATATTGAAGCCATCTGCGGACTGGCCAAAGAACACAATATCGTAACCTGCATCGATAACACCTTCGCGACACCGTGGAACCAGAAGCCTCTGACCATGGGCGCGGATCTGATCATGGTCTCCTCCAGTAAATATATCGGCGGTCACTCAGATTTAATCGGCGGCGCGGTGATCACCAACCGTGACGACCTCGCGGAAAGACTGAATTTCCTGAAAACCACCACCGGCGCGATTGCCTCTCCGTTTGATGCCTATCTCGCCCTGCGCGGCCTGAAAACCCTGGCACTTCGGATGGCGGCACAATGCAGCAATGCACAGACCGTGGCGGAATTTCTGTCCGGTCACGACAAAATTGAAAAAGTATTTTATCCGGGCCTGAAAGATCACCCGCAGTACGAATTATGCAAAAAACAGATGCGCACCGGCGGTGCTGTGGTCACTATTCAGCTGAAAGGCGGCCTCGCAGAAACCGAAGCATTTGTGAAAAAACTGCGCTATTTTGTGCTCGCTGAATCGCTGGGCGGTGTGGAAAGCATGGTGAATCACTCCGCGACCATGTCCCACGGCTCCATGACCCGCGAAGAGCGCGAATCCATCGGTGTTTTTGACAGTACACTGCGTTTGTCTGTCGGCATCGAAGATATCGGCGATTTACTGGCTGATTTACAGCAGGCTCTGGCCTGACACAGCATCACTACCACAATAATAAAAGAGAAAGCGTATGCAGGACTATGGTATCTGGACGGTCATTACCCCGGTCGTCACAATTATTCTGGCCATCTGTACCCGTCAGGTGATTTTATCACTGCTGATCGGGATACTTGTCGGCTTTACTGTTATTCATGATCACAACCTCTTACTGGGGATCCGCGCGACCCTCGAAGGGATTATCGATGTCTTTAAATCATCAGGAAACGCCAAAACCATCATCTTTATGCTGATGATTGGCGGGATTATGCGGCTGGTTGTGGTGACCGGCGGTGTGCGGGCACTTGTCCGCCTGCTGACCAACAAAACACAGATCATCAAAGGCCGCAAAGGTGTGCAGCTGCTGGCGGTGATTATCACGTCCCTGATTTTTATCGAAAGCTCGATTAACCAGCTGGTTTCCGGTGCCTCCACCAAAGCGCTGGCGAAAAAATACGGCGTGCCGCCGGAGAAAATGTCTTACATCATCCAGACCGCCTGTGTGTCTGTCTGTTCTTCCGCCATGATCAACGGCTGGGGTGCGGCAATGATGGGCGTTATCGGTGTGCAGATCTCTCAGGGACTGATTACCGGCGAACCGTTTGATATCCTGGCACATTCCATGGTTTACAACATCATGGCCTGGTTCTCACTCGCCAGCATTCTGTTCTATATCTTCAGCAATGTCTCCTGGGGACCGATGCGCAAAGCAGAAATGCGTGCGCAGGCACTCATCAGCTCTGCGGATGTTATCACCGGTACGCCGGAAGAAACGCACGACGAGCCGGAAGATGATAAAGACATTATCGATCATCCGAACTGCCATACTTCACTGAACTTCTTTATCCCGATCCTCTCCACCATTCTGATGGTGCCGGTCGCGCTGTATATCACCGGTGACGGCGAGTTCAGCAAAGGCAGTGGTTCCACCTCGGTTTACTGGGGCGTAATGTTCGGGACGGCGGTGTCATTTGTCTGGTTCCTGGCGCGCCGCGTGATGAATGTCGATACCTTCTTTAAAGAGCTCTATATCGGCTATGCCAACATGATTAAAATCAGTTCGGTGATGATCCTCGCCTTCCTGATGGGCTCTGTCTCTTCTGACCTTAACACCGGTGCCTATATTGCCCAGGTGACATCAGGGGTTATCGCGCCGGGCTTCTCTGTCGGCTTTATCTTCCTGATCAGTGCTATTATGTCACTGGCGACCGGCACCTCCTGGGGTACATTCGCCATCATGATCCCGATTGGTGTGCAGTTGGGTCTGTCTGTCGGTATGCCACCGGAATATATGATTGGTGCGGCTATCGCCGGGTCTATCTTTGGTGATATGACCTCCCCTATCTCCAGTGATGCGATCGTGGCATCGATGGCAACAGACTGTGACCATATTGAGCATATCCGTACCCAGATGCCGTATGCGGTATTAACCGCGAGTTTTGCGCTGGCCGTCTATCTCTGGTTAGGATTCACCTACTGAGTATAACTGAGAATTCAATAAGGAAATGATATGCCTTCTTCAGTAAATACTGCCGGGGCAACCCGGCTGCAACAGACACTGGCGCAGTTCAGTAAGCTTAATCTGCTCAGCGGTGTCACGCCGCTGAATAAACTGAATAATCTCTCCCGCCTGCTGGGACGGGAGATTTACATCAAACGTGATGATCTGACACCGCTGGCGGCAGGCGGCAACAAGCTGCGCAAGCTGGAATTCCTGATGGCGGATGCCCTGGAAAAAGGCGCACAGTTTATTGTCACCGCCGGGGCCATTCAGTCCAACCACGTCCGCCAGACAGCGGCTGTTGCGGCAATGTACGGCCTGAAATGTGTGGCGCTGCTGGAAAACCCGATCGGCAGTCAGGAAACCAATTTCCTGAATAACGGCAACAAGCTGCTGACGGATTTATTCGGCGCGCACTGTGTGATGTGTGATGCCCTGACTGACCCGGATGCACAGATGCAGGCGCTGATCAACCATATGCAGCTCAGTGATGCCTATATCGTACCGGTCGGCGGCTCCAATATGCTCGGTTCCCTCGGCTATGCGGAGTGCGCCCTGGAAATCGCGCAGCAGACACCGGAAGGCACAGAATTCGGTGCTGTCGTGGTCGCCTCCGGCAGCGCCGGAACACACGCCGGGCTGTCTGCCGGATTACAGCTGGTGATGCCGCAGACCCCGGTTATCGGCGTCACCGTATCGCGGGTATATGCCGATCAGGCGCCGAAAGTGGTTAAACTGCAAAACGAACTGGCACAGCTGTTTGATATTGAAACACCTGCGCCGGTCGCGCTGTGGGACAGCTATTTTGCCCCGGAATACGGCATGCCGAATGCCGGCGGGCTGGAAGCCATTGAACTGCTGGCGCGTCACGAAGGTATTTTGCTGGATCCGGTTTACACCGGTAAAACCATGGCCGGGCTGATTGACCAGGTTCGCAGACATCCGGAAGATACTTCGCCACTTCTGTTTGTGCACACCGGCGGTGCCGCCGGACTGTTTGCTTATCAGGAAGTGAGCGCAGCAATATAACGCTGTCCGGCATAACATTATAATTTACAGATAACATCTGACAGATACCGGCAATATACCCTGTTCCGGTATCTGTTATTTCCTGCCTCTCTGATAACACCTCTCATTTCCGGAAAAATTACACATCAAATTTTGATGTAAATAATTGTTCAGGCCGATAAAAAATCATTTCCTGTGTTCTTTTCTAAAAAAATACGCGTGTGAGATGTAAGTAAATAATGCATTAGCTTCCCGTTTTTCTTTCATTTATCATTACTTAACACATTGATAATTAAAATATTAATTGCTATCAATTTTTTTCATATCCCGTGAAAACGGAATGAGATAAAACAAATACAACAGAAATATACATAAAAATCAAAAGATTAAAACCAATGTTCCAGGTGCAATAGTTTGAAACATCAGATTACACAGAGATACACCGCAGGGTATTCTCAATACATTATTTCGATATACTTATTCCGTGAGTGATTCAGAGACACTCATATATCTATAAATTAAACCAGATAAATAGTAAGCAGCAGAAAAAATAATCTTCGATTCCGGACAATGAAAATTACATTTATCATTGCCTGAATTTTTCTGTCTTTATTCATTATTGTTTCGCATAAAACACCACGATTTCATTTTTATTCAGCTGACACTGGATAATAAAAAATTCATTTAAATAAGGTTTAAGATGAAAAAATCTTTAATTGGTAAATCATTAATTTCCGCATTACTTGCCGGTACTGCTATGAGTGCATCTGCGGTTGATCAGACCGGTACAATTTCCTTTAAAGGCTTTATTTATAATGCCACCTGTTCAATTGATCTTAATGATACTAACTCTCCTAATGTTGATGTGTTAATGGGTCGTTATCCGACCAGTGCGTTTACAGAAACCGGCACTATGGTTGGCGGAAAAGATGGCTACGGTGAACTGAATATTTCATTAACAGACTGCCCGGATCAGGGAAAAGTAAAATTACAGTTACATGGTAAACCAAAAGATGGTGATAACGAACTGTTAGAATTAGATAACCCGAACGCAAGTACAACGGCTAAAAATATTGCTGTCCTTATATTTGAGAATGGCGATACCAATAATGACCCTGTTGTAATTGATGGCTCAAAAACAGAGGAATATAACGTATCTTCCAGCGCATCATGGAAGGGAAGTTATACCGCATACTACTACAGCACCGCTGACGACGTTGAAGCCGGCCAGGCGGATGCAACCCTGAATTATACGCTCTCATATAATTAATATTTATGCGCAGATGAAATATTCTGCGCACCCTCACTATAATAAAATAACCAAGGCTTAATCATGTTCACTAAAACAAACATTCTCTCTGCTTGTGCATTACTTCTTTTAGTATCAGAAAGCTATGCCGGTTTTGGTTTAGAAACAACCCGCGTTATTTATCATGAAAAAAATAACAGCGAGGGTGTTGTTGCCTTTAATACTGACAAAGGCAGAAATTATCTTTTGCAGTCATGGGTTGAAGATAAAGCAGGAAATATCAGTCCTGATTTTGTTTCAACACCGCCACTCGTCAAATTACGGGCTGAAAAAAAGAATACATTACAGGTCACAAAAGTAGCGCCATTACCGGCTGACAGAGAATCCCTTTACTGGTTGAATGTTAAATTTGTGGCGCCGAGTGAGGAAGGCCAGGAAAATGTTCTGCGCTATTCGATGACTAACCGAATAAAGATTCTTTACCGCCCGGCGGCTCTCGATAACAGCCGGGATATTGAAACCTATGCAAATAAGTTAGACTGGTCTGTTTCAGGTAACCGCCTTACGGTTAATAACAGTACACCTTATTATGTGAATGTTTCAAAAATAACCGTCAACAACCAGGAAGTAAAACTGCCTGCCGGATATATATCGCCAAAATCCGCAGAGACAATAACGGCTCCGCAGGCAATTAAAGCTCCGGCAAATGTAAAACTGACATACATTAATGATTACGGTAAAGCCGTTGAATTAAATTATTCTGCCAAATAACAGACGATAATGATGATGAAAAAATATCATAATAAAAACCATTTTATATCATTATCCGTGATGTCTTTCCTTATGACGGGGACATCTTTCTCTGTTATGGCTGATGATTATTATCCGGCCAGCTTATTTAACATTCCCGGCAGCAACTCACAACTGACTAATGAAGATGTCAATGTTTTCAAAGAAAATGATAATGCACCGGGAAAATACAAAGTAACTCTTGTTATTAACAATAATAAAATTTTCACAAAAGAGATTGATTTTGTTCTGAAAAAGAATAACGCCGGTAACGAAAAGCTCATTCCCTGCTTTTCAAGAGAAGAGTGGGAAAACACAGGACTCGATTTTCCGTTATCAGACAGCGATGACAGCGATGGCTGCTTTAATATCAATGATGTTGAATATACGCATGGCTACCTCGACCTTAACTCCCGGATTTATGCACTGACAACACCGCAGTCATACATTAATAAAGATAAGCTGGAAGCATTAGAGCAGGAAAACTGGGATAATGGTATTCCTGCACTCTTTGTTAACTATTTATTTTCAGCAGTAAACCGTCAGCATAGTGGCAAAACAAAAGACAGCTATTATGGAAATATCCAGACCAGAGTTAATCTGGGCGCATGGCGTTATCAGAATTATTCTACCTGGATGAATGATGATAATAATAAAAACAAATGGAAAAATATCAGTAATACCTTATCAAGAAACATAAATTCACTGAAAAGTGAGTTTACTGTCGGTAATTTATATTCATCATCACAGTTATTTGATTCTGTTAAATTTCGTGGTATTCGTCTGACAACTGACAGATCCATGGATCCGGTCAGTAAAACAAACTATGTTCCGTCAATTTCCGGCATGGCAAATTCAGAGGCCGTTGTCACTGTTGTTCAGAATGGTGAAATTATCCTGAGACAAAGTGTTCCCGCCGGTCCGTTTAATCTGACCGAATATTATCCGATGAGTAATGGCGGAAACCTGTATGTTAATGTTAAGGAAACCGACGGCAGTGAGAAAAATTTCATCGTTCCTTTCTCTTCAATTTCCACACTGGAAAAGAAAGGAAATATGCGTTACAGCATTTCCGGCGGAACCTATGACAGCAATAACAAAGGTAACGGGAAGAAAATCAATCAGGCAGAAATATTTTATGGTCTGACCGATTTTGTCACCGTTTTCGGCGGAGCATTTGTTGCCAACGATTATCAGTCCGGTGGTATCGGTGCTGCATTCAACTTTGGTGCTTTTGGTGCAATCACAGCCGATATTCTGCATGCAAAAGCAACGCTTAATCACGATAAAACCTCTGCCGGGAATGCGTTTCGCGTTAACTACTCGAAGAGAATAGAAGCAACAAATACCAGCGTATCCCTGGTGGGTTACCGTCACTTCGATGCTAAATTTTATCGTTTCGAAGATGCAATGTCATATGATGAAAACCGGAACGATCACAATAAACTTAAAAATGAATACACCTTATCACTGAATCAGCCTGTTTTTTCCGGCAGTTCATCGCTTAATCTGTCGACTGTTATTTATGAATATACATCCGGTAAAAGACAAAAATCCTATAATGCCGGATTCAACAGCTCATTTAACAAAATGAACTACGGTATATATTATAATTATTATCAGGGCACAAGAACTGAGAACGGTAAAAATAACACCTACAATGTCAGTATGAATCTAAATATCCCGCTCAATATTAAGGATAATACTATCTGGGCAAATTATAATATTTCTTCCGATGCCGATCACCAGACGTTACAGACTGCCGGGCTCAGCGGAAATTATGGTGAGAACCAACAAGGCAGCTGGGATATTTATCAGAGTCAGGGTAATAAAGGCACCGGGAATTCAGGCGGTCTGAGCAGTTCCTATCGCTCACAATATGCGTCTGTTAATGCCGGTTATTCATACAGTAAAAATAATAAAAATCTCAGCTATGGTATGAATGGTTCATTGCTGGCCACACAATATGGTGTGGTTGCCGCCCCCGCATTACAGAATACCAATGCTTTGGTACTGACCAAAGATACTGCCGGTGTGGGTATCATTAACGGCCAGTCTGCTCAGACAAATAATTCGGGCCTTGCTGTTGTTTCCGGTATGACGCCATACCGGAAAAATAATATTGTGATTGATACTCAGACAATCCCCGGTGATACCGAGATCGAAAATAATATTATTAACGATATTGTTCCGACAAAAGGCGCGCTGATTCTGGCCGATTTCAATGTGAAGAAAGGCTACAAACTGCTGATCACACTGAAAACACCCGATAATAAAGAAATACCGTTAGGCGCAAAAGCAACGATGGGTGGTGATACTGAATACCTGGTATCTAATTTTAATACGCTCTATTTCATTGCGGACAAAGAAAAAGGTGATATCCGCGTGACCTGGAAACAGGACGGAAATATGCAGCAATGTGTTATCCGGTATGACATTACCGGCACGTTACCCACGAACGGAATATATATTACAAAGCTGAACTGTCAGCGGGAGATTTGATGAAATACTGTCACCTGATAAAAAAAGCCAGACATCTGATGTTATCTCTGATAATTACCGCAGGCGGATTAGGTACGGCCGGCCATGCTTATGCACTCGAGGACTGTATCAGAGGCGGAAATCAGAACCATTCCACAATGACGTCAACCATCAATCTGCGCCTTACCGGCAGTATAAAGCAGAATCAGGAAGTCGGCCGCTTCACATTTGTCCGTGAAGGCGGTATCGGCGGCGTGGCAAACTGCGGGCCGGATGCCGGTATTCACGGCTATACCAGCTACAGTGAGGGCAGTGGTATTGTCGCCAAGTATTATGGTGATATAGACGGATACCCTGCATATCATATTTATCCGGGCGGTGAGCGGAATTTTGTTTATGTTCTGGTCGATAACAGAACCGGTATGCATTTTCAGAATCAGCCGGGAAGTAATGTGCCTGTACCGGAAGGCCCGCTCCTGCCACTTGATTTAACGGTTATTATTTATGCCGCAAAAGATAATCCGGATACGCTTTCTTTAACCGGCGGAGCATATATTGGTACTGTCTTAATTCAGGCATATAACCCCGGCGGCGGCACAACCGCGGTAGGATACAGTTACAGACTGAAAGGCAAGATTGAAAGCGCACCGTCATCATGTTCGCTGGAAAATTCTGACCTGGAATTTAAATTACCCCGGGCACCGGTAAATGCCTTTTCGTCCAAAGGATTTCCGGACGGTAATTATAAAGCTGAAGATAATTTATTTATTTCATGTAACGGAGATCTGTCTGCCCATATGAAATTAATGGCGGCTAAAACAGAAAATTATAACGGAAAAGAGTCTGTTATCGTTCCTGATGATGAAGGTAATAATAATGCGTCCGGTGTCGGTTTTGTTGTCACATCACCGATGAATAATGATGCCGTACTGGTTAATCAGGAGTTTGTTAAGATCGCGGACTTACAGGACGGAAAAACACGTGTTCCGCTTGTTGCTGAATATTACCGCTATGGCGATTCCGTTAAGCCCGGCAGGCTGGAAGCAAACACGCAATTTATTTTACAGTTTGACTGATACAGTGCCGTCCGGATCATCCCGGACGGCTGCTGCTGTTCAGCTGATACCGGTGCATCCCCGCCATGCCATCGGTACTGTGGCCAGGTTATACAGCGGCGTACCCAGCAGATAATGGTCATACACCGTCAGCCCCGGCGTTTTATCTTTTTCCATCGCGTAATATTCGACAGGCAGAATAAACGAGAGCAATAACAGCGAGATACCGGCATTCCGGATAGCACGGCGCGGCAGTGCGCGGCTCAGCAGGTGAACCACGGCGAAATACGCCACAGAAACCACGATAAAAAACAGCACGATACTACTGTTTTCAGACAGGAAATCACCGGCTGACAACGGATAGCCCTGATGAAGCAGCTCAGGAAGGTTCGTCAGGTATTCAGCGCCCGCCTCGCGGCGGAAAAGCGCAGAGGCAGATAAATTCAGCCCCCACAAAATGGTCAGCAGACCAACAACTATTTTGCCCGCGGTATAGCGGCAGAGATACACATTCGCCAGCAGCAATAATGTGCCCATCACCGTAATTTTCACATTGTACTCCGCCCCCGGTCCGCCGGATAACACCGCCGGTGCCAGAGCAATCAGCACAATCAGTAAAACAGAAGAAAACAGACGCATAAATTAACTTTTAAGTAACACAAACAAGCGGGTTGCAGTAAACCATTAACAACCTGATAAAACAAGTGGCGGAGAGAAAGAAAAACGCGGCCTCCGGAACGGAGACCGCGCTGTTACGTCTGTCAGTGAGATTTACCCTGCTCGATTCCGATGCCAATCTGAGAGCGGATAAACTGCGCCTCAAAGCGGCTGCGTTCTTCCTGACCCTGTGCGGAGTTATCCGTCACAGACACCAGCCAGGCCGCGATAAAGGCAGCAAACATTGAGAAAAGTGCCGGATATTCATACGGATAAATCGCTTTTTCGTGCCCGAGAATATTGACCCAGATAGTCGGCCCCAGGATCATCAGGATCACAGCGGTTAACAATCCCAGCCAGCCTCCGGCCAGTGCGCCGCGTGTGGTCAGGCGTTTCCAGTACATGGAGAGCAGAATGATCGGGAAGTTACAGCTCGCCGCGATAGAGAAAGCCAGCCCCACCATAAAGGCAATGTTTTGTTTTTCAAACAGCACACCCAGCCCGATGGCAACAATCCCGAGAACAATTACGGTGATTTTGGAGACTTTTAACTCATCCCGCTCATTGGCTTTGCCGTCTTTGATAGCACAGGCGTACAGATCATGGGAAACCGCAGAAGCGCCCGCCAGGGTCAGCCCGGCAACCACCGCCAGAATGGTCGCGAATGCCACGGCGGAGATAAAGCCAAGGAACAGATTACCGCCGACCGCATCCGCCAGATGCACCGCCGCCATATTGGTGCCGCCGATCAGTGCCCCCGCCGCATCTTTAAACACCGGGTTCGGGCTGACCAGCAGAATAGCGCCGAAGCCGATAATAAAGGTCAGGATATAGAAGTAACCAATGAATCCGGTGGCATAAAACACACTCTTACGCGCTTCTTTGGCATCACTGACCGTGAAGAAACGCATGATAATATGCGGCAGCCCGGCGGTACCGAACATCAGCGCCAGCCCCAGAGATAATGCGGAAACCGGATCTGACACCAGCCCGCCCGGGCTCATAATCGCCAACCCGTTTTTATGTACCGCAACCGCGTCTTTAAACAGGGTGTTAAAATTGAAATCCACGGCTTTCATCACCATCAGTGCCATAAAGCTGGCACCGGCGAGTAACAGAACCGCTTTGATAATCTGCACCCAGGTCGTTGCCAGCATGCCGCCGAACAGAACATAAAACACCATCAGGATGCCGACCAGCACAACCGCCACAATATAGTTGAGTCCGAATAACAGCTCAATCAGCTTACCGGCCCCGACCATCTGGGCTATCAGATAGAGCGCCACCACCACCAGCGATCCGCTGGCAGACAGCACCCGTATCGGCCTGGCTTTCAGACGGTAAGAAACCACATCAGCAAAGGTGTAGCGCCCGAGGTTACGCAGACGTTCCGCAATAAGGAACAGGATCACCGGCCAGCCGATCAGGAAGCCGATGGAGTAGATCAGACCGTCATAACCGGAGGTGTAAACCAGTGCGGAGATCCCGAGGAAGGATGCGGCAGACATAAAGTCACCGGCGATCGCCAGCCCGTTCTGAAACCCGGTAATTTTTCCCCCGGCGGTGTAATACTCTGCGCGGGAACGTGTCCGTTTTGCTGCCCAGTAAGTGATGTACAGTGTCAGGCCGACAAAAACCAGGAACATAATAATGGCCTGATAGTTTACCGGCTGGCGCTCCACCGGCCCGCTGATGGCATCCGCGTGACTGAGCAGCGGAAACAGCAGGGATAACAGAAGAGCAGAAAGGCGCGTTTTCATTGTTTCACCCCGCTGATGATTTCGGCGGTCAGACGGTCAAATTCCCCGTTTGCACGGATGGTATAAATACCGGTCAGGACAAATGCACTGACAATCAGCCCGACGCCGACAGGGATCCCGCGGGTAATCGTCAGACCTTCGCCGAGTGGCGTACCCAGCCATTGCGGGTCAAAGGCTATCAGAATAATAAAGCTGACATACAGCACAAGTGTGATAGCGGACAATGTCCATGAGAACCGACTGCGCTTTCTGACCAGTTCCTGAAAGCGAGGGTCATTCTCCACCTGCTGATAAATGGATGCGCTCATTGAGGATACTCCTCTGTTTTTGTTATCCGGAGTGTCAGTGCCGCACAATACGGCACTGACTGAGGTTAGCGTGCTAATTCATTTTGATGGCCTGCTTTTCTTCGAGCAGTTTTTCGACCACACCCGGGTCGGCCAGTGTTGATACATCACCCAGATTACCGGTATCACCGGCGGCGATTTTACGGAGGATACGGCGCATAATTTTACCGGATCGCGTTTTCGGCAGAGAGTCGGTCCAGTGGAGAATATCCGGGGTGGCAATCGGGCCGATTTCTTTACGGACCCAGTTCCTCACTTCCGCATACAGTTCCGGTGTCGGCTCCTCGCCGTGATTGAGTGTGACATAGGCATAAATAGCCTGCCCTTTGATACTGTGCGGGATCCCGACCACGGCCGCTTCGGCAATTTTCGGGTGTGAAACCAGTGCGGATTCCACTTCGGCGGTACCGAGGCGGTGCCCGGAGATATTCAGCACATCATCCACCCGCCCGGTGATCCAGTAATAGCCGTCTTCATCACGGCGGGTACCGTCCCCGGCAAAATACATACCTTTAAAGGCGGAAAAATAGGTCTGTTCAAAACGTTCATGATCACCGAACAGAGTACGGGCCTGGCCCGGCCAGGAATCGAGGATCACCAGATTCCCCTCGGTTTCGCCGTCCAGAATTTCTCCCTGGTTATCCACCAGCGCAGGCTGGACGCCAAAGAACGGGACAGTCGCAGAGCCCGGTTTCAGTTCAATCGCCCCCGGCATCGCACCTATCATGCAGGCACCGGTTTCGGTCTGCCACCAGGTATCGACAATCGGGCAACGGCTGTCACCGATAGTTTTGTAATACCACTCCCAGGCTTCCGGGTTAATCGGCTCGCCGACGGAACCCATAATACGCAGTGATTTGCGGGAGGTGCCTTCAATCGCACTGAGACCTTCCGCCATCAGGGCGCGGATAGCGGTCGGCGCGGTATACAGGATATTGACCTGATGTTTATCGACAATCTGACACATCCGGTTGACCTTCGGATGGTTCGGTACGCCTTCAAACATCAGCGTGATGGCTCCGTTGGAGAGCGGGCCGTAAACCAGGTAGGTGTGTCCGGTTACCCAGCCGACATCCGCTGTACACCAAAACACTTCATCACCATGATAATCAAAGATATATTTAAATGTCAGAGTGGCATAAACCAGGTAACCGCCGGTGGTGTGCAGCACGCCTTTCGGCTTGCCGGTGGAGCCGGAGGTATAGAGGATAAACAGCGGATCTTCCGCATTCATCTCCTGCGGCGGGCAGTCCGCACTGACACCGCTGACAGCATCGTGCCACCAGATATCACGCCCTTCCTGCCACTCCACCGGATTGCCGGTGCGGCGGAAAACAATCACACTGCTGACTGTGGTCACGCCCGGGTTTTTCAGGCCGTCATCCACATTTTTCTTCAGCGGGATAGTGCGCCCGGCGCGCAGACCTTCATCTGCGGTGATCACCATTTTTGCCCCGGAATCAATGACACGGCCGGACACCGCCTCCGGTGAGAACCCGGCAAAAATTACCGAGTGCACCGCACCGATACGGGCACAGGCCAGCATGGCAACCATCGCTTCCGGTACCATCGGCATATAAATCGCAACCACATCGCCTTTGCGGATCCCCTGCTGTTTCAGGGCATTGGCAAACTGGCAGACATCATGATGCAGTTCACGGTAAGTGAGTGTGCGGGATTCATCCGGGCTGTCACCTTCCCAGATCACCGCCGGTTTATCACCACGCTCCGCCAGATGCCGGTCAAGACAGTTGGCACTGAGATTCAGTGTGCCATCCTCAAACCACTTAATACTGACATGGCCCGGATCAAAAGAGGTGTTTTTCACCCGCGTATAGGGCTTTATCCAGTCTACAATCTGACCTTTTTCACGCCAGTAGCTGTCGGGATCCTCAACAGACCGCTGATACTCGTCCAGATACTGCTGATGATTGATTAGCGCGTTTTCTGCAATTGCTTCGGGTACAGGATATTTCGTTATTTTTGTCATGATGCATCTCCTTTCAATTGTTAATGCTATGTCAAAATCACGTTAAATAAAGTTACCTTTCCGCCTTTGTTTCTTTTTTGCGCTAAAGATCACGGATTGAAAAAGGGGGTATTCACAGCGTTATCATTTGATGCGAAAACCACCGGCGATATAAAAAATCACCTGTTACATAAAAAACAGCACATGACATCAGATGATAAGCACCAGCTAAAATATTTAACTAAAATAAGACAGTAAACTAACAAATAAAAAGAATCCGCACAGATCGCACAGATCTGATAATCGTTTTCATTATCATCTGTTTCATTATAATGTCTGCCTGTTCACACACGGTGTGAGCGGTTCGGTCAATTACTGGAGTTATAATTATGAGCTATGTATTACCTGCATTACCGTACGCTTATGATGCGTTAGAACCGCATTTCGATAAAATGACAATGGAAATTCACCATACCAAACATCATCAGACGTATGTGAATAACACCAACACCGCGCTGGAAGCCTTCCCTGAGATGGCAAATCTGGATATCGACGATCTGATCGCACAGCTGGATAAATTCCCGGCGGACAAACGTACCTTTATCCGCAACAACGCCGGTGGTCATTCCAACCACAGCATGTTCTGGAAAGGCCTGAAAACCGGCACCACATTACAGGGCGATCTGAAAGCAGCGATTGAACGCGATTTCGGCAGCGTTGAGGCGTTTCAGGCTGAGTTTGAAAAAGCTGCCGCAACCCGTTTCGGTTCCGGCTGGGCATGGCTGGTGCTGAAAGACGGAAAACTGGCGGTAGTCTCCACCGCCAACCAGGACAGCCCGCTGATGGGTGAAGCGATTTCCGGTACTTCCGGTTATCCGGTCATCGGTCTGGATGTGTGGGAACACGCCTATTATCTGAAGTTCCAGAACCGCCGTCCGGATTACATCAAAGCATTCTGGTCTGTGGTGAACTGGGATGAGGCAGCAGCGCGTTTCGCTTCTGCAAAATAAGTCCTGAAATATGTGCGGGCGCTGTCCGCACATATTCTTCTTTCCCGCTTTCGATTATGATATCCGTCTCACTCAATACGGAGGCGGCATGGCATACACACCTTTAGTTTTCACCGGTCCCGTCAGGGATACAGCCCGCTGCGGGCGCAGCGCAATTGAAAAGCGTCAGACCGAAGGCGTGATTGCCCTCAGTGCCACCGGACTCGCCGGTGACGAGCAGGCGGAAAAAGCCTTTCACGGCGGCCCTGACCGCGCGTTGTGTCACTATCCCCGCGAACACTACGACTACTGGAAAATGATGTATCCGGAGATTGAGGATCGCTTTGTTGCGCCGTTCTTCGGGGAAAATATATCCACCCTCGGCATGACAGAAGAAACCGTATTCATCGGGGATATTTATCAGTGGGGCAGCGCCGTGATTCAGGTCACCCAGCCGCGCTCACCGTGCTACAAACTTAATCCGCTGACGGATGTGTCTGATTTTGCACAGGTGATGCAGGACTGCGGCCGTACCGGCTGGCTGTACCGTGTCGCCGGGAAAGGCGATGTCAGCAGTGATCAGCCGCTGAAACTGCTGACCCGCACCAGCGCGGTGTCCGTCAGGGAAGCCGCTGCCATCGCTTTTCATCTGCCGTTTGATGAAACCGAGTACCGCTATCTGTTACAGGCATCCGGACTTTCCGCCAGCTGGACACTGACCATGCAGCGCCGCCTGATGACCGGTAAAATTGAGGATTTTAACCGCCGGTTATTCGGCTCCGCCGCAGCCGTGTAAGAATATGTAATCCCGGGTTCTCCCTGCTTTAAACCGGTTCCGGAATGTGTGATTATCATACTCGTTTCACGATGACCGCTGCTGACCCGGCAGTACACACAGACGACCTTTTAAACAGGAGACACGGATGAAATACCTGATAATGCTGCTGAGCCTGGCAGCGCTTTCACTGCCCGCCGCCGCGGCAGATCAGAACAGTGCGGATGAACTGGAAATCTTTACGGATAATGCAGAGAACTGCATTCATTTTGCCGGTGAATGGGATGTGTCTCTGCCGGCAGATCAGAAAAAAGATATCAAAAAAGCACTGGATGAAACCTGTCCTCCGGCCAAAGAGCAGCAAAAAGTATTGCGCGAAAAGTACCGCAATGACCCGGGCATGCTTGCAAAAATTAATGAATTTGACCTCGGCCAGTAACATCCGCGGTAAAAAAAGCCCTTCCGATCTGCACCGGAAGGGCTTTTTGATCTGATAGTGTGATATCTCAGGCGAAAATGGTTTTCTCTGCCGGGATCACCAGCAGTGCATCCTGCCAGCCTCTGAGTGTCAGAGCAGTCAGGGCAGATAACCCTTCATAAAACGGACTGCCGCATTTTTCCTGCATCCGCGCCAGATAGAAGCGCGCCCACGGCAGAAGGTGTTCCGACAGCAGTGAATTCAGGGCGTCCGGACGATTTTCCGCCGTCCAGGCCGCCATCATCAGTAACAGACCGATATGATCTTCCGGCTCATTCTGCGACAGCGCAATATCCACCTGATGTGCACGCCTCCACTCACGCAGGGCAACAGTGGAATCCCCGAACAGCACCTGTTCTTTATCCAGCCAGACAGAACCCCACGGTGATGCGGGTAATGCCTGCGGGCCGATAAACAGCCGCTGATAGGCCTGCGCTAAGGTTTCCTCACCGGTGACAGCCAGACCCAGTTTCTGCGCGGCGGCCTGCTTTTGCGCATCATCGCCGTACGGCCATTCCGCCACCCACTCCCCGGATGAGAGCAGTTCTGTTATCTGCACTATTTCTGACGGCGGATAGTAAAATGCCGCCCCGAGAATACGGGCCGTTAAAGCAACATCACTGACAGCTTGCTCACTCATAACTCAGGATTCTCACAATAAAATATCCGCGTATCCTGCCACGATTTCCGTCCGGAAAACAGTAACAGGATACGCGCTGACTGTATCAGGACAGATAGGCCATACCGGCTGTCATGTGCAGTCCGTAGAAAATACCGCGGCCGATAATTTCCCCGGATAACACCAGAACAAAACCAATCAGCATCATAATCACCGGTGGATTTGTCCGTTTTACCAGCGGCAGGATCCAGCAGGCCAGACCCAGCGCCAGCAGAACCAGACGCCAGCCCATATACAGGCCGAATTCCGGTACCAGCGCGGAAGCGCTCTGTACGGAACTGCGGATAAAGGCCAGGTCAAACGCCTGTGACGTCACTGCGACCGCACTCGCCACCAGCGCAACGATACCCGCCAGCGGCAGCCAGCTGATGCAGCGCAGGTCAAACCCGGCAATCCGCAGCAGCAGCGCAGCCAGCACCGGCCCGCCCAGCAGGGCTGTCAGCACAAAGTGAACCGTGGTGTACGGGGTATACCAGGTCGGCACCGTGGCGATCTGATAAACCTGCGGAATAGCGTAAATAAAGACCACCGCGAGAACCATTACCACCAGCAGCCAGAGCTTACCGAGCGCCGCCGGCATTTTGTTCAGTACCGCCAGCAGCCAGTAAAAACCACCGGCAGCGAAGAAGACCGAACCGGCCGCAATTTCATTACTGAGCGACGAACTGCCGAGGCGGTTAAACGCATTAAACGCACGCAGCGGCGTGCCCATGTGCATCATGGAGAGCAGGAAACCCACGCCCATCAGCACCCACAGGCCAAACATGCTGTAATGCACTTTACGGTTCAGTTCCGGTGACAGTTTTCCGGACAGCAGCACTGCCGCCATCACAATAAATGCCCCTGCCACACTCTGCCCGATGGTGGTAAAAAACATCAGCGGCCATTCATGAATTCCCGATCCCATGTTATACCTCCTCCGGGTTCGCCAGATGGCCTGTGGTATCCCCGACAGGACGGCTGTTGGCATTCAGTTTTAAAACGATATTCGGATGTGTGTACTCCGCAGACGGCAGCGGCGCGATTTCCGCCAGTGTGCCGTATTTGGCCCGCAGTTCCTCAATCGGCCCCATATCCAGTGCCCGCAGCGGACAGGATTCAACACAAATCGGCTTTTTGCCTTCCGCAACGCGCTCATAGCAGCCGTCACATTTGGTCATATGGCCTTTGACCTCATCAAACTGCGGTGCACCGTACGGGCACGCCATATGACAGTAGCGGCAGCCGATACATACTTCCTCATTCACCACCACAAAGCCGTCTTCCCGCTTGTGCATTGCACCGCTCGGGCAGACTTTGGCACAGGCCGGATCATCACAGTGGTTACAGGAGATGGAGAGGTAGTAAGCAAACACATTCTGCTGATACACACCATCCTGCTCTGTCCAGTCGCCGCCGGCATATTCATAGATACGGCGGAAATTCACTTCCGGAGATAAGTTTTTAAAGTCTTTACAGGCCAGCTCGCAGGTTTTGCAGCCGGTGCAGCGACTTGAATCAATGTAGAAACCATATTGCGTTGACATAAATCGCTTCCTCAGGCCTTAACGACTTCAACCAGGTTGGAATGGGACGGATTCCCTTTCGCCAGCGGCGACGGGCGCTGAGTGGTTAACACGTTAATGCTGCCCGCGTGATCGATGCGATCGCCGTCCGGGCTGTACCATGCACCTTCACCCAGGCCGACAACGCCCGGCAGAATGCGCGGTGTGACTTTCACATTGACACGCACTTCCCCGCGATCGTTGAAGACCTTCACATTATCGCCGTGCGCAATCCCGCGTTTCGCGGCATCAACAGGGTTAATCCACAGTTCCTGCGGACAGGCGGCTTTCAGCACATCAACGTTGCCGTAAGTGGAGTGAGTCCGGGATTTGTAGTGGAAACCGGTCATCTGTAACGGGTATTTTTCCTGAAGCGGATCACCGGCATGCTCAAAGCCTGCGGAATAGACCGGCAGCGGATGGATTTCATCCCCTTCGTTCAGCTCCCAGGTGTCACGGAGTTCCGCCAGCTGTGCGGAATAGATCTCGATTTTACCTGACGGCGTGGTCAGCGGGTTTGCCTGCGGGTCGTTGCGGAAATCGCGGTACGCCACATGATGTCCCTGCGGGTCACGTTTTTTGAAAATACCCTGTTTGCGGAATTCATCAAACTCCGGCAGTTCCGGCAGCGCGGCGCGGGACTGCTCATACAGGTGACGCAGCCACTCTTCCTGGGTACGGCCTTCGGTAAACTGATCACCGACACCCATCCGTTTGGCGATTTCGCTGGTCATGTCATAGATATTGCGGCTTTCAAAGCGCGGTTCGATCGCCTGATCGGCAAAAATCACATATCCCATATTACCGGCGGAGGCATCCATGCAGAAATCCATCTGTTCAGAAGCGGTGCAGTCCGGCAGCAGGATATCCGCATATTTGGCGGAGGAGGTCAGGTGGTTATCGATCACCACAATCATTTCGCACTTGCTCTCATCCTGAAGGATGTCATGAGTGCGGTTAATTTCGGAGTGCTGGTTCACCAGACAGTTACCGGCATAGTTCCAGACCATTTTGATCGGTACATCCAGCTTGTCTTTCCCGCGCACACCATCGCGGGTGGCGGTCATCTCTTCGCCGCGCAGAATCGCATCTGTCCACATAAACATGGAGATACTGGTTTTCACCGGGTTGGTCAGGGTCGGCATACGGACAAACGGGATTGCGTAAGAGCCTTCACGCGCACCGGTGTTACCGCCGTTAATCCCCACGTTACCGGTCAGAATTGAGAGCATGGCAATCGCACGGGATGCGGTTTCGCCGTTCGAGCGGCGCTGCGGGCCCCAGCCCTGGGTAATATACGCCGGTTTGGCAGTACCGATTTCCCGCGCCAGTTTCACAATCCGCGCTGCCGGAATACCGGTGATTTTGGCTGCCCACTCCGGGGTTTTCGCCACGCCGTCCGGCCCTTCACCTAAAATATACGCTTTATAGTGGCCGTTGGCCGGTGCACCGGCAGGCATGGTGGTTTCGTCATAACCGACACAATATTTGTCAAGGAACGGCTTATCCACCAGGTCTTCTTTGATCATCACATACGCCAGCGCGCTGACCAGTGCGGCATCCGTACCCGGACGGATCGGGATCCATTCATCCTCGCGCCCTGCACCGGTATCGGTATAACGCGGATCGATGATAATCATGCGGGCATTTGATTTTTCGCGTGCCTGCTCAACATAATAGGTCACACCGCCGCCGCTCATGCGGGTTTCGCCCGGGTTGTTACCGAACAGAACCACCAGCTTGCTGTTTTCAATATCTGACGGGCTGTTACCGTCCGCCCAGCCACCGTAGGTGTAATTCAGACCCGCTGCAATCTGTGCGGTACTGTAGTCACCGTAATGATTCAGATAACCGCCGCAGCAGTTCATCAGACGGGCAATCAGTGTTGCTCCCGGCGGCCAGGATTTGGTCATGGTGCCGCCGAGGGTGCCGGTACCGTAGTTAAGATAGATAGATTCGTTGCCGTAATCGCGGATCAGGCGTTTCATAGTACCGGCGATGGTATCAAACGCCTCTTCCCAGGTGATACGCTCGAATTTGTTCTCACCGCGTTTACCCACACGTTTCATCGGGTATTTCAGGCGGTCCGGATTGTACACCCGGCGGCGCATGGAACGGCCGCGCAGGCAGGCGCGTACCTGATGCAGATCTTCGTAGACATCATCACCGGTATTGTCGGTTTCAACATATCTGATTTCGCCGTCAACCACATGCATCCGTAACGGACAGCGGCTGCCGCAGTTAACCGTACAGGCGCTCCAGACCACTTTCTCATCAGAAGCTGCCGCAGGTGCCGGAGTAGTTTCAGCGGCAGAGGCCGCCTGGCTGAACGGAAGGGATAACCCTCCCGCTGCAACTGCCAGACCGCCGGCCGCACCGGAGGCTTTGACAAACCCGCGCCGCGTCAGCGGCGCAGTGAACAGCGCCGTTTCTTTCATCTTTGTCATATACATTGCTCGCTTAATTGATTTTGTTATCGTTATTATTATTGTTAGTTGCCGGGTAACGGCTTATTGTCAGATTACGACTGGTAACCATTCGCAATAAATCATTTGTAATACAATAACCTGCGGTTATTAACCTATAGTTATTTTACGGTTTTACGATTCAGCCGGGTTGTTTTGTATCAAAAAATGAGTGCATGAAAAGCAGATTATTGATCCCGTCAATGGCAGACGGCATCCGCTCATGGGAAAATGGTGACCAGCTCAATATTATGATCAGGCAAAGGAGTTAACGTTATCAGACGCAGCGCGCTCAACTACCTGATAAACGGCGAGAAAACCACACCACCGTCAGTGAACGATCACTGTGTCAGGAAGAAACTCAAAAACAGTCAGTGTGATAACTGCGCCGCCTGCTGCCCGGCAGATGCGGTGACATTCGGCTATCTCGACGTCAAAATTGATAATGACCGCTGTTTTCAGTGCGGAAACTGCCTGTTTGTCTGCCCCTCTGATGCTATTGAACATATCCCTGTCCGCGAACGCAGCTACAACAATAACGGGCAACTGGTGATTGAGAAAAAAGAAACCCCGGCAAGTGCGGAAGAGCTGCTGGTCTGGCACCGGCAGTACCATATCCGCGGGATGCAGATAGCAGAGCCGGAAGTTGATAACTGGCTGCCGGTGCTGGCAGATCTCAATCTGCGCCTGAAAGCACTCGGCGAGCCAATCTGGCAGCTGACTATCATCCCGCCGCCGCCGGTGGATACCGGAAAACGTTTTGCGCTGTTCCGGCAGAAAACCGTCAGCAGCGGGCTGAATACCGGCCGCGCCAGAACCGGCCTGAATGAGCGTAAAAAACTCTGGCCGGATGACAGCTGGTTCGATGTGCGTCCGGATACAGAAAACTGTATTTTGTGTACCGCCTGCGCGGCAGTGTGTCAGGAAGGGGCGATCACTATTGCGGATAATCAGTTTACCGTGGATAAGACAAAATGCAGCGGCTGCATGAGCTGCCGCGATGTCTGTTTCCCGAAAGCAATTGATGTCACACCGCAGGCAGAGAAAAACAGCCGGCCGGTTCACTATGCTTATTTTGATGCTCATTGCAGCAGCTGCCATCTGCCTTTTATGAGCTGGCAGCCGGGACAGACATTATGTCCGGTATGCCGTTCACGAAAAGAGAAAGGCTGGCTGTAACGACAGAGATAAAAAAAGCGCCGAAAGGCGCTATTTTTATTTGTATATCATGTAATTACAGCGGACGGCGCACAAAACCAATCGCGTCGTGTACTTTATCCAGTGTGACCTGTGCACGGGCAGAGGCTTTCTCAGCACCCTCTTTCATTACACGGTTCAGTAACACATCATCGTTACGGATTTCATGATAACGGGTCTGTAACTCTGTCAGCATGCCGGAAACCGCATCCGCCACCGCACCTTTCAGGTGACCGTACATCTGGCCTTCAAATTCAGCTTCCAGCGCAGCAACCGGTTTGCCGGTCACACCAGAGAGAATATCCAGCAGGTTGGAAACGCCCGGTTTGTTTTCCAAATCATAAATCACGCGTGGCGGCTCTTCGGAGTCGGTCACAGCGCGTTTGATTTTCTTCGCTGCCGCTTTCGGATCTTCCAGCAGGGCGATCAGGTTGTTACGGTTATCATCGGATTTCGACATTTTTTTCGTCGGATCCTGTAACGCCATCACACGGGAACCGCCTGCCGGGATAAACGGATCCGGTACCACAAACACATCACCGTAAATGGCATTGAAGCGCTGCGCGATATCGCGGCTCAGCTCCAGATGCTGTTTCTGGTCGATACCGACCGGCACCTGATTAGTCTGATACAGTAAAATATCCGCGGCCATCAGCACCGGATAGTCAAACAGACCGGCGTTGATGTTTTCGGCATGACGGGCAGATTTATCTTTAAACTGTGTCATGCGGCTCAGTTCGCCGAAATAGGTGTAGCAGTTCAGTGCCCAGCCCAGTTGTGCATGCTGCGGCACATGGGACTGCACAAACAGGGTGTTTTTTGCCGGTTCCAGTCCGCAGGCCATATAGAGAGACAGCGTATCCAGAGTGCGTTTGCGCAGCTCTGCCGGGTCCTGACGGACGGTAATCGCATGCTGATCGACGATGCAGTAAATGCAGTCAAAATCATCCTGCATTTTCACCCACTGACGCAGTGCGCCCATGTAGTTACCGATGGTCAGTTCGCCGGAAGGCTGTGCGCCGCTGAATACAACGGGTTTGTGTGCTTTGGTGTTAGTTCCGCTCATGATTATCCTTCCTGATGAGTTAACGGAGGCAGTCCGAGTGCAGGCAGCAGACCCGCGAAGTCGGACAGTACGCAATCCGGATTGCTGTCAGCAATCGGAATACCGTAGTTGTAGCCGTAGGTCATGCCGACACAGGGACATTCCGCTGCCCGTGCCGCCAGGATGTCATTGCGGGAGTCCCCGACAAACAGCATCTCTTCCTTACGCAGCCCGAACTCACCCAGCGTCAGGTAGAGCGGAGCCGGATGCGGCTTCTTATTTTTCACATCATCCCCGCCGAGCACGACAGAGAAAAATTTATCCAGACCGGTTTCAGCCAGCAGCGACGGAATAAACTGAGACGGTTTGTTAGTCACGATCGCCAGATCCAGCCCTGCGTCTGCCATCACCTGTAAGGTTTCTGCCACATGCGGAAATGCCGGACTACCGGTTTTAACCGTCTCAGCATAAAAATCATCAAACAGCTGACGGCATTTTGCGTGCAGTGCAGCATCAGGTTTTTCACCGGTCGCATGAGTCAGGGCACGTTCCAGTAACATATCAACGCCGTTACCGACCCAGACAGAGGCCATTTCTCTGCCCGCTTTCCGGTAGCCCAGTGCTTCCAGTGCGCGATCAGTCGCTTCCGCCAGTCCCTGAATACTGTCAGTCAGTGTGCCGTCCAGGTCAAATGCAACGGCTTTAATCCCTGTGAATTGCTGTACTGCTGTTTTGTCTGTCATGCTGAAACCTTTGTTAATTCTTTACGCATATCATCAATCACGGCTTTGTAATCCGGTTTGCCGAAAATCGCAGAGCCGGCCACAAACATATCCGCACCGGCCTGCGCCACTGCCGCGATATTTTCAGTCTTAATTCCGCCGTCGACTTCCAGGCGGATGTCACGGCCGCTGGCATCAATGCGGCGGCGGACTTCTTCCACTTTTTTCAGTGTTTCCGGAATAAAGGACTGACCACCGAAGCCCGGGTTTACCGACATCAGCAGGATCAGATCCAGTTTATCAATCACATAATCGAGGTAACTGAGCGGCGTGGCCGGGTTGAATACCAGGCCCGGTTTACAGCCGCATTCGCGGATAAGCTGAATGGTGCGATCAACGTGCTCGCTTGCTTCCGCGTGGAATGAAATGTAGGTTGCGCCCGCTTTGGCGAAGTCCGGCACAATGCTGTCCACCGGTTTCACCATCAGATGCACATCAATCGGCGAGGTAATACCGTAATCACGCAGCGCCTTGCACACCATCGGCCCGATAGTCAGGTTCGGGACATAATGGTTATCCATCACGTCGAAGTGAACCACATCGCCGCCTGCGGCGAGAACTTTCGCGGTGTCTTCCCCCAGACGGGCAAAGTCAGCAGATAAAATGGACGGAGCAATCAAAAACTCTTTCATTCCTGTTTCCTCTTAATAAGACGCCGCCGGGTTCAACGGCTTACTGTCCGCGGTAAAGCGCCAGTAATTCATTCACTTTCTGGCGGTTAAGTGTGTTGCGGCTGATAGTGCGGCGCACTTTGACAATATGCAGTTGCGCCTGATGATACCACTCCCGGGTCAGCGGGGTGTCATGATTCGAGATCAGAACCGGAATTTTGCGATCCGACGAAAGCATTTGTGCCAGCTGTGCCAGATTCTGCTGCTCCGGTAACCCGAATCCGCTGGTGTGATACGCGGTAAAATTGGCTGTCAGTGATAACGGCGCATAAGGCGGATCACAATAGACGATATCCCCGGTGCCTGCATTTTCCATGCTGGTCACATAAGACTGGCAGACAAACACGGCGTTGCGGGCTTTTTCCGCGAACCACAGCAGTTCGGCTTCCGGGAAATAGGGTTTGCGGTAGCGCCCGAAGGGCACATTAAACCGGCCTTTGGAATTATAACGGCACAAACCGTTATAACAATGGCGGTTCAGATAGAGAAACAGAATGCTGCGCTCGAAATGATCCGTGCTCTGATTAAACTGTTCCCGCAACACATAGTACTGTAATTCATCATTAAACTGCGGCGTGAACAGCTTGCGGGACTCATCGATAAATTCCTGAGTCCGCTGCTTTACCATCGTATAGAGGTGGATCAGGTCACTGTTAATATCCGCCAGCACATAGCGCGGATAATCTGTATTGAGAAAAACCGACCCCGCGCCGACAAAGGGCTCAATAAGGCAATCACCCTCCGGCAGATGCCGTTTTATTTCATCTGCCAGAGTGTATTTTCCGCCGGCCCACTTCAAAAATGCGCGTTGTTTCTTCATGCTGTCTGTAATCATTGCTCAAAAAGGCCAGAGCCGCCGATTCTGCTCTGTTTCAGACAGCAAATCAGCACCTGACGGAATCCGTGTTTATTATTTCATGTCCTGATGCACTTGCTGCATCTTTCTGACCCACGGTTTTTTCCCCTGAATTTCGGCAGGCAGACGCTCAACTTCCCGTTTTGCATCCCCGACTGTCGGGAAATTACCGTACACCAGGACGTACCACGATTTTCCGTTACGTGTTGTCTCATAAACCTGATAGTTAGATAACCCGTGCTTCTGCGCAAAGGCTTTCAGTGTATCCGCACGGCTCGCACTGCTCAGCTGCAGGGTATAGTTCCCGGCAGGGGCTTTGGCGATCGCGGTACCGCTTTTTGACGGAGCCGGTGCCGCTGTGGCCGGTTTGGTGGTTTCACGCGGTTTGGCCGGTGTTGCCGTGGTGGTTTTCACCGGCTGCGGTTTCACCTGCTGTACCGGTTTCTTCGGCTCTTCCTGCGGGGTAACCACCGGCGGCAGATTATTCATATTCTGCTGCGCCGCATTATTGATACCCGCCTGCGTATTTCCCTGATTCAGGGCATCGTTAATATCCCCCGGGATATCCACGCGCTGACCGGTGCCGGTTGTCTGTGATGGCTGCTGTGCCTGTGTCGGCAGGTTATTGATAGCAGGAAGATTCACGCCGGTCTGCCCGGTCTGTGACGGAACCGGTTCGGTTGGCTGTAACTGTGTTGCACCGTCATTGTTGCCGGTGCCGAGGGTAATCGGGCGCTCGCCGTTCTGTGCCTGCGGCTGGGTTTCCGGTTCTGACGGCGATTTCAGTGCGGAGCTTATCGCGATAATCAGTAATACCAGGACCACTACCGCCACGCCGATCATCATCTGCTGGCGGGAGACGGCAAACTTAGGCCGTGACTGCTGCGGGCGCGGACGCGGATTACGGCGTTCAGGGCGCTCCGGTCTGTCAGATGCGTCCGGACGGATAGATTCATCATCCGGCTGGCTGAAAATCTGTGGTTCTTGCTTTTCGGGTTTAAAGCCGTCCATTTTGCCCTCCCATCAGAGCAGAAACTGTGTCTTTGGATATAACAGAAGAGAACTGAAGCCCGGTGAGAGCGTCATAATGCGTAGTGTAACCATTTTCCCGGCACTCAGCGAGACAGATATCAAAAAACTTCTGCCGCCGCTTCCGTTACACGGACTGAATGGCAGCCAGCACCCTGTCATGCGGGATATCCGCACGGACAACTGACCGGCCGATCGTTTCCGGGACAATCAGGTGCAGTTTACCGCCCTGCACTTTTTTATCCCGCATCATGTGCGGCAGATACGCATCCGCCGGCATAGATTCCGGTCCGCGCACCGGCAGCCCGGCGCGGGTAAGCAGCGCAATGACCCGCTCTGTTTCTTCCGGGCGGAAGGTCCCGAGCAGTTCAGCCGTGCGTGCAGCCATCACCATCCCTGCGGCGACTGCCTCGCCGTGCAGCCAGACACCGTAGCCCATTTCCGCCTCAATGGCGTGGCCGAATGTATGGCCGAGATTCAGCAGTGCGCGCAGCCCGCTGGTCTCTTTTTCATCCGCAGCCACCACCTCTGCTTTCAGTTCACAGCAGCGGCGGATGCAGTACGACATCGCCTGCGGCTCAAGTGCCAGCAGACGATCAATATTGTTTTCCAGCCAGATAAAGAAATCGTGATCCAGAATAATGCCGTATTTGATGACTTCCGCCAGCCCTGAAGCCAGTTCACGGCGCGGCAGGGTTTTCAGGCAATCGAGATCAATCACCACACTGACCGGCTGCCAGAAGGCACCGATCATATTTTTACCCAGCGGATGGTTTACGCCGGTTTTACCGCCGACAGACGAATCCACCTGCGACAACAGCGTGGTCGGCACCTGGATAAAACGGACGCCGCGCTGATAGCTTGCTGCCGCAAATCCGGTCAGATCACCGATAACACCGCCGCCCAGCGCAATCAGCGTGGTATCACGCCCGTGATTGTTTTCCAGCAGTGCGGTAAAAATACGGTCAAGAGTGGTCAGGGATTTATACTGCTCGCCGTCCGGCAGAATCACGGAATCCGCCTGTACGCCGGCTTGCGCAAGGTTGTCGGTCAGTGTCTGAAGATACAGCGGGGCAAGAGTTTCATTGGTAACTATCATTGCACGCTGACCGGCGGTCAGCGGCGCAAAGGTGCCGGAGAGGGAAAAGAGACCCGGAGCAATTGAAATAGGATAAGCACGCTCACCCAGAGTCACAGTCACTTTTTCCATGGCACCTCCGCATGTTGCCGGTAAAATGAAATTAACTGTTGGTTTCTAACAGTTCAATGATTTGGTTTGCAACCACTTTTGCACTCTGATCATCGGTATGGATAGTAATATCCGCGATCTCTTCATACATCGGATTGCGTTCATCGGCCAGTTTGACCAGGACTTCCCGGACCGGCTCATCGACCTGTAACAACGGACGCTTTTTATCGCGCTGTGTCCGGGCCAGTTGTTTTTCAATATTGGTCTCAAGGTACACAACCACACCCCGCGCAGACAGGCGGTTGCGGGTCTCCCGTGACTTGACGGAACCCCCGCCGGTAGCCAGGACGATACCCTGCTTTTCAGTCAGTTCATTGATGATTTTTTCTTCACGCAGGCGAAAACCTTCTTCACCTTCGACATCAAACACCCAGCCCACATCGGCTCCGGTGCGGCGTTCAATTTCCTGGTCGGAATCAAAGAATTCCATATTTAATTGCTGAGCCAGCTGACGACCAATAGTACTTTTGCCGGCACCCATCGGGCCGACAAGAAAGATATTGCGTTTCTCTGCCATGTTTTTGGTATAACTAAGAATATTCGTTAATGATAACCCGCCCCGCTCACCCGATCAGCGGCGGGACCTCAAATGAAACCTCATGAGTGAATCTGCGTGAGTAACCTGAAATTATCTCAGCACATTCAGCCCGATTGCAACCATACCGGCACGAAACCGGAAAGATACCTCAGGTGCTGCTGTGTGACGCCTGTCGCAATCCGGCCTCTGAACATCCGCACATACTATCATAACGCCTGCGAAAAACCGCGCCTTATATTTCCGTGAATCCTCCTGAAAACAGGAGCTGTACAGAAACATAAGGCGCGATCTGAGAATCAGGACGTTGTCCGTCAACGGATTAACGGCATATTTTACGGCGGCAGTGATTTCATACCTGCTAAATTTGCTAACTCTTGTATGCTAAATCGTTGCAATCGTCAAATGTATAACACCGCAGAGCCGGTAAAAAAATCCGTTATTCTGCGCATATTATCCGTGAATAATGATACAACATGCTGATATTGATACAGTTACTAAATATCGATCAACTGCGGTGTAATGAATATCACTAATTCACGGCGGCTGAGTTTATCGTATTGATGAGTAAAAAGCTTTCCCATCAATGGGATCGACGATAAATACGGTACCCCGGTCACCTGTCTGCCTTTATCCTGCTGAAAAATCCCCCCGAGGATCAGGGTTTCCCCGCTGCGGACAATCACCTGTGTGGTGATTTCCTGCTTATCAATGGAATACTGCTCGCTGCCGTTCTGCATCAGTGCCACACCGGGAGCATTGCGGCTGATATGCAGTGTCAGACGCACCTTATTATCCCGCAGGATCTGCGGTGTTACCTCCATTCCCAGTACCGCCTCGCGGAACTGTACCTGTGAACCGGACTCATGGTTTTGCGTGGTGTACGGAATTTCCGCCCCTTGTTTGATACTGGCGGGATGCTCGTGCGCCGTGGTCAGGCGCGGGCTGGCGACAATATCCAGTTGCTGCTCCTGCTCCAGCGCACTCAGTTCCATCTCCAGCAGATGCCCGCCGAGACGGGCAATATTAAAGGTAAAAGTGTTATTTCCCCGCGCCTGATGCAGTTGCAGCCGGTTGCCGGATTCCGGTGACGGCAGCACCGTTCCCCACTGCAGCCCCAGCTCATGCAGCCCTTCCCGCGAGCCGGACACAATATGCGCCGTAATCTGCACCTGCTGCTGCGGCTGATCCATCTGTGCCAGCCAGGCTTCCGCCCGCGACAGCACATCCGGTTGTGCTTCTATAAAGAGGGAATTTGTCAGCAGGTCGGCCTCCGGCACTTTGTTATCCGCAAACCATTCCCCGTGATGCTGTTTCATCATGGCCAGCATGTCCGCCGCATCCGCATATTGCAGAGTAAACGTGCGGCTCTGCCTGCTTTCCGGTATCAGCGGCGGGGAATACATCACGGGGAGTTCTGTCAGCACGGCCGGTTCCTCACTGATGACGACAGGCTGAAAAAGATCCCGCGGATGCTGCCCGCCGGGAGCCGCTGCCGCAAGCAGCAGACAACAACCGGTGATCAGCCGGGCGGCTGATTTTGCTTTATTCATCATCATGCCATTCCTTTTCCGGATCCGGTGAATCCGCCCCCGGTAATGCCAGATGCAGTGTCATCTGCAACAGCGGCGGGGATGAGGAGGTTCCGGGTGTCAGCGGGTGCAGTGAAAGCCGGGTGATCGGCAACTGAGTCAGCTCCCCGCTGAGGGTATCGAGCAGCACCGCCAGCTCAGGGTAATGCGCCTCAAAGGTCAGCACCCAGCGTTCCGGCTGTTCCGGCGGCTCCTGTTGCCAGCCGGTCAGCAGTGGCAGCGCATTTTCGGGCAGCAGGGTAAACAGCGACGGGATATCCGGGGGCGGCAGGATCACCGTTTCCGGGACCACCTGTTCTGACAGTGCTGTCAGCCGCTGTAACTGCCGGAGCCGCATTTCCGTTTCCCCGGCTGCCGGTTGCAGATAAAAACACCAGAACACCACACCGGCCGATAACCAGATTCCGGTCATCACTCCCCACTGCACGCGCCGGTACTGCGCACAGCGCCATACTGTATTCAGATTCATGGCCGGCTCCTCCCGGTCACCAATATAAACTGCCGGATACCGGCTGTTTTATGATGCTGCAGGCTGATCAGCCTGAGCGGCATCAGCCCCGGCGGTGCCCGGTGTAATAAAGGATGAGACGGGACGATCACCTGACGGCGGTTCACCGACAGGGCATGGCGCACACTGCTTTCTGTATCATGCTTTTGCTGCTCTGCCTGATAACGCGCCAGCCAGGCATCTTCCGGCAACTGAGCCTGCAAAAAAACCAGCAAATCCCGGTAACGACGGTTTTCCCGTGCAATTTGCTGCTGCCGCAGATTTTCCGCTTCCGCCTGCCGCTGTAGCGCATACTGACGGACAAACTCAGCCCGCTGCGGCTCAAGACGGATTTCCCGCTCATCAAATGCGGCCTGTAACAACGCCAGATGCTGCACATTCAGTGAATGGGACAGATAAACCGGCAGCAATGCGGATAACAGCACGCCGCCTGCCATCAGAAACCGGAAAGCCATCCGGTGGCAGATTTGCCGTTTCAGCCGGGAGCGCCAGGCGGTCAGATTCACCCGGTGTGTCATAGCCGCTCCTCCCCGCAGAGCACCATCCCTGCCGCCGCCGCGTAGCCCGGCGGGACATCATCCGCTTCCGCATTGCGGTAACGCCGGCATTCCCGCTGCCATGCCTGCGGCAGCAGTGCAGTATCGTGCAGGCAGCGCAATGCCGCCTGTGATTCATCAAAACCCTGTGTTTTCAGCTCTGTCAGCAATGACGGCAGGGTCAGGTCAGCCCGTCCGCTCAGTACCGGCTGCGTTTCACCGGCAGTCCAGCAAAGACTGTTCCCCTGACGGAAAACCAGCCAGTCCTGTGCGGCCACACCCCGGGTGCGGGCAAAACAGCGCAGCGCACAGGGAATAATGCTGAGCACCGTCAGATCCGCGCGGAGTTCCGCTGCCAGCGACAGCCACTGATCACGGACAGTACGGTGCAGCGCCGTCAGAATAATATCGCCGGAAAACCGCCGGTAATCATAGATAAGATCCTGATGACGCCCCGGAAATGTCCGCGCCAGCCAGGTATCTATCAGCGGCACCACCGCAGACTGCGCCACACGGCTCTCCGGCAGCCGGATCTGCTGCTGAAGACAGAGTGACACCGGCAGTGCCGCCCGGCAATCCGGCCGCCCGCGGATACGCCGCCGCCATGGCGCCAGTGCCGCCGCAACCGCGGACAGGCCGGACACACCGTTTTCGGCTGATTCCGTTTCCGGCAGTGTCAGCGTGATAAAATCCTCAAAACACCACCTCCGGCGTATGCGCCGCGCCAGTGCTATCCTGATCTCCCCGTCCTGAAGTGAAATTCCCGCCATCCGTGAAGCAATCCGCATAAATCATCCCTGTATTATTGATATGAGAAATACCTTTTTTCTCTTAATTTTCCTGTGGTTATAAAATACGTATTCAAGAAACGCATGAACCTTTATACTACAGGGTCGCTGTTTATAAACTGTCCACCACACGGCTAACGGAAATTTTCAGGTGAAGTTCTTAAAGTATTTATTGATCTTTGTTGTCTGTTGCATTTTTCTTGGAGCAGCATCGATATATGGCATGTACAAATATGTCGAGGCTGACCTGCCCGATGTGGCCACACTGAAAGATGTCAAATTACAGACACCAATGCAGGTCTACAGCGCGGACGGCGAACTGATTGCCCAGTTCGGTGAAAAACGCCGTATTCCGCTGACACTCAGCCAGATCCCGCCGATGGTAAGGAATGCCTTTATCGCGACGGAGGACAGCCGTTTCTATGACCACCACGGAATCGACCCGATCGGGATTTTCCGTGCCGCTTCTGTTGCCATGACCTCCGGTCGTGCCTCACAGGGCGCCAGTACCATCACACAGCAGCTTGCCCGTAACTTCTTCCTGAGCCCGGAAAAAACCGTTATCCGTAAAGTAAAGGAAGCGTTCCTGGCCATCCGCATCGAACAGATGCTGACCAAAGATGAAATTCTCGGGCTGTATCTGAACAAAATTTACCTCGGCCAGCGCGCTTACGGCGTGGGGGCTGCGGCTTATGTCTATTTCGGCAAAAGCCTTGATCAGCTGACACTCAGCGAGATTGCGGTGATCGCCGGGCTGCCGAAGGCACCATCCACCTTTAACCCGCTTTATTCCAAATCCCGCGCCCTGGCCCGCCGTAATGTGGTGCTGACGCGGATGCTGGAAGAGAATTACATTACCCGCGCCCAGTATGATGAAGCGCGTAATGAGCCGATCGAAGCCCGTTATCACGCCCCGGAAATTGATTTTTCCGCGCCGTATCTGGCGGAAATGGTTCGTATGGCAATGATTGAAAAGTACGGTGAAAATGCCTATACCGATGGTTATAAGGTCTACACCACCGTTAAACGCAAAGATCAGCTCAGTGCTGAAGATGCGGTTCATACCGGTATCATCGACTATGATATGCGCCACGGTTACCGGGGAGCTCAGCAGGTATTGTGGCCGCAGAACAGCACGGCATGGGATACAGAGCAGATCCTGAGCAAACTGAAAACGTTACAGGTCTACGGCCCGCTCAACCCGGGTGTTGTGCTGAGTGCGGATGCTAACCGTGCACAGGTGATGCTCAAAGACGGCTCCACCATCGACCTGACCATGGACAGCATGCGCTGGGCGCGCAAATTTATCTCTGATCGCGCTATGGGTCCGGCACCGCGTGCGGTGAACGGCGTGGTGCATGCCGGTGAGCAGATCTGGGTACGTCAGAATAAAGACCGCTGGATGCTGGCACAGATCCCGGACGTCAACTCTGCCCTGGTGGCACTCAATCCAACGGATGGTGCGGTGATCGCACTGGTCGGCGGCTTTGATTTCGAACTGAGCAAATTCAACCGTGTCACCCAGTCTCTGCGCCAGGTCGGTTCCAGCATCAAACCGTTGCTGTATACCGCCGCGCTGGATAAAGGTCTGACACTCGCCTCCCTGCTCAATGACCTGCCGATTGTCCGTGCGGACGGTGCTGGTCCGGACTGGCGGCCGAAAAACTCACCGCCGCGTTATGACGGCCCGATCCGTCTGCGTCAGGGGCTGGGACAATCGAAAAACGTGGTGATGGTGCGGGCCATGCGGGCAATGGGCGTGAATTATGCCGCTGATTATCTGCTGCGCTTCGGCTTCCCGGACAGCAACATTGTCCGGACAGAATCCATGGCGCTCGGCTCTTCCTCATTCACCCCGATGCAGATGGTGCGCGGCTATGCCGTGATGACCAACGGCGGCTATCTGGTCGACCCGTATTTTATCAGCCGGATTGATAACACCGAAGGCAAAGCCCTGTTTACTGCAGAGCCGAAAATTGCCTGTCCGCAGTGCACCAACATCCCTGTCATTTACGGCGAAGGTTCACATGACCTGGAAAGCAGCCTGAATAAAGACGCGCTGGAAAACGACGTGGCGAAATCAGACAGCCAGCCGCAGGAAAATGACCAGCCGGCAGCCCCGGAAGCCGACCTGGAAAAAGCGCCGCAGGCAGGGAGTGATTCCCCGTATGCACCGCATGTGGTCAGCACCCAGGTGGCCTTCCTGATCAAAGACGCCATGAACTCCAACATCTATGGCGAACCGGGCTGGAGCGGAACCGGCTGGCGGGCAATGCGGGATATCAAACGCCGCGACCTCGGCGGTAAAACCGGTACCACCAACAGCTCAAAAGATGCCTGGTTTGTCGGCTACGGCCCGGACATCGTTGCTGCGGTCTGGATTGGTTTTGATGAAAACGCCCGTGACCTCGGCCGCGGTGAGGCCGGTGCGAAAAGTGCACAGCCTATCTGGAACGACTTTATGAAAGTTGCGCTGGAAGGTGTGCCGGAACGCAAAGATCCGCCACCGCCGGGAATTATCTCCGTTCAGATCAACCGCAGCACCGGTAAGCTGGGCTCCGGCGGTAACTCCCGTTCCGAATACTTTATCAAAGGCACCGAGCCGACTGATTACGGTGTATCGGAAGTAGGTACAACGATTATCCAGCAGGACGGCGGTTCAGAAGAACTGTTCTGATTAAGCGGATAAAAACAGAAGGGCTGCCTGAGGGCAGCCCTTTTTTTTTCAATCGTTGTTACTTAACACAAATGCATGTCTTTTTTCGATGATTAACACAAATCGATTTGTGTTAAAAATAGCTTAGTGGCCGGTACGCTGTAAAAATTGCTGCGCCAGGAACAGCGCGGTAATATTGCGCGCTTCGTTAAAATCCGGATGCGTCAGCAGATCCATCATCTTACTGACCGGCCAGCGCTCCTGAACCAGCGGTTCCGGCTCATCGCCCTCCAGCTTTTCAGGATACAGCCCTTCCGCCAGCAGGATATTCATCTGCCCGGAAAAATAGGACGGGGACATAGTGACACGGCGCAGCGGTGTCAGTGTGCGGGCACCAAACCCGATTTCTTCTTTCAGCTCACGGTTGGCAGCTGTCAGCATATCCTCACCGGGATCGATAGCACCTTTCGGGAAGCCCAGCTCATAGCTGTCCACACCCGCCGCGTATTCCCGGATCAGGATAAGTTCGTTATTTACCACAGGGACAATCAGAACAGATTCGCGGGTTGCAGGACGCATACGCTCATAAACCCGTTCCGCACCATTACTGAATTTCAGTGCAACAGACTGGACAGTAAACAGACGGGATTGGGCAATAGTCTCGATGCGGATAATTTTCGGTTTTTGTAATTCAGCCATGTATGCCTCTGTACGTAATATAAAAACGCAGTACAACCATACAGAGTAAAACTGTGCAGGGTGAAAAAGTACCGCTTTGCGAATAAGTAAAAACCGGGGTAAATTCCCTGGTTCACTCACTTATTGCTCTGCTTCATATTACCCGTTCCTGAGACAAAGAAAAGCACCGCGCGGGATGAATAAACAACGGTAACACACAGCATAATCAGCAGGTAAAAGTGAAAATAATCAGTTATAACAGACTGTTATTTAAAATAATTTTTTTTGCATAATCAGAAAAGGCCGATTTTTTAACGGCTTCCTTCACTGTTATGCTGCACAGGCAATTACGACGGGGAAAAAATGACTATTACCCTCATTATAGCGGCCGCTCTGGTGATCGGTTGTCTTATAATGGTTTCTGTTATCAGTCACCGGCGGAGACAGCGCCGGGCAGGTTATGTATTACCTTCACTGGCCAGTCTGACACACCACCGGCCGGGTGCCGGTGAAATTCAGGCCATTGAGCACCATCTGACCTGCGCTGCCCGGCAGGCGGTCAGTAATGATCTGCACTTTACATTACCGGCTTTCCCCAAAAAAAGTGATCACGTCTATCGTCTGTGCAACCGCATCACCCGGTATGCTATCCCGGAGAAAAACGGACAGCAGTGGCATTACTACATTGAAGGCAATGAGGTTTATCTGCCTGCGGTTCTGGATGAATTTATTCAGGCCACAAATGTCATTGATGTGATGTTTACCGCCGGAATACCGATGATTGTCGGGCTGAACGGTCATGACTTACGTGAGTTTACTGATGACCACGCGCTGGCAAGGCCAATGACAAAAAATAACGACGTACCGGTACAGGCCGCGATACTGACTAACAGCAATGCTGATATTGAGTTTCTCGGCACACGCAGAGAGAGCCGGCAGGAATATAACCTGCAGCACAGTCACGGGTTTATCAGCGGCACGCTGATTGTCTGCGGCGTGCTGACGGCGCTCACTGCGGTCTTTATGCCGCCGTTTTTATTTTACTGGATGATAGCCGCCGGCGCCGGGCTGCTGCTGCCGGGCATCATTTTATCCCTGATCCCGATCAGTAACCGCCGCCGTCTGCGGGATATTCAGTGCTACCGGGGGATCCCGAAACGCTGGGGTCTGTTCGGCGATTTTGACCACAGCCAGAAGCACAGCATTTCACTCGGTGGTATCGACCTTATCTACCCGCACCACTGGGAACCCTGGCTGCATCAGGATCTCGGGTCTGTCACACAGATTGAAATGTATGAGGATCAGCAGGTTGTCCGCCAGGGGAAATACCTCTCCCTGCGCGAGGAATCCACCCGCTTCCCGTATCGCCGTTACGGCAAAAACCTGCTTATTGCCCTGACCAGCGCCTTTGCCCTGCTGGTTCTGGCCTGCAATCAGCCGGTCAATTTGCCGGTTAAACTGGCCCTGAACTGGCTGACCGGCACAGAAACCAAAGTCACCACCAATTTCAGTGAACTCCAGAATATGCCGCTCTATGTGGGGGATTTTCTCGAGGCCAAAGGCGTGGGAATGTGTTACATGCCGCCGAACCTCTCCGCTCAGGATAAGCCCAATTTCCGCGCATTTGACTGCTCCGGTATTTACTGGAACAACACCTCCCCGCTTCCGGTTCCCGGGTCCGAACAGGTTGATCGCGCCGCCGCGCTGCTTGCCGAACTGAGTAACCAGCTGCATCCCGATGCCGGAGCCCGTAAGGTGAACGACAGTCTGCGCAATGTTATCACCCGCTCCGGGATGAGCCTGCTGGATGACTTTTCCTCGCTGGTTCTGAAAACCCAGGCATTATGTGAATTTGAAAACAGTGACTGTGTACGGCTGAAAAACGCCCTCGTCAATCTGGGGAATTCCCCGAACTGGGAAAATTTATTAGCCCGCGCCAAGGCCGGTAAACTGGAGCAATCGAATGTTTTATTGCGTCCGGCAAGTGCCGAGGCCTTGGAAAAGCTGGTTATCGCCACCACATCTACAGCTATAAACAAAGAAGTGGAAAATGCGGCAATGCGGCTGAACAGTCCGCCGCCGGGTGGTGTGCTGCTGATCAGTGACGAAGGCAAATCCCTGGTGGAGAACGCCCCGGTCAATGAACAGACAGAGGAAATGACACCGCTGGCACACTGGCAGTCCCTGCAGAAGCTCTCCAATATGCTGCTGCACACCCCGTTTGAGGTTCAGGGCATTGTCACGGATGTGTCTGTGGATGCCAACGGCACCCGTCATATCCTGCTGCACTTTCAGCCGGATAATGTCATGCTGGCGCGGTTTATCGGCAGCTGCATTTTACTGGTCGTCTTTTCCCTTCTGGCCATTATCAACGGCATCTATACGTTTATCCGCTGGCGTCAGCGCCGCCGCCGGATGACGGATATCCGCCGTTATTACGACAACTGCTTCCGGCACGACTACCCTTCCTCTGAGGTGCAGCCGTAACGGCTGCACTGTCTGTCACGGAGTAACCATGCAACAGGCTTCACAGGTCACAGAGCCTGTCCGCCTTGATAAATGGCTCTGGGCGGCACGGTTTTATAAAACCCGCTCCATCGCCAGAACCATGATTGACGGCGGCAAGGTTCATTATAACGGGCAGCGGACCAAGCCCGGAAAACTGGTCGAAAACGGCGCGGTTATCGTCCTGCGTCAGGGAAATGATGAACGGACAATCCGCGTGCTGGGGATCACGGACAAGCGCCTGAGCGCGCCGCTGGCACAGATACTCTGGGAAGAAACCCCGGAGAGCATCGAAAAACGTGAAAAAACCGCGCTTGCACGTAAAATGAATGCCCTGACGATGCCGCACCCGGAACGACGTCCTGATAAAAAGGAACGACGGACATTGTTGAAATTTAAACACAGTAATTCAGATACCGCGGAATAACCGGCGGTTAAGACGAGAGAAAATTATGTCTGCACGACAAGATACATTACACCGGTTCCTGTTTAACAAAAGTGATGTCCGGGGAGAACTGGTCAATGCTTCCGGCACATTACAGCAGATCCTGGATAATCATCATTACCCGGAGCCTGTCCGCCGCCTGCTCGGTGAGCTGCTGGTCTGCACCAGCCTGCTGACTGCAACCCTGAAATTTGAAGGGGATATCACTGTTCAGATCCAGGGCGACGGCCCGGTCCGTCTCGCTGTGATCAACGGCAACGACCGCCAGCAGATGCGCGGTATCGCCCGCATGAACGGCGATGTGCCTGCCGGTGCCGGTTTCCACGATATGATCGGCAAAGGCTTTATGGTCATCACGATTACGCCGCGTCAGGGCGAGCGTTATCAGGGTATTGTGGCACTGGAAGGGGAAACTCTTGAAGCGTGTCTGGATGCCTATTTCCGCCAGTCCGAACAGCTGCCGACCAGCCTGTTTGTCCGCGTTGCGGAACACGACGGCAAAATGCAGGCTGCCGGGATGCTGTTACAGGCACTGCCGGCATCGGCAGAAGCCCGTACGCAGGAAGAAACACAGAACATGTTCAGCCATCTGATGCAGCTGACCGCCACTATTTCGTCTGATGAGCTCTTTACCCTGGATGCCGAAACCATCCTGTACCGTCTCTATCATGAAGAAGACGTTGTGCTGTATGAACCTGCACCGGTAGCGTTTCATTGCGGTTGTTCCCGCGAACGCTGCGCAGATACGCTGGTAACACTGCCGGAAGAAGATGTTAATCATATTTTGCAGGAAGATGGCAAAATTGATATGGAGTGTGAATACTGCGGTGCTCATCATATCTTTGATGAACAGGATATTCATGAAATCCGCACTCAGAAAAACGCTTCGCTGCACTGATTCGTTTTAGCTGACGCAACACCAGGCCGCACCGGGCTCCCCGGATGCGGCCTTTTTGTTTATTTTTTCTTATGGTATCGAGCCAGCTCACAAAATAAACCCAAATAAAATCCGGATTTTCATTTATTTGATAGCAATCGCTGTTAACCAGTCGTAAATAATTATGATATATGGAGATATTCCGACAACCCGGAGGCTTTGGATGAGCGTAAAAACGATGGCTGTGAATGAACTGGAGCAGTATGGTATCCGTGATGCCGCAGAAATAATCTATAACCCGAGTTATGACTTACTCTTTGATGAAGAAACCCGTCCCGGCCTGACCGGTTATGAACACGGTGTCGTCACCACCAGCGGCGCGGTCGCGGTGGACACCGGCATTTTTACCGGCCGCTCACCGAAAGACAAATATCTGGTCAGAGATGATCTCACCCGCGACACCGTCTGGTGGGCGGATCAGGGAAAAGGCAAAAACGACAACAAACCGCTGTCACAGGACACCTGGAATTCCCTGAAATACCTGATCACCAATCAGTTATCCGGCAAACGCCTGTTTGTGGTGGATGCCTTCTGCGGTGCCAATGCCGATACCCGCCTGAAAGTCCGCTTTATTACTGAGGTTGCCTGGCAGGCTCACTTCGTCAAAAACATGTTTATCCGCCCTGATGAAAACGAACTGCATGATTTTGAACCGGACTTCATTGTGATGAACGGCGCGAAATGCGTGAATCCGGACTGGCAGGCGCAGGGGCTGAATTCGGAAAACTTTGTGGCATTCAATCTGAGCGAGCGCATCCAGCTCATCGGCGGTACCTGGTACGGCGGTGAGATGAAGAAAGGCATGTTCTCCATCATGAACTATCTGCTGCCGTTACAGGGCATTGCCTCTATGCACTGCTCGGCAAACGTGGGTGAAAAAGGGGATGTGGCGATTTTCTTCGGCCTGTCCGGCACCGGTAAAACCACGCTGTCCACGGATCCGAAACGCAAGCTGATCGGTGATGACGAACACGGCTGGGATGATGACGGCGTCTTTAACTTTGAAGGCGGCTGCTACGCCAAAACCATTAATTTATCAGAGGAAGCAGAGCCGGATATCTATCACGCCATCAGCCGTGATGCGCTGCTGGAAAACGTGGTTGTCCGCCCGGACGGCAGTGTGGATTTTAACGACGGCAGTAAAACCGAAAATACCCGGGTTTCCTACCCTATCTACCATATTGAAAACATTGTTAAACCTGTCTCCAAAGCAGGACACGCCAGTAATGTGATTTTCCTGACTGCCGATGCGTTCGGTGTGCTGCCGCCGGTGGCGGAACTGACACCGGAGCAGATGCAGTATCATTTCTTATCCGGCTTCACCGCCAAGCTGGCCGGTACCGAGCGCGGCGTCACAGAGCCGACGCCTACCTTCTCCGCCTGCTTCGGCGCGGCATTCCTGACATTGCACCCGACACAGTATGCAGATGTGCTGGTTAAACGGATGAAAGCGGCGGGAGCAAAAGCGTATTTAGTGAACACCGGGTGGAACGGAACCGGAAAACGCATTTCAATTAAGAATACACGTGCTATCATAGACGCCATTCTTAGTGGGGATATTGATAAAGCAGCGAAACATACGCTGCCGGTCTTTAATCTGGCCATTCCCCGCGAACTGCCGGGTGTCGACAGTCATATACTCGACCCGCGCAACACGTATGATAATGTGGCGCAGTGGCAGGAAAAAGCGGAAGACCTTGCAGGGCGGTTTATAAATAATTTTGATAAATATACCGACACGCCGGCGGGTCAGGCTCTGATTAGTGCAGGGCCTTCGCTGTAAACGGATAACAAGAAAAGTAGTGTGAGCAACACAGTAGCCCCGGGTCAGATGATCCGGGGCTTTCTGTTTTATTGAGCAGGCGGCAGATCAAACAGCAGGATTTCACTGTCTTGTGCGGCGTTCAGGCTGATTAACGCTTCATCCCATACGGCTACGCCATCACTGGTTTTCACTGTCTGACCATTCACGGTCAGTTCACCTTTCACTACCTGGATCCAGACCATCCGTCCGCTCTGAGGCTGATATTCACCCTCTTCACCGGCGGCCAGTGTCCAGCGCCACAGTGTCATGTCCTGAAAAACTTTCAGCGAGCCGTCACGGGCATCCGGGGAAAGCACCAGCTGGCGTCCGTTTGCCGCATCGAACCGGCGCTGTTCATAGCGCGGAGTCAGACCGGTTTTTTCAGGGATAATCCAGATCTGATACAGATGCAGCGGATTATCATTGTCCGGGTTATATTCCGAGTGACGGATCCCGGTTCCGGCGCTCATGATCTGGAACTCACCGGCAGGCACCTGTTCTTTATTCCCCATGCTGTCCTGATGCTCTACCGCACCACCCAGCACATAGGTCAGAATTTCCATGTCTTTATGCGGATGGGTGCCGAACCCCTGGCCTTCCGCGATAAAGTCTTCGTTAATAACCCGTAGGGCAGAAAAGCCCATAAAGTTACGGTCATAATAATCGGCAAATGAAAAGGTATGCCAGCTGTCGAGCCAGCCATGGTTGGCATGGCCGCGTTCATTTGCAGGGCGTACATAGATCATAATTTTTCTCCTCAATCTGATGAGGTTAAGTTTACGTCCTGCCGCTAATTTCACCAGTAGCCGGGTTTAACGCAAGAATTCAAAAAATTTGAATAAGTGGAGAGAGGGGGATACGGGGATAACCATTAAAACCATCTTCTTTCAGACCCGGGTAGCGGGATAACCGGCAAAGCGGAAAGACGCTGTAAACACGTCCCTGTCCGCGAAATCTGCTGAATCATCCGGTTTGTGGCAAGGCGGCAAGGGAAGGATTCCGGAGAGCATACATCAGTATGTGACCCGGAATACTGAGCGCAGCCAACACAGCCACAGGCCGGAGGATGACGCAGATTCGGTTCGCTCCATCCATGGCGCTGTATGCTTTCCTTTTTTTGCCGGTTAACCCCTCATGTACTTCAACTCCGTCAAAAACAGAAAAATTAATCTGCTAAACCATCCGGTTTGTGGCAGGGCGGCGAAGTGAGGATATCCCCGGGAGCATACATCAGTATGTGACCGGGGTGAACGAGGAAGGCCAACGCATCTGCAACGCGAATGGATAAGGGGAAAAAAAGGGAAAAAAAAGCCAGCACTGGGCTGGCTAAATAAACACTGGAAGCAATGTGAGCAATGTCGTTCTTTCATCTGAACCCTGAAGGTGGTCATCTGAAAGTGATTTGATGATAATAGTTCTCAGTATCATTTGTAAAGCACTTTTTGCTCAATATTTCATATAATCACTGATGTTTTCTGTTAACCCACTGATACCGTGATTTATTTTGATAAAATTAAATAATTCCATAGGGTTATCAGGGATTAGACATCCGGGGAAAACGGCAGCGCCTGCGCACATGCCCACGCTGAACTCCACGCCCACTGGAAGTTATAGCCACCGAGCCAGCCGGTCACATCGGTCACTTCGCCGATAAAATAGAGCCCCGGCACATCGCGGGCTTCCATGGTTTTGGAGGAGAGCGCCTGCGTGTCCACGCCGCCGAGTGTCACTTCGGCTGTCCGGTAACCTTCTGTGCCGTTCGGCTGCACCTGCCAGTTCTGCAATTTGTCGGTGATTTCCTGCTGCGCGGCTTTGGATAACTGGTTCAGCGCAGTATCCGGCAGGTCACCGGTTGCCTGTAAACACTCCACCAGCCGTTTTGGTAACAGCTTCGCCAGTGCATTACGCAGGCTCAGATTCGGGTGTTTTTCCCGCTGCACGGTGAAGAATTCCGCCAGATCGGTGCCCGGAAGTAAGTTAATGCTCACATACTCACCAGGGTGCCAGTAGCTGGAGATTTGCAGAATCGCAGGGCCGGACAGGCCGCGATGGGTAAATAAGATATTTTCCGCGAAGCGGGTACCATCCTGTGCGGTAACTGTGGCGGGCACTGCCACGCCGGACAGCGTCTGTAAGGCTTCCAGCAGCGGTTTATGCAGTGTGAAAGGTACCAGCGCGGCGCGGGTCGGCAATACCGGCAGACCAAACTGTTCCGCCAGGCGGTAACCCAGCGGAGTCGCACCCAGCCCCGGCATCGATAATCCGCCACTGGCTACCACAAGTGAGTGAGCGCTCACAACCTTTCCGTTTACGGTTACACAGAAATCATCCCCCTGTTTCTGTACCTCAGTCACCTCACTGCGCAGGCGGATAACCACATTCCCCGATTCACACTCCGCCAGCAGAAGATCAACTATCTGCTGTGCGGAATCATCACAGAAAAGCTGGCCGAGCGTTTTTTCGTGATAGGCAATCTGATATTTCTGCACCAGGGCAATAAAGTCCCACTGCGTGTAACGGGCGAGCGCTGACTTACAAAAATGCGGATTTTTGCTCAGATACGCCGCCGGTTCGGTATAAAGGTTGGTAAAATTGCAGCGCCCGCCCCCGGACATCAGAATTTTCCGTCCGGCTTTTTTGCCGTTATCCAGCACCAGCACCCGCAGCCCGCGCTGCCCTGCCTGCGCGGCGCAAAACAGTCCGGCGGCACCCGCGCCGATTACAATCGCGTCAAACTTTTCCAAAATAGTGTTCTCTGTGTCTTTAAATGTGGAGAAATTCCGATAAATGTCTTAAATTTGTCATGATGATTAAATCAGGCCAAAAATTTATTCTTTTCAAAAAAGGAGCCTAATCCGATGATATACAAGGATTAATAATTCCTTAAGCTGATTTGATGAAGGTATCAAATCAAAAAAAGGCCATATTTCACTTCCCCGGGACGCATTTGTCGCTGATAATGCGCCGCGTTCATGTCCAACAACTGGCTTAACGTCTATGCTACATCTATTTACAGGCCTGGAATTTCACACCGGCCTTTTGTTAGTACTGGCACTGATCTTTGTGCTGTTTTACGAAGCCATCAACGGCTTCCATGATACCGCAAACGCGGTAGCAACTGTTATCTATACCCGTGCAATGCGCGCGCAGCTTGCTGTCGTCATGGCCGGTGTATTTAACTTCCTCGGGGTACTGCTCGGCGGTCTGAGCGTGGCGTATGCGATCGTGCATCTTCTGCCCACGGACTTACTGCTGAATGTCAGTTCGGCCCATGGTCTTGCCATGGTCTTTTCCCTGCTTCTCGCCGCTATCATCTGGAACCTGGGCACCTGGTACTTCGGTATCCCGGCCTCAAGTTCTCATACCCTGATCGGCGCCATTATCGGGATCGGCCTGACCAACGCAATTGTGACCAACAGTTCCGTGGTTGATGCACTGAATATTCCGAAAATGATCAGCATTTTCCTTTCTCTGATTCTGTCACCGCTGGTCGGCCTGGTGATCGCCGGATTAATGATCTGGTTCCTGCGCCGCTACTGGAGCGGCACGAAGAAACGCCGCCGTATCCACTTAACACCGGCAGAACGTGAGAAAAAAGACGGCAAACGCAAACCGCCATTCTGGACGCGTACCGCCCTTATCCTTTCCGCAGTCGGCGTCAGCTTCTCACACGGCGCAAACGACGGGCAGAAAGGTATCGGTCTGATTATGCTGGTTCTGATTGGTGTCGCCCCTGCCGGCTTTATGGTGAATATGAATTCCAGTGATTACGAAATCGCCCGTACACGTGATGCCGTGGTCAACCTGGAGCAGTATTACACCACGCATAAGGATGCACTGGCACACGCCATTGAGCTGACCCCGGCACTGAACACGGAGAATACCGTTCTCAATGAACAGTTCCACTGTGACAGCTCCCGTACCGGCATCGTATTAAGACAGGCTCAGGATCTGCTCGGTAATATTCATACCTATGATGATTTATTACCGGAACAGCGCAGCCAGATGCGCCGTCTGCTGATGTGTATTTCGGATACCGCTGCGGAAGTGGCGAAATTACCGGAAACCAAACCGGAAGATGCGCGTTTCCTGAAACGTCTGTCCAATGACCTGCTGAATACTGTTGAGTATGCGCCTATCTGGATCATCATTTCTGTCGCGCTGGCGCTCTCTCTGGGCACCATGTTCGGCTGGAAACGTGTTGCAGTGACTATCGGTGAGAAAATCGGTAAGAAAGGCATGACATACGCTCAGGGCGTGTCTGCACAGGTTACTGCGGCTGTCTCCATTGGTGTGGCAAGTTATACCGGGATGCCGGTATCCACCACCCAGGTGCTCTCCTCTGCGGTGGCAGGTACGATGATTGTTGACGGTGGTGGTGTTCAGACCAAAACCATCAAAAACATCATGCTGGCCTGGATTCTGACACTGCCGGTGTCCATTATCCTGTCCGGTGTGCTCTACTGGATCTCCCTGCAGATTATCTGACCGCAGGTTGCTATCCTCTGAAACTGAAAAGCCTGACACGTGTGTCAGGCTTTTTTTTGCATCCGGTAACCGGTTACGGCCAGATAATCATCATCAGCAGAGAGGCAATCACAATCCCGCATATCGCACTGATCATGGTGAACTGACGGCGGATACGTTCGCAGCGTAAAATCACTTCAGGGTCATGATGAGTGAGATATTCCCGCTGATTGATATAGCGGATAAGGCGCAGCTGCTTCTGCCACTGGGTGTGGTCAGTAAACGCATTATTGCCGCCGACAGCGTGGTAGAGCAGCGGGTCGCTGTCACGCAGGACGGAGAGTAATGCCCGGGTGGATGAATAAAACCGGATCATGTTAATCAGACAAAGAAAACATAACGCCCAGAACAGTGTAAGTATACTGAACATAATCCACTCCTTAGACTATCTGCGGAGAAGGAACCGGTGATATCAGTGTCTATCACATCATACTGACAGTATTTTATGTATTCAGTATGAACAATGCTGTGAAGTTCCACAAACTCTCGCATTCTTTCACGATAATCTTCTGAGAATATCCGTTTTGCCACTCTCATCCTTGTGAGAAGTGCACAGACTGGTATATCTTATAAATCAGACATTCTCTGCTGCCTGATAAAAGCATTGAGTTGTGATCAGCATTACACTCTTTAATGATATTAAGCAGTTATAGTATTCATAAAGGATAGCGGCGCAAGCCCTGCCAACCCCTTAACCTTTTGAACGGAAGGAGTTTCTTATGGCATATAAACATATTCTGGTCGCAGTCGATCTTTCGCCTGAAAGTGAAGTGTTAGTAAGCAAAGCAGTTTCTATGGCAAAACCTTACAACGCCAAAGTTTCTCTGATCCACGTTGATGTCAATTACTCTGACTTATACACCGGACTTATCGATGTAAACCTGGGTGATATGCAGCAGCGTATTACTGAAGAAACCAGTAATTCACTGAAAAATCTGGCGAAAAACTCTGGTTATGAGATTCAGGAAATGCTCAGCGGCAGCGGTGATCTCGGCCAGGTATTAGTCGATGCCATCAGAAAATATGATATGGACCTGGTTGTCTGCGGACACCACCAGGATTTCTGGAGCAAACTGATGTCTTCCGCCCGTCAGCTGATTAACACCGTTCATGTCGATATGTTAATTGTTCCGCTGCGGGATGATGATAACGCATAATCCTCTGCTGAAAAATTATTCATATAAAATGCCTGCTTATGCAGGCATTTTTTTTGGCTGAAAATGCGGCAGCCGGATATGCCAAAAAGGCCGTCAACGAATTTTTTTTGTCATATATGAAAAAAACAGCTTGAAAACAGGATATAAACAAGAGATAAATTCAAGTGGTAAATGCAAACACATCTCACATTATTCGAAAAATAAAACAAAAATGTTCGGGATACCTCACAAAGTAACGTAACCCGATATCATTCGTGTCACAGATATGACGTACGCGAAAATATTCCGGAGAACCTGCCCCGGGAGACAAGTGCGGCCTGCATAACTGCTGCATGAATGAGAAGGGCATGACAGACAGGAAATCAACATGAGTAACTTTATCTCTTTGGAAACGTTTCTGGAAAATGTTCAGCGCCGTGACCCGTCACAGCCTGAATTCCTCCAGGCGGTGCGCGAAGTTTTCTCCACACTATGGCCGTTCCTTGAAAAAAATCCGCAGTACCGCGATCAAAACCTGCTCGCCCGCTTTGTTGAACCGGAGCGCGTAATTCAGTTCCGCGTGACCTGGGTTGACGATCAGGGTCAGGTGCAGGTAAACCGCGCATGGCGTGTGCAGTTCAGCTCTGCTATCGGCCCGTTCAAAGGCGGTATGCGCTTCCATCCGTCCGTAAACCTCTCCATCCTCAAATTCCTAGGCTTTGAGCAGACACTGAAAAATGCCCTGACCACACTGCCGATGGGCGGCGGGAAAGGTGGCTCTGATTTTGATCCGAAAGGCAAAAGCCAGGGTGAAGTAATGCGTTTCTGCCAGGCGCTGATGACCGAGCTGTACCGTCATCTGGGCGCAGATACGGATGTCCCTGCGGGTGATATCGGCGTCGGCGGCCGTGAAGTCGGCTACATGGCGGGGATGATGAAAAAACTGTCCAATAACACCGCCTGTGTGTTTACCGGCAAAGGTCTCTCCTTCGGCGGCAGCCTGATCCGTCCGGAAGCCACCGGTTACGGACTGGTTTACTTCACTCAGGCCATGCTGGAACGCCACGGGATGAGCTTCGACGGTATGCGTGTTGCGGTTTCCGGCTCCGGTAACGTGGCGCAGTACACCATCGAAAAATGCCTGTCACTGGGTGCAAAAGTGATCACCGCATCTGACTCCTCCGGTACCGTGGTTGACGAAGACGGTTTCACCGCCGAAAAACTGGCGCGTCTGACCGAAATCAAAGATCGTTACGGCCGTGTGGAAGAGTATGCGAAAGAGTTCGGCCTGGTGTATCTGAAAGATCAGACCCCGTGGGCTGTTCCGGTGGATATCGCGCTGCCGTGCGCCACTCAGAACGAGCTGGATCTGGCGGATGCTGAAGTACTGATCAAAAACGGCGTTAAAGCGGTGGCGGAAGGCGCAAACATGCCGACCACTATCCCGGCAACCGATGCCTTCCTGGCGGCAAATGTCCTGTTTGCACCGGGCAAAGCAGCGAATGCGGGCGGCGTGGCAACATCCGGCCTGGAAATGTCACAAAACTCTGTCCGTCTCGGCTGGAAACGTGAAGTTGTGGATGAGCGTCTGCATCACATCATGCTGGATATCCACAATGCATGCGTTGAGTACGGCAGTGAGGAAAAACAGACCAACTATGTGCAGGGCGCGAATATCGCCGGCTTTGTGAAAGTCGCTGATGCCATGCTGGCGCAGGGTGTGCTGTAAGTCTGTAAGCTGTTACTGAAAAACGTCACAGTGTCGAAGGGGGTATAACAAGCGTTACGGAAGTCTCACTTGTTGCCCCTTCGCGAAACGGGAACTGCCCTGTCCCCTTTTCAGATGTTATTCAGTGTTATCCCTCTGCTTTCACGCAGGGATAGATATCAAAACGATGGTTTTTGGTTTCAATCGCCGCAGCCGCTTTCTGCCCGGCTAACGGCTCCGCGTAATCCGGACGTTTCACCACCACACGACGGGTTGCCAGCGCCAGCGCAGGCGCCAGCAGAAGATCCGCATCCTCATCCGCGCCCACCAGCGACTGAAACACCCGCATTTCTTTCTTCACCAGCGCGCTTTTCTGCCGGTGCGGATACATCGGGTCGAGATAGACCACATCCGGCGGCGGTGTGATGTCCGCCAGCGCATCAATCCCGGACGCATGGATAAGGATCATTCTCTCCTGCATCCATTCTCCGATTTCACTGTCCCGGTAAGCCCGCTGTAAACCATCATCCAGCAATGCCGCAACGACCGGATGGCGCTCAATCATCCGCACATGACAGCCCAGCGACGCCAGCACAAAGGCATCACGCCCGAGACCGGCGGTCGCGTCCACCACTGACGGAAGATAGGATTTTTTAATCCCGGCAGCCTTTGCCACTGCCTCACCGCGTCCGCCGCCGAAACGGCGACGGTGTGCCATCGTCCCCCCGGCAAAATCCACACGGATCCCGCCGAGTTTTGGTTCATCACACTTGCGCAGCTCCAGCCCTTCCGCCGTCAGCACCAGCGCCATCAGCGCGGTATCATCATGCTCCAGGCCCCACCGCGCCGCCAATACATCAAGGGCGCAGCTGTCTGCGCCCTGTTCACACTGTAAACGAATCTTCACGTATTACCCGTTGATTCCGTAGCCTTTTAACATCGCATCCAGTTCCGGCTTACGGCCGCGGAAGCGCTCAAACAGGACCATCGGCTCTTCCGAACCACCCCGGCTGAGAATATTATCCAGGAAAGATTGCCCGGTGACCGGGTTGAAGATACCCTCTTCGCTGAAGCGGGAGAATGCATCCGCTGCCAGCACATCCGCCCACAGATAACTGTAGTAACCGGCCGCATAACCACCGGCAAAGATATGACTGAACGCATGCGGGAAGCGGTTCCACGGCGCAGCAGGCACCACAGAGACTTTCTCTTTCACGGACAGTAAGGTCGGCATTACCTGAGCGCCGGTTGCCGGGTCATATTCCGCATGCAGGCGGAAATCAAACAACCCGAACTCCAGCTGACGCAGAATAAACATCGCAGACTGATAATTCTTCGCCGCCAGCATATTGTCGAGCAGCGACTGCGGCAGCGGCTCACCGGTTTCATAATGACCGGAGATAAAGGCCAGAGCCTCCGGCTCCCAGCACCAGTTTTCCATAAACTGACTCGGCAGCTCGACCGCATCCCACGGCACACCATTGATGCCGGAAACATCCGCCACATCAATCTGTGTCAGCATATGATGCAGGCCGTGTCCGAACTCATGGAACAGTGTCAGCACTTCATCATGGGTAAACAGCGCCGGTTTACCGCCGACCGGTTTGTTAAAGTTACAGGTCAGATACGCGACCGGTTTTTGCAGGGAATTATCTTTGTGGCGCATACGGCCGATGCAGTCATCCATCCACGCCCCGCCGCGTTTGTGCTCACGGGCATACAGATCCAGATAGAAACTGCCGCGTAATTCACCGTTCTTATCAAATAAATCAAAGAAACGGACATCCGGATGCCAGGTTTCCACCCCGAAACGTTCTTTGGCGGTGATCCCGTAGATCCGGCGGATCACTTCAAACAATCCGCTGATCGCTTTTTCTTCCGGGAAGTACGGACGCAGCTGCTCATCACTGACAGAGAACAGATGCTGTTTTTGTTTATCCGCAAAATAGGCCATATCCCACGGTTCGAGTTTATCAACGCCGTAATGTTCTTTGGCAAAGGCGGCCAGCTGAGCGACTTCCTGCTCACCCTGATGATGGGCGCGCTCCGCCAGGTCATTCAGGAAATCCAGCACCTGCTGCGGGTTTTCCGCCATTTTGGTGGCGAGGGATTTTTCCGCGTAGTTTTTAAAACCGAGTAACTGTGCCAGCTCATGACGCAGCGCTAAAATCTCCGCCATCACATTGCTGTTATCCCACTTACCGCCGTTCGGCCCCAGCTCGGAAGCACGGGTGCCGTAGGCTTCGCTCATCTCTTTGCGCAGCTCGCGGTTATCGGCGTAAGTCATCACCGGCAGATAGCTCGGCATATCCAGGGTAAACAGCCAGCCCTTCTCACCTTTGGACTCTGCCAGCGCCTGTGCTGCAGCAACCGCACTCTCCGGCAGACCGGCCAGCATGCTTTCATCAGTGATAAGCTTGCTCCAGCCCATGGTTGCATCCAGCACATTATTGCCGAACAGCGAACCCAGCTCAGACAGGCGGGCAGAAATCTCGCCGTAGCGCTTCTGTTTCTCCGGTGGCAGACCAATACCGGATAACTCAAAATCACGCAGTGAATTTTCCACTGACTTGCGCTGTGCCTGAGACAGTGACGCAAACGCCGGGCTGTTTTTCAATGACTTATAAGCGTTATACAGCCCTTCGTGCTGACCCATCCAGGTACTGAACTCAGACAGCAGCGGCAGGCACTGCTCATAAGCTTCCCGCAGTTCAGGGCTGTTTTTGACAGAGTTCAGATGACTGACCGGCGACCAGACACGGGATAATTTATCCCCGGCTTCCGCCAGCGGAACACACACATTTTCCCATGTAAAATCAGGTGCATGACTCACCACCTGCTCTACCGTCTGACGATAATTATCCAGCGTTTCTTTCACCGCAGGCACAATACATTCCGGATTGATGGCAGAAAATGCCGGTAACTGATTCTGGGTCGGGGTAAGCAAAGGGTTCATCATAAACCATCCTGTTGGCTGCTGGTGCACGTCCGCCGCAGCGCACATACACATGAAAAATGAAAATCGAAACTCTCTATAAGATGGGGATACACACCGGCAAGTTCAATGATTTTTCGTGTTATTAAGCTGATTAAAAATCATTCCCGTAAAAAATCGCACGATACTGATGTACCTCAAAGGAAAAAACGAGAGAGAACTTTTGAATCCCTGCCGGAAAGCGTATACTGTGCAACCTCAAAACGGAAGATCATCGTCCCCGGTGGGGCGGCCGGACTTCAAATCCGGTTGGGGCCGCCAGCGGTCCCGGGCAGGTTCGACTCCTGTGATCTTCCGCCAATTATATTCTTCCGCACACAACTAAAACCCATCCCTTGTAATATCATCAGCACACAACTAATTGATGCGGGTATTTTAACATTTATTTTTCCGGGTATATTGGTAGCATCTGTGTTCATTCCGCTGAGATAACAACCCGTAAAACGGAGGCCGTGCAATGAGTGATAATCTTCCTGAGGCACCACAGGGCGAATTTATTCTGTTCCGCAGTGAAGATGGTCAGACTCATGTCGAATGCCGCTTTGAATCCGATACGCTGTGGTTATCTCAGGCCTCGATTTGTGAGCTTTACGGAAAAGCTAAAGCCACGATTAGTGAGCATATCAGCAACATTTTTACTGAAGGCGAGTTAGCCGAAAATTCAGTTGTTCGGTTTTACCGAACAACTGCGGATGATGGCAAACAGTACAATGTAAAATACTTCAATCTCTCAGTGATCCTCGCTGTCGGTTACCGCGTCCGCTCCGTTCGCGGCACACAGTTTCGCCAGTGGGCAACGCAAACACTGGAACAGTATCTGATCAAAGGGTTTGTGATGGATGATGAGCGGCTGAAGAATCCGCCTGTCGGCCAGTCTGTGGTGCCTGATTACTTTGATGAGATGCTCGAACGCATCCGTGATATCCGCGCCAGTGAGCGGCGGGTGTATTTACGGGTAAAAGAGATTTTCACGCTGGCGGCAGACTACGAACCTTCAAATAAAGAAACCACGCGTTTCTTTCAGACCATCCAAAACAAACTGCATTTTGCCTGTACCGGCATGACTGCCGCTGAACTTATCGCCAGTCGCGCAGATGCCAATCAACCGGATATGGGATTAACAAATTATAAATCTGGTGAAGTCCGTAAAACTGATGTGACGATTGCGAAAAACTATCTGCGTGAAAATGAGCTCAAAGAATTAAACCGTATCGTCAATATGTGGCTCGACTTTGCCGAAGACCAGGCGCTGCGCCGTAAGCAGGTTTTTTTACAGGATTGGGACACTAAGTTGGATCAGTTTTTAAGTTTCAATGACCGTGATGTTTTGCAAGGTGCTGGTGGGATTAGCAAGAAAACTGCCGACGAGAAAGCCAGAAAAGTATTTGATATTTTTGCTCAAAAACGTCGACAGTTAAAAGAGGCAGAAGGGGCAAGGGCGAATATTGCGGTACTGAAAGACTTATTGAAAACACGTCAGTAAAGGTGGTAGTTTTTATTTTTTGAGTAATGTTTGGCTCACTAATCTTTTATCAAGATAACTAAATGGCCTGGTTCTGGATACAGGATTACAACCGGAACCGGACACATGAAAGCCTGAATAATCTTCCGCCAGAGCTTTACCGGAAGCAACTGGAAAACTCTAATCAGGACTGTTTCAGATAAGGGGAAATGGACACCTCAAGGGCGATCCGTTGTTCTGCGGTCAGTTCTATTTTTATGAGATGGAGCTTGATCCTCAAACGCCATAAAATCAAGTATCTTAATTGATCACAGATATATACCCTTATTCATTCAAACCGCAGGTTCGTTGGCTGCGCTCAGCCTGCAGCTTGAATTACGTTGGGTATATATACCGGATTAAAATATCAATTAAGTAAGGTAACTGTTGTATTTTGAATAAATAACTTTTTTAAGATTTTTAGTATTGGAAGACATATTGAGAATAACGCAACATGCAGAAATTGAAAGGGAAATGCGAAGTTTTATCAGTGCCGGTTAAATAACCGGCACCAGGGAAATTAACGCCAGCGTTCTGTCGCCCAGGCGACCTGCTGTTGTGCGTCGTGGAAAGTCCAGGCCACGAAGCGACTGATTTTTTGCCCCTGCGCCATTTCAATGGTACGGACTTCGGCCGCACCCACCAGCTTCAACGCGTGATAAATCGAAGGCAAGGTAGTGTTTTTAGAAATCAACGAGGTGAACCACAGGCAGTTTTGCGCCAGGCTAACGCTCTCCTCTACCATTTTACGTACAAAGGCTTCTTCACCGCCTTCACACCATAGCTCTTTATTTTTGCCGCCAAAGTTATGTACCGGTGTGTCGGCTACCTCGCCTTTACCCAGCTTGTGCAGTTTGCGGCGGGTGCTGGCTTGCGCTTCCTGTTCAGAGCTGTGGAACGGTGGATTACACAGTGTGGCATCAAATTTCTCCGCCACGCCGATGATGCCGTTCAAAATAAATTCGGGTTGTTTTTGTAAACGCAGGCGCACACCGTTTCTCAGTGTCGGATTCATCTCCACGATCATTTTGGCCGTATTGAGCGATACCGGATCAATCTCCGAACCGGTAAAACGCCAGCCGTATTCGCGCAGGCCAATAATCGGATAAATACAGTTGGCGCCAACACCCACATCAAGGATCGCCACGCCTTTACCGCGAGGGAACTCACCGCCGTTGCTGGTCGCCAGCAGGTCGGCCAGATGGTGTAAATAGTCGGCACGCCCCGGGATCGGCGGGCACAGATAATCGGCGGGAATGTCCCAGTATTCGATGCCATAAAAATGTTGCAGCAACGCACGGTTGAGCATTTTAACCGCCGCAGGATCGGCAAAATCTACCGAAATGTCGCCCCAGGCGTTCGGCTTGACGAACGGCTCCAGTGCAGGGCAACTGGCGATCAGTGCCGGGAAATCATAGCGTGAGCGATGACGGTTACGCGGGTGCAAGCCACTTTTCTGCTGCAGGAAGGTTTTCTTTTTTTCCACCGTGAAGGACTCTCTTAAAGGTATTTCTGGCGCGTACGATACCATATACCGGTACTGAAGAAAGGGAAGAGATCACTATGCGCAAAGCCCGATTGACTGAACATCCGATTAGCGCCATTCTGAAGTCCGTCGAAGCCGGACGGACAGTCAAAGATGTCTGCCGTGAGACCGGTATATCCGAAACCAGCTACTACAACCGGGAAGCCGGTTTCCCTTTCCGGCTGTATCTCATTATATTTTATGATTATTTCCGAAAGCGGCTGACCAGCATTAACCCCAGGAAATAGCTGCCGCCAAGGACAGACACCAATGTTCCGGCTGCTATCTGTGACGGCCAGATAAGCGTTTGTCCCAGCCAGTCCGCCCATATCATCAGAACCGCGCCTGCCAGACCGGCAAAAATCAGCTGTGATTTTACTTTCTGAGCACCGCACAATGCTGCCATATGCGGCGCAATCAGACCGGTAAAGGCCAGTGGTCCGACCGTTGCTGTCACCAGAGCACACAACAGGGCGACCAGTATCAGCATCAGCAGAGCGGTACGGCCGGTATGCAATCCGCGGGCCTGGGCAAATGTTCTGCCGATGGATATCAGCGTCAGACGGCGGCTGAGTGCCAGTATGATAACCGTCAGCCCTGCAATCACGGATGCAAAAAGTACACTTTGCTCTCCGCTGACACGATAGGTGGAACCGGACAGCCACAGCAGTATCCGGTAATTACTCAATGCCCCCTGCGCCAGAAAGAATTGCACAAAGGCTTCCAGTCCCGCCGTCAGCGCAATCCCGGTAAGGATTAATGTTGCCGGTGCAAACTGATGCCGGCGTCCGAGTAAAAGCAGAAGCCCCAGTACCAGAGCACTGCCGGTCAGTGCTGCTCCCCAGAGGGAAGTCTGAATCATATTTCCCGTTAGCACGCTTATCAGGATAAGTGCAACCGTCGCACCGGATGACACACCAAGAATATCCGGGCTTGCCAGCGGATTATAAATTAACCGCTGTAACAGGGTTCCGGCCAGCGCCAGTGCAACACCTGCCGTGGCAGCAGACAATAACCGCGGCCATCTCAGAGACCAGCGGAAAGGCTCCGGCCCCCCCCACAGGAAGCCGGTTTCTGATTGCTGAAAAAAGATCGTGGTCATCAGCCCGGCAAACAGCAGAAGTACAACAACACTTATTGCGTGCGGCAGAAAACGGGGAGAAATAACCGGTTTCAGAATAATGGTCATCTGATCCTGCGCGGTGAAACGGCGGCGGCTGAATACAATAAGTGCAGGTGCACCAATGGCGGCAGTCATCACACCGGTCGGGATCACCGTCTGCATCAGTTGCCCGAGAGCCAGAGCCAGGGTATCAGCAAACAACAGTAAAAACGCCCCGGCAATCACAGAGAAAATCAGCTCCTGTAGCGCAGTGCGTGCACCGGCAATCCGGACAAGATTCGGTGCCAGCAATCCGATAAAGCCAATCATACCGGCAGTGCTGATCACGACCGAAACCAGCCATGCTGAAAGTACCATAAACAGCAAAAATACCGGCAAAACAGATAATCCGCGTGCTTGTGCGCCCTGGTGTCCCAGCCGTAATACCATCAGTATCCGCGGGGCGAACAGCAGAATAAACAAAACAGGCAGCAGGCGCGGCATAACATCTGTGACATTCTGCCAGCCATCCTGAGTCAGATCGCCGGCTCCCCACATAAAAATATTTTGCGCAAACTGCGAATTCAGTGTAATCACGGCGGTTGCAATGGCACCAAGCAGAATATTGACCACCATACCGGAAACAATCAGTGGTAATCCTGTAATATTACGGCTTCCTGTAATCAGGATGACAAATGCAAACGCCAGCAGCGCGCCTGCGGTTGCAACAGGAACGGCATAATCAGCAGACAATTCACTGAAACTGACAGATAAAATAACCAGTGCAAGCCAGGCACCGGATGATGTTCCGAGTGTCATCGGGGAAGTGAGGTTATTTTGTGTCAGCTGTTGCATCAGGCTGCCGGTCAGCCCCAGCGTCGCACCAGCCAGCAATGCCATGCACAGTCTCGGCAATTGTCCGTAAAGATAAAATACAGCCGGAAACGTTTGTGCCGCTTCCGGCGTAAAAATCAGGCCGAGTTGCTGTTGCGGAGATAAGCCGGGCTCAAGCTGTAAGTTAATCACTATCAGCAGAATAAACAGCAGCGGAAAGAGTATAAGGTAACGGATTTTCATGAGGCGGGCGCAATCTCCAGCAAACTATCCGTAATGGCATCCGCCATCCGCTGCAATGAACTGACGCCACCGTAATTCCAGACCGGCGCAACGCCATTGATTTTACCCTGCTTCACAAATGGCATCGCCTGCCACAAACGGGTGTCTGCCAGTTTTTTTTCTTCCGGAAAAGGGCGAAACCAGAGAACATAGCCATCACCGATATCCTGTAATACATTGATCCGCCGCTGGGCGATTCCCCATGGCTGCGCGTCCAGGGGGATTGCCGGTGTCAGGCCAAGGTTACGCAATACATAGTTAACAGCAGAATTATCAGCCGGCAGAAAGACGGTGGTCAGCGTGGAAAAGCGAATGACTGTTACCCGGGTACCCGGCGGATAGACAGCCGCTAATTTATTGCTCAGCTCCGCAAACCGCTGCGTTAAAGCAGCCAGTTGTTCATCCGCCTGCTGTTCTCTGCCAAACAGTATCCCCAGCGTTTTAAGGTGACGGATAGCCACCGGAGCGGCATCATCTGCTGATGAAAAATTGGTCAGATAAACGACGGGAGCTATCTGCTCTAACAGCGGAATCAGATCTGCCTGTGATGCACCCGCCAGGATAACATCCGGCTTCAGTCCGGCTATTTTTTCGAGATTCGGTTCTGCCCGGGTTCCGGTTTCAGCCACATTTTCTGTCAGTACCGGCAGTCCGACCCACTGCCGGTAACCGCTGGTTTCTGTTGCCCCGGCAGGGGTTATCCCTAATGACAGCGTTTGTTCAAGCAGATCCCAGTCCAGCACCACGACCCGCTGCGGTATGGTTTCAAACGTGTGCCCGCCACGGTCATCATTTATTGTGACAGCCGCCTGCCCTGCTGCCGCAAACATCAAAAAAAACATGGCGGATAACCGGATTAAACGTAATAACATCAGTTGCATACGACTGCCACTTTTCGTTGTTCCGTATCCGGATGCGGTATTAACCTGATAGCCGTTTCATATAATCCGGAAAGACGGGTTTCATCCTCCAGCAATGCAGCATCGCCTTCAAACGCTACTTTGCCTTTTTTCAGGGCGATAATATGGGTTGCATACTGCAATGCAAGATTAAGATCATGAAGGATAACGATGATACCGGTACGCTGTGTGCGGTTTAAATCCTGCAGCAGCCTCATCAGTTGGTACTGATGATGAATATCCAGTGCGGATGTCGGCTCATCGAGGATCAGTACCGGTGATTGCTGTGCCAGTAACATGGCAACCCATGCGCGCTGGCGTTCACCGCCGGATAAATTATCGGCGGGTATTTGTGCAAATTCCGTAACACCGGCACTCTCCATGGCTTGTGAGATAATAATGTTATCTTCCGGATGCCGGCGGCCAAATATGCCGCGCCAGGGAAAACGTCCCAGACTGACCAGTTCACGGACGGTCAGCCCGGCAGAAACCGGCAGTTTTTGCGGCAAAAATGCCACTTGTTGTGCCAGCTCCCGTTTGGTGTAACCGGTGAGGTTTTTATTATTCAGCAAAATCTCCCCCTGATCCGGCCGGGTCTGACCGGCCAGCAGATCAACCAGGGTGGATTTTCCTGACCCGTTATGACCAAGCACAACAGTCAGTTCCGTTGCCGGGATCGTCAGGGACGGGACGGATAAAATTACCCTCCCGTCACGTACAACACGGATACCATTCAGTTCAAACATAACTACCAGCTGTATTTGGTCTGAACGACAACAGAACGGGATTGGCCGTAATAGCAGTAATAATCACATGCAGAAATATATTCTTTATTCAGCAGATTATTCACATTGACCTGAAGCTGCCACTGTTTGTTCAGCTTATAAATGACCGCAGCATCCCATAATGCAGCAGCGGACACAGTACGATCACTGCTCGCCGGATTGTCTTTTGATTTACCGAGATAGCGGACACCGGAGCCGAGTGTCAGTTCTCCGCTGCCGGTTACCGGCAGTGTGTAATTGACCCAGGCGGATGCCATGTGCTCAGGGATAAGCGCAGTCTGTTTACGTCCCTGACCACCGGTATTATCTGTTTTGGCATTTGTGTAGGTATAGGATGCCTGAACATTGACATTATCAGTCAACTGCACAAATCCTTCAGCTTCTGCCCCCGTTGAGGTGACTTTTCCTGTCTGTGTGGCAACAGAAGTATCCGGATTGGTAACCAGTGCATTTTTCTGTTCAATACTGAACCAGGCAATATTCAGATAACCATCGAGGAATGAAGGCGTATATTTGACTCCGGCCTCAATTTGTTCACCTTTCAGCGGTTTATACAAATCGCCGGTCGCAGGATCGATGGTGCTCATCACTTCAAATGACTGTGAATAGCTGGTATAGGGTGATAACCCGTTATCCGCCAGATACATCAGCCCGGCATTGACACTCACCTCACCATCATTCCGGGATTTATCATTATGGGCTGTCTGATTTTTATTCTCAGTTTTTACCTGATCATAACGCACCCCGGCAACACCGATCCATTTACCGTCCAGCTTGATTTGGTACCGGGAATAGAGGCTTGCCTGAGTTTTATTGATTGTCCGGTTAATATTATCAGCCGGGTCCAGTGGTACGTATTGTCCGTAGACCGGATTCCACGGATTGATCGGACTGAATGCATAACTGTCCTGTTCATCACCTTTTGTCCGGTGATACTGAATTTCAGCCCCTGCCAGCAGGGTGTGCTCCAGACGCTCTGAATCCCATTGTCCCGTCAGGTTGTTATCGAATGTTATACTCTGGCTGTTCCCGTCACGGAATACAACACCACGGGCGAGAGAGGTTGCAGATGTATCTGCGTTCGGAAATGCATACACACTGCGCAGCGTCAGTGAATTATAACCATAATTCAGGCGCTGGGAGAGACGCCAGGTCGTGTCAATATCGTGTTCCAGCAGATATCCGGCGGAAAACTGTGAGCGCTTGTATTTATCATAATCCGGCTCGCCAAGATTCGCTGACGGTTTAATTTTTCCGTAAGGTGAATCGATCAGTGTACCGGCTGCAGGGAAAAACGGGTTAGTTGGTGTACCGTCATCATGCAGATACGTTGCCATCAGTGTCAGCATGGTATCGTCAGAAAGCGCCATCGCAATTGAAGGCGCCAGATAAATTCGTTTGTTATCCGTTTTATCCAGTTCACCGTCCGCCTGTTTCATCAAACCGACTACCCGGTAACGGATATCACCATCATCGCTGGCATGACCGGCAACATCAAAACCAAACCCGCGCTGATCATTATTTCCTGCTTCAAGGAAAAATTCCCCTTTCGGGGTAAACAGCGGCTTTTTAGTCACCACGTTTACAGCACCACCGGGGGTAGATTCGCCAAACAGAACCGCAGACGCCCCTTTAACAACTTCGATTTGTTCGAAACCATAAGGTTCAAGCAGCCAGGTATAATACCCGTCGCGGAATAAACGGCTGTTATCCAGATAGGTCGCGGCATCAAAACCACGGATTTTAAACCAGTCAGTATCATTATCCGCACCGTAAGGCTGAGCAGTTACCCCTGAGGTGTAGCGCAGTGCTTCATCCAGTTTTTGCGGTGCGCGGGTTTCCAGCTCTTTTTGCGTAATAACAGAAACGGATTGCGGTGTTTCCTGTAATGCGGTGTCAACTTTCAGCACCCCGGCACTGACGACAACAGTGTCAGAAGTATTACTGTTTGCTGTTTGTGAGTACGCAGGTACAGCACAAAGGGCAACGAAAACATGAAGTGTAATAGCTGAAGGTTTGAAATAAAAAAAATTAGCCATAGCGCCCCTGAAAAGACGAATAATAACGATAATGAGTATTATTAACTATGATTATGCTGTATGGAACTAAAATTTAACCGATACTGAAGAAAGGGAAGAGGTCACCCGAACGCATCCGTGATATCTGAGCCAGTGAGCGGCGGGTGTATTTACGGGTGAAAGATATTTTCGCTATGGCTGTGATCCGGGAATTAAGAACCTTCCGGTATCAGCGGATTATGGCAGGTTTGAGCCGGATTGGTTTTCCGGCTAGAAATCAGTCTTAGAAAAACCGGTCATACCGTCCAGTTCCATTTCGCGGCCTAATGCCGTCATCGGATGGACAATGATCAGGCCCCGCACAGCTTTCTTAAGCTTGCCGATATCAGCCTGCTCTTTCTTCGTGATAAGACGTTTGAACGGCATATCCACCAGCTTCTGTGCTTCTTTGCTGAGTTTCTTGCTGCGCTGTTCCTTCAGACGGGCAATTTCAGTCTCCAGCGCGGCTTTTTCTTTCTCAAGTTCAGCGTACTTTTCCGTTTCGTTCTTCTGCAGCATACCTGCCATCTGATGACGGGTAAGGTCTAAACGGTCGCTGAGAAGCTTGATTTGTGCTTTTTCGTTTTCTTTCATTTTAATTAACCGTGAATAAATTTCCTGCCGGGAAGTATACATCATTCTGCATAAGAGAGTGAAAACCGGCGCCCGGAAAAATACCGGTTGCCGGCTGAAAATAACGAAAACTCAAAACGTATCCGGAACGACAACGAGCGTGCCGGCAAACTACGTTAAAAAGATATTTATTCCAGGCTATTCCAGTCAGGCAACTGATTGGCCTTCTTTCTCCACCAGTGATATGCCGCCATCAGAATACCAAAACTAACACCTGCCACGATACTCACAACAATGGCAACCGCCGGCAACATTCCCATGGATTTCCATGAAAAAAACCACATAAAAAATCCCCATACAGGTCCAAACCATGTTCCCATCAACAAAGTTACCTGCCAAAATGATGCAAAAGGTAATGGGGGGATCCTGACGCCTGTTTTCCATAAAATGCGTAACAGAGGCGGCGCATAATTACTGCGCCACATCTTTTTGCTTTCCATAATGGCGATAGCGCGTTCCTTTTTTTCTTCAAAACTCATGAAATTTTCCTCTGAATTAATCAGCCTGTAACAACCCAATCAGTAAAATTGCGACCGTCTTCATCTCTCCCCTTTAAAGGAATAAGATACCCGGATCACTAACGATGAAACATCATCACGCCGGATGATTTGCCGCGGATTACCAGGCGTAATCAAACGTGACAGTACCTGTTCGCCCTATGCCATAAAAACAGGCATCACTCATACCGCAGGATGAAACATAATGTTTATCCGCTAAATTATTAACGTTTAATTGTATCGTTGCGCCTTTTAAAGAAGGGGAAATATTTGCAAGATCATAGCCAACCATAGCATCGTAAAGTGTTACCCCGGGGACAGAAAAGCTATTATCCGCCCCTGCTTTACCGGAACCGATATAGCGTACACCAGCGCCCGCTTTCAGCCCGTTCAGTATCCCTGCATTTTCTTCATATTGCCCCCAGACAGAAACCATATTTTTGGGAATACGGGGAAACTCTTTTCCTTTTTCGGCACTGTTTGCCGTCTCAAGTACTTTGGTTTTGGTGTATGTATATGCCCCTGTAATTGCAAATTTATCGGTAAGTCTGCTATTTATCTGGACTTCCGCACCTTTACTTTCTCCCTTGCCGATAAGCGTCATATAGCCCAATCCGGCGTCGTATTTAGGAATATTGTTTTGTTCGATATGGTATAAGGATAAGGTCGCCAGTGTATTTTGGTCAGGAGTCAGATATTTAATACCCACTTCCGTTTGTTTTGCTGTTTTAGGGTCAAATGGCTTACTGCCCGGTTTTCTGTTGGTTGCAAGATTAGGCTCAAATGACGTGCTGTAACTGATATAAGGAGAAATACCATTATCAAATGAGTACAACAAACCCACTAATCCCGTTAATTTACCATCATTCTGTTGTGACTTATCACTGATTATTCTGTCTGTTGTTCTTACCTCAATCCAGTCATATCGGGCACTGGCTAATAAATTCCAGTTATTCCATTCAATTTGATCCTGAATATAAATACCCGTCTGGTCACTTTTTTGTAACTGGTTTGTGGACAACGTCTGTCTGGCTTCATCAATTTTCGGATATTGAGGGTTGCGCCAATCAATATCATAATTACCGCTTCTGTCACGCCAAAATTGTTTATCTTCTTTAGTCCATTTGTAATCGATGCCGACTAATAGTGTCTGATAAATCCCCTCACTATCAATATTGAAATTTAAGTGAGTATCAACACCGAATGTATTAAGTTTCGTCTTTTCGTGCTGAGCCATCCGTTTAAGTACATAAGGATAGTTTTTAGCTTCACTTGCCAGCGTGTTAAATACCAGGTAATGATATTTTTCGTCAATCTCTGCGTAGCGGGCCTTCTGTACCAATGAAATCGTATCACTGAAATTGTGCTCAAATTCATATCCGATACTGTGCTGTTTTTGCCGGGAAATATTATAATCCGGATTACTTATATTGAAGTCCTGCGGAATTTTTCCTTCCGGTGTTGATTCCAGAGTACCCAATGCCGGAAGGAAGTTCCGGTAACCATTTTTCGGCGAGTTTTGTAAATATGCCAGCAAAGTGAACGACGTGTCTTCATTCAGGAATGTTATCGCGGGTGCGACAGCATACTTTTCTTCCTCGTAGTCCCGTACCTGAGTGTCTTTCTTTTTCGCCAGGCCATTTAAACGATAGAGCACGCGGCCATCATCCGTTAATTTTCCGCCCAGATCGAAAAATCCTTCGGTTTTATTCCGGTTACCCGCCCGTAACTGAATTTTATTGATACTCTGCGTAGTTGGTTTTTTGCTTGTCATCGCAATAACCCCGCCGGGGCTTATTTGTCCGTACTGGACAGAGGCCGGCCCTTTAATCATTTCAATTCTGTCCAGAAACCAGGGCTCTGTTGTACCTATTGATGAGGACGCATTTCCGCCGAAAGAAATACCATCAAGAATTTTGTTCGCATAATCAAAACCACGACTGAATACTTCATCATTGCGGTTTGAATCACCGCGGTATTCCGTAACCACACCCGGTGTATATCTGAGTGCATCAACAACGGTTTCAGCAGCCCGGTTTTCTATCTGGGTTTTAGTTACCACATTCACCGTCTGCGGTATTTTCATTATCTCAGTATCATTTTTTGTCGCAGAAGACGTTGTTGTGGCGGTATATAAATCATTTGAGTCTGGCGCAGTAACAACCAGAACATCAGTTGCTGACGCTAATGACGGGGCTATTAACAGTGATAGCGTTAATAATTTATTTTTTATCAACATACGATATTTATCTCTATTTTCAGCGTGGCGTTTTAAGTGAGAGCTGAAATTCAACTGAACGAGACTAATACGCCAAGTGTATTTTTCGCGCTAAAATGTCCATGCGGTTTTCCGTATTTCCGGCGTAAATGCACCTGAATCAAATTAATGTAAATCTGACTGACAACACAACGACTTTACAGGCGTAAAATCATATTGTTACGTTCTTAGCGTATATTTTCGCTCAGCTGACCTTCAAATCCTTAAGATGAACATCTTATATGATAATGATAATCAATCAACATTTACTGTACGGAGAGTATGAAAAAATGCGGGAGTGCCGTAATCTGTACGGCCATCCCTGATGCCTTTTTGTCACGTTGTTCGTCCTCCGGGAACAACAGACAAGCCGGCAGGCGGCAGGCTCAACAGCGCTCTGCACAATACCGACACCGGCATAACCCGTTGCCGGGATTTTTACCCACACCCGGTCGCCCGGCTGAAGTTGTTTCAGCGTCCGGATGTACCGGTTGCCATAACCAACAAAATACAATTCTTTCCCGCTGCCGCCATCTGAATAGTCCTGACTGATTACGGGTAACTGTTCCTCCGTAAAGCCTTTCCAGACACAGTACTTTGCCAGAGCTGTTCTGGTGCAGGGAAATCACCGGGGAAATTTCGGATTCGAACTGCTGCGTAACGTAATATTGCAAAAAATAAACGCCTGATTCTTACCCGAATGGCTAATTTCCCGTCATCAAATAACATCAAACGATTACCTTTTAATATTTTCACATCTTTAGCCTGTCAGATAGTAATTTGAGGAAGAAAAAAAGCGAATAAGCAGGTAGCTTTACAGAACAGCTATATTTTTATTCCATTTTAACCGATGGAGTATTTTTATTTTAACGGAAAACTGACAGGGATATTTTATGAAAGTGTTATTTAGCTGTTTTCTCTTTATTTTTATGTCCGCATCCGGCTACGCCTGCTGGGCACCTAACTGTTACGGGGCTGTCGGTTTTGACCCGAAAACCGGCCAGACATCTGCGGGTACCGATTATTCAACCGCCCGGGAAGCTGAACAGGCACTGAAAGAAGATTGCCCGTCCTGCGAGTATATGACATTCAATAACTCTTGCGGCACTATTGTGTATTCCCGCCGTTATGATTTCACCGGAACATATTATGGCGGCAGCGATCGGGATCTCCGCTCATATGCACTCACACAGTGCGAAGAGAAAATAAACGATATTAATCTGAATAAAACCCGTAATGATAAACGCCGATCCAAAGTGCGCAGCCTTGCAGAAACAGACTGTAAAATTACGGTGTTAGCCTGCACGTACCGCGTCTATTAACCATTTTTTTAAGCAAAGATAATTATTATCTTTATAGTGATAAATAGCTTCCGGGATGATAAGTATGATCACAAAAATGAAATTACTGTTATGCGTATTCCCTCTGATACTGACAGGATGTGCGGGCTATGATTTATCTGGCCTTCTCGGCGGAGAAAGCACACCAAAGAGTGATAATTTAAATATTGCCACATACAGAATGTATGGTAAAACAATAACATGCTCTGAGATTGGTAACAGTGTATCCAAAGCATATCAGCTTAAAAAGAAAGGTAAAAGCAAAGAGGATATTTACTGGGAAATAACACCTGAGGACAGTACCTATATCCGGCAGGATATTTACACTATTCTGATTGATGTCGGTATGGCTGCTGATGCTGAAAATCATAAATTATTCACAGAAGCCTGCCGGAAAAACCTTGATACCTATCAGTCCTTATATGACGATTCATCCAAAAGTTTATATGCCCGCGTTGATCTGATTTATAACTTTGTCTATAACCAGGAATTAAAAAATTACCGGGCCAGTTTTTCCGGCGGACTTCATGCACCGATGTACCGTTACGGCAATTCAAAGAATAATACGGAATATGATTTTGTCCGGAATAAAAGCCGGGGCGGTCTGGATGAAACCAGTAATGAGATCAATAACCTGATCTATGAACAAATGATTGAAATTCTCTACAAACCTGCATATATGGGCGAATCAAGGCATCCCGGTAATATTATGCCGTCACTGGACAGTGTCAGAAGAGAAATGGCACCGGAACTGGTGCTGAAACTGGTTAAATAACAGTGAATATAAGACACCGGCTGAGTCCGGTGTCTTTTTATTTTCAGACAAAAAATCCCCCTGCTGATATCCCGGCTCCCTGATACATCAGCAGCCCTGCAATAATAAATATCCCCCCGGCGATCAGCCGGAGAATATCGCCATAATACCGGTTTGTTTTTTGCCCCGGAGTACGGGACAGGCGCAGTGCCAGAAAGCGCATGCTGTGTACGAACCAGGCTATCATACACAGTGTGATACCGGTTCCCAGCGCCATTGCAAATACCGCGATAATTCCCCAGTGAAAAACACCGATAACTGATGAGAATAGTAAAACTAATAATGCCCCCGAACACGGTCGGCTGCCCATGGCCAGAATCATACCGGCTTGTGTCCGCCAATTGCCGGTGACTGTATTTCCCGGCATAACATGCTGATGACCACAACTGCATGTCTGAACTTGTTCGCTTTGCAGATAAACAGGTTTTAACACAGCCGCAGATTTATTATCCGATACGCGGATTGTTTTTATTTGCGGTTTATTGACCGGTGGTCTGATAAATAAACGGCGTAATGCGCGGATAACAATAATGGCGCCAAAAAGAATAATAAACGCATAACTGGCTTTCTCTGTTATCTGGCTGACATTATTCAGCTGGCGTACTGACAGATTTAATATAAACAGCACAACAGAGACTAAAACAACCGCCACGGTGCCCTGAAGCAGAGAAGCCAGAATACTTAATAACGCGCTGTGGCGTAATTTTGCCGGATGTGTGGCGATGTAAGCAGAAAGGATGACTTTACCGTGGCCGGGACCCAGTGCGTGCAATAAGCCGTATAAAAAACTGAAAAGCGTCAGAAGCCCGCCCGCTTTCAGCGGATCAGACACTACTTTCTGAATCAGCCCCGCCATTTCAAAATTCAGTTCTTTTTGTAACTTTGCACTGACATGCAGCAATGACGGCCACTGGCTGTACAGCAACCCACCCGCAGACAAAACAATAAGTACAACAGTGAGCTGAATAATAATCCGTGAATATGATGTCATCCGTTATCTCACTCCGGGCAATGTAAAGTGATCTGCTGTGCAAACTGGCGACCGAGCGTCAGGTCATCATCCGGGGTATCGCCGGTATCCAGCGATAGCGCGTAATCTTTCAGGGTATCCGAAGGATCTGCCTCGGTAAAAACTAACCGGCACTGTGATGCATCCGGCGGAGAAAGGTGAACTACGCGTTTGCCGTTGTAGGTCATACTGACAAAAAAAGTCGGCTCATAGGTTTTCAGCTCAATGGTACTGCCGGCTAACAGTATCGGGTGCAATAGTGAAACACGGAATGACATAACAATCTGCAATCCCTCACGCGTCATCCGGTAGGTGTCCGGAAAGAGTTTAAGAGGCTGTTTTTTATTCTGATAATTCAGTTCGGAAAAATAAGACTGTGCAATGATATTGGCCATCACAGATGCTGCCTGCTTCTTCCACTGCGGGCTGTCTTCTTTGGTGTTCATCAAATCATACAGAATATCTGCGGAAGTCATCGGATCCATTTTCCAGACATATTCAATGCCTGTCAGAGTCTGGTTTTCCGTTATCAGGGTCGTTTCCATATCGATAAAACTGTGCGGATGTGCAACTGTCTGCGGACTGAACATCAGCAAAACTAAGAAAGAGAGCAGTAACGTATTCATTCTTCTGATTAAATTCACAGATTATCTCACCCTGGCAAAATATGTTATAACATAACATAGTGCTGCAGATGAAAATACTGTTTTCTGAAACACCCCTGCGGACAGGAAATCATCATAAAATGACGAAAGTGCGATCCCTGCCACAGATATCCGCTATTCATTCACCTGCTCAATAAAACATCATAAAGATATAAGTCACACCGCCGATAACTCAAATATACCCTTATTTGTTTCGGGAGTTTTGTATGTCCTGGTATCCGTCCCGCATTTCAACCCGCCTGACTATCGGGGGCATCCTGCTCCTGGCCGTCACTACTGCCATTATCATTGTTGTTATGCTGTGGCGGGGTCAGCCCCGCGTTGTGGAAATTAATACTGCATTAATTGAAGAAACAGGACGCGGCCTGACATCCCGGGTCAGTACTATTTTATCTCAGACAGACGGAAAAACTGTCAGTCTGGCGCGCCTGGCGGAAGTTCTGCCCAATGATGAGGCGCTGTACCGCTATATCCCGCCCAATCTGATTGAAAGCAACAGCCTGATCACCGGTGGCGGGATCTGGCCGGAGCCGGGGGCATTCACCCCGGGAGTTGAGAAACGCAGCTTTTTCTGGGCACGGAATCCGGCCGGGGAACTGGTTTTTTCTGATGAATACAATGCTGAAGGTGCCGGAAATTATCACAATGAAAGCTGGTACCGGAATGCCCGTGAGCAATCCACAGAAAGCTGTTTGTGGTCTGATGTTTACCGCGATGCCATTTCTGGTGTGAATATGGTGACCTGCAGTGTGCCGTACAAAACTGACGGAAAATTTGCCGGTGTCGCGACAACGGATATCCGTCTGGATAATATCGCCGCTATTATGCAGCAATACGGCAACAGCACCGGCGGCTATGCCTTTGTGACAGACCGGCAGGGGCAGCTGATCTATTTTCCGGGTGATGACAATAAACAATTCAAAACCTTTGATGAGCTGGCCGCGCAGTCAGCCTGGCTGGCACCGGTGGCGGCAAGCCTGAAGCAACCCCATTCTGAGCAATCCGCTATCGACAGTATCCGCATTGATAATGACGGGCAGCTGAACACTGCTTCACAGGTGATGCTGTTCCCGATGGCCGATACCGGGTGGGTTATCGGCCTTGTCACGCCGGAAAGCCGGATCACCGGGCTGGCAAAAGTGATGATGCAGGATGTGCTGGAAGCCCTGCTGCCGATCATGGCACTGTTGTTGCTGGGTTCCTGGCTGGTTGTCCGCCGTCTGATCACCCGTCTCGATGAGACCCGTAAAGCCCTCGATGATATCGCTCACGGAGAAGGCGACCTGACACGGCGGATGGAAGTGCGCGGTGCCGATGAAATATCCGCTATCTCACAGGCATTTAACCTGTTTGCCGATAAAATATCATCCATGTTGCTCACGGTACGCAGCAGCAGTTCTGTTGTGGCCGGAAATACCGTTAATCTTGCTGATAATAATAATGAGTTATCGGCACGTGTCACACAGCAGGCCGCCGCACTGGAACAAAGTGCTTCCGCGATGGAAGAACTGAATGCAACGGTGCGTCAGAACAGTGAAAATACCCATCAGGCCGATGAACTGGCGGAAACCACTGCACAAACAGCGAGCCGCTGCGGAGATATGATGCGTGATGTGATTTCGACAATGAACAGCGTCAGTACATCATCCGGACGAATGGTTGAAATCGTGTCAGTGATCGACAGTATTGCATTCCAGACCAATATTCTGGCACTGAATGCTGCCGTCGAGGCAGCACGTGCCGGTGATTCCGGGCGGGGCTTTGCGGTGGTGGCTACCGAAGTCAGATCACTGGCTCAGCGCAGTGCACAGGCAGCACAGGAGATTAAGGCGCTGATTGATGAGTCTGTGCAGAATGTCAAAACCGGCAGTAATCAGGTGCATGAAGCCGGAGAAACGCTGGCAGACCTGGTGATGGATGTGTTGCAGGTAAGACAGCTGATGAGTGATATCCGCGTTGCCGGTGAGGAGCAGAGCAAAGGGCTGGCCGAGGTGACGATGGCAGTTTCAGAGATGGATACCACGGTACAGCAGAATGCCACATTAATTGATGATGCAGCTTCGCGGACGCAAATCCTGCGAAGAGAAGCCGAACAGCTTTCGCAGATGGTATCGGCCTTTAAATTACCGGAACAGCGTTAATAATGCAGATACGTTTCCCGGCAGAAAACGCTCTGCCGGGAACGTGTGAAATATCAGTCCAGATCTGATGCGTTGTGACGTTCGCGGACAAACCGGTCTGACGGCTCTCCGCCGCTGCGGTTAACCCGGCGTCCGCGCTGAACAGCCGGACGTGCCGCTATCTGCTTCGCCCAGCGGATCACATGCGGATATTCACTGACAGACAGGAATGTCGCCGCATTATACAGTGTACCCAGCACTAACCCGCCGTACCATGGCCATGCAGCCATATCAGCAATAGTGTAGTTATCACCGGCAATAAATTCATGCTGACTGAGCTGACGGTTCAGGACATCCAGCTGGCGTTTGGTTTCCATCGCGTAGCGGTTAATCGGATATTCATATTTTTCCGGTGCATACGCATAGAAATGGCCAAATCCGCCGCCGACAAATGGCGCAGATCCCATCTGCCAGAACAGCCATGACAGTGTTTCTGCCCGTTCAGGCTGTGTTTCCGGCAGGAACAGAGAAAATTTTTCTGCCAGATAGGTCAGAATTGCGCCGGATTCAAAGATTCGTACCGGCTCTGCGCCACTTCTGTCGACCAATGCCGGGATTTTTGAGTTCGGGTTAATATCCACAAACCCGGAACCAAACTGGTCACCTTCGCCGATATCAATCAGCCAGGCATCATATTCCGCATCACGGATCCCCGCAGCCAGCAGTTCTTCAAGCATGATAGTGACTTTCTGGCCGTTAGGTGTTCCCAGCGAGTAAAGCTGCAATGGGTGTTTACCAACAGACAGGGCTTTTTCATGTGTCGCCCCGGCAACAGGACGGTTGGTATTGGCAAATTTTCCGCCGTTTTTCTGTTTCCATTCCCACACCAGAGGCGGGATATAGGTTGGATCAGCCATAACGATGCTCCTTTGTATTTTCTGCCGGATTGAAGTGATCAGTTATCCAATCTACCTTCCGGTGAATAAAATACAAACGGAATTTTCTTTTCCCCCAAACGCAAAAAAGCCACCCAAAGGGTGGCTTCTTCACTTAATAATAACCTGGCGGTTCCCTACTCTCACATGGGGAGACCCCACACTACCATCGGCGCTACGGCGTTTCACTTCTGAGTTCGGC
>OJIY01000056.1_pt1 | contig 147587 bp, 129 predicted proteins | sample 1596061 | NCBI WGS metagenome assembly OJIY01 (sample SAMEA4350111, study PRJEB24818) | metagenome | biome: human; feature: gut; material: faeces | place: Denmark | collected 2013-09 | reverse complement strand
TCACCGCCGATAATATCAGCCAGTCTGAGGCATGGCGCCGCCGCCGTCAGGAATGGGAAATCCAGAAAAATAATGCCGAATCTGAGGTGAAACAGATTGATGCCCAGCTGGAAGCCCTGGCTGTCCGCCGTACAGCTACAGAGATGCAGCGCGAACACCTGGAAATTCAGCAGGCGCAGACGCAGGCACAACTGGAATTCCTGCAGCGCAAATTCAGCAACAAAGCCCTCTACAGCTGGCTGCGCGGCCGTCTGGCATCCATCTATTACCGCTTCTACGACCTGACAGCGACCCGCTGCATGATGGCGGAAGCCGCCTTTGCATGGCAGACCGGAGAGACGACCCGTTACATCAAACCGGGGGCATGGCAGAGTAATAATGCCGGGCTGATGGCCGGGGAGTCCCTGCTGCTGAATCTGACTGAAATGGAGCAGGCATGGCTGAAATGGAACCACCGTACGCTGAAAGTCACCCGTACCGTATCACTCGCCAAAGTGTATGAGGGGTATGACACACCGGTTAACCTGACAGAAAAAATTGCTGACCTGCTGAAAGGCAGTGGTTCCGGCGATACACCGGCGCCAACCGGACTCTCAATGACGAAGGATAAACAGCTGCATGCCGCTTTTAATCTGAAGGCACTGAACATTGCAGGTAATTATCCTGCCGGGCTGGGTAAAACACGCCGCATCAAGCAGATCAGTGTGACGTTACCGGCACTGACAGGCCCGTATCAGGATGTGCGTGCCGTGCTCAGTTACGGCGGTGATGTCAGACTGCCGGACGGCTGTAAAGCCATCGCCGTCTCTCACGGTATGAATGACGACGGTCAGTTCCGGCTGGATTTCAATGACGGCCACTGGCTGCCGTTTGAAGGGATCCCGGTGGATAATGACAGCAGTCTGACCCTGAGCTTCCCGGAGACAACGGATGAAGAGCAGAAAGCCCTGCTGCTCAGCCTGAGCGATATCATCATCCATATCCGTTACACCATCCGTTAATTTTTATCCTGACCCGGGCAGCCTGCGGGCTGCCCGTTCTGGAGTCTATAATGCAACAATCAGACAATATCAGTCCTCAGGCGCCGTCTCTGCCGAAAGGCGGCGGTGCACTGACCGGACTTTCCGGACAGGCGGGCGCTGCCGGGCCGGACGGTGCGGCGTCATTATCCCTGCCGCTGCCGGTCAGTGCCGGACGCGGCTATGCCCCTTCTCTCTCACTCAGCTACAGCAGTCAGGCCGGTAACAGCGCCTTCGGTATCGGCTGGGATGTGAATCTTCCTGCGGTCAGCCGCCGCACCCGTAAAGGTGTTCCTGCTTATACGGCCGAAGATGAATTTATCGATCCTGCCGGTGAGGTCCTGGTGGCTGTTCCCGGTGCTGCGGATAAACGTCAGACCCTGCTGGGTGTAAAACTGGCCGTTTCTTATCAGATAACACCATACCGCGCCCGGACGGAACGTGATTTCAGCCGTCTGGAATACTGGCAGCCGGAAGGCAGTACCACAGAGCCGGATTTCTGGCTGTGGTATACCGCGGATGGTCAGGTGCATCTGCTCGGTTATGAATCCGCCGCCCGTATCAGTGACGGCGGCAATACCGCCCGCTGGTTACTGAACGCCTCGGTCTCCGCCACCGGTGAACAGATTTACTACCGCTACCGTGCGGAAGATGATACGAATTGTGACAGCGGGGAAAAAGCAGCCCATCCCGGCAGCCACAGCCAGCGCTATCTCAGTGAAGTCCATTACGGCAATATCACCGCCGGACGCACATTCCCCTGCCTGAACAGCAGCGATGCCACCAAAGCCGGCTGGCTGTTTGTGCTGGTATTTGACTACGGCGAACGTACCATTAAGCCGGATGAAAAACCGCTGTTTAAAGCCGGTTCCGGCTGGCTGTGCCGTCAGGATCCGTTCTCCGGTTATGCTTACGGGTTTGATCTGCGTACCCGCCGTTTATGCCGCCAGGTACTGATGTTCCACCGCCTGGAAACACTGGCTGAAAAAGCAAACGGTGAGGATGTACCGGCACTGGTTTCCCGCCTGCTGTTTGAGTATCAGGAAACCCCGGTTATCACCACACTGACCGCCGCCCGGCAGATGGCGTTTGAGGATGACGGTAAAGTGCTGTCTCTGCCGCCGCTGACCTTCGGCTGGCAGACCTTTGATTTTCCGGAGTCTGTGCAGTGGTCACAGCCGGAGATGGGTAAACTCAATCCGCAGCAGCCGTGGCAGTATCTGGATCTGCACGGCGAAGGTATTTCCGGGATCCTGTATCAGGACAGCGGTGCATGGTATTACCGCGCCCCGGTCCGTGATACCGGGAGTGATGATGTCAATGCGGTAATATGGGATAAACCACAGCGGCTTGATAACATTCCCGCCCTGAAAGAAGGCGCGATGCTGACCGACCTTGATGGTGATGGCCGTCTGCAGTGGGTTGTCACACAGCCCGGCGTACACGGGCAATACCGTCAGCAGACAGATAACCCGGCACAGTGGCTGCATTTTACACCGCTCAGTGCCCTGCCGCTGGAATACGGCCATCCCGCCGCACAAATGACCGATATCGACGGTATCGGTGCCACCGACCTGGTGCTTATCGGTCCGCGCAGTGTGCGCATCTGGCCGGGCAGCAAAGACGGCTGGTTATCTGCACAGAACATTCCGCAGGCAGAAAAAATAGTGCTGCCGTCACCGGACGGCGATGCCGCAACCCTGGTGGCATTCAGTGATGTTCTCGGCTCCGGTCAGCAACATTTAGTGCAGATCAGTGCAGGCGGCGTGGTTTGCTGGCCTAACCTGGGGCACGGGCGCTTTGGTCAGCCGCTGACACTGGACGGTTTCAGCAAAAAACAGGCAGAATTCAATGCCGCATATGTTTATCTCGCCGATATTGACGGCAGTGGTACTGCCGATATTCTGTATGCCCGCAGTGATTATATAGAGATCTACCGTAACCGCAGCGGTAACGGTTTTGATAAGCCGGTCACCGTGAAACTGCCTGCCGGCGTCCGTTACAATAAGACCTGCCGTTTACAGATAGCGGATGTACAGGGACTGGGTGTCGCCAGTCTGCTTCTCACTGTCCCCCACACCACACCGCGCCATTATCTGCTGCATCTGACCACCGAAAAACCGTGGCTGCTGAATCAAATCAACAATCAAATGGGGATGTCACAAAAACTGCATTATCGCAGCTCCGCGCAGTTCCGGCTGGATGATAAAGCCCGCGAGCCGATCTCATATCTGCCTTTCCCGCTGCATACGTTGTGGAAAACAGAAACCACAGATGAAATTACCGGCAATAAACTGGTAAGTGAAGCCCGCTATCACCACGGTGTGTGGGATGCCCGTGAACGGGAATTCCGCGGCTTCGGCTGCACGGAAGTTCTGGATACTGATACCGCCGCCGCCCGTGCCACCAGCGGGGTACTGACAATGCCGGTACTGACCCGTAACTGGTATGCCACCGGCTATACCCCTGTCGATACACAACTGAAAAATGAGTACTGGCAGGGCGATAAAAGTGCCTTTGCCGGGTTTGTTACGCGGCTGACAACCGGCAGCGGTGATGATGAACAGGTGTGTTCTGATGCCGTTGCGCAAAAACAGGCATTCTGGCTCAGCCGCGCCCAAAAAGGGATGCAGCTGCGCAGTGAGGTATACGGCAAAGACGGCAGTCAGCAACAGGATTTACCGTACAGTGTCAGTGAGCAGCATCTGAGCGTCCGTCTGATCACGCCGGATGCGGATATGCCGGTGGTCTGGTCATCTGTATCAGAAAGCCGTGAATATCACTATGAACGCATGGCCGCTGACCCGCAGTGTTCGCAATCCGTGGTGCTCAGTGCCGATGAGTACGGCTATCCGTTGCGTGAAGCGACAGTTCATTATCCGCGCCGTCCGAAACCGGCGAAAAACCCGCTGCCGGATACCCTGCCTGCGTCACTGTTTGATTCCGGTTATGATGAGCAGCAATTGCAACTCATTGTATCGTTATCACAGCATACACGGCACCACCTGACCAATCTGAAACAGGAACAGTGGCTGACCGGCCAGCCTGATGCTGATCGCAGTGATATTTTTATTCTGAAATCCGGGCTGGTTCCGGCTACGGGCTTAAACACGGAAACACTGCCTGCTCTGCTCAGCAATAATCCGTCTGCACGCCACTTTGCCGGACAACAGCGGACTTACTGGCTGAATAAAGATAATCAGCCGTCAGTAACAGTTCCGGCCTGGCCGCCGCGCCGGAGTTATACGGATACTGCAGAGCTGGATGAGACGATTACCGCAGCCATAAAATCAGGTACAGATATCACGGAGCAGTTACAGAAAGCCGGCTATATCAAAGCGGATTACCTGTTTGCCGATACCACAGAAGCAGGGAAAAAGGTCTGGATTACGCGTTCCGGTCATCTGACTTACGGTACACCGGAACAGTTCCGCCTTCCGGTCGCCGTCCGCGATAATCCGCTGGCCGGGGAACGTCGTCTGACCCGCGACAAACATCACTGTGTTATCACTAAACACATCGATGCCTCCGGGCTTGTCACTGCCGCAAAATATGACTGGCGTTTTCTGTCTGTCCGCGAAATCACCGATGCCAATGACAATATCAGTCAGGTCCAGACTGATGCGCTGGGACGGGTGATCAGCAGCCGTTTTTACGGCACGGAAAATGGTCAGAAAACCGGCTACAGCCAGAAACCGCTGATACTGCCGGATTCTGTGCAGGACGCAGTGGATATGCAAAAACAACTGCCGGTTGCACAGTGTTTTGTCTATGCCGCAGACAGCTGGATGCACAGCGGTACAGATAAACTGCCGCCGCATGTGCTGACCCTGACAACTGATCGCTATGATGATGAACCGGCGGATAAAAGTACACAGCAAATCCGTCAGCAGGTCACCTTCAGTGACGGTTTCGGGCGGATTTTACAGCAGTCCGTCCGGTTTGAGGACGGTGACGCATTCCACCGTAATAAAAACGGTTCACTGGCCGCCGGAAACCGGAAAAGTGAGAAAGCAGCAGCCCGCTGGGCAGTATCAGGCCGCACAGAGTATGATAACAAAGGACATGCCGTCCGGACGTATCAGCCATACTTTGTCAATGACTGGAAATATGTCAGTGATGACAGTGCGCGGCAGGATCTGTACGCCGACACGCACTATTATGACCCGCTCGGCCGTGAGCATCAGGTGATCACAGCTAAAGGTTATCAGCGGCGCACACTGTACACACCGTGGTTTGTGGTCAGTGAGGATGAAAACGATACCGCAGAGTAAGCCGTCTCTGTGTACAATAAAAATGCCGGTCATGATTTGACCGGCTCAATAGACAAAAAACGGGAACCTGTTTTCACAGATCCCCGCAGAGTATTATGGTAATGGTTTAACCCGTGATTAACCGCCAATCATAGAAGTCATCCGTATCTGACGGCGATCGTTCAGTTCAAGGTTGGACATCACCGCCAGCTGCGGCAGACTGCGGCGCAGGAAGCGGGATAAGATCAGACGCAGTGAGTGATTGACCAGCAATACTGTCGGTGCACCCATCGCTTCCTGGTGCTGTACCGCACTCATCGCCTGCATTTCGATATTCTGTGCCAGGTTCGGCTCCAGACCGCCGCCGCTTTTCGCTGCCTGCAACAGGATCTGCTCCAGCCCCGCATCCAGACCAATCACCTGAATTTCCCCTGATGCCCCGAACCACTGCTGAGTGATAGCGCGGCCCAGAGCTATCCGTACCTGAGATGTCAGAACATCGGTATCTTTCTGCTCGCCGTTCTCACCAACCTGCTCTGCCAGGGTTTCTATAATAGTGCGCATATCGCGGATCATGACATTTTCGGTCAGCAGATTTTGCAGCACGCGGTGGAAAATGGTCAGTGATAAGGTATCCGGGATCAGGTCATCCGCCAGCTTCGGCATCTCTTTCTTCACGCGGTCATACAGCATCTGTGCTTCCTGACGGCCGAACAGATCGCTGGCGTATTCCAGCAGGATCTGATTAAAGTGTGTCGCCACTGCCGTACTGGCTGAAACCACGGTGTAACCCTGAATCTGTGCCTGCTCACGCAGATCATCATCAATCCACACCGCCGGTAAACCAAATGCCGGTTCCTGTGTGGCATCCCCCTCCAGAGAGCCTGCCGCATTGCCCGGGTCAATCGCCAGCCAGCGGCCCGGCTGAGCCTCGCCGCGCCCGACTTCCGCCCCTTTGATCAGGATACGGTAAGCAGTCGGTGCCAGTTCGAGGTTGTCACAGATATGCACCACCGGCGGCAGATAGCCGACTTCCTGGGCAAATTTTTTGCGCAGCCCGCGGATCCGCCCGAGCAGCTCGCCCTGCTGGTCATTATCCACCAGCGGAATCAGCCGGTAACCGACTTCCATCGCCAGCAAATCTTCCGCCACCACATCATCCCAGGTAGCTTCCGTGACTTTATTCGCCTCACGGAACTGCTGCTCCTGCACATTGTTATCCGTCTCTTTGACCGGCTCTTTGCTTTTCTTCACCAGATACCAGCCGAGAGATGCCAGCGCCACCGTGAACAGCAGAAACACAAAATTCGGCATGCCCGGGATAAGCCCCAGCAAACCCAGAACCCCGGCACTCAGCCACATCACACGCGGGTTGTTGAACAGCTGGGTGACCATCTGCTCACCGGCATCTTCATCTGTTGCCACGCGGGTCACAATCACACCGGCTGCGGTTGAGATAATCAGTGCCGGGATCTGCGCCACCAGACCGTCACCGATGGTCAGCAGGGTATAGGTGCTGGCCGCATCGCCCAGCGGCATATGGTGCTGAGCCACACCGACAATCAGGCCGCCGATCACGTTAATCACCATAATCATAATCCCGGCGATGGCATCACCACGGACAAACTTACTGGCCCCGTCCATTGAACCGTAGAAATCGGACTCCTGGGTTACTTCCGCACGGCGGCGTTTGGCTTCTTCATCATTGATGATCCCGGCGTTTAAGTCCGCATCAATCGCCATCTGCTTGCCCGGCATACCATCGAGCACGAAGCGCGCGCCGACTTCGGCGATACGTCCCGCACCTTTGGTGATAACCATAAAGTTGATTAACACCAGGATGATAAAGACCACAATCCCGATGGCAAAGTTACCGCCGACCAGGAAGTGCCCGAACGCCTCAACCACCCGGCCCGCCGCCGCAGGACCGGTGTGCCCGTCCATCAGGATGATACGGGTGGATGCCACGTTCAGTGACAGACGCAGTAAGGTGGAGAACAGCAGGATAGTCGGGAACGCGGCAAAATCGAGGGTACGCCGGGTGAACATCGCCACCAGCAGCACCATAATGGACAGCGCGATATTAAAGGTAAACAGCAAATCCAGCACAAACGCCGGCAGCGGCAGTACCATCATTGACAGGATCATCAGGATGAGGACCGGCCCGGCAAGTAACTGCCATTGTGCTCCCTGCATCGTTTTCGGTAATCTCAAAAGTGCAGCCAGATTAGCCATTTCGGGTATTTTCTCCAACAAAATCAAGTGCCTTTGGCACCGGTAAATTCTTCGGTTTTTTCGGTTTCAGGCCGCCTTCACGACGCCAGCGGCGCAACTGAAACACCCATGCCAGCACTTCCGCCACGGCGGAATACAGTGCCACCGGAATTGACTGCCCGACCTCGGCATGGCGGTAAAGTGCCCGCGCCAGCGGTGGTGCCTCCAGCAGCAGAATGCGGTTCTCCGTACCTATCTCTTTGATCCGCTGCGCCAGCACCCCGGCACCTTTGGCCAGCACTCTCGGTGCGGTCATTCTTTTCTCGTCATATTTCAGGGCAACGGCGTAGTGCGTCGGGTTGGTCACAATCACATCCGCCTGCGGCACATCCGCCATCATGCGGTTACGCGCCATCGCGCGCTGCTGCTGACGGATTTTGGCTTTTATCTGCGGGTCACCCTCCTGCTGCTTAAATTCATCCTTGATTTCCTGGCGGCTCATCCGCAGCTTTTTCAGATGCGAACGGAACTGCCAGAACACATCAAACGCCACCATCGGGATCAGCATGAAGATAATGAGGTAACCGGCAAAAATTACTTTCTGCATCGCATTGGCCATTGCCGTTGACGGGGATTCCATCGCCAGATGCAGTAAGGACGGCCATGCCTGCCATAAAAAAATCCATGCGCCCAGGCCAATCAGCAGGGATTTAAGAATCGCCTTGAATAATTCGGCCAGCGCATTCATGGAAAAAATACGTTTAAAGCCCTTCAGCGGGCTCAGTTTTGTCAGGTCAAACTTGATGGATTTGGTGTTAAACGCCAGTCCGCCGACCAGTGCCGACGCAGAAATACCGACCAGCGCCAGCCCGCCGACAACCGGCAGCATCGCAAATAACGCTTCACCAATGACTTTTCCGAGAAAACGCAGCATCAGCCCCGGATTCTGCAGATAAAAGTTATCAAAGAGAAATCCCTGACGAAAAATATCACGCAGTTGTCCCGCCAGATGGCCGCCGCTTAACCACAGCAGGCTGACACCGGCCAGCATCATCATCAGTGAGCTGAGTTCTTTGGAGCGGACAATTTGTCCGTCTTCTTTGGCTTTCTGTTTTTTATGGGGGGTGGGTTCTTCTGTTTTTTCCACATCACTTTCATCAGACACTCACACCTCCGCCGTCTGCCGGGATTTTGCTTATGGTTATAGCATGACAGAATGCGGCAAATTCAATGGTGGAAAATGACCGGTCTTAACGGTGTAATTCCCTGATTAAAGCAGGAGTGATGGATTTATCAGCAGAAAATCACTCAGTGACACCCGCAGGCAGTGGTCAGCAACGCAATATAGTCAAATTAAGCCGCTGAACCTGATGAAAGCCCGTATTTCGCACGGAGTGTTAAATTAGGAACAATTCCGATAGGCAGTTGTTACCGGTACTTTATAATTTGCCACTGTTTTATTCCACGATAATCACAAGGTACTCACTGATGAAAAAAACAATTTTAGCCTGCTCTCTGGGTTTAATGGCTCTGGCTCTGACTGCGTGTTCCGGCGAAGAAAAATCTGCATCATCCGTTCCTGGTGCAACTGAAACCTGTAACAAATACTTTGCTGAAGTCGATGATTTAGTGAAGAAAGCAACTGAAAAAGCCGGTGACAACGAAGCGGTTAAAGCACAGTTAGAACCAATGCTGAAACAGTTTGACGACGCGAAAAAACAAATCGCAACACTGCCGAAAGAGCAGCAGGACGCAGCATGCAAAGCAGGCAGCGACGCAATGGCTCAGATTAAGCAGGCAATGGGTATCTGATTTCCGTTGTGACAGACTGACCATTCTGAACCGCGGCATCCCTGCTGCGGTTTTTTATATCAGAAACCAAGCTCATCAAGCAGATCATCAACCTGTGACTGTGATGCCATCACATTGGTTCCTTTCGGATCAATCTGCGGTCCGTTTTTCAGACTGTCGACCGGATGTTTTGCACGGATTTCCGCAGGGGTGTTTTCCATCAGCAGAAACAGCAGCTGTTTCTCTGTCTCTTCCACCACTTCCATCATCTTTTTCACAACCTGACCGGTCAGATCCTGGAAATCCTGTGCCATCATAATTTCCAGTAACTCACTTTTGGTCACCGCACTGCCGTCAATCACCCGGCGGATAAACGCCATGGTGGATTCCTGCAGGGCCGGATCGACCTCCGCTGACGGACAGGATTGCCAGCGCGCCTGCAAATCCAGCGCGTCCTCATGCATTTTTACCTGCAACGGCTTGATAGTGTCGATGCCGTTGAGTGTTTTTTCCGCCGCCTGTGCAGTCATCTGAGCGATGTAGCGCAGTCTGTCTTTTCCGTCCGGAATTGTCGCGACCGCCTGCTGCACGCCCTTTTCTAATCCCAGTTCACGCATGCTTTCTCTTAACATCCTCGTTAAAAAACCGACCCGGGTGATGATCTGTTTTAAATCATCATCACTGTTTTTGTTTCTGTCCGTTGATTTATTTTCCGTCATCCTGCTTTCCTTCTGCTGAAGCCCCTCAGTTCAGACCCATTTTTTCGAAGACTTTATTCAGTTTTTCCTCGAGGATCGCGGCAGTGAACGGCTTGACAACATAACCGCTGGCACCGGCCTGAGCGGCGGCAATAATATTTTCTTTTTTCGCTTCGGCGGTCACCATCATGACCGGGATATGTTTGAGTGCATCATCCGCGCGGATGGTTTTCAGCAGCTCCAGCCCGTCCATGTTCGGCATGTTCCAGTCCGCCACCACGAAATCAATCTGACCCGCACGGATTTTCTCAAGTGCATCCACGCCGTCTTCCGCCTCTTCAATTTTGTTGTAGCCCAACTCTTTTAAGAGGTTACGCACGATGCGGCGCATGGTGGAAAAATCATCAACTACCAGAAAATTCAAATCTTTAGCGGCCATAACCACTCCTGCAATAATACAATGAATAATTGCCGGTTCCGTCAGGCGGAAACGGCAGCAAGTCTGCCCAGCACACTGGGGGCAATTTTGACGAGATCCTGAATTTCATCGACCGCATTCAGTTCAATCGCCGCTCTCGGCATACCAAAGACCACGCAGCTGCGCTCATCCTGGGCATACGTGACCGCGCCTTTCTGCCGCAGATTCAGCATGCCGCGCGCACCGTCCATGCCCATGCCGGTCAGCAGGACCGCGATGCATTTGCGGGCGGCACATTCGGCCACAGAGTCAAACAGCACATCCACAGACGGGCGGTGACGGTTTACCGGCGGTGTCTGCTGAAGCACCACCTGGTAACCCTGGCCTTTATCCGCAATCAGCATATGCGCATCTCCCGGCGCAATATAAGCATGCCCTTTGCGCAGCACATCGCCGTGTTCCGCCTCTTTTACCGTCAGCGCACAGAGCTTGTTCAGACGCTCGGCAAATGAGCGGGTGAAACCGGCCGGCATATGCTGGGTGATCACCACCGGCGGACACTCCGGCGGCAGCATCTCCAGGAACTGACGGATAGCTTCCGTTCCGCCGGTCGATGCGCCCACCGCAATCAGGCGGTTATGGCAGACATACGATGACAGCGGTTTACTGATAACCGCCGGTGCTGCCGTCACTTTTTCCTGACGGCGGAAGCGGTTACCCTGCGTGATTTTTGACATCGCCGCAGCACGGATTTTTTCACCGATAAGGTCACGGTAACTCATCATGGTTTCGCGGATCCCGATCTGCGGTTTGGTGACAAAATCCACCGCGCCGAGTTCCAGGGCTTTCAGCGTCACTTCCGAGCCTTTGGAGGTCAGTGTGGAGACCATCACCACCGGTACCGGGTGCAGGCGCATCAGTTTTTCCAGGAAATCGATGCCGTCCATCCGCGGCATTTCCACATCGAGCGTCACCACATCCGGTTCATGCTGTTTAATCAGATCACGCGCAACATACGGATCCGGTGCCACGTCCACCACGGTCATATCCGGATGGCTGTTAATAATTTCACGCATTAACTGGCGCATCAGCGCCGAGTCATCAACGCAAAGTACTTTTATTTTTTTCATCACTTCTCCCGGCCGCCTGAATGCTGTACACGGTCTGTCCTCTGATGACATAACGCGAAGATAACTGTGATAAGTTCTCCGAGTGCCCGATAAACAGCAGCCCGTCAGGCTTCAGTAGCGGAACAAAACGTTCCAGTAGTTGTTTCTGCATATCCTTATCGAAATAAATCATGACATTACGACAAAATATGGCATCGAACTGCCCCTGAAACTGCCAGTCGTTGTCCGTCAGATTCAGATAACGGAAATCAATCATCCGGCCGAGCGCCGGTTTCACCCGGGCATAGCCTTCATATTCCCCGACCCCCTTCATAAAATGGCGCTGACGCTGAAGGGCATTGAGGCTTTTCAGCTCTTCGATACGGTAGACGCCCTTACGGGCCTTCTCCAGAACTTCGGTATCGATATCACTGGCGATCACTTTGGCATTCATGGCGTTCGCACCGAGAACATCACTGAGTGTCATGGCGATCGAATACGGTTCTTCCCCTGTCGAGGCAGCCGCGCACCAGATAGTGATCGGCTGGTTACGGCGGGGACGGATAAAGTCAGTCAGTGTCTGAAAGTGATGCGGCTCCCGGAAAAATGCTGTCAGATTGGTGGTCATTGCGTTAATAAATGCCTGCCATTCCGGGTGCAGCGGCTCCCGTTCCAGCAAACGCAGGTACTCGGCGAATGTGCTCATATTGCAGTCTCTGAGCCGCTTTAACAGGCGGTTGTAGACCATATTCTTTTTATTCATGCTAAGGACGATGCCTGACTTTTTATGAATAAACCGGCACACCCGACCAAACTCATCATCTGTGAGTGGTTCTATCTGTGGCGCAAAAAGCATCGTACTTGTTGTCCTTTCGGTAAAAACGATTCACTGACAGTCTTCAGTACAAACCGATCAGTTACCCCCTGACACCGGCGTCTGCGATACGAACCGGTGTCAGGCGGTGATCAGGACTGTCAGCCGGCAAAGCCGGACTGAGTGCCCCTGTTATCCGGCAGCTCAAAGAAAGCGACCGTGTCGACCAGGTTATTCGCCTGATCTTCCAGTGCGGCTGTTGCACCTGTTGACTGCTCAACCAGTGCGGCGTTCTGCTGGGTCACCAGATCCATCTGGCTGACGGCGGTTGCCACCTGCTCGATACCACGGCTCTGCTCATTGGAGGCAGACGCGATTTCGCTCATCAGTTCCGTCACCCGGTTCACCGCAGTGACCAGTTCTTCCATTGTTTTACCGGCGCTGTCCACCAGTTGCGTTCCCTGGCCGACGCGGTCAACTGACTCATCAATCAGGGATTTAATCTCTTTCGCGGCGTCCGCACTGCGCTGTGCCAGCGCACGTACCTCACCGGCGACCACGGAGAATCCGCGTCCCTGCTCACCGGCACGGGCGGCTTCCACGGCGGCGTTCAGCGCCAGGATGTTGGTCTGGAAAGCAATACCGTCGATCACGCTGATAATGGCGCTGATCTTCTGCGAACTGTTGGCAATCGAGGTCATGGTTTCGATCACGCTGTCCGTGATCTGACCACCACGGCTCGCGGTTTTCGATGCCGTCACCGCAAGTTCACTGGCCTGACGGGCATTATCGGCGTTCTGTTTCACCGTTGCGGTCAGCTCTTCCATACTGGCGGCGGTTTCCTCCAGGGAGGCAGCCTGCTGCTCTGTCCGTGATGATAAATTATTATTGCCCAGGGCAATCTCGCGAATTCCGGTATACATCTGGTCTGTATTCAGGCGAACGTTTGAGACAGATTCTGCCAGCGATTCCTGCATCAGCTTAAGCTGACCGAATACCACACCGATTTCATCACGGGTGGTCACTTCTATCTTCTGGTTCAGTTTGCCCTGTGCGACCTGCATAAAGTGTTCGCTCATACTGGTGAGCGGATTAATCACTTTGTAACGCATCCAGAAATGAGCCAGACCGGAAATCAGCAGAATGGTGGCGGTCACTGCGAAGAACATAATCCACGCCATCCGGTTATAGAACGTGCCGGATTCAATCGCACTGCGGCTCTCTTCATCCAGCAGCGCCAGATAATCATTCACCACGGCACCCATTCTGTCCTGATACATCTGGGTCGGGTGTTCCACATACGCAGGGATATTGGCGTGATCAATGTAACCGCGCAGTTCTTTAATCACACCAAGGTAAGACTGATACTGTTCTTCAATACCGGCAAAATCCTCTTTCTCACTGAGAACCGGCTGGGATTTGAAGTTGCTGTAATCTTCCGCCGCTTTATCCAGCAGCAAATCAAACGCCGCTTTGACCTGGCGGATATCGCTCTCTTCAGAGCCGACTTTAATATGAACAACAACCTGGGTAAGCAGGTTACGGGCCTGCATCAGATCTTCATAAGAAGACACCAGTAATGCCCGTTTTTTTGAGCCGAGATCGACCCGTTCCAGTGACGATAATTCAGATGAAACAATCCCCAGCGATAATCCGCTGGACACTATCTGCATGCCGCAAAAGAAAATAAGCAACAGATATAAACTGACAGAAATCCGTATTCTCTTACCAAACATAATGCTATCCCCACTGCGTCCGGCCGGGCTCACCTGCTTCGGTTGTTGTTATCGCTGTGATGCACAAAAGCGCCGTCAGGTTTCCCTGACAGCGCAAAGCACAGACGCGTCGTTAAAAAGTTTCCCAATTGTCATCATCTTGATGGTTCTTCGATGATATTTTGCTGAGATCCGGGGTTTTCACGACATTAGAAATCGTTCTTGCCGCCGGTTCAGTGTGTTTATCGTCCCTGTGCTTCAAGGCCGGTAAGCGGAAAATGGCTATCAGCTGTGACAGTTTCGCCACCTGTTCTTCCAGCACATTTGCCGCCACCGCAGACTGCTCAACCAGTGAGGCGTTCTGCTGCGTCACTTTGTCCATTTCAGCAACTGCAATACTGACCTGTGAAATACCTTTGCTCTGCTCATCGGATGCCGTGGCAATGTGCGCCATGATGTCGGTGACACGGGTAACAGATTCCACGATTTTGGTCATGGTTTCACCGGCATCTTCTGCCTGACGGGCACCGGTTCCGGTACGGGATACCGAGTCTTCGATGAGGATCTTGATCTCTTTTGCCGCATCCGCGCTGCGCTGCGCCAGGTTACGGACTTCATCCGCCACCACCGCGAAACCACGGCCGTGTTCACCGGCACGGGCTGCTTCAACTGCCGCGTTCAGTGCCAGGATATTGGTCTGGAACGCAATGCTGTCGATAACAGCGGTGATATCGGAAATTTTCTGGGAACTGTCAGCGATATTCAGCATGGTATTCACCACGTTGGACACCACTTTGCCGCCTTCACGGGCGATGTCAGAGGCCTGACCGGCAAATTCACTGGCCTGATGAGCGTATTCAGTGTTCTGTTTCACTGTCGCGGTCAGCTCTTCCATGCTGGCTGCGGTCTGTTCCAGACAGGCAACCTGCTCCTGGGTACGGGCAGACAGATCATTGTTACCGGCGGCGATTTCGCTGGTACCCTGATAGATGTTTTCGCTGCCGTCGCGCACACCGCGCACCGTATTAATCAGCTCCTGCTGCATGTGCTGCACACCGCGGCCCAGATCAGCGATTTCATTTTTACCGTTCACCGCAACTGTCGGGGTCAGGTCACCGGCAGCAAAGATTTTGATGCGGTCTACCAGGCCATTGAGAGGGTGAATAATGCCGCGCTGTACATAGCGGTAACTGATAAGACTGATCAGCGCAAGGATAATAGCCAGGGCAATCAGCATATACAGGGATTCACTGAAGTTATCTTCCGCATTCTGTACTTCACCCCGGAACGCCGCAGAAATACTGTCGAAATACGAATTAAACTGCTCTTCGAACTTCATCTGATAACCGGATGTGGCATAGGTGTAGAACTGTTCCAGCTGATCTTCCCGGACATAGGACATCAGCCGGGTCAGTGCATTACGGTAGGTTTCATAGGTGGAGAGCAGCTTTTCAAACTTCGCCTTGTCGTAACTGGTGCCTTCCATCATTTTCATGTAGCGGGCATACGCAGCGTCTGCATCCGCTAACTGACGGGTGGCCTGTTTGATCAGCTCATCCGGGGTGGCATCGTCTTTAAAGGTATGCTCTCTGAGCAAAAAGCCGTTTGCCGCCCGGTTTAAATTGGCACGGGCCTGGATCAGATTAACCCAGCTCTGGGTCAGAACCTGTCTCTGACTCTGGAGTGAATCCAAAAAGTGAATACTGTCGCGGTTTTCACCCAGTTTGCTGAACATCAGCCCGCTGGATGCCAGCTGCAACAGTACAAATATAAGAATAACGGATAAAAGCCCTGATACAATTTTAATTCTGCTATACATAATTTTCTACTGGCATAGTGTTATTGTATTTTTGATATCGGTCACACGACAAAAAACTTTAGTGATGGCTTAACCAAAACTATTTGGCTGAATTATTATTCAGCCATGCTGTCGATGAGTGCCATTTCCTCGCTGGAAAGCAGCTTTTCGATATCCACCAGGATCAGCATCCGGTCACCGATGGTGCCCAGGCCGGTCAGATATTTGGTTGATAAGGTGACCGCGAAATCCGGCGCCGGCGCAATCTGCTCATCTTTGAGCACCAGCACGTCAGACACGCCGTCCACCACAATCCCCACCACGCGATCTTTCAGATTGACCACAATCACCACGGTGTTGTCGTTGTAAGTGACGTTCTGATGGGAGAACTTCACACGCAGATCGATAATCGGGATAATCACACCGCGTAAGTTAGTGACACCCTTGATAAAATCCGGGGTATTCGCAATACGGGTAACCTGCTCATAACCACGGATTTCCTGTACTTTCAGGATCTCAATGCCGTACTCTTCTTCGCCCAGGGTAAAAATCAGGTACCCTTCGCCGTTTTTCTCTTCATCGAGTTTGTTTAAATCTTCATCCATCATCGACATGGTTATTTACCTTTGTTTATTGCATCACGACGTGTGACGTGTTCAGTTTCTTTTTGCACAAAATTTCGTTGTTCATCCGCTGCAGCTCCGCCACATCAATAATCAGTGCGACAGAACCGTCGCCCATAATGGTGGCGGCAGAGATCCCCGGAATTTTGCGGTAATTACTTTCAACATTTTTCACCACCACCTGCTGCTGTCCGATCAGTCTGTCAACCAGCAGGGCGTAACGGTTACCGGCGTTCTGAACAATCAGGGCGATACTTTTCGCCAGATCACGCTCCGCCTCTTCAATACCGAAGACCTGATGCATTTCCACCAGCGGCAGATATTCGCCGCGCACCAGCAGCATTTTTTCCTCACCGGCAAGGCGGTAAATGTCTTCCTGACGCGGCTGGAGTGTGCTGATAATGGCGCTGAGCGGGACAATAAAGACATCGTCCGCCACTTTGACGGACATGCCGTCGAGGATAGCCAGGGTCAGCGGCAGCAGAATGCGGGTCACGGTGCCGCGCCCTTCGGTGAAACCAATCTGAATACGGCCGCCCATGTCCTGAATGTTCCGTTTCACCACATCCATACCCACGCCGCGGCCGGACACATCAGTGATCACTTCGGCAGTGGAGAAACCCGGCGCCATGATCAGCATCGCGATTTCATCATTAGTCATGTTGTCGTGCACATCCATGCCCTGCTGACGGGCCTTGGCCAGGATCCGCTCCCGGTTCAGACCGGCACCGTCATCCCGCACTTCAATGCAGATATTGCCGCTCTGATGTTCCGCCGCCAGGGTCAGTGTCCCGGCCTCCGGTTTGCCGTTCGCCGCACGGACATCCGGTTTCTCAATACCGTGGTCGAGGCTGTTGCGCACCAGGTGGGTCAGCGGATCGATAATCCGCTCGATCAGGCTCTTATCGAGTTCGGTGGAGCTGCCTTCCACTTTCAGCTCGATTTTCTTATTCAGTTTTGAGGCGATATCGCGCACCATGCGCGGGAAACGGCTGAAGACATAATCCATCGGCATCATGCGGATAGACATGACAGATTCCTGCAGCGCCCGCGAGTTGCGTTCCAGCTGGACAATCGAACTGAGCAGTTCCGCATATTCGGCCTGATCCACCTGCTGGCTGTGCTGGGTCAGCATTGACTGGATAATCACCAGCTCACCGACCAGGTTGATCAGTTGATCCACCTTTTCCACCGCCACACGGATACTGCCGCTGTCACCTTTATTTTTTGCCGCCGCCGCCGGTGCTTTGCGCGCCGCCGGGGCTGATGCTGCTGCCGGTGCGGCAACCGGTGCGCTGACGGTTTCTTCTTCCGGCTCTGCCGGGGTATTGTCTGCGGCCAGCATGGCGGTTAATTCCGCTGCCGGTGTTTCCTCATACGCAATCTGAGAATCATCCACCACAAAGCAGAGCACGCCGCTGATGTCATCAATCGCGGTATTGGTGCCCAGCCAGACTTTCAGGGTATCGGTACCCTGTTCGGTTTTGTATACCGTGCCGAACAGTGACAGCTCATCGGCCAGCAGAGCGACTTCGCTCTCCTTTAACTTACTGAGCGTAAACGTGAAATGATGTGAAAACCCGGTTTCCGGTACCGCGCTGCTCTCTTCTGAGCCGGCGGTAATTTCTGCGGTTTCACTGACCGGTTCCGGCGCGGCGGTTTCCGTCACAACAGCGGCGTCCGCCACACTCTGCTCCACATGCCCCAGCACTTCGCAGATGCGGTTAAAGCTTTCTTCATCCGGCAGTGTGTCGCTCTTATAAGCATCCAGCTGCGAGCCCATCACATCTTTGGTATCAAGGAAGACATCAATGATATCCGGCGTCAGCGTCAGCTCATCATGGCGGGCTTTATCAAGCAGGTTTTCCAGGGTGTGCGTGGTTTTCTGCAACAGCGTGAATCCGAATGTTGCCGCACCACCTTTAATGGAGTGTGCGCTGCGGAAGATAGCATTGAGCTGTTCACTGTCCGGATCCCGGGGATCAAGCTCCAGCAGGTGCTGTTCCATATCCCGGAGCAGCTCGTCGGCTTCATCGAAGAACGTTTGATAAAACTCGGTTATATCCATCGCGGTTATCCAATTTTTTCTTGTGTTACGGCTGACAGGTACTGCCGGCAATCCGGCAGTACCTGTCCATCCTGTTTATTGTGTTGTATCTGCCGCCGCAGCGCTGTTCTGCGGCGGTGTCTGCTCCGGTGCCGTCGGTTCCGGCACCTTTTCCGGCGGGATCTCCGGCGGAGCCGGTGTCTCGGTATGTGGCGCCGGTAACTGCTTCAGCTGCTGTAAATCGGTAATGGGAACAGCTCCCTCATATTCATGAAGAATATTTGCCATCTCCGACTCATTCAGAACGATGATGCTGATACGGCGGTTCACCGGTGCAAGCCCGTCGTTTTTATCCAGGTGAATAGAGGATGCCATTCCGACCACCCGCAGAATTTTGTTCTCAGCCATCCCTCCCCGGACCAGTTCACGGCGGGAAGCATTGGCACGCTCGGCAGACAGTTCCCAGTTGCTGTAATTGCCGCCGTTGACATACGGCAGGTCATCCGTGTGACCGGAAATACTGATGCGGTTCGGCACATCATTGAGGATCGGTGCGATAGCCCGCAGAATGTCCCGCATATACGGCTCAACATGCGTGGAGCCGACCATAAACATCGGGCGGTTGGCACTGTCGACAATCTGGATCCGCAGCCCGTCATCGGTCGTATCAATCAGCAGATGCGGCTTCAGTTCATTCAGACGCGGATCTTTGAGAATCGCCTGCTCCAGATCCTGTTTCAGTTTCTCAAAACGACCGGCTTCATCCTGTCCCTGCTCTTCCTGCATACTGTCCGGGTCTGGCAGTGTGTCTCCGTCTTTGTAAATGATGTCTTTGCCGCCGCCCGGAATCGGGTTGGTGGCATCCCCGGTTTTTGTTCCCGGGTTGATCGCTGTTTTCAGCGGTGTGCGGAAGTATTCCGCAATCTGAGTCAGCTCCTGCGGGCTGGAGATAGAAATCAGCCACATCACCAGGAAGAACGCCATCATGGCGGTCATAAAGTCAGCGTAAGCAATCTTCCATGACCCGCCGTGTCCGCCGCCGTGCCCGTGACCGCCCCGCTTTTTGACGCGGATAACATGCGTATTGCCCGGTTTCATCGTCGGTTTACTCCCCGTCCTGTGCTTCGGTACGGTGGCTGACTTTTACTTCACGGACTTTATCTTCCAGCTCGGTAAAGGACGGACGATCGGCGCTGAACAGGACTTTACGGCCGAATTCAACCGCGATTTGCGGCGGATAACCCTGTAAGGATGAAAGGAAAGTGACTTTGATACATTCCAGCATTTTCAGCTGTTCACCGCTGCGCAGACGAATCAGTGACGCCAGCGGCAGAATAAAGCCGTACGCGACGAGAATACCGAGAAATGTCCCGACCATCGCATGCGCAATCAGCGCCCCCAGTTCACCGGCCGGACGGTCAGCAGAACCCAGCGCATTAACCACCCCGAGAACGGCGGCAACAATACCGAATGCCGGCATGGAATCCCCGACCATATTCAGGCCCGAAGCCGGCACTTCGCTCTCCTGACGGAAGGTTTCCAGTTCTTCATCCATCAGGGCTTCAATTTCGTGGCTTTGCAGGTTACTGGTGATCATCAGACGCAGATAATCCACCAGGAACATCAGTGCAGCCGGATCTTTGAGAATGCGCGGGTACTGGGAAAAAATATCGCTTTCCTGCGGATTTTCGATATCTTTTTCCAGGGCAAGCAGCCCCTGCTGGCGGGATTTATTGAGCAACTGGAACAACAGCGCCATCAGATCCATTGACATCGCTTTGTTGTAGGAGGAGCGCCGGAACAGACGCGGCAGTACTTTACCCAGGGCAACAATGGATTTCCCGCTGTTACCGACGACAAATGCACCAAAACCGGCACCTAAAATAATAACAAATTCAGCGGGTTGATAAAGTGCGCCCATATGGCCGCCAACCATCAGATAGCCGCCGATGACCGTGCCCGTAACAATGATGTATCCGATGAGTATTAACACACTATTCCCTTTAACTCAGTTAGGTATCGGATGGCAGTCAAAGGGAATTTTCAGGAAGGACAGGCAAAACGGATTTGCCTGTTTACCAAATCAATCCAGTCACATTACCGCTTTGGCAATGCCATCCTCTCGATATAGCGTAATATCGGCGGGAAGCGCGGAAAGTTTACGTTTTTTTATTGCCCGTGACGGCGGCTGGCACAAACTGCAGGTAAAACTGTTTTCTGGAATATGCGCGTAGGTGACAAATGACCCGCTGCAGCAACTGCAGACCGAGCGCTGAAGCATCCCGCTCTCCACAAAACGCACCAGGGTCCAGGCGCGGGTCAGTGCCAGCAACGGCTCTTCACCGGGCGCCGGAGGACACTGCTCCAGGTACAGCCGGTACGCCTTTACTATCACATCAACACCGGAGCACTGCCCGCTGTTCATCAGAAACTCATAGGCGTTATAAAACATGGAGGCGTGAATATTTTGTTCCCACGTCATAAACCAGTCGGTGGAAAACGGCAGCATGCCTTTCGGGGGCGGACATCCGCGCAGCTCTTTGTAGAGGCGGATCAGGCGTCCGCGGCTGATTTGCGTTTCACTTTCCAACATCTGAAGACGAGCACCCAGAGAGATTAATTCCATCGCGAGACGGATATCCTGAGCCTCTTTGATGATACTTTTTTCGGCCATGATACTTATCTTTTTCTTGCGTGTGAGTCAGTGCCAGCCGCGCCGTGCGTTTGCAGCAGACGGGTTGACAGTAAAATTCCGGTATGAACCTGTTGTAATTCATCCACGCGGGAATCGCGTGTGAGTTTTTCAATGGTTTCGCTGCTTTCAAATCTGAACTGACAGATTAGCTGGTTGGTTTCCGCTAATTTGACCAATTGAGAGAGCGTAAGGTTTGCTAACGTAGTTGCCATTGCATCGTTAATGCCTAAGCGGAACATGGCAGAAGCTTTTTCCTGAGCAATAAGTTTTTGGGCTAACAGCAGGTATGAGAGGTTAATATCATAAATATGCTTCAGAAAATCAGTCGTCTGGCTCATTTTTTTTCCTTTCCGAATATCAGCAGCATCAAAGTACAGCAGAAACTATCTCCGGCGCTGTGTGATACCGGAGATCCTGTTTTACGTAATGTAATAAATACCGGAGAAGCTCATTCCATTGTTTACTGCCAATCCATATAAATATCCGGCATGCGTGCGAAACACACAAAAGTAAACTTAAATTAAATACATATCAGGAATACCTGTAAACAATAAAAGTAACGATTAAAATCAGCACCAGCTTATTTAATGTCTGAATCATCTTATATCATTTATAGACGTTATTTATTATGCACCACAAAATTAACTATTCAAGCCACTGATGTTTGTTTTTGGCAGAGAAAGATAAACATCCCATCATGCATTAGTACAATTTTACTATTAATTATATTTTGTCTCACCATATCCCAAATACCCACCGCACTTATCACTCCCATAAGTCAAATGCCAATAATCTTCAGGCAAATATGACTCAAAATGTGTGTGACTCAGGTTCATTGCACCAATCATATAATGTGACTGCCTATATTGATCCAGATCAATGAGATTTATTGGGAAACTCTGCTTTACCCTATCTTCCGAAGGTATACTTGGCAAAAATAGCGGCATAAAACTCTTATTTCTCACAAAAACGGTTATATAAAGTTCGATTTAGTTCATTATCACCCGGTTTAAGACCATGCGACAACAATGTGGAATTGTGAACATCACATGATACCCATGCGGATCAATGTTTAGTTATTTTTAACAAAAAATAGCCATTCATAACGGTAAAACATAAAATTATCTTATGTTAATACCAGGGTGTTTATTTGGCGGGAAGATAACTGAAGATTGAATAAATTTAATTCATTGTTGTGACTTTCTATTCGTGCTGTCTTTATTTCTTTTTAAAAATAATGGCTCTCTCTTTTTATATGCTCACTTATTTGTCTTTCCGGAGCTGATAAGGTTATGTATATACCTTCGGATGATACTTTTATAAACTCAGCCGCCTCTCTGATAAGCCGGTTACAGTTCTGAAAAACACACTGACATCCTTCTGTCACAGAAATGGCATCATACCATCACAATCCCGGCATTTTCCTATTAGCAAAGTCGTTAATTAAATGTAGCATCAGCAGATAGGATCGTGTCTGAAGTAATAACCTAGAATATAGTAACATGCAGTTACTATATACTTTTGTTTTTACAAATTAAAAGTGTATTGCAGTCATCTGACGATTCAGGGTAATTATTTCACACTATTCAGTCCCGCAGAACAGAGCTCTTTATCCCTCAGCACTGAAAATCAGTAAGCAGATCAAAATTTGCGATCCTGCGCTTTTTACACCATCGCCTGATTACCGATAAAATGTTATCAAATTGTGATTGCCATCACGGTTTATTGCTGATTTTCTGAAAAGTTTCTGAAATCTGGGCCGATATTTATGACAGACGTCACGCTCTCCACCCCGCGACCTCACTTTACTGCTACCATAAATCTGCCGTAGTGTGACATCAATCCGCCACTTTCCATCAGCCGGATAGCTGAGGATTTAGTTCTTTATTCTTAAAATAAGCTAAAAACCTCCAGCCTCCTCCATCAAAAATTATCACTAAATATAAATATTCTGTTGATACACAGAATAAAGCCGGTGGAATAACCACCGGCACAAACCTTAAGACTTTATTAAAAAAAGAACGATAATTGCTGACCCATGCACAAAAAGGCATCAGACCGGCAGTTCAGAGGCAATCATCCAGTTAACCGCACTGACACTTCTCTCCAGACTGACCCGGCAAACAATGCCTTCTATCTCCTTCTGCTCTGCCGGTGTAGCGCGTACTTCCGCACAAACCTCCAGTTTTCCGCCGGAAGTATCCGCACTGCTGAGTGAGTGCAGCCGGACATGTGAACCATTCAGCGCCTGAAGGATCACGGTTCTGACCAGAATTTCATCTTTTTCATGACAAACGGCACGGATTTTATAGTCCTGCACCAGATCCGTGGCGTGAATGACCGGACGGGCATTGATGCGCTGCGCAGCTTCCCGCAGCAAAATATTGGCACATAAGATAACCAGTGCCGCCGTCACGGCCGGGCCAAATTCCCCCAGCCCGCACAGCACACCTATACCGGCTGAGCACCATAATGTCGCGGCGGTATTCAGTCCGCGGATATTCATGCCTTCACGCATAATAACGCCGGCCCCGAGAAAACCGATGCCGGAAACCACCTGTGCGGCTATACGTCCCGGGCTGTCCGGTGATGTGGTCACCGAACTTAAGATAAATACAGCGGCACCTACAGCCACCAGCGCATTGGTACGCAGACCGGCCATCCGCTGACGCCACTGGCGCTCCGCACCAATCAGGGCGCCGAGTGCCAGCGCAGCCAGTAAATTGAGTAAATAAGGAATTGCAAACATAGTAACCTCCACCCGAAAGACGCAATGGCGTCAGGTGTTAACAGCAGAAAAAGTAAAAATGACTGAAAATTCTGCTCAGTAACCAGGAGGAAAAAGTGCGTGAGAAACAATAAACATACTGCATACCTGTAGCAGTGATACGACCGGGAACCGGCGGATCATCTGTATCAATAAAAAAGTGCAGTACCGCAGGAAAGGTGCTGCCCGCCATTATCATTCCGGCAGACAGGTTTCAGAAGAGAAAGGTGTGCCGGATCAGTTAATTGAGTTATAACTGTGACTGTCCAAATCCGGGTCCTCTGTTCAGAAAAGATGCGCGGAGTATAGGATGCCCGCGAAAATATGTAAAGTCAGAAATTATTTTTCGGCGTGATGAATACACCATCCCCGCCCTCTTTTTCATTGAAAAACCAAATCCCCTCCGGATATTCCGGTAACGCCACCAGATACATCACACCTTCACTGAACGGTTCGATCAGCAATATCCGGCCTTCACGCGGCTCATCCGCATCGGTTTTGACATAAACTGTGTCGTCAATCTGCATCATCCGGCTCCCGGTCGTCACGATAGCGTGATCAGTATAAAAATCAGGTATAAAAAAAGCCCGCCACTTACGCGGCAGGCTTGGAATTCGGTTTGGCTATATCTTACAGCGGAGTTACGTTAGCTGCAGCCGGGCCTTTAGCACCATTCTCGATGGTGAATTCTACTTGTTGGCCTTCGCCCAGGGTTTTGAAACCTGCGCCTTGAATGGCAGAGAAGTGAACGAAAACATCTTTGCTGCCATCAGCTGGAGTGATGAAACCAAAGCCTTTAGATTCGTTGAACCACTTAACTTGACCTTTCATTTTGTCAGACATGTGACTTTCCTATATATAAATAAATGCATTGCCATTTTGGCAGGTACTGGCCGGAAGCAAAAACTAAATGGAGGCACACAGCATATGAAACGGTCAAAGGCTATCCTGGATAACACTCAACTTAAACGCTCAAACTCAGTTGTCATACATAAAGCTGCTCTTTTTAGGGCCGCAAGCATTAACTCATGAGTGGGGATGAATAGCAACTGATTTATTGCCGTGAATTTTAAAAAAAGTGAAAGAGCTCATATTTATTAACTTTTGTTTGGTTAATTGTCTGCGATTTCAGCGTATTGAACTGACAATCAGGTCAGACTTAAGCCAAATAAGACTATTCTTAATAATCCCCGTATCATAACAGTTACCCCTCACAAAGCCCGTAACTGTTCTGCGCGGTTGTATACCGGACATGTTAATATAATGTATCAGAATAGTCAGCAGACCTGCGGAGGTCATTCATATGGATGTCGTCAGAACACTTATTACCGGCGCTCTTGATAATATCAACCAGCGTGAGAAACGGGACGGAAAACCCCGTTTCAGCAGTCATTTTATCCGCACCTATCCTTATTTATGTCTGGCGATGGTGGTGTCCTATCTTGTTCTGGGTGTTCTTATTTATTATGCACCCTACTTCGGCTTTTACTGGCTGCTCGGTTTCAGTGCCCTGTTCCTGGTAATGGCAGCGGTTCTGCTGTTTGAGGTCAGACCGGTTTACCGCTTTACGGATATCGGCGTGCTGGATCTGCGGGTGTGCTACAACGGCGAATGGTTTGTCAGTGAAGTTGTGCCCCCGGAAACCCTGGCGGCGTTACTTGACCACCCGCAGGTCAGTGATTCACTGAAACAGGAGATCCGCCATATGACAGAAACAAAAGGTACCGTGTCATTTTATGATCTGCATTTGATGGCGTACCCGGAAGCGCATCCGGAAAAACCACGCTCCCACTGGATGAAAGGTGCGGCTTAAGCCACTGTTTATGCCTGTTTTTCACTCACCCGGGTTACTTGCTGAGCAAACAGAATAAAATTGCCTTTTTCCCGTTGACACAACCGGGACACCCCGTTAATATGCGCCTCGTTCCCAAGGGAACACGCTTCCTCCATAGTTCAGTCGGTAGAACGGCGGACTGTTAATCCGTATGTCGCTGGTTCAAGTCCAGCTGGAGGAGCCATATTTAAGAGCCCGCTCACTGAGCGGGCTTTTTCGTTTTTGTCCCCGCATATCTGCAATTGCTCAAGCCTTAGCCACTCAGTCATTTTTTTGCATTTTGCCCTTTACAAGCTGCCGCAGGATAGCTATGATTCACCCCGTTCTCACGAGAACTCAATTCCTCCATAGTTCAGTCGGTAGAACGGCGGACTGTTAATCCGTATGTCGCTGGTTCAAGTCCAGCTGGAGGAGCCAAATTTAAAAGCCTGCTCACTGAGCAGGCTTTTTTCATTTCTGCTGTTCTTCTTTTTCCGCACTGCTTCTGATTAGTCCCCGGCGGGTAAAAATCCGGATTTATACCTGTTAACTCCGTGATTTTGATGGTTATTTCGCCGGAATGCTCATAAGTACGGCAAACAGATCACAATCTCTGATTTTCGCTTTGACAATCTGTTCTGACCACATTACTATGCACCCCGTTCTCACGGAGAACACGCTTCCTCCATAGTTCAGTCGGTAGAACGGCGGACTGTTAATCCGTATGTCGCTGGTTCAAGTCCAGCTGGAGGAGCCATATTTAAGAGCCCGCTCACTGAGCGGGCTTTTTCGTTTCTGCCATCCGGCCATATCTGCTTTCATTTTTCATGACTGACTGATTTACAGGCAGAAATTATGCTTTTTGCTGTTATTTCCTGCAAAGTGATCACAAACAAAGCAAACGATTCAAAAAGTCATTTTTCATTTTGACAAACCCGCCCCGCCGCACTACTATGCACCCCGCGTTGAAGATGTTCCTCCATAGTTCAGTCGGTAGAACGGCGGACTGTTAATCCGTATGTCGCTGGTTCGAGTCCAGCTGGAGGAGCCAACGTTTACCTGTCCTGTTTATTTCTCTGTTTTATCCGCAGTATCCCGTATCAGACCCGGAACATATAATGCGTGCCGTCCGGCAGTTCAACATCAATATTCAGTTTTCCGCCGATGGCATCCACATAGCGTCTCAGCGTGGATAACTTGACATCACGCCCCGGTTTTTCCATCCCGGCGACTGTCGGCTGTTTTATTCCCAGTGCCTGCGCCATTTCCACCTGCGTTTTTTTCACCTTCTCCCGCAGCTCCGCCAGATGAATATTCAGCAGTATCTCCTCCGCCTGAGCCCGTGCAGCCGCTGCGACTTCCGGCTTTTCCTCAGCCAGCAGTTGTCTGAGTGACTTTCCCATTGTTAACTCCTGTTTTTGCAAACCACGCTGCAAAATTATCTGTTGTAACTATCTTCCACACGTTATGTCCTTATAATATAGATCAGATGCTATATAGGCGCAAAGCAATAGTGAAGATTTTACAGCAGGGCATTACGACAACCGACCCGTGATGCCGGTAACCCTGACAGACATTCAGAAACATCCGGCCCTTTTCTGCAACAGAAGCACCGTTTTTCCGCCGGTAACGCAGAAATGCAAATTAACATGGTATTTACCGGCGAATCGTTCTATCATTCTTTTCCGGCTTATGGCACCCGCCATCAGGTTATCCTTTACTTATTTCGGAGCCGGTTCAATGACTCATCCTGTTACTTCCCTGAAAATCCGCCGCCCTGACGACTGGCATATCCATTTCCGTGATGGTGCGATGCTCGGTACTGTTGTGCCTTTCACCAGTGAGTTTTTCGGGCGCGCCATTGTGATGCCGAACCTGGTTCCGCCGGTCACCACCACCGATGCCGCCATTGCGTACCGTGAACGCATTCTGGCCGCCGTTCCGCAGGGGCATGATTTCACCCCGCTGATGACCTGCTATCTGACCGATAATGCAGACCCGGCTGAGATTGAACGCGGCTTCCGCGAAGGTGTGTTTACCGCCTGTAAACTGTATCCGGCGAATGCGACCACCAACTCCGCACACGGCGTGTCAGATATCCGCAATATTTATCCGGTGCTGGAGATGATGTCCCGCAACGGTATGCCGCTGCTGGTACACGGTGAAGTGACACACGCCGATATTGATATTTTCGACCGTGAAGCCCGTTTTATTGATGATGTGATGATCCCGCTGCGCCGTGATTTCCCGGCACTGAAAGTGGTGTTCGAGCATATCACCACCAAAGAAGCAGCTCAGTATGTGCTGGACGGGGATGATAATGTCGCCGCCACACTGACACCGCAGCATCTGATGTTTAACCGCAACCATATGCTGGTCGGCGGTGTGCGTCCGCATCTGTTCTGCCTGCCGATCCTGAAACGTAATGTGCATCAGGAAGCACTGCGTCAGGCAGTGGCCGGCGGCTGCAAACGGTTCTTCCTCGGTACGGACAGCGCTCCGCATGCCCGTCACCGCAAAGAGTCCTCCTGCGGCTGTGCCGGGGTGTTCAATGCCCCGACCGCACTGGCCGCATATGCCACGGTATTTGAGGAGCTGAACGCGCTGGAGCACTTTGAGGCATTCTGTGCACTGAACGGCCCGGCGTTTTATGGTCTGCCGGTCAATGACGGCTTTATCGAATTAACCCGCCAGGAAGTCATCACCCCGGAAACCATTAACGGTGCAGAGGATATTTTAGTGCCTTTCCTGGCCGGAACTGATGCCCGCTGGGATGTTAAAATCTGTCGTTAAGCAAAATAAACCAGGTATAAACACTCAGGCTTTTAGTGCAATAAGGTAAAAACCATCTTATTGCACTACTATTATGTTCAGAGAAGGCGTTTTTGCCGTTTTTTGCACAATAAAAGTCTGATCCCCCCTTTTTACTTTACGAAAAGACCTTATACTGATATCACCCGTTGTTAACGGGACGTTAGCTCTTAGTCAGAGATACTTAACCATCTTGCCGTATGATTAGGAGGTTCCATGAACGATAAAAAAGCCGTGATCCAGACTCATCCGGTTATCGGATGGGATATCAGTACCGTCGACAGTTACGACGCCATGATGCTGCGCCTGCATTATCTGCAGGATCAGTCCCAGTCTCCCGAACATGCAGAAGTGGATAAAACTATGTGGCTGACGACGGATGTCGCCCGCCAGTTGATTGACATACTTCAGGCCGGTATCGATAAAATTGAATCCGGCGAATATTATAATCAGTCAGACAATATCAGACACTGACACGCAAAGACTGCACAAGAGGGACACCATTTGGTGTCCTTTGTGTTTTCTGCGGCAAAAAAAAGACCACCCGGAGGTGGTCAGAGGTACTGCATTACGACTTATTATAATTGTTGGATGATGGGTTGAGGCAGACAGTGTTATCAGACTGCGGAAATCCGTTCCACTTTCGCCGGCAGTCCCTGCCGCACAGAGGCTCCGGTTACCCAGTCCAGCCAGGTGTTAGCCACCTGACGGGTCGGATCAGCGAAGCCGAGGTCGTTGATATTAATGCCGGATGCGATGCGTTTATCCATCGCCAGCGCTTCGCCGTCAAGATAGTGCTGACGCGCGCCCATTTCGTGATGTCCGTAACCGTGTTCAATCGCCACCACACCCGGCATCACACCGGTCAGCAGGCTGATCTGCGCTTCGACACTGCCGCCCGGCGTGGTGATACGCACCAGATCCCCGTGCTGCACGCCGAACTTCTCGCCGTCCGCCGGATTGATCGCCACCAGGTTTGACGGTTTCACATGGTGCAGGCGCTCAATCATAGTGGTTGAACTGCTCATCACATGGGATTTAAAGGACATCAGTTTCAGCGGCCAGCTTTCCGCCGGATAGATACGGTCAATATCGCTGCCGTCAGACAGGCGCGGCGGATAATAGGCCGGACACCCGCTGAAACGCTCGCCGGTGATGGCATGGCGGTTCTGCGCCACTTCCGCGTTCCAGATCTGCAGCGGCTGTTTCCACTGCGGCCCTGTTTTCTCCCCGTCCCAGCCTTTTTCATACGGTGCAAAACGGCCGCCGCGGCTGAAGAGATAAGCAACACGGCTGATTTCCTCTGCTTTCAGCACCTGCTGCATTGCAGGCATGATGCGATCCACCCCGGACAGACGGATATCCGCCTCTTTGGCTTCCGGCCCCGGTTTTTCGCCCATAAAGGCGGTATTGGCCGCCACACGCAGATAGTAATCCTCCGCCGTGTTCAGCGGATAGCTGTTACCGTCATTGTCCGCGATAGCATTATCACCGAATCCCGGCAGATTCAGGGCTTTCGCCACCGCAATACAGAAGGATTCCATCGCTACCGGCTGACCATCCGCTGTTTTTGCCACACGGGGCGCAACAACCGGCCAGCGGGCGGTGGTGGCTTTGGTCTGTACACCGGACCACGGCGCACTGAATCCCCAGCTTTCAAAGTTGTGGGTATCCGGCACAATGTAATCCGCCAGTGCGGTGGTTTCATTCATAAAGGCATCGATACCGATAATCAGCGGCAGATGCGCCGGGTCTTTCAGTTTCTCTTCCATCACCTGACGGATCCCCGCAATGCCGTACAGCGGGTTGGTCATATTGGTGATCCAGGCTTTCAGCTTGTGCGGATACCCTTCCAGAGCCGAGCCGAGCTGCTCGGTCAACTGACCGGCTGCCAGCGGATACCACGGTGCTTTGGCCGGATACGGGTTCTGACCGGCGGAAACCTTGTTTTTGTATTCATCGGATTTTTCATAGACCGACTTGCTGCGCGCCAGGTTCATGCCTTTCGGCTTCACTTTGCCCGGGAAGCTGTCCATTTTGTAGCACGGCCCGTCATTGGCGCCGTTAAACTTGCCGCCGCCAACAGACACGCCGCCTTTCAGGTTCATGTTACCGATCAGCGCATTCAGCATGATCACCGCCCAGGCGTTATAGAATCCGTTACCGGACATCATCCCGCCGTGCGAAATGACCGCCGCCTGACGGCCGTATGAGGTCAGTGTTTTCGCCAGTGCGGCAATCGTTTCTTCCGGCACACCACAGCGGGCGCTGTATTCTGCCGCAGTAAAACGCTGTGCGGATTCTTTCAGCAGCAGGAAGCTGCTTTTCAGATTCACCGTGGTGCCGTCTGCCAGTGTGACCGCCTGACTGACCTCCAGTACCGCGCGGTCACAATTATCCGCCGGAACCAGCTCACCCTGCTCTGTCAGCACCATATACACCGGCTCTTCGGATGTTTGTCCGCTCAGGGCTTCGGCTGTCAGATGCTGACCGGCCAGCGGATGTGCATCATCGGTGATCACGAGGTGAGTCGCGTTTGTCCAGCTGCTCTCACCGGCACGCTTCATGGAGGCTTCCCCCGGAACGGCGAGATACTCCGCATTATAGCGGTTATTCTCAATCATCCAGCGGATCATACCCATGACCAGCGCGGAATCGGTGCCCGGTGTGATTGGGATCCAGTGCCCGTGATCATTGGCAAGCGTAGTGGTCAGCGGCAGTGCCGGTGAAACCACCGCATAGTTAAAGTTGTCGCGGATCCGCGCATTCGCCAGCTGACGCCCCTGGCGTTTGAACGGGTTACCGGACTGCGCCGGAGAGGTGCCGAGGAACAGGGCAAACTTCACATAATCCCAGTCCGGTTTAACGTGGGCGTTTTTATCCAGGTCGTTCATCAGCGCACCGGAACCGGCGCGGTAAGCCAGTCCGCAGTACGAGCCGTGCGCACCGAAGTTTTTGCTGCCGAAGGCATTCTGGGCAAAACGGCGGATAAAGGTATCGCGCCCGTCATCCCCGGCGTTGGTCACCAGTAACTGGTTTGCCACCGGGCCGAGTGCAGGCTGTGCCGGGTCAATCAGCGTATCGAGGTCGCGGATGGCACGCAGCCCGTCCACATGACCTTCGCCAAACAGATCACCGCCTTCCGTCACTTCTTTTATCAGTTGTTCAAAGCTGATGCGCTGCCATTTACCTTCGCCGCGTTTACCGGCGCGTTTCATCGGCTCCAGGATACGCAACGGGCTGTGCAGCCCTTCCATCAGAGTTGCACCACGGGCGCAGGCAGTGGATCTCCCCTCCAGACCGCTTTCGCCGCCCATATTTTTCAGGGCATCCGCCAGCGGCGTGTTATAGGCAATATGGTGGTCGTGAGAGAGCGGATGATACGGGTTACCGGCAATGCGGATCACCTGATTGGTTTCGCGGTCAACACGGGCACGGATCCCGCACTGGGTCCAGCAGCCGAAGCACTGAGTCATCGATACCGCCTGTGCGTTTTCCGCCTGCCAGCCTTTCAGCGCATTCCCTTCCGGGATCAGCGAGTTACCGTTAATGCGGTGCAGAGTCACTTTACCGGAAGTACCGTTCATCAGCCCGTCGACGGCGCGTTTCGCCACGTCGCGGTAACTGTAACCGAACGCTGCCAGTCCGCCGATCGCCAAACCTGCTTTTAACCACTGACGTCTTGTTGACTTAGCCATGTTGTACACCCCCGTCCTGCGCGACTTTCTGTTGATTCTGTACTTTGTTATTAACCCAGCGGATACCTTCACGGAATATAATTACCAGAGCTATCCATAAACCGATCGTGCCGATAATGGCCTGAATACCATCCGTGCCCATCGGCAGGCTGTACGGATTGTGCATGACATTGTATTTCGGCAGTGTCTGCACCTGCATCAGCAGCAGCCAGCGCAGCGACCAGGTCAGGAATAGTGTCAGCAGCGTATGAACGGTGATATACGCGACTGAGCCGCGTCGGGTCAGCAGACGAACGGCCAGCACCATCAGGGCAATCCACAGAACGATTTCACCCATCGCCAGCGTCCATCCTGTTGTGCCGAAACTCAGCTGAGCGCGGATAGCGGCACCGGAAATGGTGTCACCGGCGATCCAGAATCCCATACACACCGCCAGCAGCAGTAACGAAACCACCTGCAGACGCGCCAGTTGTGCCTGATACTGCGGCTCACGGCGGGCACCCAGCATCATCAGGGCAGGCAGTGCCTGTAATGCACTGAAAAAGAGCAGCACCGGGATCCAGTAACTGAACCAGATCGGATGCGCACGCACCACGGAAACCTCACGGCCGGTATACAGCAGCAGACCGATGGCGAATGCGGCACTGCCGAGTGCCACCCAGCGGGTCAGTTTAAATTGCTTATGCCAGATTTTGTCCGCCACCAGCGCCAGGAAATAGAGACCGATACAGCCGGTAAACGCCGGCAGGAACAGAGCGCCCCACGGCATCCATGACCACGGCGTCGGATAAGCATAGAAATGCCAGACACGGGCGGTCTGATGCAGATCCGCTGTCAGTGCCATCGGCGCGGCGATCCCGAGGGTGATGCTGATAAAGACCGCGAGCATCTCGAGGCGGGCATCCCGTTTGTCTCCCCGCCAGCGCTGCCAGCAGGCGTACAGGGCTGCACAAGCGGCGATCCCTATCATAAAGAAGTATTGCACCGCCCACGGCAGCCAGGTGATTTCCTGCGGCCGGGCCAGCACTTCCTGAATTAACATCGCTTGTTCAGTCATCAGTGGATCTCCTGCCATAATGCGGGCTGTCCGCGGTTTTCCAGCGGATGAACGAAAGCCTCATCCAGTCCCAGATAGAACACCTGCGGCAGTGTGCCGTTTTCCGGTTTCAGCACTTTAATCGCGGCTTCATGCTCTCTGAGCATTTTGCTGATGGTGCTGGACGGATCTTTCAGGTCACCGATAATACGTGCGCCGCCGACACAGGATTCCACACAGGCCGGTAACAGCCCCGCTTCCAGACGGTGGGCGCAGAATGTGCACTTATCTGCGGTCTGTGTGCTGTGGTTAATAAAGCGGGCATCGTACGGACAGGCCTGCACACAGTAGGCGCAGCCGACACAGCGGGTGTTATCCACCACCACAATGCCGTCTTCGCGCTGGAAAGTGGCCTGCACCGGACATACCGGCACACACGGCGGGTTATCACAATGGTTGCACAGACGCGGCAGAAGTACGTTGGTGGTCGCCTCTTCATTGTGGATCTGAATCTGATACTGGCTGACACTGGTGCGGAACTGCCCCTGCGGGCTCTGGTTTTCAACAGAACAGCTGACGGTACAGGACTGACAGCCGACACAGCGGCGTAAATCAATCAGCATACCGTAGCGCTTTGACGGGTCGCCTTCACGGCGGGTCGGCGAAAAATGCAGACCTGCCTCCGCCATCGGAACCAGGGCCGTACCTGCTGTCAGGACGCCCAGGTTTTGCAGAAATTTTCGTTTGCCAAGATCCATACTGCTCTCCGGTGTATTTGGAACTTCATTGCTCGTCGTATTCAAACTCAACCAAAAAGGAATAAACATGTTGTTGAGTAAAGGGATATGTCATTATGAGGATTGTAAAAATTGCCGGAGACTCCCCCTATTGTGGTTAACCACATAACGGGGAATACATTGATCTAAAACAACAGATTTTTCTCTGAAAACAGACACAGGACGCACTGCCCGGGGACACATGCAGATGGCCGCACGCACAGGTTTGCTGACCGCACTGTTATTTTTCACCTCTTTTTCATTTGCCGCACAGTGGACTATCGGTGTGCTGGCACTGCGGGGGGATGCACCGACACGTCATTACTGGGAGCCGCTGACAGAGCAGCTCAACCGCGCCCTGCCCGGCGAACAGTTCACCCTGCTGCCGCTGACACTGGATCAGATGCGGGAAGCGCTGCACAATAACGAGATTCAGTTTGTCCTCACCAATCCGGCACAGTTTATCCAGCTGGACAGCAACTTTCCCCTGCGCTGGCTGGTTTCCCTGCGTTCGGCTTATGAGCCGGATAACGCCACCCGTAATGTGATCGGAAGTGTGCTGCTGGTGCGCAAAGAGAGCCCTTATCAGACCCCGGCAGATCTGACCGGTAAAAAAGTCGGGGCAGTCGCGCCGGATGCCTTCGGCGGCTATTTATTAGGCTATAAAGCCTTGCGTGATGCGGGTATCGACCCGCCGCGTGATTACCATCTTCAGTTCTCCGGCTTTCCGGCTGATGCCCTGCTTTATCTGCTGCGGGATAAGGCAATTTCCGGTGCGATTGTCCCGGCCTGCCTGATTGAATCCATGGATAAAGAGGGACTTATTCACCAGGATGATTTCCGGCCACTTCCCGGACGGGACAGCACCATTCCCTGCTGGACCAGCAGCGAATTATACCCGAACTGGTCATTTGCGGCGGGCAGCGGTGTGCCGGACGAACTGGCGGATGAAGTCACCCGGGTGCTGCTTAACAGCCACGGCGAAAAAACCATGCGCTGGGGTGCGCCGTCATCCACCCGCCAGGTGGAAAATCTGCTGAGGGAAGTCAATCAGCACCCGCAGCAACGGCAGTTCTGGCAGGAAATTATCAGCTGGGGCCGGAAAAACAGCTGGCTGTTAGGCTCGGTTGCCCTGGTTTTTCTGCTTCTCGGTATCAATCATGTGTGGATTGCTTTCCGGGTGCGCCGCCGCACCCGCCAGCTGGAAGCCGCCCATTCACAGTTACAGCGCCAGCAGCAGGATCTGGAAAAAGCACAGCAACTCAGTGTGCTCGGGGAGATGGCCTCCGGTTTTGCTCATGAACTGAATCAGCCGCTGTCCGCTATCCGCCATTACGCCCAGGGCTCGCAAATCCGGCTGGAGCGCGAAGATCCCGCACATCCGCTGCTGCCGGTCATGTCACAGATTGACAGCCAGGCCGAACGCGGTGCCAGTATTATCCGCAACCTGCGCTTATGGGCGGGAAACAGCCCGTCCACCCCGGAAGGTGCACCTGTGCCGCAGAATGTGGCGGCGGTGCCGGATCTGGTCTGGAAACTGCTGCGGGTTACGGAGCGATATCCTTCTGCGGTTTTATATAACACCGTTGCGCATGATGCCGTATTACACTTACCGCCGGCACTGCTGGATCAGGTGCTTTCCAATCTGTTCAGTAACAGCTTGCAGGCCGGGGCGGACTGCATCCGTGTGACGCATCACCACACTCCCGGCGGGCAGATTCTGGTGGTGCAGGATAACGGCGGCGGGATGGATGAAACACAGCTGACGCAACCTTTTGCCCCGTTCAGCTCCACCCGGGCGGAAGGTCTCGGGCTCGGACTGGTGATCTGTCAGCGTCTGATGCGCAGCCAGGGCGGTGATATTCATATGGAAAATTGTTCCGGCCCGGACGAACAGCCCGGCTTATGTGTTACCCTTATCTTCAGTGAACCGACAAAGGAATCCCCATGCCCGTGATCCACCTGGTTGATGATGATGTTGCTGTGACACAGGCGTGTCAGTTTTTGCTGGAGAGCCTCGGTTATGAGGTATGTGTCTGGAATGACAGCCGGACATTTGTTGCACAGGCGCCGCTGCACACTTACGGCATTGTGTTACTGGATATGCGCATGCCGCATTTTGACGGCTGCCGTGTGCACCAGATCCTTCAGGAGCAGCACAGCACACTGGCAGTGATATTCCTGACCGGCCACGGCGACCTGCCTATGGCAGTTGAACAGATGAAACTCGGTGCGGTGGATTTTCTGCAGAAACCGGTGGCCACACAACCGTTGCAGGCAGCACTGACCCGCGCCGCTGCTGTAACCGGCAAAGCCGTGGCCTGTGCGCAAATCCGTGACCGCTTTCAGACCCTGACACCGAAAGAACGCCAGATCGCCGGTTTTGTCGCACAAGGGCTGATGAACCGGGAAATCGCCGATATCGCCCACGTTGCGGTGCGAACCGTCGAAGTACACCGCGCCAAAGTGATGGAAAAAATGGCGGCAGGCAGCCTCGCGGAGCTGGTCACGCAGCTCAACAGCATTACGGACGCTGAAAACAGCACCGCAGAACACTAACATCTGCAGCCGATACCACGTATAATTTAGTGTTATATCATTTACATGAACCCGCATCTGCCGATGCTTTAAACAATAACGATGTCTGACTATGATTACAGCTCCTGAATTTCAACGCTCGTTTCTGCATCCCCGCTACTGGCTGACCTGGTTTGGCCTGGGTGTACTGTATGTACTGGTGTTGCTGCCGTATCCGGTGATTTACTGGCTGGGCACCCGTCTGGGTCGTCTGTCCATGCGTTTTCTCAAACGCCGCGCGGAGATTGCTGACCGCAATCTGCAATTGTGCTTTCCGGATATGCCGGAAGAAAAGCGCAAGGCGATGGTGGTGGCGAATTTTGAATCCGTCGGCATGGGGCTGTTTGAAACCGGAATGGCCTGGTTCTGGCCGGACTGGCGGGTAAAACGCTGGTTTAAGGTGGAAGGCCGCGAACATATTCAGAAAGTACAGGCATCCGGACAAGGTATTATCGTGATAGGCATCCATTTCCTGACCCTGGAACTGGGCGCACGGATTTTCGGTATGCTCAATCCAGGCATCGGGGTTTACCGTCCGAACGATAACCCGGTGATGGACTGGATGCAGACCACCGGTCGTTTGCGATCCAACAAATCCATGCTCGACCGCAAGGATGTCAAAGGGATGATCCGCGCCCTGCGTGACGGACAGATTTTGTGGTATGCACCGGATCACGATTACGGCCCGCGCAAAAGTGTGTTCGCCCCGCTGTTTGCCGTGGAGAAAGCCGCCACCACCACCGGTACGTCTATTCTGGTCAAAGCCGGTCGTGCAGCACTGATCCCGTTCACACCGCGCCGTCTGCCGGACGGAAAAGGCTATGAACTGCTGATCCAGCCCCCTGCGGACGGTTTTCCGGAAGATGATGATGTGGCTGCCGCAACCTTTATGAACCATGTTGTGGAAAAAGAAATTTTACGCGCCCCGGAGCAGTATATGTGGCTGCACCGTCGCTTCAAAACACGGCCGGAAGGTGAACCGTCCCTCTATCATGACCGGGATAAAGTCCATTAAAAAAGGAATTAAATTACTACCCTGATGCAGAACAAAGCCCCCAACCGTAACTGGAAACGAAATCTTTATGTTGTGTGGTTCGGCTGTTTTCTGACCGGCGCCGCCTTCAGCCTGATCATGCCCTTTCTGCCGCTCTATGTGGAAGAGCTCGGGGTGACAGACCATGAGGAGCTCAATCTGTGGACGGGGGCGGCATTCAGTATTACCTTCCTGTTTTCCGCCATCGCAGCCCCTTTCTGGGGCAAACTCTCTGACCGCAAAGGCCGTAAGCTGATGCTGCTGCGCTCCGCGCTTGGTATGGCGATTGTCATGCTGCTGATGGGCTTTGCGCAGAATGTCTGGCAATTGCTGTTCCTGCGCGCCCTGCTCGGGCTGCTGGGCGGCTTTGTGCCGAATGCCAATGCCCTGATTGCTACCCAGGTACCGGTCAAACGCACCGGCTGGGCGCTGGGCACGCTTTCCACCGGTGCCGTCAGCGGCGCACTCATCGGCCCGCTTATCGGCGGTTTTCTGGCGGATCACACCGGGTTACGTCCCGTCTTCTATATCACCGCCAGCGTGCTGTTTATCTGCTTTTTCGTGACACTGTTTTTTGTCCGCGAAAACTTCACGCCGGTGTCTCGCAAAGATGCCCTCAACACAAAACAGGTTTTTGCGGCGATAAAAAATCCGCGACTGGTAATCTGCCTGTTTTTCACCACCATGTGTATTCAGATAGCGGCGGGCTCGGTCAGTCCGGTTATCACCCTGTATATCCGTGAACTCGGCGGACATACCGAAAACCTGGCGTTTATCAGCGGATTAATTGCCTCTGTGCCGGGGCTGGCCGCACTGATCAGCGCGCCACGCCTCGGAAAACTGAGTGACCGGATAGGGCCGGATAAAGTGCTGATCGCCATGCTGGCGGTGTCTGTGTTTGTTATTCTGCCGATGGCCTGGGTCACCCATTACTGGCAGCTCGGTGCCCTGCGTTTTCTGCTCGGCGCCGTCAATGCCGCTCTGCTGCCAGCGGTACAGACCCTGATTATTTACCATATCACCCATGAAATTGCCGGGCGGATTTTCAGCTATAACCAGGCACTGCGTGATGCCGGTAATGTTACAGGACCGTTAATGGGCGCCTGGGTAGCTGCACATTTCGGCTTCGCATCTGTCTTTTATTTCACCGCTGCGGTTGTACTGTTTAATCTGTTTTATTCGTGGTGGTGCATAAAATCGCAGAGCGCTCAGAAAATTAAACCGGCCGATATCGGATAGATATCGCCGGTTTTCATCCGGTTACTTTTCGCTGTCAGCAATTTGTTACTGAAATTTCATCTTTCCGTTATGAGTAAACTTTAACTGGTTGATTTAAAATAATTTTGTAAACATACGTAAGCCTCATAATCCACATCTTCTGTCAATAGACCTCATCACATTTTGTATAAATAAGTCTTGTGAAATGAGATTTTTGTCGACATTTCATCTAAAAAATGGTTTATAAAATAGAAAACGTGCTTTAAGTGAATACGATTCACGATAAGTGTGTTAATAATACTTTAATAAGACAGGATGTTTATTGATACACAAAAGTATCATTTTGTTAACAGGAACTGTTTATCCTTACCATTTTCAGGCTTATTCTCCGGAATAGACCTTTGGGAAATTACAGATGCAATCAACAACAAACAAAAAACGTACTTTCTTCGGGCACCCTTACCCGCTCAGCTCGCTGTTCTTTACCGAGATGTGGGAACGCTTCTCCTTCTACGGTATCCGTCCGTTACTGATCCTGTTTATGGCAGCCACCGTCTATGAAGGCGGGATGGATATTCCGCGTGAACAGGCTTCCGCTATCGTCGGTATTTTTGCCGGTGCGATTTACCTGACCTCCCTGCCGGGCGGCTGGCTGGCGGATAACTGGCTCGGACAGCGCATGGCGGTCTGGTACGGCTCAATCATTATTGCACTCGGTCACCTCTCGATTGCCCTGTCGGCAATCTGGTCACCAAAGCTGTTCTTTGTCGGTCTTCTGTTTATCGTTATCGGTACCGGGTTATTTAAAACCTGTGTGACGGTCATGGTCGGTACGCTGTACAAAGAGGACGATACACGCCGTGACGGCGGTTTTTCCCTGTTCTACATGGGGATTAACATGGGCTCCTTTATCGCGCCACTGGCGACCGGCTGGTTAGTTCCTAACTTCGGCTGGCACTGGGGCTTCGGTATCGGTGGTCTGGGGATGTTAGTGGCACTGCTGGTGTTCCGCTTCTACGCGGTACCGCTGATGCGTCAGTATGACGGTGAAGTGGGTCTGGACTCCAGCTGGGATCGCCCGACTGTCGCGCGCAAAAATGTCGGTAAGTGGGTTGGCCTGGCGGCTGCGGTTATCGCCGCTGTCACTGTCCTGATCGCCTCCGGCGTTATCCCGTTCAACCCGATGCTGGTTGCCACCAACATGGTTTACCTCATCTCCGGGATGGTTATTCTCTACTTCATCTACCTGTTTGTGTTTGCCGGTCTGGAAAGCAGTGAACGCATCCGGTTATTTGTCTGTTTTATTCTGTTAGTCACCGCCGCCCTGTTCTGGTCTGCGTTTGAACAGAAGCCAACGTCATTCAACCTGTTTGCGAAGGATTACACTGATCGTAACCTGTTTGGTTTTGAAATCCCGACCGTCTGGTTCCAGTCCATCAACGCCCTGTTTATCATTATACTGGCCCCGGTGTTCAGCTGGTTATGGCCTGCCCTGGCGCGCCGTAATATGAACCTGAGCAGTATCACCAAGTTTATGTTCGGTGTCCTGTTCGCAGCGGGTGGTTTTGCGGTGATGATGATGGCGTCCGAGCGCGTGATTGAAACCAGCGCCGGTGTCTCCCCGATGTGGCTGACCTTCAGTATCCTGCTGCTGACCCTGGGTGAGCTGTGCTTAAGCCCGATTGGTCTGGCGACCATGACACTGCTGGCGCCGATGAAAATGCGCGGTCAGGTGATGGGTCTGTGGTTCTGTGCCAGTGCGCTGGGTAACCTCGCAGCCGGTATCATGGGCGGTAATGTCCGTCCGGATCAGCTGATGAACCTGCCGGGCTTCTTCTCACACGTTTCTGTTGCCCTGCTTATCTGTGCCGCAGTGCTGTGTGTGCTGATTGTGCCGGTACGCAAAATGCTGCAAAGCGCAAACAACAAATCTGCCTGATTGAAATAGTGTACAAAAGCAAAAAGGGTGAGCTCCGGCTCACCTTTTTTTTATGCGCAGACTGGCCGGTGTATCGCCGTAAAAGCGGCGGAAAGCACTGGTCAGGGAAGATTGGGTACTGTAACCGCAACGCAGGGCAATTTCCGGCAGCGCCAGAGGTGTATGGCAGATAAGGTGATGTGCCCGGCGCAGGCGTATTTCTGTCAGAAAAACCGCCGGTGTCTTACCGGTGGCCGCCAGCAGGCGGCGCTGAAGGGTACTGGCCGATAATGCACAGCACGACGCCATTTCACTGACCGTCCACGGGTAATCAGGACGCGCGGTCAGCTGTTGTGTCAGAGTATGCAGCCAGCGCCTGTCCTGCCCGTCCGGCTGCAGTTGCGCCGCAAGCTGCTCTGCCAGCAGAATACGCGCACTTTCCGGATGCTGTTCAATCATCTGCGGATAACTGATAAGCCAGTCCACATAAGCACGGGTGGCATCCGGCAGCACAGACCACAGGGAATCAGGGGAAGTGAAGAAGAGGCTGTCCGCAGGCAGTTCAAGTACCACCTGGCGGTTATGACCGGTGCCGCAGAAACGGTGATGATACCCGGGCGGGATCGCCGCCATCCGTCCCTGCTCCACCGAACCGCTGTCGCTGCCGACAGTCAGTTCCATTGCACCGCTGCCGCCCAGCACCAGTTGCCACATGTCATCATGACTGTGCTCCAGGGTTTCCTGCCGGTAGGTGCGTAATGAGATAACAGGTCGTTTCATGGAATGCCCTGAGAGTACGGAAAACGACAGGCGGCGGGGTGTTACATCAGGCGGTGACCGGCAGGTACCGGCAGGGAAAACTCCGCGAGAACGATATCCCCGTCCGCATTAGCGGCACCGGTGATCAGCACTTCCGATTTCACTCCGGCCACCCGTTTCGGGGCAAAATTACACACACATAATACCTGACGCCCGGTTAATTCTTCCGGTTTATATAACGCGGTAACCTGTGCGCTGGAGGTTTTCACCCCATACTCACCAAAATCCACAGTAAAGATATAGGCCGGTTTGCGGGCTTTCGGGTTAAGTTCTGCGGTCAGTACCACACCGACACGCAGTTCCACTTTTTCAAAATCGGCCCATTCAATTTCTGCTGATGTCATCGGTTTCTCCGGCTGCTGTACAGCGGTTAATCAGGGTAATATTCCGTATCATTATACCGGTGATCAGCCACCGCCGCTGTTGCCGGACAGTCAGATTTTATCGCCGGACAGGCAATTCAGCGGTAAGCCTCTGAGCCCGGCAGCGATTCACGGGTCAGCCCGAGGGAACGCATCATCTCCTCAACCTCTTCATCCAGACGGCTGAGATGCAGCACACGATCCACAATAATATCTTTCTTATCATTATTCAGCAGAACCACCGGCACCGCGCGGTAGCTGTTGATCATCTCAATTGCTTCTGACAGCGGGATATTATTCAGCACCAGTGAGCCGGATAACCAGTCGATATCGGTATATTTGCGCTGAAACACTTTCGCCCGGCCTTCCGGCAGAATTTCCAGACGCTGTCCCGGCCCCACAGTTTCGGTTTTACCGTTAAAAAACGTGGTGACCGTTTCATCCAGCGGGCAGACAGAGACTTTATTATCAGCAATATCCACCACAAAGTTACCGTTGCCGGATTCCACCCGCACACCATTGGCGGTGACCCGGAACGGACGCTGTTCCTCACGGTTTTCGCTGACGGCAAAACGCGCCCGTCCGGACAGCAGTTCTACCGCCCGGCTGCCGTTATCATAGGCCACCACAGCGCGGGATTCGGTATCCAGCTTCAGCTGGCTGCCGTCACGGAGAGAATACTGTTTAATCTCTCCGCGGTGAGTGTAATGTTCTTCAACGCCTTTTGCCTTCATCAGAATGGCGTTGTATACCCCGTAACCTGCCAGAATCGCCAGGAAAACAAGTAATGCGATGAGCAAACGGCGTCGCCGTTGTCTGAAAAATAGGCGTTTCAACTGCAATCTCCTGCGGATTGTAAGCGCCGGAATCTGTTTTTCCGGCGTCACATATATCGTCCGGTAACCGGCGGCTTCCGGTTACCCGTTGATAAGAAATTCCGATTAATCACTGCCGTTATTGTCGCAAGCTAACGGTATCAGGCTGTTATTGTTGTTTATCCGCAGAAACCGCGCATACAGTGATAAGTATCAGATAATTATCATTTACAATGAAAAATAAGTTCGCAGATATCCGGTGATACCCACAACAAAAATAAGGCCAAAAGTAAAATATCATCTTTTAATTCAGCTAATTAATTGATGAAACGGTACCATTGGTGCAGCTGAGTATAATACACTTTATCGGATGTAAAGCCGTGCTTTTACGTTTTGTTACACTATCTGCCATCCGGAAACACTCTTTTGATGCGTACTCTTTTTCCGCCCGTTTTTTACATTGATAAATTATAAAGTGAGCAATTCATTATAAATATTGAACAAGTTTATATGATTCATCAAATCAATATGCGCGTATAAATAACCGGCAAAAATGTCATTTGCCAGCGGATCATACTTAATGGCATTATGTCCGCCATAATATAACGTTTTTTCTGACTCCGGAGGGCTGTCACATGCTGGATATTATCCATTACCCGCTGTTTTTACTGTCCGTTTTTATCTTTGCAGTAACGCCGGGGCCGGATATTGCCTATGTTCTGGGACAAAGCCTGGCCAACGGCCGCAAAGCCGGTATTTTGTCCGCGCTGGGGGTGATGCTCGGCAGCAGTGTGCATGCGATTGCCGGAGCTGTCGGGCTGGGGGCTATTATTGCCGCATCGCCGACACTGTTCACCGTGATTAAGTATCTCGGTGCACTCTATCTCGCGTTTCTCGGTGCCAAAATGATCTTCGGCACACTCAGAAAGCGCGGGCAGACAGCTGATGATAATGAAGAAATGGTGATTCAGAAGGCAGCCGCAAAATCGATTCTGATCCGGGGGTTTATCACCACACTGACCAATCCGAAAGTGCTGCTGTTTTTTATTGCCTTTTTCCCGCAGTTTATTGCGGCAGGCGGCAGTTATTATGCGGAATCTTTCCTGCTGCTCGGCGCAACCTATGCCCTGCTCGGGTTCTGCACTGATACCACGCTGGCACTGATTGCCGGGACACTGGCTGCACGGATCTCCGGCAGCCCGAAAGCGCATTACTGGATTGACCGCCTCGTCGGTACCACCTTTATCGCTCTCGGTCTGCGCCTGGCATCAGTGGCCCGCTGAGGGTTCAGCCTGCGATATTCACATCCAGGTGAGCCAGATAGCGGCGGATATCCGCATCAATATGCGGGTTTTTAACCACGTCAAAACAGGAAAATGTCGGCAGTGATGTCATCCCGGTAAACTGGTTGGTTTTGTGGAGCGGGAAATACACACTGTCGATACCCCGCCCCTCAAAGAACTGCTTTTCATCCTCAAAGGCTTCCTGCGGTGCGTTCCAGGTTACGGATAACATGTATTTTTTACCGGTCAGCACACCGCCGGAGCCATATTTTTTGCTGCTGTCGCGGCGGCTGCGCCCGTCATTAATATGAAAACGGTCATCAGACTGTGTAAATACCTCATCAATATATTTTTTCACAATCCACGGCCCTTCCATCCACCAGGCCGGCATCTGGTAAATAATCACATCCGCCCACAGGTAATTCAGTACTTCCTGTTCATCGTCATAACCGTCATCAATACGGGTGACACGGACATTCATGCCTTTTTCTGTCAGATGGCGGCGGGCGATATCGGTCATATGGTCGTTCAGTTTACCGTCAGAGCCGCCGAATTCTTTTGAACCGTTAATAATAAAGATGTTTTTCATTGTGTTACTCACTCAGGAATGATGTCGTCAATCCCGTTATCCTAACCGGCCAGCCCCGCAAATACGTTAGCCTGTCCGCTCTGATGTTTGCCTGATCCTGTCATTTTGCCCGGAAATCACACACCGGTCAGAGAAGAACCCGCTTTTTATCCTGTCCGGGAGGTAACCCGAATAAGCGCCGGTATTCACGGTTAAACTGAGAGGCACTTTCATACCCGACCCGGAACGCCGCTTCCGAGGCATCCGCCGATTCCACCAGCAGCAGACGGCGGGCTTCATTCAGCCGCAGCCATTTCTGATATTGCAGCGGGCTCATCCGGGTGACCCGGCGGAAATGGCGGTGAAAAGAGGATTCGCTCATCTGAGCATGATGACAGAGTGTCTCCACCGATACCGGCTGATCAAAATGCGCTTTCAGGTAATTCAGCACGCCGCTTATCTGGCGGCACTGTTTATTATGCGCAGCCATCAGCTGAAGCCGCGCGCCCTGACCGCTTTTCAGCAGGTAATAAAGAATTTCTTTATGGATAAGCGGAGCCATGACCGGGATATCGTCCGGTTTGTCCAGCAGCGCCACCAGGCGGCAGACCGCACTGAGCAACGCTTCTGTGACCGGACATACTGCCTGCGGTACAGCGGGTTCTGAAGCCAGCAGCTGAAAGCCGCTTTCCTGCATCAGTGCCGGAAGGTCGCTGAGGTTAAGACTGACCAGCAGCGCCAGAAACGGTGCCTGCTCTGATGCCTCACAGACCTGCGCTATCGCCGGGATATCCAGGGATGTCAGCAATACATCCCCGGGGCGGTAACAATAGGTGTTATCTCCGAGTGTGATCCGTTTTGCGCCCTGAACCGCAAGTGCGATACCCGGCTCATAAGTCCAGGTTTGCGCCTGTGACGGAGCCGACCACCGGCATAATGCGAGACCGGGAACGGCCGTATCCCACCCGCCGCTTCGCTCTGCGGTGTGAGTCTGTAACAACTGTTTCAGGCAGCACAGGCGATCATCCGTTTCCATTATATTCTCAGCGACTGATTGACAGGGCTACAGCATAACGGAAATGACCGTACCGTGCTGTATTTTACATTACGGTACCGGTTATCAGACTCAGCAGCATATCGTGCAGAGAGAGAGCCCGCCGGAGGAATGTTTACTTTATCTTTTAAAAACAGAAATATACCTTTATATGCAGTAAATTATTTGGTCTATCTTTAATATGTAGGCTTATTATTTTAATTTCATTCATTATTTTGTGATCTGTTGCTGTTTATTTTTATTGAATTTGCGCGGCAAAATAAAAATAATAATCCGCCCTGGCAGTTTATTCAGGACAAAACTCGGCCTGCGGTGAAATAATCACCGCGTTTGCATAATGTGGTTAACTATCATGAGCAATGTAATTGCGTTTACTGATGCGGACACCAATCCCTGTATGAAGTGCGGGGCGTGCTGTGCCTATTTCCGGGTCTCGTTTTATCACGGGGAAACGGACAGTACGGGCGGCGTGGTGCCGGCAGAGATGACAGAAAAAGTGAATGATTTTATGGCCTGTATGAAAGGCACTGATCAGAAATCCCCGCGCTGTATCAATCTTCAGGGGGAAGTCGGTCAGTGTGTGGCGTGCAGCGCTTACGCACAACGCCCGTCGCCGTGCCGCGAATTTGAGCAGTCGTGGGTCAGCGGTGTGCACAATGCTGCCTGTGACCGGGCAAGAGCCGCACACGGCCTGCCGCCGCTGGAGCCGCCGTCCCGCCACAATGATCACGCCGCCTGATCACCGCCGTTTTGCACTAACGCTTTTACGGCTGTTCAGGTAGGATAACCGCATTACTATCAGACTGAATAAGGACAGCCGTATGAGCGATTATGCGCAGAGTGTTGCTGATGTGGAAAAAGCCATTGAGAGTAACAGTATCACTGAAATGAACGAACTGATGGTCAGCCTGGGTGACAGCAACCCGCTGCCGTATGAACAGCGTTATGAATTACAGCAGCGCCTCCGTCAGGCGATAATGGATCACGGAAAAATACATCACTAGTTAATTCTTATTCCGTACCGGCTTATTGTCAGAATAATATACCGGTACGGAGTGTCATGTTTATTCCGTTAATGTCAGCTTTTGCAAAAGTCACGGTCATTCCTGTACTAACCACCTTTTAATCCGCTATGCTTTCTCTGTCAGCTATCTCATTCATCCATCTGATTATTATTTATAACAAATCAATCTTATCTGCCTGTTAATTAAAAACTGAAAGTAAAACACACTATTGCATTGTTTTATATGACAGTTTTATGAATTTTTTAATTTTTTCACCGGCTGAAAAATTCCTTATTTATCTGTAGAGGAAAGAGAATAATCGGCATATGATATTGAATACGTTTCACTGACGTGACTATTTACACGTGCGTTGTATCCGGGTTTGTAAGGAATGCTTATTATGGAAGTATCAAACTATTCACCGTTACTGAGCTATTACGCGTACATCAAAAAGTTTATTGCATCGCCGGCCACGATGGGAACCATCACCCCCTCATCACGCTGGCTGTGCCGTGCAATGGTTCGTCACGTCGACTGGAGCGGTGTGCAGCATTTTGCTGAGCTGGGTGCCGGCACCGGGGTAATTACCCGTCAGATTCTGGATCAGATGAATCCGCAGGCTGAACTGGATGCCTATGAAATTGACCCCTATTTTGTCAGCCTGCTGAATAAATTTCAGGATGGCCGGCTGGGGATTTTTTCTGACTCGGCAGAAAAACTGAACCGCCCGTATAATGTGATTTTCTCTGGTCTGCCGTTTCTGTCAATTGACCGCCGCACCGGGCTGCGTATTCTGAAAGCGGTGCGTGATAATATCGAACTCAGCGACGGGCAGTTTATTCTGTTCCAGTACACCACCAAATTTGAGAAATACCTGCACCGTTATTTCCATTTCCGCAAAGAGCGTGTATTGTTCAACGTTCCGCCGGCCTGGGTGTATATCTGTACGCCGAAGAAACGTTATACCAATAACTGATCACCCGCAGCGTGTCCCGGAATGCCGGGACACCGGCCATTCTCAGTCCCCTCTATTTTACGGATTTCTTTATGTTAATTATAGCTCCCGCCAAACCGGATCATTTCCCGCGCCTGGTTGCCATCTGGGAATCATCCGTCCGCGCCACACACGATTTTTTATGTGAGGCTGATATTGAAAAACTGCGTCCGCTGCTGCTCAATACCTATCTGCCGAACCTGAATGTGGTGGTGGCACAGGATGAAAACGGTGAGATCCGTGGTTTTCTCGGCACAGACGAGAACCGGATTGAAATGCTGTTCGTGGATGCAGAAATTCGCGGCAAAGGTACCGGTAAATTCCTGCTGAATTATGCCGTTGAGCAGTTACAGGCGGATGAGCTGGATGTGAATGAACAAAACCCGCAGGGCGTTGGTTTTTACCGCCATATGGGTTTTACACAGACAGGCCGTTCTGAGCTGGATGGCGAGGGAAATCCGTTCCCGCTGCTGCACATGAAATACACCGGCAAAACAGCGGGATAATGCCTCAGCCGAAAACGCCGGTCGAGAGATAACGGTCGCCGCGATCGCAGATTACGGCGACAATCACCGCTCCCGGGTTCGCTTTTGCGATTCTCAGTGCACCGGCCACCGCACCGCCGGAACTGACCCCGCAGAAAATACCTTCCTGCTGTGCCAGCTGGCGCATCGTATCTTCTGCTTCCTGCTGTGTGATATCCAGAATATCATCCACCAGCTGCGGCTGAAAAATCCCCGGCAGATACCCCGGTGACCAGCGGCGGATCCCCGGAATCTGGCTGTTTTCCGCCGGTTGCAGACCGGTGATACTGACCTGCGGTGCGACCTCTTTCAGATAACGCGCTACCCCGGTAATGGTGCCGGTGGTGCCCATAGCTGAGACAAAGTGCGTGATACGCCCGTCCGTCTGCTGCCAGATTTCCGGACCGGTTGTCCGGTAATGGGCCAGCGGGTTATCGGGATTATTAAACTGATCAAGCACATAACCTTCCCCGTCCGCTGCCATCTGCTGCGCCAGGTCCCGCGCCCCTTCCATGCCCTGTGCCCGGCTGACCAGTACCAGTTCCGCGCCGTAAGCTTTCATGGCGGCCTGGCGTTCGGCACTCATATTTTCCGGCATCAGCAACTTTAATTTATAACCGCGAATCGCTGCGATCATCGCCAGCGCAATACCGGTGTTACCGCTGGTGGCTTCAATCAGCGTGTCACCGGGGCGGATCTCCCCGCGCTGTTCGGCACCTTCAATCATACTTTTCGCCGCACGATCTTTTACTGAACCGCCGGGGTTATTGCCTTCCGGTTTGACCCAGATTTCTGTGCCGCTGCCCGCACCCAGCCGTGCAAGCCGGAAAAGCGGGGTATTACCGATCCCATTACTGATAGATGCCACGTTGTTCTGCCTCCTGAGCCGTAAACGGAAACCATACCGCCGCCGCAAGGCAGTATGCAACCGGAATTATTTTCATTTTTATGCGCACTGTGCCTGCGGCAGCAATGCCAGTTCATCTTCGCCGCGAAACAGCCGTAATCCCCTGATTGTCAGCCAGACAGAATCACCGGCGGCGGCACGGGTATCCGGCGGTAAAATAACCGTCACTTCATCTTCAGCCGCTTCCGTGGTCACCACGGCAGAACGGTAATGTCCGTGTGAACGGATAGTCACAACCCGGGCGGCAACCGCATCGGCTGAAAAAGTGTGCTGCAATGTCAGCGACCAGGGGCGCACAAATACCGATACCGGCCCGGAACCGGCGGTCAGTGCGGCAACCGGCTGGCGTACGCCACCAATCCGAACCCCGCCATCCGTACCGATATCACCACGGAAAATATTTATCTGACCAAGAAACTCTGTTACAAAGCGGTTGCTGTCATCATTGCCGAGGCTTTCAGGTGCCGCGATCTGCTCGATATACCCGCCGCGCATCACCACGATGCGGTCAGCCACCTCCAGCGCCTCTTCCTGATCGTGCGTCACGAATACAGCGGTAAATCCCAGCGACTGATGCAGCTGACGCAGCCAGCGGCGCAGTTCGGTTCTCACCCCTGCATCCAGGGCACCGAATGGTTCATCCAGCAGCAGAATGCGCGGCTCTGCCGCCAGCGCTCTGGCCAGTGCCACCCGCTGTTGTTGTCCGCCGGAAAGTTGTGCCGGATAGCGATCCGCCAGGTGCGGCATCTGAATCTTTTCCAGCAGCGACATCACCTTAGCGCGGATTTCTTTTTTTGACGGACGTGTTTTGCGCGGCAGTACCGTCAGCCCGAATGCAATGTTGTCAAACACCGTCATATGCCGGAACAGTGCATAGTGCTGGAAGACAAACCCGGCCCGGCGCTCGCCTGCCGCCAGCCCGGAAACTTCTTCCCCGCTGATATACAATTCCCCGGCGCTATGAGGGGTCAGCCCGGCAATAATCCGCAGCAGTGTGGTTTTCCCGGATCCGGACGGCCCCAGCAACGCCACCATTTCGCCGTCCGCCACCGACAGCGAGATATCCTGTAATACCGGCTCCGCACCGAAATGGTGTGTCAGATGACGGATTTCAATGCTCATATTTCCTCCGGGATCCCTGATATGCCATCACGCCATGGCGGATACACAGGGTCACAACAGCCATCAGTGCCAGCAAACCGGATGCGGTAAACGCAGCGACAGTCTGATAATCCTGATGTAATAATTCTACCTGTAACGGTAAAGTGAAGGTTTCTCCCCGAATTGCGCCGGAAACCACCGACACCGCCCCAAACTCCCCGATAGCCCGGGCGTTGGTCAGGATCACGCCGTAAAACAGCGGCCAGCGGATATTCGGCAGTGTCACCCGCCACCAGATCTGCCACGCACGAGCCCCCAGCAGCACAGCGGCCTCTTCTTCCTGTGCGCCCTGACTGAGCATTACCGGCACCAGTTCCCGCACCACATAAGGACAGGTTACAAAAACCGTCACCAGCACTATTCCCGGCAACGCAAACATAATCTGGGTATCCAGCGAGCTTTCGAGAAAGCCCCCCAGCCAGCTGTTTGAGCCGTACAACAGCAGATACAGCAGCCCGGCAATCACCGGCGACACCGCAAACGGCAGATCCGCCAGTGTCAGCAATAACTGGCGGCCGGGAAAACGAAACCGTGTTACCAGCCACGCCAGCAGTGTGCCGAAAATCAGATTCACCGGCACGGTGATCAGCGCCACGATCACTGTCAGCCAGATAGCATGCAGCATATCCGCATCCGCCAGTGCGCGGACAACACCGCCGATGCCATCAGACAGCGCGGTCACAAAAATCCACACCAGCGGAATAATCAGGATGAAAAATGTCAGCAGCAGCCCGGCAGAAATCAGCAGCCACTTCTGCCACGGGAAACGCCGGCGGCGCAGTGTATCAGCCATGAGTCCTCCCGGTACGCAATCCGGCGCGACTCTGAATAATATTGACCGCCAGCAATAACACCAGCGAGGTCATCAGCACCACCGAGGCAATCGCCGCTGCCGCCGGGTATTCAAATTCCTGCAGACGGACAAAAATCAGGAATGACACCACTTCTGTCTGCCATGCCAGGTTACCGGCGATAAAAATCACCGCACCGAACTCACCGAGGCTGCGGGTAAAGGATAAAACGGTTCCCGCCAGCGCTGCCGGGGCGATTTCCGGCCAGATCACACGGCAGAATATCTGAAAGCGCGAAGCCCCCAGCGTTTCTGCCGCTTCCTCATACTCCGGTTTCAGGGTTTCCAGCACCGGTTGTACCGTACGGACCACAAACGGGATACTGGTAAACATCATCGCGACCGCAATACCAATCCAGGTATTCACCACGGTGATATTAAACGAATCAAAAAAACGGCCGTACCAGCCGTTCGGGGCAAAGAGAGTGGCGAGTGTCAGCCCCGCAACCGCCGTGGGCAGTGCAAAGGGCAAATCCATCAGGCCATCGAGAATGCGGCGGCCGGGAAAGCGGTAGCGGGTCAGGATCCAGGCCATCAGCACACCAAACACTGCATTAAACAGACTGGCAGCAAGGGCGGCGAGCAGTGTGATTTTATAGGCGGCGACCACCTGCGGGCCGGTGATCACCTGCCAGTACTGCGCCCAGCTCATCTGCGCCAGCTGTAATACCAGTGCAGTGAGGGGCAGCAGCAGGATCAGTCCGCTGTAGAGCAGCGTAAACCCGAGGGACAGGCCGAATCCCGGCAACACCCGCCTTGCCATATCAGCGTCCCTGAGCCATCAGGGTGTCAAATTCACCGCCTGAATTGAACCGGCTTGTCATCACTTCAGACCATGAACCGAACTGATCTTCCACTTTAAATAAGGTCACCGGCGGGAAATGGCCTTTATTGGCGGCCATCACATCCGGATCCGTCACCCGGTAATTAAACTGCGCCATTTTTGTCTGTGCCGCAGGGCTGTACAGGAAAGTCAGATAGGCATCAGCAACAGCCTGTGTGCCGTTCTTTTCCGTGTTTTTATCCACCCGCGCCACCGGGAATTCCGCCAGGATATTGGACGCCGGGACGATAACATCATAATCATCCGCGCCATATTCATTGCGGATATTATTCACTTCTGATTCAAAACTGATCAGCACATCGCCCAGTCCGCGATCAATAAATGACGTAGTGGCTCCCCGGCCGCCGGTATCAAATACCGCAACATTGCTGAGGAATTTTTTCATCTGTTCCTGTGTTTTGGCACTGTTTTTACCGTTTTTCTGCTGCCAGAAACCTTCCGCAGCCAGATAGGTGTAACGGCCGTTACCGGAGGTTTTCGGGTTCGGAAAAACGATTTTCACATCATCACGCAGCAGGGAATCCCAGTCTTTGATCTGTTTCGGATTGCCTTTGCGTACGAGGAAAGCCATGGTGGAATAATACGGGGAACTGTTATTCGGCAGACGCGCCTGCCAGTCCGCTGCCAGCAGATTGCCTTTGTCATGCAGAACCTGCACATCGGTCACCTGGTTATAAGTGACCACATCCGCCCGCAGTCCCTGTAATATCGCCAGCGCCTGTTTTGAGGAACCCCCGTGAGACTGGCGGATAGTCAGCGGATCGTCCGGATGTTCCGCGTTCCACTGCTTTTCAAACAGCGGGTTGATTTCCGTGAACAGCTCACGGGCAATATCATAGGAGCTGTTCAGTAACTGAGCAGCACCGGCAGCGCCGCTCCACACAGCAGAAAGGAGCAGCAGACCGGCAGGTAATACAGCGTTGACAGACAGTTTCACGGCGGAGAACCTCATTATGATGATGCGTTTCAGGTAACTCCGGCCAGTGTGCATATATCCGTAAAGTGACACAAGCCATTTACTTATATCATTATGGAATTATATATAGTGATTATTTACTTCACGATATTATGCATCGATATGTTTCTTCTCTTCCTGTGACGCAGATGCTTTTTCGTTATGCTGATTATGATCACAACCGCCGTGTGAACCGTGTCCCCGGTGCATAAAGAAGTGCATCAGCGGACAAATCAGCAGCATAAGCAGAAACCAGTTTTCTCTGAAAAACTCAAGCATGGGAACCTCCTGTGTGGTGTATACACGGAGGATAGAGGTTGCCCTCAGGGGAAGGTACAGCGGAATAGTGTCAGTTAACCTTTGTTTTTGTAAGGATAAAAACAGACACAAAAATGTGCATCACTGCGGGAAAAGTATGACGGTGATAACGGGCAAAGGAAACGAAAAGCATGCGCGCCACGGATGGCGCGCCTGAGCTTACAGGGATGTATTCACAGCGACTTTTCGTTTTTGCCCGTTATCAGCCGGTTCCGGGCTTAAAGTGACACCCTCTTACAGCGCTCTCAGCTGTTCCAGCGACGGCGCATAATAATAAGCCCCAGTTTTCGGTTTACTGAACCGCAGCAGATCATCAAATTTACCGTCGGTTTCGCCGAACATACTCAGCAATTGCTGCTCAATATTGTGCAGACGACCGCAGTACGCGATAAAGAACAGGCCGTGCTCACCGCTGGCAGTGCCGTACGGCAGGCTCTGGCGCAGAATGGAAAGCTCTTCGCCCTCTTCCTCAATCACCACGCGGGAAACATGAGAGGTTACATTGCGCACATTTTCATCCAGTTCGGTGCTGTCTGCTTTGGTGCGGCCAATCATTTTTTCCTGCTGCTCTTCAGAAAAACGGGTCCATTTATTCAGGCTGTGTGCCCAGCGCTGAGTCAGGATATAACTGCCGCCCACGTCTTCCCCTTCCGCGATCAGTGCCACGTCCGGGCGCTCATCCCCTTCCGGGTTTTCGGTGCCGTCGATAAAACCGCTCAGGTCACGTTCTTCCGTCCAGCGGAAGCCGTGGGTTTCGCCCTGAATCTCAACCGCATCCGCAAATGCCGCCACCGCTGCCTGTGCCAGCGAGAAGTTGATATCGTGACGCTGAGAATGAATGTGGATCAGTAAATCATACTGTGTGGCCGGCGCCAGGCCGCGCCCCAGCTCACGGAAATTTTTCAGCTCCGGTGCACTGCTCTGACTGCCCAGCTGACGCCAGAGGTCGTGACCGAACGCCACCGTGGCACTCAGCTGATCCGCCGCAAATTGTGTCTGTAACTTTTTCAGCGCTGCCAGGAAAACCTGACAACCGCGCCGGATCGCCGGTAAATCGCCTTTGGTGTTTGCTTCAATAAAAATACCGAAACGGCAGTGTTCCGGCAGAATACCGCTTTGTGCTTGTGACATATTGCTCCCTTTGCATCGTCAGTCTGATCAGGAAATGGCCTTATCATAAATCACTGACGCGGAATTACTTTGTTATTCCGCAAGTTCATTTATTTTTCCGGGTTATTTATTGGCCCAGACGATATAGCTGACTGTCCAGTTTTTCAGAATATCATCTGACGGCATCAGGGTTTCAGGGCCGTTCCAGGTTCCGCGGAAAACATAGGAAACACGCGGCGTTTGCGGTGAACGGCAGATAACCTGTGCGCTGTCATCAAATTCAGTGGTCAGGGTACAGGCACCGGCAACGGCCTGCGGATAGATATCCGAAAAGAGGGTTCCGGTTTTGGTATCCCATTCCGTGCGGATATCCGCATCATTGACAACAATGCGCTGCACTGTGCCATTTTCCGGCCCGGACAGACGGATAACCGTTTTATCATCTTTCCGGCCTTCAAAAATTTTAACGATCTGCCCCTGCTCGGTCTGCATACCACCGCGCAGTGTGTATTTATCGTCCAGTCCCTGACTGATCGCCGTTTCGGTCATGGCCGTCTGACTATTCACACCGCCGACACCCTGTGCCGTTACCGTCAGCGCGCTGCTGCTGAACCAGCTTACCGGCGATAATGATGACCATGAAAACGAACTGCACCCGTTCAGCATCAGTACCGCACCGGCCGCGGCGGCCAGCTTCATTGCCTGATAACACTTCATTCATTGCTCCTTTGCATTCGGTTCAGATATCAGACTCCGGAATTGACAAAACATTCATTCTGAATTATTACATCAAATAATTTTAACGAACCAGGTATGTTTACCAATTCAGTAACGTAACATTTCCGATAAGATATCTCCTGGTATATAACCGACATTTTTCATTTACCGGCGTCGTAAGCTATGGCTGAAATGACATTCACATCATCGACTTTTTACCTGTTTTCAGCAATTGTTATGACAGGTACATTCTGGTTTCAGCCTGCTGCGGCTCTGCCGTCATTTTCTGCCTATGAGTATCATCAGAGCACAGTAAAATGTGAAACATCACAGCGCTTTATCATCAAACAACTGCCCTATCTGCAGGATAACAGCCGGGTGATTCTGGAAGGTAATATTCAGTCTCAGATTTCAGCGGAGCACTATCTGCTGGGAGATTACAGCGGTATCGTCGAGGTAAAAATTCCGGCGGAATTATGGGGGAAAAAGATTATCACCCCTAATGATACCATCCGCATTGAAGGCGGAATGGAAAAAGACCGCCATGCCATTGTGGTAACCGCCGATACACTCAGTGTGGTCAACCCCGGCAGTTAATATTCGGGGTCGGTGATCAGCCGTTTGCTGTAGGTCAGGCTGTCCTGCTGACATTCGTCGTAGGCCAGTTTGTCAAACATGCTCAGCGTGGCGGTATTATCATCCGGAATCGACAGCAGCAACTGCGGACATCCCCGCGCCAGCAGCTTTTTCTCCAGCCTCGCCACCATGGCATTGGCAATTCCCCGTCCCTGAAATTCCGGATGCACTGCCAGATAATAGGCATAGCCCCGGTATCCGTCATAACCGCCCAGCAGTGTGCCCACCACTTCGCCGTTGACTTCCGCCACCAGGAACAGGGCCGGATCATGTGCCATTTTCCGCTCAATCACGGTTTCCGGGTCATCCGGGGGGGTGACCAGATCACAACGCTCCCAGAGCGCAACAACCTCTTCAAAATCACCTTGCTGAAATGTGCGAATGTCCATACCGTTACCTGTCTGCCGGTTGTCTGCCCGTGTCCGTGACGGAACGGGTGTGATATCTTATAAAAACAAAATGATATACTAAAGTTTATCAGCAGCTCAATGGTCGTGATGTAATGAATATCCCTGATAGTGACAGTGTTAAAGATTTTTTTCTCAGATTACAGGATTCCCTCTGCGGACAACTCGCCGCCTGTGACGGCGGTGCTGAGTTTACCGAAGATAAGTGGCAGCGGGAGTCCGGCGGCGGCGGACGCAGCCGGGTGCTGAAATCCGGCGCACTGTTTGAACAGGCCGGGGTTAATTTTTCACATGTCAGCGGGGACAACCTGCCGCCGTCTGCCACGGCACACCGCCCGGAACTCACCGGACGCAGCTATCAGGCCATGGGCGTTTCGCTGGTGCTTCATCCGCATAATCCGTATGTCCCGGCCGCACACGCCAACGTACGCTTCTTTATTGCCGAAAAAGCCGGCTGTGACCCGGTCTGGTGGTTCGGCGGCGGTTTTGACCTGACCCCTTTCTATCCTTTCACTGAAGACGCTGTGCACTGGCACACTGTCGCCCGGGATATCTGCACGCCGCTGGGCGAAGATGCCTGGCCGCGTTATAAAAAATGGTGCGACGACTATTTTTATCTGAAACACCGCTGCGAAGCGCGCGGTATCGGCGGCCTGTTCTTTGATGATCTGAATAAACCCGGTTTTGAGGAATGCTTTGCCTTCACACAGGCTGTCGGCAACGGCTTTACCCGGGCTTATCTGCCGATCGCGGAAAAACGCCGTTCCATCCCTTATGGTGAGCGCGAGCGCCAGTTTCAGCTCTACCGGCGCGGCCGTTATGTGGAGTTTAATCTGGTGTGGGATCGCGGCACACTCTTCGGTTTACAGAGCGGCGGGCGGACCGAGTCCATCCTGATGTCAATGCCACCGCTGGTGCGCTGGGAATATGACTACCAGCCGCAGGCCGGTTCTCCGGAAGCCGCACTGAGTGATTTCCTTATTCCCCGTGACTGGGTCTGATAACCCTTCACAGTGTGCTGACTTAAAAGCAGGCTGATAGTCTGCTGCGGTAAGTATTTTTCTCCGTAACGATGGTCATTCCAACCACAGGAGAACCGCCTATGTCAGCACATGCTCCGCGCTATTCATTTTTACCGCCCTGGATCCTGAAAAAACGCCTGCTTCATGAAGGGGATCACGAAGAGACTCAGTTATGTTATCAGCATATGCAGCGGTTGCTCGGTTACCGACGCCTGCCGGAAACAGACATGATGCCTCTCAGTTATGCTGCGCTGCCGGAATCCGGATGTCCTTCGCAGGCACACCGCCGGGTGATGCATCTGAAAAACCTGACCACCGTTCCGGATCTGTATTACCGTGAAGACCGGAAAGCAGAAAACCCGCAGCCACATATGCCTGTACGGCAGGATACAGATACCGATAATATGTTTGAGTATCTTGATATCATTTACGGCTTTTTTGATGATGTCTTTGATTACAAATCCTTTAATGACAGCAATGCCACTATCTCCGCCATGACACATTACGGACGCGGCTACTGCAATGCCTTCTGGAACGGCGCACATCTGGTGTTTGGTGCCGGGGATGCCGGAATGAATGTCTCTCCCCTATTTCTGAGTTTTGCCCAGCTGGATATCGCCACACACGAGTTTTCCCACGCTGTGATTGATCACCTTTCCCCGCTGACCTACAGCCATCAGTCCGGTGCCCTGAATGAATCGGTCTGTGATGTGTTTACCGTTATGCTGGGACATTACCACCGCCGTCATGCCAGCCATCAGGGGGACTGGCATATCGGCAGAACACTGTTTAATAAACAAAGCGGTATTAAAGCACTGCGCTCCCTTTCGTCACCGGGAAATGCCTATAATCATCCGGTGATCGGCAAAGATAAACAGGTAGCACATATGCGGGATTATATTGAGCTGCCGGATGACCCGGAGAACGATAACGGCGGCGTGCATTGCTACTCCGGTATTCCTAACCATGCATTTTACCATTTTGCCTCCGCCCTCGGCGGGTACAGCTGGGAAGTGGCCGGACAAATCTGGTTCGACACACTACGCAGAGGCAACCTGCCGCCGGAGTGTGATTTCCTCACCTTCGCCCGCGAAACCCTGACCATTGCTGATCAGAATTATGATGAGGAAGTGACTGCTGTGCTGATGAGCGCATGGAAAGCCGTCGGGCTGGAGCCGTGATGACGTTCAGATATAAAAAACCCGCATCTCAATGCGGGTTTTCTTTGATTAACGCCCTTTCTTAATATGGGACATCAGGCGTTTACGTTTCCGCAGCTGGGTCGCTGTCAGCACATTTTTCTTATCCGCAAACGGGTTTTCACCCTCTTTAAACTGGATGCGGATAGGCGTTCCCATCACTTTCAGTGACTGACGGAAATAGTTCATCAGGTAACGTTTATAGCCATCCGGTAAATCCGATACCTGGTTACCATGGATAACAATAATCGGCGGGTTATAACCCCCTGCATGCGCATATTTCAGTTTAACACGGCGGCCGCGAACCAGCGGCGGCTGGTGATCTTCCGCTGCCATTTTCATGATGCGGGTCACCAGTGCGGTACTGACACGGCGGGTCGCGCAGTCATACGCTTCCTGTACCGAGTCAAACAGGTTACCGACACCGCTGCCGTGCAGCGCGGAGATAAAGTGGATACGGGCAAAATCAACGAAACCGAGACGCAGTTCCAGCATATCTTTGACGTGCTCGCGATCGTCTGCGGTCATGCCGTCCCATTTGTTGATGGCAATAACCAGAGAACGGCCGGCATTGAGGATAAAGCCCAGCAGTGACAGATCCTGGTCTGAAATCCCTTCACGGGCATCAATCACCAGCAGCACCACGTTCGCATCCTCAATCGCCTGCAGTGTCTTGATAACCGAGAATTTTTCAACCGTTTCCGTCACTTTACCGCGTTTACGCACACCGGCAGTATCGATAATAATATACTCGCGTCCGTCGCGTTCCATCGGGATATAGATACTGTCACGGGTGGTACCCGGCATATCGTAAACCACCACACGCTCTTCACCGAGGATCCGGTTGGTCAGCGTGGATTTCCCGACATTCGGACGCCCGACAATCGCCATTTTAATCGGCTGATCAATCGGGTTGAAATCATCTTCCTCTTCGCTGTCTTCCGTTTCTGCTGCCTGTGCCAGGGCTTCCTGCTCTGCCCAGTAAGCGGCGTTAGCCTCTTCTTCGGTTAACTCGTGATCATCATCCTCACTTTCCGGCTCGCCGTAGAACGGCACCAGTGCGCGGGTGATCAACTGACTGACACCACGCCCGTGTGAGGCGGCGATAGGCACAACTTCGCCCAGACCCAGGCTGTAGAATTCACCCAGTGCCTGATCCTGATCGATACCATCGATTTTGTTCGCCACCACAAAGGTGGTTTTGTTATCGCGGCTGCGCAGATGTTTGGCAATACCGCTGTCCGCCGGCATCAGGCCGGAACGGGCATCCACCATAAACAGCACGATATCGGCTTCTTCAATCGCCAGCAGTGATTGTGCGGCCATGTGGGTTTCAACCCCCTCTTCCGTGCCGTCAATACCGCCGGTATCGATAATAATAAATTCCTGTCCCTCAACCTCTGCACGACCGTACTTACGATCCCGCGTCAGGCCGGGGAAATCAGCAACCAACGCATCGCGCGTACGCGTTAAGCGGTTGAATAATGTGGACTTCCCGACATTGGGACGCCCGACCAGAGCAACGACAGGTATCATGCTTTTACTGCCTCATAACACTGAAAAAATCCCCTGCACCATACAGGAGATTAAAGACGAAACGGCTCCTGTCATTCAGGAGCCGTCAATGAAACCACTCCGCAGTCAGTTACCCTGCCGGAGTGATGCCGGAAACAGCGGTTTACTGTCAGCGGCGGAGCAGGTACAGGCGTCCGTCACGGGCCTGTACCATCAGTTTATCACCGGCAATCGACGGACGGCTGAGAATACCGGAACTGTTCAGTTTATTCTGCGCCACGAACTGTCCGTTGGAGGTATCCAGCCAGTGGAGATAACCTTCACCGTCACCCACCACCAGATAGCCGTTAAAGATTTCCGGTGCGGAAAGATTACGGTGCAGCAATTTATCCTGTGACCACATGGTGACGCCGTCTGCTGCACGCAGGCCATAGACGTTATCATCCTGGTCAACAACATAGAGGGATTCGCCATCCAGCACCAGTTCATTGACTGAACCGAAATCGCGTTTCCACAGAATCTGGCCGCTGCGCATATCCATCGCCACCAGATTGCCGTTATAGGCGATAGCGTAAACACGGCCGTCAGCAACAACCGGGGTCATATCCACGTCATTCAGACGGCTGATTTCGGTGGTACCGGTTGTCTGGGAAATACGCTGCTGCCAGATAATCTGACCCTGGCCAAGCATAACCGCACTGACACGACCGTTATCGCCACCGACAAATGCTGCACCCATAGCCACCGCCGGAGCAGATTCACCACGGACAGACAGGCTCGGAGTATCCAGGTTCAGGCTCCAGCGCTGTTCGCCGGACGCGGTATCAAATGCCTGTAACAGGCCGTTACCGGTATGCACCAGCACCAGGCCGTCACTGACTTCCGGACGGGACAATACTTCACCACCGGCGTTGGCTGTCCATGCGATTTCACCGTCGTTCGCGTTCAGGGCGATCAGCGTACCGCGCTCTGTACCCACATAAACGTGTTCACCGGAAACGGTCAGACCGCCGGATAACATCGCCGGGATATTCGCGGATAAGAAACCGGTTTTTTCCGCCAGATTCACTGACCAGATTTCAACACCGGAATCAGTATCCAGGGCTTTGACCAGGCCATTGCGGTCAGCCGCATAGACACTGGATCCTTCCCATGCAGGGGAAAGATGAGAATAGTATTTACCGACACCGTCACCGACGGATTTATCCCACACGGTTTCCGGGGTGAACTGACTTGTCACTTCCGGCAGTGGTGACATCACGATAGTATCCTGTTCACTTGAACAGCCGGCCAGCAGCACAGAGGCGACTAATCCTACCAGCAGTGTTTTACGCAGTTGCATTATCGAGAGTCCCCTCACCCGGCTAAGTTATCGAGTTTGAATGTCATAACGGATTTGATAGTCCCGGCACCTTCACTCTGAATACCGGCGGTGTAGGCTTCCTGCGCGCCTTTCACATCCCCTTTCTGTAACAGGGCGTCACCACGGATATCCTGTGCGTAAGCCGCCCAGCCTTTCCCTTTCACTGCCGCAACGGTTGTCAGCGCGGCATCCGGTTTTTTCTGACCCAGCTGTACACGGGCCAGACGTGCATTAATCAGATCTTTTAAATCTTCATTATCGGTTTTTGTCAGCGCCTGGCTCAGGGCATTTTCTGCCGCCGGGAGGTCGTTGCTGTCAACCGCTTTCATCGCCAGATCAAGCCCGGCGATAGCACCGTAGTTGTTATTGGCTTCTTTCGCAAAAGCCTGCAGACGGGCTGTCTGCTCCGCCGGGGTGCCTTTTGCTGTGATCGCCGTTTCATAGGCAATAGCCGCATCCTGTAATTTGGTGACCTGGTGAGACTGATAGTAGTTCCAGCCGGCAATACCGCCGATACCGATGATCAAACCTGCTGCGATTGCTTTGCCGTTTTCGACAAAGAAATTCTTCAGCGCTGATACCTGTTCATTGTCTGTGGTATAGACTTCCACACGTCTCTCCTTAACCTAAAAGTTCGCTCAGACGAGCGGAAAGCCCGCTCTGTGCCAGCGTCTGCTGCTCACCGGTGGCCAGTTCTTTGACAGTGACTGTCCCGTTGGCAATTTCATCCTCACCTAAAATCAGGGCGATGCGCGCACCGTTTTTATCCGCACGGCTCAGCTGACGTTTAAAGTTGCCACCGCCGTAGTTGGTCATGATACGCACATCCGGCAGGCTGTCACGGATCTGTTCCGCCAGCATCATTGCCGCAACCTGGCTGCCTTCACCGAAGGAGGCCAGATAAATATCGGTCACTGCAGTTTCGCTCACAAAGTCAGGATTGACGGACTGAACCAGCAGTACCATACGCTCCAGACCCATGGCAAAACCCACCGCCGGGGTATTATGACCGCCGAGCTGTTCAACCAGCCCGTCATAACGGCCGCCCGCGCAGACAGTTCCCTGCGAACCCAGTGCAGTGGTCACCCACTCAAACACGGTGCGGTTATAGTAATCCAGACCACGGACCAGACGCTGGTTGATGCGGTACTGAATACCGGCAGCATCCAGGATGGCACACAGGCCGTCAAAGTGGACTTTTGATTCTTCATCAAGATAATCAAACAGTGCCGGTGCATCGTTCAGGAGTTCCTGAACAACTCTGTCTTTGGAATCCAGCACACGCAGCGGGTTGGTGTACATCCGGCGTTTGCAGTCTTCATCCAGTTTGTCTTTGTGCTGTTCCAGGAAGGCAACCAGTGCCTCACGGTAGTTTGCACGCGCCTGTAACGAACCGATTGAGTTCAGTTCCAGGGTAACATGCTCCGCAATGCCCAGCTCACGCCACCAGCGGGCGGTCATCATAATCAGCTCAGCATCGATATCCGGACCGCTCAGGCCGAACACTTCCGCACCCAGCTGATGGAACTGGCGATAGCGGCCTTTCTGCGGACGCTCGTGGCGGAACATCGGTCCGATATACCAGAGGCGCTGTTCCTGATTGTACAGCAAGCCTTTTTCGATCCCGGCACGAACACAGCCCGCTGTTCCTTCCGGCCGCAGTGTTAAGCTCACATTTTCTTCGCGGTCCTGAAAAGAGTACATTTCCTTTTCAACAACATCAGTCACTTCACCGATGGCGCGCTGAAACAGGGGGGTATGCTCGACAATCGGCGTACGGATTTCACTGATCCCGTAGCTTGTCAGAATGCGTTTAAGCGTGTTTTCAATACGCTGCCATACCGCAGTATCAGCAGGCAGATAATCATTCATACCACGAACAGATTGGATTTTTGTCGCCACGTTAATTCTCTTAACTCAATGAAATATGTTTCCGATTATAAAAGCGACCCTGTGCGGGCGCAATATCGGGAGGCGGATATATCGTCTTAAAACAGCATATCTGCCAAAACAGACAAAACCGGCCCGTCAATAATGAGCCGGCCCGCGATTATTCTTTCTCAACCAGACTGATATCAATCCGGTTATTCTGATCCAGCATGGCCGCTTTGGCACGGATTTTCGCTTCCAGCTGATCAATCATATCGGTGTTATCCAGACGCTCTTTCTGACGGACGCCGTCTTCGTAGAACCCGCTGCGGGTTTTCGCACCGGTCACACCCAGTGTGGAGACTTCCGCCTCGCCCGGACCGTTGACCACACAGCCGATAATCGACACATCCATCGGAGTGATGATATCTTCCAGCCGCTGTTCCAGGGCATTCACAGTACCAATCACGTCAAACTCCTGGCGGGAGCAGGTCGGACAGGCGATAAAGTTAATGCCGCGCGAACGGATACGCAGGGATTTCAGGATATCAAACCCGACTTTCACCTCTTCCACCGGATCCGCTGCCAATGAGATACGCAGCGTATCACCGATACCTTCCGACAGCAGCATACCTAACCCGATAGCAGATTTCACGGAACCGGCTCGTGCGCCGCCCGCTTCGGTGATCCCCAGGTGCAGCGGCTGATCAATTTTCTGCGCCAGCAGACGGTAAGCACCGACCGCCAGGAACACATCCGACGCTTTTACACTGACTTTGAACTGGTCAAAATTCAGGCGATCGAGAATGTCCACATGACGCATGGCAGATTCCACCAGCGCTTCCGGCGTCGGTTCGCCGTATTTTTCCTGGATATCTTTTTCCAGTGAACCGCCGTTAACCCCGATACGGATAGGGATATTATAATGACGGGCGCAATCCACCACCTGACGGATACGCTCCTCACTGCCGATATTGCCGGGGTTGATACGCAGACAATCCACGCCGTATTCCGCCACTTTCAGCGCAATGCGGTAGTCAAAGTGAATGTCCGCCACCAGCGGCACAGAAACCTGCTGTTTAATCAGTTTAAAGGCTTCCGCCGCATCCATGGTCGGTACTGACACGCGGACAATATCCACGCCGACGCGTTCCAGGGATTTAATTTGTCTGACGGTCGCCTCAACATCCGTTGTCCGGGTGTTTGTCATTGATTGCACGGCGATTGGTGCACCATCACCGACCGGCACATTTCCCACGTAAATTCGGGTGGATTTGCGTCTTTTTATCGGGGATTCATTATGCATAAGTCTTTCTCCGGAACATCCTTGTGTCCTTAATCATTGCTGTGTTTATTGTGTAGTAAAGATTTAATTTATAAACCAATTATTCACCGGCTTTCGGCACACTCAGGTTTGCCACCCGGTTTGCCTTAACAAAATGGCTCAGGTCAACACTCTGACCTTTGAACTGCACATCCACGGCAGCCGGTGCGCCGATTTTCAGACGGTAAGGTTCTGCGCCCGCAAATTCCAGGGTATCCCCTTTCTGTTTGGTGCCGCTGAAAATTTTTGTACCTTTGTTATCTGTCACTTCCAGCCAGCAGGTGTTTTTAAAGGTCAGAACCAGACCATCCTGTGTCTGTGTGGTGGTCGGCAGCATGCCGCCTTCGCTGTCCACAGTGCGGTTAACGACCGCCGGTACGCGGTCACTGCCCGGCAGCGGCACAATCTTGCTGCTGTCAATTTCCTGATCCTGCGGGGTGGCTGCCGATAATTCCAGTGCAGCGGTATTGGTATTACCGGCCGGAGCGGTGTCCGGCGTTCCGGCAGGGGAATTCAGTGTCTGTGGTGCGGTGCTGTCTGCCGGGTCGGTACCCGGAACATCTGCCGGGGCATTCACGGTGACATCATTCTGTTGTGCCAGTGAGGCAATATCAGCCTGTTGTGCCTGATACTGCTGCCACCACCACACACCCACCAGTGCCAGAACCACCAGCAGTACCAACCAGGTAAACTTCATCAGCCAGCCTTCGCGCTTTTTACGCTGGCGGCCGATAGTCACACTTTTCATCGGCTGAACTTTGGTCATCTGAGCGGGGGCGATTTTATCAAGATAAGGCATGATTGCAGATTCAGGGATCTGCAACAGCTTGGCATACGCGCGGACATAACCGCGGATAAAGGTCGGATTAGTTTCTTTTAGTGCATCTTCTTCGATTTCACGCACTGTAGTCAGTTTAAGACAAAGTCTGTCGGCGACTGTTTCCCGTGATAACTGAAGTTGTTCCCGACGTTGTGTTAAGAATTGGCCAAGAGTGAGTTGGAGATTATCTTGAGATTGAGAGTTATTCATGAGTTTCAGGACACAAACAGTTCAGGTTACGAGAAAGCGCGGAGATCTGCCCTTCCGCGCACCGAAGTTCCGTATTCCGGCATACTGCATGCCACCCGTAATGATAAAAATAATCCTGAAAACAACATCACTTTTATATTGTTTTACAGACTGTTATCCGGCGGACACTCATAAGCCAAAATGTACTGTACCACACTATCACTGCCTGACGGGGAATTCACGGCTAAATTCAGGTATTTTTCCGCAATTTCAGGCTGCTGATCGCATTTTGCACTCAGCGCCGCGCCTGTCAGCGCACCAGTATGCTGCGGCTGTGCTTTCAGTACCCGGTCAAAATGATACCGTGCGGCATCATACCGGCCGGCCTGAAGATAAGCCTCACCCAGTGCAAGACGGGTACCGGTCGCAGCCGGTACTGTCTGTGTCACGGGTGCTGTCCGGCATCCTGCCAGCAGCATTACTGCAATTAAGCCCGGGGAATACGTCCTTATCATACTGCCTCCTTGTCTGTAAGGCAGGTATATTAACGTAAACAGTCACCGGGGAGTGTTACTTAATATTACTGTCAGACTGCTTTGACAGAGATTGGTTCACCGGCCATGCGTTTTTTCAGTGTCCGTTTGGTCCGGTCGATAACATCACCGGCCAGCTGTCCGCAGGCAGCGTCAATATCATCACCGCGTGTTTTGCGGACAATGGTGGTGAATCCGTATTCCATCAGTACCTTGGCAAAACGGTCGATCCGGCTGTTTGAGCTGCGCCCGTAAGGGGCGCCCGGGAACGGGTTCCACGGGATCAGGTTGATTTTGCTCGGCGTGTCTTTCAGACAGGCCGCCAGCTGATGTGCCTGATCAGTGCTGTCATTGATATGATCCAGCATGACGTATTCCACGGTCACACGGCCGCCGTTCGCATTGGATTTTCCGAGATAACGGCGCACAGATGCCAGGAATGTCTCAATGTTATATTTTTTGTTGATCGGCACGATTTCATCACGCACATCATCCGTCGGTGCGTGCAGGGAAATGGCGAGCGCCACATCAATCATATCGCCGAGTTTATCCAGCGCCGGGACCACACCGGAGGTGGAAATCGTCACGCGGCGTTTGGAGAGCCCGAAACCAAAGTCATCCAGCATGATTTCCATCGCCGGGACAACATGGGTCAGGTTCAGCAGCGGTTCACCCATCCCCATCATCACCACGTTGGTGATCGGACGGCGGCCGCTGGATTTCAGGGAGCCGATGATTTTCGCGGCACGCCAGACCTGGCCGATAATTTCTGATACACGCAGGTTGCGGTTAAAACCCTGCTGAGCGGTTGAGCAGAATTTGCATTCCAGCGCACAACCGACCTGAGAAGAGACACACAGAGTCGCGCGGTCATCTTCCGGGATATAGACGGTTTCCACTTCCTGGTCGCCGACACGGATAGCCCACTTGATGGTGCCGTCCGCAGAGCGCTGTTCTTCTGACACTTCCGGGGCACGGATTTCCGCCACCGCTTTCAGTTTGGTGCGCAGCACTTTGTTGATATCGGTCATCAGATCGAAATCATCATAGCAATAGTGGTAAATCCACTTCATCACCTGATCAGCACGGAAAGGTTTCTCACCCATATCGGCGAAAAACTGGCGCATTTCTTTGCGGGTCAGGTCGAGTAAATTAATTTTTCCGTTGATTTTTTCAGGAGCAATCGGTGCGGAGCCTGTTACACAGGCGTCTTGAGTGGTCAGTTCTGACATTGTTAACATTGCCTCGTTGTTACACTTTCGGCGGTGACACGCGGCGCGCATCACAGATACAGGAATAAGGATAGCCGCTGAAACGGACTGCGTCACGGATACGGCGGAAATATAAAAGCCCCGTATCATAACGGGGCGCGGCATTGTACAAACATTAATAGTGATATGGCAAATTAAAACACGTAAATGTAAATCGATTTATTGAATAATAGTGCTTGTTTAAATCATTTTTTCAGATATTAATAATATTAACACTCATCTTTTACAGGTCATTTAATCTGAAACAAAGGAGTTGTTATGCATAAAATTATACTGGTTCCGATCGATCTGAATGCCGGTGCGTTATCTCAGAACGTTATTACTGAGATTAACGACTATGCCAAAGATAAAAATGTGAAATTTCATTTCGTTACGGTAATTCTTCCGTCTGAACAGCTTTTTGACTATGGTCTGACATTCCCTGTGATGACCGAAAATGCCAAATCAGAAGATCAGCGTATCAAAGCACTGCTTGAAAAACTGGACGCCACCACCGAAAAATTTGCTGTACAGAAAGAGCAGATTTCCACCGGTGTCCTTATCGGAAGTGCAGCAGAAGCCATTCTTGATAATGCAGAAAGAATTAAAGCCGACCTGATTGTTATCGGTTCCAAAAACCCGACCATGAAGAGCCGTTTCCTGGGCTCCACCGCGTCCGCACTGATCCACTACGCCAATATCTCAGTCCTTGTTGTCCGGTAAAAAAGCAAAAGCCCGGTAATCCGGGCTTTTGTGATTGCTGATAAAACAGCCGTCTGATACAACGATCAGCGCGGACAGATCTCATCTTCAGTGAAGAAATAGGCAATTTCACGGGCGGCGGATTCTTCCGCATCAGAGCCGTGCACCGCGTTTTCAGTAAAGCTGTCAGCGTAATCCGCACGGAGCGTACCGGCCAGGGCGTTATCCGGGTTGGTGGCGCCCATCAGATCACGGTGACGCTGCACGGCATTTTCCCCTTCCAGCACCTGTACCATAATCGGGCCGGATGTCATGAATTCCACCAGACCATCAAAGAACGGGCGGCCTTTGTGCTCAGCGTAGAATCCTTCCGCCTGTTCGCGGGTCAGGTGCAGCATTTTGGCGGCGATAATACGGAAACCGGCGCTTTCAAAACGGTGATAAATGGCCCCGATAGCATTTTTCTTTACGGCGTTTGGCTTAATGATAGAAAATGTGCGTTGTACAGACATGAATTGACCTCATTGTGCGCATGTGCGCTGTTGTCATTGTTATTTGCGGCTGACGGCAGACCGGTCCACACCTTGTGGTAAGGCGGTGATTATACGGGCTCACCTCTGTTTTTCCTACAGTTACGCAACATTTTTGCAAAGTATTCCGCATAACAGATCACAGATTTTCCGTCTGTATCACACTTTTTCCGCTGCGGTTCCCGCCGTTTCTGCTATTTCAGGGTAAAACTGACCGAACTGACCTGGCCGCTGAGATCCAGCACTGTCAGCTGATAACGCCCCGGGGTGTCCAGCGTCAGCAGCAGCGGCTCACCGGATTCAGTACTGCCCGCCTGGTCGCCGTTAAGAAACCACCACTGTGTGCCCTCTCCGCCCTGCGTCACCACCCGCAGATCGAGGGTTTTCGCCAGCGGCAGACGGCGCAGCACATCCCCTTCGCGGATCCCGGAAATCAGCAGCGGAGCCGCTTCCACCCGCAGCGGCGGACAGGTTTTACTCACCGGCGGCAGACGGTGGCTGCGGCGTTCGCCCGGCGGCAGCCAGCTCTCCAGCGCAATCGGCCACAGCGCCACGGTTTTCTCCTGTGCATCCGGACAATCCGGTGACACCCGCTCCCCCAGCCCGTTAACCCAGATCACCGCATTGGTGCCGGACAGGCTTTCCTGCCCTGCGGACGGCAATGTCGGCGGCACAGTATTGTCCAGCACCAGCGCTATCCGCTGCTGACGGCAGTTCGGATCCTGTTTGTCCGCCGCCAGCCCTGACGGCCAGCAAATCATCTTACTGCTGACACTGATGGGTTTCGGATCCGGCAATTTTTTGCCGCCGCGTGCCCGCAGATAACTGTCCACCTGATACAGGATCGGGATCGCGGTTGCAAACCCGGCCTGGCCGGCCACCGGCGTACCGTCAGGACGGCCGACCCACACCCCGATGGTGTAGCGGTTATTCACCCCCAGCGCCCAGGCATCACGGTAGCCGTAACTGGTGCCGGTTTTCCACGCCAGCGGCACATCCTGCGCCAGCCGGTCATCCGCCAGCGGCCGTGTCTCTCCGGCCATCACCCGGCGCGTGATCCACGCCGCGCCCGGGGAGATCAGCTGCCGCTCTGCCAGCGGATCCTCCGGACGAAAACGCACCGGTGCCACTTTACCCTGACGGGCAAACGCGCTGTAGGCGGCAATCAGCTGATCCATCCGCGCCCCTGTCCCGCCCAGAATCAGCGACAGGTTCGGATCACTGCCGAGCGGAAAACGCAGTTCCAGGCCGACATTGCGCAGTTTGGCACTGAACCGTTTCGGGCCATAAACATCCAGCAACTGAACCACCGGCAGATTCAGAGAGCGGCGCAGTGCCTCACTGACACTCACCGGCCCGCTGAATCCGGTATCAAAGTTGCCCGGCCGGTAATCATTAAAACGGCGCGGCACATCCTGCAGCAGGGATTCGCTGTGGATCAGCCCTTCATCCATCGCCAGAGCATATAAAAACGGTTTCAGTGTGGAACCCGGTGAACGCCAGGCGCTGTTCACATCCACATGGCCGAAACGGGTATCATCGGAAAAATCGATAGAGCCGACATAGCCCTTCACACTCATATCGCGGTTATCCACCACCATAATGCCGAGCGAGGTTTTTTCCGGCAGCTGATATTTGCGGTTGCGGGCCATCTCCTCCAGCTGACGCTGAATAGCGGGATTGATAGTGGTGCGGATCACCGGGTCTTTCACCCCCTGCGCCACACGCCGTGCCAGCAGCGGCGCGGAATGCGGCACCTGGCGCGGTGCCAGCCAGATACTCTCCTGCTTTAAATCATTCACTTTTGACTGCGGCCATACCTCAAATTCGGCCAGCCGGTCGAGCACCTTATTACGGGCCGCTTCCGCGCGCTGCGGATAACGATCCGGCCGCAGACGGCTCGGTGCCTGCGGCAGGACCGCCAGCAATGCCGCCTCCCCGGCGGTCAGTTCCGACGGCGGTTTGCCGAGATACATCCAGCTCGCCGCACCAATACCCTCTACCGTGCCGCCGTACGGGGCGCGGTTAAGATACATCTCCAGAATCTCATCTTTGGAATAGTGCCACTCCAGCTGAATGGTGCGGAAAACCTGTTTCAGTTTGCCGGTCAGCGTGCGGTCATGAGGATCGATCAAACGGGCGACCTGCATAGAGAGCGTGCTGCCGCCGGAGACAATACGTCCGGAGGTCAGATCCTGTAGTGCCGCACGACCGATAGCCACCGGGTTGATGCCCGGGTGCTGATAGAAATAGCGATCTTCGTATGTCAGAAGCGCTTCAATAAATTCCGGTGATACATCCTTCAGTGTGACCGGGTAGCGCCACACGCCGTTACTGTCGGCGAAACGCCACAGCGGTGATCCGTCCTCAGCCGTAACCGTACGCGCCATCACCACCGCATCCAGCGGCAAAGGCCAGATTTTATCGGCCAGCCAGAGCAGCGGCGGTGTCAGAACAATTGTTATCAGGCCGGTCAGCGCGAGACGTTTAAACCACACTTTCATGTATCAAACCGCATTATCAGAATTCTTAAGATAAAAATGCCCTTATAGTTTGTTATAAGGGCATAAAACATATTTTGCTGCCGCAGCCCGGAGGCTGCGGACAACAAACGGTGCTGTTAACGAACCACTTCCAGTGTCGCCGGTGTCACACCGGTGGCACGCCAGGCCGGAATATACATCGATTCCACCTGTGGTGCAGGAACACTGTATTTACCCGGAGTGACCGCGCGGGCCAGATAGACCAGCGTCACCGGACGGTACTCTTCCACCGCCACCTGGGAGACAAAGCGATCATCACGGTACTCGGTATGGCGGATATTGGCCTGCTGCATATCCTGGATAGCTTCCGCCAGGTTCGGCGCACTGTCCGCCAGACTTGCACTGGCTGCCGCCAGGTTCTGGTTTTCCAGCTCCAGACCGGCCGGTAACAGATCCACCACCAGCGCATCCGGCACGTTGCGGTCAGCCTGGATATCCAGACGGACAGCCACCAGGTCACCGCTGCTCAGGCGGTCAATGCTGATCGGGTTACCGTTCAGATCCATATACGTCCGCTTGATCTTCAGCACTTCGGATGACGGGTGCGGTGCCTGTAACGGATAGCCGGTGATATTCACACGACCGAACAGCTCCGCATCCCCGCGGTTTGCGACACTGATACCGTTGTTCAGCTGTGCCGCTGTGAGAGTCTCACGCAGCGCGCTGTCACGGTTTACCGCCGGGGCCTGTCCGTTGATCAGGGCAGACCACGGTTTTTCGCTCTGATTAATGTACTGACGGCCTGCCAGATACAGGGCGTTGCTCTCCTGCGTGGAGAAATAACGGTTATTCTGTATCTCCGCAGAGAGTGCCTGCAACTTGCCGTAACGCTGATCCGCATTGGAATCCGCCTCACTCAGCAGGGCAATAATCATCGCATCATCACGGATGGTGCTGCCGTAATCGCCGGTGTAGACGCTGTCACGGTTCTTCATCACCCCCAGACGGATAGCTTCGTTACCGCGATCCGCATCCCCCATTTTCTTCAGGGCGATACCCAGTTGCACCAGTGCCAGCCCGCTTGCGGCATCGTCACGGCGCTGATAGACCTGACGCAGTGCGCCGAGCGGTGCTTTCTGCTGCTGTGCCAGCACATAACCGGCATACGCCTGTACCGCAAAGCGCATCTGGTCGCTGTTGCCGTAATAGTTGCTGCTGATCACCGAGCGATCCTGCAGATAACGCAGCAGGCGGTTATTGGCGTTGCTCAGAGCATCCGCCGGGACATCAAACCCGCGCTGTCCGGCACGGAACAGGAAGTCTGTCGCGTATGCAGTCAGCCACGGCTCTTCCGCGCCGCTGTTATCCCACAGGGAGAAGCTGCCGTCACTGCGCTGCATACCGAGCAGATGCGGAATACCGGTCATCACCGCCTGGCGGCGTCCGGCATCAGTCTGGGTTTTGATGCCCAGTTTCTTCAGCTCAGCCTCAGAGGAGTACAGAGACGGATACAGCCCGCTCACCGTCTGCTCCAGACAGCCGTACGGATAGGCATAGAGTTCGCGGATATAACGCGAGATATCCAGCGGCGGACGGCTGGTCAGCATCATTTCACCGGAAACGGTGCTGGCATCCAGATAACCGATCTGGTCAGCCGGTAACGCCCATTCCCCGCCATTACCGAGTGACATGGAGTAAGAAACGGTTTCAGCCGGGTATGCCGGACGCACGCCGATTTTCCAGCTGTTTTTGTAGGTGTTGCTGCTTTCATCAGGCAGTTTCAGCCCTTTGACCGTCATAAACACCTCGCCCTGACCAAAGCCGTTGGCAGCCTCAACCGGGACATTCACGGAGGTGCGCTGGCCTTTCGCCAGGGTGACTTCTTTCTCTGCCGCCCCTTTGAGATGCACCATGCCGTCCGCACTGAAATTCACGGTCAGATTCTGTGTTTCATCGGTCAGGTTGGTCAGATCCAGCGTCAGCTGTGAACGGTCACCACCGGCCATAAAGCGCGGCAGCGCCATCTGACTGATCACCGGTGCGGCAACAATCACTTTATTCTGCGCATGGCCGAAATCTTCGTCCGTCCAGGCCTGAGCCATCAGGCGCAGTTCGCCGTTGAAATCCGGAATTGACAGAGTAACAGTCCCTTCGCCCTGCGCATTCAGTTCCACCGGTGCTGCCTGCTGCGCGATAATCTGCACTTCGGTCAGCGGTTTCAGGCCGCCGCGATCGAGGTCATCGCCGCCGTCACCACCAAACCGCAATGTGCCGAGACGACCACTGCCCTCAATCAGCTGACCATAAACATCATACTGATCCACACTGTAGCGCTTGCGGCCGAAGAAGGCGTCATACGGATCCGGCGTTTTGTAGTCGGTGATATTGAGTACACCGGTGTCCACGGCGGAAATCAGCACATTCACTTTTTCCGGTGCTGCTTTGCCGTCCTGTGCTTTCGCTTTGATTTTAACAGTCAGATCCTGATTCGGACGGATGCGGGCCGGCGTATCCAGTGTCACATCAATCTTACGGGCCGGGTCAGCCATCGGGATATGCAGAATACCGACCGCGCGTTTGACGGTCGCCTGACGGGAACTGTCACCCGGACGGACAACCACCGCAGTCGCGTACAGGTCGTGGCGTGTCCATTCTTTGTTCAGCGGTACTTCCACATCGGTGCCGCCTTCCGGTACATCCACTTCCTGCCACCACAGCGGGCCGTCACTGGATTCCAGCAGCACATAGCCTTTACCGGCCTGCGGTGCGGTCACATTCAGTTTAACTTTATCACCGGCGTGATAATTTGGTTTATCCAGTTTCAGTTTCACCTGATCCGGACGAACCGCGCCGGTGCCGCCGGTGTTATCCTGCCAGGAATAGCCGGCCCAGAAACGCACGCTGCTGGTCAGCCCGGTGGACGGATCCACCACTTCCAGACGGTATGCCCCCCAGGAGACCGGGACAGTCACTTTTGCGGTGCCGTCTTTGGCGATACTGATTTTGTCATCAGACATCACGAGGTCTTTCTGATCATAACCGGATGACCAGCCTTCGGAGTCGGACCAGCGCCAGTAATAATCACGGCGCTCATAAATCAGACGCGCATTCAGATCATCAGCCTGTAATTTATTACCCTGACGGTCGGTATAGACAATTTCGAATTCAGCCAGTGAATCTTCATCCATACTGTACTGCGACACATATTTGTCAGTGCGGTAGTCGTAAACCTCTTTTTTGGCGAAGACCGGACGGATACCGGCCATTTTCGCGGCTGGCCATACCGCGACATCCGCGCGGCGGGTCACCGGACGGCCGCCGGTTTCCATCAGGCTTGCCTGGAGGATTAATTTAAACGGCGATTTCACCTCTTTCCAGTAATCATTACTGATGGTGAATGCCAGCTCGCCGCCGTCATCCATGGTTTCGTCGAATTCATCCAGGGTGCGGGTCAGGCTCTCTTCCTGAATATCACCGAATTCAAAGCCCGGCAATTTGGCGGATGCCTCGCGATCCGGACGCATAAACAGCTGCCCGGTCAGTTGGTTACCGGCAGCTGGCGCACCATAGAGATAATGGCCTTCAATCTCAAAATCAGCGGATTGCTGTGTGGTGATCGGCTGTTTGTCGGTTTTGATTTCCATCGCCATGCGCTCAGGCATGAAATCTTCCACATTGACGCTGTAGAAGCGCGGCGTGTTATCCCCGAGATCAAAACGCAGTGTCAGCTTGCCGGTCTCGATGTTTTCCGGAATCGCATACTGGTACTGATAAAGACCGTTTTCCGGCTGCCAGACGAAGGTGGAGGCCACCTGACCGTCATTTTTCAGTACATCCACTTTCACCGGCTGATCTTTGACCGGATGGCCGTCGCCGTCGCGCAGCAGGCCGTTAATTACCAGAGTTTCCCCCGGACGGTACAGATCACGCGGACCAAAAACGAAGAATTGTTTTGCATAGCCCTGCGGACCGGCGATATCAAACTCAGCCAGGTCAAGCGCCGGGTTTTTCAGGTCGATCATACTGGTCTGGCCGTTGTTAATCGCCAGTAACAGCGCGGCATCCGCCCCGCGATCCAGTTTTGCATGACCACTGCTGTCGGTTTCTGCTTTACTGAGAAGCTGACCTTTGCTGTCCAGCAGACGGATTTCCACGCCTTTCAGTGCACTGCCTTTCGCCAGCGACTGAGTAAATACATCCAGCTCATTAAGATAGCTGTGCATGGAAACGCCGATATCACTCAGGGTAAAGAGTGTGGCCGGCATGGTGTAGCTGTAACGCCCGGCCTGCTGCATCACCGCCAGATACACGCCCTCTTCCTGTAACGGCTTGATATCCTTCAGCGGGATCTGCATATTTTCACGGGTGTTTTTCTGCGGATTGAGATCAAAACGCCCGGTATAGACCAGATCAGTGTTATTCAGCAGATCATCCGAATTCCAGTACTGGAGATTGTTGCCGTACTGCCAGCTTGCGAGGAAAGACGCCAGGGAATCCGGTTTGATGCGATAGAAATTGACATCAATACTGTCCACGTTCAGCGCGAATACCGGCAGTCCCTGCAGGACATCTGCCGGGAACAGTGAGCCGCGGCTGGCAAAGCCGACACTCGGTACCACATCCGCAGTGGTCAGTTTTAAGTCATAACCATTAACCAGTGTGCGCTCATTGATACCGCGCACGCCGCGATCGATACTCAGCTGCAATTCCCGTGACGGCGGCAGATGGCGCATGCGCAGTTCCATCAGGTTATCCGACAGCTCCCAGGCCCCTTCCAGCTTGCCGTTTTTCACATCCACCAGACGGGCGAACTGACTGAAATCCTGGTTCGGGTCCAGCGGAACGGAGAAGGTCACCACCATCGCATTTGCGCCGTCGAGCTGGATCTCAGAGGCGTCAATGATAGTCACATCTTTCCCGGCGTAGCGCTTACTCAGCTCTGCCAGTGATGCGGCATCCTGTGTTTTTTTCGCAGACGGGGAGGAAGCAGATGAAGAAGACGGGTTTTCTTTATTATTGGCCGGCGCGCCGTCATTGCTGCCCGCCGCCGTGGTATTACTGCCGGTGTCATCACAACCTGTGAGCGCCAGCGCTGAAGCAAGCAGCACTGCAATGCAGCGCTTTTTGCCCGGACCCTGTCCTGCAATCGGAGAATGCATAATCAATCCTTTCTGGTGAGCCCGGAAAACGGGCACTTGTTCGGTATTATTTCACGAAGTGTAAACAAAGCCTAAACAAGCGTATAGTGCATTATTCTGAATATATGCACTATACATATTCACCATCCGGATAAATTATTGTTACGCTTCTGTTACCGGAATGGCATTGCGCAGCCAGCCGCCGAGACGGCGCTGATAGAATGCCTGAGTGTGCTGTGTCAGGAAGTGCGTCAGCCCGTCATTTTCATCCGGATTTAACAGACAAAAATCAATATGTTCCCCGTCAGCAAGGTGCTCCATCGCAGCCTCAGCCGCCTGACGGATCACCGTATCCGCCTCCTGCTCTTCACTCAGCTCCAGCACAATCAGCAGCACCGGTTCATCCGGGACAGTATTGTTTTTTTCAGCTGCCATTACCCAAAATGCACGGCGCACCGGTTTGTGCTGTTTAAACACGCCGGTCAGCGCATCCAGCACCGCGTCAGGTTTGTTCTCCGGCACGCTGAGCAGCAGTGCACTGCCCTGTTCAATCATCACTTCCTGTACCGGGAGTATATCCGCCATCACAGAACTCCTTATTTCAGCATCTGTCTTCTTAAATATCACAGAAAAACGGCCACATATTATGTGACCGTTTTACAGCAGAATCAGCAGGGCAATGCCCGGTTACTGTCCGGCTTTTTTCAGCAGCAGTGCCGCCACAGTGCGCACACCGTACCCGGTTGCACCCGCAGACCATAAGTCTGACGGCGCTTTGCGGTAAGTGGCTGAGCAGTCAATGTGCAGCCAGTTTTTGCGGTAATCTTCCACAAAGTGAGACAGGAATGCCGCTGCGGTACTTGCTCCCGCAGTATTCGGTGCCCCGGTGTTGCTCAGATCCGCAAAGGAAGACGGCATCTGACGACGGTGGAATTCTGCCAGCGGCAGGCGCCAGAACATCTCTTTTTCCTGATCAGCGGCTGACATCAGTTCATTGTACAGCGCGTCATCGAAGCTCATCACAGAGTGATAATCGTTACCGACGGCCGTTTTCGCCGCCCCGGTCAGGGTCGCTGCATCAATGATAAATCCGGCGTTATCTTTGTCCGCTTCAATCAGACCATCCGCCAGTACCAGACGCCCTTCCGCATCGGTATTCATGATTTCAACGGATTTACCGTTGCTGTAACGGATAATATCACCCAGTTTGAAGGCATTGCCGCTCACCAGGTTATCCGCGATGCACAGGTACAGTTTCACACGCTTTTGCAGGCCGCGGCTGATAGCCATTGCCAGTGCGCCGGTCAGGGTGGCTGCGCCGCCCATATCGGATTTCATGGAGTCCATGGAGGACGTTGGTTTCAGGCTGTAGCCGCCGGAGTCAAAGGTGATCCCTTTACCTACCAGGCTGGCGAACACCGGTGCGTTTTCCTGTTTGCCCGGATTGTAATCCAGCGCCAGCAGTACCGGCGGGCGTACAGAACCACGACCGACCGTATGGATCCCCATATAGCCCTGCTCGCGTAAATCTTCCCCTTTGATGATACGGTAACCGACAGAATTGCAGGAAACACCGCACAGCAGATCAACTGCACGCTGCGCCAGCTGTTCCGGGCTCAGTTCTTCCGCCGGGGTATTGATAACGTCGCGTACCCAGTCGATGATGCGGATACGGTGTTCCAGTTCGGTTTTATCCGCTTCCGGTAATTCCGGCCATTCAATCGAGCGTGCGCCTTTCGGACCACGGAAGCCCTGCCAGAATGCCCAGCTGGTTTCCAGATCCCAGTTGCTGCCGCTCAGTACCACATTGCGGATGCCCTGACCGTCGATTTTGCGGCCCGCGCTCTGCACGGCGCACAGCATCCCTTTACGGCTTAAATGAACGGTCATTCCTTTGTCAGTCGCGCTGACCAGGGCTTTTTCTCCCCACGCCGGAGAAGCAGGTTCATACGATAAGGTTACAGGCATGATGAGTTGCGTCATTTCGTTCTCTCTTTTGACTTTTAGACTGCCGTAACAGTCAGATTTTATTTGAGGAATGCACGGCGTGCCGGTCTGCACAGGAGGCGGTAACAGCATACGCGCATCAGAGACCGCACGCTAACACAATTGTGCGGCCTGATGCGCGTAACAAAAGACATCATTCAAATTCGTCGAGCCAGACTAACAAAATTGCTTCTAATACTTTTTCGTTAGATTTTTCCGGTGCATCGTCAAATTCTTCCAGTTCGCAGATCCACTGATGCATATCAGTGAAACGCACGGTTTTCGGATCTGTGTCCGGGTACAGATCATACAGAGCTTCGCCGATTTCACGGCTGTCCTGCCATTTCAGTCCCATTTCAGGCTCCTTTATCAGTGCTCACGTGCGTGGTTGATGGTGTATTTCGGAATTTCCACCACCAGGTCTTCATCCGCGACTTTCGCCTGGCAGCTCAGGCGGCTTTCCGGCTCGAGTCCCCAGGCTTTGTCCAGCATGTCATCTTCCAGCTCACTGCTCTCGCCGAGGGAGTCAAACCCTTCGCGGACGATACAGTGACAGGTTGTGCAGGCACATGATTTCTCACAGGCATGTTCAATTTCGATACCGTTACGCAGGGCAACATCCAGAATTGACTCACCTTCATTTGCGTCGTATACCGCACCTTCAGGGCATAATGACTCATGCGGTAAAAAAACAATCTTAGGCATAATCTTCCCGTTATATCTCATCCACAGAGTGGCCCGCGAGTGCCTTGCGGACAGAATTGTCCATCCGGCGCGCCGCGAATACCTGTGTTTGCTTGTCCAGTTGTTTAATTGCGTTTTCAATGGCGGCTGGTGAGTCGCCTTCAACGCTCTCAATAAGCACACCGACTGCCGCATCAATAGCGGCATTTTCGTCGTCGCTCAGTAAATTGCCATCCTCTGAAAGCGCCTGAGTCAGGCTCTCCAGCAGGCGGGCAGCTTCCACTTTTTGTTCCGCCAGACGGCGGGTGGATAAATCGTTTTCTGCGTTTTCGAGTGAATCTTTGATCATCCCGGCGATATCGGTATCACTCAGGCCGTAGGACGGTTTGATCTGGACTGAGGCCTGCACACCGGTGGATTTCTCCAGTGCACTGACACTCAGCAACCCGTCCGCATCCACCTGGAAGGTGACACGGATATGGGCATTACCGGCGGCCATCGGCGGGATGCCGCGCAGGGTAAAACGTGCCAGGGAACGGCAGTCGCTGACCATTTCCCGCTCGCCCTGCAGCACATGAATGGTCATGGCGGTCTGGCCGTCTTTAAAGGTGGTAAATTCCTGGGCACGGGCTGCCGGAATGGTGGTGTTGCGCGGAATGACTTTTTCCACCAGGCCGCCCATAGTTTCCAGCCCCAGCGAAAGCGGGATCACATCCAGCAGCAGCATGTCGCTGTCCGGTTTATTGCCGGCCAGAATATCTGCCTGAATCGCGGCACCGATAGCAACCACTTTGTCCGGGTCAATCGAGGTCAGCGGCTCTTTGCTGAAGAACTCACCGACCAGCTCACGCACCAGCGGCACGCGGGTTGATCCGCCGACCATCACCACTTCGCGGACTTCATCCTGATCCGTTCCCGCATCTTTCAGGGCACGGCGGCAGGTCATCAGGGTTTTTCTGACCAGCGGGCGAATGAGTTCCTCAAAGGTCTCACGGGTCAGCACACCCTGCCAGCCATCCAGGGAGATGGTGGTTTGTGCGGCATCAGACAGTGCAATTTTGGCTTCCGCCGCCGCATTTAATACTTCACGGTGCTGCGAATGCCCTTGTGACTGAATGCCGCGCTGTTCATAAATCCAGTCAGCAATCAGGTTATCGAAATCATCACCACCAAGCGCGGTATCACCGCCGGTGGCCAGTACTTCAAACACACCACGACTCAGACGCAGCACAGAGATATCAAACGTACCGCCGCCGAGGTCATAGACCGCAATCACGCCTTCCTGACCGGAATCCAGCCCGTAGGCGATAGCTGCCGCTGTCGGCTCATTCAGCAGACGTAACACGTGTAACCCGGCAAGGCGGGCGGCATCTTTGGTGCCCTGACGCTGCGCGTCATCGAAATAAGCGGGAACGGTGATCACCACGCCATCCAGCTCACCGCCGAGGGTTTCCTGCGCGCGCTGTGCCAGCACTGACAGAATATCCGCCGAGACACGGACAGGATCTGTCAGCCCGGCCGCAGTGCGGATGATAGGCAGGCCGTTTTCGCCCGCCTGCAACTGATACGGCAGATCAGGATAGCGTTCAGTGATATCGGTCAGCGAGCGCCCCATCATGCGTTTGACAGAGATAATAGTATTCTGAGGATCGGCAGCCGCATTTGCACGGGCATCCCAGCCGACCAGGCGGCTGTCCGCGCTGTACTGCACGACAGAAGGCAGTAAATAACGCCCTTCGTGATCGGGCAGAACATCGGTTTCACCACTGCGCACAGTGGCGACCAGTGAATGGGTGGTGCCTAAATCGATACCCGCGGCAAGGCGGCGCTGATGCGGGGCGGGAGCCTGTCCCGGTTCGCTGATTTGTAACAGTGCCATATTTTTCCCCTAGAAACTGTCGAGCAAACGTTCTTCAAGATTTTCAATTTGTTGCGTCAGTTTACTCAAAAATCGTAATTTACGCACGCTGTCCGCAGCAGCGGTCCAGTCTTCGTCATCCAGTTGACCAATCATCTCTGCCATCCGGGTTTTTGTCATTTTAGTAATAGTGGCAGCAAAACCGGCCAGTGCATCACTGTCCTGTTTCTGTTCGATGATATCGAGGGCTTCGCGCAGCTCCAGCTGCTCCATCAGAAATGCGGTGTCATGCATTGTGTGCTGTTCATTATTGATATCAATATCATGTAACAGCAGCATGTATTCCGCACGTTTCAGGGGATGTTTCAGGGACTGGTAGGCGTCATTGATGGTCGCGGCCATCGTCAGTGCCTGCGCTTGTTCTTTCGCATCACCGGCAGCAAATCTGTCCGGGTGATACTGGCGCTGCAAATCCTGATAACGACCGGCAAGTGCCTGTGTGTCAAGGTCATAACGCACAGGCAGGCTGAACAGGGAAAAATAGTTCATCGTGTTCTCTTCGCGGATAAATGGATCAGTTAAACGTGAAAACTCTCGCCGCAGCCGCATTCGCTGTTGACGTTCGGGTTATTGAATTTAAACCCTTCGTTTAACCCTTCCTTCACGAAATCCACTTCCGTGCCGTCAAGATACACAATACTTTTTCCGTCGATGATCACTTTTACGCCGTGATCTTCAAAGACGACATCATCTTCATTAATGACATCGGCAAATTCAAGTACGTAAGCCATACCAGAGCAACCGGAGGTTCTCACGCCTAACCGCAGACCTACTCCTTTACCGCGGTTTGCCAGAAAACTGGTGACCCGGTTAGCCGCACTTTCTGTAAGAGAAACGGACATTACACACCTCGCTCTATAAACCAGTATGGCGGATGACCGATGGGATCAGTATCCGCCATTATTTTATTGTTTTACCTGCTGCACACCGGCAGCGGCGGGCTATTAGTTGCCCCGGCGTTTACTTTTGTAATCCGCAATTGCTGCTTTGATCGCATCTTCAGCCAGAATCGAGCAGTGAATTTTCACCGGCGGTAATTCCAGTTCTTCCGCAATCGCGGTATTTTTGATGGCTTCCGCTTCATCCAGGGTCTTCCCTTTCATCCACTCAGTCACCAGTGAGCTTGACGCAATCGCCGAGCCGCAGCCGTAGGTTTTGAAACGTGCGTCTTCAATCACGCCGTTGTCATCAACTTTGATCTGTAACTTCATTACGTCACCACAAGCCGGTGCACCCACCATACCACTGCCGACAGTCGGGTCTTCGTTGTCGAATGAACCGACGTTGCGCGGGTTTTCGTAGTGATCGATTACTTTATCGCTATAAGCCATTGTTTATACTCCTGAAACCGTCTGATTAATGGTGTGACCATTCAATACTGTTAATATCAACACCTTGCTTGTGCATTTCCCACAGCGGGGAAAGATCGCGCAGGCGGCCAATTGCGTTATGGATAAGTTTGATAGCATAGTCAATCTCTTCCTCAGTCGTGAAACGACCCAGAGAGAAGCGGATTGAGCTGTGCGCCAGTTCGTCGGTCATACCCAGGGCGCGCAGAACATATGACGGCTCCAGGCTGGCGGACGTACAGGCAGAACCGGATGATACCGCGAGATCTTTCAGCGCCATCATCAGGGATTCACCTTCAACATAGTTGAAACTGACGTTAAGAATATTCGGTGCAGAGTGCTCCGGGCAACCGTTCAGATAGGTTTCTTCGATATCTTTGATACCGTTCCACAGACGCATACGCAGTGCGGACAGACGCTCAGCTTCCGCTGCCATCTCTTCTTTGGCGATACGGTAAGCTTCACCCATACCGACAATCTGATGGACTGCCAGTGTACCGGAACGCATACCGCGCTCGTGACCACCGCCGTGCATCTGCGCTTCAATGCGGATACGCGGTTTGCGGCGGACATACAGTGCGCCGATACCCATCGGGCCGTAAATCTTATGGCCGGAGAAGGACATCAGATCCACTTTCAGTTTGCTTAAATCAACCGGTACTTTACCGACGCTCTGGGTGGCATCCACATGGAAAACAATCCCTTTGCTGCGGCACAGTTCACCGATTGCTTCGATATCCTGAATCACACCGATTTCGTTATTTACATGCATGATTGAGACTAAAATGGTGTCTTCACGCATCGCAGCTTCGAGTTCAGCCGGGTCGATCAGGCCATTACGCTGCGGCGCAAGATAGGTTACTTCAAACCCTTCGCGCTCTAACTGACGGCAGGTATCGAGTACCGCTTTGTGCTCAGTTTTACAGGTAATAATGTGCTTGCCTTTTTTCTCATAGAATTTGGCTGCACCTTTGATCGCCAGGTTGTCAGACTCGGTGGCACCGGAAGTGAACACGATTTCACGCGGGTCAGCGCCGACCAGATCAGCAATCTGGTTACGGGCAATATCGACAGCCTCTTCGGCCTGCCAGCCAAAACGGTGAGAACGTGAGGCCGGGTTGCCGAAGATGCCGTCCATTGTGAGGCATTGCATCATTTTTTCAGCAACACGCGGATCAACCGGGGTGGTTGCTGAGTAATCTAAATAAATCGGTAATTTCATCGCTCAATTGCTCCATGAACTACGGTTGCGTTGTTAACGCAGGTTTCTGCTTATGCTTGCAGATTGATAATCGTTTCGTTAATTGCCAGATTATGTGCACGACGTTTATCATCCTGGCGATCAGCAACATCAATCACTTCTTTATGATTTACTAACTCTTCCAGACTGATACTGCTTAAGAAATCAGTAATACGGTCACTCAGGTCACGCCACAGCGCGTGTGTCAGACAACGGTCACCGCCCTGACAGCCTTCCTGGGTTCCCTGACAGCGGGTCGCATCAACGGATTCATCGACGGCCGAGATGACCTGAGCAATGAAAATCTCACCGGCACCGCGTGCCAGAAGATACCCGCCGCCCGGCCCGCGAACGCTGGAAACCAGCTCGTTTTTACGCAGACGGGAGAAGAGTTGCTCAAGATAAGAGAGGGAGATACCCTGACGTTCAGAAATGTCAGCCAGTGGTACGGGCCCCTCATGGGAGTGCAGCGCTACGTCGAGCATAGCGGTTACCGCATAGCGCCCTTTTGATGTCAGTCTCATAACCGGATCCCCGTGATAAATGGTGAAGAAATTGTGTCATTCCTGAGTAATTTAGTCAACTATTTAACCCAGTAATTTACTCAACTATTTTTTCGCCCATTTCTCAACAGAAGTCAGGATACCCCGCAGGATATTCAGCTCCTGTGTTTCCGGATGCGCGCGGGTAAATAAGCGGCGCAGACGGTTCATAATCTGACCCGGATGTGCTTTGCGGATAAAACCGGATTCATTGAGAACCGATTCCAGATGCGTGTAAAACCGCTCCATATCATCCGCCGGCGGATAGTGTACCTCATCTGCCTCATCATTATTTGCCGGTTCGCTCTCATTCTGAGAGGCAAGAAATGCCATCCGGATCTCATAACTGACCAGTTGCACCGCCATTGCCAGGTTCAGCGAGCCGTATTCCGGGTTGGTCGGGATATAAAGGTGATAATTACACTTCTGTAATTCATCGTTGGTCAGCCCGACACGTTCACGGCCGAAAATAATCGCGACCGGTGCGGTCTGTGCGATTTTAACACTTTTTTCCCCGCATTCACGCGGTTCAACCATCGGCCACGGCAGTGTGCGTGACCGGGCACTGGTGCCGATCACCAGTTCACAACCGGCGATCGCCTCATCCAGGGTGCTGACAATCTTTGCATTGCCGATAACATCACTGGCACCGGCAGACAGCGCGATGGCGTGAGAGTCCGGCTGTACCTGCGGATTGACCAGATAAAGGTTGGATAACCCCATTGTTTTCATAGCCCGCGCAGCGGAGCCCATATTGCCTGTATGTGAGGTTTCAACCAGGACGATTCGGATATTTTCGGACATAACACACTTTCTTTGGGAAATTATCGCAATATCTTAACACAAGAATAGTCAGATTGACGATCACCTGTTATACTCTGCCGCGTTTATTTTCGTTCTTTAACATCCCGGTGGACAACCCCATGCATCCGATGCTTACCATCGCCATACGTGCTGCACGTAAGGCCGGCAACCTGATTGCCAAACACTATGAAATGCCTGACACTGTTGAGACAACTCAGAAAGGTTCCAATGACTTTGTGACCAACGTGGATCGCGAAGCCGAGCAGATGATTATCGAGATCATCCGCAAATCTTATCCGAAGCACACCATTATCTCCGAAGAGTGCGGTGAGTTACTTGGTGAAGAACATGATATGCAATGGGTGATTGATCCCCTGGATGGCACCACCAACTTCGTCAAACGTCTCCCGCACTTCGCGGTATCTATCGCATTCCGTATCAAAGGCCGCACTGAAGTGGCGGTTGTTTACGATCCGATGCGTAACGAATTATTCTCTGCTGTCCGTGGTCAGGGCGCACAGTTAAACGGTTACCGTCTGCGCGGTGCGACTGCCCGTGATCTCGACGGCGCGGTACTGGCTACCGGCTTCCCGTTCAAAGCCAAACAGCATGCTGATACCTATATCAAAATGCTCGGCAAACTGTTTACCCGCTGCTCAGACTTCCGCCGCACCGGCTCTGCCGCACTGGATCTGGCTTATCTCGCTGCCGGCCGTGTGGACGGTTTCTTTGAAATCGGTCTGAAGCCATGGGATTTCCTCGGTGGTGAACTGCTGGTCCGTGAAGCGGGCGGTATCGTCACTGACTTCACCGGTAACCACCGTTATATCGACAGCGGTAACATCGTTGCGGGCAGCCCGCGTGTGGTCCGCGAATTGCTGGCAGAACTGCGTGATGAGCTGACTGAGTCACTGAAACGCTGATTTATTTGTCTTTACGGGTAATAATCTGACGGTTATTACCCTGTTATTTTCTGCTATTCATTTCCGCACTATGACTTACTCTCTTCCGGTTTATTCTGCTGCTCATTTATTATTAATATTCTATTTTCTTATAATATTGTTATTCATCTGAAAGGATATAGCCTTATCTGTGGTATTTATTACTGCCATACTTTCACAGAATAAGGATGATATTATGTTATCAAACAATGAAATTACATTATCGGATTTGCACGAACAATCAGAAGATATTGAAACCTACCAGAGCAACATTAAAGAAATGCCGTATCGTGAGCAATTAGAGAATATCAATCACTACCTGAGAAGAATACATATTACGATAGAGCGCGGATACGACAACCTTCACCGGGATCTTAATTCATTATCCGGCGAGGATTTCCCTGTTGATATTCTGAAATATATGCAATCCGGTGCCAATGAGCTGTATGCAATTAATCATCATTGCTATAACGCAATGGAAATAAATGAATTAACTGAAAGAAATAGTAATTACATTCATAAACTATCAGAATTAATTAATGAATATACCCGGCAACTGGAACAACTGAAAAAAATGACGTCAGTGCATACCGGCAACGATCATACTGATGATACAATCGACATGCTGAATAAAAAAATTAATGACCTCCGGCATACTGTCAGTGATGCCGTCAGATTTGCCATTCTGCTGAGCAAGATCAATATGTATATGCTGAACACCTTATCTGTCACCGGATTCTGGGTACAATTAATGGCCCTTTACGAACCTTACTTTAAACAGGGTGCCCCAATGGATGGTCTGAATGACATTATTCAGCATCAGCTCGATTATTTTAATTCTTTCGGACATTAATATTAATAAGGATACCGTATCTGAGGTATCCTGTTATTATTTTCTTCCGGTTCCTTAGCCTGTTAATACACTAATATCTTATGATATTGTCACCGGCGTATAACCCGGTAACCATGCTATCGTATTTACTGAATATCTCACTTTAACAGCAAACCCGGGAAACATTATTATGATATTACCTGAAAAAATACGACTGGCTGATATTAATGCACTGTATCGCCAAAACAGAATAGATGAAGCTGTTATCCAGCCTGTCCCTTACCAGGATATTTTTGAAAGAGTGAAAGACTACGAACGTCGTTTGCGGGATGCGATTGATTCTGAATATGTCTATCTCGATCATCAGATGGAAGCACTCACGGAATATAATCACTATTTTTCTGTTCTTCCCGAAATACATAACAACATCACAGAATATAACATTGAAATTAACGGGTATTACTATCAGCAAAGAATTTCTGATCTGAAAACCGTTATTGAACACCTGATAAGTGATACCTCAACCACTATAGACGGATACTATAAACAAATAGCGTTACTGGAAAAATTAAAAGCTCCCCGGCAATTGCATACTGCAATACCGGCCAATACACTGATTTCCGGTATTGACGATATTATCAGTATGCTGCATCAGAAAATTGCTGACCTCAAAACCACGCTGGAGAGTTACACACTGCTCACTGCTCTGCTGGACAATATCAGTAATCTGTCACAAATGTGTGTCACCGTCAGTAATGTCTGGCAGCAGAAAATGGCCGATATTGCGCCGTTTTTACTGCCGGATGCCTCACCTGAAGCGCTGGAGCTGCAAGTACAGGCGCTGATCAGTTATTTTAATTATTTCGGTAGCTGACAGGATTCTGAACGGATAATAGTTCCCCTTTATCTGTTCAGATTATCGTCTTATGACTGAGGGCGGATTTTAGGCCGCAGGAACAACGCCGGCAGTGCTGTCAGCGCCATCAGATAAAATATGCCACCGTGGATATCCTCATACAGATACCCCGCCACCAGCGTCATCACCGCAATCGCCCCGCCCATCGCCAGCGCGGAATACGCCGCCTGCAACGGAATAATTTCTGTGGATTTGCGCGCACCGATAAAGCGCATGGCCGCCAGATGACACACCGTATAGGTGCCGCTGTGCAGGATCTGCGCCACAATCAGCACCGGCAGTGCCGCCGACATGCCCATCAGTGACCAGCGCAGAATACCGCAGATACCGGAAAGCAGTAACAGATTGGCCGCACTCCAGCGGCGGAACAGTTTATTACTGAAGGTAAAGACAATCACTTCCGCCACCACGCCCAGCGACCAGAGATAGCCGATCGCGGCATCAGAGTACCCCACCTTCTGCCAGTAAATCACACTGAAGCCGTAATAGGCGGCATGCGCCCCCTGCAACAGACTCACACACAGCAGAAAGCGGACTACCGCATTGTCTTTCAGCAGAACACGGAATTTCACCTGCGGCCCGCGCTGTTTCATCTCCCCGGACGGCATAATGCGCGGGCGCAGCAGCGAGGTCAGCAGCAGTGAACCGGTACTGACCACCAGCGCCGCCAGGATCACCTCGTGCTTCCAGATATCCATCAGCATCCCGGTAACCGAGGTGGCAATGATAAATGCCACTGAACCCCAGACACGGATCGAGCCGTAATCCATCGGGAATTGCTTTTGCCAGGTTGCTGCGAGGGAATCCCCCAGCGGAATCATCGGCGAGAAAAAGAGGTTGAATCCGGCCATCACAAAAAAGAGCCAGAGCCAGTGCGAGCCGAAATAAAACGCCACCGCGAACAGGAAAGAACAGAGCGCCATCAGTCTCAGGGCAAAAATCAGCCGTGACGGGTCTTTAAACAGCGGCGTGATAAACAGGCTGCCGACGAACCGCGCCACCAGCCCGACACTGAGCAGCATACCGACCGTTGCCACATCATGCCCTTCACCTTTCAGCCATGCGCCCCAGTAGGGAAGAAAAATCCCGTAGGAAAAAAAATACGTAAAATAATCAAGCGCCAGCCAGAGCGATGACGGAACAAACATCTGCCTCTCCTTTCAGGAATACAAAAAACCCGCTCGCGGCGAACGAAGCGGGTTTTGGTTACATCAGATTGGTAACGCGATTATGCGTAAACCGGATATTTCGCGCAGATAGCCAGAACTTTTTGTTTCACAGCTTCAATGGTCGCTTCATCATTGAGGTTATCCAACACGTCACACATCCAGCCGGCCAGTTCACGGGCTTCTGCTTCTTTGAAGCCGCGGCGGGTGATCGCCGGGGAACCGACACGGATACCGGAGGTCACAAACGGGCTCTTCGGATCGTTCGGCACACTGTTTTTGTTGACAGTGATGTTAGCACGGCCCAGTGCCGCATCCGCATCTTTACCGGTGATGTCTTTATCGACCAGATCCACCAGGAACAGATGGTTCTCAGTACCGCCGGACACCACTTTATAACCACGGTTCAGGAAGACTTCAACCATTGCTTTGGCATTTTTCACAACCTGGACCTGATTTGCTTTAAATTCAGGCTCCATTGCTTCTTTTAACGCCACTGCTTTACCGGCGATAACGTGCATCAGAGGACCACCCTGGTTGCCCGGGAATACCGCTGAGTTCAGTTTTTTGTACAGATCTTCATCACCGCCTTTCGCGAGGATCATCCCGCCGCGCGGACCCGCCAGGGTTTTGTGCGTGGTGGTGGTGACAACGTGAGCATGCGGAACCGGGTTAGGATAAACACCCGCAGCAACCAGACCGGCTACGTGGGCCATATCAACAAACAGGTAAGCACCGATGCTGTCAGCGATTTCGCGCATTTTCGCCCAGTCAACCACACCGGAGTAAGCAGAGAAGCCGCCGATGATCATTTTCGGCTGATGTTTTTTCGCCTGAGCAGCGACATCGTCATAATCGATTTTACCGGCAGAATCGATACCGTAAGGGACGATATTGTACAGTTTACCGGAGAAGTTTACCGGAGAGCCGTGAGTCAGGTGACCGCCTTCCGCTAAGTTCATCCCTAATACTGTATCGCCCGGTGACAGCAGTGCGGAGTACACTGCAACGTTAGCCTGGGAGCCTGAGTGCGGCTGAACGTTGGCATAGTCTGCGCCGAACAGTTCTTTTGCACGGTCAATCGCCAGCTGTTCAACGATATCCACATATTCGCAGCCGCCGTAGTAGCGTTTGCCCGGATACCCTTCCGCATATTTGTTGGTGAGCTGGGAGCCCTGAGCTTCCATAACGCGCGGGCTGGTATAGTTTTCAGAGGCAATTAATTCAATGTGCTCTTCCTGACGACGATCTTCGTCTTTCATCGCCTGCCAGAGTTGTGGGTCGTAATCTGCAATATTCATTTCACGCTTTAACATTCGCTTCTCCTGACTCGCCTGATGCCGATAAAAAAACACCCCTTTCCGGGGACGAATGCCCTACAGTGTAAACCCTTTTTCTGAATTGAGATAGCCCCGGAAACAAAAAATACGCAAACGATTGCATATCGGTAAAATCAGGTAATTAGCATGCTTATTATTTCATAAGAATATCCTGTCCATCGGACACAATACCGGATTTGTGATCCCCTCTTACCCACGCTCACTGATCAATTTCGCTATTTTCACCGGATTTTCAGAAACAGCAGAAAAATTTGCGCTTTACAAATTCTGCCCTGTATTATAAGTTGCATAAAAAATACATGTTATAAATTTCACACTGATGTGATGCTTTTTCAGGAGCCCTGCTATGCTCGATGCACAAACTATCGCCACCGTAAAATCCACCGCCCCGCTGATTGCCGCCACCGGCCCGAAACTGACCGCCCATTTTTATGACCGCATGTTTCGTCAGCACCCGGAGTTAAAAGATATCTTCACCATGAGCCACCAGCAGAACGGCGCACAGCGTGAAGCGTTGTTTAATGCGGTCTGCGCCTATGCCATGAATATTGATAACCTCGGCGCGCTGGGTGCGGCAGTGGAAAAAATTGCCAACAAGCACGCCAGTCTGATGATCAGACCGGAACATTACCCGATTGTCGGGGAAAATCTGCTCGCCACTATTGAAGAGTTGCTCAATCCGGGCGAGGAAGTCCTTACCGCCTGGGGTAAAGCGTACGGCGTGCTGGCGGATATCTTTATTCAGCGCGAAGCCGGGCTGTATCAGGAAAAAGCGGCTTTACAGGGCGGATGGGAAGGACTGCGTGAATTCCGCGTGATCCGCAAACAGCCGCAGAGTGAACTTATCACCAGTTTCGAACTGGCGCCGGTTGATGGTAAGCCTGTCGCGGATTACCGCCCGGGGCAGTATATCAGTGTCTATATCAATGATGATGCGCTGGAAAATCAGGAGATCCGCCAGTATTCCCTGACGCAGGCACCGGACGGTAAAACCTACCGGATTGCGGTCAAACGTGAAGATAAAGGTACGATTTCCGGCTGGCTGCACGCCAATGTGCATGAAGGTGATGTGGTCAGACTGACACCTCCGCTGGGGGATTTCTTCCTGGAGGCAGAAAAAGAGACGCCGGTGGTTCTGATTTCCGCCGGTGTCGGTTTAACACCGATGATGTCCATGCTGCAGACACTCGCCGCACAACAGCATCCGGCAGATGTGACCTGGCTGCATGCGGCAGAGCACGGCGGCGTGCATGCTTTTGCGGAGGAAGTAAACCGGTTTGGTGCTCAGTTGCCGGCGTTCAGCCAGACCGTCTGGTACAGAGAGCCGCGTGCGGATGAAGCACATCCGCACCTGACCGGGCTGATGGATTTAACCGCTCAGCAGGATGCTCTGCTCAGTAAAGCCCGCCACTATTACCTGTGCGGCCCGGTAGCCTTTATGCAGCATATAGCGCGTCAGCTGACCGCAATGGGCGTCAGTGCAGACCAGATCCATTATGAATGTTTCGGTCCGCACAAAATTTTATAATCGCGACAGAACAACAATAACAACACGCTGGATATTCAGCGTATGTGCTTAAGCTGAAGCACATTTGAGTAACAGTGACATAACCGCCGAATTTATATCTATCCCATCCTTTCGCCCGGTTCACTGTTACTCTTTTTTTTTGCCCGTCAGTTTTTATAACGGGCCCGGTTCACACATTTTTTTACTGCCTGTGAGAAATACATCACCTTGGCCGAATTAATACACTCTTCCAGCTCGTTCTGTTCTTCTTTATTTAAATTCATCCCGGAAACCTCTGCAAACAGCGCCGGTAATTCATGCTGACCGGGATCTTTCAGTGCTGACTGCAAAATAATAATACCAGCCATAACCAGAATAATAATCACAGCACATACCGCAACGATCCATTGTATTACCCGCATATGTATTGCCCGCACAGTCTTCTCCTTTTACTGACAGATAAAAAAATCCGGCGGTGTCAGAAATAACAGCCGCCGGATAAATATGATTTGCAGGGATGCTCAGCAGAACTCAGATAGCATCTTCATCCTGTTCCCCGGTACGGATCCGGACAACCTGTGCCACATCGAACACAAAGATTTTACCGTCACCGATCTTACCGGTCTGCGCCGTCTGCATAATGGTTTCCACACAGGTTTCGAGAATGTCATCGGCGACAACAATTTCAATTTTTACCTTCGGCAGAAAATCCACCATATATTCCGCACCGCGATACAGTTCCGTATGCCCTTTCTGACGGCCGAAACCCTTCACTTCTGTCACGGTCATCCCGGTGATCCCCACTTCCGCCAGAGCTTCGCGGACATCATCGAGTTTAAACGGCTTAATAATTGCCTCAATCTTTTTCATTGTCAGATCCTGTTACCAATTTTTGCGGCCAAACCCGGATGTAATCGGGTAACGGCGATCTTTGCCAAAGTTCCGGGCGGTAATGCGCGGTCCCACCGGTGACTGGCGGCGTTTGTATTCATTGATATCCACCAGCCGGATAACCTTGCGGACCACCGCTTCATCAAACCCGGCGGCGATCAGTTCATCGGCGGACATATCTTTTTCAACATACCCGGCCAGCAGGGCATCGAGGATGTCATACGGCGGCAGACTGTCCTGATCCAGCTGACCCGGTGCCAGCTCTGCTGACGGCGGACGGGTGATCACCCGCTCCGGAATCGCCGGAGAGAGCGTATTGCGGTATCTCGCCAGTTCAAACACCATGGTTTTCGGCACATCTTTCAGGACATTAAAGCCCCCGGCCATATCCCCGTACAGTGTGGAGTAACCGACAGCACACTCGCTTTTATTACTGGTGGTCAGCACAATACGGCGGCGTTTATTGGACATGGCCATCAGAATCACCGCGCGGCAGCGTGCCTGTAAATTCTCTTCAGTGGTATCAACCGGTGTTCCGGCGAATTTCGGCGCAAGTTCGTGCATAAAGGCTTCAAACATCGGCTCAATCGACACCACATCAAATTCCACACCCAGCAGCTCTGCCTGCTCACGGGCATCGTGGATACTGATATCCGAGGTGTAACGGAACGGCATCATCACCGCCTGCACTTTATCTTTACCCAGTGCATCAGCGGCAATGGCGACAGTCAGGCCGGAATCGATCCCGCCGGACAGGCCCAACAGCGCTCCCTGAAAACCATTTTTGCGGACATAATCCCGCGTTGCCAGCACCAGCCCCTGATAAACCTGAGCCAGAACAGGTAACGACGGTGCCGGATCCGCCATCGGCGTGATGGTTAAATCCGTAAAGTGACACTGCGCGATTTGCTCTGAAAATGCAGCAAGACGATGTGTTACGCTGCCATCTGCGGCGAAAACGGCAGAATCACCATCAAAAATCAGCTCATCCTGCCCGCCGACCTGGTTGAGATAGACCAGCGGCAGCCCGGTACGGTGGCAGTGCGCCTGTATCAGTACATCCCGGGTATCAATTTTATCAGTGGAATACGGCGACGCATTCAGTGTCAGAATGATTTCCGCACCGGCCGCTTTCAGGGCATCCACCGGACCGTCAGTCCAGATATCCTCACAAATGAGTAACCCGAGGCGGTAACCGCGAAAATCGATCACACAGGTTTCTGTTCCTGCCGTAAACCAGCGTTTTTCATCAAACACGCCGTAGTTCGGCAGTTCCTGTTTGAAATAACGGGCGCGGAGTGCCCCTTTCTCAAAGAAAGAAAGAGCGTTATAAATGTGACCGTTTTCCTGCCACGGGTGTCCCACCAGCACAGCACCGTCACCGCTGGCCTGTTGGATCCGGGTGAGGCTCTGCACTATCCGCTGATGAAAATCGGGACGGAAAACCAGGTCTTCCGGTGAATACCCGGACAATGCCAGTTCGGAAAACATGACCAGGTCAGCCCCTGCCGCCTGCTGTTCCGCCATGGTTTTCAGAATACGTTCACCATTGCCTTCGATATCTCCGACCAGAAAATTCAGCTGGGCCAGGGCGATATTAAGTGTACGACGCATAAAATCCTGCTCTCCCGGGATAGATCTCACCGTATGTAAAAATTAATAATAAAACAGCTAATAATGAAGATGATAGCAAAATGTGCCGGTTCGCACCGATTCTTTGCTTATTCTTTAAAGTCGGCCGCATCCAGTTCATGACGGGACAGTAATTTATAGAACTCTGTCCGGTTACGCCCCGCCAGACGGGCCGCGTTGGTCACGTTACCTTTGGTCATCTGGAGGAGTTTGCGTAAGTAATTGAGTTCAAACTGGTTACGGGCTTCCGCAAAGGTCGGCAGCGCCGTATTTTCTCCTTCCAGCGCCTGAGTCACCAGTGCTTCGCTGATCACCGGCACGGTGGACAGTGCCACGCACTGCTCGATAACGTTAAGCAGCTGACGGACGTTGCCCGGCCAGCTCGCGCCCATCAGGCATTTCATGGCATCCGGAGAGAAGCTGCGGACAAACGGCTTATGTTTTTTCGCCGCTTCGCGCAGAATATGATTGGCCAGCAGCGGGATATCTTCAGCCCGCTCATGGAGTGTCGGAATTTTCAGGTTAACCACATTGAGGCGGTAGTAGAGATCTTCACGAAATTCGTGTTTTTCCATCGCCTTGGGCAAATCGCGGTGTGTCGCGGAAATGACGCGGACATCAATATCAATGTCGCGGTTACTGCCGAGCGGACGCACTTTGCGTTCCTGCAGAACGCGCAGCAGTTTGACCTGCAGCGGCATCGGCATATCCCCGATTTCATCGAGGAACAGTGTGCCGCTCTCTGCCGCCTGGAACAGCCCTTCCCGGCTGCTCACCGCGCCGGTAAAGGCACCTTTGGCATGGCCGAACAGCTCGGATTCCAGCAACTGCTCCGGCAATGCGCCGCAGTTAATGGCGATAAACGGTTTTTTCGCTCTCGGGCTGGCTTTGTGGATAGCCTGAGCAAGTACCTCTTTCCCGGTACCGCTCTGACCATTGATCAGCACACTGACATCGGACTGCGCCACCATACGTGCCTGTTCCAGCAGACGCAGCATCAGCGGGCTGCGGGTCACAACCCCCTCACACCAGGATTCATCACTGACTGTGGTGGTGGAGAGCGCCAGCGCATCGTCAATCGCTTTATATAATGCATCACGATCCACCGGTTTGGTCAGGAAGCTGAACACGCCCTCACGGGTGGCGGCCACCGCATCCGGAATAGAGCCGTGGGCCGTCAGGATAATCACCGGCATGCCGGAATGGGTTTTCTGGATCTCGGCAAACAGCGCCATACCATCCATTTCATCCATCCGCAGGTCGCTGATGACCAGATCGATTTTTTCTTTATTGAGTACCTTCAGCGCTTCAGGGCCGCTTTCTGCCGTTGATACCCGGAAACCTTCACTGCTCAGGCGCATACCCAGCAGTTTCAGTAAGCCCGGATCATCATCAACCAATAATAAGTTTGCGCTGCGGCGTGCTGTCATGCCGGGGTTACTCCTTTTTTTCCTGTGCCGGTTTCGTTTCTGCGGCTTTTGTTTCAGCGGCAGCCGGTTTGGCTTCTGCCGGTTTAACATCAGCAGGTTTTGCTTCCGCCGGTTTCGGCTCTGCCGTACCTGCCGCCTCTTCTAATGCCTCACGGCGCTCTTCGAGCGCATTTTCCAGTTCCGCATCCGCTTTGGTCGGCTGTTTGCGGCCGGCCAGCTGGCGCTCAATGTTGCTCAGGTTATCCAGCTTGCGGGTGGTATTCTGTAATTCAAACTGCAGGCGGGAATTAACCGCACGCAGCTGATCAATTTTGCCGTCTGTATCGCTCTGCAGACGGCGGTAGCGCTGGCGTTCATCACTCAGGGCAATCGCCTGTTTCAGTTGATCACGCCACAGGGTCATCAGCGGACGCAGAGAGACCGGGAACCCGGCACTGTAGGCATTCAGGGTTTCGAGCACCTTACGCTTGTCATTGGCGGAGGTACCGGTGTTATTAAGCAGAATGCTCTGACGCAGTGCGGTATCCCAGCTGTCCGGGGTGATTTTCCCCGCCATAATGCGGGCTGTATCACTGCTGAGCAGATCAGCACAATCCATCATCCGCAGCCAGTAAAGGGCGTTTTCTGTCGCAGCCGCAGAGTTGAGTTCCCAGATAGCGTGGCAGTCCGCAATCCGGTAATCCGCCGTCCGCTCCTGCGGCAGGACGACAGAGGCCAGCGCGGAGAGATCCGGCGGCGTTGCGGTTTTTACGCAACCGGCCAGCAACAGCGGGACGGCGGCAATCAGGGACTTAAATGTCATTTTCAAGTTAATGCTGACCTGTTATTCCAGTAAGGTGTGGAACGGAAGCTGAATACGGAAGCACACATCCGCACCTTCAGAACCGACTAATATCAGTTCGCCGCCCATCCGGTTAATACAATCCCGGGCAATACTCAGTCCCAGCCCGCTGCCTTTGACAGCACCTTTGCGCTGAAGCGAGCCCTGATAGAACGGCTCGAAGATCATTTCCTGCTCTTCTTCCGGGATCGGCGTACCGGTATTGGCGACATCAATCTGTATATGCTGACCGGCTTTCCGGCTGGTAATCCGGATCTTACCCGATTCAGCGCCATAGTGTACCGCATTTGAGTAGAGATTATCGAGTACACGTGTTAATAAGACGGGTTCAGCCCAGACACTTGTTTCATCCAGAGCAAGGTCCGTAGTGATTTCTTTGCTTCTCGCCGGTAAGCTGTGGGCATTGACCACCTCATGCACTACCGTATCGAGGTTAACCCATTTGGCTTCTGTCGGGCTGTCCACCAGCGTGCGGTTATACTCCAGCAGCTGTTCGATCAGCACCTGCAAATGGCGGCTGCTTTCACTCAGTATTGATACCACATCTTTCTGATCCGCCGTCAGCGGCCCCGCGACTTCATCCGCCAGCAGTTCGGTACCTTCACGCATACTGGCCAGCGGGGTTTTCAGTTCATGGGAAATATGACGCAGGAATTCATGACGCTGGGATTCCAGCCAATCGAGGCGCTCACTCAGCCAGACAATCCGCAGCGCCAGCGAGCGCAGTTCTCTCGGGCCGTTAAAATTATCAAGACGCTGTATCAGGTTGCGCCCTTCCCCCAGGCGGTTAACCATCCGCTCAATCACTTTTACCGGCCCGATAATCATGCGGGTAAACAGAATGATAAGCCCGGTGCTCAGGACGAACACCAGCAGGCTCTGCCAGCCGAACGACTGACCTTTGCGGGCGATGGCATTCTGAAGTTCCTCACCGCGCCGGAAATTCGCCTCGCGGATAGCCTGCACCAGATCAGCATTACTGCGGGCAAAGGCTTCCAGATGAGTGGTCATCGCCGCGACCGGCTCGCCGTTCTCACACTGCAGGACAGACAACTGTCCGAGACTGTTGGCGATATCATCAGTATAGCGCGGATCCGGGGTGGATTGCTTCTGGCGGGCGAGATAGTCCTCATAGCGGAGATACTGTTTGTGCCAGACATTTTTCAGGGTTTCATTACCCAGCACACAGTACTGGCGGTAGCTGCGCTCCATTTCCAGCGCCAGGCTCGACATTTCCTCACTGCGCCGCGCATCCTGTACGGTTGAAATACTGATTTGCGCCGCCTGATTACTCAGCTCATCAAAACTCTGATACGCCTGCCATGCCAGTCCCAGCAACGGCAGCAATACCAGACAGAATGCCACCACAACCAACTGACGCAGCGAGCGCGGAAATAATCGCCATTTTTTCAAGATTGTCATCTCTTAACCTGTTGTCATGTGCATGATGCTAACCGGATCCGGGATAAGAGAAAAGGATCAGGATGCATCTGTGCGAAAAAGAGAACAGAAAGAATGCAGGGAAGGTATAAAATGATGACGGGACGACAGTTTCCTGCCGTCCCGTCAGTGAGATTAAGGTGGTGCCTCACTCAACGTGTCGCCCTGTGTCTGATAAAGCTTGCGCAGTTATCGGTATTAACGGACGGTAGGCACCTTACTCTGGCATCATTCCCGGGCTTATGTGGCATGTTTCCGCCTTATTGCGGGCCGACATAAAAAATTGAATGAGCAACTGCAGAGGATATTGCAACTGCTGTGCCAACTTTGGAAAATAAAATTCAAAATATTGTTATTAAAGAGAAAATATTTTTTATCACCCGCTGTTTTTTTCCGACGTGCTGTCATACGCATCTTATCTTCCGGTTTCTTCCCCGTTTTACAAAAAAACGTCTCTGATTTGCGACAGTCTTTTTTGCTCTTTTTTACCCTCTTATATATCAGTAAGTTAAATGTCCCCTTTTGACGACACTCAAAAACCCTGTTGTCGTCGTTCTGTGACACATTGAGCATTTATACGGCAGAGAGATAAAAAAACGGCGGGGATAACCCCGCCGCCGCGATGATAACTGAATGAAAAATCAGCCTAATTGTTTACGGGCATTACGGAAGATCCGCAACCACGGTCCGTCCTCGCCCCAGTTTTCCGGATGCCAGGAGTTGCTGACAGTACGGAAAACACGCTCCGGATGCGGCATCATAATAGTGGCACGTCCGTCATCGGTCGTGACCGCTGTGATACCGTCCGGTGAACCGTTCGGGTTGGCCGGATAGCGTTCGGTGACCTGTCCGTAGTTATCCACATATTGCAGCGCCACCAGGCCGCGCTCCGTCAGCGCCTGCTGATGTGCCGCATCACGGAATTCCGCCAGCCCTTCGCCGTGAGACACTGCAATCGGCATCCGGGAACCGGCCATGCCGCTCAGCAGCAGAGACGGGCTTTGTGCCACTTCAACCAGACTGAAACGCGCTTCAAAACGTTCAGAGCGGTTACGGGTAAAGCGCGGCCATAAATCCGCCCCCGGAATCAGATCCCGCAGGTTTGACATCATCTGACAGCCGTTACAGACCCCGAGTGATAAGGTATCCGGACGCGCAAAGAACTGCGCAAATTCATCCCGTACCTGCGGATTGAACAGAATCGATTTCGCCCAGCCTTCACCGGCACCCAGCACGTCCCCGTAAGAGAAGCCGCCGCAGGCAACCAGCGCCTGAAAACTGTCCAGCGGAAGATGCCCGTTCAGCAGGTCACTCATATGCACATCGATGGCATCAAACCCGGCACGGTGGAAGGCCGCCGCCATTTCCACATGGGAGTTAACCCCCTGCTCACGCAGCACCGCGACACGCGGACGTACACCTTTTACAATATACGGCGCAGCGATATCGTCATTCTGATCGAACGTCAGTACCACATTAAGGCCGGGGTCAGTCAGATCCTGTTTCGCTTCATGCTCTTCATCCGCACAGGCAGGGTTATCACGCTGACGCTGCATCTGCCAGGTGGTTTCCGCCCACATGATCCGCAGTTCACGGCAGGACTGGTGATAGACTTCTGTATTATGGCTGCGGACAATAAAATCATCCCCCGGTACGGCTTCACCGAGAACATGCAGCATATCTGCCAGACCGGCATCGGTGAAGGCCTGCACTACGCCATCCAGATCCGCTTCACGCACCTGGAGCACAGCACCCGGCTCTTCGGTAAACAGTGCGCCAAGGATATCCTCATCAAATGCACTGATATCCGCATTCACACCGCAGTGTCCGGCAAACGCCATTTCCGCCAGTGTGACAAACAGACCGCCGTCTGAACGGTCATGATACGCCAGCAGTTTTTCATCCCGCACCAGGGTCTGCATGGTGTCAAAGAATGCACGCAGCGCCTGCGGATTACGCAGATCCGCGCCTTTCTGTCCCAGCTGACGATACACCTGAGCCAGCGCAGTTGCGCCGAGGGTATTACGGCCTTCCCCCAGATCCACCAGCAGCAGACGGTTCGCCACATCGCTCCGCAGTTGCGGCGTGACAGTCCGGCGTACATCATCCACACGGGCAAATGCCGTGATCACCAGTGACAGCGGCGAGGTCATCTCGCGCTCTTCGCCCTGCTCATTCCAGCGGGTTTTCATCGACATCGAGTCTTTACCGACCGGGATCGTCAGGCCGAGCGCCGGACATAACTCCTCACCCACCGCTTTTACCGCTGCATATAACCCGGCATCTTCGCCCGGATGCCCGGCGGCGGCCATCCAGTTAGCGGATAATTTAATCCGTTTAATATCGCCAATCTGCACACCGGCAATGTTCAGCAGCGCTTCCGCCACCGCCATCCGCGCTGAAGCGGCAAAATCGAGCAGTGCGACCGGCGCACGTTCACCAATGGACATTGCCTCGCCGTAATAACTGTCGAGGCTGGCGGTGGTCACCGCGCAGTCCGCTACCGGGATCTGCCACGGGCCGACCATCTGATCGCGGGAAACCATGCCGGTCACCGTGCGGTCACCGATAGTGATCAGGAAGGTTTTTTCCGCCACCGCCGGTAAGTGCAGCACGCGTTTTACTGCTTCATGCAGATTAATATCGCGGCGGTCAATCGGTGTGCCTTCCGCGGTCAGTGTGGTGACATCACGGCGCATTTTCGGGGTCTTACCCAGCAGGATATCCAGCGGCATATCAATCGGCTGATTATCAAAATGGCTGTCATTCAGGATCAGGTCACGCTTTTCTGTCGCCTCACCAATCACCGCATACGGCGCACGCTCACGCTGACAAAGTGCCTCAAACAGCGGCAGCTGCTCAGGTGAGACTGCCAGCACATAGCGTTCCTGGGATTCGTTACACCAGATTTCCAGCGGGCTCATGCCCGGCTCATCACTGAGAATATCGCGCAGCTCAAAACGCCCGCCGCGCCCGCCGTCACTGACCAGCTCCGGCATGGCGTTGGACAGACCGCCCGCACCGACATCATGGATAAACAGAATCGGGTTGTTATCCCCCAGTTGCCAGCAGGCGTCGATCACTTCCTGGCAGCGGCGCTCCATTTCCGGGTTATCGCGCTGCACAGAGGCAAAATCCAGGTCCGCATCCGACTGACCGGATGTCATGGAGGAAGCCGCACCACCGCCCAGGCCGATATTCATCGACGGGCCGCCTAATACAATCAGTTTCGCCCCCGGCGGGATCTCCCCTTTCTGTACGTGGTCAGCACGGATATTACCGATACCGCCCGCCAGCATAATGGGTTTATGGTAACCGCGCAGTTCCTCGCCGTTGTGGCTGCTGACTTTCTCTTCATAAGTCCGGAAGTAGCCGAGCAGTGCCGGGCGGCCGAATTCGTTATTAAATGCCGCGCCGCCGAGCGGGCCTTCAGTCATGATGTCATAGGCGCTGACAATGCGATCCGGTCTGCCGAAATCCTGCTCCCACGGCTGGGTAAAGCCCGGGATGCGCAGGTTGGAGACAGAAAAACCGGTTAATCCCGCTTTTGGTTTGGCACCGCGCCCGGTCGCGCCTTCGTCACGGATTTCACCGCCGGAGCCGGTTGCCGCCCCCGGCCACGGGGAAATGGCGGTCGGGTGGTTGTGGGTTTCCACTTTCATCAGGATATGGGTTTCTTCCTGATGATACTGATAACTGCGGTCTTCCCCCTGCGGGAAGAAACGACCAACAGAGGAGCCTTCCATCACCGCCGCGTTATCTTTATAGGCGGACAGCACATGATCCGGTGTCTGTTCGAAGGTATTTTTAATCATCTTAAACAGGGATTTCGGCTGTTCTTCGCCGTCAATCACCCAGTCAGCATTAAAAATCTTGTGGCGGCAGTGCTCAGAGTTTGCCTGGGCAAACATATAGAGTTCCGCATCGGACGGGTTGCGGCCGAGCTTCGTGAATGCATCTGCCAGATAATCGATCTCATCTTCCGCCAGCGCCAGCCCCAGCGAAATATTGGCTTTTTCCAGTGCCGCGCGGCCCTGACCGGCGAGGTCAATCACGGTCAGCGGTGCCGGTTCATGACGGGCAAACAGCGCCTGTGCCTGTGACAGTTCACTGAACACTGTTTCTGTCATGCGGTCATGTAACAGCGCACTCAGTTGCTGATGTTCATTCTCTGTCAGCCCTGTGGTAGTAATATAGTAGGCGATCCCCCGCTCCAGCCGGGTAACGGCTGACAGACCGCAGTTATGCGCGATATCCGTGGCTTTTGATGACCAGGGAGACAATGTTCCCGGGCGCGGCGTGACAAGAAACAGGATCCCTTCCGGCGCATGTTCCGCCAGCGACGGGCCGTAGCGGAGCAGCTGCTGTAATTTGGTGTGCTCATCGTCGGTCAGGGGTGCGGAAAGATCAGCAAAATGCACATATTCCGCATAGATGTTGGTCACCGGCAGGTGGTGTTCAGTGAACGCGCTGATAAATTTTGATACGCGAAACGCAGATAACACAGGTGAGCCACGCAAAATTTCCATAGTTGTCAGTTCTCTCTTTTTAACACGCAGAGCCATCGGCCCGGAGGGGAAACGGGCACATTATAGAGCAATACTGACGCCGACGAAACCGTTTGCGTGACGTTTTTTCCCGGGGGGATTTTTTCCGGATTTCAGCCCCGGAAAACGGAATAAAGTTGCACAGTGACAAAATGTTGAGCAAAATGTCCGATTACTGGAAATATAACCATGGTAATTTATGCCTCAGAATGAACTCTTTTGTGTCACCGGTGAGATGCGCCTTTGGTACATAAAAAGCTAAATTATGTCGTCATCGTCGTCGTCGCGCTGTTCGCGGCGGCGCTGATCGCCATCAATATCAGTTGGCCATCGCAGCAGCCGCAGCTCAACCGTATTCTTGCGCGCGGGGAACTGCGTGTCAGCGCGGTGGCATCACCGCTTATCAGCTTTAATAAGCAGGGACAGGCCAGCGGTTTTGATTACGAACTGGCACAGCGTTTCGCGGACTACCTTGGTGTAAAACTGGTGGTGCGGGAACGCGACGGCGTCAATGACCTGTTCAGCGACCTTGCCAATAATGATGCCGATCTGCTCGCCGCCGGGCTTATCTATAATGAAGACCGCCTGAACACTGCGCTGAGCGGCCCGACTTACTATACCGTCGCACAGCAGCTTCTCTACCGCATGGGTAACAAACGTCCGCGGGATTTGGGTGATCTCGGCTCTCCGGTCTGGGTCACAGCCGGCAGTGCTCACGCCCGTCTTCTCCGCCAGCTCAAAGCAGATAAATATCCGGATCTGGACATCCGCGAAGTTGCCGATAAAAACAGCAGTCATCTGCTCCAGCGCCTGGCAAAAGGTGAGATTGATTATGTCGTCAGCGATTCTGTCAGCGTAGCACAGGAGCAGCATATTCATCCGAATGTCACGGTGGCCTTTGAGGTCACGGAAAACCAGCCGCTGACCTGGTATCTGAAACGCAGTGAAGACAGCAGCCTGAATGCCGCCCTGCTCGATTTTTTCAACCAGACGCGGGAAACCGACACCCTGGCGCGTCTGGAAGAGAAATATTTCAGCCACATGAATCAGTTTAATTATGTGGATACCAAAACCTTTATTAATGCCATCAACACCCAGCTGGCCACTTACCGCCCGCTGTTTGAAAAGTACGCGGGGAAAATGGACTGGCAGGTACTGGCTGCGATTGCCTGGCAGGAATCACACTGGAACCCGACCGCCACCTCTCCGACCGGCGTGCGCGGCATCATGATGCTGACCCGGCCGACGGCGGATTTCTTCGGGATTGAGGATCGCCTTGACCCGGAGCAGAGCATCAAGGGTGGCGGGACCTACATAAATTATCTGATGGATAAACTGCCGGATTCCATTCCTGATGATGAGAAAATCTGGTTTGCCCTTGCCGCTTATAATATGGGCTACGGTCATATGCTGGATGTCCGCAAACTGACCGAGATGCAGGGGGCGGATCCGGACAGCTGGCTGGATGTGAAATCCCGTCTGCCGCTGCTGAGCAAAAAGGCCTATTATCAGTCTCTGCCGTACGGCTATGCGCGTGGTTATGAAGCTTACCGCTATGTGGAAGGAGTACGCCGTTACCAGCTCAGTTTACAGGGCTATCTCGATTTACATCAGGAAGAGCTGCTGTTACAGCAGCCGCAAGAAGAAACGGCAGAGATTCTGACCTCCGCCGCGCCAAACTGATCACTCATTCTCTGTCTTCTGACTTTCCGCATTCTGTTTTTTCAGGGCTTTTTTCTCCGCACGGCGGCGGCGGAAAAATTCACTGAGCATTGCCGAACACTCCTCCCCCAGCACGCCTCCCGTCACTTCCATATAATGATTGAGACGCGGTAAAGTCAGCAAATCAATAAATGACCCCGCGGCACCGGTTTTGGGCTCTGCCGCACCGTAAACCAGACGTTTGATCCGGCTGTGGATCAGTGCCCCGGCACACATCATGCAGGGTTCGAGGGTGACATACAGTGTGGCATCGGTCAGCCGGTAATTTTCCAGCACCGCCCCGGCTCCGCGCAGCGTGACAATTTCAGCGTGGGCTGTCGGGTCATGGCTGAGGATCGGCTGATTGAAACCAGCGGCAATGCGCTGATTATCTTTCACCAGCACAGCCCCGACCGGGATCTCTCCGGCCAGCGCCGCCTCTTCTGCCAGCGCCAGCGCCTGCCTCATCCAGAATTCATCATTATTATAAGGTGTTGTACTGTCAGTCACGTGGATACCTGCTTATTTAAAATCAGGCACAGTATAGCGTCACTGTCATCAGACGGGGCAATTTCTTTACGCCGTGAACAGCGCCAGTTTGGCGGCAAAGCCCATAAAAAACAGTCCGATGGTGCTGTTGCCCACTTTTGCCGCCTGTTTTTTGTGGCGGAAGAACTGCGATAATTTAGTGCCGCTGTAAATTAAAAAGGAAAGATACAAAAAGCTGACCGTTTCCAGAATCAGCGCCAGCACGCCATAACTCACCGCCGGATGGGCATAATTAAAATCAATAAACTGGATAAAGAAAGAGACATAAAACAGAATCGCTTTCGGGTTTGTCAGGCTCAGGATCAGCGCTTTATTAAAGGCATTTTCCGCTTTCAGCGGTTTATCCTCATGATGCCCCTTCTTCTGCATAAAGGTGGCATAGAGGATTTTCAGTCCCAGATACAATAAATACGCGGCACCGAGGTAACGCACAGCAGTAAATAATGCCGGAGAGGCTTTAATCACCGAGGCCACGCCCAGAAATGACAACATGATCAGCACCGCATCACCGGTAAATACACCCAGTGCGGCCTGGTAACCTTTTTTATATCCGAATGTCGCACTGGATTTAAGGACATACAGCGAGTTCGGCCCCGGCACAAGGATAATAAAAATAACGCCGATGATATAAGTACCGATATTCAGTATGCCCAGATTTTCAAACATAACGCCTCCGTGGTGTGTGCAAATTTACTGCTGATTTTTATTATTTTGTGTTCAGATTAATAAATCACAAAACAGATGCCACGGATATACCCACTCTGTTATAAGGTTATTTTCCCGTTTTCCTGCGGCATTTTGCGGCGGCGGGGATAAAATATCAGGATAAATACCCATACTGCCGATAATGCTGCGCCTGCCATTGCCAGATTAAACCCGCCCGCAAAGGCTTCATGAACCCTGTTCTGCACGGCAACTGTGAGTTCTCCGCTCTGTGCGCCGGTGATAAGCTGCTCTGCGGACGGCAGCTGACGGAGCTGCGCAATACTGACCGCCCGCTGAATCATCAGTGTGCCGAGCAGTGCCACCCCCAGTGTCATACCGGTCTGGCGCATCATATTCAGTGTCGCCGATGCCACGCCGGAACGCGCTGGGTCAGCGGCATGCATAATCAGCGCCCCGGTGGCGGGAATCGATAACCCCATGCCGGTGCCGAGCATAAACAGCATCAGTCCTGTCAGCGGATACGGCGTATACGGCGTCAGCAGGGTCATCAGCCCGCAGGCCGCTGCGGTCAGCAGCAGACCTGTGCCGAGGATCAGCCGGATACTCAGTTTGCGGGCGATCCGCCCGAAAGAGAATGCAAACAGCGCCATGGCGATAAATTCCGGCGACATCCGCCATCCTGTTTCAAGGGCATTCCAGCCCTGCGCTTTCTGTAAAAACAGCGCAATAAAAAATACATTGGTGTAAGCCGCAAAGCCAATCACAAACGAGGCCAGATTATAGTGCAGATACTCGCGGCGTCTGAAATCCGCCAGCGGCAGCAGCGGTTTTACCACCCGCTTTTCGGTGTACAGAAATAATAAAAGCAAAATAATCCCGCCGGTGACCGTGAGCAGCGTCAGCGGATGCAGCCAGCCATGAATACCCGCCTCTGTCAGCCCGTATGTCACACAGCCCAGCGCTGCGATACTGAGTAACTGCCCTGCCGGGTCAAACGCTGCTTTCTCCGGATTCGCACTTTCACGGATGCCGTACTGGCCGAGCAGAAACGTGATTATACCAACCGGAATATTGATCAGAAAAATACCTTCCCAGCCGGTGGTATGCACCAGCACGCCGCCGAGGATCGGCCCGGTAATCAGTGACAGCGCACTGACCGATGACCAGATACCAATCACACGGATCCGCTGCTGATTATCCGCAAAAGTATGCGTAATCAGCGACAGGGCTCCGGGGATCAGTAACGCCGCCGCTATCCCCTGCACCACCCGTCCTGACAGCAGCAACGGCAGTGTATCCGCCAGTGCACAAAGCAGTGAGCCGAGGGTAAAAATCAGCACGCCCGCCAGCCACATCTTTTTGCGCCCGTAACGGTCACTCAGCGGACCGGCGGACAGGATAAGGGCAGATAAGCACAATGCGTAAGCATCTATCAGCCACTGTAATGACACCATCGGTGCATCCAGATCATGCTGAATGGCCGGCAGTGCCACATTCACTATACTGATATCCAGCGTTGCCATAAAAGTGCCCAGGCAAATCGCGGTGGTAACGGCAAAATAACGAAGTCGGTTCATAGTGTTCTCCTTTCACAGAAGCAGAATACACATCGACCGACTGGCGGTCAATCGAAATGAGAACGCATTTCATTTACGTGTTTTTTTCGCCTTCCTGCCCCGTAAATGGCATAATCAGGGTTTTCCGTTATACAAGGCGCATTTATGACTCAGTCAGCAGAACACAAACCCCGTTTTAAACCTGCCGATGTCCGGATCAATGAACTGATGGATGCCGCCGAATCACTGTTTCTCGAAAAGGGATTTGATGCCACTACGGTCAGTGACATTGTGGCGCGGGCCGGTGTCGCCAAGGGAACCTATTATCACTATTTTGCCGCCAAACCGGACATTTACGAGGCATTACGCCACCGTTATATGGACTGGTTTCTGTCACAGACTCAGCAGGCGATGGATGCCTGTGCGGCGGGTGATGCGGATGCCAGACTGGCAGCCTGGTGTGACCGTTCTGTCACGGCCTATACTGAAAAACAGGAACTGCATGATGTCCTGTTCCATCAGGGATTTCACCAGCAGGGCAATGACCATGAAAATGCCGTGCTGAATCAGCTGCTTGCCCTTATTGCGGAAGGTGAGAAGCACGGTCACTGGCGGGTGGCACATCCGGATATCACTGCAATGATTATTTATCACGGCATGCATGCGGCGGTGGATACCCTGCCGCAGTCCGGACACTACACCGCACAGACGCTGGGCGGCGTGCTGTATGAACAGTTTCTGCGCTTTCTGAAAGCCTGATCTGCTCTGATAAAAAAAGCCCGGTCGCAGCCGGGCTTTTCACACTCTGTTGTTTATACAGATAAAAATCAGCGTAATGTTTCATCCGCACGCAGAGTTAACACTTCATAGCCGGTCGCGGTCACCAGAATGGTGTGCTCGGACTGCGCGGATAATTTTTTATCCCGCGTCACCACTGTCCAGCCATCTTTTTTGGTTTTGATTTTCGCGCCGCCCTGGTTAATCATCGGCTCGATAGTAAAGGTCATCCCCTCTTTCAGTTCCGTTCCTTTACCGCGCACACCATAGTGCAGCACCTGCGGGGCTTCATGCATCTCACGGCCGATACCGTGACCGCAATACTCGCGCACCACGCTGTAGCCGCGTGACTCCGCGTAATGCTGAATAGCAGAGCCGATATCCCCCAGCGTCGCGCCCGGTTTCACCTGCTGAATACCTTCCCACATGGCATCATAGGTGGTTTTCACCAGTTTACGGGCCAGCGGCGATGCTTCCGGCATCACATACATTTTACTGGAATCGGCAATAAAGCCGTTCTTTTCCAGTGTGATATCAACGTTAATGATATCTTTGTCTTTCACCAGTTCGTCCGCTTTCGGAACGCCGTGGCACACCACTTCATTCAGCGAGGTATTCAGCACATACTGAAACCCGTATTGCCCTTTACTGGCAGGGCGTGACTGAAGGGTATTCACAATATAATCTTCAACTTTGTCATTAATCGCCAGCGTGGAAACACCCGGTTTAATGAAATCGTCCAGCATAGCAAAAACGCTTGCCAGCAGACGGCCTGATTCCCGCATCAGCTCAATTTCTTCAGGTGTTTTTATAACGATACTACTCATGCTGCTCTCCTTTCCGGCTGACAGACTCTTTCTCCAGCATTTCGCTGACAAGCATTGTGAAGGTTTTATCCGGATTCATTTCAGCCTGCATTCCGATTTTGATCCAGAATTCTGCCTGAGCATTGATAGAGCGCGACATCACTGTGCTCGCCCGGCGCAGATATTCATGTAATTCATCGGAGATTTTAACAATACCCACGTGAAATCCTTAACTGATAAACCATATATAAAACAGATATGGTTCATATAGTAGACCTCCCGCAAACGGGAATCAATCGCATCCTGCTTATTCAGCATCATCCGCAAAAAATGCAGCTCAAAAAACAAGCAGCCCCATTCCTCTTTTTACCTGGTCCAGCGTCTGCTGTGTCACTTCCCGTGCTTTTTCTGTTCCGCTGCGGATAACCGAAAGCAGATAAGGTTTATCCGCCATCAGCCGCGCCCGCTCCTCACGGATCGGTGCCAGCAGTGCCTGCAGGCATTCGTTCAGCACTGATTTACACTCTCTGTCCCCTAACCCGCCCGCCTGATAACGGGCTTTCATCTCAGCAACCAGAGCCGTATCCGGATGAAACGCATCAAGATACGCAAACACCACATTGCCCTCAATCCGGCCGGGATCAGACACCCGCAGATGCTGCGGATCAGTAAACATAGCATTGACGGCACGCGTCAGTTCATCCGCGCTGACAGAGAGATTAATGGCATTACCCAGTGATTTGGACATCTTACCGTTACCGTCAATCCCCGGCAGGCGGCCGGTTTTACCTATTTCAGCACGGCAGTGAACCAGTAATTCCTGCCCGGTAACATGATTGATTTTGCTGACAATCTCATTGGTTTGTTCAATCATCGGCAGCTGATCTTCCCCGACCGGCACCAGATCGGCTTTAAACGCGGTGATATCTGCCGCCTGGCTGACCGGATAAATCAGAAATCCGGCCGGCAGTGTACGGGAGAACTGCTTCTGAATGATTTCCTGTTTAACCGTCGGATTCCGCTCCAGCCGGGAAACGGTCACCAGATTGAGATACAGCAGTGTCAGTTCAGCCAGTGCGGGCAGCGCCGATTGCAGACAAATCACCGAACGGGCGGGATCGATGCCTGCCGCCAGGTAATCCGCCGCCACATCATAAAAATAACGGTTTACTTTTTCGGGTTGCGCGCCGTTATCCGTCAGTCCCTGCATATCCGCCATCAGAATATACTGCACGGCAGAATGCTGAAGTCTGACCCGCTGTTGCAGCGAGCCGGTATAGTGTCCGAGGTGTAACGGCCCGGTGATACGGTCGCCGGTCAGAATAACGGATGGGGTGCGATGAACAGACATACGATTTCCTCTTTTATTGTGATCAGAGGCCGCCGGGGTGAATGCAATATGTCTGAAATGAAATCGCCGCACTCCGGCGGCGATTTTTGCAATTAAAACTGAATAACAAAACCGGCGCCGCACGTTGTGCGCCACCAGAAAGCATTGTGTGATAAACAGCCTGAAATTTTATTATTCATCATGCTGACAATGTACAACCTTTATATCTTATTGCCACTCTTTTTTTTGCTGCGACGGATATTTTCATTTCTGCTGTTTTTATTTACATACTTTATTCTTTGTCAGCACTCCCCGGACAAAGATGACAAATCATGACAATAAATCAGTTTTCTTTCATTGAGTTACCGGCTTTATCCGGTAGAATCAGTCAGTGAGAACACATTATGATTTATTACCTTCTGCCGGAGAATGTTTATCGGATCAGACTAAAGTTATATTAAGGAGAATATATGTTTTTACTGACACTCGGATTTATTATCTTATCCTGTCTGTTTGCCACCGTCATGAGCCCGAAATGGGATGATTAAATGAACGCAGACGTATTGTCTCTCTGAACGCCTTTCAGTGTTATATCAAAACTGAAAGGCGTTTTTATTTATGGTGCTGTGTAATACCCTGTTCTCCCTTTCCTTCCCGGAAAAAACACATTTTCAGACTAATCATCTTTTGACTAATTCATATAATTTAACTATCTTTAAGATGTTACCAAGCTGAAAGTAACACCTGACGCCTCTGAACCGGTTTCGTTTGTTCAGAGGCTTTTTTATTTTCCGCGAAAAAACCTGATCAACATCCTGTCAATATATTGTATTTGCTGGATAAATTACGTTGCAATACATAAGCCCGGTCTGATATAAGTCACTACGTGTAAATACTAAAAATAACCGTAAATACATTTATATGCTGTACATCTTCCGTACAGTGGTTATATTGATAAGCGATTTTAATTAATTGATATTCACATTACTGACCTGCTCCTGACTGTGCAGGTACACGTTCTGACATGATTTACCCGCACACTTACCTGTGCGGGTATTTTTTATTCCCCGGAGGACGGACAGCAGCAGGATTTTTCCCCCGTCAGCCCGGCTTCCTGCACCGGCGGACAAGCCACCGTGCCGTAAGAACAAAATACACAGCAGTCTCCCGGAAGTGGTTTTAATAATGTATGGCAGTGCTCACATTCATAAAACCACTGACAAGCATTCACCGGCATCGTTTCTGTTTTTTCTGATCCGCAAACCGGACAACACAATGTTGACTGCAATTCAATTGCTGCTGAATTTTCCATTTCTTTATGCCTCTGATTATGATGTGACACCGTATAAAACAACATCCGCCACCGATTTCCCTGTAACAGTCTTGTGTTGTGCTTTTGTTTAGACAACTCCCTTTATTATACACACATGAACTTTCCATACTGTTCATGATTATCATACCTATATCCTTTCCGCCCGGTCTACTTCGTGTGCCCGGGTTTTTTTTATTCTTTTCTTACCCGCACAAAAAAGGCCACCGTAGTGACCTTATGTATTACTCTGCATCCTGCATCAGAAAGGAATTTTGATCATTCCGCCAATGAACTTTCCGATCATAAACGGAAAAATTCCAAACCCTAAACCGATTCCCCCGCCGATAATCAATGTACCTCCGGTTTTTTCCGGCGTTACCGGCGGAGAAACATTGCCGGTTCCCGGACGGAATAAATCGGCTAACCCGCTGCCGCTGACAGCTTCACACTCACGGACAGTTAATTCTTTCATACGGATATCCTTATCAATAAAAAGTCGCATGATGACATACCAATCTTACAGATAAATAAGATGATATGTGCATATCTATAGTCTGCCCTCTTTAAATCTAAATCAAGAAATCCTTTTTTATGTCATAAAAAAGTGATATTTATCCGTACATTCCGACATCTGTCACCGTTAATATTCCGTTTTATTTCTTATTCACTATGACAATATTTATAAGTGACCGTGCTGATTATCAGCATTCCCTTTTTTCACTCAGAAAATGCGCCAGTGATAATACCGGATAATGATTTTCATTCAAAAAAAGACAGATAACTGTCATTATGATTTTTTATTTCTTCTTGATTTTCCGGCAGAAGAACAGAAATAAATTCCGGATATAATTAAGATACCGCTTAAAAAATGATAACTGTGTAATTTCTCACTAAGAAAAAGAACACCAAAGAAACCACCACTCAGCGGGATCAGATGAGAGAAAATCTCCCCTCTTGTTGCGCCGATAGTCAGTATGCCTTTATTCCACAGCAAGTATGAGAGCCATGACGGGAAAATAACCAGATAAGCAAGCCCGGATATAAACAGCGGCGAGGCATAATTACCTATATTACTGATCTGAAAATCATGTGAAAACAGATAAATAAACAGTATCGGTAACATCATCAGGCTGCCGGTCACCGAGCTGATAGCCACAAATGCATTACCTTTCACCTCACGGGGTTTCAGTCTTAAAAAAGCACAATATAACGCCCAGCTGATAGCTGATCCCAGCGCCCACAAATCCCCTTTATTCAGATGACCGATCACTTCTGAAAAATTCAGGTTACCTTTAAATATCAGATAAATCACACCTAACGTGCTCAATAATACACCGATATAATTTTTTCCCTGAATTTTTTCTTTAAACACCAGCGCATTGATCAGTAAAACAATTGACGGCGTTGCCGACATATAAATAGCGGCATTAAGTGCTGTGGTATATTGCAGACCGATATACAATGTGACGGGGAATAAAACCTGTCCGCATAACGACAGAAACAGAATTATCCCTTTTGCCTTTTTCATGAATTCCCACTGCTGTTTCACCTGGCTGAAATACAGCGTCATCAGTAAAACCGCCGTCACCAGCCAGCGCAGTTGCGATAAAATCACCGGGTCTGCTTCTGTCACCAAAAGATGCCCGACAACATAGTTCCCGCCCCAGAAACACGCCGCCAGCGTTAAGAATAAATAAGGCATATCCCGCTCCCGCCTGGTCAATATTTATCCGACCGTAACATGGTGACCACAAAGCAGGCTTGTTATTTATCAAAATAGTTATGGATTTTAAAATAATTTTTAATGCGTGTGAGCCGGAGGAATAACCGGCGCAGGGACTCAGGAAAACTGGCAGCGAAGAAAAAAGAGTAGTATTTACACAATCGCAGTCTGCCGGTGCGCTAACACCGGCAGACTACTCACCACACGCAACTAAACAGGAGTTGAACATGGCTGAGGCACATTCTAACTCAGGCGGCAAGGTAAATAAAGCCCTGAAAACAAAACGATTTTACACGGCCGGCTATGCCCCGAAGGACAAAAACAGCAGCCCGCTGCCCGCCATGACCTTAACAGGGCACTGGCTGAAAGCGGCAGGATTTGAGACCGGTTTCACATTTACGGTGAAGATTTTAAACGGCTGTTTGGTATTAATCCCGGACAACGAAGATATCCGGACAATTAAGCAGCAAAATCAGCAGCAGCAAGCCCAGATCGCGGCATTTAAGCTTAAAGTTAAGGCGCTGATCGGGGAGTGATGTGACGTGATTTACCTGCTTTGGTGTGAGGTTATAACCAAAGCAGGTAATTGCACGAATCTGTAATTTAAATTATAAGTTCGCCAATATTGTTATGATAATTCTATTTCTTTATAAAAATCAAAACCTAACAATCCAATTTCTTCAACAAGCTTTCTAAATTTATCTGTGACAAAGACACCGCTAATATTTTCATTTATTGAAAACAAGTATTCATCTGTAATATTATTTTTAACTAGAACTAATTTTTCAAACATAAATCCTTTGGGATATTCAGTATAAATGGATTTCTGTTTATCTACGCATTCATACAAAACATTAGTTGGATAGTACCCAATAAATTTTTTCCGTTTACTTGCTGTTCTAACATCAAAGAATTTCCCCCTGGGATTTAAGATATCAAATAAATGGTTAACACCTAATTCACTGAAAACAAAAAATGGAGATAGAGAACCACTAAAATCAAATTGATAGTTTTTTACCGAAATTATTTGATCTTAACTCTAACAATATTTCAATATAATCATTACCAAACCGTCTCCATCCCTGATCTCTCGACCTTCCCATAATACTCTCTTCACCATCAGGATAGTCTTGAATAAAAGAACAATAATTTATCGTATCTGATTTCAAATAATAGACATTATTTATCATAATATTGTATACCAGCTTGCATCTCGATTTGCAGAAGACAGGATGTCACGAATTTTTGATAACTCATCCAAAACACCTTGTTTTCCATTTAATTTATCAGCATCAATAATTCTTGTATTTACTGCATCAATATAATCACTTGGATGTCTGCCGTTATGTTTTATTTCTGATAATGCTTCATCAACATTATTTCTATTTGGCAGGAAAACACCATTTTTTGCATCATCAACATCAATACTATGTTTTTTCAGGATGTCTCTGGCTGGCTGGGCACGTTTAGATGTATCACCAACTATATGATGAGCGGCTGTATTTTCTGGCCTTACGGTTCCATCTTTAGTCATGTTATTGGAGAGCTTAACTGCACACCAACCCCATGGGTCACCCCAACCCACCGGATTCGGCGCATACTGATACAGATTCAGCCCGCCCATCAGACCTATCGGGTCAACTTACGCCATCTTCCCCACATGAGTATCATACTACCGGATTCGTTCATACACTCCCGATACTGCCACGTCATAGTTCATATTCTACCCACCGTGAAGATTGGGGCATCATGCTGATGGTGGTAGACAAATAAAAAATAAGACGGAAAGAATTAATTTTCTTGCCCAGCTTTTATTTATGACATTAATTTTTTTATATCGTCAACAGTCAAACTAAAGCTGTCTATTACATTAGCATTTAACCCTAAATCAACCTCACTATTTGCTCTATTTAACCAACAATAAAAACTCATAAACACACTCTCATTTTCTTTTGTCAACTCCATAAAACCAGAGTCAGTATGCGATAAATCCAATGCATTTATAATGAATTTTAAAGTATCCATATCTTTAGCCAGATCAGCATATGGAACAGTCATTAACTCATTAATCAACAGCAACTCATCAGATATATCCATAATTGCAGGGAGCGATGAAACCTTATTTTTTATTTCTTGTAATTTCATATAAAAACCTCAATAAGATGAACCATCAAGAGGAATATGAGCGCCATTAGGATCTGATTTAAACGCTCCCCATGTGCCATCAGTTCTAAATACCTCACCAGTCGAAGTATTTTTCATACTCGCTGCAGGACCACTTGCGGCATTGGAATTTGGGAATTTAGCTGCCGCTGATGGATTAGCACCATGACCGTGCACAGTATAACTACCTGCATCATATTTAAACCCTCCACCAGGGAATTTTGCAGGATCGTGTCCCCATGTATTAGGCGTTCCTCTTTGATTTGCCCAAGCGTCAATATCAGCCTTATTAATTCTACCATTATTCACTAAGTCAGAAGGATCTGTTGGTCGTGTAGTGAAACGTCCTGTTTCATTATTACGCCAACGATTCGATTTAGTATCGAAAGAACAACTTAATCCTAATGGATCCATGTAGGACAACAGATTCGGCGCATACTGATACAGATTCAACCCGCCCATCAGCCCTATCGGATCCTGCTGGGTGAATCTTCCCGCATCCGGAGCGTAGTACCGGAAGGTATTATAGTGCAGTCCGGTTTCCCTGTCGAAATATTGCCCCTGAAAACGCAGGTTCTGCTGACCCCGGAATCCCGGAACCGGGTGCTGTTCCCGTTTTAATTTTCCCCACAGGCTGTAGTCACCGTGCCAGATAATACGTCCCTGACTGTCCGTCACTTCTTCCGGTAAGCCGTTAAGGGCGATGTGGTAATAGCTGATATCCGTGGACTGTTTTTCCGGATGATCAAAGCTTTCTATCCGTGCCAGCGGATTATAGCTGCCGCTGTTATAGACGTAATGCAGGGTCAGATGTGCGGATTTACTGCTCTTCTCACCCGCCAGCCGCAGGCCGTTCCAACAGAACTGCACCGTCTCTTCCGGCTCCCGGTTTTCCGGGGACTGCTTCAGCCGCTGTGCCTGTGCTGACTGCCAGACCCGTTTGCCGGTTCTGCGCCCGAGGATGTCGTAATCATATTCTGCCCGCTGGTTTCCCTGCGGGTCATGCTCAAAGGTCACTGCAGTGATGCGGTGCTCCGCGTCATAGTGATAGTGCTGGCATACCGCGCTGTCACGGACCCGGCGCTGCGCCATTCGGCCGAAACCGTCATACGTGTAATCGTATTCCTCACTGGTGGTGACCTGGTTATTAAACGCCACCTGCCGCTGATGTCCCAGCAGGTTCGCCGCCTCATCATACAGAAACAGCTCTTCACTGAACCCGTTCAGACGCCGGGTCAGTTGTCCCAGCGGATCATAACGGTAGGTTTCATAATGCCAGTGACCCTGAGTGGCCGGGGAATCTGTCTGTCCGTAACTGACGCTGCGCTCCGTCAGGTTATTGTGTTTGTCCCACGTATAACGCTTATCAATGGTTGCCGCCGTGACCCGCGTGCTGTTTGCCAGCCGTGCTATCTGCGCGGTGATACGTCCGCTGCTGTCATACTCCGTCCGCTGGTCAAGCCCGCCGGAAAGCCGGCTGGTTTCCCGGTGCAGCCGGTCGCGGCTGTATTCCGCCAGCACCGTCTGTTTTCCGCGCTCCCGCCAGTTCATCTGCTGAAGGTGCCGGAGCCGTAATACAGATAACTCAGCGCCTGCCCGTTCAGATCATACTCAAATTCCAGGATATCCTGCCACGGCACATCCTCCCCGCTGAGCTGCGCCGCAGACCAGACCGTCAGCGGAGCCCGCCGCAGCGTCAGTGCTGTTTTGCCGTACTGATACTCCGTGCGGTAATCACGGTTTTCCCGTGTGGTCAGGCGGCCTGCCGTATCATAGCCATACTGTGTGATAACCGGCTCTTCTCCCGGCTGCGCGGGGATCTCTTCACGGCGGATAAGATTACCACCCGCATCATACTGATACTGTTTTTGCTGGCCGATCAGATCCTGCTCACAGGTCAGGCGGTGCAGTGCATCATATTCAAACTGGTATGATTCTTCTTTTTCATTGACCAGCGCTTTCAGCCGCCCGAAGCGGTCGTAACGAAAGCCGAGACGGTGTCCCGCCGGGTCGGTACGCTCTGTGATTTGCCCGAAGATATTACGGGCGAAGGTGATTTTCTTGTCGCCGCTGTCAGTAAATCCGGTGACACGCCCGGCATCGTCATAGGAATAGCGGTTATCCCTGCCGTCCGGTAATTCCTCCCGCAGCAGCTGCCCGCCCTCCGACCAGTGATAGCGGGTGGTCTGGCTCAGTGCATCGGTGATGGTGATCAGTTGCCCGCGATCATCATAGGCCAGTGTGGTGTGATAACCGGAGCAGTCGGTATAGCGGGTCAGTTGTCCGCGCGTATTGTAGCGGTAACGGGTGATGCTGCCGCCCGGGTCAGTCTGCTGAAGACAGTCCCCCTGTTCGTCCCATACCAGCCGGGTGGCATGACCCAGCGGATCCATATACAGATGGATATCCCCTCTGGCATTGTAAAACCAGTGATGCGCCGCACCATTCGGCATCACCTGAATCAGCGGAAACGCAAAATCTTTATCCCACTCCGTGGTGGTGCTATCGCCGTTCGGGTCTGTTTCAGCGGTCAGATTACCGCGTTCATCGTAGGTGTATTGCCAGATGTGGCCGAGAGGATCGGTGGCTTTTTTCAGTTTACGGCTCTGATCCCAGTCAAAAAGCCAGGTAGCACCACTTTCATCTGTAAATTCCGTGATCTGATGCTGTTCATTCCAGCGGCGGAAGGTTTCACCCAGTCCGATCAACCCGGTACGCAGAGTCCTCTCTTGCGGGGAATAGTGCAGTAATGTGTGCTCAGGCCGTCCGCCGTCCGGAGTCTGCAACCAGTGCTCTGCCACGCGGTATACCGGCTGTCCGTTATCATCTGTTTCATTATCAAACTGTACCCAGCGGTAATGGCTCTGTAACCCGGCGGCATTGATATGCATATTCATCAGCCCGGTGTCATCATCCCGGGAAAAACGGCGGGTCACTTTCCCGTCAGCACCGGTGACGGCAACAAGAAACTGATGTTCATCATACTGATAATTGACCAGCGTCCGCTCACTATCTGAATCTGATTGTGATACCGAGAGCAGGCGCTGCCCGTCATCCGTATAATGCAGCTGAACGTTAATCAGCCCGCTGTTATCCTGAATGGTGCAGAGTTGCCCTTCCGGACTGTATCGGTAAAACAGGGTGTTTCCGTGACGATCGTGTGACTGCGCAAGGCGTAACCAGCCGTTGCGCTGCGGATCAGTTTCAAACAGCTGATAATCACCGGTATCCGACTCCAGCAAAAAGATATTCTGCAGGCTGCGGTAGACCCGGAAGCCCTCATCCACATAGAACGCATCCTGTCCCAGCGCCAGTTCCCCCAGTGACAGGCGGCGGCCGGACATATCATGGTAATACAGCGGGGCATCTTCAATCGATCCGCCGCTGTAATCAATTTCAATGCTGACATCAAACGGTAGTGCCCAGCCTGTTCCCAGACGGCTTTCGCGGGTATTGCTGCTCTGATAGATACGGTGCCAGGCCAGCGGATAACGGCCTTCCAGTACAAAATCCAGTTCTTCATCACCACTGAGAACTTTACTGCCGGTGGCGGCATGGACGGGATGCGTAACAGCATTAAATGAACGGGTTAATCCGCTGATCACCAGCCCCATACCAATATTACCGGCGAGTTCCATTGCCAGACTACAGCCTGCTTTACTCAGGCACTGACGAACAGCAGCCATTCCGCCTTTCCGGATAATACTCGCCCAGCCCCCCAGCACCGCCCCGACAGCTTCACCCACAAAAGTACAAAACGGATTACGGCCACTGATAATATCGCGGACCACTTCTTTATTACCGCCGATACGGACAACACGGGATTCCTGTGTGTGATCAATTTTTGCCTCGCAGGTACTGCGATCACCATTCCGGCAGGCAGGCTGGCTGTTTATCTGAACTTTTTTTGATCCTTCAGCCAGATAATACGGTGCTGAGGCAATATGCCATTTTTCACAGGTAATCTGATCATTATCTACAGGTTCAGCATAAGGATTTTTATTCGCCACTGTGGGTGAAAAAAAACCCTCAAAAAAGCCCCGTTCCGGTGACGGGTATTTCGGGAACGGATCATTTTCAACCGGTTCAGCGGGATTGAATGCGGAGGATACTAAGTTATTCACTGCGGTGCCCATACCCAGCGGTGTCAGCATATATGCTTTTTGCAAAACACCTTCGGCAAGCGAACGGGCTTTTCCTTTTGGCGGATTTTGTGTGTCCGCCATAATGGATTCGATCAGTTTTTCATGCGGAACAATACCGGCTGCTCTCGCCGCCGGCTTATCTTTCGTTTTGACATTTAAAGAGCCGCTGATGATTTTACCGTCCGCGCCCCGTCCGAAGCCACAGAAGTTCAGCGCATCATCAACCCATCCGGAGACCGTGTCAGCAGCTTCATCGATAACATCGCCGAGAACAAAACCACCGGCAATAGCAAGTAACGGGGCAGCGAGCCCGCCGGTTCCGGCAGTGACAACACCTGCGGCAACAAATAACCCAACATAGGCGGCACCTTTGACAACACCATTCACGAAGTCTGCAATCATGGACTGATGAAACAACGCATCATCAAGTTTGGCCGCATGAAATTCATTTCCCATGATGCAAGTTCCTTTTTAAATAGCAGAAGTCAGACTGTACGGGTAAAATGCAGTTTCAGCGTCCGCCAGTCCTGTAAATCAGAATCAGTAAACGGATGAAGCAGGCAATACGTCATCACCAGAATTGTGCCGTCCAGTTCATAACCGGCAATGTACTGATATAAGTGCGTCCCTTTTTGTTCCGGTTCACAGTAGAAAGCCCATCCCTTCACACCAGATTCTGTTGTAAATGCCACAGGGTCAGTCATGGCGAACAATTTGACGCCTTTGCGGATCACAGCAATTTGTGACACCAGGTAGTGCTCTGCAGTCTGTCCGTTCGCTAAGTCATCACGGGTCAGTGACAGGCTGGCTTTTTTTTCCGGAAACTTAATAATATGCAGGCTATTATCACGATAGTCTGATGAAGGCAGTATGATGGAGCCTTCCTGACAAATATAATTCATTGTTATTCCTTATTTTCCCGAAAAAAGGCGGATTTTTTGCTGCTTATTTTGCCTGTATCCGGCTTAATTTCATTTTCAGCCGGTCCGCCGCCTTCCATATTCAGATCAAGCACATGTCCGGTATTAATTTGTCCGTCATTCTTCGCTGATATATTGAAGTTTTCACAGGTGATATTTACGGCGCCGGAGGCTGTCATCTCTATTGCAGATTTCCCGCTGACCAGCTTAATGCCCGTTGCTGATGCCAGAAGACAGACACCAGCCACATCCGTTGACTGCCCGCCGAAAATATAATTCAGTTGATCCATCTGAACTGCCGTTATCTGCGCTCCGCCGACTTTGACACGCTGGTTCTGACCGACCGTTTCAGTGTGATTAGCGACCACCGCTGTACTGCGGTCATTCTGCACCACCGTATTCATGTCTTTCTGGGCGTGCATAAAGACTTCCTGCTTACCGTTTTCATCCTCAAAGCGCAATTCGTTAAAACCATCGCCTTTATGGGTTTGTGTGCGGAAAGCGGTCTGGGTTTTGCTGCCCGGGAAAGAGGATGGCGGGCCGTTACGGCCGTTGTAAGTACAGCCGGTGACTATCGGACGATCAATGTCGCCGTTGAGATAAGAGACGATCACTTCCTGGCCGATGCGCGGTACGGCGGAGAAACCATAGCCGCCGCCGTTCCAGCCCATCGCCACCCGCACCCAGCAGGAAGCACTGTGATCCGGTTTGCCGTAGCGGTCCCAGTGGAAATAGACTTTCACTGCACCCTGTTCGTTGGTGTAAATCTCTTCCCCGTCCGGCCCGACAATCGTTGCCAGCTCATCACCGTCCGCCTGCGGTCGGAAGCGGTACGGCGGCCGCCATTCGCGGGTGCCGGGGATAAACTGCACGGTGTTGCTGAATTTGGTTCCCTCTCCGCCGCCGTTATCTGCCAGCGGCTGGATACCGTGGTGGTTGACCACAATCACCTGCCAGGCTTTATTCATGCTGTCAGACGGATGGTTTTTCAGGGTGAAGATTTTACCCGGCATCAGCGCAAAGCAGTTGGTGCCTGCGGCGCCGGTCTGGCGCTGGTTTTGTGACTGCTCATAACGCAGTTGCGTGAACGGTTTACCGGTCTCATCGTCGCGGTAGCGGCCATAACTTTCATACACCGGGTGCTGTTTATGCACGTCGCCGGTGACTTCATGTTTAAACGGATATGACGGGCGATCCGGGTTGTAATCTTTCTGGATAATGACATCGCTGCACAACTGTTCGGCGTAGCGCCAGGAGAATGCCGTGCTGTCACTGATATCGGTATCCGCCTGCGGGTTGTAAGTCAGATTGATACCGGCGGTCATGCCGAGGTGGTTGTCGCTGTAAAACAGTTTCGGACCTTCCTCAAACCAGAAGTTAATGCCCTCTTCGGCAGCCAGACGGCACCAGAAATCCCAGGCGGATTCACGCTTCTGAGTGATGTAATCCCGTTTCTGATGCAGTTCGTCCTGGTAGAATTTCAGCTCATTTTTGACATGCGCTTCATCCAGCAGTGTTGCGAGAACCTCTGGGACGGATTGTTTCTGGAAGATGCGGCTGTCCTGGTTGAGGGTCATAATCCACATTTCCGGGCGGATCAGAAAGTGATACCAGGTTTTGTTGCCGTCGGTGTTGCCCTGCTCAGCGGTGGCGAGCACACCCTGCACCGTACGGACTTTGGTACCGTCACGGGTCACGGTCAGAGAAGACGCTTTGCCCAGATGTTCATCAAATGTGATTGACGGCAGCGTGCTGACGGCACTAATCGATAGCGAAAACAGGGAAGAAAGCCCCTCACTGAGTGAGAATTCGGTGACCTGAAAAGTCTGCTCCGGTAATCCGCCGATTTTACAGGTAAAAACAAGACCGGATGGTGAACGCTCGGTCAGTGCATCTGCCAGGCTGCCTGCCGCGCCGGGAAGTTTTGCGCCACTGCTGAGGCCGCCACTGAGACCACCGGCAACACCGCCGCCGGGAATGAGATCTGCCGCAGCAGGGATCTGCGCTAAGGTTTTTTGTGCCTGTTGTACGGCGGAGACGGCCTTTTGCGCCGATTCCGGCATTTTTTTGCCGATTTCGGATGCAGCAGCATCCTCAGCATATTTCGCAGCACTGTCTTTCAGCGCCGCCGGGTCAATGACCTTTTTTTGGGATCTTCAGCAAACATACCGGCTCCGGAACTGATCAGGCGGGTGACCCGCCGGAATACGGAGGATCACTGCGGTAAAGCAGGAACACCACAAACCCCCGGAGGAATTTGTGGTGTCAGTGAGCACATTACGCTTCGATTGGTGCACGCCAGTCGTCAGCACCGGAGGTGCCTGCAACGGTATGTTCCCAGTCGATTTTACGGTAAGAGAGTGACACTTCGATCAGCTGCGTGTAATCCGTTTTTTGCGGATCCTGACAGTGCGGCATTTTGCAGTCGATATTGACGATGGTCGCATCTTCCAGCGAAGTAGTGAAGAAATGCTCCTGCTTCCCTTCAACCGAGGTGCGGTACCATTTCAGCTGCACTTTCGGCAGCATTTCACCGGCCGCCAGGGCGTTGTACAGCAGCGGAACCGCTTTGTTCAGCGCAACGGTAAATTTGAACGGACGATGCGCACGCTGACCGGATGGCTGACCGGACTGAGGATCTGTCGGAACAGTCACAACGTGGTCAAATTCCTGTACCAGCATTTCATCTTCATGGCCCTGCACATAGATGTTGCCGACAGACTCAGCGGTAAAAGCTCCGGCAGTGATATTGCCCTGAGTTTTGCCTTCAATAGAGATATAACATGGAGTTGGCATGATCAAATTCCTTATTTATTAACGGGTAACAGGTGATTACCTGACGAGTAACTTCGTCATCAGCCAGTGCGCATGGTGATAATGATTGAAGCATAAATTTAACTAATATTTATGTAAAGCCTCCGGAGGGTCAAATTGCCGCCCGCATCTCCCGGGATAATCATCTTAAGTTAAAAACCGCGCATAAACAGGATATAAATCCATTTAAACAACAAAAAACGAGTTTAATTGAAATTAAAATCCACAAAACAGCGATCGGAAATTTAACAAAAAAATAGTGAAATCCGGAAAAGCATTAACAGAACAATGTATTACATCCATTCCGGCTTATGATCAGAAAAACAAAATAAGTAACAGAATGTTATTATATGTAATTCACTGATATATATAATAAAATGTACATTCATATAAATTACGCTATACATAAAATGATAATATACCGATTTTATAGCGCTGTTATTTCTTGATATGTAAAATAAAATAGGGTTTGTGGGCTGATAACATCAGATTTTTACTTTTTTACCGGGTAATACTTATGTATTTTGCTTGTAACATTCACCTGCGAAATACCTTGACCGGCAGAAATGTTACTATTTATTAGTGAAATTGATTTACGGTATATACGTAAGCACATACCATCATTCCGCTGAATTTTGTTTATAAATTCAAAAATCGCCGCAGGATTATTTGTGTTTTTATTAATATATGTAAAATAATATATCAGAGATTAAATTCAAACTTTCACCAGACAGAGCTGATTAGTTTCCGCACAGTGTAATTATCATACAATTATTACTGTTACTTATTTTATATTCACCCTTACCTTCTTCTTTATTTTTCTTTATTTTCAATCACCCCCGGATTAATTACCATTCACGCGGGTAATTAATAAGACATTTTACTAATTAAAACCAAAAACATTGCAACATCTGTCTATCAGTTAACTAACATACCCGCTTTATTGGTAAAATAATTTTATTGATTGACACGGGCATATCAGAGACGATAACTTTTGCATTAATGTATTTTTTGATTTACCTTAAGTTAAATATTTTAATTAGCACCAAATACAATGAATTACATGTGTTACGTGTATTCTACCGGTGATTCGGCCCGGTGCCAGTAATCACTTATCTTATGTATCTATACGGGAAAGATAATTCCCTCACTGAAATTCATAAGGATAGTCAATGAGTAAAAATGACCTTGGCAGCGTTGCGCCGAAAGAACGTATTAATATTAAATACACACCTCATGACGGCGGAAGCCAGGCAGAAATTGAATTACCTCATCATCTTCTGGTCATTGGTGACTTCAAAAATAAGGAAGAAGATACACCGATTGAAGAACGAAAAACTGTTTCTATTGATCAGAATAATTTCAATTCAGTGATGGAAAACTCAGGTATTAATCTGACATTTGCTGTTAAAAATCACCTTGAAGAAGAAAGTGATTCAGAAATTCCTGTCAATCTTGATATTAAATCCCTCCGTGATTTCTCCCCTGACAATATTGCGAAAAATGTTCCTGAATTAAATAAGTTACTTGAACTGCGGGAAGCATTAGTTGCACTTAAAGGACCTCTGGGAAATATCCCCGCATTCCGTAAACAGCTTCAGGCGTTGCTGGATAATGAATCCACCCGTGAGCAACTGTTAAAAGAACTGGATATCGTCAGCAATAAATAATTGATGGGAATCGTGTTATGTCTACAGCAACAGAAAGTGTAAAACAGGAATCAGGTCAGCTCCCTGCCGGTACATCCCTGCTTGATGAAATTATGTCGCAGTCCCGGATGACACCGGAAACCGAAGCCTACGATATTGCGAAACAGGGTGTGGCCGCATTTATCAGTAATATTCTGGCCAGTGATTCAAAAGAAGAGCCGATCAACAAGTTACTGATCGATAAAATGCTGGTTGAACTGGATAAAAAACTCAGTGCGCAGATGGATGAAATTCTGCATAACGACCGGTTTCAGGAAGTAGAATCGTCCTGGCGTTCCCTGAAGCTGCTCGTGGACCGTACTGATTTCCGTGAAAATATTAAAATTAATATTATTCATGCCACCAAATCCGAACTGCTGGAAGATTTTGAGTTCTCACCTGAAATTGTCCAGTCCGGTTTCTATAAACATGTCTATTCTGCCGGTTACGGCCAGTTCGGTGGTGAGCCGGTTGCTGCGATTGTCGGGAACTATGCTTTCAGCAATACCACACCGGATATGAAACTGCTTCAGTATGTCAGTGCTGTCGGTGCGATGGCGCATGCGCCTTTCCTGTCATCCGTTTCCCCTGACTTTTTCGGTGTGAGCAGCTATACCGAATTACCGGCGATTAAAGATCTGAAATCTGTTTTTGAAGGTCCGGCACACACCAAATGGCGTTCACTGCGTGAGGCGGAAGATTCCCGTTACCTCGGCCTGACTGCACCGCGTTTTCTGCTGCGTCTTCCTTACGATATGGTTGAAAACCCGATTAAAAATTTCAACTACCGCGAAAGTGTCAAACAGGATCACGACCACTATCTGTGGGGTAACACCGCATTTCTGCTGGCAGCCGGGATCAACAACAGTTTCGCCAGATACCGCTGGTGTCCGAATATCATCGGGCCGCAGAGCGGCGGTTCTGTCAGTGACCTGCCGGTTCACTGCTTTGAGGCTCTGGGCGAGCTGCAGACCAAAATCCCGACCGAAATTCTTATTACCGACCGCCGCGAGTTTGAGCTGGCAGAAGAAGGTTTCATCACCCTGACCATGCGTAAAGGCAGTGATAACGCAGCATTCTTCTCCGCCAACTCCGTACAGAAACCAAAACATTACCCGAACACCCGTGAAGGTAAGATGGCGGAAACCAACTACAAACTGGGTACTCAGCTGCCGTACATGTTCATTATCAACCGCCTGGCACACTACATCAAAGTGTTACAGCGCGAGCAGATCGGGGCATGGAAAGAGCGCCAGGACCTGGAGCGTGAGCTGAATATCTGGCTGAAACAGTATATCGCCGATCAGGAAAACCCGCCGTCAGATGTCCGCAGCAAACGCCCTCTGCGCTCCGCACAGATTCAGGTGCTGGATGTCGAAGGGGATCCGGGCTGGTATCAGGTCGCAATCCAGGTGCGCCCGCATTTCAAATACATGGGTGCCAGCTTCGAACTGTCACTGGTTGGCCGGCTCGATAAGGAATAACCGGAATGGGGGCGTATTATCATCGTCAGTCTTCACAACCCGTACGCCTTTTTGAACGGATAAGAGGGAAGCACGCCGGTGCTTCCCGTCAGTCCCGCACTGCTGCTCTGATTAATTCGGTCAAATCACACCTGACACTGGTGCTGAATACGCGACCGGAAACCTGTCAGAGCAGCCGTGATCTGGGCGTGACGGATCTTAATGATGCCACTGCAACGGCGGTGGATTTCCGTGCCAGTCTGGAAACTTCCATCCGGGAATGCATTCTCCGCTATGAACCGCGTATCAGTGATGTCGCGGTGGAAGGTGTGATTGATGAGCATAACCCGCTGCTGCTGGAGTTCCGGATAACCGCACTGGTGTTGCTGGAAAATCAGTCTCAGTTAATTGAATTTAATATGCAGATGGACAGTCACCGGCACTACAGACTGAAGCAGGCCTGACAGAATGCCCCGTAATCCCCGTTTTTCTGATGAACTTGAATACCTGCAACTGCTGGAGGATACCGTTGCGCGTCACAAACCGCATCTGGTTAATTTTCTGGCAGAAAAAAGCTCAGATCCGGATGTGCTGCGGCTGCTGGAAGGTTTCGCTTACCTGTCGGCCTCCCTGCGCAGTCAGATTGAACGCCAGTTTCCGGAACTGACCAACAGTCTGGTCACGATGCTGTGGCCCAGTTATGCCCGGCCGTTTCCGTCAATGACGGTAATGCAGTTCACTCCCTCTCCCGCCCTGCGTCTGCCTGTTTCGGTACCGGCGGGAACATTATTTGAGAGTCAGCAAATCACGCTGGATGAAAGTGATGCGGAGGAAGATGTTCTGCATCAGATGACCTGCCATTTTACGCAGAGCCGTGACCTGCGCGTTATGCCGTTTACGGTTTCCTCGGTGACCGCTGACAGGCAGTCGGTGACGGTTTCGTTTTCACTGCCGCAGCCGGTCCGGTTATCAGATTCCGGCCTGCCGGAACTGCAGTTTTATCTCGGCGGGGATGATTACACCGCGCATGAACTCTATTTTCTGCTCAGTCACGCGGTGTCAGGGGCAACACTGACCACAGAAAAACACACGTATCAGGCGAAAAATTTTGCCGTGTCACCGGCCGGATTCAGCCGTGAGGATGCTCTGCTGCCCTACCCGAGAAACAGCTATGAAGGGCATCGCCTGCTGCAGGAATACTTCAGTTTTCCGCGTGCCTTTCTGTTTCTGAATATTGAGGGGCTTGATGATATCCCGGCGGTGATGTCCGGCGATCGTTTTTCCCTGACCATTCACTTTTCCCGTCCGCTGCCGCCGGCTGCGGATATTAACAATGACAGTATCCTGATCAACTGTGTTCCGGCAGCTAACCTGTTTCCGATGGAAAGTGAAGCCATTGAGTTGAATGGCAGACAAAGTGAGTACCCGCTGAGTCCGGGCTTTGCCCATCCCGGCAGTTACGATATTTTTTCGGTCACCAGTGTGGACGGACTGCGCCGCAGCGGCAGCCAGCCGGTCAAAATGACACATTACACGCAGTTTGAAAGCTTCCATCATCAGGATCCGGTCAATAAAGGTGATGATGAGCAGTATTATCGGCTGCGTACACTACCGTCGCCGGATGACGGCGGGTTCCGTCACCGTATTTCCTTTGTCCGCAGTAATGAACCGGCGCTGGTCGGCTGTGATGAAACGATTTCCGTTTCTCTGCTCTGCACCAACCGGGATGTGGCCGGTTATCTGCGGACCGGATCTGTTACCCGCTGCACAGAGCCGCTGCCGGATATTGCGGCGGTCAGCAATATCATGAAACCGACACAGACACTGCGTCCGCTGCTGGATCACTCCCTGCACTGGTCGGTGCTGACTAACCTGTCACTGAATTATCAGTCCCTGCTGAGCCTGGACGCACTGCGCGAACTGCTGCAGCTTTACGATCTGACATCGGTATTCCACCAGCAGACTGCCCGTCAGGCACAAAAATGCCTGGATGCCCTGGTGAGCATGACCACACAGCCCGCCGAATATCTGTACCGGGGATTACCGGTGCGCGGGCTGAAATCCACCTTATCTGTTTATCAGAGCGCGTTCTCCTCCGAGGGCGGGCTCTATTTGTTCTGTTCCGTTATTGCTCACTTTTTCGGGCTCTATACCAGTGTGAATACCTTTCATGAGCTGGAAGTGATCAATATGGATAACCGGGAAGTGTATTTATGGCCGGCGAAAATCAATCACACCGTTCTGCGCTGACATCGCCTGTCAGCGACGGCACCGCCGCCATGACGGAGTATGACTTTTATCAGCTGGCTGAGTTACTGAGCAAATCAGTGACAGCGGCCGGAAAGTCTGCACAGGAGAGTATCCGTTTCTCGGCAAGTGCCGGAATTGCCTTTCCGACACGGGATGTGGCCGGGGTCACCCGCCGTGAGGACGGCAGTTATGACGTCAAAGTGGCGTTTCTGGGCCTGCACGGCAGTCAGTCCCCGCTGCCGGGGTATTACCTCGACAGCCTGGCGTGGGAAGAAGCCCAGCAGACCGAAAGTGTCACCGATTTTCTTAATCTGTTTAATCACCGCTTTGTCGCGCTGCTGCACCGGATCTGGCGGAAATACCGCTATTACATTTCGTTTGAACCGGACGGGCGTGACCCGTTTTCCCGCTATATGTTCACACTGCTCGGGCTGGGCAGTGAAAGCAACCGCAGCCGGATCCGGATCAATCACAACAAAATGCTGGCTTACGCCGGATTACTGGCAAGTCCCGGGCGCTCCCCGGATGTGGTGTGCAGCCTGATTTCCCACTGTTTTGATCTGGACAACGTGAATCTTTCCGGCTGGGAAAGCCGCCGGGTACCGATTGCGGACGATCAGCAGAACCGGCTGGGCGAAATCCTGTACAGCGCCAGCCGTACCGCGCAGCCGCGCACCCTGCTGGGTGAGAATTTCAGCCTCGGTGCACGTATTGAAGACTGTAACGGCAAATGCACTATCGAAATCAGTGAGTTATCACTGACCCGTTACATGCGTTTTTTACCGAACGGCCCGGATTATCTGCCGCTGGTCGCTTTTGTGTCTTACATCATGCATGAGCAGCTGGCCTGGGATTTACGGCTGCGGATGGCGGAAAAACAGGTCGGCGGGATGGTTCTCGGCGAGAAAGATAACAACCAACTGGGCTGGCGGAGTTTCCTCGGGCAACCGGAGCTGAAGCCTTTTGTGACGATTTCAGTATTGGAATAACATAATGGATAAACCACAACTTAATTTTCATTTAGTCAACAGTAACCGGCTGGAAAGCGGCCGGGCTGCTGCGGCTCAGTTTTCCTCACAGGGCGGCACCATCGGCAGTAACGCCGACTGCACCTGGTCACTCCAGGACAGCCTCGGTAAAGTCGCCGGCATCCAGTGCCGTATTGTCTGGCAGGATCAGACATTCTGCCTGAAAACCCTGACCGAGCCGGTCCGTCTCAATCAGACCGCAATCCCCCGCCACGCCGGTGCTGTCCGCCTGTCTCAGGGGGATATCATTGAGATCGGGGAACTGCAGTTTAAAACCCATCTGGCCATGACTGATGAACCTTACCGCGATCCGATGGCCGTGGCACCACAGGATATTGTGTCCGCCGGCAGCAATCCGCTGGATAACCTGATGGATACCCGCACCGCTCAGGATGATGCCCCGCTTCAGGGGGATGATACCGCACCGACCGTCCGTGGTTCACGCACCCGTGACCCGTTGCAGGCACTGGAAAATGAAAGCCTGACCACCGGCGGTTCACAGACAGAAAACGACATTCCCGGCCTGCTGGCCGATCGCCGCCCGGCTTCGTCCGCCGCCATGCCGCTCTCCGATAACAGAGGGAACACCATCGTGCAGGAATATATGGATCTGCCGAAGCTGTCCGCCACCGATCGCGCTGATGAACTGCTGCCGGTCACTGATGCGGATCATATTGCGGTCAATCCGCTGATGCACGGGCTGGAAGCCCATCTGCCGATGCACAACTCCCGTCAGGCCAATGATTTTCTGACCGAGGTCGGCCGGACACTCAAAGCCGCCATTGAAGGTCTTCTCGCATTACAGAAAACCCAGGATAACCTGCGCGACAAGCAGCTGCGCCCGATTGAGGATAACCCGCTGCGTCTGAATGTGGATTATCAGGAAGCCCTGCATCTGCTGTTCGGTGATGAGCGCAGCCCGGTGCATCTGTCACCGACAGCCGCCGTCAGCGAGAGCCTGACCAATATGCAGCTCCATTATCAGGCCAACCTGGAAGCGATTTCCGTGGCGCTGGATACCATGCTTGACGCTTTCTCACCGGAGCGGTTGCTGGCCCGTTTCTCACAGTATCAGCGGGCCGGGGAAGAATGCAGTTCAGATCCGGCCTGGGCGTGGCAGATGTATGTCAGCTACTACCGCGAGCTGAAATCCTGCCGCCAGCAGGGCTTTGAAAAACTCTTTTATGAAGTTTACACCCATGCCTATGACCGGGCATTACGTAAAGGCTTATAAGGGACATCCATCATGAGTGTGAAACTGCGATACGGATTGTTGCTGCTGGTACTGGTGTTAAGCGGATGCAGCAAATCCTGGGAAGCGACCAAAAAAGTCGGCAAGGTGCTGTGGGATCCGGATATTCCGGTGGGCAAAGCGAACCAGCAGCCATCTGAAATTGCGATCACACTCCTGGCGGAGCCGGATATGAACCCGAATCCGGACGGAGAGCCGTCACCTGTGGAGATGCAGCTTGTATATCTCAGCGAGGACTCCCGCTTTGAATCGATGGATTTCGACCAGCTGGATGACAAACCGCTGCCGGATGTGCTCGGTAAAAATTATATCGATCACCAGGATTACACACTGACACCGGATCAGTACAAACCACTGGCGTTACTGCGGACCACCGGCGAGAACCGCTATCTGGGCGTGATTGTCCGTTACTCGGATCCTAACGTCACTGAATGGAAGAAAATCATCAAGTTAAGCGGGATCGGACGGCAGTATTACATCCTGGTTCATGTCCGGGCAAATGAAGTGGAATTGCGCAAAGAGGAAGAAGAATAATATGTCGATGAAAAACCGGGTTATCTGGCGCGAAGGTCTGTTTATCAAGCCCCAGCATTTTCAGCAGCAGCAGCGCCACCAGGATTATGTGACAGAGAGCCTGCTCTCTGCGTTCTTCGGCCACTATGCCGGATTTACCTCTCTGGTGATCAACGAAGATATTCTGCGGCTGGGCCGGGTCGGTATATCAGAGGCGACCGGGGTCATGCCGGACGGCACCCTGTTCTCCATGCCGTCACAGGATGAACTGCCGCCGCCGATTGATATCACGCCGCTCAATGATACCGGCAATAACATTATTTATCTTGCTCTGCCGCTGCACAGTGCCACAGTCAATGAAATCGCGGCCGGGCATAATAATCACCTGACAGCGCGCTATAAAGAGTTCCGTCTGGATGTCCGTGATCTGCACACCGAAAGCGGTGATGTCAGCATGCTGAATGTGGCGAGACTCAGCCCGGTGCTGAAACAGGGTGCCGCAGAGCTGAATGCTTATGTCTCCGTACCTGTCTGCCGCATCAGCGAACAGACGGCAGACGGCGGCCTGATCCTTGACGATACCTTTATTCCGTCCTGCCTGAATATCCGCCTGTCACCGTCACTGACCGGCTTTCTCGATGAACTGAGCGGCACACTGGCCGAACGCGCCCGTCAGCTGGCCGGACGGATCGGCTCACCGGGGCAGCAGGGTATTGCCGATGTGGCGGAATTTATGATGTTACAGCTTCTGAACCGCGCATCCCCGCGTTTTGCTCACTTTGCCGCTCAGGATGTACTGCATCCGGAGACGTTATTCTGTGAGCTGCGCTCATTATGCGGTGAACTGCATACCTTTACCGATCAGTCACGGCTGGCCGGACAACTGCCGAAATATAACCACCAGGCGCTGACAGAATGCTATCCGCCGCTGATGCGGGCACTTCGTCTGGCACTGAGTGTGGTACTGACTCCGCGCGCCATTGCGATTCATCTTCAGGAACAGGAGCACGGCATCCGCGTGGCGACTATCCAGGATCAGCAACTGTTGCAGCAGGCCGAGTTTATCGTGGCGATCCGCGCCCAGATGCCGCAGGAACAGCTGCGCCGTCAGTTCACCCAGCAGACCAAAGTCACCTCCATCAGCCGCATCCGCGACCTGGTCAGTGTCCAACTGCCGGGCGTGCCGCTGATCGCCCTGTCTGCCGCACCGCGTCAGCTGCCGTATCACGCGGGTTACACCTATTTCCGGCTGGATCGCCAGGGCACCGCCTGGCAGGAAATTCAGCAGAGCGGCTCTGTCGCCTTCCACGTTGCCGGCAACTTCCCGGAGCTGGATATTCAGTTCTGGGCCATCCGTAACGGGGGCGATTTATGACCGATGATTTACTGACCGGCAGCCTGCATGATGATGTGTCTGATGACGCGCAGTATCTGCGTCAGCGGATGCACAAGCAGTACCGGATCCCGCTGCGCGGGGAAAATATCAATCCGATGATTGATGCGGCCACCCCGCTGCTCGGCATGGTCATGCGGATGCATACTCTGTCCGGCTCACCGCTGCCGGACAAGCTCTACCAGCAGGTGGTGACGGATATCCAGGCTATCGAGCAGCAGTTGCAGTCACAGGGCTATGAGCCGGGTGCGATTGTCTCCTTCCGCTATGTGCTCTGTACCTTTATTGATGAAACCGCGCTGGGTCTAGGCTGGAACACAGACAACGGCTGGGTGAAAAAATCCCTGCTGGTGCATTTCCATAATGAATCCTGGGGCGGGGAGAAAGTGTTCATTCTTATTGAACGCCTGCTCGGTGAGCCGAAACGCTATCTGGATCTGATTGAGTTTATCTGGCTGTGCCTGTGCCTCGGTTACCGGGGCCGCTATAAAGTGACGCAGGGCCATAACGATGAATTCAACCGCCTGCTGCGCCGCCTGCAAAAACAGATCCGCCAGCTGCGCCCCGAACAGGGCTCTGTTGTGCTGTATGAAGATACCGCCTCTGACCCGCACCGTTACCGCCCGGGAAAACGCCTGCGCCTCAAATATATCTTTATCGCCGGTCTGTTGCTGGCCGCCGGTATTTACGGCCTGTATCTGTCGCAGCTGAATAATCAGACACAACATATTTTGGAACAACTCACTCCGCTACTGAGTCAGGGTATACACTGATGATAAATGTCGATCTCTCAACGCTCGTTAACCGTCTTGATCCTGTTGCAAAACATGCACTGGAAAATGCCGCCGCCCGCAGTGTCAGCGAGCAGCAGCCGGAAATCACCACTGCACTGTTTTTAAGCAGCCTGCTGGAAACCCCGTTAACCGATGTGCGGGTGATTTGCCAGCGCGCCGGTATTGATCACAGTGAACTGGCGGACATGACCGCAGAACTGATCCCGCCGCATCAGGCACTGACCCAGGGCTATCCGGGGTTTTCCCCGTTGCTGACTGAGCTGCTGAAAGACAGCTGGCTGGTCGCCTCCGCCGAATATCACCACACCACACTGCGCTCCGGTATTGTGCTGCTGGTGCTGCTGCAGATGCCGCAGCGCTATCTGCCGCAGCAGGCCTGTAAGCTGCTCAGCAATATCAACCGTGAACAGTTAAAACAGCAGTTTGATGAGTGGACCGCTGGTTCGGCGGAAAGCCCGTCCGGTGATCTCAGCAGCCCGTCAGCAGGCGGCAGTACCCCCGCCGCCGACAGTCTGCTTGCCCGTTTCACACAGAATATGTCTGAACTGGCACGGCAAAATAAGCTGGACCCGGTTCTGTGCCGTGATAACGAAATTGACCTGATGATCGACATCCTCTGCCGCCGCCGTAAAAGTAACCCGGTGGTTGTCGGTGAGCCCGGTGTCGGGAAAAGCGCCCTGATTGAAGGGCTTGCCCTGCGTATTGAAGCCGGTGAGGTACCGGAAAAACTGCGCGGCTGTCAGCTGCATGTGCTGGATCTGGGCGCAATTCAGGCCGGTGCCGCCGTCAAAGGTGAGTTTGAAAAACGCTTCAAAGGGCTGATTCAGGAAATCATCAGCTCCGCCACCCCGATCATTCTGTTTATTGATGAGGCACACACCCTGATCGGAGCCGGTAACCAGCAGGGCGGAACCGATGTCGCCAACCTCCTCAAGCCGGTTCTGGCGCGGGGTGAGCTCTGTACTATCGCCGCCACCACCTGGAGTGAATACAAAAAATATTTTGAGAAAGATGCGGCACTGGCACGACGCTTCCAGCTGGTTCAGGTCAAAGAACCAACTGCTGCAGAAGCCGTGATTATCATGCGCGGCCTGCGGACTGCCTATGAATCCGCTCATCAGGTCTTTATTGATGATGATGCGCTGCGCGCCTCGGCAGAGCTGAGTGACCGCTATCTGTCCGGCCGTCAGTTACCGGATAAAGCCATTGATGTGCTGGATACCGCCTGTGCACGGACCGCGATTAATCTGACCTCGCCGCCGAAACAAATTTCCGCCCTGAAAACACAGTTACACCAGATTGGCACGGAATGTGATGTTCTGGAGCGTGAAGCTCTGCTCGGACTGGTGGATCACACGGATCGCCTGACCGCACTGCGTCAGCAGTCTGAGCAGTTACAGCAGTCACTGGATCAGTTACAGACTGACTGGCAGGCACAACAGACATTAGTCCGCAATATCATCAGCTTGCGGGCAAAATTGCTGGACAATGCAGCATCATCTGACGAACCTGCACCGGAAAAAACCGCAGAGACAGACGACACCGCTGAGCCGGAAGCTGCTGAACCGGAAACCACAGAGAGTATCCGTGAACAGTTACAGGTTCTGAACGCAGAACTGGAAACCCGTCAGAAACTCTCCTCCCTGGTGTCGCCGCATGTCGGCAAAAAACAGATTGCCGAAGTGATCGCCGAATGGACCGGTGTTCCGCTCAACCGTCTGTCACAGGATGCCCTCGCGGTGGTTACCGAATTACCGGCTTACCTTGAGGAATCCATCAAAGGCCAGGATCTGGCGATTGCGCATCTGCACAAACACCTTCTGACCGCCCGCGCCGATCTGCGGCGTCCCGGCCGTCCGCTGGGCGCTTTCCTGCTGGTCGGTCCGAGCGGCGTGGGGAAAACCGAAACGGTATTACAGATAGCGCAGCTGATGTTCGGCGGCACGCAATATCTCACTACCATCAATATGTCCGAGTTCCGGGAAAAACACACGATTTCCCGCCTGATCGGCTCCCCGCCGGGGTATGTCGGCTACGGCGAAGGCGGTGTGCTGACGGAAGCTATCCGCCGCAAACCATACTCCGTAGTGTTGCTGGATGAAGTGGAAAAAGCCCATCCGGATGTGCTGAATCTCTTTTATCAGGCATTTGATAAAGGGGAAGTGGCTGACGGCGAAGGCCGTGTGATTGATTGCAAAAACGTCGCCTTTTTCCTGACCTCAAACCTGGGTGACAGTACGATTGTCGCTTATGAAAACCGGCCGGATGAACTGCTTGATGCACTGTATCCGGAACTGACTGCATTTTTCAAACCGGCACTGCTTGCGAGGATGGAAGTGATCCCGTTCCTGCCGCTCAATGACGAAACACTGACACGGATCATCCGCTTCAAACTCGGCCAGCTTGAAACCCGGCTGGTACAGCGTTTCGGCGCACAGGTCACTATCAGTGATGCTGTTTATAAGGCCATTATTCAGCGCGCCAACCGGGCTGAGAACGGCGCCCGTATTCTGGAATCGGTGATTGACGGCCATTTACTGCCGCCGCTGTCTCTGCTGCTGCTGAAACACACCGCAGCCGGAAAAACTATCCGCCATATCACGCTGTCGGCGACTGATGAGGAATTCACAGCTGAGGTGGATACGGAATAATGAGAAACCGACTGAAAAATGCGCTGTCACTGATGGACTGCCAGACCACCGAATCGCTGATATCGCAGTTTCTGCCGCACTGTTTTTCCCGCAGCTCCCTGAGCGCACTCGCTGTTGTGGTGCTCAGCCCGCGGGATAACCGGCTGCTCAGTTACTCGGTCGATTATGCACAACCGCAGGTCACCACCGGTCTGCTGGATACAGACGCCTCTGATATCCGCCAGCCGCTGGTACAGGTGACATTTAACCGGACACCGCTTTGCTGGGCAAATCTGTCACAGGGCAGCTATCTCGAGGAAAGCAGCCTGAAAACGTTTATCCGCGGGCTGCCGGCGAATACCGGTATCCACGGATTTCCGTTCTGCGACCACGAGGGCAAACCCGCCGGGGCTATCTGCCGCCTCGGCACCGGGCTTATCCGCACAGAACACGAACGGGGTATGACGGCTATCTATTACCGGATTTTTTGTCATCACTTCTGCACGCTGACCCGCCGGATGCAGATCCGGATACAGAACCAGCAACTGCGGGGGTTGCTTCAGCTGGCTCAGGAAAAGGAGCGCAGACTGGAAGCGATGATGACACAGACCATGGTGACACCGGCTCCGGTGCAGTCATCCGACCCTGACCTGTCAGGGATCAGGGATCTGACTGCCGCCCTCGACCGGTATGAAGCTGACATTCTGAACTACCGGATGCAGGCGGATAACCAGGACCTGAATGAAATCGCCGTGAACCTGAATATGTCCAAACGTGCACTGGTGTATAAATTAAAAAAATACGGATACATATCATGACCAAAAGGATCCTTCAGAGCGTGACCGCTCTGCTGATACTGACACCGCTGTGGGCCACGGCACAACCGGCTTCCCCGCTTTCCGGTGAAATGTCAGCACTGCTGGACACCTGCCGCAAAGAGCCGTCTCCGCTGATACGTCTGGACTGCTACGACAACATCGGCCGCGAAAAAGCCGCGCCGCAGACAGAGCAGGCTGCGAAAGGCGAGATCCGGCGCCGGGCGGCAGCTAATGAAGAGAAACGGACAGAACATACTGTCACCTTCATCACCACCCAGCCCCGCGAAGGCACCTGGCCTGTGGTCATGACTGCTCCGGCTATCGGCACACAACCACCCCGCCCGATCCTGATGTTCAGCTGTGTGGATAACATCACCCGGATGCAGCTGGTCATGAACACCCCGGTGACAACCCGCACCATCCGTTTATCCACCCCGCAGACCTCATTCAGCAGCGACTGGTTTATCCGCGAAAACGGCTATGTGCTGGAATCCAGCCGGGGCCTGGCCGGGATCGATGAAATCAAACGCATTATGACCGGCGATAAACTGACTATCACGCCGGAAAACGGGGAACCGGTGACTTTTGATCTGTCTCAGCTGACAGAAAGTATCAAACCTTTACGTGCGGCCTGCCGCTGGTGAATAGCATGATAGCGACACGTTTTAACTGGTCTGAACAACTGCTCGCCCCGCTTGACCCCGGGCAGATAAGCAGTGCTGTCAGTGACAGTAACCCGGACTGGGAATATATCGACAGCGAAATGGTTAAATTCGGCTCCCTGACGCACGCCTCACTGGATATTGAGGCGATTCAGTCGCGGATCCTGACACTGCTTTCCTCTACCACAAAAGATTTCCGCCTGGTGGTGCATCTGCTGCGAACCCTGCAGCATGCCGGAAATGCAGAGGAAGTCGCGCTTGGCGCACAACTGTTTTCTCTGTTCTGCCGTCAGTTCTGGCACAGCTGTTATCCTGAAAATATCAGGCTCAAAGTCCGCCTGACACAGCAGGTTTTACAGCGCTTTGAGCTGGCACAGGATAATTTCACCCGTCAGGCCACCACCGCACAGCGCGATGATGTCCCCGGGGACTTTGCCGGACTGGCACAGTTCTGGAGTGAAGACCATCAGGCTCTGTCACAAAAACTGGATGACCTGAGCCGGGGTTACCGCCGCATTGAAAACAGCACACCGGATGATATCACTGCTTCCGCACATCCGGCGGCAGACACAGCAAAAACCGGGCCGTCTGCCGATCCGGCACCGCGTGCTCTGCCTGTCACAGAAGCAGAAACAGACACTGACTTTCCGGCAGCAGACATTGACAGCGGCAATGACCGCACCCGTAAAACAGCCCTGCTGAATGCTGCGGATGCCCTTTGCCGGCGCGCACCTGAAAATGCCATCGGCTATCAGCTGCGCCGTTATGCCATCTGGCACACCATTCAGTCAGTACCGTCCGCCGATGCCGCCGGTAAAACCCCGCTGGCGGCTGTTTCCGCTGACCGGGTTACTGATTACCGCAAACAGCTGACACAGGCTGACCCGGTATTACTGGCTGATATTGAACAGAGTCTCAGCCTCGCCCCTTACTGGCTGGACGGACATTATCTGGCCGCACAGGCTGCACAACAGCTGGGGCTGGATACGGTTGCACAGGCTATCCGCCGCTGTGCATCGGAATTTACCGCCCGCCTGCCGCAACTGACCACACTCAGTTTTTCCGATAAAACGCCGTTCGCCGATGCGGACACCCTCGCCTGGCTGAACACCACAGACGCCGCCGCAGCCGGTATCAGTACCGGCGGTATACAGGCCGATACGGATGAGATAACCCGCTGCTGCCGGGAAAACGGCCTCGATGCGGCTCTGCAAAAAATTGATGACGCCATAAACCGGGCTGAACAGCTGCGTGATCGCGTCTGCCTGCAACTTCTGGCCGCCTCTCTGTTTGAACAGTCCGGCATGACGGGACTTGCTCAGGCTCAGTATCAGCAACTGTATGACATCATATCACGCAGCACAGTAACGCAGTGGGAACCCGCTTTACTGCAACAGCTTACCGGAAAGCTTCCGGAGTCCGATTTCAGAAGGAATAACGTTTAATGAAAAAACCATCCTTATCATCCGTGAATGCACAGGGTCTGATCAGAAAATGGTTTAAAGCCGACAAACCCGGACTCAAATCAGCATGGGCTGTTTTTCTGGCCATCATTCCGGCGCTGATCCTTATCTGGATTTGGATCTGGGGTGCGGATTTCCGCTTCCGTGATGACTATCCGCTGCGTCCGGTCAGCGCCCGCTGGCTGGCGACGCTCGGGCTGTTCCTGATTGTTATCGGCTGGATAGGATACACCGCCCGGCGGCGTGTCCGCGAGCTGGAAAAACTGAAACTGGATGTTGAGCTGGCTGTTGCAGACCCGGTCCGCAAAGATATTGAATTTCAGAACCGCTATCTCAGCCGCTGGCTCAGCGAACTGCGCCGCCATCTCGGTGACAGCGGCCATTCTCTCTATCAGCGCCCGTGGTATCTGGTGCTCGGGGCAGAGAACAGCGGTAAACATACTCTGTTTTCCGCCAATCTCGGCCTGCTCGATCTGGTACCGCAGGACCGGATCATCTCTGAAGACGGTATCGGCCTGCATGTGCGTTGCTCACTGACGGATAAAGCGGTGCTGCTGATGCCGCGCGGGCATTTGATCACCCAGCCGCATGAAGACAGCGAAAAACCGCAGCTGTACCACCGTCTGTGGAACAGCCTGCTTGAGCGCATGGTGGCGGAACGCACCCGCCAGCCGCTGAACGGTATTATTCTGACCATCGATACCGCCCGGCTGATGACCGAAGATAAAGAAGCGGGCAGCCGTTATTTTACCGACATTCATATGCGCCTGCAGGATATCCGTCTTGCTTTTAACACCCGTCCGCCGGTGTATATTGTGCTGACCAAACTGGATCTGTTACAGGGGTTCAGTGCCATGTTCCAGTCACTGGATGTGACAGAGCAGGAATCCGTTCTCGGTGTGACCTTTACCCGCGACAACCAGCACAGCCGGGTCAGTGAACTCACCACTTTCTGGGAGAAATGGATCCGCCAGCTCAATGCCGCGCTGCCGGAAATGATGCTGAACCGGGTGGATGACAGCCAGCGCAGTGAACTGTTCAGCTTTATCCGCCAGATGGTCGGGCTGCAGAATAAAGTGACCGGGCTGACAGAACAGCTCATCGGCAGTAATGATGACGACATCCCGCTGATCCGCGGTATCTATCTGACGTCCTCCGCCCAGCGCGGCCAGATCGACGATATTTTCACCCAGAGTGCCGCCGTGCAGTACAACCTGCCGCCCGCGCCGACACACACCTGGCCGGTCAGCGAAAACCAGACCTGGTTTACCGGTCAGCTGGTCCGCGATGTGTTATTTTCAGAGCCGAACCTGGCGGCGGAAAACCGTTTCTGGCTGCGCCGTCATCACCACAAAGTCTTTTTTGCCTCGGTTGCCACAGCGGCGGGGATCATCGCCCTCTGGACCGGCTGGCATCATTACTATGATCAGAACTACCAGGCCGGTAAAAACGTGCTTTCCGAAGTCAGTGCATTCAGCAGTGTGACGGCGGATAACCAGCAGGACACCACCGGCGTCCGTCAGTTGCCGATCCTCAACCCGCTGTCAGAAGCGACACTGGCTTACGGCAACTACCGTGAGAAAAACGGCCTTCTGACCGATCTCGGTCTCTATCAGGGCAAAAAAATCGGCCCGTATGTGGAAAAAAGCTATCTCCAGTTACTGATCGAACGTTTTCTGCCGGCCATTATGGCCGGATTGCAGCAGGATCTGGCACAGGCACCGGAAAACAGTGAGGAAAAACTCGCTATTCTGCGTGTCATGCGCATGCTGGAAGACAAAAGCGGCCGCAATGATGCGATTGTCAAAAATTACCTGCGCAAGCGCTGGAGCCGTGAATTTACCGGGCAAAGCGAAATTCAGTCACAGCTGATGGCACACCTCGATTATGCCCTCGAACATACTGACTGGGCGGCAGACCGCAATCGCGGGGAAATGGTCGCTAATCAGGCCTTTAAGCCGTTCGCTCCGGTTATCCGTGATGCTCAGAAAGAGCTGAGCCAGCTCTCACTCTATCAGCGGGTGTACCAGACACTGCGCCTGAAAGGCTTTAATGAGCTGTCATCGCCGCTGGATTTGCGCCATATGATCGGCCCGGGCTTCAGCCACGTTTTCGTCTCACTGGATGATGAAAAACTGGAAGTGCCGCAGTTCCTGACCCGCAACGGACTGCTCAATTATTTTATCCGGCAGAATGAGGAGCTGGTGGATCTGACCGCACTGGATGCCTGGGTACTGAACCTGTCACAAAACGTCCGTTACAGTGAAAGCGACCGCCGGGAAATTCAGCATCAGATCAGCGAACAGTATCTCGGTGATTATGCCGCGAGCTGGCGGGCGGCCATGAGTAACCTGGAAATCCGTGAGTTTGAAACTATTCAGGATGAAATCAATGCGCTGGAGCAGATCATCAGCGGTGAGCAGCCGTTACGCCGTGCCCTGCAGATTCTGCGGGATAACACCAGCCTGCCGGCCGTGGACAGCAATCTGACGGAGAAAGAAAAACAAGCCTTTATGGCGCAAAGTCAGTACCGGTTACTCAGCCGCATCAACCGGGAATTCTCACCACAGACAGAAATTCTGGTCAGTAATGACGGTGAAAACCTGCAAAACGTCAACCAGAAACTGAATGAACTGCACCGTTACCTGCTCAGTATCGAAAATGCGCCGGTGCCGGGCAAAGCCGCTCTGAAAGCCGTTTTCCTGCGGCTGGAAGAAAATAACCGCGATGCCATTTTTGAAGTCAGCCAGATGGCGAAAACCATGCCGGAACCGCTGGGCCGCTGGATTGGCGAACTGGCCGATCAGGCGTGGATCGTGGTGCAGAAAGAGGCTATCCGCTATCTCGAAGTGGAATGGAATGAATCAGTGGTCAAACAGTACAACAGCTATATCGCAGGCCGTTATCCGTTTGATCCGAAATCAAACCGTGATGTGCCGCTGAGTGAGTTTGAACGCTTCTTCAAACCGGGCGGAACGCTGGATGCCTTCTGGCAGCAGAATCTGCGGCCGTTTGCTGAAAACAACCTGCTGGTCAATGAGGATGGTCAGTCGCTGATCCGTCCGGATGTGCTGGAGCAGATTGAAACTGCCAACCGCATCCGCAACACCTTCTTTACGCCGCAGGGCAACCTCGAAGCCCAGTTTGCCATTGAGCCGGTACAGTTATCCGGCAGCAAACGGCGCAGCGTGCTGAACCTCGACGGACAGATCCTCGACTATGCGCACGGGCGCAGTAATACCGCTCATATGATCTGGCCGAACTCCATGCGTTCCGGCGGGGAAAGCAAGCTGACGCTGGTTTCCGGTACCACCGGCAAATCACCGCGTGCAATTGTCCGTAACGGCCCGTGGGCACAGATCCGGCTGATTCAGTCCGGAAAACTGACCAACGTGAACACCAACAGTTTCGATGTCCGCTTTGCGGTGGATGACGGGGAAATGACTTACCGTATCTATATTGATGAGTCGGATAATCCGTTCTCCGGCAATCTGTTCTCCCGTTTCAGCCTGCCTGAAACACTGTATTAATGACGGAGCTGAATATGGACGGCATTATTATCCGGACAGGCGCTTCTCCGCTGGATTTACCGGAGTTCGCGGAAATCCGGGAAGAGATCAACAAACTCAGCCACCCGTCACAGCCGGAAGTCAGCTGGTCGCGGGTGGAAGCAAAATCCCTGGCCCTGTTCAGGAAAAACGGCGTGGATTTGCAGACGGCAGTCTACTACACCCTCGCCCGCCTGCACCGCAACGGCCTGGCCGGGCTGACGGAAGGCAGTGAACTGATTGCCATGATGGTGGTTCATGACTGGGATGCAGTGTGGCCGCCGCAAATCAATCACCGCATTGATATTCTTAACTGGTTTATCACGCGGGCAATGGCCGCAGTGCGGCGTCTCACCTTCAGCCGTGATGACCTGCGCCTGCTCTACCGGGCAGAGCGGGCGTTACAGCTGATCACTGAGCGGCTGACACAGACACCGTCCGGCAAAACGCCGGTCACGGACAACCTGCAATTTTACTTCCGTAATGCCGCCAAAGAGATTGAACAGCCGTCTCCGGCGGCGGGTCATGAACTGCCGGCGGTCACTGTCGCCCCGCTGGTTTATATCGCGGAAGAAAGCCCGGCCGTTTCCGGAACCGATGCCGTTTCTGCCGGGGGCGCAGGTCACAGCACTGTCCGTCTTGTGCAGGTCGCGGCAGAAACACCGCCGGTACCGCGCAAAACATTCCCGTTTGCCGGGTTTGCGGCCGGCCTGATCACCGGGCTGATTATCACCGCCGTGTTGTTCTTCACTGTCTATAAACCGGTGAAAGATGAGCTGGATACCTTCGCCGCGCAACCCGGCAGTGCGCCGGTTCTGTGGTTTGCCAACCCGCAGCTGGCTACCTACGGCCAGTTTCTGACCGATGCGGAACAGCAGTCCCCGATCGCCCCGCTGCTGCTGACGGAGAAAATGACTGACATTGCCCGTCAGCGCTGGCCGAATGACCCGGATCAGGCCTATGCCACCCGCCACTGGCAGGATGTATTGCAGACCCGGATTGCCGGTGTGGCACAAACGGACAGCTGGTATCTCACCAATGAACGGTTGCAGGCACTGTCCGACACCATTGTCGCGAGAGAAAAAGATCGCGGCAGCTTTACCCTCTCCTATCTGAAAACTGAAATCTACAACATTCAGCAGGCTCACTCAAAAACCGTCCCGGCAGAAGAATATCTGCGCGCGTTGTCTGACGATATCCGCAACGGTAAACCGGTATCAGCGGCACAACTGCACCGGATTGATCAGCAGCTTAACGGCCTGACCGCACTCTATGCGGATTTACAGAAACAGGCGGAACAGGCAGGTCTGAAACCCGGCAGCGGCAAACAGGAATAAGGAAAACATTATGGCGAACATGATCTATTTAAGTGTTAACGGCAACCAGCAGGGCACTATTTCACAGGGTTGCTGCAGTCTTGATTCCATCGGCAATAAATATCAGCTGGGCCATGAGAATGAAATATTTGTACTCCATCTGAATAATATGTTTAACCGCGACCAGAACCTGGCATTCAGCCCGGTGAATTTTGTCAAACTGCTGGATAAATCCACGCCGTTACTGGCGAATGCGATTGCCAATAATGAAGTGATGGAGATGGTGTTCAGCTTTTACCGGACATCCCAAAACGGCTCACAGGAAAAATATTTCACTGTCACACTGCGTCAGGCATCCATTGTCAGCATTAACAGCAATTATCCGCACTCTGCGGATAATAATGACGCACAGCCGGAAGAAACCATCAGTGTGAAATACAAAGATATTATTTTCCAGCATGTTATGGCAGGAACATCCGGCTATTGCTGCCGGGAAGAGAGCACACGTTAATTCTCCGTACAATAAATACTGATTACCGGCAGCCGCAGAGTCACTCATGAGCGAAATTAAATTTTTACAGGAACAGCATTATTTACAGCAACTCAGCCGCGAGTTTATCCGCGATTACCCGCACCTTGCTGATGTTCTCGACCCGCATGATGAACAGAGCGGCAGCCTGCTGGAAGGATTTGCCTTTCTCAGCGCCCGGTTGCAGGAAAAAGTGGATGATGCATTTCCTGAAATTACCCTGCCGCTGTTACAGCGCCTGCAGTCCCGCGCGATAAAAGGCATTCCGGCCACGGCGGTTGTCCGTTTCGATGATCGGGAGCAGATTGATTTCCCGCTGGCTATCCCCGCAGGTACTGTGGTAAAAGGCGCGGCGGAGGAAATCTTCACCACCTGTAATCCGGCGCTGTTACAGCCTTACACGTTATTGCGCCGCTACGTGACACACCACCCGTCAAAAAGCTGCCTGTCGCTGGAATTTAAATTCCGCGGTAACTATAAAGAACCGGAAACCGCACAACTCTCCTGTTTTCTTGATCCCGCCGTCTCTTCCGCCGGTATTTTATTATTGTGGCTGAGTCAGTATTTTGATCATATCGAACTGGCTCACGGCGATATGCTGTATCACGGTGATGAAACCCGGTTCAGCTTTATTCCTCAGATAGGAAAAAATAATTCGGTATTAGAAGGCGCAGATGAAAAACCGAACTGGCCGCAAAAACTGCTGGAAGGGTTATATATCGATCATGTGCACCATTTTATCAATATTGATGTTCCGGCAATTGTTCCGGAACTTGACTGGGTATTATCAGACACCTTCACACTGAATATTTATTTCAGCAAACAGCTGCCGCTGCGTAATGATCAACTGACAAATAGTTTTCTGCTTAATTGTGCCGCCGTGGTGAATCAGGAAGAACAAAAAGAAATCATCCTGGATTTTCATGAAAATGAAGCAGTTTACCGCCTGCCGCTGGATGATGCTCACTACATCACGGAACTGGAACATATTCAGCTGGCTTTTGAGCCTCACGAAGAATTCCGCGGCGTTGTCGCGGATTTCTACCCGGTAACACACCTGGCACCGGCTTCCCGCCTGCTGCCGCAATATCAGGATGCCTGGTTTTACGCGCTCAGCATCGATAAAACCATCACCGGCCAGAATCATTATTATATCCATTTTTATGATAATCACGGCAAAGCACTGACCGTTCCGCCGGGCCCGCATTTCCGCTGTACTTACCGCTGTATTATCAGTGCACCGCAAAGCCGTGCGGAGGATATCTGCCATCTCAGCCCGTTGCTGCCGGATCTGCTGGAAGCCACCGGTATCACACAATGCACGCCGTGCTACCCGCCGATAACGGATAATCACGCTTACTGGAATCTGTTGTCACACTACAGTGCCAACAGCTTTATGCTGTCGTCAGTGGATTCGGTAAAACAGCTGATCAGCGACTATGTGCTGTATCAGGATACAGACCGGCAGCGCTGCAAACAGATAAACCAGCTGCTGAGCGGTATTCACGCGGTTGATTCAGTACTGGATGACCGCCTTGTCCGGGGAAAACCATATCGCTGTCTGGATCTGACAATGACACTGGATCCGCATAAATATGACAATACCGGCGATGCCTTTATGTTTGTCATGCATTTATATCACTTCTTCCCCTTCTGCCTGTCAGAAAATATGATGCTGAAAATGAATGTGCAATTTACCGATAATGATACGGTCTGGCATTTGGCGCCTTATTTACTGAACGGGTATAAATCACTGATTTAAATATGTGCATCTTAGGGGAGTTGCTGAAATAAACGAGCCGCTATCACAGATTAACGGCCCGTTTTCAGAGAAAGGAATTAACAGTGTATTTATTCATCAATCGCCAGTGCCGGCGCTGAAAGGAACAGGCACAGCGGCAACAGTAAATTAATTTTTATTTTCATTATCATCTGTACTGTTATTTGAGTAGTTACTCCGGACATCTGCCAGCATTTTTTCCTTGGCAAGATCTTCTTCCAGCGCATTCATGCAGTAGTTGATATAGAAGTATTGAAATAAAAATGTCCAGAATCCGTTAAGACGCAGAGAAATGCCGAATTCTTTTGCTGCATAATATTCTAAAGCGCTCTTCATCTTAAATGCCCAGACAATCCAGAAAACAGCCATCGCAATTGTGATGATAGTACTCAATATATCAAAGATGTTGTTTGATTCAGCGATATACCCGTAATTATAGGCATCACTCATAAAGCTGAATACATCCAGGTATAAAGACACCCCCATTGCAATCGCCAGATAAATGAACACTGAACTTTCAAATGGTTTTATTTTCAGCTCTGAATTAAAGGCATCGGTATTTTTCCAGGCCCACATTATCGGATAAATACCCGCAGTTAACATGCTGAGCAATACAAATTTACCGGTTCCCTGGTTTGTGATTGACTTCAATGTGTTGATATTTTTCATTGCACACCTGTTACTTTGAGTGAAGAATATACAGGAAATCCCTGTCTGTTTATTTATACCGATATAAATTGCGTCAGAAACTCCTGCCACAATTGTGCAGATTAACCTATTGCATCATTACGATATATTTTATCCTGCAAATGTTACACTTCCGGCAGTGAATAATAAAGTCACAGCAATACTTCGACTCTTTATTCCGAAAAAAACAAACAACATCAAAATAATGATTTACCAATCACATCAGACCATTATTATTTTTTTATAAAAATATACAGATAACCCTGGTGTCACTATTCCGGATTTATCACTGCTGACAATTTCTGTCATTCAGCGGGGCTATGATATGAAAAACCACAGGAGGCAGTATGTTTAAACCAAACAGCATTATTCTGTACGTCAGCGACGTTGAGAAAAGCACCCGCTTTTACACCAGACTTCTTAATGCAGAGCCTGTTGAACAATACAGTGAATTTTCTGTTTTTGCCTTATCGGACGATATGATATTAGGACTTCAGGCAAAATCCGGCATCGATCCTGCACCACAACCACATATTGGCGGTACGGAAATATGCATGTCAGATATCAGTAACCGGGAAGTTGATGAGATTTTCCGCAAATGGAGTGAACTGGATGTGAAGATTATTATGAAACCCGCAATGCTGGATTTCGGCTACACCTTCGTGGCAACCGACCCCGATGGGCATCGCCTGAGAGTCTGTGCGACTGACACCACAAATATTGCCTGATGCAAAGTACAGTAACAATGGTACAGAAAGTATAAAAAACTGACCAATATGAACCTTGATAATATCTTTTTTATTTATATAGTCTGAAAAGTACACTACCGATAACCATATATAAAAAACAGATAGCATAATCAGTAGTAATACCATGAAAGCTATATTATATTTTTTCTTCACCGGCTCATCCATGTCTCTGTTCCCTGAAAATGTACATCTATGATGAAAGTCATGCCCTGACTCAGTATACCGGTATATTATATTGAATTCTGTGCACAGTTAAGTTTTTGAGGCATTTTATCGCCGTTCCGGAAATTTTTCTGTAACAGCCTTACCGGGTGTTACCAACCGATAAAAGCCGCTATAATCAGTTCCGGGAATACTGCCGGAAGCGGCAGAGAGTAACGTATAAGTGCAAGATATAAGTTACTGAATTTTAAATAATTTATATGGTGATAGCGACTATGGCGTTACTGA
>OJIY01000055.1_pt1 | contig 148438 bp, 169 predicted proteins | sample 1596061 | NCBI WGS metagenome assembly OJIY01 (sample SAMEA4350111, study PRJEB24818) | metagenome | biome: human; feature: gut; material: faeces | place: Denmark | collected 2013-09 | reverse complement strand
TTCACTCCGTTGCTGATTAATATATCTCTGCACATATTAAGACCTGTATTTATACCATCTTCATATGAGTAAAATTTAGGTTGATGTTTATATGGCAATTCAACCTCCAAACTCTCGCGTGATGCTTTCCATATATCAAACGGAGAAATATCGTATAAATCTTTACCATCAGACCATTCTTCAAATTGCTGCCTTGATTTATCCATCACTCAACCTTTTTAATATTTGCAATTGCCAATTCCATTTTATGACGCGCTGATGAATTAGAAGAGTGAACAATAATTTCAGGCGCTTTAAATCCATTTAAATAAACTTGTTCTTCTATCCACAATAAAACGTCGTAGCCTGTACCGCGCTCATCGTCACCTAAATCATGGTCTAGGCTAATTAACTCGACATCGCCAGTTTCCAGTAATTTAATGGCTTCATCGGGCCAGTAAACACGCACAAACCCCTCTGGCGTTTTGCGTTCGTCATCGAGATAGACTTTCATCACTCCACCTTTCTATATCCAGCTTGATAAAGCAGACTGGCAATGTCTGCGCTGTCATTTTTGACCGCATACCCTTCAATTAATCGAATAATTTCTTTAATTTCCTTTTCTGCTATTTCCTTACGCTTTTCATCTGCAATTTCTTTCGCCAAATCAGAACACTCAAAACAAATATTTGCTGCTTTACCTTGGATTAAATTGTCCTTACTACCGCTTCCACCGCAAAAGTTACAAACATTCCTAGGGTCTGGTTCTGGCAATGTAAATTTCATAATTTGATTATGGTGTGTAAAAGTATTCATATTCATTCCTCTTCATTGCATCCCTGCGAGCTGTCGTCATCAATCAGTTCAGCCTTTAGCTTCATAATCTTTCCATCTTCTCTATGCCAATTTATTTCCCCGCCTTCAGCGATAACTAATTGCCAGACCATTTGCGCGGCTTCATTTGTCACGTCTCTTTCATTGTTGCCAACTCTGACCAAGAGGCCATCGCCGACGACTTTCATTTTTGCTAAGCTTATTTTTTTAGTTAAAGGTGAGAAGCCCAGTCTTAATCTAGCAGCATTCGCCATTATTGAATCCTCTTCTGTTTAGTTGTTGGAGGTATCTATCTCCTGTTTGCATCCTTGCAAATGTATCCTTTGGTTAAATCACATAAATAGCGTGGCGTGGGTAGGGGAGTCCGATAGGGGCAAAGGGGATGTCGTCATCGAAATCCATCGGAGGTTCACTTTGTGGTGTTTGATTACTCGATGCTTGTTTTTGTGCTTGCGGTTGCTGAGGCTGTCCCCATCCTTGATTCTGCTGTGGCTTCTGGCTTCCTGCCTGATTACCACCGTTACCGCCTAACATCTGCATAGAACCGCCGATATTAACCACTACTTCCGTTGTGTATCGGTCTTGCCCGCTTTGGTCTGTCCATTTTCTGGTTTGCAGAGAACCTTCTATGTATACCTGTGAGCCTTTTCTCAGATATTCACCTGCAATTTCTGCTAATTTGCCGAAGATGCATACTCGATGCCACTCGGTTTTCTCCTTCATCTCACCATTCTGCTTATCGCGCCACGATTCCGATGTGGCTAGTGTGAGATTTGCTACTGCGCCACCTGATGGCATATAGCGGATTTCCGGATCCTGCCCCAAGTGACCAATGAGAATACATTTATTCACGCCTTTACTTGCCATATACACTCCATTGATTGCCAAATTGAATGCCTAACTTGCTTAATCCCTGATCCATTGCTTCGATAAACTCAGGCACTAATTCGTCGAATTCTTTCATCATTTTTTCGTCACGCTCAACAGGGAAATATGCTATTTCTTTTCCTGCCGGCATTCGTGGGTCAAAATTTGCAAAATGCCAGATATCCTTACCTGTAACCCACATGGAATATTGAACTTGAGCCACATATTCCTTTTTCATTGCATCGATTCCATTCAATGCTAAGTCAATAAATACGTCCGTGTTGTTCGGGCATTTAAGCTCTAATCCTGAGCCATCACTGCAAATGCCATCTGGTGAGCAAGCTATCCGTAGTTGCTCATCTTTAAATATTATTGGCACTTCCTTTGCCGTTAATCCGGTGTAAAACTCGAATGTCATCCTTGCTTCTAATTCGTAGTTTTTACCCCATTCCAGCGTCCTTGCTGATACTTCTTTGTAAACTCCTGTACAGACTTCACCAATAAGGGTGTTTAAATATGTTTTCTTTGTGTCTGTCCATTTAGTGCCTGATCTTGGCTTAGAGATAACTTTCCATGCCTCAGAGGCAGTTACTACGCCAAGCCTGATAGACATCCATTCTTCGCTTCCTTGCTCTACTTTGGTTAAATCGATGCCTGTTTTGCTTAGAATGATGTCATTACTAATCATTTTCCTTCTGCCTTTTTCCTTAGCATGTCGATAATGGTATTGGCTTCAAATGCGGTTAATTGCTCTGGATGGGATATTTGATGGTTGAATTTTTTACTAATGAATGTGAAAAAAGCATCGCTCCATTCTCCATTAACTTTAAGCATCAAGTCCGTGATGGCTTTTAGTTGATCCTCGCTTGCTGGCGTTATGTCCTTTGGTTCTTGTTGCTCGCTTCCAAAATCAATACCTTCTCCAGCCTCAGTGTTAACATAGTCAATAGCCTTATCTAGACGCTCTCTGCGTGGCCAGTATTTAGCCGCCTGCTTCACTACTGTTTTTAGAATCATCTGTTCTTCATCAGTTACCCAAGGGCAGGATTTTTTCCTTGCTATCCAAGCTTTCCATGCTGATGAACGGTCACGTATTGCGTAAATATCAGCAATAGCCATTGTGTGAGTTAGATAATCTCCATCTTCTGTTTTTACTACCGTGTAAGCTCCGACAATCTCACCTCTCTGTTCCTGAGTGGCAAAGGCGTTGTATTCGTGGCGGGGTGCGGTATCTATTGATGTGAGTTGGAAATTATCATTTTGTCGAACAATGCTTGATTGACACCACTTAATAGCCTGTGATTGCTGAGCAATATGCATCAAGCCCATATAGCTAATATCGAGACATACTTTCTTATCTCTAGGGACTAGATAGGCCAACTTTTGTGCTGGATTTAAACTAATTCCGATGGCTGAGACATTCATGATCGCACTACGAACTGACACAAGATTATTAACTGCAACATTTGCTAGATAATCATTGTTCGCGAATATTTGCATGGCAAATTCAGATTCCCTTTTGAATGCTATGCTTGGCTCACTACACACTTGTTCGAACTCATTTTTAAGAGGATTTACAACCTCATATATTTTTTGAACTGCATTTGTCACGACATCCTCCTACGTTCCTGATAGCTCTTTAACTCCTTGTAAAGACCATCAATTGTCATATCGAAAACGCTGTCACTCCATTGACTGGTAATGTCTTTTGGTAATCCATCAACCACGTTAAATGCGACATTACTTAACTCAGCGTCCTTTGCATCAATCCATGATGCTTCTTCTTGCCTTCGCTCTTCCATTGCATCAAGTTCATGATAAGGATTCACGCAACCCTCCTTAGCATAGCCAGTTTAGAAATAGGAGCATCCTTGCTTGCTTCACTGACAATCCTGTCAATCTCTTCCTTATCAAACTGCATAATCCATTGCAGAGCTTCAACTGGGTCAATTTCCGTTAATTTAGCCAGCTCAGCGAAACTTCCTGTCTCAATACTGAGCTTGCTACTGTCGTCAAATTCCATGACTGTTTTGCCGTCTACTACCCGAGTTCCGTTCGAGTAGCTGTATGAAATTTGCATAATCACCTCAACTTACAAATGTTGGTATTACGCCAACGGTTGTCACAATGACCACGGCCAAACTGAATAACCATGGGCTTGTACGTTTATTCTTACGTGCTTGAGGCGTAGTGATACGCACCGCCATGCAATCACGCATAGTGATGTAATATTCTGATTTCATTGTTACCTCGCTAGGTGAGCGATAGGGTGGTTATCTGGTGTTGGTGCGGTGGGTTAGTAGTGAATTTTTACGTTTGATACTAGGTTTTTAGCGATAGCGATAATGCAATTCTTGGCGTGCTCTTCTGGAATGCCAGCATCAATTAAATCTTGCATAGCCTGATTGTTAATTGCTTTCTGATGTTCCTTATCAGCCTGACGTTTAGCTTCTTCCTGACGCTTACGTTCTTCTTCTGCTAATCGCGCCTGTTCTGCTTCCTGTGCTTTCTTGCGTTCGGCTTCGATAGCTAATTGTTTCTCACTTTCGGCTCGCTCCTGAGCTTCTTTAGCATCACGTTCTGCCTTTTCCTTGGCTTCTTTTGCCGCTTGCTCTGCACGTTGAATTGCTTCCTGCTTTTCACGCTCTGCACGTTCAGCGGCTTCTTTTGCTTCGCGCTCACGCCGTGCTGCCACTTCAATTTCTTGCCGTGCCTTTCGTTCAGCTTCGAGTCTTGCCTGTTCTGCAGCTTGTCGCTTCATTTCTTCTTCACGAGCAATGCGCTGGCGTTCTTCTTCGGCTTTGCGTAAATCAAACAGCTCGTTCATTTGCAGAGCTTCTTCATGATCAACTTCGACTTGCTTCTTAAGCGCTTCGGCTTCTTCGCGAGCTTTTTCTTGCGCTTCCCATTCTGTTAGTGGTTTGCGAATTCCATCACTCAGTAAGTCAAGTTCGTCTCGAAATAGCTTACGTGCGGCATCTACTTTCTTAGGTAATTCTTTCAGGTCATTAACAACCAGTTTGCCAGCCTTATCAATAGCTGTTTTTGTTTGAGTAACTTTGTACGCCAGAGATGCAAAAGCCTTTCGGTTTTTAGCTACTGAGAAATCACTGTCGAGTTCTTTACGCTCTTCTTCTGCAAGAGACTTAATGTGCTCCAGCATCTGATTTACTTTTTCTGGTGCTGTAAACAAATCTAGCGCCGTAGCTTGTTCAATTACGACTAATTCATTTGCCATTTCCTATATTCCTTATGTGCGTATTCCTCACTATTAATAGCGATATGAATGATTAAGTGGTGGGTTACTGCTGACCGAGGGCTTTTGCGATTGCTGTCATACACCCTCCTAACTATTGCATTAATCCGTATTCATAATTGATATTGTTAAGACTTTCCCTGTCTGACTCCAAGTGGTAATCCCATATCTATTGGTCTTTATGCTCTCTGACCAACTGCCAGTGCCAGCCTATTTTTGATTTAACTCTGCGAACTTTTCTTATCACAGTTTCATCGCAATCAAATATGACGCCATAGCCACTACCAAGCTTGCTACGCAGTACGCCAAGCTCAACACTAACAACTCTAAATAATTTCGGCATGGGTAGCTTTTCATTGTGGAAATCATCTATTGTCATACTCCCTCCGTTATTAACTAAACGCGACGCTAATCATCAAGCTTGAGTTTTTGAATTAAGTTGCTCACCACGGTATCTACTGTTTCCTGATCGATGGTGTCGAATAGCTTGTTGCGTGCTTCTTCCGCTTTATCAAAGCTTTCCTCGTCATCGTCGTCGTAATCTATCCATAATCCAAAGTCGACATCGAAAATTTTCTCAGGCCAGCAATACTGCACTCCGACTTTTTGCTCATCTATTTCATGGACTTTCTTAACTAAAATCTGACGCCCATGTGACTCAAATTCCTTAAACCATATTTCCATCTCTATCTCCTATCTATTAATCAACTCACCACAGCCCACTGAATGGACTGTAATTAGTTAACTGTTAATGTAATCAGGAATCACTTTAATTGCCTTTTTTGGTTGCCATTTAACGAGTTCATGTAAAATATCTCTAAGCTCAGAAAACTTCATACCTCGTCTTTTGGCATCCAACTTAATCAATTCTTTATCCACCTTGCTCCATAATTCTTGCGCTATTTCTTTGTTATCAACAAAGGCAGACTTTGCTAAATCTGATTTGTCTTTTTCAAGAATCGCTTGCTCTGCTTTGTATTTATCCAACTGGGCATCGATATTCCCACGTTTAGATAATGGAACGTTTAATATTCCGTGATCTAGCATGTTCATCCCCTCGCCGTAACCCCGAACTCATGGCTCGGCTGTTTTGTTTTAACTCCTGAAAATACTGCTACATTAGGAAAGCAACAGTTATCTCCACTAGGATAATGCTTTGTTGGTTTGAGAGAGAGAACAGGGCGCTCTGGTTTCTCAACGCCAAATATCGAATCCCAAATTTCTTCCACTGAGCGACTTCTCATAGCTATCTTTCGAGCCAAAAACTCACCTTGCTTTCTGCGTCTGCGAATTCTTGAATTCTCTTTAAAAGTTATTGTTGCCATATTTGCCTCCTAAGTGATCTTTGGTGGTGCGGGCAATCTACTTGCTATCTCCATGATTCACACATGGCGCCCTAAGCTTTGGCTGTCAGTCTTCCTGTATCGTGCGCACTCAGCAGGCACTTGACGGCGTATTGCAACCGTAATGACTATCGCGAATAGTTCACTTCCGATTCACAGTGGGCTACCGCACCCCAAAAACCACTCAGTGGTTGCTCTGAAAATTTATTCTGAGCTTTCCTAATTGTAAAAGAGCGAACATCCTGTTTATCTATGGCTCCTTGCCTTCGATGTGATTAACTATACAAGCATTGCTTTATTAAAACAAGTGTAACTTGTGTTTAAACTTGAGCTAATCTTTATTTTAACAATAAACGCTTGTTTTTATTTGTGTTATTTTTTGTAAAAAATTTAAATTTTTTATTCTGTTGGTAGGATTTGTGATTTGCGGACATAAAAAATCCCTCACTAAAGAGGGATCTGTGATGGGGTAAATGAGAGGTAGTTAGTTTTTACTTGATGTTATTTCTGCGAAATCCAGTAGTGCTTTCTGGCAATCGTTGGTCATATCAACTAAGGAGCTGTTTTTCTTTTTTGCCTCATTGCTCATGAATTTATCTATAAACTCATCCCCATTTGGAACATTATTTTCTTGCTGAAATTTATATAAAGAAGAGTAAGCGTTGCACTCAGATGCTTTCATGATTGTAGTTATCAATTTGAAGTCATCTTCATTAGTGAGATCAATCTTATTAGTAGCGTGGGCAGATATTGAAGCAACCGTAATTAGTAATAAAATTATATTTTTCATTTATTTACTACCTGATAATTAAATAAATTTCTATCCATGAAATTTGTATTTTATAGATTGGCTAACTAAAACTTTGGCGTGAATGTAGAGGCCATTGATACTATCTTCCTCCAAATACCAAGTTTCATATCTTGCGTTATCAGATATAACAGCCAGCCTCTTATATTGCTTTTGAAGCCTTTTTATATATAGCTGATTATCTAAAACAAAGACATAAATTCCATCACCATCAAAAAAGTTAGTGGTGATATCTACGAATATTTGATCTCTAGGCTCAAATGTTCCAGCCATAGAGTCACCTTTAACAGTGATCATCTTGATTGTAGATGCAGATCTACCACCAAACAGTCTTTTTGCTTCATCCGCTGAATACTCAATAGCTGTTATTGTTTCAATGAAATCATCAAGAACCATCACACCAGGTCCTGCACTAGCTTGGATATCCAGCATCTCCACCTTGTAGTTATTTTTATCTGAAATTTCACCATCTTGCTTTATTTGAATACTACTGACTTTGTTTTTTTCATCAATGTCAGTTATTCCGAATAATAACCAATTGGTATCAACTTCAAGTATTTCAGCAATTTTAATAACTCTGTTTTTTCTTGGCTCAGTACTGGTCTCCCACTGCTGTACTGATTGTGGTGATACTCCTACCAACTCAGCTAACTCAGCTTGGGTCATGTTTTTTGCAAGTCTAGCTTGCTTGATTCTTTCGCGCATAGTTTTCATTCGCTCAATATACAAGTTGCACTTTTATTTTTCCAACAAGCAATACTTGCTTAAGTAAAGTAATTCTTGTATTCTTCTTGTTGTTAATCAGTTAAAGGAATATCTTTATGAATGCATTGGAAACAACAATTAAAAAAGCAGGTGGAATTCCAGCTTTAGCTAAGAAGCTAAAGATTAGCGATCAAGCCATTAGACAATGGGAACACAAAGGACGAATTCCTCCTGCAAGATACGCTCAAATCAACGAACTATTCGGAATACCACTTGAGCATTTAGTAAAAGATAAAAATTAGTTTCATCCGCTCTTTAACATCACTAACCCGCTCAGAGTAAATTCTCAGAGCAAACAATCCGCTCATATGGAATGAGCTATGGATCATTACTGCTGTTCCCAATATGGGAAGTAATCACATAACGGAGTATGAACAATGGAATATGCAAATACACGCAAACAATTCAATCAATTCATTTCAAATCACTTAATGGCTTCGGCATTACAGGCATTGAGAAGTAAAACTCAATCGGTAGTGGCTAAAACATTAGGTGTTCATGACTCAACCATTCTACGCAGAACTGAAAAATATCCAGAGATATGCGAGACATTAGTCGCATCTGGAATAGTCGATTTTGTGATGGAAGGCGAGAGAAAAATATCAGAGGAAGAATATCGCTTTTTGTGGAAACAAGTAGGCGAATTTTCTCAATGGAAAACTGGGGCATTACAGGAGGTAGCTAATTATGAGTCCAGATGAATTCATTCGTAAAAACATCATACAGAAACTTACTGACCTTGGTTATTCGGGGGGGGCTTTAGAGATAGCTGCCGATGAAGGTATTTCTCATTATCGCAGATGCTCACAGGCTAGCAGAAGAGGTGCAATGTTTGATGATTGCTTTCATGCAGCTAAATCATGGATAGATAAATATGGTGACAAGCCAACAACAGGAAGTAAGAGAAAAGCTAAATCAGTTAGCAAGCAAACATCAATGTTTTAACAAAGAAAAGCCTCAGAGACGGCAATCAATGAGGCTTAGCACTACGGAATATGTAAAACACAAATACACTGTATCAATAACCAGTAATTACGACAAGGGAAATTTAGGTTTCTCTTGTCTGATACAGCTTAGAAATAAGGGAATTATATATGAAATTAACAGAGAAACAAAGGCATGGAGGTTGTCAGGTATGAGCGTTGGTCACTTGGGTGAAATGAAATTCAACCGTGTAGTATCTAAGACCGAAACTCTTCCAACTAACTTCAGGGTCGAGGGTTGGGTTTATATTCTGAGCAATGAGTATATGCCGGGCATATATAAAGTTGGCATGACAACTATCTCGCCAGAAAACAGAGCTAAAGAGCTATCCTCCGCAACTGGTGTTCCAGACAAATTTAAAGTTGAAGCATCTTTTTACTCTGAATCTCCTAGTAATGATGAGTCCACTGTTCATGACTATCTGGACAAATACAGAATAAATGAGTCTCGAGAGTTCTTTAAATGTGATTTAGAAGAAATTATTGAAACTTGTGAGGAAGTCTGCATTGCGAGAGTCGGGGATAAAGTTGAAGTGTTAGCTGACTCATACGACATCATATGCACCGAAAGTCTAGATAAATTACATCTTGGCGAGTTATTTGACTCTCTTAACGTTAGCGTTTTTGGTTGCAAAGTTGCCACAGCAGAAAGATTAATAAGACTTGCTGTTCACCTTTGCTCGAAGAGATTTAACACCTCTCATGCCCTCTACTTTAAAGAGGATACAGCTTATTTAGTGCAAAGCGTAATAGGTCAAAACTTAGAGGAATGGAAGAAACATAACCCTGAATTAGCAAACAGATCGGAGGTGCCTTTCTAATGGCTAGAGCAAGAAATATTAAACCAGGCTTTTTTACTAATGATGACCTTGCTGAATGTGATCCATTTGCACGAATCCTATTCGTTGGTTTATGGACCATTGCAGATAGAGAAGGTCGCTTAGAAGATAAGCCACGTAAAATTAAAGCAATGGTTTTGCCATACGATGATGTTGATTGTGAAAAATTACTCGCACAACTACACAGTAAAAACTTTATTACCAGATATGCAGTAGATGGAAATGAGTTTATTCAGATTAATAACTGGAAGAAACATCAGAACCCTCACGTAAAAGAAGCGGCTAGTGAAATACCAGAACAAGTAATACAACCTACTGAAAACAAAGGAGCACCAGAAAAGTACCATACAAGTACAGTGCAAGAATCAGAAGAGCATACAACAAATCCTGCTGATTCCCTTAACCTGATTCCTGATTCCCTTAACCTGATTCCTAATAACACCCAAGCCGAAAACACGGCTTGTCCTAGCGAGCCAGAAAATCAATCTGCAAGTATTCACCAAATGTCTAGCAAGTATGCATTCGAGGGAGAGGTGATCCGCCTAAACCACAAAGACTTTGCTGAATGGCAATCGCTGTATTCAAACATCGACTTGGTGCATGAGCTAAAACGACTAGATATCGAGTTCAGAGCCGCCAAGCCTAAAAACTGGTTTATCACTGCAAGCCAGAAGTTAAATTACCAAAACAAGAACTCAGGTAATTCATGGAAAGCCACGCCACCTAAGCGAGCTGTAAACGAGAATTTTGCATCCAAGGACTACGGTAAAACGGATGCGCCAACATGGATGAATTAAATCATGAACCTATCAGACAAAATCGAGCAAATTGAAAGGCAGCTTGAAAATCTAAGTAAACCGCCAGCAGAAATACCGAACACAGAAGTAACGATTGTTGAATTAACCTGCGCTAAGCATGGCGCATATCAGGCCAGAACTCGCTCAAGTAAAACCGCGATATCAATTCCATCACGACCAACACCTTGCCCACACTGTCTCATGGAGGAGCTGGAAGCCTTGAAGATCGAACAGCGTGATTATGACATGCGATTCAAGAAGAAACTTACAGAGAAACTCCTTGATGAACTTCATGTTCCCGAGCGCTTTAAATCTTGCACACTGGATAACTACGAGGCTGTGAACAAGGATGCTCAATACAATCTCAATGTCTGCAAAGCCTACGTTAAAAAATGGGAAGATCGCCTAAAAAATGGCGGTGGTTTAGTGATGTGCGGAAAGCCTGGTACTGGTAAAAATCACCTAGCATTAGCAATAGCGAAAAGTGTTGTTGAGGATTATCAGAATTCTGCGCTATTCACGACAGCCTTACGAATTGCAAGAAAATTTAAATCCACTTGGAGTAAGAATTCTACCGAAACAGAGTTCGAAGTTATTCGGATTTACACAAAACCAGATTTGTTAATCATTGATGAGGTTGGTGTGCAATTCGGCACCGAGGCAGAAAAGCTGATCCTATTTGAAATCATCAACACTCGTTACGAGAAGATGAAGCCAACAATTCTAATCAGCAACCAAACCAGAGAGGAATTAGGCGCATTTATTGGCGAGCGAGTTATTGACAGAATGAATGACGGCGGTGGTTGTACGCTGGCTTTTACATGGGATAGCTACCGAACAAGAAAGCAAGTTGCTTAACACGCAAGAGGATTTTTAGATGAAAGGAACAGAACTTAAAAAACTGATGTGGCTATACGCTGATGAAGCAATGGCACGCAAGCGTAGATATGTGAGAGGCGGGGAAAAGACAGCAGATCGCAATCGAAAAATGCACAAACCATATCGTTGCGAAAGGGTTATGAATCGACTTTTAAGAATTGATTCTGATGCGTTTGTTAAAAGACTAAATCGAAAGGAGGCATCTAATGCAGGGAACTAATTGGGTTAAGTGTTCCGACAAAATGCCTGAAGTTGGTAAGCCAGTAATTGTTAAATTGGGAACCGTGCTTCACATCATGCACATCAGCGACTTTAACGGCAAATTGGATGATGGTGAGTTTTTATCGGGCGTGGGTTTAGAAAACATCAATTATTGGCACGAACTCCCACCAATGCCAGAGGGTGAATGATGACAGAGCGTGAATTAAAACTAGAAGCCGTAGCAATTTGGCAAGAGCTAATTTTACAAGCCAAGCAAAAATACCAATGGTGGGAGTTATAGCATGAACGAACTCAAGAAATGCCCGTTTTGTGGATGTGACCGAATTTTCGTAGCAACCTATGAATATGAAGATAATCCTACTTACTACAAAGTCGAATGCAACGAATGTGAAACAGAAACGGGATTCAAGGAAAGCAAGCGTGAAGCAATCGCAGCATGGAACAGGAGAGCTAACAGTGAGTGATGAAACATACAAGTGGATAGTGGCCACTTTATCAATGATGGGCTACGTGTATATTGTTACACAGGCGTTTTGCTGGTTCGTAAGTTTGATATTCAGCAAGTTATTTAAGCGCAAATCAATGGAGCGAAAGCAAGCGGCAATTGATGAATTGTACGATGCGTTTGAACTGGGCGAAATTAAAGATAACCAGACTATCAAGGTTGCAACCAAAGGCGGCTTAGTCGTTATGATTTATCGTCAATAGGAGGCTAACTTGGAAGCAGATTTCCTCTTCCACGAATCAACCAAAAATACCGCATGGCAACACCTCAAAGAAGTTCTAGCAACAAACCAACCACACCGAATCATCATTAAGCCTTGGAAAAACAAGCGTTCATTATCTCAGAATGCAACTTTTCATATGTGGTGCGGAGAGATAAGTAAATACCTGCGTAAGAACAACGCCAATTACACACCAGAAGCCGTTAAGGAAATGCTTAAGCACTCGTTCCTAGGTTATGAGGTGGTCGATATGGTTGACGTTACTACACAGCTTACAGAGCGCGTAAGAACGATTCGGAAAACATCAAAACTTGATACAGGTGAAATGTTCCACTTCATGGAGCAGGTTGAGCGCTGGGCGGTAGGTATAGGTTGTTTCGTGACGATACCTGATAACTCTCAATATATGGAATTAAAAAGGAAACAAAATGAGTAAATACGACAGACCATGCAAAGGCGTAACAATCGATGTGTATGACGTTTTAAAGGCGTTTGAAGTTACTAACCCAGCATTACAGCATTTAATTAAAAAAGCTCTCTGTGCTGGATTGAGAGGACATAAAGACAAAGAACAAGATTTATGTGAAGTGCTGGCATCCGCAAAACGGGCTATTGAGTTGGAGGCTGAGAAATGACACCAAGATGTGAAAAAGCTGTTGAGATTATAAAGGCTGTTGGTGGTCTTGATTTCTTCACAATAAAACAAGTTCAAAACATAACTGGAATACCCTACCCAACAGCTAACCCAATAATTAGAGATATGCATAGGATAAAAGCAGTTTCAGTGGTTGGGAAAATAAAAAGCACAGTGAGATACAAGGTGTCTCATGATGCAGTGAAGATAGTGATGAGAGAGTTTAATGTAGCTCCAGTTTACACCAAGCGAAAAAAATCCGAATTTGAGTGTGGAATTAAGTTTGTCGATAAAGCCAACGTATCAGGCATGGGTAATCCGATGTTGATGAAGTTTGATTCATTATTGAGTGGGGTGAGAGTGTGAGTGAAGAACGCAACGGAATTTACCTCCGAATCAATGGGGACCAATATCGCCATATTTGGGTGGTTGGTGATATTCACGGATGCTTCAATCTATTAAAAAGGAACATGCATCGAGTTGATTTTGATAAAGAAAAAGATTTATTAATTTCAGTTGGCGACCTAATAGACCGTGGGGATCAAAACGTCGAATGCCTAGACCTGATTAACGAAAGATGGTTTAGAGCGGTGCGTGGTAATCATGAGCAAATGGCTATTGATGCCTTGTTTAATGGTGGGGATGTCAATAACTGGCTATACAACGGTGGTAATTGGTTTTTTCTGCAAAATTATGAGGAAGAGATTTTATCTCGCGCCTGTTTAGCCAAAGCAGAGAAACTTCCATTCATTATCGAAGTAAATACAGATGGAGAAAAGACTGTCATTGCACATGCTGATTACCCATCCGATGAATATGAGTTCGGCAAACCAGTAGATGAGCATTATGTGATTTGGAGCCGTGAGCGTATTGGTGACGATAACGTCCGTGAGATTAAAGGCGGTGACCTATTCCTATTTGGTCACACACCAATGATTAAAGGTATAGAAAAGCGCGCTAATCAGGAATACATCGATACTGGGGCGGTGTTTGGTTATGGGCTAACTATGAGGCAAATCAAATGAACTGCATGTCATGCAATAGACAGCTAACAGATGATGAAATTTATGTGTGTGCTCAGTGTGCTGATGAATACGCTCATTTGGAAGTGATGGATAAAATCAAAGGAGAGGGAGATGAGTAGCGAGTCATTACGAAAAGCACTTAAAGAAAATCCTGAATGGGTAAAGCGATATCTTGGGCTAGATAAACCATCAAAAATACGAACCCGCCACGTAATTCTATTCTTTTCGATTATCACATTGTTAATGGGGATCGTGTATGGCTAACTTACGCAAAGAAGCTAGAGGTCGTGAATGCCAAATTAGAATGCCGGGTGTCTGTAATGGTAATTCTGAAACTGTCGTCTTAGCTCATTATCGAATGTCTGGCATTTGCGGTGCCGGAATAAAACCTAATGATATTTTTGGTGCTTGGGCATGTAGTGCTTGTCATGATGAATCAGATAGACGCACTCACTACGTCGATGCTGAATACGCAAAGCAATGTCATTTAGAAGGTGTTATTCGCACTCAGGATATTCTCATCAAGGAGGGTAAGATTAAGGTATGAACGAGTATCACTTAAAATTGCCGTGGCCACCGAGTAATAATACGTATTGGAGGCATTGTAGAGGACGGCATTACATTTCAACCAAAGGCACCAACTACCGAAAGCAAGTAACAGATTACATCAAGCAACATAACCTAGACGTCAAAACCACTTCCCGCATCAAAATAGTCATCACAGCAAATCCCCCAGATAAACGACAAAGAGACCTCGATAACTTGCCAAAAGCAGTTTTCGATTCGTTAACTCATGCCGAATTTTGGGGAGATGATAGCCAGATTGATGATATGCGGATCCGTCGAGGTGAAAAGGTTACTCATGGCTCATTAGATATCACAATATGGGAGATAGATGATGTTCACTGACTTAATCGCAGCTATTGAAGAAGCAAGATATTTAAAATCCAGATCAGGCGGTCGAGTTAACTTCTGTGTAATCCAGATTGCTGAATGCATGGAAGTATTATGCGGGCTGATGGATGGTGTCAGGGTTTTATATACAACTGCGAATGATGATTATCACACAGTATTACCGGAGGCGAGATGAGGGAATGTGATCCGTTCAGTCTACTGTCTCTTTATTCAAGTAAAAATGAATTAAGGCGGATTTGGGGTTCTAATCGAAAAAACGCATTAGACAGTAAGCGAGTCTGGGTTCGCTACATGCTAATGACGTGGGGAAAGGAATACGGTGGCAATGACTACCCTCATTCTGGGTCAGATAGTGTCATTGGACGATTAATGATTAGGACGGAATGGAGCGAAACAGAAGGGGAAAGAATAATCAAAGTTGTGAAGGATTTACATAAAATGGGTTATCAAGGAGAGGAATTATTCAAAAAATCACATGAGATATTAAATTCTAAAAATAAAATAAGCGACCTCATTGCTCTCGCCAAAGAATCAGATGACGCCGCTTTTGTAGAAAATGTAATAACGAAAACATTTGCTAAAAACAATCCGATTCGTCATGTAGCTATTAAACGATATTGTGATCGCAAATACCCGCAAAAGATGGCTCGTGAATTGAGTTATCAAACAAAAATCAGCATACAGCAAGCAGTGAGGAGGATCGGCTGGGCGGAAAGCATTCTTGAAGAGGAGATGTTTTACGCAATGAAACATGAGTTAGAAAGGGAATTATGTCTAATTTCATAAATATTTAAAATATATATTGCAAATGCGAATTTTATGTGTATAGTTTGTGATATGCTCGGGCAGTAAAACAAAGAGCAGATAGATTAAAGAGGGTAAGAGATTACCTGCTGATTACGGGCTGAAAAGTTCCGATTAAAGACCTCGCTTCGGCGGGGTTTTTTGTTATATGAGGTTTGTATGTATGACGAATTCGACGGATTCTAAATATCCAACTAGGTCTGACTTAGCTAAAGCCAACCCTTACACTGATCGCGATAAATTGTCAGAAGAAGAACGTGAAGAGAGAAGCCGGAAGTTTAATGATTCTCTATTTTTCGGTAACGGGTATTTCAAACTTTAATTCCCCCGAATTCGAGGGTGTTACCTTCATTGATGAGGGTACCATAGTTTAAGTTATTGATATTGTTCCGATGTCGGAATTCCGATAACGCTATTTCACATGTTCGGTTATTACGAACAACTCATTCAGAAGATCGCTTAGGCGGTCTTTTTTCGTATATGCCGACCACAGAATCAATCACAACGCCTCACGTTCACACAAGAGCTGTGAGTCGGCGTTCTATTAACTAATTCCTCCAGAAAGGAGGCGGTATGACACGAATGGACGAGAAAGACAAATTCAGTGCCACCGCATGGGGTGTCATATTCGCTATCTCCCTGTACGGCGGATTGGCTAGATACATTATTGACAATAAACGTAATGGTTATCGGTGGAGCTGGGTAGGAGCAATTATGCAAATGTTCGTATCTGGCTTTGCTGGAATGATGGGGGGTCTTATATCAATAGAGCTTAACGCCTCATTCTACTACACGTTATTTACGGCTGGCTTATGTGGTTCCGCTGGCTCTTTAGCATTGGACTTCTTCTGGGATAAATTTACAGGGGGTAAGAAATGACTAGACCAGCACGCGGTGAGCGCAATAACAATCCGGGCAACATTCGACACGGTTCAAGATGGCAAGGACTATCAGCACAGCAAACAGATCCGAGCTTCTGCCAATTCGTATCACCTGAATACGGTATTCGGGCCATCTATAAATTGCTGCAGACATACCAAAAGAAATACGAACTCAACACTGTCGAGTCGATTATCGATCGGTATGCGCCACCAAGTGAAAACAACACTACGGGTTACATTAATCGAGCAGCTAAAGATATTGGCGTTAGTGTCAATGAGCCTATTGATGTTACATCTAAACCAGTTGCTATTGCATTAGCTACGGCGATTGTTGATGTCGAGCTTGGGTATCAGCCATACAGTCAGAAAGTCTTTGAAGACGCTTGGTTGTTGTTATGAATCTAGGCGAAACAATAGTATCAGTGGGCGTTATTCTGGTAATGACCATCACTATTGGGTGGCAGGGTGTCAGAATTGATAAGCTGAAAGACTCAAATGATGAACTAACTACTCAGTTATCTCAACAAGTCGAAATCAACAAAGACTATCAAGCACGTATCACTCGATTAAATCAACTCGATATTCGTCACTCACAGGAGTTAGCCAGTGCAAAGAATGAAATCAACACTCTTCGTGATGCTGTTAACTCTGGCAATAAGCGGGTGTACGTCAAAGCCAAGTGTCCAACAGTCACCAAGAATTCCACCGAAAGCGGAAGCGATGAAGCCACCGCACGACTTAACAAAGCAGTTGAACAAGATTATCTACGTCTCAGAGAAATGATAGTCGAGAACGAACAGCAAACTTTGTATTTGCAGAACTACATCAACACTGAATGCCTCGCTCAATAGCGGGGCTTTTTAATGGAGAAATATCATGGCAGTAGAAGGTTCAGATAATCCAGTTAAATTCCGTGAAGAGCTGGATAAAAGCATTCCAAAAGAATAAAAAAGCCCAGCACGGGAGGCTGGGCAATACTAACAATATATCAATCAAAGTGTAGCGATAGCTACTTAGTATAGCTTAAGTAAATATATATATCAGCAATTAGATAAGTCGTTTATCCATTAAGGAGAGTGATCATATCTTGACTGCTAGGAACAGACTAGAAGCGACCTGATTAACGTAGTGATACGTGATGATGGTTGCGATCAGTTGTAAGTATTTATTCAATTCAGCACCAATAGATGTATAGCGTACAAATTTAGTGTCACGCCCGACACACATAAACCAAAGAACCTTTCAGGATGAGCCTTGAGGATAATCAGCAGTGGTCTGGTTAACCCTCTTTGGGCTGGTTACTCCTGGGCGCAAGGTTCATCTCTAAAAGGAACTAACTATGAAACACTTAATCAAGAAATCAGGTAATCAACCAGTAGTAACAACAGATGTCATCGCCAATGAGTTTGGAAGAGATCACTTCCGAGTGATGAACAGTATTGAATCGTTAATTGCATCTCAACATTTAGGAGCCTCCGATTTCAGAGCCTCCTCTTATGTTACTAAACAGAAAAAAGAACTCCCTTGTTATGAACTAACTGAGCGCGGGTTTCTGATCGCGATGCCGTTTATTGGTGGAGAGAAAGCAAGGGATGGGCAAGTTAGGCTAGTTGATAGTTTTATTCAGTTCCGTGAAAAAGCAGCGAGAGAGGCTAAAGTTCAAATAGAGCGAAATATTGCTCGAATGGAATATAAGCCGATGACCGATGCTGTGAAAGAAAGCAAAATTCAAGAAGGAAAAGAGCCAGCGCATTATCATTTCAGTAACGAGGCGGACTTAATTAATCGCATAGTGCTTGGCGTGTCGTCTGCAAAATTCAGGAAAGATAATGACATTGGCAAAACCGACCCGATTCGCGATTATCTTTCACATCAGCAAATTCATGCAATAACCGAACTACAAAGAGCTAACACAGTGTTTATTTCGATGGGTTGGGATTTTGAGCAGCGGAAAGAATCACTAAAAGGCCTGTTCAATAAAAACCATAAGCAACCATTACTTGATGAAATGCACAGGTTGGCGGCGTAGGCTCAAAACTGAGCCAATTGATTTAATTAACATTTAACGATGAATAGGCCCTAGTGGTCTTTTTTATTGGGTGGAATATGTCAGAAAAATATCACGTAATAGCAACTAAGAAAGACGGTACAACCTACGAAGGCATGATGACCACTAAAGAGCCTCGTGTGACTAATGGTTTAATCGGTATCGCATCACTCGATGGATCATGGGTATACATATCACCTGATGAGATTAGTGATATTAAATATGTGCCAGTAGTTGAACAGTAAATATTAAGGAAATGGTATGGGACAACAATCTAAACAGGTTGGTTGCCCTAGCAAGCTGACTAATGAGCTAATCGCTAAGGCAAAGGAATACCTGTACGGCGGTTACAAAGAAAATGAAGGTCAGGTTATACCTAGTATTGCAGGTTTGGCGTGTTATTTGGGAATAGCTCGTTCAACTGTTTATGAGTACGGAAAGCAAGATAGCGATCTAGGTCGTGAGTTTTCGGACACGTTAGACGGAATCATGGCTTTTCAGGAAATGAAGCTAATTAATAGCGGGCTGGCTGGAGACTTTAATGCAACAATCACAAAGCTAATGCTGGCTAATCATGGGTACTCTGAAAAGCAAGAAGTTGATCACACCTCATCTGACAATTCGATGTCGCCAACAAAAATAGTTCTTGTTGCCGGAGGTAGCAATGACGGTAGCGAGGATTGAAATACCACCTAAATTAATTCCGGTTTTTGAAGGTAACTATCGCTATCGATGTTCACACGGCGGGCGAGGATCTGCAAAGACAAGAACATTTGCATTAATGACAGCGATTCGTGGCTACATGGCCGCAATGAATGGTCAATCTGGCGTAATACTTTGTGCTCGTGAGTACATGAACTCGTTAGAAGAATCATCAATGGAAGAGGTAAAACAGGCGATTAGGTCTGTGCCTTGGTTAAATGATTTCTATGAACTTGGCGAGAAGTATATCCGCACAAAATGTCGCTCTGTTAGTTATGTGTTTGCAGGGTTGCGACATAACTTAGATAGCATTAAGTCTAAAGCGAGAATATTAATTGCTTGGGTTGATGAGGCTGAGTCAGTATCAGAAATAGCATGGACTAAATTAACGCCCACTGTTCGTGAGGCTGGATCTGAAATATGGGTGACATGGAACCCAGAAAGAGACGGTAGCGCTACGGATAAACGATTTAGAAAGAATCCGCCTGATAATGCCGTTGTTGTTGAGATGAATTACTGTGATAACCCGTGGTTTCCATCAGTGCTTGAAGAAGAGCGATTAAGCGATCAGGAAAGATTGGACTCTGCTACTTACGCATGGATTTGGGAAGGCGCTTATCTTGAAAACTCCGATAAGCAGGTATTAGCAAATAAATACGTTGTTAAATCATTCCCTGATGACTTATGGAAGAAAGCAGACAGATTACTATTCGGTGCTGACTTCGGCTTTGCTAAAGACCCGAACACGCTATTGCGTCAGTTTATTCTGGATGATTGTCTGTACATCGAGTATGAGGTATACGGAATAGGTGTTGAGCTTGACCACATGCCAGCGTTTTACGACAAGATACCTGAATCTCGCAAGTGGCCAATTAAAGCAGACTCCGCACGACCCGAAACAATCAGCTATTTAAAGCGTCAAGGTTTCAATATATCTGCAGCTAAAAAATGGCAAGGTAGCGTAGAAGATGGCATTACACATCTGCGCGGATTCAAGCAAATAATCATTCATCCCCGCTGTAAAGAAACAGCAAAAGAAGCTCGTCTTTACTCGTACAAAACAGACCGGATCACAGGTGAGGTTCTTCCCATTATTGAGGATAAGAACAACCATTGCTGGGATGCGGTTAGGTATGGGCTTGACGGGTATATAAAGGGGCGTACATCAGTATTGGACATTCTCTAATGACTAAGAAAAATTTAATTACTCGGCTTAATGATAGTTTGAGTAGCATGATGACGTCTCTCGGTGAAAAGATAGGCGCAATTACATACGGCAATAAGAAAAAAGCAGTGCCGGATAACGAATTAATGGCGCTGTACGATGGCTCATGGGTTGCAAAGAAGTACATCAATAAAACCGCCGAAGATATGCTCAAACTACCGCGCGAGCTTTCAGGCGACATTGACAGTAAGCTTACCCAAAGCATCAAAGATACTGAGACTGAATTAAGGGTTTATCAGGTTTTGAATGATGCGTTGACATGGAGTTCATTGCTAGGTGACGCTCTCATTGTTGCGATTACTGATTGTGATGATGAAAGCATAGTATCAAGGCTTAATCTGGCTGAGGAAGATATTGTTAAATTCCTAGTGCTAAGGAAGGGTGAATATACGCCTGATTCCAATGTCATTACTGATATTGCTTCACCGCATTTTGGCGAGCCGATTGTCTATCAGATTGATATTGGCGATAAGCAGTTAAAATTTCATCACACCCGATGTCACCGAATCAAGCTTGGTAAGCACAGTTTGAAAGATAGAGCTAAGTTCGGTACATCTGATCTGCAAACACCGTACAAAGATATCAAGATATTTGATACGGCGGTTCTCAGTGCGGGCGACACTATCCAAGAAGCTAATGTCGATGTTTTATTTATACCCGGAATGAACAATCAGATTGCCAGTGGTGAAGAAGATAAAGTAAGAAAATACCTCACTGTGATGAAGGAAGGTAAATCGTCTACTGGTATTCTTGCTATTGATGCAGGTGATTCTAATGCTCAAGGGCGATACGAGCAAAAGACGGCGCAATTTGCTGGCTTGTCTGATGTTATCACCAAGATGATGAGTGTTCTTGCCGGCGCACTGGATAGACCTATTACTGTTCTATTTGGTCAGTCTGCAAGTGGTTTCAACTCAGGCGAAGAGGATAACAAATCTTACTACGAAACAATAAACGGGTTGCAAGAAGCTCGTTTGCGTCCACTACAAGATTTTATCGACCAGTTCATCCTCGACAAGCTATCAATCAGTGACGAACTTAAGTATGACTATCCATCAATTGACAGCATTAACGAAGCTGAACTGGCAACACGGTTCACTGCATACTCAACAGGTTTCACGTCAATGTTACAAAACAGCGTAATGGATGAGGAAACCGTATTGCGTGAAATGGTGGCGAGAGGGTTATTAGTTACGGTGACTGAGAATGATATTAAACGAATAGTTGAATCATCAGGATATGGTGACTATGGAACTACAACAGATATTGGAACGCAAACAGGGGCGACTTAAGCCACGACGAAGGCGAATGCGACCCATCAAACAGAGTAAACGCACCGAGGTTTGGTACCGAGAGCGATTAAACTCTGTAATTGATGAAATGGTTAATGTCATTATCACTGAGTTAGAAAGCCCCACACTGAACGATGCTCCAAGCGCTCCTCCTTTAAGTATCACTGCAAAACTATCCAGAGCAATACAAAAAGTAGCCAATATGTCCATTGCTGACATTGCTAACCGATTGTCATTTGGTCTAGTTAATCGCGCAAACCAACAAAACAAAGAACAGACACAGCGGACGTATAAAAATGCGTTCGGCATCGACTTGTCTGGCATGTTGGGTGATGGAGCTATTCGTGAGGATATGGATAAAGCGGTCAAAGAGAATGTTGATTTAATCACTTCTATTCAGACGGACTTTATCAACGATATTGGCGAGAAAGTTTTCACAAACTTATCAAGTGGTGGTCGTCACGAAAACCTTATTTCAATCATCAAAGAACGTGGCAGTGTATCAAAAAGCAGAGCTAAGTTTATCGCTCGTGATCAGACTGCAAAGCTCAACGCAGCATTAACAGAATCACGTAGTCGTTCACTTGGCCTTGATTTATACGAATGGGGTGGTGCTGGTGACGAGCGAGAGCGTGATAGTCATTTTGTGCTGAATGGCATGTTGTGTAAATACTCTGACCCCACTGTTTACTCAGATGATTTGGGGAAGACTTGGAAAAATCGAAAATCAATTGGAGCATTCGAGGGTAATCCTGGTCAGGATTATGGTTGTCGATGCGTACCTCTCCCTTACGTCTCATGGGATTAATCAATGGCATGGAAAAAAACACCGCAGGGGTACGCTGTTACCACTGCGACAATAACCCGTGCAGGGCCTATTGAATATTACGGTCATGAAATTGGGTTAACTGGCAGTGATGCCAATAAAAAAATATCTATCCTCCGCACACTCGAAGAACTCTCAAAGCCAGAAACACTTAAATCATTTGAAGGGCTACCGCTAACACTGACACACCCTGACAGTGGTGAGGTCACAGCGGGTGATCACAAAGAGAAAGCGATAGGTCACATCCAGAACGTCAGGATTGAGGGTGACAAGATTGTTTGCGACGTCTACATCACAGACGCAGCGGCAATCGCAACACTGGAGAAAACAGATGTCCGTGAGGTTTCTGTTGGCTATGAGCCAGCGGAAATCGAAAGGCGTGACGGTAAGTTATATCACATCAATATTCGTGGCAACCATGTTGCCGTGGTAGCAGAGGGGCGCTACGGCGCTGACATTAGGTTAAACGACAAGAAAGGTAAAACGATGTTTAAAACATTAAAAGATGCTCTTAGCTTTATGCAAGGCAAAAAACTGAAAGACGGAGAAGGTGCAACTCTCACCGCCGAAGAGATTGTTGGCATGATCGCTGCGCTTGAGAAGTCATTAGCAGATCTTGAAGGCAACGCTTCGGAAGAGGCTACTGCAAAAGCCGCTGAGGTCATGTCTCAATTATCTGAACTAAAAGCGCAACTTGAAGGTATGAATGCAGCGCCACAAGATGAAGACCCAGAAGCACAGCCAGCTGATGATAAAGACGCTCGCATTGCTGAGTTGGAAGTGGAAAACGCTGAGTTAAAAACCGAAAACCAGAAACTTAAAGAGGAGTTGGAAGGTATTAAATCTGAAAAAGATACTAGCTCAACACTGAATGACGCTAAGGCACGTTTCCCTAAACTGAAATTTACTGACGCTAAGTCATCTCGTGATGTTCATTCAATCGTCTTATTAAGCACTGGTGCATTTAATGACTCTCAGGTTAAGGCGATGTCAGACGAAGCATTAAGAACGGCTTACGTTGCAGTACAGGCGACATCCAAACCAAAGAGCGACATTGGCAAGCATTTGTTCAATGACTCAGCATCTAAATCAACAAAATCAGTTTCTCACCGCTTAGGGGGTAAAAAATAATGTCTTTCTTTCCTGCTAAATGGGATGCGCCTATTGGCACACTCCGCGCTGGTACGATTTACCGCGCATCAAGCTCTAACGACAAAGTGTGGGGTGAAGAAAATCGCACTGAAAAAGATATGGATTACGGCATCTTTGTAGCGGTCAATCCTGAAGGTGGTGTTAAGCATATTGAAACGGCTAATGATGTCGTTCATGGCATCGTTGTTCGTGACGTTTATGGTGATAAAGCACCACACAGCAAAACAACTAACATCGGTCACTTCTCTCATGGTGACTGTGTGGGTGCCTTAACTATAGAGGGCGAGGAATTTGCTCGCGGTGACTTGGTTTATATCAAAGTTGGTGGTGCTACATCTGGTCGAGTAACCAAAGAGGCCGCGGGGAATATTAAGCTTGGTTATTGGGCTGAGAAAGTCAGCAAGGGAAGTAATTGTGTGGCCATCACGCTGGGCTACATGCAAAACGTACAATCAACAGGCTCAGGAGAGTAATTAATGGCTATCGAAGAAGCTTATTTTGAAGAAGTGTTGCAAGAGTCTCTGACTGAGCGAGACAAAGAGTTACAGGAGAAAGAGCTACCTGAAATTAACATTGGTGAAGCTATTCCTGTTAGCGAAGGTCTTGATTTTGCAATGGAGTATTTTGAATACGGACGCACAGAAGTTATGGGTTCTGTGATGGACGGTATTATCGGTAACAAAACTAACTCATTAATCACTATCGACAGTGAAATTGAGATGGAAAAAGCGCCAGTAGCTCAATGGGCTAAGGCAGCATCATGGACTAAGCAGCAAGTCGAAAAGATTGCAAAAATCGGTCAAAACTTACCTTCTAAAAAGCAAGATGATTTGTACGCTAACGCATTGGCAACAATTCAGTATGCTGGCTACCGTGGGCATAATGCAGTTAAAGGTCAGGAAGGGTTGCTTAATGGCCCATTAGTGCAGGTGATTACTGAGAAGTCTAAAAAGTCTATCGCAGATATGACGGCAGAAGAGTTTATCTCAATGATCCTCGATGCCTACAATGTTGCATGGGCTGCATCAGGTTATCGTGTACAGCCAACTCACATCGCAATGGATGCAGCTGACTTCATGTTAGCTATGCAGAAGTTTGATACAAACAGTGTGATTGTGGGTGTTGACTTACTACCAGTATCAGCAATGGATCGCGTCATGGCTGCATTGCGTAAAGCATCTGGTGATAACGCATTCAGTATTAATTTTGTAAAAATTCCTGCTGAATATGCGCGAGAAATCACAACAGGAAAAACTCGTCTAGTTATCTATACCTATAATGAAGAGTATGTGGAGATGAAAGTTCACATGCCAGAGCTTTTACCTGTTCGCCAGCGAGACCTACTGACCTATGAGTGTGGTTATCGTGCGGCATTCGGTGGTGCAATGTGGAAGGTTCCTGCATCTGCTGTCTATGTGGACTACAAAACATCACCTAGCAAATAATCTAAGGGGGTAGCATGTCTTTTCTTGTTCGTTACCCCGAATTTGCCAATGTTGATAAAGCAAGAATTGAACTCGCCCAGCAAGATGCTGAAAACCAAATGTCTCGTAAAATATGGGGCAAGAAGTTTGAGCAAGGGCGAGATGCTTTAACCGCACATCTTCTCTATGTATCTGGCGCATTAACCAAATCAGGTCATTTAAATGGTAACCCTGTGCAATCTGCGACAAGTAAAGCCGCAGGTGGTTTATCTATTGGTTACTCTGCGCCTGACGCTGGTTTTGGCTCTAATCACGATGGATATGCATCAAGCTCTTACGGTCAAGAATACATTCGTCTTCGTAAGTTGGTTGGTGTGCATGTAATGGTGATCTCATGATTAAAAACTCTGGCAAGTTCAACGGCGCAGGGCTTAAAGCGTTAGAGGCTCGCATACGTGCAATGGGTAAGAAAAAGGTTGTAGTTGGTGTTCCTGCTGCAACCAATAATCTTCGCAATGACGAGTTAAGCAATGCAACTATTGCAGCAGCGCATGAGTTCGGCGTTCCTGGTCATATTCCTGAACGTTCTTTTCTTCGTTCAACATTGAGTGAAAATAAAGACAATGCGACAAAGTTGTTAATCAAAGAAATTAAAGCTGACATTTCTCAAGGTGAATTTTCAGAGCGCCCATTTGCTATTTTGGGTGAAAAGTTAGTGGGTGAAGTTAAACGGAAAATACAATCTGGCATTAACCCTGCGCTTGATCCAAAAACGGTAAAACGAAAGGGGTCTTCTAAGCCACTTATCGACACTGGTAATCTACTTCAGTCAATCACTTACGAGGTACGTGATAAATGATGGACAACTTTGTTGAAGATATTTTCTCAGATCCGTTCTTCGCTCAAGAGCGAGAATTCGAGGTTAAAGGTGGAGTAAAACGAACTCTAACGTGCATCGTTCAACCAGCCAGCAATGATGACCTGCAAATCCTACCTGAAGGTGATCGCTACAATCCAACCGTCAGAGTCATGACACAAGAGCCAGTCGAAAACAAAGAGCTGTTTAACTGGAACGGGCATCGCTGGCGCATTATCAGTAAATCGTTATGGAATGATTATGGCTATTACGACACTCTCGCAACTCGATATGAGGGCAGTCAGACGGACGATAGCGGAGGCTTCCCAATTACGTGAGGAGTTGGTTATTGATGGTGATGATGAGACAAATGTTTCAGATTGGGAATATTTTATATCAGTAAGCAGACTACCATCAGAGCCTATTGGCACGGAGATTAAATTCGATGCCACCAATGAAAAAGAAATCGTCACGTCAACCTACGAAACTTCAATCTCTATCAATGCCTTTGGCAGAAATGCCTATCTGATCATCGAGAAGCTATCAACATCAATCAGAACAAGTTACGCACAACAGCTATTTAAACGAATAGGTGCAGGCGTTGTCCGTTCATCTCAAATCAGAAACTTACCAACTGCAATCGCTGGTGGTAAGGAGCAACGCGCTCAGTTCGACTTAGTTCTTTCACATATTCATCGTATCGAAGCACCGCTCAATCGTGGTGAGTCGGTCGTTATCACTACTCAAAAGGATTAATAAATGAGTTTATCAATCAAAGAGGTGATTAACGCTCAAATTTTGCCACAGGCGGCAGCGGCTCAGCGCCGAGATTTGAGCATGGTCGCTATTTTTACATCAGAGGTTGGCGAAGCCTTTCAGGATGCCACGACACGCTATGTATTTGTGTCTGACGCTGATGATGTAGCAAATCTATTCGGTAGTCAGTCTAACGCACACAAAGCGGCACAGGCGCTATTCTCAGCACGTCCAAAGTTAAAGCGTGCAATGATTGCTCGTTACGCAGAACAGAAACAAGAAATCCCAGCCACGGCCAATGCGCTGAAAGGCTCAACGGTATCTGCTGGTATTAATGCGTTTAAATCTATCACCGATGGATCTATGACGCTGAATATCGCTGGTGAAGAAGTAGAGTTAACAGCGTTAGATTTTAGCAAGGCTATTGGGTTTTCCGATATCGCATCAACTATTGAAACTAAATTACCAGAAGATAAAAACCTGCAAGTAATTTGGGATGAAGTTGGCCATCGTTTCATTATTCAGGCAAAAACTGCGGGAGCTTATCCTGCGACACGCTTAGGTTATGTTACAGAATCAATGCAAGGTACTTACATCGGCAACATGCTTAAACTTGAAGATGGTCAAGCAACAATTGTTGCTGGTAAAGCGTCAGAAAGTGTTGAAGCTGAAATGCCATCTGATGCAATGCGTAAACTGCAAAATATTTATCAAAACTGGTATGGCGCTTATTTTGCTAACACGTTAACTGACGAACAGCTTGAAGATGCTCATGATTGGGTGGTTAGCGCTGATTTAAAAGTGCTGGCATATACCGCTATTCGTGATGAGCAAATCGAATGGAATAACGAAAACGTCCTTAAAAAATTGCACGACAAAGCCTCTGGTCGCTTAATGGTTCAGTTTAATAAAACGGGTGATGATCATGCCGCTGCTGAATTACTGGCAATTGCTGTATCAACCGTGTGGCAAGGACAGAACACAGCTAAGACAGTTAAATTTAAACAACAATCTGCGGTTCGTTCTGATGACCGAGTGACATTAACGGACGCTCAAAAGTGTCGTCGCCTCGGTATCAACTTCTACACCGATTATGACGGCATCAATATGTTGGCTGAAGGCACCATGCTTGGCGGAACGTTCATTGATGAAGTCATGGGCTTGGATGCTTTCATTGATGCATGCCAGCGTGAAGCATTCACCACGCTACAAGCCAACCCAACAAAAGTACCGCAAACCGACAAAGGCCAATCAATGCTAATCGGCTCCTTAGTCGTTATCGGCAATGAGTTTGTGCGTAATGGTTTTCTTGCTGGCGGCTTATGGCGTGGTAATGATGTGGGTGAGCTAACTTATGGTGATCGACTAAATGAAGGCTTCTACTTCTATTCAGATAGTTTTGACACGCAATCACAAGCAGATCGAGAAGCTCGTAAGATGATGCCAATTATGTGCGCTATCAAATTGGCTGGTGCGGGTCACTCCGCTGATTTACTTATCCAATTCAACCGTTAAGAGGTAGGAAATGGCCTTATATAGACACGATCGCAGTATTCTCACCATTAACGGTTATGAGATTACTGCGTTTGATGAGTCAGCCGACTCTATTTCAGTCGCGCCAATCGGTGATGACGGTGCTTTTACAATCGGAGCTAGTGGGGGCGGAGTCTTCGTTTTCACTGGAAACGAATCTGCAACATTAACGATCAAGCTGCTACAGCATTCCGCAGATAATAAGTTTTTATCTGATTTGCGTAATCAGATTTTAAATAGCCAGTCTGCGCCAGCACCTATCGAGTTTTACCTTAAAGACACTTGGAATGGTGATGAGATTGTGGGTCATGTCGGTTTCTTCACTACACCACCAACTATCGCGCGCGGTACATCACACAACCCAACTCAATGGGTACTGCAATTTGAGAAAGTTATCACTAAATTAGCCAAGGGAGCACATAACTAATGGAAAAAGACAATATCACTTACGAACACCGTCACAGTAATTTTGTGGAGGCAATGATGCACGCTAAGAAGTTACTCGCCATATTCAAGGGTTGCATGTCTCTATCAGGCAAGAAGGTTGATATTGACCTTGGTGGTGTACTGGCGAACATCGGCTCTCCTGAAATGCAAACTGCAGAGAAATTCATTTTAAAATGGGTTATTGCAAAAGATGCTGACGGCAATGTTATTCAGTTGGATAAAGTTGATGTGTTTAACAAACACTTTAACGAACACCGCTCTCACTATTACCCGCTCATTATCGAAGGGATGAAATTCCACTTTGCGGATTTTTTGCCCGGTGGCCTCGCGTCCAAGGTAAATACTCTCAACTTGGAGGAGTTGACAGTGGTGTAAGTGATGTTGACTGGTTAAAGATGCTTCCGATCATGGAAGGCAAATACACTGGTCACGATTTGAGAACGACTGCAACGCTCGAAGATGTGCTTGATTTCCATGAAGCATATGTCGAGCGTTTGTTATCTCAGCAGAGGGCGGACGATGGAAATAGAGGAACTACTGGTCGCCATCGGCGTTGATACGTCACAGGCGTCCAAGATTAATGAAGTCGTTGTCGCTCTCGCAACGGCAGCGACTAAAATAGCGACAGAAGCAAACAAGATTAATGACAATCTTGGTGATATCGGGGATCAGGCCTCTGATGATTTAGATGATGCATCTCGACGGGCTGACGAGGTGGGCGGTAGTCTAGGAAGGCTCAAACTACTAGCGCTAGGGATTGGTGCGGTGGTGGGCATGGCAACTGCTAAAGTATTAGGATTTATTGACGCCTCGTTAGCCGGTGCTAAAGAGCTAGCACAAGAAAAAGGCTTACTGTTCGACATCTCCAAGAAGGAACTGGCTCAAGCCGATGAGTATCAGGAGGCAATGAAGAAAACAGGGTTATCTATTGAGTCCATCAAAACAAAGATAGCGCTGAATCTTGTTCCTCAGCTCACTAAGGCAACGCAAGGCTTTAATGATTGGTTAGGTGCCAATAAAGAATTAATCACCGAGGGGCTTACGCAAGTCATTCAGTGGGGCGCTAAAATCATTCAGATGGTTGTTAATTCGATTAAAGCAGTCAGTAAGTTAGTTGAAAGCACAGTTGGCTGGAAAGGCGCTATTCTCGGTATTATCACCATTCTGGCGGTACTCAAGAAATCAATGATCATGGCGTTCATTGCCAACCCGATAACGTGGGTGATTGCCGGCATTGTGGGCTTAATGCTCTTGCTTGATGATCTGATGGTTTACCTAGAGGGTGGCGACTCGTTATTTGGTGACTTTTGGGGGCCTGCAATTGAGTGGGTGAAATCTGTCATTGCATGGTGGAATAAGTTCTACGCTGAAAACAAAGTTATCTTTGATGCGATAGGTGAAGCATTTAAGAAAACATTCTCGGCAATGGCAACCATTGTTGGCGGTGTGTTCGGTTATCTCTTTAACTCTCTTAAATTCTTAGTTGGCTTATTTACTGGCGATACTGAGATGATGGGGGAGGCGTGGGAAGGTTTAACCGATAGCATGATGCAGATATGGGATGGTCTGATGGATGTGCTTTCTGGCACGCTTGACGGACTCGCTATCATGTTTGATGTTCTGCTTGGTGTGATTGAAAATATCTGGGAAGCGATTAAATCTGGTGCTGGCTCTGCGTTTGATTGGATGAAAGATAAAGCATCACTGTTTGTCTTTGCACTCGCAGAAGTATTCGACGACATTATTGATTTTATTACTTATCCGTTCGTCTTGGCGTGGGAAAATATCACTGAGTTATTCTCAAGCTTAGTTGATAGCACTAAGTCGCTCCTGAAGCGGATAGGCGATATCTTCAGCTCAATTATTGACGCAATTAAAAAGCCATTTTCCAAGTCATTCCAGTGGGTTAAATCGAAGAGTAAGTCCTTTGTTAGTGAAATTAAGGACGCATTCAAGCCCATTATCGACTTTGTTCTCTCACCGTTTAAAGCGGGCTTTGATTTAGTTAAGAAGCTCTACGACACCTTTACTGATGACTCTACCTCTTGGACTGAAAAGCTCGATATTGCTTTCACTGCGATTAAAGACTTCCTGTTTGCACCGTTTCAAGCAGGGTGGGATTTAGTCAAAGGGTTATTCAATATCAGTGATGCTGATGCTAAGAAGTTCGTTGATGATATTGGTAAGGCATTTACAGGTGTGACAGATCTGATTAAGAAGCCGTTTAAAGCGGCGCTGGATTGGATAGAGAAAAAATTTGAGTATGTATTTAACCTAATAAATAATGGTATTGATAATCTTACTGGTGAAGATGAAAACCCAACAGCATCGGAGTTGACGCCCGAAGAACAACAGGCACTTAACGATAAGATGTCCGCACTTACTTCTGGTGTTAATGATGAAATGAGTAAATTCTCAGGGAAGTTAATTGATACTATTCAAAGTTTAGCTTTCTTTCCTGAAAATGCTAATGCTGTAATGGCTAACGCTCAGGAGAATAGAAATATCTCTGTTCAGATTGGAGATACGACAATTCACCAGAGCATAGCATCAAGTGATCCACAAAAAGCTGCTTCCCTTTCTTCTGATGCTTACAGTAAAGCTAATAGATTAACTTACCAAAATTTAATGAGTGCTATATCACCTAATTAATAGTTTTGCTTTCTTTTGTTGTTAGTCATTATTATCCTTAATGAATTACATAAGGAGAATAACGTGAAAAAACTATTAGTTGTTGCTGCATTATCTTTGTTTTTAGTTGGTTGTGGGGAGCCTAAAATAGATGCATCTAGTGATGCTGCTATGAAGGAATCTATCGCCGCAGTGCAAAAGGATTTATCTGATAGTGATAGAGTTAAATTCAACAAAAGCATTATGAGAATTATTGCTCAGGTTGGCTTTGATTTTAAAACTACCGAGGAAGAAAAGGATAAGGCATTAAGAGCCAAACTTGATGGCAAGACAGCTCAAGAGATCATTGAGATGGGTGAGAAGAAATAACAAAACCCCCGAAAGGGGGTTGATTTTAACTAGATGCCCCAATTTTTGCTCCAGATGATGTTTTTGTTCTTCCTGCTAAAGTGGTAACACTCCCAGTTACCACTCCGTGTATTTCTACAACGCCACCATTATTGATTACATTACCCGTAATAGTTCCATAGACGTTGGCGATAGCACCATCATGCACAATAACATCACCCGTTACCTTTCCATTAATATCTGCTCGATGGTTAGTGTTGACAATTAATTGCCCATCAATAACTCCATTAACAGTTACGTTTTCTGATGTATATAAGTCACCAGCATGGGTGTTTAGGATGTTCATATAGCCTCTTTTATTTCATTGTGATGTTTTTTTAATTAGTTTCTCTAGCATGGATTCGATTTTGTTTAATCTGTTATTTAAATCCTTATTTTCTTTATGTTTAAACCCTAAATCGCTTTCATATATTTCACCCAAGGAGTCGATTGTTGGCTTTATAAGTCCATCTTCTTTACTTCTTATTCTTAGTTCGTATAAATCGTATTGAGAATGTATAGCTACGGCGAATATATCCATATCATCATTCAACGCAAGATCCGAATAACTTGGGTTTAATGGGTGTAGATACCAGCTTCTATTTATTTTAATTAACTGCTTAAACGTTACATCTTGATGGTTGTGTAGATAAGCCAATACAAAATCACCATTTTGCGGAGTGATTCCTGGGTCAAATGTAATTATAGAGCGATTAGTAAAGCTAACTCCTTCACTTGATTCCATTGAATCGCCAGATATCGATAAGGCGAAGCATTTTCTATTTGCTCTTTCTGGAGCCGTAACAAATGCAATTGGAGCCATTGTTTTAACTAGGTTTGCTTTCCCGCTATACAGGCCATAAGCTTGATCATATGTATATAAAGGTATTTCTGGAACAGTAATTGTTTTTCTTACATTGCTTATGTCAGGTCCGTCTCCAACACCAGATTTTAACCATTCAGCAGAAGTCCCCAATGCAACTGCTAGGTTATTTAATGCTTTCTCCCTAGGCTTAGCCTCGCCACCTTCATAAGCAGCAATTTGCCTAGGAACCACACCAACTTTTTTCGCTAATTCTGATTGCGTTAACTTTAGTGAGTTTCTAGCCATCGAAACTCTAGTGGGAAATAATTCGTCAAAATTCATAAATGAGCCTTTAAAAACTCATTGACTCAACATAATTATCAGGTATGATAAAAACACATCAATGAGTAATTGAAAATTCAATAATACATAATGAGGTGAATAATGAAACAAAATGCAATTAAGAGCAAGCAGATTAGTTATCGCTTACGTCCAGAGGTGGCAGAATTTCTAGAAAGTTATGCTGCAAAGACTCATCGATCTATTCAAGGAATGTTGGACACTATCATGGACAGAGTTATTGATAAGGAGCAAAAAGGTGAGAGTATTATTCAATGAAAACAAAACCCCAATGGCGGCAACCAGTGGGGCTTCAAGTAAAGTTAACCTAACCAAAGGAAATAACTCTATGAATACTTTAGCAGTTAACAACCAAGTTGTCACTATGTCAAGTCGTGAGATTGCAGAATTAACAGGAAAGGCTCACCATCACGTAGTTCGTGACATTGAGAAAATGTTTATGGAACTAGATTTTAATTATCCAAAAACGGATGATTATGTTTCTAAAGAGTTTTTTGTTAAGCGTAAAAATTACAAGGGTCGTTCTGTTATTGATGAAATAGGATTAGACCAAGATCTTACAATGACGTTAATGACTGGATACAGTGTTCCATTGCGCCATAAAGTATCAAAACGCTGGAGAGAGCTTGAGTCAGGGAAAGCGACACCAATTGTTGCACTTAATGACCCTGAATTCTTGCGTAATGCTTTAATTTCTTACACCGAAAAGGTTATGCATCTCGAACACCAAGTCGAGGAAATGAAACCTGATGTTGACGCGCTAACCCGCATCGCTAAAGCAGAAGGTTCTTTATGTGTTACTGATGCCGCTAAGCAATTGCAAGTTAAACCTAAATCACTGTTTGATTTAATGAGTCATAGTAAATGGATCTATCGTCGCCTCGGAACAGCTTGGATTGCGTATCAAGATAAAATACAGCAAGGCTTACTTGAGCATAAAGTTACGGTTGTTAAGAGTTCAACTGGTGAAGATAAGCAAGTATCACAAGTTCGTGTTACAGCAAAAGGCTTATCTAAACTAGCTAAATTATTAAACGTGGAGGTGGCGGCATGAAAAACGAAATAGTCTCTTTCACTCCGTTTGTTTTTGGTGATACCCAAATAAGAACCATTAACTATAAAAATGATCCTTGGTTTGTTGCTGTTGATGTTTGTAGAGCGCTTAATATTTCCAATGTTACCGATGCTTTGTATAAGTTAGATGATGATGAAAAAGAGACCATCGGTTTAACCGAGAGTCAGGCAGGTCATGGCGCACAGAGCTTAAATATCATTTCAGAGTCTGGAATGTACACTCTTGTATTGAGATGTAGAGATGCAATTAAAAAAGGTTCTGTTCCACATAAATTTAGAAAGTGGGTTACGAATGAGGTATTACCTTCAGTTCGTAAAAATGGAACATACTCAGTCAAAGACTCAGCATCATTAAGTGATGATGATTTACAGTTTCTGTGCTGGATGTGGAAATTCAATCATTCAATGGCTAATGCAATGACGGCTATTCACCCACTATTGCACGTTGCAGAGCATCGCCTAGAAGGTAAGTTTTACGAAGCGCCAAGAGAGGCGAAGAGAAATGCAGAGATTTGCAGAGTTATTCTCGAAAAAGCGACTAACCACATACATATAAATAGAAATCAATTAGATAACTGGCGAATTCTTCACGGAATAAGAAACCCTCAAAACATTATCTATCAGTAACACCCAAGCCAAGGACGGCTAATTATAAAAAGGTACTCAAATGAGCATTAAATGTGATTTTTGCGATAATGATAGTTTGACAATAAATAATATGACCTTAGTTTCCAGTCATAACGGAATTCATATTTGCGAAGAGTGCGTACAGAAAGCGGTTAATGTAATCACTAACGCTAAAAATAATAGCGCCTTTAAACAAGCACTAAATAAAACCAAAGAAAAACACGCTAACGTAATCAATCAACTAGCGCGCCAAGATTAGCCAACAACTCACCATCTAAAAGATGGTAACTAACCCACAATTTGTGGGGTACCCTCTTAAAGAGGCGTGCCTCAACTGAACCTATTTAAGAGGTGCAGTTTTTAACTTTAACTCAATAAGATCATTATTCATTTGCGACCCACTAAGTGATTGCCGCAATTTAAATAAGTCACACGCCTCTTAACTGAGGCTTTTCACGTTGCATGTATAAACCACTAGGAGGTGATAAGATGAAATCTTTAAACTGCAACAGAGGACGCTTTATGACTATTACATACGAAAAAATGCGTGAAAAAATGGAAAGCATTAAAAGCGAAAGAAAAAATCGCTTCGATTTCATTCAAAAAAGTATTCGTGAATTAGTTGAGGCTTATAAAGGATCTCTTTATCTTCCTAGCAAAACATGGAAAGGTATTGATGATAAAGAATATCAGTATGTAACAATTGGGAAAATGATTGATGGGAAATTTTCTGATAAACCAATTGAACCCATTGAATACCACGTTGTTAATATTGCAATTGCTACTGTGGTTGATGACACTGGGCGTGGCGGACAAAGTGCAATTTGCGAACTAGAGATATCAACAGATAGGTTTGCGGAAGAGCTATACGTGCATGTTAAGGGAAGAAACGGCAGGAAAGTAACTATTATTGATGGTGATTACAGGGAAGCTTGTGATCTTATAAAAGACGTCTCATATTCTGATATCTCTGGATATGATGATTTTGAGTAATTATCACAATCATCAATGAGGTCGCATAAGCGGCCTTTTTTATTGGAGCCAATATGGACTTAACAAGCGGATTATTTACAGGTAGAGCGTCAGTGATTACACGTTCTATTGGTGATTTTATTCTCGACTGCACAGTAAGAGAAGAACACACCTCATCGTTACGATTAACAAAGAACCCTGTTGAGTCTGGTGCGGACATTGCAGATCACGCAATTTTAGAGCCTAAGACATTAACTGTGACAGGTATAGTTGTTGGCTATGAGCCACCTCAAAACTTTAAGAACCTGACGGGGTTCGATACTTCTGTACTTGATGATTATCCGTTGCCATTAGAGATATCAGCGAATACAAAACAAGCAGAAGCAATGATTGAGCAATATATCGGCATTGCTAATGCTGGTCTTGATGCCGCAGGAAAAGTATTAGCACCGTGGTATCCCGATTCTGGTATAGGTAGCGCTGATACATCACAAACATTGGATAGAGTTGGTCGGGCTTACGATAGTTTGCTGTCACTGCAAAAACGCGGTGAAACGATAGATGTGCAAACGGGTATTAAGTTGTACAAAAATATGATGATAACGAATGTCGGTACAATTCAAGATAAGCCAGGTTCTGCCGAGGTTACTTTAACGCTTGAGGAGATATTCATTGTCGAAAACCAGACCGCAAAAGGACTTCATCCTGATTTAAAAGATCAGCCTAAAAAACAGAATATGGGGAGAACTCAGCCTACTGATAAGGTTAAAGATAAAAATAGCTCGGTAGTTACAGATATTAAGAATGCGGCTGTAAATAAATTCAAGGATCTGATGGGGATTAAACCATGATTTACGAAATACCAGTCTCAAGTAAACCTATTCAAGAGCAGATATTTACATTGTTCGATATGAATATTCGCTTAACACTTTATTTTAATTCAGTATCTAAAGGCTGGCAGTTTGACCTATCCGATGCGGATAAAAATAGAGTGATCATTCAGCGTCAGGGGTTAGCTGTTAATGCGCCGTCACTGTTAGAAAAGAACTTACCTTTTATTCTAATGCTATCTGATAAGTCACAGTTCGGTATTAACTCGGTCTCTCAAAATGAGCTAGGTAATCGACTTAGGTTATATGTTGTTGATAAGGAGGTTTGGCGTGAGGCAATTCGGACGACAACTTAAATTAGTTATTGGCAGCGATAAAGAATCATTAGAAATAACAAACCTTAGAGTAACTTTCGAAGTAAAAAAAACATTAACACCAGAACCAAATCCCGCAGTTATCAGAATTTATAACCTCAACGCCTCTCACCGTAACTTACTAACAAGCAAAGAATTCAATAGAGCCTCACTGTCAGTAGGCTATGAAGAACTGCGCCAAATTTATGCTGGCGATATTGTTGAAGCCAATACACTGAGAGATGGTGAAGATTTTATTAGTGAGTTGATATGTGGTGATGGATTCAAAGCCTACACATCATCAGTGGTAAATAAAACACTCTCTGCTGGTAAAAGTGACGCTGAAATTCTCAACGAGAATACTCAGTCGATGGGTATCGAAACGGGTGTTGTTGATTTACCAAAAGATAGGCAACTGCCTCGAGGTAAAGTGATGTTTGGCGATCCTCGTGAGTTGCTTCACAAGATAGCCAAGAATAACGACGCTCAGTGGTCTATCCAAGACGGTCAAATGACTGTGTTACCCAAAGATAAGGTGCTTGCTGATAACGAAGGGTTCGTGCTTTCACAAAAAACCGGAATGATCGGCTCACCAGAGAAAACGGATGATGGTCTTAGTTTAACTTGTTTGTGTAATCCGTCATTACGGATCGGTGGCTTAGTCAGAGTTCAATCAATCATGTCTGAATATAACGGTGATTATAAAATTACTGAATTGAGCCATGAGGGTGATTTTCTTGGTGATGATTGGTATTCACAAATTACCTGCATAGGTGGCAGGTTTAAAAAGGTGGAAAAATAATGGAGCCATCTCTACTTGATGTTTTATCGAGACAATCAGAAAACCAACGGCAAGACATACATACAGCGTTACCCGCCCGTCTTATTTCATGTGACGGACATAGCGCAACAGTTGAATTAATGATAACCCACTTAATGAAAGATGGTGGTTCGATTGCCTTGCCTCCTCTAGTCGATGTGCCAGTTGGATTCTATCGTGGAGGTGGATTCTGCATTACTGTTCCATTGAAAGAAGGTGATGAGGGCCTGGCTATATTTTCCGAGCGCTGCATTGATGGCTGGTACGCGTCAGGCAAACAATCAGTGCCATTAGACACGCGATTCCATGATTTATCTGATGCCTTCTTTCTTCCTATGGGAAGCAGTCAGCCAAACAAAATACCGGATTACTCCAGTGATTCACTATCAATGCAGACCGATGATGGTTCGACATTTATTCGAATGAAGAAAGGTAAGATCATTATTCAAGGCGATATTGAACATACGGGAAATAATACACAAAAAGGTAATACGCTTATAAATGGTAATCACTCAGTGAAAGGAAATAGCGAATCATCAGGTGGCTCCATTAAGCACAACGGTAAAAACATTGGTGATACACATACTCATAGTGGTGTTGAATCCGGTCATGGAAATACAGGAGCGCCCAATTAATGAAAGTCAGACGACTAGATAATAATCACGATTGGACTTTTGGGAGCGGGCGAGCTGACTACGCAACTAAATCTGAGTCCATTAGCCAATCTGTTTTAACGCGACTTCTATCTCTGCGCAATGACTGGTTTATCAACACAGATCATGGTGTTCGCTGGTTTGATTATTTGCGAAAAAATCCAAACTTAATTGCAATGGAGACAGAGATAAAAGGTACCGTTTTAAATACTGATGGCGTAGAGCAGATCACTGATTTTGATATCCAACTTAATCCCGACACGCGCCGATTCACAATATCTGTCACATATATTGATATTTACGGAAAAGAAAACGAGGTGAATACAGATGCTCCAAATAACTGAAACAGGAATAGTTATTGATAGCCTGTCAGATGTACATAAACGCCTCACTGACGGTTTTAAACGGATTTACGGTGATGATATTAGTATTGATGCTGATAGCCCTGATGGGCAGATGATAGGGCTATTCTCTCAAGAAATAGACAATATCAATCAAGCATTATCAATGATTGCTCAGATGTTAGATCCCTATAAAGCAACGGGTGCATGGTTAGAGCAACGAGCAATGTATGCCGGCATTGTTCGTCGAGGTGCTGATTACAGTTACCTCGATGATGTGATCATCACAGGGAAGCAAGGCATCAAAGTGCCGAAGGGCTCTATTTTCTCAGATGGAAATTTATCAAAGTGGGTCACACTTGTTGATGTTGTTTTAGATATTAATGGGTCGGCAAGGGTGAATATGAGAAGTAATGAGCTAGGCGCTTTCTCAATTCAGGATGGGCGAGAGTTGTCGATGGACACCGTGATTGTTGGCATTGAAAAAATCACGACAACAAAAACAGCCAAAGAAGGTGTGTTTGAAGAGATGGACGGTAGTTTATTAAACCGATTCATGCGTTCGCACTCAATTAATAATCATGATGATAGGCAAGGACTTGAAGGCGCTTTACTTGATTTGCCTGACGTAAAGCAAGCCAGAGTATACGAAAACTTCACGAACCAAACAGATGATAAAGGTGTACCTGCTCATTCACTAAATGCTGTTGTGATCGGTGGCAGTGATGATGATATAGGTCTGACTATTCTTAAAAAGAAAATAGGTGGCTGCGGCGTGTTCGGGAGTATCAGTAATACTCAAGAATATGCAGGGGCACAAAGGACGGTTAAATTTGATAGAGCATCTAGCGTCAATATTAAAGTTAAGCTCTTATTGGAAAGGGTTGGTGGGTTTCATGATATTGACACAGAAAGCATAAAATCAGCATTATCGACCACATCATTTGAAATAGGCGAATCAGTCTATGCCATGCGTCTAACCTGCCAAGTTAACTCAGTGCAAGGTTTCTATATCAAATCCATTACCGTTAATGGTTCAGATTCGGTGAAAGTTGGAGTTAGACAGTGCGCTCAAATTAGACCTGAAGATGTGGAGGTGCTAATTGAGTAAACAGAGAGAAGATTTTCTAATTTGGCAATACAGAGGAAAACCCAAGGCCCGACAAACAGTCGGGCTTTTGCTATCTGAAACTAAGAAAATGTTTGAATCAGTTATACGACTATCAACAATATTAAATGTAAAACAATCATCAGGGTATGGGCTTGACTTAATTGGTAAGCATGTCGGTATTAATCGAATAATGAAGTCATTTATCCCAAAGGATTATTTTGGGTTCTTAGGTATTGGTGGTGCTCTTGGTTTCAATACAGGTGTTTTTTATCGCTACGGTGATTCATTGAAAGAATCATCAAAACTGGATGATGAAGATTATCGTTTTTTTATTGAAGCGAAGATCATAAAAAATTACCAATCACCTGATATTGAGGGAATTACATATTCCATAAGAAACCTATTAGGTGAGCAAACATTTGTTATAGATAACTACGATATGACAATGAATATTGTAGTTCCAGCTGATTATCTAACTCCTTTCAGGCTTCACGCCATAAAAAACTTAGACATCTTAGTTAGACCAATAGGTGTTAATTATAAATATTTAGTTATCACTGACTCTCACCCGTTCGGGTGGGCTAATGATCCGTACTCATTCGGATTCAATGATGGAAAATTTACGAGGTTAATGAATGTCAGTAATTAAAAAGCCAGACCTAAAAATATTTGCACAAGATGCAAAAACAGGTGAGATAGAAACATTTCCAGACGTACTACGCGGATGGGGTGTAACACTGGAAAGAACGGCAGGGAAACCTCCATTAGAATGGTTTAATGCTATAGGTAAACGAGTGGATGAATGGTTAATGTATCTGACACAGCGTGGCTTAGCTGAGTGGGATAGTACAGTTGATTATCCGAAAGACGCATTGGTACAGCACTCATCTGTTTTTTATGTTGCATTAAAAACAACGAAAGGAGAGCAACCAAATACATCACAAAGTGCATGGAAGCCATTAGTTGATTTTTTAGGTGTAAATAATAAGCTCGATAAAACAGCAGTAGTTCAATCCACAGGTACATCAACAACAAGCGTAATGAGCCAAAAGGCGTCTACTGATTCTTTCCAACCAAAAGGCAACTACCAGCCCGCTGGCAATTATGCATTACTGTCAGGCGCATCATTTACAGGGCCAGTTTATGCGGAAGGTGAAATTGGGGCTTACAATGGTATAAAAAGAGTACATCTAAAGGCGGAGGATGATGGGTGCTCATTAGCTATAAATGACGGTAACGGATACCGCAGTGTTCAAATTCCAGCAAAAAATGGAACTATGGCATTTGCTGGTGATTCATATACCAAAACAGATTCAGATCGTCTGTTCCAGCCTAAAGGCAACTACCAGCCCGCTGGCAATTATGCATTACTGTCAGGCGCATCATTTACAGGGCCAGTTTATGCGGAAGGTGAAATTGGGGCTTACAATGGGGGAAATAGAGTACATCTAAAGGCGGAGGATGATGGGTGCTCATTAGCTATAAATGACGGTAACGGATACCGCAGTGTTCAAATTCCAGCAAAAAATGGAACTATGGCATTTGCTGGTGATTCATATACCAAAACAGATTCAGATCGTCTGTTCCAGCCTAAAGGCAACTACCAGCCCGCTGGCAATTATGCATTACTGTCAGGCGCATCATTTACAGGGCCAGTTTATGCGGAAGGTGAAATTGGGGCTTACAATGGGGGAAATAGAGTACATATCCTGGCTAAAAACAATAAAGCCTATTTAGCCGTAACTAAAAATGCAGCCGAATACTTTATTATTGATTTCCCAAATGATAACGGAACGGTCGCTTTACTTAGTGATATCGACAAGAGTAATAACATCCCTGTTGGCTCACCTATCCCATGGTCATTACCCACTGCGCCCAGTGGTTATCTGATTTGTCAGGGGCAGGAATTTAATAAGTCAACATACCCCAAATTAGCTATTGCATATCCATCTGGAAGACTGCCTGAATTACGTAGTGAATTTATCAGAGGTGCGGATGCAGGGAGAGGGATTGATACGGGTCGCGAGGTGCTATCTTCACAGTCAGGTAACAGTTTGTTAAGTGCTCGAGGAATGGGGGGTAATAGTGAGTTTTCTTTAAAAATGAGCGCTGGTTCTGTTGGTACTGATAATCAGGGTCAGCGTGAAATTTATCAACAAATCGAAGGGCAGAGCGGTAACGAAACTCGTCCACGTAACATCGCATTTTTATACATAGTGAGAGCAGCATAATGAACAAATATAATTTAGATATTCAAAATGGAAAGATTGGTGAGAATGGTTTAGCGGAAGTTGCTGGTTGGATAAAATGTTATTTATCACACCCTCAGACTCGTGAATACATGGGCGCAACAATGGAAAACGTTATGTTTGATGTTTCTCTTCAATCGGGTGCGTACCTAGATGAGCCTAAGTTGCCAAAAAAAGAAAATCAAGCCATTAGACGTAAAGAAGATGGTAGCGCATGGGAGATTGTCGATGACTATCGCGGACTTGTTGCATATCACACACAAACAAAGCAGTCTGTAACTATTGATTTTATCGGATCATTACCTGAAACGTTAACACTATTACAGCCAGTCGGTGACTTCGATAAGTGGGATGGTGAAAAATGGGTTGCTGATGAGCAAGCTATTAAAGAAGCTCAAATTAACTCAGCTAAGAAACAAAAAGTAGAGTTATCACAAGAAGCTGAAAGCCGAATTGTGCAATTAGAGCGGAAAATAAAATTAGAAATGGCAAATGACGCAGAAGTTGGGTTGCTGAAAGCATGGGAAATTTACACCGTCAAACTCGATGATGTAAATCCAGAATTAGCGCCAGACATTGAATGGCCACAAAAACCTGAGTGATCACTCTGTTTTCAAATACTGCACTGAATTTCCATCCGGCAACTTCTTGCTTCTCTCACGATAAAACGCTAACCGTTCATTAAAGTACTCGCGCAAATGTGCTGGTTGTTGTCGTTCAACTTCGGATGCAACAACTGGCATATTGAGTCGCTCTTTATATGCGACACCTGAAGCTGATAAATCGACATTGATTTTGTCTTTTTCTTCTTGAGATAAGTTTGCGAGGTTCATAACAGATCCATTTAGTTTTTTGGAGAGTATAGCAGGGTGTGGAATTAAAAATGAGGAGGTGTGACATACTGTGTCGAGATTGTGACACAATATATGTGAAATGATGGTAAAAATGATTAAATTCTGCAAAGCAAAAATTTGCTGGCTGGCATGGATAGTGGCTTTGTAGGCTAAATAGCGTTAATCAATACTTTCACATCATCCGACATTAAATCTATTCAGGAAGAAGTGAATCAACGTACCGCAGAAATTAATCGTATCTCAGAACAAACACAATTTAATGGCGTAAAAGTGTTAAGCGAAGACAGTACATTAAATTTACAAGTGGGTGCGCATGATAAAGAACAAATCAGTGTTGCTCTGAAAAAAATGGATGCGACTACATTAGGTATTGATAAATTGGATTTATCAGTAAAAAGCAAAATTGGTTCTAAAGCAACCAACGTGGAAGTGACTCCAACAGGGGGTACAACACTACCTAAAGAAATGCAACAGCTTAATACTCAAGCGCTAGATGACAAAGTTACACAAGGTACAATTAAAAGCTATAATATTTATTATGTAAAAGGTGCCGATGGTAAAGACGATAAATCAAAACTTATCGTACAAACTGTAGATACAAAAGGCGTTGAAGGTTACTTCAATGCAATGGTAACCTCAGGTGCCACAGGCGATAAAGCAACAGTGGATGTTACTACAACAGCGGTAGCAGGTTTAGATATAGTTAATGAACAACCATTATCAACACTAGATAAAGCATTATCTCAAGTTGATAGCTTACGCAGTGCCATGGGTGCTGTGCAAAACCGTTTAGATTCTACCATTGCTAATTTAGGCAACACTGTTAATAATCTGACCGCATCACGTAGCCGTATAGAAGATGCCGATTATGCGACAGAAGTGTCTAATATGAGTAAAGGTCAAATACTGCAACAAGCAGGCACTTCTGTATTAGCGCAAGCAAACCAAATGCCTCAAAACGTATTATCACTGCTTCGTTAATTTCAATCTTAAATAATCCTCAAATGACACCCATTACATTATTCTGTAGTGGGTGTTTTATCATCAAAACAATCGTTTTTTTAATTAATCATTTATGAGTATTCCAACTCATGAATTAGACGCTAAAATCCCACAAAATAAAATACTATGATTTATATGTTATTTTTTTATGAACAGAATGCACATTCAATGCATCAATTTCTTTTAATGAGATAAATTATCAATTTAATTAACGGTTTTTCCAAGGATTAGCAGTGGATGTTTTAAGGTAAAGTAGTTCTCGTAATGCAATGACAAATTAATTTATCAATGAAAACCCGATTATTGCTAAAAATTTGGCATAGGTGAAAAAGAGGCGCTTTTGCTTCACTGTTCAGCCGATTGCTAAATTTATTTCGCCAGATAATGGTTTCCGGTCTTTTATCCAAAGGTGTCTTTTGTTGTGAGTGATTTGTATACCGCCGAAGGCGTGATGGACAAAAATAGCCTCTGGGAGCGATATGTCCCGTTGGTTCGCCATGAAGCATTACGATTACAGGTCAAGTTACCTGCGAGTGTTGAATTGGATGATCTTTTGCAAGCGGGTGGAATTGGGTTATTAAACGCCGTTGAGCGTTATGACTCAATGCAAGGCGCTGCCTTTACCACTTATGCTGTTCAACGTATCCGTGGCTCTATGTTAGATGAGCTACGCAGTCGAGATTGGGCGCCACGCAGTGTGCGTCGCAATGCAAGAGAAGTGACTCATTCTATTCATCAACTTGAGCAGGATCTAGGACGACCACCATTAGAACAGGAAGTTGCTGATCATTTGCAGATTGAGTTAGCAGAATACCGGCAGATCCTATTGGATACGAATAACAGCCAATTGTTCTCTTATGACGAATGGCATGAAATTTACGGTGAAAGCTGTGAGCCGTCTCAAGACGAAGATCATGATGACAATCCGCTACAGATGTTATTAGAAAGTGATATTCGCCAAAGAGTCATAGACGCGATAGAATTGCTTCCCGAAAGGGAAAAAATGGTTCTTACCCTGTATTATCAGGAAGAACTTAATTTGAAAGAAATAGGCGCAGTGCTTAATGTCGGGGAATCCCGCGTGAGCCAGCTACACAGCCAGGCCATAAAAAGGTTGCGAGCACGCTTAAACCCAGAGAAATAGAAGTTTTGCTTATTTTTGTTTTTGTTTATTAAGACTACAACACAGGGCTTTATCTCTTATGTCTGTTTCAACACAAAAGAAACGGCCGCTAAGCCGTTACATTAAAGACTATAAACACAGCCAGACTCATTGTTTACATTGCCACAAGGCGCTTGATCGGATCTCTCTCGTATTCAATCGCCAAGTTATCAATAAAGAAGCCATTTCTGAAATGACGGATTTAATTGATGATGAAACGTGGGAAACGTTACAAGAGAAGTTCTCTGCGCTATGCCGTTTTTGTAGTGAGATTTACTGTAATAGTGAAACTGACTACTTTGACATTATGTCTTTTAAGCAGTATTTGTTTGAACAAACGGAGATGAGCCACAGTACTGTTCGTGAGTATGTGGTTCGTTTACGTCGGCTCGATGAATTACTGACTTCAACTAATTTTCCTCGTCAAGAGTTTACGACGGAGAAAATTCAGTCAGACCTGAGTAAAAAGCTCACTCCCTCTGCATTTAGTAACTACAATATTGCACTACGTAAGTACGAGCAATATCTCGACTGGTGTCAAGAGCCATCATCGATCAGTAGTAGTCACTAATTGCGTTCAAGAGAGACCTTAAAAGGAGTAGCTTAGCCTACTCCTTTTTTCTTTTGACTTAATTCAACATCCTTTCTGTTTTTTCTTGCTTCATCTTTGTTTTTTCTATTTTTTATCGATGTATTAAATACAATATTGTGTTGATGGTATGACAACAATAAGTAAAAAAAACGCCCCGGAGGGCGTAACTTTTAAGGTATACATAAAGATATAATTCAATCAACTTCTAGGCTTTGGTTGACTTGGTAATCAGTATATTTACTAAATAGATTGTCGGCGATAGATAAAGATTAAAAGAGTGAGAACAATCACAGCATTGAAACTACTATCATCTTAGTTATTTCTTTAGAAATAATAATTTAACAAAAGAAAAAACCACCTTTAAGAAAATGATATTTAAAGGTGGCCTCAAAATAACAAGAGAAAAAGAGGAGTGTTAATTAACTAATAGTCATTAAACTCGCATTACCACCTGCGGCCGCAGTATTAATGCTTAATGCTCTTTCATGTAGTAAACGTTCTAACAATAAGCCCGTATCACCTCGTGAAAATCCTTGAACAGAGATGATTGCGCCTTTACGTTGTGCAATTTTCTGACAAGTTTCACGTAACTGATCACTATCACCATGATAAATTACTGCATTAATTTTCAATCGATCATCTGTCCAGTTTTCAGTAAGCGTAATTGTTTTTCTGACAATATCAGGTAATTCACGGTATGTTTTCTGTGAGAATGAGCTATTGGCGACAATAGCATGACAACCCGAAGCAAGCACACCTGCAATTTGGGTTAATACATCTTGTTCATTATCTGAAATACACAGTACATTGCCGCAAGGAACTAGTTGGTAAGTATTACGTTCACCCGTAGGACCGGGTAATACTCGTAAGGTCCCCGTTTGTGATGCAAGTGCGTATTTCTTTAAGGCATCGTAATGCACTTTTTCCGTTTTGTTTTCAAGCCATTCCATATACTTATTATAAGTTTGTAAGTTACGCATGGATGTATCAATAGGGTATTTTTCATCTTGGCGCGCGAGTGTTTGTGTTGCCGCATTTTCGGGGCGTTTTGATAATAGGCGATACAGATAAACCGGGCCACCTGCTTTCGGGCCTGTACCAGATAATCCTTCACCACCAAAAGGTTGAACGCCAACGACTGCACCGACCATATTACGATTAACATATAAATTACCTACTTTGGCATTTGAGGCCACATAAGCAATAGTTTCATCAATACGTGTATGGACACCCATTGTTAAGCCATAGCCTGTTGCATTAATTTCTTCAAGTAATGCAGGTAAATCTTGGCTTGCGTAGCGCACAACGTGTAATACAGGACCAAAAATTTCTTTTTTTAGTGAACTGACTTTATCTAACTCAATTAAAGTAGGTTGAACAAAGGTACTGTTATTTTCAAGTTGTTTTGGCAGACTATTGTGTGAAGCTTGATAAATCTCGTGGCCTTCAGCGCGCATTGTTTTAATATGCTTTTCAATGCCAGTTTTTGCATCTTTATCAATAACTGGACCAATATCAGTCGATAATAAACTCGGATCACCTATCATCGCTTGTGCCATTGCACCTTTAAGCATCTCGATAGTGTGGTCAGCCACTTCTTCTTGAATACATAAAAGACGCAATGCAGAACAACGTTGACCGGCACTATCATAAGCTGAAGCCATAACATCCGTAACAACCTGCTCGGTTAATGCGGAGGAGTCAACAATCATTGCATTTAAACCACCCGTTTCTGCAATTAAAGGCACTGGACGGCCTTCGCTGTCTAACCGACCTGCTAAGGTTTTTTGTAAAATATGAGCAACATCCGTTGAACCTGTAAACATTACGCCACGTACACGCTCATCAGCCACTAAACGTGCACCAATGGTTTCTCCTTGACCGGGTAAAAGTTGTAATGCAAAGCGAGGAATACCTGCTTGATGGAAGAGTTCTACTGCTTTTGAGGCAATTAGCGGTGTTTGCTCTGCCGGTTTAGCCAGTACAGTATTACCCGCAGCTAAAGCAGCTGCAATCTGCCCACTAAATATGGCTAATGGGAAGTTCCAAGGGCTGATACAAACCACAGGCCCTAAAGGTCGATGTGTATTGTTATCAAAATCATGCGTAACTTGTGCTGCGTAGTAATAGAGAAAATCAATGGCTTCACGGACTTCAGCAATGGCGTTACTGTAAGTTTTCCCCGCCTCACGAACTAAAACGCCCATGAGAGGTCCCATTTGTTGTTCCATTAATTCCGCAGTTCGGATCAAGAATAATGCTCTTTGCGCTGGGGGGGTTGCAAACCAGATTTCACCCTTTTCCTGAGCAATGGTTAAAGCAAAATCTACTTCAGCTTCTGTAGCTTCTCGTACAGTACCCACTGTATCAGCATGATTTGCAGGGTTTAAAATAGATTGAGTTTCTTGAGTAGTTTCTGAAGAGTTATAGGTATCACCTAACAACGGTTCACAATGTCTATTTTCAGAGGCTGAGGTTAATAATGCACTAGAGAGTGATGCCAAACGGTGCTCATTTGACATATCAATACCGGGTGAATTTTTACGTTCATCACCATAAAGTTGATGAGGGAGTGGAATTTTAGGATGCGAAAGCCCAATTTGGCCTTCTGTTTGCGCCATTCTATTCACTTCTTTTACGGGATCAGCAACTAATTCATCGAGGGAAATTGTGTTATCTGCGATTCGGTTTACAAATGAGGTGTTAGCCCCATTTTCAAGCAAGCGACGCACTAAATAGGCAAGTAATGTTTCATGCGTTCCTACAGGGGCATAAATACGACAAGGGCGACCTAATTTTCCATCAACAATTTTACCCACAACTTGCGCATAAAGCGGTTCTCCCATACCGTGTAAACATTGGAATTCATATTGTCCTGGGTAATAGTTTTGTCCTGCCAAATGGTAAATTGCAGAAAGGGTGTGTGCGTTATGTGTTGCAAATTGAGGATAAATAAAGTGTGGAGATGCAAGTAGTTTCTTTGCACAAGCAAGATAAGAAACATCGGTATACACTTTGCGAGTATAAACAGGATAATCTTCAAGGCCATCAATTTGAGCGCGTTTCACTTCGCTATCCCAATAGGCGCCTTTAACTAAACGAACCATCAAGCGGCGACGACTCCGACGTGCTAAATCAATGACATAATCAATGACTAATGGACAACGTTTTTGGTAAGCTTGAATAACGAAGCCAATTCCATTCCAACCCGCTAATTCAGGTTCAAAACAGAGTTTTTCAAGTAGATCGAGTGAAATCTCAAGTCTATCTGCTTCTTCTGCATCAATATTAATACCGATATCATATTGTTTTGCTTGTAATGTTAATGAGAGCAGGCGAGGGTAAAGCTCTGACATAACACGTTCATATTGTGCACGACTGTAGCGAGGGTGTAATGCCGAAAGCTTGATAGATATTCCTGGGCCTTCATAAATACCTCTACCATTAGACGCTTTACCAATGGCGTGGATAGCTTGCTGATAAGAAACTAAATAATCTTGTGCGTCTTTTTCTGTTAATGCTGCTTCTCCTAACATGTCATAAGAGTAGCTAAAGCCTTTTTCTTCAAGTTTGCGTGCATTTGCGAGTGCTTGAGAAATAGTCTCACCTGTAACGAATTGCTCCCCCATTAAACGCATGGCCATATCAACGCCTTTACGCACTAATGGCTCACCACTTTTGGTCAAGATGCGATTCAAAGAGTTAGAGAGTTTTTCTTCATTATGAGTCGAAACTAATTTACCTGTGAATAATAAGCCCCACGTTGCAGCATTCACAAACATCGATTGGCTTTGTCCTAAGTGTGAGCGCCAATTTCCATGACTAATTTTGTCACGAATAAGAGCATCACGCGTGGCTTTATCTGGAATACGCAGTAATGCTTCCGCTAAACACATCAAAGCTACACCTTCTTGTGAGGAAAGTGAAAACTCTTGTAATAGACCTTGTACGAGCCCTGATCGCCCAATGCCGTTTTTTTGTTTACGAAGTTTTTCAGCAATGGAATAGGCTAATTTATGTGTTGCTTGAGCTTCATTTTCAGGTAATGTCGCTTGTTGCAATAACATAGGAACAGCCTGTATTTCAGGCATACGATATGCAGATGTAATGGCGGAGCGTAAAACAGATTGCGGGTGAATATGTTCAGCAAACTCTAAGAAAGGCTGATAATGATTCGTTGGTGTTTCAGTGTCTTCGTTAATATCTTGTTCATCAAATGTGGTATTGCCAATATTCACCTGATTATTTTCAATTTGTTCAAGATAGTTGAAGATGGCTTGCTTAATTAACCAATGCGATGTTCTATCTAATTTCTGTGCAGCCTCTTTTAATCTATTGCGGGTTTCTTCATCAAGTCTAACACCCATTGTTGTGCTACTCATGCAGTGCTCCTCATATTCTATTTCTAATTCACAAGTACAGTTACCCGTTATTTTTATTAATATCATTCATGTTGCAACTTTGTGCAACATTGTTAACAATTTATTTATAAATAATGTGAAAGTAGTCAGGTTTTATGAGTGATTAAAATAGTGTAATTTGTTTTATTTTTAATATTTAATTATAAATCAATAAATTATATTTATTTTATTGATATTTGCATTTATAATGCAACCTCGAATTAAGACAAATAGTGTGAAGTCATAAACAAAATTTAAACATTAAAACGTTAATTTCTTGTTAAATGCGGTTAACCTATTCTAGGATTGATGTGAATGACTTATCTGTTGCTGTAAGAAATTATTTTAATTAAAAACTGAAAAGATCATTAATGCGCAACGAAGTGCAACGTTCCTGTACAAGTCAAAAGCATATCGATGATCGGAAACAGATTTATGGAGAACTGCAATTATGGCCTTAACTTCGCCAATGCTAATTACATTTACTATTTATATTCTGGGTATGCTTTTTATTGGTTATCTAGCCTATCGTTCAACCAAAAATTTTGATGACTATATTTTAGGGGGACGACGGTTAGGGAGTTTTGTTACTGCTCTTTCAGCGGGTGCCTCTGATATGAGTGGGTGGCTATTAATGGGGCTACCCGGTGTGGTTTTTTTTGCGGGTATTTCTGAAAGTTGGATAGCTATCGGCTTATGTTTAGGTGCATGGCTAAACTGGCGTTTAGTTGCAGGTCGTTTACGTTTACAAACTGAAAAAAATAATAATGCATTAACATTACCAGATTATCTGACATCGCGTTTTGATGATAAAAGCAAAATGTTGCGTATTGTCTCAGCATTAGTGATCCTTACTTTTTTTACCATCTATTGTGCGTCAGGTGTGGTTGCTGGTGGAATGCTGTTTGAGTCAACCTTCCATATTCCTTATCATGAAGCAATGATTTATGGTGCGCTTGCAACCATTGCTTATACTTTTTTAGGTGGTTTTCTGGCGGTAAGTTGGACTGATACTGTTCAGGCCACATTAATGATTTTTGCCCTGATCTTAACGCCTATTATTGTTATTTTCTCTGTTGGTGGCATTGATACCTCTATTGCAATTATTAAAGCCAAAGATCCTTCTTACCTTGATATGTTCAAAGGACTTGATTTTATCGCTATTATCTCTTTATTAGCGTGGGGATTAGGTTATTTTGGGCAACCCCATATTCTTGCTCGTTTTATGGCCGCTGATTCTAATCAAACTATTCGTAAAGCACGTCGTATAGGGATGACATGGATGATCCTTTGCTTAGGAGGAACGGTTGCTGTTGGATTCTTTGGTATTGCTTACTTTGAAATGAATCCTGCACAAGCAGGTGGTGTAACAGCGAAAAATGAACGCATTTTTATGGAGCTAGCTTCACTGCTCTTTAATCCATGGATTGCCGGTATTTTACTGTCAGCAATTTTAGCCGCCGTAATGAGTACATTAAGCTGTCAGTTATTAGTGTGTGCTAGTGCGTTAACAGAAGATTTATACAAGCCTTTCATTCGTAAAAGTGCAAGTCAAAAAGAGCTGGTTTGGGTAGGGCGTGGTATGGTGTTGCTCGTTGCAATTATTGCAATTTTCTTAGCACGTGATCCTAATAATAAAGTTCTTGATTTAGTTAGTAATGCATGGGCAGGATTTGGTGCCGCTTTTGGCCCAGTTATTCTTATCTCTGTGATGTGGAAGCGTATGACGCGTAATGGTGCTTTTGCTGGGATGCTGATTGGTGCTTTAACCGTATTAGTGTGGATGCAATATAAATGGTTTGGATTATATGAAATTATTCCCGGTTTTGTTTTTGCGTCTATCGCGATTGTTGTTATCAGCTTAATGGGAGAAGTGCCAAGTAAGGCGAATCAACAACGTTTTGATGAAGCAGAAACTCAATATCGTAATACGTAATAACTCAGAGACTTAATATAAAATTCAGTATAAGTTAGATTGGAGGTCACTGAAGACAATAAAGTGACCTTTATTTTTTGATAACAGGACATATTTAAAAGTAAATTAATAAAAATTTAACTTATTCATAATATTCTAATTTATAATATACCGTAGCTGTACTGGTATCGATTAACTTACCGCGTTGTTTAATTGTACTAACCATGTCCCATATCACACAATTATTATATTCATCCCATTCTTTACATGTTTTATCATACTCTCTTATATCATCATATAAGCTCGTATATATTTGTACATGCTGTAAAATTTTACCATCTTCGCCATAACGAAACTCTGACATAACATCATTGTTTTTATTTGTTGTTTTTAATAAGCGACCTTGCTTATCGTAATAATAATGAATGACATTTCCTTTGTTGTTAGAGTTAGAGTCAATAATTGTTGATAATGTAATTTTATTATCTTGGTATGAAAATTGGCTGATATCAGTACCCATTAATGAACCATCATTATCGTAAAAAAAAGATGTTTTTCCTGTTAATTGATTTTGCTTATTTTTATTATAAAATTCACTGAGGTAGAGAGTATGAGTTCGATGCCGATTTTTTAATTGATATATCTGTTTTATATTATCAGATGTTGGCATTCTTAATAGATTTGTCTCTATATTTTCATGGATATATTCTTGTGTAGAGAAGCTATATTTGGTGATAAAACCACACTCATCAAATTGAGTTTCACCTTTAAAGGCTTTTAATCGACCATTCTCAGGTAACTTGCTGGTAATACTAATTGACTTTATTGGTCCATAAATAAAATTGATTGTAATGAATGTGCTATTAGTGGTATTTATCTGCTTTTGTGATTCATTACAAGACGTTTGTATCGCAAAAGTAGAAGGTGTAATAAAAAGAGTGCAGAGAGAAAAAGTAAAAATTAATGGTAATTTCATGTAATGAGCCATTTCAAATTTTTATTAAAGAAAATCGCGCTACAGAGCATATCATCACTAATTGACCTAGGTAGTTTTACATAAATCATTTTTTAATGAAAGTATCATAGGAGAGTATTTATCATGTGCTGAAAAATATAGGATAAATATATTTAAAACCAATCTAAATGTGATGATTGATAAGTGACTTTTTTTGCATAAAGAGTTGCATTATTACATTAATTCGTTTTTCAGTAATTTACTGTTATCTAAATTATTTTAAAAAGTTATCGCTAATAACCATTAAAAATAACGAGTGAGTTTGTAATTAATTTATTGATTTATCATTAATTTTTTATTTTTATGACTTATATAGCATTCTTTGTAATTAGAATAATAAACAATATTTTGGGTGAGTTGAAGTCAAATATAATAATGCATCGTATAGCTAATACAATGTTTTATCAAAAAAAGAGTATTGATATAAATAAGTACTTTTTTCTTACATAAAAACCTTATTTTTTGACAACATAATAGATTTAAATAAAGCTTTTTTATCTGCGAAATTCGAAAGTTTATTCATAATATTCAAATTTGTTATAGACAGTTGCGGTACTAGTATCGATTATCATGCCATCTTTTCTTACTTCACTTACCATATTCCAGATTAAGCAATTATTATATTTATCCCACGCTCGACAAGTATTGTCATATTCTCTTATATCATCATATAAACTGGTGAATATTTGCATTTGGCGCAAAATCTTACCATCTTTACCATAATGGAATTCTAAGGTTACTTCATCATTATCAATTGCTTTTAAAAGACGTCCTTGCTCATCATAAAGATAATGAATTGAATTTCCTTGGTTTGCTGCTGTAGATTCAATAATAGTTTCTGCTGAAATTTTATCACCTTTATAACTCAGTTTAGCAAAATCAGTACCCATGAGTGAGCCGTCATCATCATAAAAATAAGATGTTTTATCTACCAATTGATTTAGATTATTTTTATCATAATATTCAACTAAATAGAGCGTGTGTGTTCTATGACGATTTTTTAACTGGTATTTATATTTGATATTGTAAGGTGTTGACATTCTTAAAAGATTTGTCTCAATATGCTCATGAATATATTCTTGTGTAGAAAAGTCATATTTGGTAAGCATTCCACATTCATCAAATTGAGTTTCACCTTTAAAGGCTTTAAACCGGCCTTTTTCAGGTAATTCGCTGGTGGTGGTGATTGTTTTTATCGGTCCATAATTGAAATTAATCGTTATGAACATATTGTTAGATGCATTCACTTGTTTTTTTGATTTATCACAAGATATTGACATCGCAGAAACGGGGAGTGTAATAAAAAACGTACATAAAGAGAAAATAAAAAATAATGGAAATTTCATGTAATGAACCATCTTAAAAATTTATTAAAAATAACTCTTCAGAGTCTATTTATCATTTATTGATTTAAGTAGTTTTACACAAATTGTTTTTTAATGAAAGTATCACTTAGTTTAATTGTAGATAATTAATATAGTAGTAAATATAAAAACCAGTCTATTTTTGATAGTCTGATTTTTATATTAATAGTTTATTATGGGAATAATAAAGTATCTTTATATTATTCGTAGTAAGTAAATTCGTTATGAAGCACAGCTTTACTGTAATTAATCATTTCATCATCAAATTTTATAGTGCTTTCGAGTTGCTCTTTCGTACAGTTATCAAAATCATCCCATTCAAGGCAGGTAGAGATAAAAGCTTTATCTTCACCATTCATTCCTTTTATATAGTTTGCTTGTTTAATAACTTTCCCTTGATCGTCATAATGGTACTCAACGTTTATTTTTTCATCTTCTTTTACTAAACGTAGTCTTCCTTGTGGATCATAAGTATATTCTGTTGTAAAAAACTCGTCGGAAGAGGTTGAAGAGTGTGCAATCTCTTTAACAATACGCCCTTCTTTATAGTCGAATTGGCTAGTGAGTGTATCTATTAATTCGCCATCATTAGCGTAGTATTGAGTGATCTTTTTATTGAGTCGATTTTGCTGATCTTTACTATAGGTTTCCTGCATATATATAGAATGCGAACCATAGGCATTTTTTAGTTGGAATTGATACCGAATAACGAAAGGATTATCAGGAGTTGTTCTTATTAAATTAGTTTCTACGTTGCCTTCAATGTATTCTTGCATTGATGTGCTATCTTTCAGCAAGTTTCCACATTCATCAAGCTGAATTTCGCCCTTAAATGCTTTAAAACGACCATCATTGGGTAACGTGCTTGTCATCATGACTGACTTTACCGGACCATTAAAGGAAGTGAGTAACATAATTTGCGTATTAGCAATATTTTGTTGTTTTTCAGCATCCGTACATTGAGTTGAAGTTGCGATAGCTGAAAATGAGGAGAATGCATATAGTGAAAGGGTTAGGAGTAATTGTGATTTCATAAGACCGTCCATGTATATACTCATTATACTTCAAGCCACAGCGTTACTCGTCATACTTCAAGTTGCTGTAGCGTTATTGCTACGTTCATTCACACTAGTTGCATATTATATATGCCCTTAGTGACTCATTCACTTGTCATCTGGCTACATCTTAGTGCTTATTTGTATGCATTTAAGTTGTCGCCTGGCTGTATCTTGAATTATTTAGAGTATAAGTAGTGTATAAATATAGGCTCAGTATAGGTAATTGGTTTACTAAATAGTATAGATAAAATCCTATATGATTAACTGATATAAAAGGAAAAAAATATTTTGGTACGATCAGAGCGACTTTTTGGAGCATTAAGATGTCAAACGTGTTTTCTTTTACGACAGATACGGCAACGCTAGCTATTTTTGATTTACAAGCGATCCAGCATCGAAAATCAGATACTGCAGATTGGTGGAGTATATTGGATGATGAGATAGGTGAAATGAATAAAGGCAATATTGCCTTTATTGGTCTAGGTTGTGATGGTTTCTACACAATCAATTTATGCGACAACATTGAAGAAGCGGATGTGAAGATAAATATAAGTTGTCCTTCAGGGCGCTTATTTATAGGGGCAGGAGAAGACACAACGGGCGGTGATTTAGAGCCAGATGCTCCTGAATATCGTTCTGGTGAGGTTATTTTTTTACCAACAGGTAATTATGAGATTTCGGTAAAAAAGAAAGATGATAATTTATTAATTGCTTTTAATAAAAGTAAAATAGGTATTAATTTATTTAAGAGCACACTTCGTATCTAATCGATAGCGTTAATGACTATTAATGAATGACAGGTTAGATGAATATTTTATATTCTTATTCTGTGTTTTTTAAACAACTGTGCGAATTATAAGCAAAGTTGTAATTAGATATCATTGTAATTCTAATGCAAAAAGTAAAACTAAAAAAATAGCCATTTTGTCGCCACTTTCTTCCAGATACAAAAAAGCCACTTATCTCTAAGTGGCGTAAATGTCTGATTTATCAGCTTAAAATTGGTGGGTTGTGGGAGGCTCGAACTCCCGACCAATTGATTAAGAGTCAACTGCTCTACCGACTGAGCTAACAACCCGATGCGCAGATTATTCTCCTCTAAAAAGCGATGGTCAAGCTCTTATTTTAATTTTTTTTCAAATGGATAAAATATCGCCAAGTAAATTAAAGAAAGGATCTTATCTGGTTATCAAAGCATCATTCATTTTACTAAAAGTGATCTTTTCATTACTTATACTGAGATTTGTGTCACAATAATTTCGCAAACACATTGCCACGTCAAAAAATAAAATAGTGGCAAAACAACATCAAAAATATGAACACATTTCAGGTATGGTATGGAAGAGCAAACAGAAATTTCTCCTCCCGCTAGAGTGAAAAATGCCACTCTACAACGCGGGCTAACAAATCGTCATATTCAATTAATTGCTATTGGTGGAGCTATTGGTACTGGTCTATTTATGGGATCAGGGAAAACCATTTCATTAGCAGGGCCATCAATTATTTTTGTCTATATGATAATCGGCTTTGTCTTGTTCTTTGTCATGAGAGCGATGGGAGAGTTATTATTATCAAATTTAGAATATAAGTCATTTAGTGATTTTGCTGGTGATTTATTAGGGCCTTGGGCTGGTTTTTTTGTTGGTTGGACTTATTGGTTTTGTTGGGTCATTACAGGGATTGCCGATATTGTTGCCATAACGTCTTATATTAGCTATTGGGCACCGAATTTTCCTGAATGGGGAACATCTTTTATTTGTGTGCTGACACTGCTTATTTTGAACTTAGCGACAGTAAAATTATTTGGGGAAATGGAATTTTGGTTCTCCATGATAAAAATAACAGCAATTGTTTCTTTGATTGTTGTGGGGATTGTTCTTATCAGTATTGGGTTTGAATCGCCAGCAGGGCACACAGCCGCGTTACAGAATATCTGGAATGATGGGGGGATGTTCCCCAAAGGGTTAAGTGGTTTTTTTGCGGGTTTCCAAATTGCTATTTTTGCTTTTGTCGGAATAGAGTTGGTAGGAACCGCTGCCGCTGAAACGCGTAATCCAGAAAAATCGTTGCCTAAAGCGATTAATGCTATTCCTATTCGTATTATTACTTTTTACGTATTGGCCTTAGCAATTATTATGTCGGTGACACCATGGCGCTCAATTTTGGCTGATAAAAGCCCATTTGTTGAACTGTTTGTTATGATAGGAATACCAGCCGCGGCAAGTTTGGTGAACTTTGTCGTATTAACGGCTGCAGCATCTTCTGCTAATAGTGGTATATTTTCCACAAGCCGTATGTTATTCGGTTTATCAAAAGAAGGCGAAGCACCAAAGCAGTTTAGTCAATTATCTAAACGGGCTGTACCTGCCAATGGACTGTTATTCACCAGCTTATGTTTATCATGTGGAATTGTATTAATTTACTTTATCCCTGATGTAATGCATGTATTTACCTTGGTCACGACAGTGTCGGCGTTATTATTTATGTTTATCTGGAGTATGATTTTATGCTCTTATTTAGCGTATCGTAAAAAACGCCCACAACTGCATGAGAAATCTATTTATAAAATGCCATTGGGTATTATTATGTCATGGCTATGTCTTGCTTTCTTTGTCTTTATGACCGTGCTCTTAGCCTTTGAGCATGATACTCGCCAGGCATTAAGTGTGACACCATTGTGGTTTATTGCTCTAGCAATAGGCTATCAATATGTTAAAAAGAACAAACAGAAAAAGAATGTTCAAAAATAACATGTTAATTGCATAATAAAAGAGAAAAGCCTTATTTATTTAATAAGGCTTTTTTTTGTGGATTTTATTATTTATAAAATGGAATAATTTTAAATAAAAACATAAAATTTATATTTTAATGACTTATTCATAGCCTTATTTCTTAATTTAATAAGTTAATGGTTTATTATTTATTAAGTGAAAGGATAGACATTATTTGTACCTGATAAAATATTTTTAAATTATGTTAACTGCATCCAGCAATTTTTTAAAAATACACTATCCTACAATTAAAATAAAAGGAGGCGGTATGTATAAGAATATTTTGGTTCCCATTGATATTGATGAAGATAACCTGATGAACAAAGCAATTCCGTTAGTGGAAGACATTGCAAAAAATGAAGATCCTTATGTTCACTTTTTGTATGTACTCCCGAAGCTTCCACAATCTTCTTATTATCGACTAGTTATGAGCGGTGATCAATTAGATCAAGGATGCTTAAAAACGTCAGCTAAGAAAGAGCTAAAAAAAATTATTGAACGGTTTGATTTACCTGAAGATAGAATGCAAACACATATTTGCATAGGCACACCACGAGATGTCATATTGCAGGTTGCCGATGAAGTAAACGCAGATTTAATCGTGATTGGTTCGCGTAATCCTGAAGATGATTCTTATTATTTAGGTTCAACTGCTGCAGATATTACACGTTATGCAAAGCGTTCTGTTATGGTAGTAAGATAAGTCTAATGTACCTATAAGCGTTAAATAAGAATATTTGTAGGTCTAGTGTTATCGCTGTTATGTTTAGCTAACACATAACAGCGATTATGTAACTAGAGATATAAATTAACCATGTTAATCAGCATGTTTTATATTTGGAAAAATTTTCTTAATGACTATAAATGATCTCCTGATAATAATTAAAAAATCCCTATGTTAAAAATCACTGCATTACTAGAAAACAAATCAATTAATCCTGAACTTAGTCATTACCCAGGTCTGTCATTCTTGTTGGAAGATGATGAGTATCAAACTAATATTCTCTTTGATACAGGAAAAGATCTAACGTTTATCTCAAACGCAAAAAAAATGGGGATTGACTTAACTACACTAAAAACAATTGTTGTTTCTCATGGGCATTATGATCACTTCGGTGGCTTAACACACTTACCAGTCGATTTTTTTACTCATAAACCACGAATTGTCGCTCATCCTTACCTATTTTCAGTCCGCTATTCAGCGCTTTTTTTAGGTAATAAAAATATTAAATTTAAACGTTTAGCACCTTTATTTGATCGAGCAAAACTTGAAGCTCAGTTTTCTTTTGAATTAACGCAAACTCCGTTAACAATTGACGAAAAATTTATCTATTCAGGGCAGGTAACTCAACGACAAGTGAATAAACGCTATGGCGTTATTATTCATGAATCAGGTGAGGAAAATGATTACGTGCTTGATGATAGTTTTCTGGTTTGGCAAGGAAAGAAAGGTTTAGTGCTTATAACCGGTTGTAGTCATTCTGGTATTGAATCCATTATTGAGCACGCAAAAAAAATAACAGGGAATAGCCAAATTCAAGCGATTGTAGGAGGGCTACATCTGCGTTGTGCAACGCCTTTTGCATTACAACGCGCTAAAAAAGCAATAGACAAAAATATTGATGTGTATGGATGTCATTGTACTGGCGTATTAGGGCGAAGATATCTTAATGCGAAAGATTTTAATGCAGGACAATCTTTATCTTTTGAGTAGAATTAATGTAAATATGGAAATTAAAACAGGTATGAAAATTTTGTTTTTTGAACCATATTTTAACAAATTAATGCATTGAAACAAAAAAATAAAAGTACTTTTAGTGCTATTTGTAATAAGAATACGCTAATAGCTTTGGCAATAATTGATTTAGTATTATTGCCAAAAGAGAAGCGCGCAAGTGACTTTACTTACGAATAACCATCACTGAACGTGAGGTGTTATTGACAATATAATCCGCAGTAGAGCCTAACAATATATTACGTTGATTGCGTGAGCTTGAACCTATAATGATAGTGTCAGCATCAATATTTTCAGCTAGCTCTAGAATATTATAGTTGGGTGTGCCAATAACGGCATGGCATTGATATTGCTCTTTGGGTAGGTTAAATTGTTGTTTTACACATCGCTCTAATTTCTCAGTTAATAAAATTAAAGCTTGTTGTTTTTTTTCAACGACAGAAGGGCTGTCACAATTAAGCCCATAAGCTTCTAAAGAGCGTAAATTAGGCATCACTGTAATAAAATGGAAATAATTTTCTGGTTTTGAACCAAGAAATTGAATATCTGCGATCATACGTTGAATTCTGTTATCTTCTAATAAATCAATTGCAACAAGGTATTTGTTAGCCATAGTTTGCCTTTTCAATAAATTAGCGCTTAAATTAAGTATAAGTAAACAAGCTTATAAGTTGAAATTTAAAAGCAAATATTGCGATTATTGCATCATTATTTGGGGTTTTTAGGCTCTAAAAGATAAAAAAATGATGTAGTGAATGCATAAATCCTTTAAAATTTATTCGAATTGCCTAATAGGCATTTTTATCATTTTTACACATCATGGAATGATCCCATTAGGTTATAGTTTATATGAGAAAATCAAGCGAAGACTTACTGAAATGTATTGCTACCATATTACAGTGGGTGCTTAATATTGGGTTACTTATTTTAGCGATTGTATTAGTCAGTTTTCTTATAAAAGAAACGTATGTAATTGCTTCATTATTATTTAATTTAGGTGCCGAAGAGTCCTCTTATCAACTACTCGAAGGTATTTTAATCTACTTTCTTTATTTTGAGTTTATTGCACTTATTGTTAAATATTTTTTATCTGGTGGGCATTTTCCACTTAGATATTTTATTTATATCGGTATAACCGCAATTGTACGTCTAATTATTGTTGAGCATAAAAACTCAGTTGATACGTTAATTCAATCAGGTGCAATTTTACTGTTAGTTATTGCGCTATTTATTGCTAATACTGAAAAACTAAAACGAAGTTGATCATTTGATAATTATGCTTGCTGAGCGACTTAGCATAGAAAGCGAGACGTAAGGCAAAAAATAAAAATAAGGTTTTCCGCATGATTGAGAGAGGTATGTTATTATCTTTCTCAATTTTATCCGGGGTTATACAAAAATATTACTATGTCTTATCAATGTCCATTATGTTATCAGGCACTTTCTCTTCGGGCACACAGTTGGGTATGTGAAAACAATCATCAATTTGATTGTGCGAAAGAAGGGTATGTGAATTTGCTACCAGTGCAATTTAAACGCTCGAAAGAGCCGGGTGATAGCGCTGAAATGATAAATGCTCGCCGTGAATTTTTAGATGCAGGCTTTTACCAGCCAATGAGAGATAAAGTGGCTGATTTAGTACAAACATTATTGCCTGAAAAGAATAGCGTTGTGTTGGATATTGGTTGTGGTGAAGGTTATTACACTAACCAGTTTTATCAAAATTTAAAATTACATAATCCTCAAGTTTATGGTTTAGATGTTTCTAAAGTTGCGATTAAATCTGCTGCTAAACGTTATTCATCAATTCATTTTTGTGTAGCATCAAGTCAGCGTTTGCCTTTTTGTGATGCTTCTTTAAATGCAGTTATTCGTATTTATGCGCCTTGTAATAGTGATGAATTAGCAAGAGTGATTGCACATAATGGTTATATTATTACAGTTACACCCGCGCCTCGTCATCTCTATCAATTAAAAGCATTGATATATTCAGACGTACATCTTCATCCATTAAAAGAAGAACATTTTGAGGGATTTAATAAAGTATCAGAACATCAAGTTGCTTATATGATGAATTTAAACGGCAAGCAAGCAAGTGATTTATTGCAGATGACGCCTTTTGCATGGCGAGCAAGTGAAGAAGTAAAAAAACAATTGGCTGACAGTGCACAGGTTGAATGTGAAACAGATTTTTTAATTCGTGTTTACCAACGTCATGCTTAATAACGAAAAATAACAAATATTTTATGATGTAAGTAAAAAGCTTAGGCGTAATATTTCAAACCTAAGCTTTTTATTGGGCTCGATTAGACTGACACTTATTTAGCGTACATAAATAATTCAAGATGTTCGAATACAATATTAAAGCCAATAGCAATTAATACGATCCCACCAATAATTTCTGCTTTTTTTCCAAGCACTGGGCCAACATAGCGACCGATTAGCATACCCAATGTAGCCATAATCATGGTCATCATACCAATCGTCATTGCAGTATGAACGATATTGACTTGAAGGAACGCTAAACCAACACCAATTGCCATTGCATCAAGGCTTGTTGCAATACCTGTTGCAATTAAAGACAGTGAGCCGTGGCGTTGTGGTGCATTTTCTTCACAAGGGCACTCATCACCACGTTTTACGCTTTGATAAATCATACGGCTACCGAGTACAAATAGTAGTCCAAAAGCGACCCAATGATCCCATTGAATAATATATTGGCTAGTATATAAACCTAACGCCCAACCAATAACGGGGGTGCTGGCTTCAATAATACCAAATATAAATCCAGTGCGGAGTGCTTCACGAAAACGAGGTTTATGTAATGTGGCACCTTTACAGACTGCAACAGCAAATGCGTCCATAGAAAGGGCTAGGGCGAGGATGATAGTAGCATAGAAACTCATAATAAAGCCTCGGTTGGGGTATTTCCATATACACACAATTGACCCCCAACCAAAGAAGTACAATTATGTGTCTATGGTCTTGCCAACCGTATTACGGCATCTGCACCACGCTAGATGAAAATAAGCGAGTATGTTGATACAGATTTCTTAGAATAATAATTCTTATTTTAAGACAGGCTACTCCCCAATGACTTGGTGCAGAAGATAACATATTATTTCTGAAAGGCAACATATTATTTATTATATTTTAAAGATGATATTGATAATAATTATCATTATTAAGGGTGACGATTTTAAATATATTAAAATTGTTTTGTTATTGTTAAAAAAAGGATAAATATCAATGTGATAAATTATTAACCCTATAATAAACAATGGGTTTAAATTATATTTATGATAAAAAATTAATTTTTAAATTAAGATAATACACCTAAAAATAATAAGCTTTAATTTCTCTAAATATTAAATGGACATTAAATGAATCTATATTTAATACACCTATATTTAATACGTATATTTTATATTTAATAAAAATATGAAAATAAAAATTTAGAGTGTAAAAATAGAGGTTATTTGGTTTTAAATATTATTTTTTTTGTTTTTCTTTATTTATAGGTTAAAAGATAAATAAGAATAAAATTAATAACCATAAAAAAGCCATTCAAAATGAATGGCTTTTTGTCGAAAAAGGTTAATTAGTCACATTGTACTTTGATTGCCAGACCACCGCGTGATGTTTCACGGTATTTAGCATTCATGTCTTTACCTGTTTCATACATAGTTTCAATGACTTTATCGAGAGAAACACGAGGTTCACTGGTACGACGGATAGCCATACGTGCGGCATTAACGGCTTTAACAGAAGCAATAGCATTGCGTTCAATGCAAGGAACTTGAACTTGGCCTGCAACAGGATCACAAGTTAAGCCAAGGTTATGCTCCATACCGATTTCAGCGGCAATACAGACTTGCTCTGGGCTTCCACCTAATAATTCAGCGAGTCCTGCGGCAGCCATTGAACACGCAACACCGACTTCACCTTGACATCCCACTTCTGCACCTGAAATAGAGGCATTCATTTTGTAAAGAATACCAATTGCTCCTGATGCTAAGAAATAACGTAAGTAAGTTTCTTGTGTAACTGGTTCGATACAACGATCGTAGTAAGCTAATACTGCTGGCACAATACCACATGCGCCGTTAGTTGGTGCTGTTACAACGCGCCCGCCTGCGGCATTTTCTTCATTCACGGCCAGTGCAAACATGTTGATAAGATCAACGACTTTCATGGGATCGTTTGACAGGCTGTTGCTTGATGTTAATAAACGATTTAACGCTGCTGCACGGCGAGGTACACGTAATGGCCCTGGCAATACACCTTCTGTATTTAAACCATGCTCAATACATTCTTGCATTGTTTTATAAACATCTGCGAAATAAGCATTAATTTCTGCTTGTGTGTGCAGATCTAGCTCGTTTTTCATCATTAAGCTAGAAATGGATAAACCTGTTTCTTTACAGTGCTTTAATAACTCTTCTGCACTAGCATAAGGGTATGAAACTGGTTTACTATTAAGTGTTGATTTACCAAAATTTTCTTCATCAACGATAAAACCACCACCAATAGAGTAGTAAGTTTTTCTATACACTTCTTCGTCGCCAGAAAAGGCATGAAGAGTCATACCATTTTCATGTAATGAGAGGTTGTCATTACTGAAATGCATACTTTCTGCTGGGAAGTCGACAACTTTTAAGCCATTTGCTAATGATAGTTTACCGGTTTCTTCAACGTTACGAATAAAGCCGGGAATACTGTCAATATCGACAGTCGCGGGTGCATTACCTGCTAATCCCATAATAATGGCGATATCAGTATGGTGACCTTTGCCTGTCAAAGACAAGGAGCCGTAAACATCAACAGCTACGCGAGTGACAGACGCAATCAATTCCTGGTTGACTAAATCATCGACAAATTCTTTACCCGCTTTCATTGGCCCTACGGTATGAGAGCTAGAAGGTCCGATGCCCACTTTAAACATGTCGAAAACGCTAATCACGTCAGACTCCTTAATAATAAGAGAGAGGGTTAAAAAGAATAAAATATAGTTATTTATAGTAAAGGGATCGTTTTTACGATTATATCGTCCCGTTAATGATGTAGTTTACAACATTTTTTTAAAATAGCTAAGTACAGTTGTGAAGGTGATGATAAAAAGCACAAGCTGAATATAAAATATTGTATTAAGTGATATGTAAGGCGAGTTTATGCAAAATGGCTGCGGTTAATCCCCAGACTAGATGCCCATTATAGGGATAAAAATAGATACGGTGATTTTTACCAGAACGGTGAAAATCGAGGGGTTGATAATGTTGGGCGTTAAGTGCGTGACTTAGTGGCATTTCAAAGATAGATGCGACTTCAGCAGGGTTATGGCGTAGAGGTAAGCCGGCAGGAATAACCCCCACAATAGGGGTGACGAGATATCCACTAGAACTTTGTAAAGGCGCTAATTGGCCAATAACGGATACCGCACTGGGAGGGATAGCGATTTCTTCATGTGCTTCTCTTAATGCAGTTGCAATAAGATTGATATCTTCAGGATCTCGTTTACCTCCGGGTAACGCAACTTGCCCTGCATGAGAGCGCAACGTTGACGCTCGTTCTGTTAATAATAAGGTTGGATTAGGTTTATTGATAATCGGCAACAAGACTGCTGCCGTTTTTTGAGTATGGGGTGACTGATTTACCTTATCATCAGGTAATGTGAGTTGAAAACGATTGATAAAGGTATCAATGGGGGTCATCGATAGTAGGCTCACTTAAAACAGTTAATATTTTCCCAAGTTTATCGAATGTTTCTTGGTACTCTTTTTCAGCAACGCTATCAGCAACAATACCACCACCAGCCCAGCAGTAAATCTTATTTTTTTCCGTCAATAATGTACGAATACTGATATTGGTGTCCATTGTGCCACAAAAGCTAATATAGCCGATAGCACCACAATATCCATGACGTCGATGTGGTTCTAATTCTTCAATAATTTCCATAGCTCTGATCTTAGGCGCGCCAGTGATAGAACCGCCGGGAAACGCTGCTTTTAATAAATCTGTTGGCATTAAATGCGAGGGAAGTTGTGCTGTAACGGTACTGACTAAATGGTGTACCGCAGGAAAACGCTCAACTACAAATAATTCTGGTACTTTAACGGAACCTGTAACCGCAACTTTTCCAATATCATTACGCATAAGATCAACAATCATTAAATTTTCAGCGCGATCTTTACGTGAGTTTTGGAGAAGTAGAGCTTGTTCATCATCTTCTTCTGGCGTTGTTTTGCGAGGTAGTGTTCCTTTTATAGGACATGTTTCTATTTTATTATCCGCTAAATGAATAAAACGCTCAGGTGACACACTTAACACAAAATTATTAGGTAAACACATAAAAGACGAAAACGGTGCTTTATTTGCTTTATTCAATGTTAAGAATGCACTCCATTCACTACCAGTATAATTTGCGCAAAAACGTTGGGCTAAATTAACTTGATAGCAGTCACCAGAAAGTAAGTATTGATGAATTTTAGCAATTTTTTCGTTGTACTCATCATTGCTAATATTTGATTGCCAGTTTGTGGTTAAGGAAAAATGAGTATCGACCGATTCGGGGGCTTGATTTTCTAGCCACTGTAAGCGGTCATCAATATTGTCATAGCTGATTAAAGTGGCTTTTTTTAATTGGTGGTCAACAATTAATGCCCAGTTATAAATTCCAATCGCCATATCTGCAAAATTGAGTTCATTTTTAGCGTTTTCAGGTAATTTTTCAATGCGACGACCTAAGTCATAGCTCCAAATACCCAAAGCACCGCCTAAAAACGGTAATGAGTCATTATGTTCTGGATGAAAATTAAACTGTTCTAATGCACGTTGTAGCAGTGTAAAAGGATCTTTTTTAGAACGTTTGACTGTGCCATTTTTTTCTTTGATTGTTGTGGTTTGTTTGCGTGTTTCTAAAGTGACAAGAGGATCAGAGACAATAATATCAAAACGGTTATGAGGATGTTCGGCAAAGCCAGAATGAAGTAAACTAGACCAAGGCAATGAAGCAATGGGAGAGAATATCCGTAATGCTAGGTCTGGGGTATAAGTGAGTTCACGTTGTTGTAATTGCATATCTATCTTATGACCATGTAAACAAAGTATGTAGTATCATTCGCACAATGAATTGTAATCAAATAGATTACGTTCATGTAAATACAAAATAGAAGTTGATAAAGATAAGAGTAACATTATGTTTCTAGGAATGCCTACATTAACACATGAAGAACAACAAAAAGCAGTAGAAAAAATTCAATCTCTTATGGCTGAGGGAATGAGCAGTGGAGAGGCTATTCAATGGGTTGCTCAAGAATTAAGAGAGAAACACATAACTCGTGAATCGGTTTCTATCATATTTGACGACGAGAATGAATAAAACATTTTTTTAACAAATGTCACAAATATGTTGTTAACCCTATGCTATGCTTAATGGAAATACATCCTGTTTTAAGGGATATTTTCGGGAGGTTATATGAAATTAAGCAAGTTAGCAGGTCAAACAGGGATACTTGGTGCAGCTCTTTTACTTGCCGTTTCTTTTGGAGCATTTGCAGAAAGTGTCGATAATGTTAATAAAGATATTGTGCGCTCTGCACCCTTTTCGAGTTGTGTTAATTTAGATAATAATCAACTTGTTACTAGAGTGAAAAATGATTATCTACAAAATCGCCTCCCTCGTTGGCAAGAGGATAAAAAGGCGTTAGGTCCAAAGCCTGTGGCAAGTATTAATGCTAATGAAGTTATCAAGATGGATAATAATTATCAGATGGTATTAAATGTCAGAGGGGCGAGAACCGATCTTCGTTACAATGTTCAAGTTAATTGTGACGACAACACCATCACTTATGTTTCACCTAAATAATAAACAAGTGATACTTTTTCGTTATTGATAGATTGTAAAAAGAGATAAACGGAGGTTTATCTCTTTTTTTTGCGATTAAAAATAATAAACAACGTTTAATTATTTTTTCATTTGAGGTTCATAAGGCAAACGAGAATAGTGTTGGCTTCTTGTACGATAAAACACCAGCCTTTCTTGAAAAAAAGCATGGAAAGCTTGAGGCTGTTCTCTTAAGACGGTATCAGCAACAACAGGCATATTATATCGCTCTTTAAAGGCAACGCCAGAAGCCGCCAAACTTACATTTATTTTGTCTTTTTCTTCCTGTGTTAATTCTGAAAGATTATAACCCATCATTCCTCTCCTATAACAATAGGGATAAGGTAAAAGAGCATGCTTATTAATGCAAGTAAATAAAGATATTAGTCATTATATAATGATAAAAAAGGTGTGTTTTATTTAGGTGGATTTTTAATCAATAACATTAAATATAGCAATAAATAATATCATTTACTAATGGGTATACTACTTTATAGTTAATAAATATAATGCAAATGATAAAAATCGCATTTATTTAAATTACTAAATTGATTTTTGAAATAGCATAAAAAACAAATATTCTCATAAAGAGTAAATAAATATAATGTTTATCTTGATTTAGATCAATGAAAAAAACAATGAATTTTGCATTAAAAATAGATAAATATTTTTAATTTATTAAGAGCTTATTACCTCGAATTTATTTTGTATTGCTTGACAATGGGTTGCAGTAAGATACTGAAATATTAAGATAAAAAAATGCCCTGTTGGGGAAACAGGGCGAAAAATAATACAACACCAGGGAAAAATGTAGTATAAATAAAATTAACCAAATGGTTAATAAGTAAATTTACGTGATTCTTCATTTTTTTATTAATAAAAAATAAAGATTTATTAAATTTTATTTCCTGTTCAAAAAAAAAGAGTGCTATTAATGAATAGTTAGTGAATAAAAAATAGAAAGAAAATCCATCAATAGAATTCGTAAAAATGAGAAATGAAAAGATATATTAGAATCTAAATATTTGGATAAAACTATAAGAAAATTATAAAGTATACTTTTTTTCTTATTTCAATATCTTATTAATATTAAAGTATTTTATCGATTAAGCGATATAAAATGTTTATTGTTAATTGTTACATAAAAGCTTATTTCTTAAATGTTAATAATAATATTGATTAATCAATATTTCAAAATATTACTTTACCAAATCATTTTGATTTTTCGTCTTTGATCTTATTTTAGATAAATAAAGAAAGTTATTGTCTGATGTTTTTTTAAGCTATTTGTTTTTTTCTAAAATGACTGATTAACTTCATTACTAAAGTGTTTATTTTTCTGTTTTGAGTTAATGGAAATAAAGAGAAAGTTATTTATCTCAATGATATATATGGTTTTTTTATTTTAAGCTACTGTTTGTTTTGGTTAATGAAATAATTAAATTAAAATACTAAAATGTAAAAAAATAAACAAAAAATATACATGGTGCACAATCTTGTGTTACATTTAATTCGCTTTTCACTCAGTAATTTTTGATATTACATTAAGATATACTCGAATCATTAATTGATTCTATTACACGGTGTTTATTCGTTTTATTTCAATAGCGATGTAAGGATAGGTTATATACGTTATCATACAGGGGGATTAATTTGACTGGGCTAATAAACGTTGCAAATAACATTTTATGGGGATATGCCCTTATCTACTTACTCTTAGGAGTCGGTATTTATTTTACTATTCGTACTGGATTTATACAAATCCGACATTTTAGCCATATGTTCTCTATTTTAAAAAATAGCCATAAGTCAGATAAATCAGGGATCTCTTCCTTTCAGGCATTATGCACAAGTTTAGCTGCGCGCGTGGGGACAGGAAATTTGACCGGTGTCGCCATTGCATTAACTGCAGGTGGACCTGGCGCTATTTTTTGGATGTGGGTTGTTGCTCTAATCGGTATGGCAACATCTTTAATTGAAAGTACATTAGCACAACTTTATAAAACAAAAGATGATGAGGGTAATTACCGCGGAGGCCCCGCTTATTATATGACGAAGGGATTGAAAATGCGCTGGATGGGCGTTCTCTTCGCTATTTTCTTAATCATCGCTTTTGGTTTAGTTTTTAATGCAGTTCAAGCTAATTCGATCGCGCAAGCGACAGCATCAGCCTTTAATTTTGATCCATTTTATGTCGGTATCTTTTTAGTGGCAACCAGTGGGTTTATTATTTTTGGTGGTCTACGTTGGGTTGCTCGTGTTGCAGAATTAGTTGTTCCTATTATGGCAACAGCTTATTTATTATTGGCATTCTGGGTTGTTGCTGATCATATTGACCGCTTACCTGAGGTTTTCCTCTTAATCTTTAAAAGTGCTTTTGGTTTACAAGAAGCAGCAGCCGGCGCAGTCGGTTATGGCATTAGCCAAGCAATGACTCAAGGTATTCAACGAGGCTTATTTTCTAACGAAGCAGGGATGGGATCTGCGCCTAATGCTGCTGCGTCTGCCACACCTTATCCGCCACATCCTGCATCTCAAGGATATATTCAAATGCTTGGTGTATTTATGGATACATTGGTTATCTGTAGCGCAACAGCGGTGATCATTTTGTCATCAGGAGTACTTGATAGTTATCCTGATGGTATTAACGGTATTCAATTGACACAATTAGCACTGTCATCAAGCGTTGGCGGTTGGGGAAGTACCTTTATTGCTATTGCTATTTTCTTCTTTGCCTTTACGTCGATTATTGCCAATTATGCTTACGCTGAAAGTAATATGATTTTTCTGGGACGTAATCATACAACGGGGTTATTCCTTTTACGTTTCGCAGTATTAGCGATGGTGATGTTCGGGGCTTTAGCAGATATGCCCCTTGTTTGGAAAATGGCTGATCTCTCTATGGGATTAATGGCAATGACGAATTTAATTGCCATTATCTTACTTTCTGGTGTCGCATTAAAATTAGTCAAAGATTATAACCAACAACGACAAGCCGGTTTATTGCCAACTTTTGATATACGCCAATATCCAGAATTACAAGCTGATATTGAAGACGGTATCTGGGAAAATAATATCATTCCAGATGAGCCTTTAGTTCGATGTGAAAAAGTAAGCAATAATTGAAATAAATAACAAAAAAACGACAAAACTCAAAACCCATATTCTTTAATATGGGTTTTTTTATTACAATTTAACTTTGGGAATAGTTAATCAAGGATCAGAAATGCGATTTAGTCGATGTTATATAGGATTATTTATTGCAATAAGCATCTTAACCGGTTGTGCCAAACAATCAGAGTTTATTGATAGGGGCGATTACATAGCTAAAATTATTCCTAATAAACAGGACGCTAATGAGTGTGTAAAATATCTTGTGATGCATTATACCGCACTAGATGATGAACGCTCACTTAAGGTACTTACTGATGGTCGAGTCAGTAGCCATTATTTGATCCCTACACACCCTTCGTCTATTAATGGAAAACCTGTTGTTATCTCTTTAGTGGATGAAAAACAAATCGCTTGGCATGCAGGAGTTAGTCAATGGGGAGAAGCAACTAGCTTAAATAATTGCTCTATTGGTATTGAAATCGTTAATCTTGGTTACCGTGACAAGGGTAAGTTTAGGTATTGGTATTCTTATACCGCAGATCAAATAGTGACGATCTCAGTAGTGATGAAAGATATAATTACACGTTATGGCATCAAACCTCAAAATGTTTTAGGCCACAGTGATATTGCGCCTCTAAGAAAAGTCGATCCTGGTCCTTTATTCCCTTGGGAAAGGTTGGCAAGTCAAGGAATAGGAGCCTGGCCTGATAAACAGCTAGTACAATTGTATTTGACTGGTCGAGATCCCTTTGAACCCGTTGATATAGCAAGTTTTCAAAAATTATTACAACAATATGGTTATCAGACGCCAACAAATGGTGTATTAGATGAAAAGGCGTTAAAAGTAGTGAAAGCTTTTCAAATGCACTTTAGGGCTACAAGAGCAGATGGTATTCCTGATGCACAATCAGAGGCGATTTTAAAAGCGTTAATTGAGAAATACCGAACTTAACACCTCCTATTATGGGGAGAAAATATAAATAATAAAAAAGCGCCTCCAATATAAAATTGAGAAGACGCTTTTTTAATCTGTGTGACGAATGATGTGTTACACGCTGATTATTGCGCAGTATTTTCTACAGAGCGTGGCTCTTCTTTCAAATTTAAACTCACTATTAATGAGATCGCGAAAGCTATCACACCAGGTAATACCCAACCTAGCCCATAATCAGAAAGCGGGATATAGCTAAATAATTGTAGTAAGTCAGCATTTAACCACTTTAATTGTTTCAATGTGTCGAAAAGACTCATTAATACGATGATGGCAATAGTAAAACGATAGGTAAAGCGCGGTGATTTTAATTTATTACGAATAAATTGTAGCAATACCAATGTGACTGATGTTGGATAAATCATTAATAACGCAGGAATGGTCACACGTAATAAAGTATCAAGGCCGAACGTTGATACAATTGTTGTCATTAATGTAAAGACAACAACCCAAAAGCGATAGCCTAAGCGATGGTGGAATGTCGCAAAATAATCAGCCGCCGCACTTGTTACACCAACGAGTGTAGTCATACTCGCTAATAAAACAATTCCACCCATTAGCCAAGTACCAATAGGGCCAAATAAGGCATCAACATAGCGAGAGAATATCTGACCACCATTAGTTGCATTGAGTGCAGGATCTGCAAAAACAGAAACAGAATGGCTAGTGGCGCCTAAATAGAAAAGGCATAGATAAAGTGCAGCTAACAGTAAAACTGATATCAATCCGGCCTTTACGGTAATAAAACCGATTTGGCGAGGTTCAGTTATCCCTTTGGTATACAGCGCTCGTGCAACAATACCACCAAATGCCATAGCAGAAAGGACGTCCATGGTTTGGTAACCGTCTATAAAGCCAGAGAAGAAACCATTAACAGCATAAAGGCCTGTTGGTTCACCGATAGGTGAAATAGGTTTTGCGACAACGGCAATGCCTACAACAACCAGTAAGATTAACAGTGCTGGAGTCATAAACTTACCAATAGCACTTATCATCGTACCTTGTTTTAGCATGAAGAACATACTTGTGATATTGAACACAAGTGCAAAAGTAAGATGTGTTGCCGTATTTTTTTCAATAAGCCCTAAAGGTAAGAAACCCATTTCATAAGCGGTATTGGTGACACGAGGCATCGCAAAAGTAGAGCCTACGATAAGGTACAGTGCTACCCAGAAAATGACGGCAACCCATGAAGGTAAATCAACAGAAAGGCGCTCACCACGTCCACGAATTGCTACAATAACCAAAGTAAGGAAAGGGAGTAAGACACCCGTAACAAGAAAACCTAAGGATGTACTAAACCAGAGGTTTCCCGATTGAAAACCCGCCATAGGGGGGAAAATAATATTACCAGCGCCGAGGAAGAGTGCAAAAACCATCATTCCAAGAACGAGCATGTCTTTTGTAGAAAGCATAACTAAAACTACCTGTCTGTGAAGAAAATATATTAATGATTTATATGTGTTATTCTACTTTTAGCCTATTTAATAGCTGAATATGTTGTAAAAACGCAGTTTGAATAACGAAAAGTGAATTGATAGTAACAAATTCTGAAGGATATGTAAGAAGAAAGGCAGATTTAACGCTTATTTAACAGCAATTATAGAATAATAAAAGGCTATATTTTTGGTCAAAAAGCAGTGTGATCCTCTACTAAGGATCACAATTACTATATAATTTTGTAGACATTCGCGATAAAACACAAAAAAGATCGTGTTTAAATAAATTTATTAATAGCGACTGCAACACCGTGCTCTTCATTAGAAAGTGTGACGAATTTGGCGACTTTTTTCACTTCGTCAGGTGCATTGCCCATGGCAACCCCTAAAGCTGCATATTTCAGCATGGCTAAATCGTTACCTTGATCACCGATACACATAATTTTTTCTGGCGTAATTTTTAAATGTTCAGCTACTTTTTGGACCGCACTTCCTTTATTGACATGGGTATTTAGCACTTCAATAAAATAAGGGGCACTACGTAATATACTGTATTGTTCGTAAATGTTAGTGGGCAAATATTGGATGGCGTTATCTAAAACGGCAGGGGCATCGACAATCATAAATTTACTAAAATACATATCAGATTGCATTTCATTAAGAGGGCGATAATAAAGCGGTGTCCAAGATAAGAACGCCTCTTGGCAGGTGAAATGGCTAATATGGCGATTAGTGGTATAAATTTTATTGTCACTAATGACGTGAAAATGAACGCCTATCTCACGAGCGAGATTTTCAAAATAGAGGTAGTCTTCAAAATTGAGTAAATCCTGAATAATGACTTCACCATTATCTGCTTGATGAATTTGGCTACCATTATTACTAATACAGTAACAATCCGAAGTATCAAGACCGAGTATTTTTAAATAAGGGGAGATGCCATTAAAAGAGCGCCCTGAAGCCAGTACAATCTTAACACCCGCTTCTTTGGCTCGTTGAACAGCATCTTGTACTTCGGGTGTGATTTCGTGTTGTTTGTTGAGTAAGGTTCCATCTAAATCAATAGCGATAAGCTTAATACTCATTAGCATCCCCATATAAAATAAAAGCAATCATGATAAAGGAAGGACGAAGCGGTCTATCATCACATAGCTTGAGTATTATTTATGTGACATTTAAGGCTATCTGCATAATGCCACACAAATAGAAGGGTTAATCACAACAAGGTGATTGTAAATGTAAAGGTTGTTTGGTTTCTAATACGATCTCTTGATTTTGCCGAAAGTCGAAAGGCGTAATGCCATACTCTTTACGGAACATATAAGTAAAGTGAGATTGTGAACCAAAGCCAAAATCGAGGGCGATATCAAAGATAGAACGTTCACTTGTACGTAATAAATGGATAGCGCCAGCAAGTCTACGTTGACGAATATACTTTCCTAAAGAGGTGCCTGTGACTTCTTTAAAGATTTTCTGCATGTGCCAAAGAGAATACCCAGAATAAGCCGCCAACTCCTCAAGATGGATAACACGGCCTAAATGCTCCTCAATCCATTTACTTAGCGCGCAAACTAATGCGAGATGATTATCTTGTGGCATTACAGTTCCATTTTATCAATGAAGTTAAGGTAAAAATCAAAATTAACTCCCTAATCTTATACAAAAAGTGGCAGACAGAGAAATCCATATTAATGGATAGCTATCTCTTCTCGTTGGCAAAATGTGTAATTAAAATAAAAAGTGTTCATTTTGCCGACTGTTTAAAGAAAAAAAGTACAAATTATCGAGAGTCTGTCGAGGAAGCGTTTACCTTTCATTATGAAAGGTATGCTAAATTTACTCATAGAGATAATTGATTGCGAATTTTATAACAACAACTCCCCGTGTTGTTATCGTATTTAAGCGAATGCTTATAATGTTATTCATCATACTAACAAAATGTATTTAAAGGATTTTAAATTGAACGCAAAGAAAATAATTATTAGTTTAATTATTGCATTAGCCATCAGCTTTGGTCTCTATCTTATGGCTTTAGATAACTTTTGCGATCGCGGAGAAGATTTTCAGCAAGGTCTTTGTCGGTTTACCACATTATTCCCCTCCAAACATAGCTAGAAAATCACTTTTCTTATTATTTTTCGCCTAGCATAAAATGTATTTGTTATTCAAGTCAGATTAGTGTTTTAATGGGGGCTTGAAATAAACAAAATCGTAAATATTAGTTTACATGTTAAGTTGATAAAATAATAAGAGAAGAGGATGTATGGCGAGAAAGTCGCAACAGACAGAACTTAAGCGCGGTCTAAAAAATCGACATATCCAGCTCATTGCGCTGGGTGGTGCTGTCGGCGCTGGTCTGTTTCTTGGTATAGCGCAAACCATTAATATGACGGGCCCATCAGTAATATTAGGATATGCTATTGGTGGTTTTATTGCGTTTATGATCATGCGCCAACTGGGCGAAATGGTTGCCGAAGAGCCAGTTGCGGGCTCGTTTAGTCACTTTGCTAATAAATATTGGAGCCCTTTTGCTGGATTCCTATCTGGTTGGAATTATTGGGTGATGTTTATTCTTGTCGGTATGGCAGAGTTAACTGCCGCAGGAAAATACATTAACTATTGGTTACCCGATATCCCTGTTTGGGTTTCTGTGGCTATCTTCTTTGTCGCAATTAACTTAATTAACCTGATTAACGTCAAAATGTATGGTGAAACAGAATTCTGGTTTGCCATTATTAAAGTGTTGGCGATAGTCGGTATGATTTTATTTGGTAGCTATTTACTGGCCAGCGGTAATGGTGGCCCACAAGCATCGGTCAGCAATTTATGGGAGTTAGGTTTCTTCCCCCATGGTTTTACTGGTTTTATGTCGGCTTTAGCGATTGTTATGTTCTCTTTTGGTGGGCTTGAGTTGGTGGGGATCACTGCAGCCGAAGCTGAAAATCCGAAAGTGAGCATCCCGAAAGCGACTAACCAAGTTGTTTATCGTATCTTAATTTTTTATATCGGTTCATTGTTGGTACTACTTTCACTTTATCCTTGGACTCAAGTTGTGAAAGGTGAAAGCCCATTCGTACTGATTTTCCATAATTTGGATAATTTCTTAATCGCTAATATTTTAAATGCTGTGGTATTAACAGCAGCATTATCTGTTTATAACAGTGGCGTTTATTCTAATAGCCGTATGCTTTATGGTTTGGCAAAACAAGGTAATGCACCACATTCACTTGCTAGTGTGAATAAGCGTGGTGTGCCTGTGATGTCATTACTATTATCAGCAGTTGCAACTTCATTAGGTGTTTTAGTTAACTACTTATTACCCGATCAAGCATTAGAACTATTAATGGCGTTAGTGGTAACAACATTAGTCCTTAATTGGATCATGATCTGTTTAGCTAATTTAAAATTCAGAGCAACAAAAATTAAAGAGGGTGTAGAGCCTTCCTTTAAAGCGCTTTGGTATCCATATGGTAACTATATTTGCCTTGCTTTCTTATGCATGATTTTGGTGATTATCTTATTTATGCCACAAGTGAATATTTCAGTTATTTTAATGCCGTTCTGGATTGCGTTCTTGTGGGTTGGATTTAAGATTTCCCGTATGAAGAAAGCACCAGAGAATGCTCAAGCAAGCCAGGATATTTAAATATTATTGGCTTATTTGATAATAAAAAACGCATCATTAGATGCGTTTTTTTGTGTTTTATTTATATTGTTTGTATTTCTTCTGATAGGAAAAAAGTAAGAAAATTATTGCCAACGTAACCAAGCAAATAATACGTTACCATTGTTGTACGTACCAGGTACATATGTTGCTTGTAGTGAAAGATGACCGTAACCCACAGAGACTAGCGGTAATGGCAGTGGCATCGGAATATAGTCATATTCATGGCGTGCTGTAATACTTAGTGTAAATCCTGCCCCCATACGGAAACCGTCTTTATCACCGGGATACCACATTTTCTCAAAACCATAACCTATAATAGGTTGTACTCGGTTATTTGAGTCCATAAATGCCATCGCATAAAGAGAGTGCCAATCACCATCATTGTCATAACGATATTTCCCCATACCAAAACCCCAAGGCGTTTCGTTATAGCGATCCGTTTTTTCTTTATCGTAAGTAAAACGGTTATGCCAAGTCCACACAGGCAAATAGTAGTTATATTGGTCGTTGTCCCAAGTCTGATTGATATTACGTTTGAATTTCCCCCAGTAACTCTCTTCGCTATTAGATTGAGACATATTATTGGTTGTTTGGTGGTTTTCTGTCGTAATAATCTGATGTGGGGTTGAATTATTTTCAGAAGCGAAAGCAGTAGTTGTTAACGCAAGCGAAAACAACGTAGTTGCTAATACGCTAGGGTGAAAATAGGTTGAAAACATAATATAACTCCGAGTACGGCATTGCTATGATTCTGGTGATGACAAATAAACGTTACTAATAGTGTTATTTAATCGACAAGTATTTAAGATAAGAGGTATCTGAAACTTGACTTCTTAACTAAAATCTTAAGGGATAAGAATCGGTTATAAAAAAAATAAATAAATTTGTTATATTTATGAATGCATTTATTTGGAGCATTCAATATTGTTATCTTTTAATGGTAACGTATTGTTTTTAATTTAAAATTAAGTTTTTATTAGATTGAAAATAAATAGCTGATAAATAAGGATAAAGAGATATTATTTAAGATGAGTCATTTTCAATATAAAAAATTGACCAAATATCTATTTTTATAAATTTATTGAAATATTAGTAAAAATTGATATTAATAACATTAACTTATAAAAAAAGTATTTATTTTCGACGGGATAATAAAGTAATGAATAAAAAGAGTTAAATAAAAAAAAGAAAAATTCCGTGTTGGTTTATAAATTGTTTAAGTTAAATGAGTTTTATTTAGTGGTGTGTCGATTTTTTGTGCAGATTATCCTAAGGCAAAAACGTGTGAATAATGTTTACTCACATGTTTTCAGGAAATAGATTACTTATTATTGAGATAATTTTTCTTGGCTTATGATAAGTAGCCGATATGGGTATGAGTATCGCGATCTTTGCCCCAGCAGAAAGCATCCCAGTTATTATAGAAATCTTCAATACTGCCAATTAAGTATAGTGGTCTATCTTCCTCAGTTCCATCTGAAGCATAAATATAATGGCCTTTGCTAAAAGCCCATAAAATCATATCAACCCAAAAACCTTTACCATCAGAGATTTGTTCTTCATCAGTAACGACGATATTATGAACTTTAAAAAGATTACAGAAAAAAGTACGAGGTAATTCTCTGATCTCATCACGATGTTTAGGTATACGGGAATGCCAAACTTTTACTTGAGCTGATTTATCTTACTGAATAACAAGCCTCAAAAGTAGGGAGTTAATAAATCGAGATTAGCTATCAAACTAGCATCTTTATCTTGAGCATGCGATACTCCTTATCGCCTGAATTTATAGGCTTTGGCTCGGGGCGCCTTATGGCTGAGATGAACCCGTATAACCTGATCTGGATAATGCCAGCGTAGGGAAGTCAAGGTAACTCTGCTGATTAACAGAGTCCGACTTTTCTGTAACTGGTGAAAGGAGGAGTTAATCAGTGAGATTCAATGCATTGTCTATCGCAGGTACTGACCCTAGTGGTGGCGCAGGTATTCAGGCTGATCTGAAAACATTTTCCGCACTGGGTGTTTATGGTACAACAGTAATGACAGCACTTGTTGCTCAAAATACCTGTGGTGTCCGTAGTGTCTATGATTTATCCCCTGATTTTGTTGCAGCTCAATTAGATGCTGTTTTGTCTGATGTTCGAATTGATAGCGCCAAAATAGGTATGCTCTTTAATGCCTCAATTATTGATGTGGTTTGCGACAAAATTCAGCAATATGCCATTCCTTTTGTTGTGCTTGATACGGTTATGATTGCAAAAAGCGGTGATCCTCTATTACAGCCTGATGCGGTTAATAAAATGGTCAGTCAGCTTTTACCGTTGGTTGATTTGATCACACCTAATTTACCTGAAGCAGCTACACTGCTAGGTTGTGAAGTCGCTCAAGATGAAACAACGATGAAGCAACAAGGTTATGCATTGCTAAAGCAAGGATGCAAAGCCGTGTTAATGAAAGGAGGACATTTAACTGAAGATGAAAGTCCTGATTGGTTATTTACTCAAGATGGCGAGTGGCGATTTACCTCAAAACGCGTTAATACGAAAAATACCCACGGTACAGGATGCACGCTTTCAGCCGCTTTAGCCGCTATTCGTCCTCAAGTCGCTAATTGGCAAATTTGTGTTGAACAAGCAAAAGCCTATTTACAACAAGCGCTAGAACATGCGGATAGTTTAGAGGTTGGGCAAGGTTTTGGTCCTGTACACCATTTTCATCGCTGGTGGTAACAATAAAGCCCCTAAATAATAAGGGGCTTTCATCGTTGAACTTATTAATTAAGCAATAGTGACAGATTTATTCAAATAAACATCTTGTACTGCATTAATCAGGGCAACCCCGTCTTTCATTGATTTTTTGAACGCTTTACGGCCTAAGATCAGCCCCATACCGCCAGCACGTTTATTAATAACGGCGGTGCGAACGGCATCTTCAAGGTCATTATTACCAGAAGCGCCACCAGAGTTAATTAATCCTGCACGGCCCATATAGCAGTTTGCTAATTGGTAGCGAACTAAATCAATTGGGTTTTCAGTAGTGAGTTTCGTGTAAACACGCTCATCAGTATGACCAAAACCAATCACTTTAAAGCCACCGTTATTTTCAGCCATTTTTTGTTTAACGATATCAGCACCAATAGTTGCCGCTAAATGATTTGCCTGACCCGTTAAATCTGCACTTGCATGGTAATCTACGCCATCTTTTTTGAATGCTGGGTTGCGTAAATAAGCCCATAGTACAGTGACCATACCCAATTCATGAGCACGTTCAAAGGCCATTGAAATTTCTTCAATTTGTCGACGGCTTTCTTGTGAACCAAAGTAAATAGTTGCACCCACTGCAACAGCACCCATTTCAAAGGCTTGCTCTACGCTAGCATACAGTGTTTGGTCATATTGCGCTGGGTAGCTTAGGGTTTCGTTGTGGTTTAATTTCACAAGAAAAGGGATTTTGTGTGCATAGCGACGAGAAACAGAAGCAAGAACACCATAAGTAGAGGCAACACAGTTACAACCTGCTTCAATTGCTAATTCAACAATATTTTTTGGATCAAAATAGAGAGGGTTTGCTGCGAAAGAGGCTGCCGCAGAGTGCTCAACACCTTGGTCAACAGGTAGAATAGACAGATAACCCGTTCCCGCTAAACGTCCGTGATTAAACAGGGTTTGCATTGAACGTAACACGCTATTAGGGCGATTATTATCAATCATGACACGATCAACAAAGTCAGAACCTGGCAGATAGAGATTTTCGCTCGGGATGGTTTGGCAACGATGGTCTAATAATGATTTTGCATCAGCACCTAACAAACTTACTATATCAGTCATTACATACTCCAGTTCATGATGAGATGAGAGTGATTGTCATTTATCTACATTAAGATAACAAGTCACATTGAGGCGGTAACCGGCAGTGGATCGCTTCAGGTAACACAATAAATTCAAATTTATTCCCTAAAAGGGGTTCTCCATCTAAATTAAATACCATTTCATGAGAAGCGCTAATGTTTACCCAGTGACTTTCAAGCTCGATTATCTTGTCATTCTTTTTACGATCAAACAGGCTACTTAGAATAGAAGGGAGCAGTTCGTGAGCTTCTACAATGGTGATATTGAGTTTATTGTCGTTAATTAAGGCTTCAGGGCATAACTGTTGGCCTCCACCAGCTTGACGACCATTGCCGATACCTAAAATAAGAGACTCACCTTTCCAATGAAAGTTTTCAGCTTCAATGGTGCAATAGTCAGCTTTTAAAGTATCAATACGCAAAAGCCCATTAATAAAATAAGCCGCACCACCTAATGCTGATTTTAACGCTTCGGGTGTTTCGGTTGTGATTTTTGTACCAAAGCCACCAGACGCCATATTAATAAAATAGTGGGTCTTATTCACATTGATAATATCAATAGGTACTGAGCGACCTTTAACGGCTAGGTTAAGCGCATTTTCCATATCACGGGGAATTTGTGCGCTGGTAGCAAAATCGTTTGCTGTACCTAATGGAATAATACCAAGCGTAGGTAGAGACGAAGGAGAAAGATGAATGAGTTCAGATGCAACGCTATTTATTGTGCCATCACCTCCTGCTGCAATGACAGTTTCTGCATTCATATTTATAGCTTCTTGTACAAAACGCCGTATATCACTGGATTCCCATGTGACTCTTACTTGGAGGTTAAAACCTTCGTTACGTAATTGGTAAACGGCTTTTCTCAATGCACCGTTGTTAGCATTTTTTCCATTAATAATTAGCAAACTAATTTTACTCATCGATGAGTTCCTTTAATTGAATCACTCTTTTAAAGGTAATGGATATCGAGAAAATTACTATTTTTTTTACAAAGGATAACGAAAAAGGAAAGTGTTTTACGACAAAGCCGATGAGGAAAAAAGAAGAAAGTGAAAAAAGAAAAGGCAAATCCAAGGGAGATTGGATTTGCCAAGGAGGTGGTTCCTAGTCTTACTGTATTCATTCTAGTTCTTTATTTTTCGGAACTGATGATACGGTAAACAAATCATTATTGATGTGATCTGTATTTGAAATTGACCACTTTAAATCAGATTATGACGCTTTACTTCACTTCTACAGCATCAATCTTATGCGGTTGACGTGTTGTTGTACCTTGTAGGTTGCGAATAAGCAGTGCGAAATCTAAATCAACATCTTCCGGAACAGGCAAATAAACCATGTGACCATTACCTGGTGCAACATCTGTTGGCTGTTGTTTTTTGTTAAACAGCGATCCTAACGTGAACTGAATATTTCCGGTTGGTGTCATTAATTCTAGGCTATCACCTAAAACAAATTTATTTTTAACATCAACTTCGGCTAAGCCGTTTACACGTTTACCTGTAAATTCACCGACAAATTGTTGGGTGTCAGAGACAGAATAACCATATTCATAAGTTTGGTACGCATCATGGGTATGACGACGTAAGAAACCTTCTGTATAACCGCGGTGTGCTAAGCCTTCTAATGTTGTTAGCAACGTTGGATCAAATGGTTTGCCTGCAACGGCATCATCAATTGCACGACGATACATTTGCGCTGTGCGGGCACAGTAATAGAAGGATTTAGTACGACCTTCAATTTTCAGAGAGTGCACACCCATTTGTGTTAATTGCTCAACGTGTTCAATTGCACGTAAGTCTTTAGAGTTCATGATATAAGTACCGTGCTCATCTTCGAACGCAGTCATATATTCACCAGGACGTTTCGCTTCTTCGATTAAGTAGACTTTATCTGTTGGCGCGCCAACACCTAAAGTAGGTTCAACATTTTTAACTGGGATTGGCGTGTATTTTTCAACGATATTGCCCACATCGTCTTCTTTGCCTTCTTCGACTTTATATTCCCAACGGCAAGCGTTAGTGCAAGTACCTTGGTTCGGATCACGCTTATTGATATAGCCAGATAGCAGGCAACGGCCTGAGTAAGCCATACATAATGCACCGTGAACGAAAACTTCTAATTCCATATCAGGAACTTGCTTACGAATTTCAGCAATTTCATCAATAGAGAGCTCACGAGACAGGATCACTCGCGTTAATCCCATTTGACGCCAGAATTTTACGGTTGCCCAGTTAACGGCATTGGCTTGTACTGAAAGGTGAATATCCATTTCAGGAAAGGCTTCACGCACCATCATGATCAAACCCGGATCAGACATAATCAGCGCATCAGGGCCCATATCAATGACGGGTTTTAAGTCACGGATAAAGGTTTTTAATTTAGCATTATGGGGTGCGATATTAACCACGACATAGAAGCGTTTACCTAATTCATGGGCTTCTTGAATACCTTTGGCAAGGTTTTCGTGGTTAAACTCATTATTACGCACACGTAAGCTATAACGTGGCTGACCTGCATAAACGGCGTCTGCGCCATAAGCAAATGCATAGCGCATATTTTTTAATGAGCCAGCAGGAGAGAGCAATTCGGGTGTAAACATGGTTAATTTCCTGGTTCTGATTTCAAGTCAGTCCCCCCACACATTGGGTAGGGGTATATCATAAAGGGGAGGATTCTAGCGCTTAAGTGTAGCGAGGTTCAATGTATTACTGAAAAAATATCATCGAAAACGATAAGCTTGGGTCTCCCAACGATACCCTTGACCATAAATTGAGCGAATAAATTCTATTTGATCGTTAAGTTGCTCAAGTTTACGTCGTAAGTTTTTAATATGACTATCAATGGTTCTGTCCGTCACAATGCGGTAATCATCATAAAGGTGATCCATTAGCTGATCACGAGTTAATACTTTTCCAGGCTGTGTGGCTAACGCTTTGAGCAGACGAAATTCCGCTGTGGTTAAATCGAGAATTTTATTGTTATATTGGATTTGATAAGCTTGTTCATCAATCATAACTAACTTATCACTTTGAACAATGTCTTGTGGTCGATAATAACGGCGCAATAAGGTTTTGACTCTGGCAACCACTTCTCTCGGGCTGTAAGGTTTACAAATATAATCATCAGCACCAATTTCAAGTCCTAGTAATCTATCCACTTCTTCAGTTTTGGCTGTGACCATAATAATAGGAATATCAGAAAACTGACGTAATTCTTTGCAGACAGTAATGCCATCTTTTCCAGGAAGCATAAGATCTAATAATACAAGGTCGTAATGTTGTTGTTTTACACACAAGTTAACCTCAGCACCATCTGCTAGCCAGTGAGTTTGATAACCCGAAGCTTGAAGGTAATCAATAAGTAATTGGGCAAGTTTAGGCTCGTCTTCAACAATCAGGATTGAATAGGGTGATTCAGATGCTGTCATTTATTGGCTCAATAGTTATAGGCTTAGAGATCATCAGAATATGCGGGTAATTCTATAAGAATTTTCATGCCACCTAAAGATGAAGGCATCGCACTTATTTTGCCATTATGAGCTTCAACGATATTTTCGCAAATCGCAAGGCCTAATCCAGAACCTCCACTGGCACGATTTCGTGAACTTTCTGCGCGATAGAAACGTTGGAAAACGGCTTGATATTGTGAGCCATCTAATCCAGGCGCGCTGTCTTCTAAGATTATTAATACGCAGTTGTTCTCTTTTTTTGTCTTGATATGCAACTGTCCGCCAGAATAGGTATAACGCACACTGTTTTCTAATAGATTATGAAAAAGCTGAATAAGTCGGTCAGGATCGGCTTGTACAATTAATGGAGATACATCATCTAATTCAGTGTATAAGGTAATATCTTTAGTTTGATATGTGTGGCGATAAGACGCGACGGCTAATAAAATCACCTCATTGATATCAATAAAATCTTTACGATAAGTTAAAGAGCCTCTATCTGATAATGAAAGCTGGTGGAGATCATTCACAAGCTTTGTTAGGTTTGTGACTTCAAATAAAAGGGAGTTTAATGTCTCTGCTGTGGGCTTTCTTACTCCATCTTGTAAGGCTTCAAGCTCACCTTTTAAAATGGCGAGAGGGGTGCGTAATTCATGTGAGATATCGGCCATATAATCACGACGAATTTGCTCATTTTTCTCTAGCGTGCTGGCAAGTTGGTTAAAGTCTGTGGCGAGTTGGCTGATTTCATCTTTGCTACTGGGTGTTACGCGAACAGCAAAATCACCGGCGGCTAATTTATGTGTCGCCTCAACAAGTCGCTTAACAGGGCGTATCATATTGCGAGAAAGAATAAGAGTGATCAATAAAGCAAAAAGAGCTGTTAGGCCAGCAATAATCCAACTGGTGCGTAGTTGCTGTTTATCAAAACTAATATCTGCTTCACTACTTATTTTATCAGCCGCACTCACTATTACCCAACCCACAATTTCATCATGAGAGGTAATGGGCTTTTTAAATGTTTCTGCGGGAAATTGATTGTCATGACCAAATAAACGCTTCATGTCTTTATCAACAATCCAAAATTGTGTTCGCCAGCCTCTTGGTGGGGGCCCCTCACTACTTTGGCTTATTTGGTCAATACTGCGTAATATTTGATAAAGAGAACGATCATCTCTATTGAGAAAACGCCAATCACCAGTCAAAGCATATTGATCTGTCAAAGCTTCTGCTAAAAGAGTCGCACGCTGTTCACTGTTTTTCTTGATATAGCCAATAAATCCTTGTTGAAAGCTACCTCGAATACCAATATGCATTGCAAGAACGACAACCATACAGGTGGCGAAAACGACCAAGAACAACTTACTTCTCAGTTTCATGCTTTAGCCTCTTTCTTGCTGATACGTCGTTGTTGCCAACGTTCACGCAGCCCATCAAAAAATAGATAAATAACTGGGGTCGTATAAAGTGTTAAGAGTTGGCTCATTAATAACCCGCCTACGATTGTAATTCCCAAAGGCTGTCTTAATTCTGCGCCATCTCCACTTCCTAGCATTAATGGCAATGCACCAAATAATGCAGCGAGGGTTGTCATAATAATGGGACGAAAACGTAATAGACTGGCTTGAATAATAGCCTCTTTGGCCGACAATTTGCCTTCACGTTGTGCGGTGATCGCAAAATCCACCATAATAATGGCGTTTTTCTTCACAATACCAATCAGCAACATAATGCCGATAAGCGCAATCAGACTAAAGGGAGTATCAAAAAGCTGTAACGCTAATAATGCGCCTACACCGGCAGAGGGGAGAGTAGATAAAATAGTGAGTGGATGAATATAGCTTTCATACAACACGCCTAACACCAAGTACACCGTCACAATAGCTGCTAAGATAAGGATAAGCTGAGATTTTATCGTTTCTTGAAAGATCTGTGCAGTTCCTGCAAAGGTGCCTCTTACTGTATTGGGTACACCTAGCTCAGTCATAGTACGTTCAATAGAATCAATAGCATCAGCTAATGTGTAGCCTTCAGGGATATTAAATGCAATCGTCGAGGCTGCGGATAAACCTTGATGATTAACACTTAATGGTGCATTCGCGGGATACCAATTTGCAAAAGCTGATAATGGAATGCGCTCACCTTGGTTATTAACCACATACATTTTATCTAATGCAGAAACGTCTTGTGTATATTGTTCAGACACTTCCATAACCACCTTATATTGATTCAATGGGGCATAAATGGTGGAGATCTGACGTTGGCCAAAAGCATTATTAAGCAGGTTATTCGCATCACTGACATTAATACCCAGTTGTGCCATGGTATCACGATCGTAAGTCAGTGCCATTTCAGCACCTTTGTCCTCTTTATCTGAGTTAACATCTACAAGCTGAGGCAGTTCACCCAACGCTTTACGCACAATGGGCTCCCATTTGCGCAACTCACTTAAATCATCAGCGAGTAAGGTAAATTGATAACTGGCATTGGCTTGGCGTCCTCCCGCTCTGACATCTTGTACTGGCATTAAAAAGAGATTAGCGCCGGGCTCATCAGCAAGTTTTGCACGTAGGCGATTGATCACTTGGTTGGCACTATCGGTACGTTCTGACAGTGGATTGAGGGAAATAAACATAAATCCGCTGTTAATCCGACCACCTCCAGTAAAACCCGTTACGCTATCCACATCTTTATCTGCATCTATTTCTTGCATAAAACGGGTCATCTTTTCTTTCATTGATTGAAATGAAATACTTTGGTCAGCACGCACAAATCCCATTAATCGGCCTGTGTCTTGGTCGGGGAAAAATGTTTTAGGTGCGCTGATATACAGGTAAGCGTTCAAGCCTAAAGTCGCAAGGAAAATAGTCATAACCCAGCGTCGATGGCGCAGTGCGGTTTGTAATGTGACACTGTAACCTTGCTGAGCACGGAAAAGTAATTTACCAAAACCCCGTAAATGCGATTGCGCTTTAGGTTTCATTCCTTTAAGTAAATGCGCGCACATCATTGGAGTAAGCGTTAAAGAAACAAATAAAGAGATAGCAATTGCTGTGGTTAATGTAATGGCAAATTCTTTAAATAATCGTCCAACAAGACCATCCATTAACAGTAATGGAATAAAAACGGCAACAAGAGAAATACTCATCGAAAGGACAGTAAAACCGACTTCGCCAACCCCTTTTAAGGCTGCATCTTTAGGTTTTAAACCATTTTCAATATGACGAGAGATATTTTCGAGTACCACAATGGCATCATCAACCACAAAACCGGTAGCAACGGTTAATGCCATCAATGAAAGATTATTTAAACTAAAGCCACAAAGATACATGGCTGAAAAAGTACCAATTAATGAAACCGGTACTGCAACCGCAGGAATAAGCGTGGCACGACCTGAGCGTAAAAATAAGAACACCACTAAAATGACGAGTGCTACCGCAATAGCTAATGCGCGTTCAACTTCCGCCAATGAAGCACGGATAGTGGGAGTTCTATCTTGGGCAACTTTTAAATCGACACTGGCGGGAATAAGTTCGCGTAATTCAGGGAGTTCATCACGAATGCGGTTAACCGTTTCAATAATATTAGCGCCTGCTTCACGGCGAATAACCAGCAAAATAGCCGGTTCACCGCCACTCATCCCTGCTGCGCGTGAGTTTTGTACCGAATCAGTGACTTGCGCCACATCGCCTAAACGCACAACAGCCTCTTGATTATAATGTACGATGATTGGGCGATATTCAGCCGCTTTGCTTAGCTCGTCATTGGTTTGAATTTGCCAACGATTTTCATCATTATTGACAAAGCCTTGAGGCCGTCGCACATTCGCTTGGTTAATTGCTTTTCTAACATCATCAAGGCTAACATTTTGGTTAAATAACGCATCAGGATTGAGAGCAACACGTATCGCAGGTAATGATCCTCCACCAACCGAAACTTCACTCACACCTTCAATTTGTGAGATTTTTTGTGCCAGCCTTGTTGAGGCGAGATCGTAAAGCTCCCCTGTGTTTTGGGTATCAGAGGTCAACGTTAAGATCATAATCGGTGCATCAGAAGGATTCGATTTATAATAACGTGGACGACTTGGCATTCCTGAAGGTAATAAGCTTTGTGAAGCATTTAGTGCCGCTTGTACATCTCGCGCTGCTGTATTGATATCTTTATTTAAATCGAATACCAACGTAATGCTGGTACTGCCAAGCGAGCTACTAGAGGTCATCTCATCAATACCCGCAATTCGCCCTAAAGAGCGTTCAAGCGGTGTTGCCACTGATGATGCCATGGTTTCTGGTGATGCTCCGGGTAATGAGGCATAAATATTAATAACGGGATAATCAACCTGGGGCAAAGGAGCAACAGGGAGCAACATAAACCCTAATGCACCACATAGAGAAATCGCCAAACTGAGCAATGTAGTTGCTACAGGTCGTTGAATAAAGAGGGCAAAGAACTTCATGATACAGCCCCGCCGTTATTCTCAATCTGTTTATTGCGGTTTATATAGAGTGATAATTTATCAAACAGTAGATAAATTACTGGCGTAGTAAACAGAGTTAAGATTTGGCTCATAATTAAGCCACCAACCATACAAACCCCTAATGGCTGGCGTAATTCTGCACCCACACCCGTACTTAACATTAAAGGTAAAGCCCCTAAAAGGGCGGCCATTGTGGTCATTAAGATGGGACGAAAACGTAATAAACATGCCTGATAAATAGCTTCGTAAGGTGTTAAACCTTGTTCTCGCTCAGCAGCAAGAGCAAAATCTATCATCATGATCGCATTTTTCTTTACGATCCCGATAAGTAAAATGATCCCAATAATGGCAATAATATCAAGCTCGTTGCCCGCGGCCATTAATGCAAGTAGTGCGCCAACACCTGCGGTTGGCAGTGTAGATAAAATGGTAATGGGGTGAATAAAGCTTTCATATAACACACCTAACACAATATACATGGCCACAATCGCTGCGATAATCAGCCATAACGTGCTAGAAAGCGCACTTTCAAATGCCAACGTCGCACCTTGGAACTGTGTAGTAATATCTTTTGGCATGGAAATCTGCTCTTCAGCCAATTTTACCGCTTTCACTGCTTCTTCAAGCGACGATTGTTCAGCGACATTAAATGAAAATGTTGCTGAAGGAAATTGTTCTTGATGATTAATCGAAAGTGGCGCCAGACGTTGTTCTACAGAAGCGATAGAAAGTAATGGTACCATCGCACCATCTTTACCGGTTAAATGTACCGCTGAAAGTGCCTGTAAACCATTACCACTGCGAATATCTTGTTCTAATACCACGCGATACTGATTGGCTTGTGTGTAGATAGTTGAAATTAAGCGCTGACCAAAAGCATTGTAAAGAGCGTTATCAATTTCACTCATTGAAATGCCTAAACGACTTGCTGAATCTCTATCTACCTTGATATACGCCATCATTCCGTTATCTTGCCAATCACTGCTGATATCCGTTAATTCAGGGCTATCTTTTAGTGCTTGAGAAAGTTTAGGCACCCAATAAGCCAATTCATCTAACGATGTTGCTTGTAGTGTAAATTGATACTGAGTACGAGACACTTGCGTGTCAATCGTTAAATCTTGAGTTGGTTGCAGATAGAGTGTTACTCCCGAAATAGAGGCGATGCGTGCTTGTAGACGAGGGATTATTGTATCGACACGCGAGTCGCGTTGATCAAGGGGTTTTAATGTGATTTGTAATCGGCCCGTGTTTAGTGTTGCGTTACTGCCATCAATACCGACAAAACTGGCAATGTTATCAATCGCGGGATCTTCGATTAGTTTATCAACCACGTGTTGCTGTTTCTCGACCATAGCTTGATAAGAAATAGATTGTGAGCTTTCAATCGTACCTTGCAATAATCCATTATCTTGCAACGGGAAAAAGCCTTTAGGAATAAACAGATACAGTAAGATGGTCAACACCAAAGTGCTGAGTGCAACACCCAGTGTTATCCATTGATGGTTTAAAACACGTTTTAGCCAAACGGCATAAACAGCAATCATTTTTTCAAAAAAACGTTCACATGCCATTTCAAAACGATTGTGTTTGATTTCATTTTCGGGTTTTAGTAATCGCGCGCACATCATTGGTGTTAATGTCAGCGAAACCACTGCAGAGATTAAGATGGCAACCGCAAGGGTGATTGCAAACTCTCTAAATAGCCGGCCAACAATATCCCCCATAAATAACAGCGGGATCAGTACGGCAATCAGAGAGAAGGTTAGCGAAATAATGGTAAAACCAATCTCACCAGCCCCTTTTAGCGCAGCAGTTAATGGTTTATCACCACGCTCAAGGTAGCGGGAGATATTTTCAATCACAACAATGGCGTCATCGACAACAAAGCCTGTCGCAATCGTTAATGCCATTAAGGTGAGATTATTGACAGAAAAACCGCAGAAATACATCACTGCAAATGTACCGACTAATGAAAGTGGTACGGCAATGCTTGGAATTAAGGTTGCGACACCATTACGTAAAAAGAGGTAAATCACCATCACCACAAGGGCGATAGCTAAGCCAAGCTCAAATTGCACATCTTTAACTGACGCGCGGATCGTTGTGGTTCTATCAGTTAAGATCTCAACATTCACTGATTTAGGTAAATTAGAGACTAAATCTGGTAATAAATTACGAATATTATCAGTGGTATCAATAACGTTAACGCCAGGTTGACGTTGAACATTTATAATAATCGCCTGCTCATTATTTGCCCATGCACCTAACTGATTATTTTCAGGCGCTTGCTCGATAGTTGCGATATCAGATAAGCGAATAGGCGCATCATTTTTATAGGCAACGATGAGTTGGCGATAATCTTCTAATGATTTCATTTGGTCATTAGCCGATAATGTTACCGAGCGAGTAGGGCCATCAAGGCTTCCTTTCGCTGAGTTAACGTTCGCGTTATTGATTGCTACACGAATTTTCTCGCTATCTAAACCGTAAGATGCGGCTGCTTGAGCATTAAGTTTGACTCTAACCGCAGGGCGTTGTCCTCCCGCTAAAGCCACTAAGCCCACCCCATTAACTTGAGAGATTTTTTGCGAAACACGGGTTTCAACCATATCTTGCAACTGTGTCATCGGTAATGTTGAGCTAGTCACCGCTAAAGTTAAAATTGGTGGATCGGCTGGGTTTACCTTGCTGTAAATCGGCGGGTAAGGTAAATCAGAGGGTAGTAGATTAGTCGCCGCATTTATCGCAGCTTGTACCTCTTGTTCTGCAACATCTAAGGGCAAGGTTAATTGGAACATCAGTGTGATCACCGATGCACCGCCCGAGCTTTGTGACGACATCTGTTTTAACCCAGACATCTGCCCAAATTGGCGTTCAAGTGGTGCAGTGACCGCTGATGTCATTACATCAGGGCTTGCGCCAGGATAGAGAGTAACAACCTGAATAGTTGGATAATCAACTTCAGGTAACGCAGAGACAGGTAGCATTCGATAGCCGACAATCCCAGCTAAGAGTATGGCGACCATAAAAAGGGTTGTTGCAACAGGGCGCAGAATAAATAAGCGAGATGGGCCACCGCCTGTACCGTGTTTTTTTTCGGTCATTACGCTTTCTCCGCAATTACACGGTCATTTTCTTTATTTTGAGGTGCTGTAGGTGTCACGATTTCGACTTTCGCACCTTGTGTTAATCTATCCACACCATCTGTTACAACACGCTGATCTGCCGATAAACCAGACGCTATCACAACTTTTTCTGCATTTTGTAGGGCGACTTCTACGCGTAATTTACTAACTTTATTTTCGTTATCCACAACCCAAACAAAGTGACCTTCATTACCCATTTGCAGAGCAGCATTCGGAATAACAACCGCTTTTTCTAACGTGGTAACATAAAGACGGACATTGACGAATTGATTAGGAAATAATGTCGCCTCTTGTTGCGGAAAACGCGCTTTTAACTTAATGGTGCCAGTTGTAGCATCAATTTGGTTATCAACACTAAATAACTTTCCTTGCGCTAATTCAAATTGGTTATTTCTATCTAATGCGGTGACAGGCAAGTCAGCATTATTTTTACGTGCTTGAATGACCTTTGCTAAATCTTGTTCTGGCAATGTAAAAAGCACATCAACGGGATCCATTTGATTGATGACCACAATCGGTGTTGATGAACCACCTGAAATATAGTTACCCACATCAACTTGTTTTAATCCCACTCGGCCTGAAATAGGTGCCGTAATTTTGCTGTAAGTTAATTGCAGTTGTGCATTACTGATCGCAGCTTCATCAATACGAATACTTGCTTCTGATTGTTTCACTAAGGCTTGTTGATTATCCAACTCTTGTTGTGAAACTAAATGAGTTTTTGCCAGTTTCTGATAACGCGTTAAATCAAGTCGCGCATTGGCCAACGTGGCTTGATCTTTTGCGAGTTGTCCTTTGGCTTGGGCTAATTGCACTTCAAATGGGCGAGCGTCAATTTCTGCTAATAAATCACCTTGTTGAACGTGTTGTCCTTCTGTGAAATGTAAAGCCATTAATTGACCTTCAACACGACTCGTCACTATTACGCTATTGGTTGCTTTCACTGTGCCTAAAGCCGATAAAAATTGAGGCACATCTTCTTGTGTTGATGTTGCAACTTGAACGGGAGGCATAGGAGGACGGCGAGATCCAGCTGTACCTCGACTTTGCGAATGTGTTGCTTGAGCCCCTTTATTTTCAGGCGACATTGTTTTTGCTGTATTAAATTGCCAATAAGCGTAACTGCCTGCGATGACGGCGATTAAAGCGATAATAAGAGAAACTCTTTTTTTAGCATTTTTATTTTTATTCATTACTTTTGTGATCCTACTGGCAACTAGCTAATCAGAAATACTGAAATGAAAATCTGGAATGGTGACATTCTACCTGTTTCTTCACAGTTAAAAATGGAGGAAATATGGAAATTAAGTCAAGGAATGTGTTTTGTTGGCTCTATTTTAAGCAGTTAAAATAAAAAGGCACTGGCATTATTTTATCATTGTTATTTAATAAGCGATTATTTATTGAAAAACACACAAACAACAGCGTGGTTTAATTGTTTATATAGGAATTATTAAGTGGAAAATAATTTATTGATAATCAGTAGGTTATTTTGCTTGATGTTTTTTTAACCGCATAACTATTTTGTACAAATGCCCTTAACTATGATAAAACGCAATAGTTAGTTATAATTCTTAGATAATTATGCTTTCCAGTGATAGAATGCCAACCTTGTTTTTCTCTGTGTTTGAACTCTTCTCAAAGAATAACAATCCAGTATGAAATTCACCGAGCTTTAACTCTGTCTTAAAATAATCATTTTTTGTAAAAATTAGCCTAAATATAAAGGCGTAATAAAATAATTAGAGGTTTTTAGTGTCAACTGCAAACACACCTGACGATGGACAAAAACCGAGCCTGAATGCATTTAAACAGCCTCGCGCATTTTATCTCATCTTCTCAATCGAATTATGGGAACGTTTTGGCTATTACGGTCTGCAAGGGATCATGGCCGTTTATCTGGTTAAAATGCTGGGCATGGGTGAGGCTGAAGCAATCACCGTTTTTGCCGCATTTACCGCATTAGTTTATGGTTTTGTTGCTATCGGTGGATGGCTGGGTGATAAAATCCTTGGTACAAAAAGGGTTATTATCCTTGGTGCTATTGTTTTGGCAATTGGCTATGCAATGGTGGCTTTCTCAGATCACGATAAAGATGTGATTTATTGGGGGCTTGCAACCATTGCTGTAGGTAATGGTTTATTTAAAGCTAACCCATCATCGTTATTAGCAACCTGTTATGAGAAAGACGATCCGCAATTAGACGGTGCATTTACGATGTACTATATGTCTATCAACGTGGGTTCGTTTTTATCTATGTTGGCAACACCATGGCTCGCTGCTAATTATGGTTGGGATGTAGCGTTTGCATTAAGCGTTGTTGGCATGATGATCACCTTAGCAAACTTTATGGTTTGCCGTGGTTGGATCAAAGATAAAGGTTCTAGACCTGATTTTGAACCGCTTAATTATTTAAAATTATTATTAACGCTGGTGGGTATTGTTGCACTAACCGCATTATCTACTTGGTTATTACACAATAATGAAGTGGCGAGTTGGTCTTTAGCGATTATCTCATTAGGTATCATCCTGATTTTTGCGCGTGAAACCTTTATGATGAAAGGTGCTGCACGTCGTAAGATGATTGTTGCATTTTTACTGATGGTTGAAGCTGTGGTCTTCTTTGTTCTTTACGATCAAATGCCAACGTCTTTAAACTTCTTCGCAATCCATAACGTAGAACATTCGATTTTAGGTTTCAGCGTTGAACCAGAGCAATTCCAATCACTTAACCCATTCTGGATCATGTTAGCAAGCCCACTATTAGCGGCTGTGTATAACTTTATGGGTGATAAACTGCCAATGCCATATAAGTTCACCGTAGGGATGTTCTTAAGTGCAACCGCATTCCTAGTGTTACCACTGGGTGCAAGCATGGCAAATGAAGCAGGTATTGTGTCATCATGGTGGTTAGTCGCAAGTTATGGCTTCCAAAGTATTGGTGAGCTAATGATTTCAGGGCTGGGCCTTGCAATGGTTGCTCAACTTGTCCCACAGCGTTTAATGGGCTTTATAATGGGGGCTTGGTTCTTAACGTCAGCAGCAGCTGCCATTATTGCTGGTAAAGTTGCAAGTTTAATGGCGGTGCCAGAAGATGTACAAAGTGCACACGCATCATTAGAAATCTACAGCAGTGTCTTCTTACAAATCGGTATAGTAACGGGTGTTATTGCCATTTTAATGCTTTTAACTGCACCAATGTTGAGCAAAATGACACAGTAATTTGTAACATTCAGAAATGAAAGCTTAAGAAAATAAAGGATGCCACAAGGCATCCTTTATTATGTTTATGGTGATCCCATTCAGAAAAATTGGCAACCATAAAAAATACCGCCCGAATAAGGGCGGTTTTGTATAAAAGGATACTTATAGAACATATTTATACATTGATAAAGACTTAACCAACCACTTTATCAATTTGCAACGCAACGTCCTTTTCTTGGGTTGTTGGCTTTACAGCTGTCCATCCTTTATAAGCTAAAGGTAAGAACGCAACGGCAATAGCTAAGAATGAGACACCAGCGACATAATAGGCACCTGCCATAGCCGTCTTTTCTAACCATGCTCCTGTTAGCATTGGGGTTAATCCACCGAATACGGCATAAGCCATATTGTAAGCAAAAGACAATCCCGAAAAACGAATCGATGGTGGAAATGCTCTTGTACTTACAATTGGTGTTGTTGCAATCGCTCCCACAAAAAAGCCCATTAAGCCATAATTAAATGCTAACTGAAAACCTGACATAGCTGTATCTAAACTGCCATAGAAGTGGAATGCAGTAACAATCAAACCACCCCATGATAATATCATTGAAATTCGTGTTCCTAATTTGTCGCCAATCCAACCCCAGAAGATACAACCTAAAGTTAAGGTTAATGTTGCCACACAGTTTGCTTCTAATGAGGTAGTTCTATCAATTTTGTAAATCCCTTCAACAATCACGCTAGGTGTCATCAATATGGTGACAACAATAGCTGTTGATAAAGACCAAGTTAATATGGCTGTAATTAAACATGCCTGTTTGTGGTTTTTAATAACAGAAACGACAGGCATTTCTTGTGCTAAAGCTTTTTTCGCCGCCATCTCTTTAAAGATAGGGGTTTCTTGCAAAAAGCGACGTAAGTAAACAGAGATTAAGCCGAATATTCCCCCTAAGATAAAGGGAATACGCCATGCAAAGTCATTAACTTCTTGAGCGCTATAACTACGCTGAACAATAATCGCAACAATTGATCCTAATAAAATGCCGCCAGTAATACCTGATGTTAATGTCCCGACACCTAAACCATAACGTTGTTTTGGTGTATGTTCTGCAATAAAGACCCAAGCTCCAGGCATTTCGCCACCGATAGCCGCACCTTGCATGATACGCATCAATAACAACAATAAGGGGGCAGCAACACCAATGCTGGCATATGTTGGTAATAAACCAATAATTAATGTTGGAACAGCCATTAAAAAGATACTTAAAGTAAACATACGCTTACGGCCAATAATATCACCGTAGTGCGCCATAATAATGCCACCTAAAGGGCGAGCGAGATAACCCGCGGCAAAAATACCTAATGTTTGCATTTGTGCGATAAAGGCGTTGTCACCAGGAAAGAACAAGTGGCTCAATGTTTTCGTAAAGAACACGAAGATCACGAAATCATAGAACTCCAAAGTTCCTCCTAGTGAGGATAAACCCAACGTTTTATAATCGTTGCGATTTAATGGTCTTGCCGTAGGTTGACTCAACGGCTGAGTGGAGTGTGATTGTGATGTCATAATAACAACCTATAATAATCATCGTAATAAAATTAATAGCGAATAAAGTCACAAATACATTCTTTTAGGATCAGCAAATAAAATAAGGTAGAAATAAATAACAATAAGTGGTTATTTATAGGTTATTTACGTGAGAAAGAATAATGTTGTGATGATAGTTTAAGTTATAACAGGAAGCTCTTAATGATGTAAATAGGTCAAAATAAAACAATCAAATAGACTTTAAAATTAAAAATTATTGGATTTAATTGTTTTTATTTTTAAATTTAATAGTGTTTTATTTTGATATTTGTCTTTTACTATATATAATATAAAAATATTGCAAATTATTCTTAATGGAGAGAATTTTAATATTTTTAAATAAAATGGAGGTGATATTGAATATATTCATTATGTTTTAAATAAACGATTAAATAATAAAATTAGCTTAATTTTAATTTATTATTTTTTGTAAAAAAAGTTATTATTAGATAATTAAGAAAGTTATTCTTATTAATAATGAAAGATATGATCTGATAAGAAATAGATTACTAGCATATTCCACTATATGTTAAACCTAACCCCATTAACATTAAATTTCAATAGATTTATAAATATTGAAATTTAATGCCAGTGAAATTTATAATGCTAATCATATTTTTGTGTTTTTATGCACAATGTGTTTTTTGATACTTAAATTGCTAATTAAGAATAAAAACAAAATCAGGCATCAGAAAAGCAATTTTTGGCTATAATTACATCGATAGGTCAATTGATATGTCGGAGGATTTATGGTCTCTATTTCTATGAGTGCTGTTCTCTTAGCTGCAATTGTTCTGTTTGCATCTCTTTCTATCGTCGCATTAGGAGGGGGATTAGCATTAAAAACAATGCTGGATAACACAAAACACAGTGATAACTATGTATTGCATACTTCAGTTAAAAAGACATTTATCACATCACTGATGATTGTATTGTTGCTTGTTTACTATTACCTCTCAACAACGGGTTAATGATTTATTGTTATTTACACAAAAAAACGCCACTGTATTTTATTCACAGTGGCGTTAGTGTAATAAGCTTTATTTTAAACTAGGAAAATAGTAGCTAAACCTAAGAAGATAAAAAAGCCACCAGTATCGGTAATAGCCGTTATCATGACACTTGAACCAATTGCTGGATCTTTACCTAATTTAATCATGATCATTGGGATTAACACACCCATCATAGCGGCCATTAAGAGATTAAGCACCATCGCCATTGTCATTACGGCACCCATAGCAAGGTCACCATAAAGGAAGAAGGTGACAATCCCCATTATCCCCCCCCAAACAACGCCGTTAATTAAGGCGACGCCAAGCTCTCTTAAAATTAAGAATGAGAAGCTTCCGGTTTGAATTTGGTGCAGTGCTAAGGCACGTACAATCATTGTAATAGTTTGATTACCCGTGTTACCCCCAATACCTGCAACAATTGGCATTAGTGTGGCAAGCGCAACTAATTGCGAGATAGTATCTTCAAAGACACCGATAACACGGGAAGCAACGAAAGCGGTACATAAGTTGATAGCAAGCCAAGTCCAACGTGTTTTAACGGCTTGTCCGACTGGAGCGAAAACGTCCTCTTCTGGGCTCAACCCCCCCATACGACGAATATTGGTATCACTCTCTTCGTGCATGTTATCAACGATATCTTCAACAGTTAATCGACCCATTAAAAGACCATTACTATCAACAACAGCAGCTGAAATTAAGTCATAACGTTCGAACGCGCCCGCAGCATCTTCGCCTTTTTCTTCGGGCATAAAGCTCACAGTATCTGTTTTCATTACATCTGAGACAAGTTTGTCAGGAGATTGCGTTAAAACAGTGGTTAATGGAAGTTCGCCTAACAGATGATTTTTATTATCAATAACGAAAATTTTATCCGTTGCTTCAGGAATAGAGCCTCGTTGGCGTAAATAGCGTTGTACGGTTTTTAGCGTTACATTGCCTCGCACAGTGACGAACTCAAAGTCCATCATTTGACCCACGCTGTCTTTGGGATATTGCAGGACTTCTCTTATCCTATTACGCAGGCTTGGTTCTAAATAGGTAAGAAGGCGACGCATTGTATCGCGGGGTAAGTGCTCTGCAATGTACGCTTGCTCATCCACATGTAATGTGGCAACCGATCGTAATAATTCACGGTCGGTCATATCTTTAATTAAGCTGTCCCAAACGGCGACAGACGCTTCGACTAAAACAGCACCACGTTCATTATTATCAACCAAATGCCACAATGCGAGACGTTCGTCATAGGGAAGGGCTTCAAGAATATCTGCAATATCTGCCGCGTGTAGATCTTGTAGTAATTCTCGAACAGTGGTGATTTTTTCATGAAGTTCATGGTGGCTCAGCCTATCATTTTCACTTGCTTCCCCTAAAACGGTTTCAACAAAATGATCATCTTCAAGAAAGATACTCAAAATTTGCTGACGCAGGAGTGCCACTTTTTGTGAATACGGGTTGATGGCAGCCGCAGTATCATTGTTGATAGCTGGTTGAGACATGTTATTCCTTTTTAATTCTTACGAGGGAGATAACCATTAACAATAATTATTCCATTTTAGGATGATTATCGGTTTTCTCCGTATAAAAAATATGAATCTTGAACAATATTGCGTCGATGATGTTCATATTGTGGTCACAAATCAAACCCATGTTGTTATGTGATAGTGGTTGTAAGATAGATGCAACAAAAGACGCATTGGGTAGCGTCTTTTTCTGTATAATATCATATTGTTAAGCAGATTCCTCTTTTATATCCAGTTTCCAGCCAGGAACTGACTGCCAATGCTCTTGTTCTTTTTCTAAATCCAATTCCATCAATGTGTTATCGGAAAGATATTTTTTAGGAAAATAAAGAGTCCAATGATTTTCATCAGTAACTAAACGCAAAGATGCTGGTTTTGTTGTCGATTGTCGCTGATTATTAAGTAAAGTTGCTAATCTCAGTATTTGTACGAGTGGGAAATACTGTTTCTTTTTATAAAGATTAAATTTAGGTAGCTCATCCAATTTAATCCCTTTACGGTGATAGCGAACTAAGGTTGTTAATAAGAGTTGTTGTTCTTGATTAAAACCCGGTAAATCTGTATTTGAAAGAATATAGGCTGAATGGCGGTGCAACCCACTTAAATTAATGCTTAATCCGACTTCGTGTAACATAACCGCCCAAACCAAGATGGCTTCTAGATCAGGGCGAACGAGTTTTGGGTTTTGTTGCGCCCATTGCTCGTAAAGGGATTGCATCGTTTCAAGCACCCGCTTTGCTTGCTCTCTATCAATATTATAGTGTTCGGCAAGGCTCTTGGCTGTACGTTGGCGAATATCTTGATGGCGAAATCTACCTTCCATTTCATACAATACACCTTCACGTAGTGCTCCATCGGAGAGGTGTAGCGCTTTTAATCCCAAAGAATCAAAAATACCGCATAAAATCGCCAAACCGGGTACGAAAACATGCTTACGCTCATCAGATAATCCCGGTAACGAAATATCTTTAAATCTTTTAAAACGTAACACTTGCTTTGTTAACATAAGTAGGCGTTCAGGTGTGATAACACCGTCTTTTTCGCCAAACTCAACTAAGATCTCATGAGCAGCTTTAATCGTACCTGATGCCCCTAAAGCAACATCCCAGCCGGTCATTTTGTATTGCCATGCTATTTTTTCCATTTTACGCGCAGCTTTTTCTCGTGCTTTACGAAAAGCAGACTCGCTGATTTTTTGTTCAGGAAAAAATTGGCGACTAAAACTGACACAACCCATACGTTGGCTTTCAATTAATATAGGCTCAAAATTTTCACCAATAACTAATTCCGTTGAGCCACCACCAATATCAATAACAAGCTTTCGGCCTTTTTCAGATTGCGTATGTTCAACGCCCATAAAGATAAGTCGGGCTTCTTCATGTCCTGAAATAATTTCTATAGGGTAAGGGATGACTTCTTTTGCCCGTTGAAGAAAGACTTTTGCATTAGTAGCAACACGCAATGTATGCGTACCGACAACGGTCACATTTTCTGCAGGAAAGCCCTGTAACCTTTCAGCAAAAAGAGAAAGGGCAGAAAGTCCACGTAACATAGCTTCTTCGCTTAACTCATTGTCATCGTCAAGACCATCAGCGAGATAAACGCGCTGTTTTAAGCGACTTAATACTTGCAATGCGCCATTAACAACACGTGCAATTATCATATGAAAACTATTAGAACCGAGGTCTATAGCCGCAATTTCTAAAGGACGAGGTGAAGAGTCATCTTGTGATAAAGGCATAAAATTACGCTCGTGATCCGGGTTGTTCTAACAATTTAATGTACTCATAGACAGCAAGCTGGGAACGAATTTTACGTTTATTTCCACGAGGAACATAGCTATTTGTTAAATCTTTATCGATAAAACGCGCTTTAACGGTGTCATTAAATTGAATATCTAATATATCAAGAACGCGTTGTTTCAGTTGAGGATCAAGTAAAGCCACCGCAACTTCAATACGATAATCAAGATTTCGCGTCATCCAATCGGCAGAAGATAAGAAAATTTTCTCATCACCTTTATTGGTGAAAACATAAACGCGATCGTGTTCTAAAAAGCGATCAACAATACTGGTGACTTGAATATTTTCACTAAATCCTGGCTGGTTAGGCACTAAAGAGCACATGCCTCGCACTAAAAGTCGGACTTTCACACCAGCTTCTGATGCGTCATAAAGGCGATTAACCAACTCTTCATCGACTAAATTATTCACTTTTAAAGTAATGCCAGCAGGATGCCCGGCTTGAGCACTGTGAATTTCATTAGTAATGAATTGGTTTAAAAGAGTTCGTGAATTTTGAGGTGAAACCATCAAATGCTCAAAAGTAACAGGGCGGTAAGGGTTTTCAATAAAACTAAAGACGCGACGTACTTCATTGGTTATTTCAGTATTTGCTGTTAATAGCGAATAGTCAGTATAAAGACGCGCTGTTTTTTCGTTAAAATTCCCAGTACCAATGTGGGCATAACGAATAATTTCGCCATTTTCTAATCGAGAAATGATAAATAATTTTGCGTGAATTTTTAAACCCGGTGCAGAGAAAATAACGTGAACACCAGCCTCTGTTAAGCGTTTTGCCCAATGAATATTGGCGGCCTCATCAAAACGAGCTTGTAACTCGACAACCACAGTGACGCGTTTACCGTTGTGTGCGGCGTGGATCATGGAATCGATAATCCGAGAGTCTTTTGCAACACGGTAAATATTGATTTTGATTGAAATAACGCTTGGGTCAAAAGAGGCTTGGCGCAACAACTCCAGCACATGTTCAAAGGTATGATAAGGATAATAAAGTAAGACGTCTCGTTCCCTAATGGCATCAAAACCATTACGAAAATTATCAAACCAAATATGACGTAAACGCGGAATAGGTTTATTTAAGAGAAATTTACTGCCTTCATTTGGAAAGTTAATAAAGTCTTTAAAGTTATGATAACGCCCGCCTGCGATAACGGAGTCGTTATTTGATAAACCTAATTTACTGCGCAGTAACGCCACCATTTCATCTGGCATATCACGTTGATAAACAAAACGCACAGGCTCTGCGGTAAGGCGTTGCTTTAAGGTTGATGACATCATTTCCAGTAAACTAGATTCCATTTCTGTCGCAAGATCGTATTCTGCATCTCGCGTCATTTTCATCGAATAAGCATTTAATGAGTCATAATCAAAAAAGCCTTTAAAAACTTCATCAAGGCAGTAACGTAAAATATTATCCAATAAAATCATGGATTTTTTCTTACTGCGTCCTTGATCAGTAGGTAGGATCACAAAGCGAGGAACTTTATCAGATGGAATTTCTAATAAAGCATAATGAATCGTTTGCCCTTGTGCAATTTCAACGGCTAAATAGGTATAGTCATCTTTAAGAAACTCAACCAAATTAGTTTCAGGATTAATTAAAATGGGCGTAATGTGTTTTCTTAAATTTTGACGAAAATATTGGCGTAACCAGATTTGTTGATTAGGCGAGATTTGACGCTCATTAATTAAGAAAATTTGATTTCGTGCCATTTCGAGCAATAAATCGTTATATAAAGCATCGAACTCTTGGTCAGCCTTAGCCACTTTTGATTGAATTTTTTTGATAAGATGACGAGCATGGCTTGAGGCAGAGCGAGAGCCTCGCTCCTCATTAATTAAAATACGACGTTTGACATCCGCAAAACGGACTTTATAAAATTCATCAAGATTATTTGAGTAGATCCCCAGAAACCTGACTCTTTCAATTAACGGGTTTCGTTTATCAGCAGCTTCTTGTAATACACGTTCGTTGAACGCAAGCCAACTGATTTCTTTATCAATATAGAGTCGTTCCTGGGACATCTGAACTCCAACTAGGGTTAAAGTTAAATCTTAATATCTGAATAAATCAGACATGTTGCTTAATAGTCGCACCCGGTTTGACAAAGTTTTCGGGCTTCGCTTCTTTGGCTTTTTGCTCAAAATAAGGTGCTTGGAATGTACACATTCTAATTGCAGAACGATAAGCACCGTTAACAAAAAATTCATCTATTAAATCACCTTCTTTTTTAAAACCAAGCTTTTCATAAATATGAATCGCTTTAGCATTTTCTTTATCAACGATTAAATAGAGTTTGTATAAATTAAGAACAGAAAAAGCATAATCCATGGCTAATTTTGCCGCTCGTGCTGCATAGCCATGACCTTGATGTGCAGGTGCTATGATAATTTGAAATTCGGCACGACGGTGAACATAATCAATTTCAACCAACTCGACAAGCCCTACTTTAGTGCCTTCACTTTCAGCAATAAAACGGCGTTCACTTTGGTCGTGAATATGTTTTTCATATAAGTCACTTAACTCAATAAAAGCCTCATAAGGTTCTTCAAACCAATAGCGCATCACGCTGGCGTTGTTATCAAGTTTATGGACAAAAGAGAGATCTTCTCGTTCGAGAGGACGTAATTTTATAGGTGGAACTTTCTTACCACCGGACATAAGCACCTCGGTGAATGCATTGAATAAAAAGAGAAAAGGGTGACACAAAAAAAGTCACGCGGGCTACAGTGTAGCACAATGTGACTTTTTAGCTTAAACGAAATAGTTAATCAAGATTGTCGAACAGTGCAATATCATCAAGATAAGCTTGATTGTTCTTCATTGTCAATCGGTCTTCAGCTAACCAACGGATCGCTAATGGGTAGATACGATACTCTTCTATTTGTATTCTAGCTTGTAATGATTGTTCAGTGTCATCGGGAAAAACCGGAATACGCGCTTGAATAATCATTGGGCCACCATCAAGTTCTTCAGTGACAAAATGGACGGTAACGCCATGAAAAGGATCTTTATTCGCTAAAACCTGGCGATGAGTATGCAATCCTGGGTATTTGGGGAGCAAAGAAGGATGAATATTTAATAATTTATGCTGATAATGAGCGACAAAAGCAGGTGATAAAATACGCATAAAACCCGCTAAAACCACGATATCAGGTTGATAAACATCAATTTTTTCAATTAACGCTTTATCGTAATCAGCGCTATCATTAAATTGGGTTGGATCAACAAAATAAGCCGGAATATCAGCCTGTTTTGCACGTTCAAGGCCATAAGCATTCGCTTTATTGCTTAAGACAGCAACCACATTACCTGTGATTTTATTTGCCCTACAGGCGTCAATAATCGCCTGTAGGTTGCTGCCGTTTCCTGAAATAAGGACAACGATATTTTTCATTCACATGTTTTCATTAGTTAATAATAACTTGTGCTTCACCTGTCGCTTGTGGCGCAATTTCACCGATAAGCCATGCATTTTCACCACATTCAGCAAGGTGAGTTAATGTTTTTTCAACATCATTTGGGTTGACAGCAATTAACAGTCCGACACCGCAGTTAAAGGTGCGATACATCTCATGCGTGCTGACTTGTCCTGCTTCTTGTAACCATTTGAAGACAATAGGCCATTCCCAGCTTTTACTTTCGATACGTGCTTGCGTATTTTCTGGTAGTACCCGAGGAATATTTTCCCAGAATCCCCCACCAGTAATATGTGCAACTGCATGAATATCAACATTTTCAATTAATGACAGCAGTGATTTCACGTAAATACGTGTAGGTGCTAATAGGTGATCAGCGAGTGATTTGTCACCAAGTGGAGTACTGTCCGCTTGTGTATTACTGACTTCAAGAATTTTTCTGACTAATGAATAACCATTGGAATGAGGGCCACTGGATGCTAGAGCTATTAATGCATCACCAGTTTTAACTTTGCTACCATCAATAATCTCTGATTTTTCAACTACGCCGACACAAAAGCCAGCGATATCATAATCATTACCGTGATACATCCCCGGCATTTCTGCTGTTTCACCGCCCACTAATGCACAGCCTGATTGCTTACAGCCTTCAGCAATACCCGTTACAACACGAGCTGCGGTATCGACATCTAATTTTCCTGTGGCATAGTAGTCAAGGAAGAAAAGGGGTTCGGCACCTTGAACAATTAAATCGTTGACACACATTGCGACTAAATCAATACCGATGTCATCATGGCGATTTAAATCCATCGCAAGGCGGAGTTTTGTACCCACACCATCGGTGCCTGAAACTAAAATAGGTTCGCGGTATTTAGATGGAATGGCACATAATGCACCAAAACCACCTAAACCGCCCATCACTTCAGGACGGCGAGTTTCTTTTACTACACCTTTGATACGATCGACTAAAGCATTACCTGCATCAATATCGACACCGGCATCTTTATAGCTGAGAGAGGATTTGTTAGTCACGTAGAGCCCTCACGGCAAGTTGCTGTTAAGAAAAAAATGTGTGCGAGCGTTATTCTAACAGGCAAAGCAAACGTTTGCGAGGATCTTCTTTCTAGGTCACAATTATTCATGTTGGTGCGGTTAAAAGCTGTGCGTTTGATCAAAATCAATAGAAAAACGATGGAATGTTGGCAAAAAAGCGGTATAATCTCGCGATTTTTTTGTCAGGCTGCGTCGTACATTAGGAGAAATTATGAAGATCGTTGAGGTAAAACACCCACTCATTCAACATAAATTGGGGCTGATGCGAGATCATGATATAAGCACTAAGCGCTTTCGTGAACTGGCTTCAGAAGTTTCCAGTCTACTGACGTATGAAGCTACCGCCGATTTAGCAACAGAGACGGTAACAATTGAAGGTTGGTGTGGTCCGGTAGAGATAGAACAGATTAAAGGAAAAAAAATCACAGTAGTTCCTATCCTCCGTGCAGGTATCGGGATGATGGATGGAGTATTAGAAAATATTCCTAGTGCCCGAATCAGTGTAGTTGGCGTTTACCGCGATGAAGAAACCTTAAAACCCGTCCCTTACTTCCAGAAATTAGCATCCAATATTGAAGAGCGTATGGCTCTTGTTGTTGACCCTATGTTAGCAACAGGCGGCTCTATGATTGCCACAATTGATCTATTAAAAAATGCGGGCTGTACTTCAATTAAAGTATTAGTACTGGTTGCTGCCCCTGAAGGTATTAAAGCATTAGAAGAAGCTCATCCTGATGTAGAGCTATATACTGCATCAATTGATAGCCATCTTAATGAGCATGGGTACATCGTTCCAGGTCTTGGCGATGCGGGTGATAAGATATTTGGTACAAAATAATAATTAAGCCGACTTTGATAGTCGGCTTTTTTTTGGACCACTTCTTCGCTTTATCTTGTTCTATAGTTAGAAAATATAAACCAATTTCACATTCATATTAAAGAGAGGTCGTAAGCATGACTCGTCGTGCAATCGGGGTAGAAGAGCGCCCACCATTATTACAAACAATCCCGTTGAGTCTTCAACATCTGTTTGCAATGTTTGGCGCTACCGTACTTGTGCCAATTTTATTTAAAGTTAATCCGGCAACAATATTATTATTTAACGGGATCGGAACCCTGCTCTATCTCTTTATTTGTAAAGGACGCATTCCTGCTTATTTGGGTTCAAGTTTTGCGTTTATCTCACCAGTACTTTTACTTTTACCATTAGGGTATGAATTAGCTCTTGGGGGATTCATCGTCTGTGGCGTGTTATTTTGTCTTGTGGCAGGTATTGTAAAAATAGCAGGACGAGGCTGGATTAATGTGATGTTCCCTCCTGCGGCAATGGGCGCAATCGTTGCCGTCATCGGACTAGAGTTAGCAGGAACGGCAGCCGGAATGGCGGGCTTATTACCCAGTGCAGATGCGCCAGTTGATAGCCAAACATTGCTTATTTCTATGGTTACTTTAGGTGTGACTATCTTAGGTTCTGTGATGTTTAGAGGATTCCTTGCTATTATTCCTATTCTTATCGGGGTGTTAGCAGGTTATGCGCTCTCTTTTTTCTTGGGCGTTGTTGATGTTACCCCAATTAAAGAAGCTAACTGGTTTGCACTACCTACGTTCTATTCTCCGCGTTTTGAATGGAGTGCTATTTTTATTATCTTACCCGCAGCATTAGTGGTTATTGCGGAACACGTTGGACACCTTGTTGTTACAGCAAATATAGTACAACGTGATTTAATGAAAAATCCAGGCTTACATCGCTCTATGTTCGCAAACGGTTTCTCTACCATTATTTCGGGTTTCTTTGGTTCAACACCAAATACGACTTATGGTGAAAATATTGGTGTGATGGCTATCACTAAAGTTTACAGTTCATGGGTGATTGGTGGTGCGGCAATTCTCGCCATTTTATTATCTTGTGTCGGCAAACTAGCCGCAGCTATTGCAGCCGTACCTGTTCCAGTTATGGGGGGAGTATCTTTATTACTTTATGGTGTTATTGGAGCTTCAGGTATTCGTGTCTTGTTAGATTCGAAAGTTGATTACAATAAACCACAAAACTTGATATTAACGGCTATTATTCTGATTGTCGGTGTGAGCGGTGCTTCCATTCAAATTGGTGCTGCTGAATTAAAAGGTATGGCATTAGCAACCATCGTGGGTATTGTTTTAAGTTTAGTCTTTAAACTAGTCAGCATTGTTCGCCCTGAAACAGAATTAGTGGATAACACCATTGAATCGGTAAGTGGTACAGCAAATAAAAAATAAGCGATATGCTGAAGTTAATGAAAAAGGTGGATAATTTCCGCCTTTTTTATTGCACTTTACTTTTATGTTAATATGAAAAACTAAGATTTTTGATATTTTAAGTGTTTAAAACTTAGAAAAGCATCATTAATTCAATCATGATGTTTATTTAAATAAAATAAATGAGACAATGGGGGCTAATTCTTGTGCGAAATAGACATCTTATCTGCTATTTGAATGATGTTTGTTTTAAGGTGGGATGCGTCTCAAAAAAGGTATAACGCAATTTATGGAAAAGCTGATTGAAATTTATGATTTCATTACATCAAAGCAGATTTTTACCACAGTATTTTTAGTTATTGTGCTACTGGTAGTCTGGTTTTTCGCCAAGATGATTTTCCGCAGAATAGCAAAGCGATTGCTTTTTTTATTTACTGAACTTTCAGATGAAGAAACTATTGAAGATATCGCTAAAAAGAGTGCCTCTATCGTTGCGGTAACATTAGTTCTCTATATTAATCAGTTATTACCATCTTTTTCACATGAGATGAATGTGATCTTTGAGACGGTTGCTCGAGCTTTTATTATTATCAATATTGCCTCATTGCTTAATAATGCCCTTGATATCTTTAATATTAGGCATGCAAAAAAAGCATGGCATCGGAATAATTCTATCAAAGGTTATATTGAAATTGCCAAAATTGTCGTTTGGATAATTTCTTTTATCCTGATTATTGCTCTCTTTACTGAGCAATCACCACTTATTATTATCTCAAGCTTTGGTGCTATTGCTGCGGTATTAATGTTTGTTTTTCAACATACTCTTATTTCATTTGTTGCCAATATTCTTATTTCCAACGGCAAAGTATTAAAGCTTTATGATTGGATAGAATTGCCAAGTAGCAATATCAGTGGCGAGGTGATTGATATCGCATTACACACCATCACCATACGTAATTGGGATAACACGATTTCACGTATTCCGACAAAGGATTTTTTGACAGAAAAATATACTAACTGGCAACCGATGTTTTCATCAGGAGGACGTCGGATTAAACGTAGCTTTTATATTGACCAATCTTCTATTTCATTTGCGACGGAAGAGTTGGTTCTTGAATTAAAAAATACTGTACCTCTTCGTAAGAGCATAGAAGCGATGCTTGAAGGCAAAGAAGAAGAAATTGGTGATATTAATGTATGGTTAGAAACAAAAGGGGTGACCAATTTACAGCTATTTAGAAAGTACATGCTAAATTGGATAAAAATGCGTGGCGATGTTCGACCTGATATGTATTTGGTGATCAGAACAATGCCACCAACTCCAATGGGATTACCTGTAGAGTTATACTGTTTTACCCGAGCAACGACTTGGGTTGAATATGAAGAAACACAATCTGAAATTTTTGAGTATATAAACGCATCAGCTAAATATTTTAAGCTCGATATTTATCAACAGCCGTCAGGTAATGATGTTGCGAAATTAAAATTCAAATAATAAAGATGATTAATTAAACAAAGAATTCGTTTCGGATTTTGCGCTAAATAATTTTAGCTACGGCTAGGTGACAACAGGAAGTATGAGAAGTATACAAAATAGGCTTATCAGGATAATTTTGCTGTTATCTTCATCAGTATAATGTGCTTTTTTAATATTGGTTCTGACCTTGTGAGAATTTGTGTTAGAATCTCCGCGTTTATTAAACTATTCAGGTGAGGTGCTTCTGAATACGCCGTCACAGCTATCATTACCACTATCTCTGCCCGACGATGAGACATTCGATAGCTTTTATGCAGGAGAAAACGCGTCGTTAGTCGCGGCAATCCAAACCGCCATTCATCAATCTCATGGCAGTTATATCTATTTCTGGTCCCGCGACGGAGGTGGGAAGAGCCATCTATTACATGCTGCTTGTGCTGAACTTTCATTAAAAGGTGATGCTGTTGGGTATGTGCCACTTGATAAACGAGCCTATTTTGTTCCCGATGTCCTTGAAGGTATGGAGCATTTATCGTTAGTTTGTATCGATAATGTTCAATGTATCGCGGGAGATGAAGAGTGGGAACTCGCTTTATTTAATCTTTATAACCGCGTTTTAGAGCATGGTCGAACTTGTTTATTAATTACCGGGGATAGACCACCTCGACAAATCGAATTACAACTTCCTGATCTTGCTTCTCGACTGGATTGGGGGCAAATTTATCGTTTACAGCCATTAAGCGATGAAGAAAAAATTCAAGCATTGCAATTGAGAGCAAAGCTTCGTGGGTTTGAATTACCTGAAGATGTGGGGCGCTTTGTATTAAAACGCCTGGATAGAAAAATGCGGACACTCTTCGAAATGCTCGATGAGCTTGACCACGCATCTATTGTTGCTCAACGTAAGCTCACTATTCCCTTCGTGAAAGATATTCTTAAACTTTAGCTTTACCTTTGTTAATGCTATTTCTCATCGTGTTAGGCAAGGTAAATAACGCAAGCTCGCCTCTATCGTCTAAATTAAAACCTACTAAAAAATCATGTTGTTATGGCGATGTTTTGTATTAGATACAATAAAAAAAACCGCTTGTCTTTGTAAAAGGCAAGCGGCGAGAAATACAAACAATAAAGGAGGAGGGTTAAATAATTAGTGAGCTTCTACTACTTTGGCTTTCTTTTGAGGTATCAGTAAGAAAATCAGATACAGTACAGTAATTGCAACAGTGTAGCCTGTGAAAATTAACCAGAATGATTTCCAGTCAACAGCACCATTGGTGGTATATAAGTCAATGACCCAGCCACTTAACATTGCGCCCAAATAAGTACCAAAACCATTCACCAAGGTCATAAACATGCCTTGTGCTGTTGAACGATATTGTAATGGGATCTCTTTTTCTAAGAATAATGAACCTGAAATATTAAAGAAGTCGAACGCACAGCCGTACACAATCATTGATAATAATAAGACGATTTGGCCTAATGATGTGTAGTCGCCATAAGCAAAGAAACCGAAACGTAAAATCCAAGCAATCATACTAAATAAAACAATAGTTTCGATTCTTACACGTTTTAGTAACAAAGGCAGGAATAGAATAAACACGACTTCTGAAATTTGTGAAATAGATAAGAATACAGAAGGATAACGTGCAAAGAATGAATCATCCGCATTTGGAGATTGTGCAATATCTTGTAGGAAAGGTACACCAAATGTATTGGTAATTTGCAGTACTGAGCCTAATAGAGTTGCGAAGAATAAGAAAACAACGACATTTTTCTTTTTAAACACCTGTAAGATATTTGAAAGACTAAATGCGGCTTCTTCCATTTTAATTTCATTTTCATCAGCTGATTTAGTTGCAGGTAAGAACATTGCAAATACAGCTAAAACAAGAGAGGCGAGTGCTGCAACAAAGAGTTGGTGATAACTATTTCCTAGACCTAAGAAACTAATAACCCACATAGCAGCGATAAAACCGACGGTGCCGTAAACACGAATTTTGGGGAAGTAGTTATTAGGCTCTAAATGTTTTTGCTCTAATAGTTCAAAGATGATGCTGTTTGCCATTGAAATACTTGGCATAAAGAACAATAAATGCAACAGGGTAGCAAAAAATAGTGTGGTGACTGTTGTCATTTGCGACATCAACACTAATGCTAATGCAGAAAAAATATGCAGGGTAATAAACACTAATTTGCGGTTATTTATTTTATCTGCAATAAATCCCATGATGACAGGTGCGATAAGTGAGGCGAGTCCAAGAGCACTGAAAATAAGCCCAACATCACTACCTTTAAAATGCAGTTCTCCAAAGAGGTACGAGGCGAATGTGACCAGCCAAGATCCCCATATAAAGAATTGGAGGAATGAGACAAGTTTTAATCTAAGTACGATATTCATCTGTTTTCCTATTAGCCTAGCAATCACCCGACATCATAATGATGATTGGTTGGTTTTAATTGCCCGTAATGTTGGCTATAACGTTGTTTATTTCACATACATCTATAACTTCATTTCATATCGATTAATTGTCATCAATTTAAAAATTAACAACCAAAGAAGAGATAGAGTAAATAACAAATTGAAAGTTTATTGCTGTATTGCAGTATTATTTAAAATGTATTTTTTTTGTTAAATTTTTTCTTGGATGATAATGAAAAAATATTTTGGCGAGAATTTAGCGTTTATCAACTCTGCTATCATATTTTCTGATGCCCATGATATGTAGGAACGTATTCGTGTAAAGAGACTTGAGTCACAATATAAATGAAACAAATGATTATTTTTTCTTTTTAAGGTGATCTATAGCGGTATTGTGTGATCTTGATAGACATTTCAAAAAATGATGATTTATTAGCCATAAAAAATATGAAAATGAGATGAATTTTTTTGAAAGCAAAAAGAGATTACTTTTTTCCTGTTGAAGAAATAAAGAACACTTTATTAATTTAGGTGATTACAATTTAATAACATTTGGTGATTTACGTCTAAATAGGGAAAAGAGAGTAAACGGTTGCGGTATTAATGATAAAACAAAAAGAATAAAGCCTATCTCACACATCGCTAAGTATAGGCTTTAATTTTCTACTCTTAGCTAAATAACTCTTTCACTTGCTCTGGTGGGCGGCCTAAACGGGCCTTATTCCCTACAACCACAATAGGACGCTCAATAAGCTTAGGGTTGTCATGCATTGCTTGGATTAATGCATCTTGTGATGTTTCGTCAGCAAGTTCGAGCGTTTTATAGCTATCTTCTTTTGTGCGCATTAATTTTCTTGCATCATCAAAACCTAATGCCTTAAGAAGTATTTTAAGTTCTGCGACTGAAGGTGCTGTATCTAAGTAGAGAATAACCTCAGGGGTTATTTGCATTTCTTCTAGTAAATGTAAGGTTTCACGGCTTTTTGAACAGCGTGGATTATGATAAATCGTCACTTTCTTGGTCATGTTGTCCCTTATTTAAATTGACTGTCTCTTTGTTGTATTTTTCTTAACTGGTCAATACGCGCGTCAAAGCGTGCTTGATCATTACTGCCTAGTTTAACTTGTCTACTTGCATCACCTAGATAACGGATCGCTGTTTCAAAGTCACCTCTGAGTGCTAAATCTTCCGCATAAGCTGCTAATTCATGAGCTCTATCACCTTGTTTAGCAGCGTTTTCTGCCATTAATTGCCAACCAATGGGATCACTTGGGTTATCAAATGTATAACGGTAAAGCAGTCGATTCGCTTCGTTATATTGCTTATTATGCATGTAGGAATTGGCTAAGTTAGCAATAATGACATTGTTATTTGGTTTTTGTTTTAATGCTAATTGTAATCTTGCGACAGCATCTCTCGCCCGATTTTGCTCTAAATCGATATCGGTTATCGCGTTAATAAGCCAAATATTATTAGGCTCTTTTTCTAACATTGGAGTTAGCAGTTTTCGTGCTTCATCAAATTTACGATCACGAGAGTAAATTAATATTTGCGCATAATTAGCTGCTGATTTTTCAATAGCAGTGCCTTGCTTAAATTGATCAAGCGTAGTTTGAAATGCGTTATCTGAGGCGGGATTTTTATTTAACATGGCGAGTACACGCATTTTGGCAAACAGAAAATCAGCTGACTGAGGAAGTTGGCGTGCAGGATATTGACTAGCTCGGCTTCTCGCATCAGATAATCGGCTATCTGGTAAAGGGTGCGTTAATAACATTTCAGGCGGTTTAGAGCTATAGCGGACCTGGTCGGCAAGAATTTGCATAAAATCAGGCATTCCCTTGGGATCAAATCCAGCTCTGTAGAGTATTTGTATCCCAATACGATCAGCTTCTTGCTCATTCATTTGTGTAAACGTGATCATATTCTGCTGCATCCCCGCCATGCTTCCCGTAAAGGTCGCTAGCCCAGCATTGGGGTTTGCCATAAAAATCAAGATAGAACCTAACACCCCTGCAAGTGCAAGTGGTGATGTCTTTTTTTGATCTTCAAGCATTCGTGCTAAATGACGTTGTGTAACATGCGTGATTTCGTGGGCCATAACAGAGGCTAATTCACTTTCATTTCGGCTATAACGAAAGAGTGCAGAATGCAAAACGATATTTCCCCCAAAATAAGCAAACGCGTTAATATTGGGATTGTTAACCAAATAGAAGTGAAAGGGGGTTTTTACTGAATTGGCATTAGAAACGAGTTTTTGCCCTAAATTATTAATGTAGTTAGAAAGTAATGGGTCAAAAACTAATGGTGCACTATTTCGCAGTTGGCGAGTATAGTAATCACCCATAGCGATTTCTTGATTAATACTCAGCGTTGAACCTGCTGTGGTTCCCATATCAGGTAAGGAGTCTTCAATATCAATTGCAGCATGTGCTGGTACGACTGATGTTGATAGCAACGCAGAAACAAGAAGCGCGACTAATGGTTTTTTAAGTCTGAGTTTCATACAACTGTATCCTGATGGCTATCCTAACAAAAAATTAATAATTAATGATGTATGATAGCAAAACCTAACGTAAAATCTGTCAAAAGATTATTGCTTATGTAAATGAATACATATAGCTCTATTATTCTGATTATTATAAAGGATCTTCATTTTCATGCTGGACTTGCTTGTTCAATGGTACAAACGCCGATTTGCTGATCCACAAGTTATCGCTCTTGTGGTTATCTTAATTGCAGGCTTTTCAATTCTGTATTTTTTTAGTGGCATACTTGCTCCTTTATTAGTGGCAATCGTACTTGCCTACCTTTTAGAGTGGCCAACTCATTTACTTGAAAAATTGGGATGTGCTCGAATTTGGGCCGTATCGATAATTCTGACACTCTTCATCGGTATTAGTGCCATTGTTATTTTGATTTTAGCGCCAACGGTTTGGCAACAAGGGATGACACTGATTTCAGATATCCCAAATATGATCAATAAATTCAATGCATTTGCACATGAATTGCCTGATCGTTTCCCTGCATTAATGGATGCGGGGATTGTTGATATGATGGCAGAAAATTTGCGGAGTAAGTTCTCAACCGTCGCTGAATCTGTCTTGAAAGTATCTTTAGCTTCATTAATTGGTGTTATCACTCTTTCTATTTATCTTATTCTTGTCCCTTTAATGACGTTCTTTTTGCTTAAAGATAAGCAACAGATGCTTAATGCTGTACGTCGTGTTTTACCAAAAAACAGAATACTGGCAGCACAAGTTTGGATTGAAGTTAATCAGCAAATTACTAACTATATTCGCGGTAAAGTGACAGAAATGGTCATTGTTGGTGTCTTTACTTATTTTGTTTTTGCTTTCTTTGATCTACGTTACTCCGTATTGCTTGCTGTTATTGTCGGCGTTTCTGTTTTAGTGCCTTATGTTGGTGCTGTTTTAGCAACCATTCCAGTTATTGTGATTGCGCTTTCTCAGTGGGGATTAGGTTCTGATTTTTGGGCGTTATTTATTGCTTATCTTGTTGTTCAAGGATTAGATAGCAACTTATTAGTACCGATTTTGTTCTCTGAAGCGGTAAATATGCATCCTTTAGTTATTATCTTATCCGTGATTATATTTGGTGGTATGTGGGGATTTTGGGGCGTTTTCTTTGCGATCCCATTAGCAACCTTGATAAAAGCAGTATTACATGCATTACCTGATGAAATTGCAAATGAGCAACATATAAAGAAAAGCTAAATAGGGTATTGCACTAACAAAAAACAGACAGTGAAAACTGTCTGTTATCTTATTAATACGCAATCGCTATTTACGGATGCTGGGCGAGATATTCGAGAACAATTTGATGGTGATTAGTGGTTTTAAAGCTATCAAAAACGTGCTCAATAACACCATTTTTGTCAATTAAGAAGGTTGTACGATGAATACCATCGTAAGTTTTCCCCATAAATTGCTTTTCTCCCCAAATACCAAACTCTTCGGCAACTTTATGATCCTCATCTGAAAGTAATGTGAAGTTTAACATCTCTTTTTCAGCGAAGCGGGAAAGTTTTTCTGATTTATCTGTGCTAATACCCAATACTTCGACTTGTGCCTTTTTTAATGCGTCCATTTCATCACGTAAGCCACAAGCTTGAGCCGTACAGCCTGGTGTCATTGCTTTAGGGTAAAAATAAACGAGCACACGTTGACCAGCGAAATCAGATAAATTAATTGTTTCTCCATCTTGGTCGGGCAGACTGAATTGAGGCGCCTTTTCACCGGCTTTTAATGGGTTCATTTGGTCATTCTCCATTTTTTACTGTTTCATCATCAGACTATTTACGATACTTATTGTGCCTTGAGCATTTAGCTCTGTACATAATTGATTGAATTTCTCATGAATAACAAGACCGTGATCATCTAATGGGTTGTGCGCCGTAATTTGTATCTCTAAACGGGCGGGGGTACCATCTTCTGACGGGTGCGTTTTAGAAATTAATTCAGCGAGATTAAAATTATGCTGGCTAAATAAATTAGTAAAGCGTTCTACAATACCGGGTGCATCTTCAATATCAACTTTCGCTGCAATAGTTGAAGGATAGGTAACAGGCGCACCATTTTGAGTTCTTTTCATGACGGTCAATAAATCTAGTTCCGCACTTTTAATTGGCAACAACGCTTCTAACTGGGCGATAGCGTTCCAGCCTCCTGAGAGTAGCATGATAAACGTAAACTCTTGACCAAACATCGCAAGTCGGCTGTCCTCGATATTACATCCGCATTGGCTGACTAATTGTGTAATGGTATCAACAATACCTGGGCGGTCAGCACCTAATGCAGTAATGACGAGAAAATGTTTATCAGGTATGGGCAAAATGAGGTTCCTTTTGACTTTCAGTTTATTCTTAACAGGTAAACACAAAATTTGATTTCTGCCAAGATCCCTTGCTCACTATCTTCAATTATTATCTCTCTTTAATTCATATCAAAGAATATTAGCAAATTTCATTAGAAACCTAGAGTTAAGTAGTTTTCAATAGAGCAATGAATGAGTACCATTGAGTATACGTCTATCTCGGAGCAATGATTATGGTGAATAACGAATTTAATTTTACAGGCAGTATGGTGGCATTGGTTACACCAATGGACACAAAAGGCAATGTTGACCGGGTTAGTTTACGTAAATTAGTTGACTATCATGTTAATGCAGGCAGTGCCGCTATTGTTTCTGTCGGTACAACAGGAGAATCTGCAACATTAAGTCACGACGAACATGTTGATGTTGTTTTAATGACATTAGATATGGCGGATGGACGTATTCCTGTGATTGCAGGTACCGGTGCTAATGCAACATCTGAAGCAGTCTGGTTTACACAACAATTTGAAAACAAAGGTATTGCAGGTTGTTTAAGTGTGACGCCATATTATAATAAACCTTCACAAGAAGGGTTATATCAGCACTTTAAAGCGATTTCTGAAAGTACTGCGCTACCACAAATCCTGTATAATGTACCGGGCCGTACTGGGTGCGATTTATTGCCAGTAACAGTTGCACGTTTAGCTAAGTTGGATAATATTGTGGCAATTAAAGAGGCGACAGGGAACTTAAGTCGGGTTAGTCAAATCCAAGAGTTGGTTAATGATGATAGTTTCATCTTATTAAGTGGAGATGACGCATCATCATTAGACTTTATGCAACTTGGTGGTCACGGTGTTATTTCGGTTACTGCTAACGTTGCAGCGTCAGAGATGGTAGAATTATGTCGATTAGCAAATGCAGGTGAGTTTGCAAAAGCACGTGAACTTAATCGACGTCTGATGGACTTACATCATCAGTTATTTGTTGAACCTAATCCAATCCCAGCTAAATGGGCGTGTCAACGTATTGGATTGATTGAAGACGCCACATTGCGCTTACCTATGACTCCGTTGACATCATCAGGTCAGCAAATTGTCGAGAAAGCGCTGTTAACAGCGGGAATACTGTAAAACTTAGGGAATTTTAATGGCAACACTATTGCATAAATCAAAGATTATGAAGGTCGCGGGTCTGTCGCTGGTGGTTTTACTGGCAGCCTGTTCAAGTGATCAGCGCTATAAACGTCAGGTTAGTGGTGATGAGTCTTATTTAGAGACGGCAGAGCTAAAGAATTTAGCGATTCCGGCGGGTATGGTGTTGCCTTTGCAAAATGGGGAATATGATATTCCAACCCCTAAAAAAACGGAGCCAGTAGGTTTAGCGCTTGATATTCGTCCACCTACTCAAGCACTGAATTTATTAAGCGGTTCACGTAGTGAAAATAACGCAGATAACAGCAGGCTGTTATTGCCTAACGCACCTGAAAATACAACACTGTATGAGCAAGTAACGGCTATTTTAAAAGATAAAGGCGTTGCTATTGCAAAAAGTGATGCTGGGCAAAAAGAAATTCACACTGATTGGATAACGTGGCTACGTGCAGATGAAAACGTGCCTTTCCAAACGCGTCAGCGCTTAGCGATAGCTCAATCGGGTAATGTAATTTCATTAACCATAACAAATGAAGGTTTACGCCAAGGCGAAACAGACGTTACTGATCCGGCTGAAGTAAAACGTTATAATATTTTAATGCTTAATGAGCTGGTTGATGGTTTAAACCGTATGCGTAATTTAACCGAAAATACGGCTACAAGTAATCTTCAAGGTATTATTGATGTCCAAAGTGGCAGTGATAATGCAGGACTTCCAGTGATCATTGTACGTGCACCATTTGATGTTGTTTGGGATAGATTGCCAATTGCCTTAGAAAGTGTGGGAATGAAAATGGGTGATCGTACACGTTCTAAAGGTTTAATTGAAGTAACCTATAAAGGAATGAGTAGCGCGAGCTGGAGTTCGTTAGGGGTGGATAGACCAACGGTAGAAGAAGCGGATTATAAATTACAAGTGGGTGATTTAAATAACCGTAGTAGTTTACAATTTATCAGTGATAAAGGTAAACCATTAACACAATCACAGAACGATCAAATGGTTGCGGCACTGAAGGCTGCTTTCAGTAAACCTGTGAAATAACATCCCGCTTTATAGAATAAAGAGAAGCCACACAATATGATTGTGTGGCTTTTTTATGTTTTTCATTGATAGAAGAATACTACTTTTATTTTTAGAGACTCAAATAGAATACTTCCATTGTATTTTTCGTCAATGGAATACTCTTTTAATGACAATGTTTAATTTAGTGTTATTAATAATATTAATCTTAATGCAATACTTTTAAAACTATGCAATATTGCGTCAATTCTTATTCTTAATAAAAATAACAAAGCATTCTCTGACTATATGAAGGAGTATTTATGAGTGCGGGTGATATGATTATTCACTTGATATTAAGTGGGATACTTATTGTTGGTGTTTATCAGTTTTATTTTTTTACTCAACGATATACATTGAGAGAAGTGAAAGTAATTAATTCACCTGTTGATGAAAAAATTCCTTTCTGGCCTTGGTGGTCATGGATTTATAGTTTTTTATATTATCCAGCAATTCTATATCTTAACTGGATTATTCAAGACTCAAGACAGTTTATTATGATTGTTTTTAGTTATATTGTGTTGTTAGTTATGCAAATGTTTTTCTTTGTTGTATTCCCGGTTGCGACGCCAGCACATTGGCGAGCGATTAATCCAGGGAAAACAGCATCAGAAAAATTTCTTAAGTTTGTTCAACACTTTGATGATTCATCAAATTGTTTCCCGAGTATGCACGTTTCAGTGGCAACACTGACTGCTTGTCTTGCTTATGCAACGTTAGGACCATGGGTTTTCTTATTCCCATTATTTATCGCTTTATCTTGCATGTTTACTAAACAACACTATTTAATTGATTTGCCTGCTGGTGCTTTATTAGGTTGGTTTGCTTATGAAATCTATTGCTTTATTATTTAATTAAAACGTTATGTTATTGTGTGAGAACTCATGCTTTGAAAAATATAGTGATAATTTAATAAAGATAACTTATTAGAATTTATTAATAATAAATGAGGCCAAATTAATTTCCAATAAAAAAGAAATTAGTTTGGTTTTTATTTGTCATTACTCGAGATAAGTGTAATGACAAAGGAATTAAGTACTAATTAAAAAGAATGCAATTTTAAAATAGAGATAATGCAGTGATATAAACTAAAAATATTCTTATTTTGACTTTGGGGATCATTTATATTCTGTTCTTATTATGAAATTTTTATTTATAAGTTTTAGTGGTTAATCTTTTTTATTTTTAATATTAAAAGTAATTATTAAAATTGCAATTTCTAATAATGGGCTTTGATTTTCCATAAACAGCGCTGTTATCAGTACGTTCTCTTTGCGATTTTTTTAGTGATAGCTCTCACGTTTTAAAAGCTTTTTTATCGAATCTAGAGTAGAGTATGGGGAGCAAATTTCTTGTTAAACCTATCACATCTTTGGAGTGTGTCAGATGCAGAAAAAAGCTGAGTTGTATCGTGGAAAGGCCAAAACAGTCTATGCCACTGAATCTTCTGATTTTCTTATCCTTGAATTCAGAAATGATACATCAGCGTTAGATGGCCAACGTATTGAACAGTTTGATCGTAAAGGTATGGTAAATAATAAATTTAACCATTTCATTATGAATAAACTGGAAGAAGCGGGTATCCCAACGCAGATGGAACGTTTGCTTTCTGATAATGAAGTGCTAGTCAAAAAACTCGATATGGTGCCTGTTGAATGTGTTATCCGCAATCGTGCGGCTGGCTCATTAGTTAAACGTTTAGGCGTTGAAGAAGGTATGCTTTTAACCCCACCTATCTTTGATTTATTCTTAAAAGATGATGCACGTCATGATCCTATGGTGAATGAATCTTATTGTGAAACCTTTAATTGGGTGTCTAAAGAAAACCTCGCAGAAATGAAACGCCTTAGCTATAAAGCAAACGATGTCCTTAGCGAATTGTTTGATAAAGCAGGACTTATTTTAGTCGATTTTAAACTCGAATTTGGTCTATTTCACGGTAAAGTCGTATTAGGTGATGAATTCTCTCCTGATGGTAGCCGTCTATGGGATAAAAATACCTTAGATAAAATGGATAAAGATCGTTTCCGTCAAAGTTTAGGCGGGTTAATTGAAGCATACGAAGAAGTTGCACGCCGAATTGGTGTTTCTTTAGACTAAATACGCAAACGATTACGTGAAGTAAAAAACAATATAATAAAAAAGGTCAGCTTAAAAACTGACCTTTTTTTTACATGGAGTGTATTAAATGAACATTGCTAAGCAAATAGATTGATAAAATGATATTTAGTAATAAAAAACCTTATCGCAATCCTAAGCTTTCTAATAATTGCTTAATTTCATTATTAAGTGCAAGATTATCAATATATTGATTAATTAGTGGAGTGGGTTTGATGAGGGCATATTTGCATAAGAAGATTAGGAAATAGCCCACATATACATCGACAGCAGTCAGATTTTTGCCACAAATATAAGGATTGGCATTGGCTAATCCTGTTTCTAAACACTGAAATACTCGTTCAAATGAACCAAAACCCGAGGATTTTTGTTTTTCTTCATTCAACACTATACCAAGTTCTTTTACTGTAAATGCGGATTCAATAGGACCGGCGGTAAAAAAGAACCAACGATAATAAGTAGCACGCTCAGGTGAATTAAGTGTAGGCGCAAATCCTTTTTCAATAAATTTATCTGCCAAATAAGCACAAATCGCAGCTGTCTCTGTAACGACGTTTTCCCCATCAACTAATGCGGGAACTTTTGCCATTGGATTGATAGCGAGATATTCAGGGGTACGCATTGATTCGCCATACTCTAATTCAACGCGCTGATAAGGCACATTTAATATTTTTAGGAAAAGCTCAACGGTGTTGCCACGAGACATTGTATTAGTATAAAGAATAAGTTCACTCATAATGTTTCCTTACTGTATTAAGTAACGTAATGTTTATTTAAATTGGGACAGCAAGGTGGATATTACGAAAGTTGAGTGTCAGTTATTGTCAGGAGTGTTTTTGAGGATCTCTTTTTTCCATCTATCGAGTAAATAGTTTTTAGGATAAGGCAAGGTATCATTTAATATTTCATAAGAAATAATTCTATCGAGCCGAAAGTGGCGGTAGTTTTTGCGCAGTTCACACCATGCTGCAATCACTTGTGAGTCTTGGAAGTAGCCAACCGCAATCGGCCAAATAATCCGGCGACTTAATTGCTTTTTGGCGTCTTGATAATCAATTTGCGCTTTTTTTTCTTCACGTAAACTTAAACGCAAATCTTTAGCGATAGCATGATTAATTTCTATAATTCGGTGAATGGGAACGAATAACGTATTTTTCTCAAGTAAACGTTGATGTTGTGCTGTTATCACGGCATTTATCTTATTAATTGCCCGTAATGCAGAGTGACTCAATTCTTGATCTGTATTATTTTCTACCCAACGTAGGCCTAAAATAAGCGCCTCAAGTTCGTTAATATCAAAGGTTAATGGTGGTAGTAATAAACCTGATTTTAATTGATAGCCAATGCCCGCTTCTGCTGTAATTTCAGCGCCCTGATTGCGTAAAGATTCAATATCACGATAAATAGACCTCACACTAATATGTAATTTATCAGCCAGTGCTTCCGCTGTTATTGGGTAGCGGTTTTCTTTTAAAATCTGCAATAAAGTAAGCAAGCGCTGAGTTCGAGTCATTAAATTATCTATTTATTAGAGGAAAATACGCGATAGTAGGGGGAAGAATTCTATTATGAAATCGTTAAAAAGACAGCTTTAATTCTTGGTGTGCTGATTTGTTTGCCGTTATTACTCGCGCGTTTTTTTACACTGATAGTCTCTATCATCTTGTCCTTAAAAAATAGGGAATAGAGATAGCAATTTTTTGTTATTATCTCAAATCAAGTGATAAATTTGCTCATAATAAAATTAGCCTATTAAAACAGTGGGGATAAGCTATGCGTTGGAATGATCGCCGAAGAAGTAATAATGTTGAAGACCGAAGGGGACAACCTTCCTCTGCATCTGGTGGTGGCAATCTCCCATTAGGATTAATTACACTTTTGCTCCGTACTAAATATGGTTTTGTGATAATTATTGTTTTAGTTATTGCCAGCTTTATGGGGTTTGATTTTAATTCATTAACGGGTGAAACCAATCAAGCGCCACAACGTAATGAGCAACAAACCGCACTTTATAATGATGCTGCTGATTTTAGTAGTGTTGTTTTAGCCAGTACAGAAGATTTCTGGCAAACGATTTTTGCACAGGCAGGAAAGCAATATAGTGATCCTAAACTCGTGCTATATACCAATAGTACGACCACACAATGTGGGACTGGCACAAAAATTATGGGGCCATTTTATTGCCCAGCTGATCGAAAAATTTATCTTGATCTCTCTTTTTATAATGAGATGAAAAATAGCTTAGGGGGTGGGGGCGAATTTGCCCAAGGTTATGTTATTTCTCATGAAGTTGGTCATCACGTTCAGCATTTATTAGGTATAACGACCCAAATTCGTGAAAAGCAACAGATGGCCCGTTCAAAAGCAGAAGCTAATCGTTTATCTGTAAAGTTAGAGCTACAGGCGGACTGTTTCGCGGGAATGTGGGGACACTTTATTGCAGGTGAAGGCCGTATTGATGAAAGTGATTTATTAACAGCAATCAAAACAGCGCAAGCGATTGGTGATGATAAATTACAGCAACAACAGCAAGGTTATGCGGTACCTGACAGTTTTACCCATGGTACGGCAGAACAGCGTAAAACCTGGTTTATGCGTGGGTATAACAGTGGCAATATTAAATCTTGCGATACATTTGCTTCTTCGTCTTTGAACTAATACCATTCTTTGGTAAATAAAAGACAATTAACATTATAAAGAGAAAGGGTTAGGAACAAACATGAGCAATGTTGATCCCTCATTATTAATTTTACTGGTTCTCGCAGGGCTTGGTATTATTAGTCATAATATGACTGTGACGTTAGCTATGCTGGCTCTGTTAGTGATTAAAATCACACCATTAAATCAATATTTTCCTGTTGTCGAAAAATATGGCATGACCATTGGGATCTTAATTCTTACCATCGGTGTAATGACACCCATTGCAACAGGGCGTATTTCAGGGCAAGAAGTTCTTAATTCATTTTTAAATTGGAAATCACTATTAGCGATTGCTATTGGCGTCGCTGTTTCTTGGTTGGGGGCTCGTGGTGTTTCTTTAATGAATAATCAGCCTTCAACAGTGGCTGGTTTATTAGTGGGGACGGTCATTGGTGTTGCCCTTTTTCGAGGTGTGCCGGTTGGACCATTAATTGCCGCGGGTATTCTTTCGTTATTAATTGGTAAATCCTAGCTGTGCCATTTTCCCGTTTACATCAATATCAGCAAAAATTAGCGCAATTAGGGCGACGTCAATTATTGCTATTAGCGGGCGATCCTACATGGCAAACAAAACAGATCCAGCAAATTACCCAATTATGCCAAGGTGATTGGATAACGATTTCATCCAATAAGCCTAATGCTATTTTACCAGAGCACGCTATTCGTTTGTTAGGGCGAGAGTTTTTACATGCTGTTTTTGATGCTAATGAGGGATTTAATGCAGATGCTTTAGCCATGCTAACCGGAACATTAAAAGCGGGTAGTTTGCTTATTTTGTGTTTGCCCAATGTTGAGCGTTGGGATAACTATATTGATAACGATAGCCAGCGTTGGAATGATGCACAAGACGTACTTTCAACACCTAATTTTATGACTTGGCTGAAAAATATTACTTTTAGTAATAATCAAGTGGTTATATGGCAACAATCAACGCCTCTTGAGTTACCCACTCTTATTGAAATGGACGGATCTTGGTCACTTCCACAAGGCGAACCGACCAAGGAACAACAAACTATCCTCGCTAATTTATTGGCATCGCCATCGGGTGTTTGGAGTATTATTGCACCAAGAGGGCGTGGAAAATCTGCTCTTGCAGGTATGTTTATTGAACAATATCATGGCAGTGTGATAGTTTGTGCACCGGCTAAAAATAGTACGGATGTTCTATCTTCACATACAAATAAAACGGTTTCATTTTATTCTCCTGATACTTTATTAGCACTGTGCATAAACAATGAGATCCAAAGCGATTGGCTGATTATTGATGAAGCTGCTTCGCTACCTATTGCCCAATTAGAAACATTGTGCCGTTATTTTCCTAGTGTATTAATGACAACGACAGTCCAGGGATATGAAGGTACAGGACGCGGTTTTATGCTTAAATTAGGAGTTAGCATTCCTAATTTACATACTTATCAATTACAAACACCAATTCGTTGGGCTAAAGATTGCCCACTAGAAAATTGGCTTAATCAATTATTATTGCTTGATGAAGTTGACTGTGACTTTAATCGTCAACAAAAAGGTGAAGTGACAATCCACCAGCATCAGGGCAATTGGCATAATAAATTTTCGCAATTACGCAGTTTTTATCAATTACTGACTGGCGCACATTACCGAACAACACCGCTGGATTTACGGCGTTTGCTTGATGGGCAAAGACAACATTATTGGTCAGCGTTAATCAATCAAAAAAATGTGGGTGCGGTATGGTGTATTGAAGAAGGAGGATTGTCTTTTGAACTGGCTCTCGATGTATGGCGGGGTTCTCGTAGACCAAGAGGTAACTTAGTGGCTCAATCATTAGTGACTTATGGTTTAACGCCAGATGCAATGTGTTTAACCTCATTGCGAATTAGCCGAATTGCCGTTTTACCTCAATATCGGCGCCAAAAAATAGGGGCAAACTTAATTGAGCATATTGTTAATGAGAGTCAAAAACAGAATATTGATTATCTTTCAGTCAGCTTTGGTTATACCAAAATGTTAGCACAATTTTGGTTACAATGTGGTTTTCAAATTGTACGATTAGGTATACATAAAGAAGCAAGTAGTGGGTGTTATAGTGCTATGGCGATTTATCCGATAACAGAAAAGGGTGAGCAGTTATTACAATCGTCTTTAAAAAGTTTTTCCTTACAATATCAGCACATAAAAGAGCAAACTGGCATCTGTTTATCGATGCCATCGCTATCCCATGATATAGCTACACAACAAGATAGTTGGTTAATGATGGCCGGTTTTGCATTTGCGCATCGTCCGGTAGTCACTGTTTATGAGAGTGTTGCCAACTTTTTGGTAGGCTATGAGCAACACTATCCGTTATTAGTAGCTTTTTTTGTAGAAAATAAAACAGTTGAGCAGTGTGTGGCTGAATTCTCTTTATCAGGAAAAAAAGTTTTAACTAAGCAGCTAAGAGATCAATGTGCGAAATTAATGGCTGAAAAAGATCCTCAATTAACATCGCATTATCAACAGTGGTTAGCTACTTATTCTCATCCTTCTTGTTTTGATTTTGTTTAGGCCAATCATCTTCATCATCCCATTTATCATTAAAATCACGGTGTGGAGGTAATTTCCGTTTATTTTTAAGAAATTGTTTAGGATCGATTTTGTTCATATCTTTAATTGCGTTAATAATAATTCCCACCAAAAGAATTAAAATAACCCACCAATAGTCAGCAAACCAGTGCATAAATAAACCTTCTGTTTTAAAATCGTTATTGAGAATGAGGATCTTTTTTATTTAACGCTATAAAATAACCTAATACAACAAGAGTTGGAAAAGTACAGTATGAAACGGATATTATTGATTATAGCAGGTTGGTTATGCGTTGGATTAGCCACACTGGGTGTTATTTTGCCTGTATTACCCACGACACCTTTTTTATTACTTGCAGCATGGTGTTTTTCACGCTCGTCAATACGTTTTCATTATTGGTTGCTTTATCGCTCTTGGTTTGGTCCTTACTTACGTTATTGGCAAACCCATCGCGCGATGCCTAAAGGAGCCAAACCAAAAGCAATATTAGTGATCTTACTGACCTTTGCGATTTCACTGTGGTTAGTGTCGATGTTATGGGTTAGAATTTTACTACTCATAATCTTAGCCTGTTTATTGATCTTTATGTGGAGACTTCCTGTAAATGATCAACAAGAAGTCCCATGTGAGAAATAATTTTACTCAGGCAAAACAATATAACGTGAAAATATCTCGTCAAGATTTGCTAATAACCATTGTTTACCATAAATATCTTCTTCCTCTAACACTGATTTAAGTATTTCAGGTGTATAAGCAAGTGAGGCTTCATGAGATAGAGGCCAATAACTGATATGCCAAGGTTCGTAAGCAATATTGCTATCTTTATGAGTAAAAGGGCGATAAAAATCATACGCTGACATATTTTCTGTTAACCACGCATTGAGTTCTGCAAAATAACCATTTGCTTCATATTCCCAGGGTTCTAACTGTAATGATTGCCCTTCAGGTAAGCGAAAAGGATCGTAAATATCAATTTCTGTTCCCCAGTGATGACGACTTGCGCCCGGCAGTGCTGACCACTTTAAAATGGCAATACAACGCTCACCTTCTGATAATGAGTGGATATCAATTGGCTGACTTTGAGCATCTAAGACAGGACGTGTCCCTTCAAATTTTCCATTCCATATTGCCAGTTGACGATTAAAATCCCGAAAAGAGCTGGCGGGCATTAGTTTAAAACCTGTTTTTGTCGCTTGTTGTTGTAATGCTAAAAACGCTTTAGTGGCATTAAATTGTAAGCGATGCTGTCCTGACAAAGTAACTAAATGGTCGGTAGAACGACCCGTTAACATTAGAGGTGTTATCATAAAATAAGTTGCTCCATCACTCGCTGATAAATTCGACTAAGTTGCTGTAGATCTGCCGCATTAACGCACTCATTCACTTTGTGAATAGTTGCATTTACAGGACCTAACTCAACAACTTGCGCACCCATTTGAGCAATAAATCGCCCATCAGAAGTGCCTCCGCTGGTGGAGAGTTCTGGATCTAAATTGGTGTAATGTTTAACAGAATAACGAACTGCTTCAAGCAATTTACCTTGGCCAGTAATAAAAGGTTGGCCGGATAAAGACCACTCTAAATGGTAACGAAGTTGGTGTTTTTGCAATAAAGCTTCTGTACGTTGGCGAATTTCGTCATCAGTAATCGCGGTACTAAAGCGGAAATTAAATTGGATAAACAACTCACCAGGAATAACATTGTTACTGCCAGTACCTGCATGAATATTGGCAATTTGCATGGTTGTTGCAGGAAAGAATTCGTTGCCTTCATCCCAAACCGTATTGACTAATTCTTGAATAAAAAGGGATGCCGTATGAATAGGGTTTTCGGCAAGGTGAGGGTAAGCGACATGCCCCTGCACGCCTTGAATGGTTAAATTTGCTGTTATTGAGCCTCGGCGACCATTTTTTACCATATCACCTAGTTGATGTTGGCTTGAGGGTTCACCTACAAGGCAATAATCAAGACGTTCACCTCGTGACATTAAAGATTGTACGACTTTAACAGTACCATCTGCTGCTTTGGCTTCTTCATCAGAGGTAATTAAAAAAGCCAGCCGTCCACGATGATCAGGATAAGAACGTACAAAGCGCTCTGCAGCGACAACCATTGCGGCAAGAGAGCCTTTCATATCTGCGGCGCCACGACCATAAAGCATGCCATCACGTATGGACGGTTCAAACGGAGGGTGTTCCCATAATGCAATATCACCTGTAGGAACCACATCAGTATGCCCCGCAAAGGCCAATGTTTCTCCCTCACCACCACGACAAGCCCATAAATTTTCAGTTTCACCAAAAGGCATTCTTTCAATAGTAAAACCAAGAGGAGCCAACCTATCAATAATCAATTGTTGACAACCTTGATCGTCAGGACTTATCGAAGGACGTGAAATTAATTGTTGTGCAAGTTCAATAACAGGACAGGACATAAATATTAGGCTCCTGTAAAGGTCAAATAGTCATGGGTATTAAAACCAACAATAAAGCGGTTATCTGAAGAGACAAGAATAGGGCGTTTAATGATAGCGGGTTTATCTAACATCAGTGAGATAGCGGAGGTCACATCCGTGATTGCATTTTTTTCTTCATCAGATAATTGGCGCCAAGTTGTTCCTCTTTTATTCACAAGTGTCTGCCAATCTAAATTTTCTGTAAAGGTGCGTAATAATGCTTCCGTCAAACCCTCTTTGCGGTAATCATGAAACGTGTAGGGAACATGATTATCATCTAGCCATTTACGTGCTTTTTTGATTGTATCGCAATTTTTTATGCCGTACATGGTATATGTCAGGTTTGTCGTGGACATGATATTTTCCTTATATGACAATACGTAATATTAGTATTGATGAGAATGAGTGTTATACAATTCCAAAATAACAGCTTTTGTTGTAGTGAAAAATCCTATTTACATTATAAAATATATCGGATATTAAACTGTCACGTTAGTGTAACGAATTGTGTAGCGTAGAGTAATACAAATACGAATAAAGATTTCCGTTGGTAAAAGAGAATATGAAAAGTATTTCACTGAGTCTTATATTACTTTTACTTTCTTCTTTTAGCTGGGCAGATGAAGAAAATGACAGTCAAAAAGTTGATGAGTATAAAATAGCCTTAGAGGCTTTTTTTAACAGTGATTATTTATTGTGTTTGGGCGAAGGGAAATGGCCTGTGTATAGCAATGAAGATGATGCACCTTGGGTGCTAGAAAGAATGCATGCATTAGTTGAAGCTGGATTGATTGAACAAACAGCAAATGGAGATGAATGGGTGTTCAATCTAAGCGAAAAAGGGCGCAGAGCGTGGCAACCTTATCAAGATTTCTGTTATGGTCATCTGTTTATTAGTCAAATAAAAGAGATCCAGCCGATAGGATCAGGAAAAAGTAAAATTTATTTCTATTATGGTGTAAAAGGCATTCCTTCATGGGCAACAAATGAAGAAATACAAGCCGCTTTTAGCGAACTTGATATTGTCATTAACGGAATTAATAGAGAGCTTTATCAGTTAAATATTGAAAAACTGCCAGATAACCACTTTAAGGTATTAAGTTATCCAGTACCTATTGAATAGTGAATGACCTGATACAGAATTAAGCAAATATTCAATAATAATTCTGCTTACCCCGACCTAGTGTCGGGGTAAAACGTTTAGTACTGGTGCTTAATAAGAATAAGACTTGCTGCTAAACGGGAAGTGACTTGCAACTTCTTCAAAATATTACGAATGTGAACTTTTACCGTTTCTTCAGAGATAAATAAGTTTTCAGCAATTTGCTTATTTTTCATGCCAATTGACACTTCGTGAAGGACGTCAAGTTCTCTTTTAGTCAGTGCTGAAAGTGGATCAGAATAGTTTTGTCTAAGTTGGATATATTGCCAAACTCGTTCGCTATAAACAGGATGCCCGACTGCTGCTTTACGCAAGCTAAGTAAAAGCATATCTAACTCACATTCTTTTAAAAGATAACCGTTTGCGCCTGCATCCAACGCAGCATAAACATCATTACGTGAATCAGAAACGGATAAAACGAGAACGTAAGATGTTAAACCCGAACGACGAAGTGTCCGAATAATATCAATACCTGAACGCCCTTGCAGATTTAAATCCATCATAATTAAATCTGGATTTAATTGTTTTGCAGCGGTTACAGCCTCTTGAGCATTGCCACTTTCGCTTACTACGACAAAATCCTTGTCTTTTTCTAACAATAGCCGTAATCCATATCTCATGATAGGGTGATCATCCACTATCATAATTGAGTAGCTAGGCATAACCCCTCTCCCTAAAAAAAAATAATAATGTGCGTAATCTTTCCAAAAGTAGAAAATAAAAAAGTAAATTCCAAATGAGGAATAAAAATTAGAATCAGACATCTTATTAAAACAATAAGAAAATAAAATTGACGGTTGGCAATATTACACCAATTATTGTTACGGGTAAAAAAGAAAATAACCAAAACGACTAACAAAAAATCTCATTCTATAAAATCATTATAGTTACAACGAGTTGTACGGAAATGAATCTATTTTAAAAATAATAAACAAGCGAAAATAGTTATTGTTTTTTTAACAATATAAAAAAATTAATTATTTTAAATGTTAATTTAATATCTGGTAAATAATAAACAAATATTGTCTTTTTTCTGTTCGAGTTTATTGCAGAGAGGAAATTAAAGAGGATGAATAATATACCTATAATTAGGTATTAGGGGTTTATAATAAATCTCGTTTACTAAATTGAAAAAAGTGTCGGAGCCGTCATGATTTAACGCGCCATTACCATTATACTAACGAAGCCCTTACCCTATTGATACAAAGGATATGAAGATGGAAGACAAATTAAAACAAAGCGCTCTAGATTTTCATGAATTTCCCGTACCAGGTAAAATCACGGTTACTCCCACAAAACCGTTAATTACTCAACGCGATCTGGCATTAGCTTATTCACCAGGTGTCGCCGTTCCTTGTTTAGAAATTGCGGCCGATCCTCTTGCTGCTTATCGCTATACCGCTAAGGGTAACCTTGTTGGGGTCATTTCAAATGGTACAGCAGTGCTTGGGCTTGGAAATATCGGAGCCTTAGCGGGTAAGCCGGTAATGGAAGGTAAAGGTGTTTTGTTTAAGAAGTTTTCTGGTGTTGATGTTTTTGACATTGAAGTTAATGAAACGGATCCTGATAAACTTGTTGATATTATTGCGTCATTAGAGCCAACATTTGGTGGTATTAACCTTGAAGATATTAAAGCGCCAGAGTGTTTCTATATTGAGCAAAAATTGCGCGAGAGAATGAATATCCCTGTTTTCCATGATGACCAACATGGCACAGCAATTATTTCGACCGCGGCTATTCTCAATGGTTTACGCATTATTCGAAAAGATATTAGCAAAGTAAAATTAGTGGTATCAGGGGCAGGTGCGGCTTCTATCGCTTGTATGAATTTATTGGTGGCTTTAGGGCTAACACGCGAAAATATTACTGTATGTGACTCCAAAGGCGTTATCTACCGAGGTCGTGAAGCCAATATGGCGGAAACCAAAGTGGCTTATGCAATTGAAGATAACGGTACTCGTACATTAGATGATGTGATTAATAACGCTGATATTTTCTTAGGTTGTTCAGGGCCAGGTGTATTAACGCAAGAAATGGTTAAAAAGATGGCGCGAGATCCACTTATTCTTGCGCTTGCAAACCCAGAGCCTGAAATTTTACCTCCCTTAGCGAAGGCTGCACGTTCTGATGCGATTATCTGCACAGGACGTTCTGACTACCCAAATCAGGTTAATAACGTATTGTGTTTTCCTTTCATTTTCCGTGGCGCATTAGATGTCGGTGCAACCACAATTAATGAAGAGATGAAACTTGCCTGTGTACATGCTATCGCAGAGCTTGCACTCGCAGAACAAAACGAAGAAGTTGCTTCAGCGTATGGTGATCAAGAGCTCTCTTTTGGCCCTGAATACATTATACCAAAACCATTCGATCCTCGATTGATCGTAAAAATTGCACCCGCTGTGGCAAAAGCCGCCATGGATTCAGGCGTAGCAAAACGTCCAATTGAAGACTTTTCTGCTTATATAGAGCACCTTAATGAGTTCGTTTACAAAACTAACTTATTTATGAAACCTATTTTCTCTCAAGCGAAAAAAGAGAAAAAACGTATTGTATTAGCGGAAGGTGAAGAAAACCGTGTACTACATGCAACCCAAGAGTTAGTCACGCTAGGATTAGCCACACCTATCTTAATTGGTCGTCCTAGTGTTATTGAAATGCGTATTCAAAAATTAGGATTACATATTCAAGCGGGTAAAGACTTTGAAGTGGTAAATAATGAGAACGATCCACGTTTCAAAGAGTACTGGCAAGAATATCACCAAATTATGAAACGTCGTGGTGTATCACAAGAGCAAGCTCGTCGTGCAATGATAGGTAATCCAACACTAATTGGTGCCATTATGGTACGTAGAGGTGAAGCAGATGGCCTGATTTGCGGTACGGTTGGAAGCTATGCGGAACATTTTGAAGTTTATAAAAATGTGTTTGGTTTACGTGAAGGAATGGAAACAGCAGGGGCTATGAATGCACTGTTATTGCCAAGTGGTAATACTTTTATTACAGATACTTACGTTAATGAAGATCCAACCGCAGAACAACTCGCTGATATTACATTGATGGCAGCCGACACTATTCGTCGCTTTGGCATTGAACCCAAAGCAGCTCTAGTTTCTCGTTCAAGCTTTGGTTCATTTGATAGTCCATCATCAATCAAACTCAGAAAAGCGTTAGAAATTATCAAACAACGCGCACCTGAATTAGAAATTGATGGTGAAATGCATGCGGATGCGGCATTAGTTGAGTCTATTCGTCGTGATGTTATGCCAGATAGCCCATTAAAAGGATCAGCAAATTTACTTATTATGCCAACGATGGAAGCTGCGCGTATTAGTTATAACTTATTACGTGTAACGAGTTCTGGTGGTGTGACGGTAGGGCCTGTATTAATGGGGGTTGCTAAACCTGCTCATATCTTGACGCCAATTGCATCAGTACGCCGTATTGTGAATATGGTGGCATTAGCGGTTGTTGAAGCTCAAACTCAATCTCAAAATTAATCGTTATTAATTAAATGATTACATGCGTAAGGCGCCTTTTTTAGGCGCTTTTTTATGCTTTAAAAAGATTCAAACCGCACTAAATACAAATTAATATAAGAATGATATTGATAATTGTTATCAATAATATTAACCTATTCGCCTAATCAAAATAAGTACATATAACTAATAGGATGAGTATGTTTTTTTCAATATCAAAAAGGATCTTGCTACTAGTCTCCTTATTAAGCCTTTCAGCATGCCATTCGTTAGAAAAACAACCTCTCTCAACCGTAGACTTAGCAATTATTCAGTCGGCAAACATCATTGATACTCAGACTGGACAATCTATCACGGCAGATACACTGTTAACACGATTAGCAAGCCAACCACGTGTAATTATTGGTGAAAAACATGACAATGTTTTTCATCATGATATTGAATATTGGTTAATGACAGAACTGCCTAAAAAGCGCCCTCAAGGTGCCGTTTTATTAGAGATGCTCACGCCAAGCCAACAATCATTAGTTGATAACACAAAAAAACGTTACACAGGATCTGAATATCTACGAGATGAGCGATTAATGGGGGCATTACAATGGAATTCAGGTTGGCCTTGGAAATGGTATGGCAATATTGTTAAAGCAGGGTTAAGCGCTGATTATCCTTTATTAGCTGCTAACATTGATCGCAGTGAAATATCTAGTGCGTATAAAAATCCTCCTATTATTGATGGTGTGCATTCAACTAATACATCCGTTCGCCAACTTATTCAAAAAACAATCGAGCTTTCTCATGGTGGCGAGCTTGATAAAATACAAGCAGAAAAAATGACTGTTATCCAGCAATTGCGTGATCGTGCAATGGCTAAAAGTTTATTAGATGCCCCGACGCCTGCACTTTTAATTGCGGGATCTTTTCATGCTACAAAAGTAATGGGCGTACCTTTACATGTTGCTGATTTAGCACCGAATGAAAACGTAACAGTCGTGATTATGACGGAAGAGGGAAGTGATGTTACTTCAGTTCATGCCGATTATCTTTGGATAACACCTGTCGCATTACCTTAATTTATTGATAACACAAATATGCTTATTTCTTCTTGTATGGATCAAATGCCAAAATTTCAGCTTTGTAGTTCTAAAGCCTTAATTTTGGCTATCGGTGTGCATGCTGTTTTTGTTATGGCTTATTTTTATTTCATTAAAGAGAATACGGTATTTATACAAGAGCCAGAATTAGCTGTAATGATGAGCTTAAGTGAAAATGTACAAGCACTAAGTGATGAAAAACAGGTTGTAGGAATCGATCAACAACTGGCGGTAGCGAGTCAAAAAAAGGTAGAGCAAGATATTGCTGAAAAACAGCCTGATCTGATTGTGAATGAAAATACAGATATCTTGCTAGAAAAACCTAAGAAAAGGGTCAATGTAGAGCAAACGGCTAAAGTGACACCTGTTACATCTTCTGTAAAACCAGCGCCCACAATTAGTGAAAATGTGTCTAGTCAATCAGCACCTTCAAGTAGCCGCTCTGCTGCAAAACAGCAATCTAATGATGTTAGTGCAAATTATGACAGTGATTCAGACAGCACAAAAAGTGCATTAGCATTATGGCAAGCGAAAACAAAAGGGCACCTTAATCGCTATAAAGCCTACCCTGAAGAGGCAAAAAGCAAAGGTAGAACGGGTATTTCTAAAGTGCGCTTTTTTGTTGATGAACAAGGTTATGTCATATCGAGTGAGTTAATTCTCAGTAGTGGTGTGCGTTCTTTAGATAGAGAAGCACAAAGAGTACTCAAACGCGCAGAACCCTTACCTATACCGCCGATAGAGTTATTGTCGAAAGGTAAAATAATGGTTGAAATGCCAATTGAGTTTTCTACACTAACGTTCTAACGACAGGTTAAAAGGAAATAAAACGTTATGTTAATCGCAACAAAAAAACGGATGACGTTGAAATTAACGAGTGCGATCATGGCATTGTTAATTTCAGCAACACCTGCATTGGCTCAAAATCAGAAGGACTCCCTAGTGATGCCACCAAAAGCGAATAAAGTACCTCATGTGATGACAGATCATGGAGATACACGTACCGATAATTATTATTGGCTACGAGATGATTCACGCAAAGATCCTAAAGTGCTTGATTATCTGAATGCTGAAAATGCTTATACCGAATCAGTGATGAAAGAAGGTAAAGCTCTTGAAGAAACACTCTTCAATGAGATGGTTAGCCGTATGGCTCAAAACGATGAGTCAGTGCCTTATATTTATAATGGCTATACTTATCGTACAATTTATCAAGAAGGTAAAGATTTCCCTATTTATCAGCGTAAACCAGTGAATAGTGAAGGTGAATGGGAAGTTCTTGTTGATGGAAACGAACGTGCCAAAGGGCATGAGTTCTATCAATTAGGTGATTTGACTATCAGCCCAGATAACAAACGTATTGCGATTGCTGAAGATAAAGAAGGGCGCAGAAATTACAATGTTGCCTATAAAGCGTTATCGGATAATACATGGAAAGAAAATGTATTAACTAATATCTCAGCAAATTTAGTATGGGCAAATGATAGTAAAACACTCTTTTATGTGGATAAAGATCCGCAAACGCTACTGCCTTATCAAATCTATCGCCACCAATATGGTACTGATCGTAAACAAGACGTCAAAATCTTTGAAGAAAACGACGATCGCTTTTATACCTGGATAGGGAAAAGCAAATCTGAAGATTACATTCTTGTCTCTATTGAAAGTTCAACCACCTCAGAGTCTCGTTTAATTGACGCGAATGCACCAGAAAAACCCATGGTTATCTTTTCTGCGCGCCAAGAAGGCCGTGAATATGATATCGATCATTTTAATGGCGAGTTCTATATTCGTTCGAATCATGAAAGTGAATTATTTGGTCTTTATAAAACGGCCTCAATTGATAAGCCTTGGGAAACCGTCATTGCACCACAAAAAGAGGTTGATTTAGAAGGTTTTGATCTCTTTAATCGCTGGTTGGTTGTGGAAGAAAGAAAACAAGGTTTAGTGTCATTGCGTCAAATTGATTGGAAAACAGGTCAATCAACCAATGTCACGTTTGACGATCCTGTTTATATGGCATGGTTAGGATTTAATCCTCAAGCAGATAGTGAAGAGCTTCGTTTTGGTTATACGTCCATGACAACGCCTTCTTCAACTTACCAATGGAATATGCAAACGCATCAAAAGCAATTGCTTAAACAGCAAGAAGTAAAAGGTTTTGAACGTGATTTATATGAAAGTGAACGTATCTGGGTAAAAGCACAAGACGGTGTTGAAGTTCCAGTGTCATTGGTTTATCGCAAAGACTTATTTAAGAAAGGTGAAAATCCTATCTTAATTTATGGTTATGGCTCTTATGGGAGTAGCATTGATCCTTCATTTAGCTCACCTCGCTTAAGTTTATTAGACAGAGGGTTTGTCTATGCACTTGTGCATGTGCGTGGAGGCGGGGAATTAGGTAAGCGTTGGTATAACCAAGGAAAAATGGAACATAAAGTTAATACTTTTACAGACTTTATTGATGCCACTAAATATCTAATTGCCGAAGGTTATGGAGCACCTAAACACGTTTATGCCATGGGAGGGAGCGCGGGTGGATTATTGATGGGCGCCGTTGTGAATATGGCACCTGAGTTATACCGTGGTGTGGTATCTCAAGTTCCATTTGTTGATGTTTTGACAACCATGCTCGATGCTTCAATTCCGTTAACAACAGGGGAATATGAAGAATGGGGAAATCCTGCGGATAAAGACGTTTATTTCCGCCTAAAATCTTATAGTCCATACGACAATGTCGTTGCTAAAGCTTATCCTCATTTACTCGTCACAACAGGATTACATGATTCACAAGTGCAATATTGGGAGCCTGCAAAATGGGTTGCTAAATTACGTGAATTAAAAACAGATAATAACCTACTATTACTTGATACTAATATGAGTGCAGGGCATGGTGGTAAATCAGGACGTTTTAATCGCTTACGCGATACTGCAAAAGAATATGCCTTTATTCTGATGTTAGAACAACCTGAAGTCTATTTTAAAGCTCAAAATATAAAATAGAATAAATTGTAATAATAAATAAGTTTAATAAAATTAGCCTGTCTCTCTTTAAGAGAGACAGCGCTATTATTTAAAACGAATATAACAATAATAATATTTTCTAGTTTAATTACTTTATATAAAGCAACGTGAGCCTATTTAAATAAAAATAAAGAATAGGTTTATTATGAAATTTACAAGGAAAATACTTAGCACTCTTATTTTATTTTCGGGTGTTAATCATCTTGCCATCGCATCAGAAACTGATAAAGCGGTTCAATTTAGTAGCTTAAAAGTTTCATCAGCACAAAAAGAGACACCAGAACAAAAAGCATTGGGAAAACCGGGTGCTTATAGTTCTATTGGCGAAATTAATAATCTTGAATCTGTTGAACAAGCATTACGAGCAACGCCGGGCACGTATACTCAAATGGATGTAAGCCAACCTGGTGTGAGTGTTAATATTCGCGGACTTAGTGGTTTTGGGCGTGTTAATATGATGGTAGATGGTGTTACGCAAACAACATATAGCACATCCCCTAGCCAAATTAGTCATGGTGGCCAGCCATATAATCAATTTAATAGTATGCTTGATCCAAACTTTATTGTTCAAGTTGATATTTCTCGAGGTCAACAAGATGGTGAAAATAGTATCAATGCCTTAGCAGGTAGCGCTAATTTTAAAACTATTGGCATCGAAGATATTTTATTTAAAGGAAATTCATGGGGAGTAAGAAGTAAAGCAGCTGGTGGTACTAATGGGTTAGGTTATAACGGTATGGTCGCTTTTGCAGGACAACGTTCATTATTTAATGATAATGGTACAGCTGGTGCAATGATTGCATTAAGTGGGCACAAAATAGAATCTTCTTATAAAAATGGTGCCGGTTTTAATAGTGAAGAATTTGCGACTAATAAACATTTTAATCAAAAACCCCATTCAGAATTAGCAAAAATTAATATTAAACCAAATGATACTCATGAATTAGAATTAAGTGGTCGATTTTATAATAATAATTTTAATCGACGTAAAATTGATGCTAAAGATTATTATGCAAAATATCGCTATACACCATTAAATGATCTTTTTGACAGTGAAGTTCGTTTGAGTCACAGCCAAGCGTCTCAAAAATTTGAAGGCGATTCTTTAATGAGTTTACGTAATGCAAATGCAAAAAATATCTCTGATTCTCTTGTTGTTAAAAATACCAGTCGTTTTAATTATGGTGAAATGGATATGGCATTAACACTTGGTTCTAAATTAATGTCAACAGAATACAAACGTAGTGTTATTGCGCCTTCAACGGATCCGTGGCAAGCAAATAATATGGTTGAAAATAATGCGTTTGCACCTCAAGGAAAAAATGATTTAACCAGTTTCTTCTCACAAATGAAATTTGAATACGATATTTATACGTTAGATCTTAATTTAAATTATGTGGATTATCATATTAAAGGGCGTAAACCTGCTTGTGATCCAACTGCTGCCTGTTTCCCAGAAGGCGAAATGAATGTTAATCGTCATGATAGAAATTGGGATCCTGGAATGTTACTTTCCGCTGAAATTATTCCTGAATTTCAGCCATTTATCAGCTATGCACATACAATGAGAGCACCTACTTCACAAGAGATCTTCTTTGCTAATGAAGGTGGTGCTTCAATGAATCCATTTTTAAAAAGTGAAAAAGCTGATACCGTTCAAATTGGTTTCAATAGCTACCGCCCAGATTTAATTATTGAAGGCGACAGCTTACGATTTAAAGGATTGTGGTATCACACAAAAATTAAAGATTACATCTCTAGTGACTCTTATTTTGTTTGTAAAGGTGGTGTACGTTGTAAAAATGACGGTTCTTTAACGTATGAGGATTACGCGGGAATTGAATATGATGGCAATATTTTCCTCTACACCAATAGCCTTGAACCTGTAACTTTACGTGGTTATGAACTCCAAGCAAATTATGATGCAGGGGTATTTTACACAAACCTTTCTTATAGCGATCAGCGCACATCTCAACCAACTTCGATAGCCAGTACAGACTTTGGGCAAACACCTGCTTCTGAATTACCTAAATATTATGCCTCTATTGATACTGGTGTCCGCTTCTTTGATGACCAGTCATTAGAACTAGGTACTGTGATCCAAATCACAGGAAAATCACGTAAATCTTCACCTGAAGGTGTTGATTTTGATACGGGTAAAGTCCCTATGGTGCAACAAGATAATATCCCAACGGTTATTGATCTTTATAGTAATTACAAAATTAATAAGAATATTTCTTTGAAATTTGCAGTGCATAACTTAATGAATAAAAACTATTCTAATGCACTTGATAGAAGTAATTCATCACCAATTATGCAAGATTCGAGTGCTAATACACAAACAGCTCGCGGTAGAAGTTATCTTTTTGCAGGGGAAGTGCGTTTTTAATATAACATAATGATTATCTTAAAACATAAATAATAAAAAATCGGCACCAATATTATTTTGATGCCGTTTTTATATTTATATAAAGCTTAAATCACTTGATTTGACTTAATCGTTATTTTTAGCAGTTGTTTTGCGTTTTGCTCTTATCTTTTGTTTTTTCACTACTTCACTGGTGATCCAACCATCTTCAACACGTGTTTTTAATGGATCGCCCACTTTCACTTGTTTGGTGTTTTTCAGCACTTCTCCAGACGCTGTCTCACTAATAGTGTAACCGCGAGAAAGTGTTGCGAGAGGGCTCACGCTTTCTAAACGAGAACAGCTAATAGCAAACTGTTCACGTTGACGAGATAGCTGTTGTGAAATACTTTCTCGCATACGGTAGATCAACAGCTGTTGTTGGCGAAGTAATGCTTGAATTTTTGAGTTAGGTGCTTGGTAATTAAGACGTTTTTGTAATTGTACCTGTTGATGTTGCTTAGTTTGTAATAGTCGCTGAAAACTAGAAATTAAGCGCTGTTGTGTTGAGGCTAAAACATTTTGCTGACGAGCAAGGCGCAAATGAGGGTGCTGTTGTTGTAAACGATGATGGAGTTGTGTTATTGCGCGAAGCTTTTTCGCTAAATAGTAATCCATTGCCATTTCAAGGCGTTGTTGTTGAGATTGCAATTGGCGTAATAGTTCAAGTTTATTACGACTGATTAACTCAGCAGCTGCAGAAGGCGTTGGGGCCCTAAGGTCGGCAATAAAATCGGCAATAGTAACGTCGGTCTCATGGCCAACTGCACTCACAATAGGAATTTCGCTGGCAAAAATAGCACGAGCAACACGTTCATCATTAAATGCCCAGAGATCTTCTAATGAGCCACCGCCACGACCGACAATTAAAACGTCACACTCTTTACGATGGTTAGCCAGTTCAATAGCATGAACAATTTGCATAGGAGCTTCAGCACCTTGCACCGCGGTTGGATAGATAAGTACAGGCAAAGAAGGATCACGACGACGAAGAATATTTAAAATATCGTGTAGTGCTGCACCTGTTGATGACGTGATAATACCAATTTGTTTGGCGGGTGATGGCAGAGTTTTTTTATGAATGGCATCAAATAAACCTTCTGCGCTGAGTTTCTGTTTTAACAGCTCAAATTGTTGTTGTAAAAGTCCGTCACCCGCAGGTTGCATACTTTCAACAATCAATTGGTAATCACCTCGTGGTTCATACAATGTAATTGTTGCACGCACTAAAACTTGCTGACCATGTTGAGGACGAAAATTTACTTTGCTATTTTGACCACGAAACATCGCCGCTCTAATTTGGGCATGAGTATCTTTTAACGTAAAATACCAGTGTCCAGAAGAGGGTTGAGTAAAATTGGAAATTTCAGCGCTGATCCAAATGCGACCCATTTCCATTTCTAATAACTGGCGAACGGTCTTATTTAGACGGCTAACAGTAAAAATATTATTGTTTATCGGTAGTGTCATGTAAGCCAGATCAAATTTTAAAACAAAGACTTAATTGATTGATACTACCTAAGTTCGTGGCAGGATCAATAAAAATTTTGAAAAAAAGCTAGAAGCAACCGATTACGGTGTGTATAATTCCGCGGCAATATTTTCTATTTCCTAAAAGCCGCCTTGGTGAGATATTGCTATGTTACGAATTAAAAAAGAAGCACTTACATTTGATGATGTTTTGTTAGTTCCTGCACACTCCACTGTTCTTCCTAATACTGCCGATTTATCAACTCAACTGACTGAAACTATCCGCCTAAATGTTCCTATGCTTTCTGCTGCAATGGATACTGTGACTGAAGCGCCTTTAGCTATCGCATTAGCTCAAGAAGGTGGAATTGGCTTTATCCACAAAAACATGTCAATCGAACGCCAAGCTGAAGAAGTTCGTCGTGTGAAAAAACATGAAAGTGGTGTGGTCACTGATCCTATCACCGTAACACCAGAAACTTCTTTACGCGAAGTTCAAGCAATGACAGAACGCAATGGCTTTGCAGGTTACCCTGTTGTCACTAATGATAACGAATTAGTCGGTATTATTACTGGTCGTGATGTTCGTTTTGTGACTGATTTAGATCAACCTGTTACTGCAGTAATGACACCTAAAGATCGCTTAGTAACCGTTCAAGAAGGTGAAGCCCGCGATATCGTTATGCAAAAAATGCATGAGAAACGCGTAGAAAAAGCGTTAGTGGTTGATAATCACTTTCACCTGAAAGGTATGATCACAGTAAAAGATTTTAAAAAAGCAGAACGTAAACCTAATGCTTGTAAAGACGAACATGGGCGTTTACGCGTTGGTGCTGCTGTTGGTGCGGGAGCAGGTAATGAAGAGCGTGTGGCCGCATTAGTCGCGGCAGGTGTTGACGTTTTACTTATCGACTCATCACATGGCCATTCCGAAGGGGTATTACAACGTATTCGTGATACTCGTGCTTTATATCCTAACTTACCTATTATTGGTGGTAATGTTGCAACAGCAGAAGGTGCTTTAGCACTGGCAGATGCTGGTGTTAGCGCAGTTAAAGTAGGTATCGGCCCTGGTTCAATTTGTACAACACGTATCGTAACAGGTGTTGGTGTACCACAAATTACGGCTATCGCTGATGCGGTTGAAGCACTGAAAGATCGCAATATTCCTGTTATTGCTGATGGTGGTATTCGTTTCTCTGGTGATATCGCGAAAGCATTAGCAGCAGGTGCGGCTTGTGTTATGGTGGGTTCAATGTTTGCAGGCACAGAAGAATCTCCAGGCGAAATCGAACTATTCCAAGGTCGTTCTTATAAATCATACCGTGGCATGGGTTCATTAGGCGCGATGTCTAAAGGTTCATCAGACCGTTATTTCCAAACTGATAATGCAGCAGACAAATTAGTCCCAGAAGGTATAGAAGGTCGTGTTGCTTATAAAGGTTTATTAAAAACTATTGTTCACCAACAAATGGGCGGTTTACGTTCGTGCATGGGTTTAACAGGTTGTGCAACTATTAAAGAATTAAATACTAAAGCTGAATTTGTTCGCATCAGCGGTGCGGGCATTCAGGAAAGCCATGTTCATGATGTTACTATTACAAAAGAATCACCTAATTATCGCTTAGGTATGTAATTTATTCCGAGAAAGGCTTGTTGTAATGATACGGGGCAAGCCTTTCAACTTTATGACTTTATCTGTTTTGGAATTCACCACAAATGACAGCAAATATCCATAATCATCGCATTCTTATCCTTGATTTCGGTTCACAGTATACGCAGCTTATTGCTCGTCGTATTCGTGAAATCGGTGTTTATTGTGAACTCTGGGCATGGGATGTAACCGAAGAGCAAATTCGTGAATTTAATCCTAATGGTATTATTTTGTCTGGTGGTCCTGAAAGTACGACAGAAGATGACAGCCCTCGTGCACCAGAATACGTATTTAATGCAGGCGTTCCAGTACTAGGCATTTGTTATGGCATGCAAACGATGTCGATGCAATTAGGTGGCGATGTCGAAGTTTCTGGTGAGCGTGAATTTGGTTATTCACAAGTTGAGATCCGTGAAACCTGTGCATTATTCCGCGATATTCAAGACTCAGTAAGTGAAGATGGCAAACCATTATTAGATGTATGGATGAGCCACGGCGACAAAGTAACTGCTATCCCTTCAGATTTCGTCACAGTCGCAAGCACTGAAACCTGCCCGTTTGCAATTATGGCCAATGAAGAAAAACGTTTCTATGGTGTTCAATTCCACCCAGAAGTGACACATACTCACCAAGGCTTAGCTATTTTAAAACGTTTTGTTTTAGATATCTGTGGTTGTGATGCATTATGGACTTCGGCTGCAATCATTGAAGACACCGTTGCTCGTTTGAAAGAGCAAATTGGTGATGATCACGTTATTTTAGCGTTATCAGGTGGTGTTGATTCATCTGTTACCGCGTTACTCTTAAATCGAGCAATTGGCAAGCGTTTAACTTGCGTATTTGTTGATAATGGTTTGCTGCGTCTAAATGAAGCAGAACAAGTGATGGAAATGTTTAAAGGTAAGTTTGACCTTAACATTATCCATGTTGAAGCTGAAGATCGCTTCTTGGCTGCACTGAAAGGTGAAAGTGATCCAGAGAAAAAACGCAAAATAATTGGTCATTCTTTTATTGAGATTTTCGATGAAGAAGCGGTTAAACAGCCACAAGTTAAATGGTTAGCGCAAGGTACTATTTACCCAGATGTCATTGAATCCGCGGCATCTGCAACGGGTAAAGCACACGTGATTAAATCACATCATAACGTGGGTGGCTTACCTGATGACATGAAATTGGGTTTAGTTGAGCCATTAAAAGAGCTATTTAAAGATGAAGTTCGTAAAATTGGCCTAGAGTTAGGTTTACCTTACGATATGCTTTATCGTCATCCATTCCCAGGCCCAGGTTTAGGGGTTCGTGTATTAGGTGAGATCAAAAAAGAGTACTGTGATTTATTACGTCGAGCGGATGCTATTTTTATTGAAGAACTGCATAAAGCTGATTTATATAACAAGGTCAGTCAGGCGTTTACTGTGTTCTTACCTGTACGTTCAGTCGGTGTAATGGGTGATGGCCGTAAATATGATTGGGTCGTTTCATTACGCGCAGTTGAGACGGTAGACTTTATGACGGCACATTGGGCACATTTACCGTATGACTTCTTAGGACGTGTTTCTAACCGTATTATCAATGAAGTAGGCGGAATTTCCCGTGTTGTGTATGATATCAGTGGTAAACCACCAGCAACGATTGAGTGGGAATAAAATAACGTTTATCAGCAATAGTTAATAAAGGTTAAAAAACCAAGAGCCATCAGTAAGTTACTGGTGGCTTTTTTGTTTTCTATGGTTGCTAATGGTTGACAAGAACCGAAAAAAATGACGGTATAGGAGACGGTATCAAAATATAAATTATAAAATTAAGACACTGATACCGTCATAAATTTGCTGTCATTTGACGGTATCAGCATTGAGGTTATAGCATGCTGACCGATACAAAACTAAGAAGTTTAAAGCCACAAGACAAGCTTTATAAAGTGTCTGACAGAGATGGTTTATATGTTGCAGTAACAAAAAGTGGTGTTATTTCATTTAGATATGATTATCGTTTTAATGGAAGGAGAGAAACGGTTACTTTTGGTCGATACAGTGCTGACGGTATCACACTTGCAGAAGCAAGAGCCGAATTAATTGAAGCAAAAAGGCTACTAAACGCAGGTATATCGCCAGCTTCAAAGAAACGTGACGGTATTGAGAGTAAAAAAATAGGGACGGTATTCAAAGACTATACCGTCAATTTCCTTAATGATGCCCAATATGCCGACTCTACTAGGGCCATGAAAGAAGCAATTATTGAAAAAGAAATCTATCCTGTATTCGGCAAGCTTCAACTAGAAGAGATCACCACACCACGGCTTAGAGCATTGTGTGAAAAGATAAAAGATAGGGGCGCAAAAGCGACTGCATTACAAGTGCGTGAGATTGTTGGCTCTGTTTTTACTTATGCCATAGACAGAGGTTATGAAATTAGTAACCCAGCAGATGCAATAAAGGCATCTTCGATAGGTACTTTTCAAGCGCGCGAAAGGGCAATGTCACCGAAAGAAATCGGTATCTTATTTCGTGAACTAGAAAACTATAGTTGTTATCCAACCTTAAAATTGGCCGTTAAGTTTGTATTGCTAACATTAGTCAGAAAGTCTGAGTTTATTCATGCAACATGGGATGAAATAGACTTTAAAAATAGACAATGGGTGATCCCTAAAGGGCGAATGAAGGGGAGAAAAGAGCATGTTATTTATCTCTCTGACCAAGCAATGGATATCCTAACTGGTATGAAAGTTTGTGCGATGGGAAGCGATTACTTAATGCCTGGTCGATATGATATTAAAAAGCCACTTTCTAATGCTGCATTGAATAACGTGATTGATGGCACCGTAAAACGTATCAATGAGAAGGGTATTGAGTTCGAACCGGTTACTGTTCACGATTTACGACGCACAGCAAGCACGCTGTTGCACGAAGCAGGTTATAACTCAGATTGGATAGAGAAGTGTTTAGCACACGTTCAAAATGGCGTTAGAGCCGTTTACAACAAGGCTGAATATGCTGAACAGCGCAGGAAGATGTTACAAGAGTGGGCTGATATGGTGGATGAATGGATAAAAGAGAAAGATTAACGCTTTGTCATTCTTCGCCAAGTGTTTTATAAGCAAGTAGTGACGATAGGTAAAGTACACCAACAACAGGCCAGATTGTGGAGTAAAACAGTCTGGCCACAATATCTTTTATATTGTCGCTTTCGTGCTTAGACTCTGAAAATAGGTATCCTGCAAGCCATAAGTACACAGCTAATAATGTGAGTAAAATAATCATTAGCCGTTTTTCCTTTTGTACTGAGCGTGGTCATCACCACACTCTTTAGAACAGTAAGCGCTATTCTCTGTTACTGGCTCTTCACGGCACCAGATACAAAATCCAGTTAAGCTTTTAGCTGGTGGCTCTCTATTTGCTAATGCGGTGTTGATTTGTAGATCCGTTAAGTCATTAGCATCATCTGCGATATCAGGCATATTTATTCCTTACAAATAAAATGAGAGTTGATAAGTTCGATACTGTTGTTAGGACATTGATTGCCCCATGCATCCCAACCTTGTGACATGTCACGAGCGAATAGCTCAATGCGACTTACATCACCTACAACTGTTCAAGACGGTTTTTTACTTCCCACGGTTTTTCGCTATGCTCACCTAAACAACTAAATACGATTTGTTTAACGCTAGCACTAATGCGCTGTAATCCATTGCCTCGAGTAGCGATTAAAACATCTTCACTATTGGCTCTGGTGTAGTTTCCTCCATTCATTTTTGTTTCAGCATCTAATAGTTCAAACAGGTCGTGATAATCAAATAACTCGCTGTTTTGAATCGCTTTATCAATTCGTTGCCATGCTAAAGGGTTAAACTTAACCCATGTAAAAGCTTTCATTGTGCGGACTTTAAAGCCCCAAGCTTCAGCTAATTTAATAGCCTCGAGTACAAAATTACCGGTATACCACATGGCAAGAACTGCGTTATCAGATGCAATAGAATGAATAGGGATATGAGTTAAATTGAAGAGGGAGGTTGTTGGATAATGATTTTTAGCAGCACCGTTTGAAACTTTATTTTTGTAATCCCACGGAGGATCACAATAGATAAGGTCGTATTTTTTCATTTAACTTCCTTAAGAAAAGAGATCCAGTGCGTTTTATCGTTCTTACCTACACGCTGTACCGCTGTTGGTTTTTGGTCTGTTAGTGCTAAAATTTGTTTAACAGGTATTTGGGTTTCATTCCATTTGAACAGCAATGTTCCTCCAGGCCTAAGCACTCTAAATGCTTCACTAAACCCTTTACTTAAATCTTCTCTCCATGATTCTTTATTTAACGAACCGTATTTTTTAAACATCCAACTATTTTTACCAACTCTAATTAAATGAGGAGGGTCAAATAGCACCTGATAAAAAGTATTATCTGGTAATGGAAGGTTTTTAAAATCAGAAATAACATCAGGTGTTATATTTAAAATTCTTCCATCACATAAAATATGTTCTTCTGCTCTAATATCATTAAATAAAACGCGGTCATCTTGTTTATCAAAATAAAACATACGAGAGCCACAGCACATATCAAGTATTGGTTTCACGTTCAGCATCCTTCATCATTAAGAATAGTTCCATAGCGCCACGGTATAAGCTTTCACGCTCAACCTGACCAACTGAACCATGGCAGCACATCCAGCCACCTGAGCTTTTAATCATCGATATTTCATTCTCAATAATAATCGGCATGGCATCGGATGGGTTGTTCAGGCATCAAATGAGCCAACCTTGCGAGGTGATCTAATAATTATTGCACTTTCACAACCAGAAACAGCGGAGCGACGATAATCTGTTGATCCGAATGGAAATGGAGTGGCGCCAATTAAGTCAGCAACCTTTTTATTAATCTCGAAGTCAGATAGTTCGGTGTATCTATTCATTGATTACCATCCTGTAATTTCTATATCGTCAGAGTCAATAAACCAAGGTTCTATTTCGTCAATCCGAATCCCCATATCATCTAGAGAAGGATATCCATCAATTCCTTTATCTTTAGACCAATCGAATTGCTCGGTAAGCCATTCTTCATCCTTGAAGTTATTGAATGCTATTTGCTGGAAGCACTCAGCACAGAACATTGCAAAACCTGCTTTCTCATGGCTACCGTGTATATCAGCTCTATATTCATCACCAGAATAGAATTTATTAATTTGTTCACATGATTTTTTAAATTTATCTTCATCGATAACAGTGACAACCATTTCTAAATCTTTTTGCCACGAACCAGAATTTATTTTAATTTGTCTCATCTGTATATTTCTCCACAAATAACTTCAACACTTATCACTGACATTAAATATTCAGCATGTTTATTGCATTCCGATTGCGTGTATAAATCCTCAGATATTGGCACTGCATGATTGTCCATAATTAACAGCAGGACGAATAGCTTCATGTTTATTTTCTCTATATGCACATTTGAATATGTGAGCAATAACATCAACAGTCCAAGCATTGCCGTAGCATTTATATGATTGTGAATTTGAGACTATATTTTCACACCAGCCATCGGGGAATGTCTGCAATCTAGCAAATTCAGTCGCTGTTAACTTCCTGTATTTATTGCAATCCAATGCTATTTTGGGTTGCCGATGCCCCCCCTGACATGTTGATA